>Ga0209930_1000077_pt1 | contig 510438 bp, 463 predicted proteins | sample ThiBiot_500_biof_2_FD_183948 | JGI IMG/M metagenome (GOLD analysis project Ga0209930, IMG submission 183948) | Wastewater bioreactor microbial communities from Cape Town, South Africa - Thiocy_cont_500_biof (SPAdes) | ecosystem: Engineered > Bioreactor > Thiocyanate-remediating >...
TTCAACAAACTCAAACGCTTCCGACGCATCGCCCTGCGCTGCGAGAAAACCATTTCTGCCTTCATGGGCTTCGTTCACCTCGCCTGCGCCATCATCTGGTTACGATGAATGCAGACAACGCCTAGAGCGGTTGTCGATCCGATTGCATCGGATCACCGCTCTATTTTTCTTTTCTTTATTTGCCGCGATTTCCGAGCCGGCAGGTGATTAGCTGCGCTGAACTGCGTTTCCACCTGCCTCGAAATCGCTCCAGGGGCTACATCTTCGGCCCGGCGACGTCGCGATGCGCGATCTTGGGTTTTTCATCGATCAGCTTGGCGATCGCGGGGGAGCGCGAATCGGCATGAGCATAGTCGCGCGCGGACATGCCGGCGACATTGTCGGTCATGTCCGGGTCCGCTCCCGCCGCGAGCAGGACGCGCACCAGCGGCAGGTCGCGGCGCTGCACCGCGCGGATCAGCGGCGTCTCGCCGGCGCTGTTGGCGAGGTTCGGATTGGCCTTCACCAGCAGCAAGGTGTCGACCAGCGCGTTCTGGCCGTACTGGATCGCCATCAGCAGCGGCGTGTCGCCCTTGCCGTTGCGCAGGTTGGGATCGGCGCCGCGCGAGAGGAGATAGCGCAAATACATGTCGTCGCCGCGCTTGATGACGATGTGCAGCGCGCCATCCCCGGTGGTCACGTCGCGCGTGTTGATGATGCGCTGACCGGGCTGGTCGAGGATCTTCGTCACCTCGTCGCCCTTGGCGTCCTTCACGGCCTGGAGGAATTTGTAGCTCTGCGATTGCTGCTGCGCGGCGGCGGGCGCCGCGGCGGCGCCGGCAAGGATCGCGACGGCGAGGAGGATGCGCTTCATTGGCGTCTCGATATTCCACACGAGGTTGCGGTAGAGGCTCTAACAGATCATCTCTGGCGGTGCCATGAAACTGCGTCTTTTCCTGCTTCTCCCCATCGCGCTCGCCGCCTGCTCCCCCGCGAAGCAGGCGGAGCATCCCCCGCTCGAGGGCGCACGGATCGGCGGCCCCTTCACGCTGACCGACCAGAACGGCCATCCGGCGAGCGACAGGGACTTCGCCGGCAGATACCGCATCATGTATTTCGGCTATACGTTTTGCCCGGATGTCTGCCCGCTGGACATGCAGAATATCGGCGCGGCGCTGAGGATCGTGGAGAAGGAGCAGCCAGCGGTCGGCGCGCGCGTCGTGCCGGTGTTCGTGACGATCGATCCCGCGCGCGACAATCCGGCGGTGCTCAGGCAATTCGTCGCGGCGTTCCACCCGCGCATGGTCGGGCTGACCGGCACGCCCGACGAGATCGCGAAGGTCGCGAAGGAATATGCGGTCTATTACGCGCGCGGCAAAGGCAGCGCCGGCGGCTATCTGATGGATCACAGCCGCGCCGCCTATCTGATGGCGCCGGACGGCAAGCCGCTCGCGCTGCTGTCGCAGGAAGGTCCGCCGCGCAAGATCGCCGACGAGATCGAACGCTGGGCGAAATGACGCGCTTCTGGGAAGACACGCCGCTCGACAAGCTCGACCGCGCGCAATGGGAGGCATTGTGCGACGGCTGCGGCAAATGCTGCATCCACAAGCTGGAGGACGAGGAGACCGGCGAGCTGATCCCGACCAACGTCGCCTGCCGTCTGCTCGACCGGCGCAGCGGGCGCTGCTCGGATTATCGCCATCGCCACGCCTATGTCAGCGAGTGCGTGCGGCTCAGCATGCGCAACGTGCACGAGATAGACTGGCTGCCCGCGACCTGCGCCTATCGCCTGCGCGCTGCGGGCGAGCCGCTGCCGGAATGGCATTATCTGGTGTGCGGCGATCCCGAGGCGGTGCATCGCGCCGGCCAGTCGGTACGCGGCTGGACGATCAGCGAGGACGATGCCGGCGATCTGGAACACCATATCGTCGACCGCGAACTATGACCGCCGGGATCGAGGTAGTGCGGCATCCGCGTGCGCGCCGGGCGAAGCTTTCGCTCGATCCCGCGAGCGGGCGGGCGAGGCTGGTGATTCCGCCACGCGCCTCGGCAAAGGCGGCGCTGGCCTGGGCGGCGACGCAGGGCGAATGGCTGGCCCGCCAGCGGGCCGCACTACCAATCGCACGGCCGTTCGTGGACGGCATGACAGTGCCGTTCGACGATGTTGAGCTTGTCGTCACGTGGAATGAAGCGGCGTCGCGGCGGGTGCTACGCGACGGCGAGCGGCTGATGCTGGGCGGCCCGCGCGAGACGATCGGCCGCCGCGTCGAGGCGTGGCTGAAGCGCGAGGCGTTGCGGCTGCTGAGCGAGGATACCGCGCATTATGCCGCGCTCGCCGGGGTCAGGGTGACGAAGGTCGCGATCGGCGACGCGCGCGGGCTCTGGGGAAGCTGCGCCTCGTCAGGAACGATCCGCTACAACTGGCGGCTGGTGCTCGCCCCGCGCGCGGTGCGCCGGGCGACCGCTGCGCATGAAGTGGCGCATTGTGTCCATATGAACCATAGCACGGCGTTTCACGCGCTGGTCGCGACGCTCTACGGTCGTGAGCCGTTGCCGGAGCGCCGCTGGCTGCGCGCGCACGGCGCGGCGCTTCACTGGTACGGACGCGGGTCCGACGAATAGCCGGCCGGCGGCGGCTGGCGATTCCCCTGCGGCGTCGAGGGCGGCGCGGCGGGCCGGCGCTGGTCGCGACGCGGATCGCGGCCGGTGACCCGGTCGATCCAGTCCTGATCGAGCCGTTCCTGCGGGGGTGGCGGCGGTGGCAGCGCGTTGCCGTCATCATCGACCTGCGGCTGCGGCCGAGAGCGGTCGGGCGGCGGCGGATTGGCGTAGTCGGGCGGGCCGGGGACGCCGCCGGGCACCGGATAGCCGTCCGGATCGACGAACACGCTGTTGTCCGGCGCGCCGTAATAGCTTTCCGCATCCGGCTCGAGCTGCGCCTCGGGCAAGGTGACCTGCGTCTCGAACTGCTCGATCGGGCGCTTCGCCACCGCGCGGATCATGAAATCGCGGAAGGCGCGCGCCGGGGCGGTGCCGCCGTGCAGCCCGGCGACCGGCCTGGCGTCGTCGCGCCCCATCCACACGCCGGTGGTGAGACCGGAGGAGAAACCGAGGAACCAGCCGTCCTTCGACGAGCTGGTCGTGCCGGTCTTGCCCGCGACCGGGCGGCCGATCTGCGCGGCGCGGCCGGTGCCGGTGTTCACCGTGGTCTGGAGCAGGTCGATCATCTGCGCGGCGATCTGCGGCGCGACGAGCACGCGGCTCTTGTCCACCTCATGCTGGTAGATCGTCTCGCCGTTGGTCGTCACCTTGAGGATGCCGTAGGGCGTCACCGCCACGCCCTGATTGGCGACGCTGGCGAAGGCGCGCGTCATGTCGATCAGCCGCACGTCCGAGGTGCCGAGCACCATCGAGGGATGGGTGTTGATCGTGGTGGTGATGCCGAAGCGCCGTGCCATGTCCGCCACCGTGGCGAAGCCCACTTCCTGCCCCAGCTTGGCGGCGACGGTGTTGAGCGAATAGGCGAAGGCGGTGCGCAGCGTCACCTGCCCCGAATTGTGCCGCGAATCGTTGCGCGGGGACCAGCCGTCGATCGTCACCGGCTCGTCGACCTCGGTCGATTCGGGCGTCTTCCCCGCCTCCAGCGCGGCGAGATAGACGAACAGCTTGAACGCCGATCCCGGCTGCCGCTCCGCCTGCGTCGCGCGGTTGTAGATCGAGGAGACGTAATCCTTGCCACCGACCATCGCGCGCACCGCCCCGTCGCGGTCGAGCGCGACCAGCGCGCCCTGCGCGCCGTCCGGCACGTTCTGCCGGATCGCGGCGTCGGCATCGCGCTGCATATTGAGGTCCAGCGTCGTCCACACTTCCAGCGGCTTCTCGGTCTCGTCGATCAGCAGCTCGAGCTGGGGCAGCGCCCAGTCGGTGAAATAGCGCACGCTGTTCTGCTTCGGCTCCGGCGCCAGCGCGACCGATTTCGGATCGGCGGCGCGCGCCTCCCCGGCGGAGATCGCGCCGCTGTCCTGCATCGCCTGCAGCACGACGGCGGCGCGGCCGACGGCGGCGGCGGCATCGGCGGTGGGGGAATAATTGGACGGCGCCTTCACCAGCCCGGCGATGATCGCGGCTTCCGGCAGCGACAGGTGATCCGCGCCATGCCCGAAGAATTTGCGCGAGGCGGCGTCGATGCCATAGGCGCCGCCGCCGTAATAGACCTTGTTCAGGTACAGCTCGAGGATCTGGTCCTTGCTGAACTTGCGCTCCATCGCCAGCGCCAGGATCCACTCGCGGAACTTGCGGCCGAACTTCTTCTGGTTGTTGAGGAAGACGTTGCGCGCGAGCTGCTGCGTGATGGTCGAGCCACCCTGCACCCAGCGCCCGCGATCGAGCCGCACCTTCACCGAACGCGCGACGCCGATCGGATCGACGCCGAGGTGGCTGTAGAAACGGCGATCCTCCACCGCGACGGTGGCGTCGCGCATCACCTTGGGGATGCGGTCGTAGCTCAGCCAATCGCCGTAGCTCGGCCCGATCGACACGATCACCGTGCCGTCGGCCGCGTGGACGCGGATCATCTGCCCGTTGGGAGAGGATTTGAGCTGGTCGAAGCTCGGAAGCTGCGCACGGGTGACATAGACGGCGGTGACGAGCGCCCCCAGCCCAAGGATCGCGAGCAGCACGAGGAGCTTGATCGCAAGCGACAGGCGGCGGCGCCAGGGCGAACGGGTTCTAGGGGCGCGGGCCATCGGATCGGCTAGAAGGGATAGAGGCTTAGCCCACGCTTAACAAGCGCGCGATTGCCGGTGGCGGCGGCCGGCGAATCAACGCCGCGCGCGGAAATCTAGGCTGACCGAGTTGATGCAGTAACGCAGCCCGGTGGGTGGCGGGCCGTCCGGGAAGACATGGCCGAGGTGGCTGTCGCAGCGCGCGCAGCGGCTTTCGGTGCGGGTCATGCCGTGGCTGGTGTCGGTATGGTCGGTCACCACCTCCGCCGCGATCGGACGGGTGAAGCTCGGCCAGCCGGAGCCGGAATCATATTTGTCGGCCGAATCGAACAGCGCCAGCTCGCAGGCGGCGCAATGATAGATGCCGTCGGCCTTGTTGTCGTTGTATTTGCCCGCGAAAGCGCGCTCGGTCCCCGCCTCCCGCAGCACATGATATTGCTCCGGCGTCAGTCGCCGGCGCCATTCGGTTTCGGAAAGGTCGAGTTGTTCCATGCGGCGGAATTTCCGCTTCGCCGCGATCCGCGTCAAGCGGATTGGCGGATGGATTCGCGCTGATCCCGTATCAGAACGGCCGCTCGCCGATGTAATTGCCCGCGTCGCTGTAGCGGCAGACCAATACGTCCTCCGCGCTCCCGCGCGCCAGCGCGCAGCCGACCTCGCCGGTGTCGCGCCACATGAGCTGGGTGTAATGGCCGATGTCGTCGACATTGCCGGTCGCGCTGTTGTTCGGGAACAGGCCGGGGGTGAAATAGCGCTTCTCGCGAATCCACGCGTCGACCATCCGCTCCAGCGTGAAGGCGCCGCGCGTGCCGGCCCACAGATTCTCGCCCTCGGGATTGTCGGCGCTTTCCGGGGCGTGTTCAAAACGGCCGGTCGCGGCGAGATGATCGGCCCAGCCTTGCGCCGCGCCGGCCAGCCGCTCGTCCCAGCGCAACGGCGCGATCCCCATCGCCACGCGCTCGCGGTTGTGCCGCGCCAGCAGCCGCTCGGCGAAGTTGGACGTGGGGTCGGTCGCGCCGACCGTCAAAGGGATGGTCGACAGCAACGCGAAAGCCCCGAGCAGCGATGTCAGTCGTTGATGCGACATGATTGGCCCATTCCGAGGAATGGACCTTTCTTCTCATCTGTCGGTCATCAGGCGATTGAGGGGGCTGGTTAGTTTTGGACTAACCACGAATTCCGGCGGGCGGCATGATCGCCACCGTGTCGCCGCGCTTCACCGCCGCGAACAGCAGGGCGGCGAAGGAGGGCGGCACCCCGATGCAGCCGTGGGTGGCCGATCCGCGCCGCACGTTGCTGGCGTGGATCGCGACGCCGTCGCCGGTCAGCCGCAGCATGAAGGGCATTTCGGCATCGTAGAGCGAGGAGCGGTGCTCCACCTGCTTCTCCATGATCGGGAAGACGCCGGTGGGGGTCGGCTTGCCGTCCGTCCCGTAGAGGATCACCGCCGAGCCGATCTCATGCCCGTCACGGAACACCGACAGCAATTGGCGTGCGAGATCGACGCGCACCCATGTGTCGCCCTGCGGGACATGCTGGTCGTTCCACACGTAATCGCCGAAGTGCATCGTCTCGCGCACGTTGAGCACGCTTTTGACCGTGCGATGCTCGCCGTCGGGCAACGCGAGCACGGGATATTGCCCGGCCGGATACCAGATGCGCGGCCCCGTTTCGATTTGCCGCACCGGCGGATCGGGCAGATAACGGTCGGCGTGATGACGGGCGACCACCGCCGCCAGCACGATCGTGGAGAGCGCGATGGCGAGCGGCAGCGCAGCGCGCGACAGCGCGCGGCTCAGTCGTCCTGCGAGAGTCTCAGCGATTGGCGACCGCCGCAAGCCGCTGGCGGCGGCGCAGCGCGGTGCCGATGCTGAAGAAACCGATCATCAGCATCGCCCAGGTCGCAGGCTCGGGCACACCGCCGCCGCCCGGGGGCGTGACCGGCGGGGTAACTGGCGGGCCGCCGGGTCCGGAGCCTGTGATCGGCGGGATGAATGGCGACGGTCCCGGCGAGAACGGTCCGGGGCTCTCCGGGGGCAGGATGTCCGGCGTGATCGGGCCTTCGGGCTGGCCGTAGGGGATCGCGCCCTCGTCGACGAACGGCGGGCGTTCGCGCACCGAGGCGAGGACATGCTCGACCGGCGCTGCGGCCTTCGGCGTGGTGTGCGGGCGCTCGCGCGTCTGCGTCAGCGTGCGTTCGCGCGGACCCTTCGTCTGGGTCAACGCGCCCGGCTCGCGCCCGCCGGGCGAACGATCGGTGAACAGGGAAAGCGGGTCTGCCAGCGCGGCCATCATCGCCGCCTTGGCGCCGCCGATGCCGCCTTCGCTCCGGTCGATCGCGACATAGCCGGTCCCGACCCCGGAGGCCGCGAGCAGACCCAGGAGAACCAGCCTCCTGCCTCTCCCCGCGATCTTCAAACGGCTCAACTTCGGCAACACGGCCTTCCCCCTTGCGGAACGGTGACCCTATCTCACGTAGAATGCGATCTTCCGGTCCCGGTCAATTCGAGTAACCAATTTTGTCCTGAAATGCGACACTTTATCGGTGTGCTATCAGCATTTTGTCACATTACTCCAGTGCGTGGCGTGGATACGCTAGCTGGATCAAGGTTAACAATATCTTGACGCAAGTTCCGATTCGGACGCGGCGCGAAATCGGGATCGGATGATGAACCGATCCGGCCCGCGGAGGGCCAATGGTGCGGTCGAGAAGACTCGAACTTCCACGTCCTTTCGGACACAACGACCTCAACGTTGCGCGTCTACCAATTCCGCCACGACCGCACGTGATATCCACCGGGCTGGCCCGGCGATTGGCAGGACGGCGCCCCTAGCAAAGCGCCGGGGGGCTGGCAATGGTCCTTTTGGAAATGACGCCGGCGCCCCGGCGAAACGCCTATTTCCCGTTCTCGCCGACGAAGCTCAGCTCCAGCCGCTTGGAATTGGCGGGCACGTCGAGCTTGGCGGAATTGAAGTCGATCGACCCTTTCGGCCCGAGCGAGCGCTGCTGCGGCGTGATCGTCCAGCTATAGACGATCCGGCCTTGCGCATCGCGCAGGTCGGCGCGGATATCGGGGACGCGCTGGCGTGTGTCGGAGGGGTTGAGCACCTTGCCGCTCACCGCGAACAGCTCGCTGCCGTTGGCCATCTCGCGCCGCTCGATCGGATTGTCGACCAGCCGCAGCGGCGATTCCGCCGGGCCGAACGACAGGCCGAGCTGCTGCGCCAGCCCCGGCGCGCTCATCCACACGATCGCGCCGACCGCGATGAGCATCAGCACGCCGGCCGCGATCGCCGCGATCGTCCAGCGGCGCGACTGGTCGCGGCGCGGACGGAACGGCGGGCGGTGCGCGAAGGCGTCGTAATCCGGTTCGGTCGCCGGCATCGCGGGGCGATCCGCTTCCGTCGGAGCTGCCGCGACCGGTGCCTCGGAGGGTGCGGCTGGCAGGTCCGATGGCGGAGCGGCGCCTGCCCCGGCGGGCGTCACCGCCGCTTCGCTCAATGCCTCGATCGCCGCCGCGCCCGGCTCCTGATACCAGCTATGCCGGCAATTGGCGCAGCGCACGACCCGGCCCGATACCCCGATCGCGCTGTCGGGGACGAGGTAGCGGGTGCGGCATTCGGGGCATTCGAGGATCATGTCGCGACACACGCTGGAGCGGGCAGGAACGGGCTTGAATCCGGGAATCTAAGCACGCCCCGCATGGTGCTGGCAAGCAATGAGTGCGCCGGCCTTGAAGCGAGGGCCCGGCTCGTGCGATGGCGAGCGGGGCAAGGGGTGGAAGGCAGACGGCGCCGGCAATGGCGAATATCGTGCAGTTCGAGAATGTGGGGCTGCGCTACGGCACCGGCCAGGAGACGCTGTCGGACCTCAGCTTCAACCTGGCGAGCGGCGCTTTCTATTTCCTCACCGGGGCGAGCGGCGCGGGCAAGACCTCGCTGCTCAAGCTGCTCTATCTCGCGCAGCGGCCGAGCCGCGGCATCATCCGGCTGTTCGGCGAGGATGCGGTGACGATGCCGCGCGGGCGGCTGCCTGGCTTCCGCCGGCGCATCGGCGTGGTGTTCCAGGATTTCCGGCTGATCCCGCACCTGTCGATCGCCGATAATATCGCTTTGCCGCTGCGCGTCGCCGGGGTGCCGGAGGCGGATGTTTCCGGGCCGGTGAGCGAGATGCTCGCCTGGGTCGGGCTGGGCGATCGCGGCGCAGCGCGGCCGGCGACGCTCTCCGGCGGCGAGCAGCAGCGCGTGGCGATCGCGCGCGCGGTGATCGGGCGGCCGGAGATCCTCGTCGCGGACGAGCCGACCGGCAACGTCGATCCGGAGATGGCGGACCGGCTGCTGCTATTGTTCGATTCGCTCAACCGGCTGGGGACCACGGTGCTGGTGGCGACGCACGACCTCCACCTGCTCAGCCGCGTGCCCGACGCGCAGATGATGCGGCTCGACAAGGGGCGGTTGCAGGACCCGACCGGCGCCTTGCTCCACCCGCCGGGCAGGCAGGGGTAGCCGATGGCGCACAGCACCGCGAGGCTGCTCGACGACGCGCGCGACGGCCGGGCGATGACATGGGTCATCGCGATCATGCTGTTCCTGACGGTGCTCGCCGCCGCGATGGGGCTGGCGACGCGCAACGCGGCGTCGACGCTGGAACGCTCGCTCGCCGGACGGCTGACGGTGCAGCTCACCAGCGGCGCGCCGGACGCGCGCGCGGCGCAGGGAGCGCGGCTCGCCGCGCGGCTGCGCGCCACGCCGGGGGTGACGCGCGTCGCGCCGGTGAGCCGCGCGGCGCTGGCCGAGCTGTTGCGGCCATGGCTGGGCGCGGACAGCGCCGATCCCGCGCTGCCGCTCCCCGTGATGATCGACGTCGATCTGGCGGACGGTGCGCCGGCGACGCTGGCGCGGGTGCGCGCGGCGGTGGCGGGGATCGCCCCCGAAGCACGGATCGATGCTCATGCGAGCTGGATGGCCTCGGTCGCCGGGATGCTCTCGCTGGCGACATGGCTCGGCGCGGGGCTGGTCGCGCTGATGGCCTCCGCGACGGCGATGGTGGTGGTGCTCGCCGCGCGCGCCGGGCTGGACGCGCATCGCGCGACGATCGAGGTGATGCACATGCTCGGCGCGACCGATGTTCAGGTGGCGCGGCTGTTCCAGCGCCGCATCGCACGCGACGCCCTGGTCGGCGGCGCGATCGGCGGCGCGGGAGCGCTGGCGCTGGTCGCGGTGATCGGGATGCGCGGCGCGGGGCTCGGCTCGGAGCTGCTCGGCGCGGCCGGGCTGGGCGCGGGGGCGTGGGTGACGCTCGCGCTGCTGCCGCTTTGCTTCGTCCTCTTGGCGATGGCGGCGGCGCGGGTGGCGGTGACGCGCGCGCTGAGGAATATCCTGTGATCGGCCGGCTGATCGGGCTGGTCGCGGTGGCGTGGGGGCTGGGCTTCGCGGCGTTCATGCTGCTGCTCGCCCGCCCGTCGGACGTGGCGCGGACCGATGCGATCGTCGTGCCGACCGGCGGAGTCGGGCGGATCGCGCGCGGGCTGACGCTGATCGAGGAGAAGCGCGCGCAGCGGATGCTCGTCACCGGCGTCGCGCCCGGCGTGGGCAAGCGCGAGCTGGCCGCCGTCTTCGGCCACGCGCCCGCGATCGATTGCTGCGTCGATCTCGGGCGGCAGGCGGTCGATACGCGCTCGAACGCGGAGGAAACCGCCGCCTGGGTGCGCGAGCATCACTATCGCTCGGTGCGGCTCGTCACCTCCGACTGGCACATGGCGCGCGCGCGGATGGAATTGCACGCCGCGCTCGACAATGACGTGACGATCGTCCGCGACGGCGTGACGACCGAGCCGAGATTGAGGCAATTGGTGAACGAATACAACAAGCTGATCCTGCGCCGCGTGGTGCTGTGGCTGGGCATCGGCAAATGACCGAATGGGGCAAATGACCGACTGGCTGAGGACGATCGCCTTCCGCGGCTTCTTCTACGCCGTCTCGGTGCCGATCGTGCTGTGCGTGCCGATCGCGGCGCTGTTCGGGCGGCGCGCGGTGATCGGCTATGCGGACGGCTGGGCGCGGGTGCACCGCTGGGCGATGCGCGCGATCCTCGGCATCGAGAGCCGGGTGGAGGGGAATGTGCCGCAGGGCCAGTTCCTCTACGCCGCCAAGCATCAGGCGATGTACGAGACGCTGGAGCTGCAGCTTATCCTCGACAGCCCGGCGATGGTGTTGAAACGCGAGCTGCTGCGCATCCCGATCTGGGGCTGGGCGACGACGCGCTACGGCTCGATCGTGGTGGACCGCGACGCCTCGAGCAAGGCGCTGCGCCAGTTGATGCGCGACGGCGCGGCTGCGAAGGCATCGGGCAGGTCGGTGATCGTCTATCCCGAAGGAACGCGCGTGCCGCCGGGGGAGAAGCCGCCGCTGCGCTCGGGCTTCGCGGGTCTGTACAAGGCGCTCGACCTGCCGGTGGTGCCGATCGCGACCGACAGCGGGCGGCTGCTGCCGAAGAAGGGCGCGAAACATCCCGGCGTGGTGACGTTCCGCATCGGCGAGGCGATCCCCCCCGGCCTGCCGCGCCGCGAGGCGGAACGGCGGGTGTGGGAAGCGATCAACGCGCTGGAAGAATGACGGGTTTGGATTCTATCCGTGCCGGCGGCCGAAATCGGCGGCCGCGTCGTCCTGCCCCTGATCGACGATCGAGCGGCGGATCGCGCGGGTCTGGGTGAAATGATCGAACAGGGTGTCGCCGTCGCCCCAGCGGATCGCGCGCTGAAGCTGTGACAGATCCTCGCTGAAGCGCTGGAGCATTTCCAGCACCGCTTCCTTGTTGTTGAGGAACACGTCGCGCCACATCGTCGGGTCCGACGCGGCGATGCGGGTGAAGTCGCGGAAGCCGCCGGCGGAGAATTTGATGACCTCGGATTCGGTCACTTCCGCCAGATCGTTGGCGGTGCCGACGATCGTATAGGCGATAAGATGCGGCAGGTGGCTGGTGATCGCCAGCACGCGATCGTGGTGATCGGGGGCCATCGTCTCGACATCGCTGCCCAGCCGCCGCCAGAATTCCGCCACCCGTTCCGCCGCCGCCGGGTCACCGCCGGGCAGTGGCGTGACGATGCACCAGCGGCCGTGGAACAACGAGGCGAAGCCCGCCTCCGGCCCGCTCCGCTCGGTGCCCGCGACCGGGTGCGCGGGGACGATGACCGCGCCCGGCAGCGCCTCGGAAAGCGCGCGGGCGACCGATTCCTTGCTCGATCCGACGTCGCTGACGATCGCTTCGGGCGGCAGGTCGGCGGCGATCTCGCGCGCCACCGTGCCCATCGCACCGACGGGAACGCACAGGATCACCAGTTCCGCGTCGGTGACGGCGGCGGCGGCGGTGTCGGTCACGTCGTCGACCAGATCGAGCCGGCGGACGGTCTCGCGCACCTCCGCGCTCGCGTCATGGCCGGTGAGGCGGACGGTGGGCATCGCCTGACGCACCGCGCGCGCCACCGACGAGCCGATCAGCCCCAGCCCGATGATCGAAACGCGCGCGAAGGGCAGCATCAGTCCGCGCCCGCCATGCGGCGAAGCGCGGCGATCACGCCCTGCGTCTCCTCGGCGGTGCCGATCGTGATGCGCAGGCCGTGCGGCAGGCCCTGCCCCGGCAGCCAGCGGACGATGTAGCCCGCCTCCATCAGCCCCTTGTAGGCCGCCTCGGCGGTAAGCTCGCCCTCGAACAGCACGAGGATGAAATTCGCCTGGCTCGGGATCGCGCGCAGCCCGGCGTTGCCGAGCTTGCCGATCTCGTTCGCGAACCACGCGCGCCATTGCGCATTATGCGCGCGGGTGCTCGCGACGAATTCCGCGTCGCCGACCGCCGCGACCGCCGCCGCCGTGCCGGCAATGGTGATCGAGAAGGGCAGGCGGATGCGGTGCATCGTCTCGATGATCGCGGGCGCGCCATAGCCCCAGCCGATCCGCTCGGCGGCGAGGCCGTACATCTTGGAGAAGGTGCGCGTGACCAGCACGTTAGACGTGCTTTCGGCCAGCGCCATGCCCCCGTCGTCGTCCTCGCCGTCGATATATTCGGCATAGGCATGATCCAGCACGAGCAGGATATCGGGGCGCAGCCCGGCGTGGAGCCGTTCGATCTCGGCGCGCGGGGCATAGGTGCCGGTCGGGTTGTTGGGGTTGGCGACGAACACGATCCGCGTGCGCGGCGTGACGGCGGCGAGGATCGCGTCGACGTCGGTGGCGTAATCCTTGTCGGGCGCGACCACCGGCGTCGCGCCGACGCGGCGGGTGGCGATCGGATAGACCGAGAAGCCGTAGTTGACGTAGATCACCTCGTCGCCCGGCCCGGCGAAGGCGCCGGCGGCGAGGTGCAGCACCTCGTCCGATCCGTTGCCGTAGATGATCCGCGCCGGATCGAGCCCGTGCTTCGCCGCCAGCGTCTCGCGCAGTTCGGTGGCGCTGGCGTCGGGATAGCGTTCGAGGCTGGTCGCGGCGGCGGCGAACGCCTCCCGCGCGCGCGCGCTGGTGCCGAGCGGATTCTCGTTCGACGAGAGCTTGGCGACCTTGCGGCCATCGTCGGTGGTGGAGCGGCCCGGAATGTACGGGGCGATCTCCATGATCCACGGCTTGGGAACGGGTGCGTTCGTCATGGCCGCCGCGCTTACGCGGAGAGCGCCGCGCAGGGAAGGGCCATTGCTGGCGCGGACGGTCCCCGCTAACGCGCTTTGCACGATGTCAGACGATCAGCGTTTCGGCCCCGGGCGCCATGTCGTGCTGCCGGGGCCGCTCAGGCTCGACGGCGGCGGCGCGCTCGCGCCGGTCGAGATCGCTTACGAGACCTATGGCACGCTCGCGCCCGATGCCGGCAACGCGGTGCTGATCTGCCACGCGCTGACGATGGACCAATATGTCGCCTCGCCGCATCCGCGCACCGGCAAGCCGGGATGGTGGACGGCGATGGTGGGGCCGGGGCGGCCGATCGATACCGACCGGTTGTTCGTGGTCTGCGCCAACGTGCTCGGATCGTGCATGGGCAGCTCCGGGCCGGCGACGATCGATCCGGCGACGGGCCGCGAATACGCCATGGCCTTTCCGGTCATCACGATCCGCGACATGGTGCGCGCGCAGGCGATGCTGCTCGATCATCTCTGCGTCGCGCGGCTGAAGGCGGTGGTCGGCGGATCGATGGGCGGGATGCAGGCGCTGTCCTGGGCGGCGACCTTCCCTGATCGCGTCGAGGCGGCGGTGGTGATCGCCTCCGCCGCGCGCCATTCCGCGCAGAACATCGCCTTCCACGAGGTCGGGCGGCAGGCGGTGATGGCCGATCCCCATTGGAACGGCGGGGATTATTATCAGGGCGAGCCGCCCGCCGCCGGCCTGGCGGTGGCGCGGATGGCGGCGCACATCACCTATCTGTCCGAAGCCGGACTCACCGAGAAGTTCGGGCGGCGATTGCAGGCGCGCGATGCCAAGTCGTTCGGCTTCGACGCCGATTTTCAGGTCGAAAGCTATCTCCGGCATCAGGGGCTGAGCTTTGTCGACCGGTTCGACGCCAATTCCTATCTCTATATCACCCGCGCGATGGATTATTTCGATCTGGCGGAAGAGCATGGCGGGCGGCTGGCCAACGCCTTCCGGGGGAGCAGCGCGCGCTTCTGCCTCGTCAGCTTCGATACCGACTGGCTCTATCCGACGCGCGAATCGCGCGCGATCGTCCATGCGCTCAATGCGGCGGGCGCGCCGGTGAGCTTCATGGAACTGTCCAGCCCCTACGGCCACGACGCCTTCCTGCTCGACGCTCCCGAACTGTACCGCGTGGTGACCGGATTCATGGGAGGCGGGACATGAATCTGCGGCCCGATCTGGCGATCATCGCCGATCACGTCGCGCCGGGCGCGCGGGTGCTGGACATCGGCTGCGGCGACGGGCTGCTGATGGCGGCGCTGCGCGACACCAAGGGGGTCGATGCGCGCGGGCTGGAGCTGGACGCCGCCAATGTCGCGGCCGCGGTGGGACGGGGCCTGTCGGTGATCCAGGGCGATGCCGACACCGATCTGGCGGATTATCCGGCGCAGAGCTTCGACTATGCGATCCTCAGCCAGACGTTGCAGACCTGCCGCGCGCCCGACAAGGTGCTGGACGAGTTGCTCAGGATCGGGCGGCGCGCCTTCGTCAGCTTCCCCAATTTCGCGCATTGGCGGGTGCGGTTGTCGTTGCTGTGGGGGGGGCGGATGCCGGTGACGCGGCTGCTGCCGGAACGCTGGTATGACACGCCCAACATCCACCATCTGACGGTGGATGATTTCCGTGCCTATCTGAAGGAGCATGGCGTCGCGGTGGAAGGGGCATGGTTCCTCAGCCGTGGCAGAAAAACCACATCGGCGGCGGCAAATGTGCTCGCGGAGCACGCCGTTTTCCTGTTGCGCGGAACCGGAACGTACAACGCAGGTTAGTTTCCGAACAATTAGCGGATGGAACGATGGGCAATACGGCATTGATCGTGGAGGACGAGATTTTCGTCGCGCTCGACCTTGAGCGGATCCTGATCGATGCCGGCTATAACGTCGTCGCGATCGCCGCCGACGAGGCGGAGGCGCTGGCCGCCGCGCCGGCCTGTCGCGCGGCCTTCGTCGACGTCAACCTGCGCGATGGCGCGACCGGGCCGACGATCGCCGAGCGCATCGCGCGCGACTACGGGGTGAAGGTGGTGTTCGTCACTGCCAATCCCGCGCAGATCGCGGACGGCGTTCCGGCGCTGGGCTATATCCGCAAGCCGTTCAGCGAGGAGGCGATCCGCGCCGCCGCCGCATGGGCGATCGACGGCGTTGTGCCGGCCACGCGCGACATCGTGCGGTTTAGCGCATTCGGCTGAGCGAAGCGCTCGGCAGCGATATCTCCACCGCCAGCCCGTCCGGCCGCCAGTCGCGGCGGACGCTGCCGCCGAGCTGGCGCACCGCGCTCAGCTCGATCAGCCGGCTGCCGAAGCCGCCCTCGCCGCCGGGTGCGCTGACCGGCGGGCCGTCGTGCTCGCGCCAGGCGAGCAGCGTCGTCTCCGCGCCCGGCTCTATCTCCACCGTGACATGGCCGGTGTCGTTCGACAGCGCGCCATATTTGGTCGCGTTGGTGGCGAGTTCGTGGAACAGCAGCGCGATCGGGGTGGCGGCGCGGTCGTCGATCGCCACCTCGCCGCCCGAAACCGTGATCCGCGTGCGTCCGGCGAACTGATAGGGCGCGAACAATTGCCCGAGCAGCCCGTGCAGGCTATCCAGCGGCGCCGCGTCCTGTCGCGCGGCGGCGCGCGGGCGGATGAAGTCGTGCGCGCGGCCCAGCGCCGTCACCCGCTCGCGCAGGTCGGTGGCGGCGGCCGCGAACTCCGGCCGCGCGCGCCCCGAAAACTGGATTAGCCCGGCGATCACCGCGAAGATGTTCTTGATTCGGTGGGACAATTCCTGGCTGACGATCTCGCGCTCCTCCAGCGCGATCTTGTGCGCATGGATATCGGTGGCCGTGCCGAACCAGCGCGTGATCCGCCCCTGCGCGTCGCGGATCGGGAGGGCGCGGCCGAGCATCCAGCGATAGCTGCCGTCGCGCAGGCGCAGGCGATATTCGATCTGATAGGGATCGCCGGTCGTCACGCTATGCTGCCATTGCCGGCGGGCGTCCTCCTGGTCGTCGGGGTGGAACATCGTGCTCCACGCATCGCCCGCGATCCTGCCGTCCTCCATGCCGGTATATTCGTACCAGCGCGCGTTGGAATAATCGGTGTGGCCGTCGGGCCGCGCGGACCAGACGATCTGCGGCATCGTATCGGCCAGCGTGCGGAAGCGGATCTCGCTGTCGGCGAGCGCACGGGCGGCGCGCTCCGCCTCGCGCGCGGTGCGACGTGCCTCGAGCCGGCCGAGCGCGGCGGAGGCTGTGATCGTCAGCCCCTCGCGCTGGAGCGGGGTGAGCGCGGCGCGCGGCTTGTCGTCGATCACGCAGAGCGCGCCGAGCGCCAGCCCCGCGGCGGTGACGAGCGGCGCCCCGGCATAGAAGCGAATATGCGGCGCCCCGATGACGAGCGGATTGCCGGCGAAGCGCGGATCGGCGCGCGCGTCCGGCACCTCCATCACGCCATGGCCGTGCATCGCGTGGGCGCAGAACGACTGGCTGCGCGGCGTTTCGGCGAGATCGGTGCCGACGCGTGCGAGAAAGCGCTGGAACTGCTCCTCCACCACGCTGACCAGCGCGACCGGCGCTTCGCAGAGCTGACTGGCGAAGCGCACGAGATCGTCGAGCACCCCTTCGTCCCGCGCGCCGGCCAGATCATAGAGCGACAGGGCGCGGGCGCGCGCTACTTCGTCCAGCCTCGGTTCGGCGTTGGGGGGCACAAGCCTCCTTTAGAAGGGGACGTCGTCGTCGAGATCGTCGGCGAAGCCGCCGCGGCTCTGGCCGAAACCGCCCGCGCCGCCGCCACTGCCGCCGGCGCTGCTCCCGCCGCCACGGCTGCCGAAGCCGCCGCTGGGGGAACCGCCGCCGAAATCGTTGTCGCCGCCGCCCCAGTCGTCACGACCGCCGCCGCCGGCCATGCCGCCACCGCCGCCCGGCGCGCCGTCGAGCATCGTCAGCACGCTGTTGAAGCCTTGCAGCACGATCTCGGTGGAATAGCGATCCTGCCCCTGCTGGTCCTGCCATTTGCGGGTCTGGAGCTGGCCCTCGATGTAGACCTTCGATCCCTTGCGCAGAAAGCGTTCCGCGACATTGGCGAGACCTTCGTTGAAGATAGCCACCGAATGCCACTCGGTGCGCTCCTTGCGCTCGCCGGTGTTGCGATCCTTCCACGATTCGGATGTGGCGATGCGCAGGTTCACCACCTTGCCGCCGTTCTGGAAGGTGCGCGATTCGGGATCGCGCCCCAGGTTGCCGACGAGAATTACCTTGTTGACGCTGCCTGCCATGTAAGCCCCTCAGAGGCCCGCGGCGACCGCGAGCCAGTATGTGATTCCCGTCATGATGTAGGCGGCGGCGAACAGATAGCCAATCATGAACAGCGGCCATTTCCACCCATTCGTCTCGCGCCGGGTGACGGCGATCGTGGAGATGCACTGCGGCGCGAAGACGAACCACATCAGGAAGGCGAGCGCAGTGGCGAGGCTCCATTTGCCGGCGATCGCCTGGCTGACCTGCGTTTCATCGTCGGGGCCGGCGTTGTCGATGGCATAGACCGTGCCGAGCGCCGCGACCGACACCTCGCGCGCCGCCATCGCCGGGATCAGCGCGAGCACGATGTCGCGGTTGAAGCCGATCGGCCGGAACGCCGGCTCGATCGCATTGGCGATGCGCCCGGCGACCGAATAATTGACCTGGCTGACCGGGCTGTCCTTCGGCACCTGCGGGAAGGACAGCAGCGCCCACAATACGATCGTGGTGAAGGCGATCGTGGTGCCCGCGCGCTTGAGGAAGATCTCGGCGCGGCTCCACAGGCCGATCGCGAGGTCGCGCAGGCTGGGGAGCTGGTATTTCGGCATCTCCATCATGAAGCCCGACGACGCGCCTTTGGTGACGGTGCGCCGCAGGATCAGCGCGACGACGAACGCGCCGAGCACGCCCATGATGTAGAGCCCGAGCATCACCAGCCCCTGCAACCCGACGAAGGGCAGCACGCGCGTGTTCGGGATCAGCGCGCCGATAACCAGAGTATAGACCGGCAGACGCGCCGAGCAGGTCATCAGCGGCGCGATCAGGATCGTGGTCAGCCGGTCCTTCTCGTCCTCGATCGTGCGGGTCGACATGATGCCGGGCACCGCGCAGGCGAAGCTGGAGAGCAGGGGGATGAATGCCCGCCCCGACAGCCCGACGCCGGCCATCAGCCGATCCATCAGGAAGGCGGCGCGGACCATGTACCCGCTCGCTTCCAGCAGCAGGATGAAGAAGAACATGATGAGGATCTGCGGCAGGAACTTCACCACCGCGCCGACGCCCGCGATCACGCCGTCGGTGAGGAGCGACCGCAGGATCGAATCCGGCATCACGTCCTTGATAAGTCCCGAAATCCGGTCGAACCCGTCGGCGATCGCGTCGGCCGGCGCCGCGCCTGCCCAGAAGACCATCTGGAACATGATGAACAGAACGCCGAGCAGCAGCGCCACGCCGATCACCGGATGCAGCGCGACCGAATCGAGCAGGTGCGTCCAGCGCCGCACCGGCGTTTCGTGGACGGTCGCGACGACGGAGAGCGCGCGGGCGCGGCGTTGCAGGGCTGCGATATCCTCCTGCACCTCGCTCGGCGCGGGAGCGGGGATCTCGCCGTCGATCAGACCGGTCAGCGCGTGGCGCAATTCGTCCAGCCCGCGCCGCCGCACCGCCACCGTCGGCACCACCGGCACGCCCAGTTCGCGCGCGAGGGCCTGCGGATCGAGCGTCAGCCCGTCGCGCTCGGCGAGGTCGAACATGTTGAGCGCCACCACCACCGGCAGCCCCAGCGCGACCAGTTGCAGCGTGAAGCGCAGGTGGTTGTCGAGATTGGCGGCGTCCACCACCACCACCAGCGCGTCGGGCCGCCGCTCCCCGCTCTGCGCACCCGTCACCACGTCGCGGGTGACGCGCTCGTCGGGGGAGGAGGGATCGAGGCTGTAGGCGCCGGGCAGGTCGACCAGCTCGATCGGCCGCCCGTCGTCCAGCGCGAAGCGGCCGGAATGGCGCTCGACGGTGACGCCCGGATAATTGCCCACCTTCTGCCGCGCGCCGGTGAGCGCGTTGAACAAGGCGCTCTTGCCGGCGTTGGGATTGCCGACCAGCGCGACCAGCGGGAGCGTCGACATTATCCCAGCGAGACCGTGATGGTCGCGGCGACCGCGCGGCGCAGCGCGACCGTCATCCGCCCGATGCGGCAGGCGATCGGCCCGCGCCCGAGCGTGGCGCGATGGAGCACCTCCACCCCGACGCCCTCGTCGAAACCGAACTCGCGCAGCCGCCGCGCCTCGGGCGCGGTGAGCCGATCCCACGCGATCGCCGCGATCGTCGCGTGGCGGCGAAGCGGAAGCGATTCGAGGCTGGGAACCGAAGCGAGCACGGCATCGGTCTAACGATGATGCGAACGATTATCAATAATCTTTCGCGCCGGAATCACACCACCGGATAGCGCAGCCGCCCGACGAAGCGCGACAGGCTGGGGCGGTGCGCGGCGCGGCGCAGGAAGCCGGCCTTGGCCTTCTCGAAACGCATGATGCCGTCGATCCGCCGCGCGAGGAAGGCGCGCGTGTCCGCCTGACCCGCGCTTTCGTCGTCGAGCAGGACCGTCATGGTCGCGGCATAGACGCCGAGCAGGATGGTGCGCTTGGTATAATGATTATAGTCGGTCGCGGTGTCGCCGGCCGCGCGCCAGATCGTGTCGACCGTGCGCCACGCCAGCCGCGTGCCGGTCGCGATGTTGCGCGGCAGCGCGAGGATGGCGAGCGCGCGGCGCAGCGATTCGCGGTGCGGCGCGAGCGTGTCGATCCGCGCCTCGACCAACGCCGCGATGCGCTCGCGGATCTTCATCGCCGCGCGGCGCTCGGCCGGCACGGCGGCGAGCATCGCGGTGTCGACGGCGGCGAACCAGGCGTCGATCATCGCCGGCGCGTCGGGCAGCGCGAGCGCGGCGACGTCGCGGTCAACGCCGGCGGCGTCGGCGGCGATGTCGCGCGCCGGCGCGGCCCAGCCATCGAAAGCGGCGTTGGCGGCGATGCGCGGGGCGAGCGCGGCGCGGATTTCGTCGAGCGTCGCGTCCGCGAGCGGGGAGGGCTGGTCGGTCATGCCGTCTTCCTATCACTCCCCGACGAACGGCGCACCAGCACCAGCGCGATCGCCACCAGCACCGCGCCGACCAGATCGAGCGGGCCGAGCCGCTCGCCATAGACGATCCAGCCGACCGCCGCCGCCACCACCGGCTGGATGAGCAGCGCCAGCCCGATCACCAGCGGGCTGAGCCGGCCGAGCGCATAGGTCATCAGCCCCTGTCCCAGCACCTGGCTGACCAGCGCGAGGATGATGAGCGGGGTCCAGTTGCCCGGCATCACCCGCTCCCCCAGCATCAGCGCGACGAGCAGCAGCGGCGGGGCGGCGGCGATCGAGGAGAGCGCGAGCGCCGGCAGCGGCTGCATCGTCGCGCGGGCGCGGACCATGAAGATGAAATAGGCGGCGTAGAGAACGCCGGCGATCATGCACAGCAGGTCGCCGATGAGGTTTTCGGGCGAAACCTCCGCCGACCGCCCCATCAGCACCATCGCGCCGACCAGCGCGAGCAGCAGCGCCGCGCCCTGCGTGCGGCTCGGCCAGGTGCGCGCGACGGCGAAGCCGTAGATCGGATAGATCAGCGAGGCGCAATTGCCGAACAGCGTGGCGTTGGCGAGCTTGGTATGGTGGATGCCGACGTGCCATGTGCCGAGATCGCCCGCGAACAGCACGCCGGAGGCGATCAGCACCCACCACAGCCCCTTTGCCTCGGCGATCGGCCGGCTGCCGGTGGCGCGCGCCAGCACCAGCAGCAGCGGCGCGGCGAGCGAGAGGCGCCAGAATCCCGCCGCGACCGGCCCGACGTCCGCCATCCGCACGAACCACGGCCCGAACGCCAGCGTGATGTTCCCGCAGAGCAGCGCGATGAACGCGATGGCGGTGCCGCTTGCGCCGAAGATAGCTTTTCTTGAGCGAATCGGCTGATGCATGCCGCCCTGTAACCGCCTATCTCCGGCGCGTCAGGTAGCAATGCGCAACTGAAAGGGAATCAATGCCCAGTCTGTTCGATCCCATCGCGCTCGGCGCGATCCATGCACCCAATCGCATCATCATGGCGCCGCTGACGCGCACCCGCGCCACCGAGGGCCATGTGCCGACCGAGCTGATGATCGAATATTATCGCCAGCGCGCCGGCGCGGGCCTCATCATCAGCGAGGCGACCGGGATCAGCCGGCAGGGCCTTGGCTGGCCGAGCGCGCCGGGGCTGTGGCTGGACAGCCAGGTGGAGGCATGGAAGCCGGTGACGGAGGCGGTGCACCGCGCCGGCGGGCGGATCGTCGCGCAGCTCTGGCACATGGGGCGGCTGGCGCGACCCGACGTGAGCGGGCTGCAATCGCTGTCCTCCTCGGCGAAGCGCGCGCCTTATGCGGTGCCCGAGAAGAACCCCTATGACGTGCCGCGCCCGGCGACGCTGGACGATATCCGCCAGACGCTGGACGATTACGCCGCCGCAACGCGCAACGCGCTGGCCGCCGGGTTCGACGGCGTGCAGATCCATGCCGCGAACGGCTATTTCATCGACCAGTTCCTGCGTGACGGCGTCAACGACCGTGACGACGATTACGGCGGGCCGCCCGAGAACCGCATCCGCCTGCTGCGCGAGGTGACGGAGCGGGTGATCGCCGAGGCGGGCGCTGACCGCACCGCCGTCCGCCTCTCCCCCAACGGCGATTCGCAGGGCGCGGACGACAGCAACGCGGAAGCGGTGTTCATCCCCGCCGTGCGCGCGCTCGACGCGCTCGGCATCGCGTTCCTCGAATTGCGCGAGCAGTCGCCGGACGGGACGTTCGGCAGCACCGACGTGCCCAAGCTCAGCCCGAAGATCCGCGCGGCCTTCGCCCGCCCGCTGGTGCTGAACCAGGATTATTCGCTCGCCGCCGCGCAGGCCGATCTCGATTCAGGGCTGGCCGATGCGATCAGCTGGGGGCGGCTGTTCATCGCCAACCCCGATCTGGTCGAGCGTTTCCGCACCGGCGCGCCGCTCAACGAACCCAATCCCAAGACCTTCTACAAGCCGGGGCCGGAGGGATATATCGACTATCCCGCGCTGGAGATGTCGGCGGCCTGAGCGTTTGCCCCGGGCCTGTCGCGGCGCCGCCCCGACAGGCTCAGGGCTTCGCGATCTCGTAGCGGTCGAGCCAGCGGGTGATCCTGCGCCGGATCGTCGCGCCCAGCCCGTTGCGGGCAAGCAGGAACAGCGGCAGCACGCCGAGCCACGGCTGCCAGATCGTGGCGAGGAGCCATGCCAGCGCGATGACCGATGCGAGCAGGCGCATCCGCCCGAGCGTCGCCGTGCCGTCCGCGTCGAGCCGCACGATGCGCGGCGCTTTCTCGTCGTAGAGCCGCATCGTGGTGAGCGATCGGCCCGTTGCTGCCGACGACCGCGCCGGCGGCGTTCCGGCGAGCGATGGCGATGCGACGGCCGGCGCGGAACGTGCCGCCGGGACAGCCGTCGCCCGCGTGTCGATCACCTCCAGCCGTCGCCCTCGCTCCACCACGCGGTAGCGCGACGGGGGCGGCTCCATCGGCACCTCAGCCGAATCGCTCGCGCAGCTTGAGCATCGCCAGCGCCGCCAGCGCCGCGCCGCCGCCCTTGTCGAGCTGGCCCGGATCGGCGCGGCGGATCGCCTGCGCCTCGTCCTCGGTGGTGAGGATGCCGTTGCCGATCGGCAGGCCGTCCATCGTCAGCGCCATCAGCCCGCGCGCGCTTTCGTTCGAGACGATCTCGAAATGATAGGTCTCGCCGCGGATCACCACGCCGAGCGCGACATAGGCGTCGTAGCGCCCGGTCTCCGCCGCCATGGCGATCGCGCCGGGCACTTCCAGCGCGCCGGGGACGGTGACGATCTCCGCCTGATGCCCCGCGCCCTCGATCGCGGCGCGCGCGCCGGCGATCAGCATGTCGTTCAGGTGATCGTAGAAGCGCGCCTCGACGATAAGGATGCGGGCCATTCGGGAAACTCCGTGGGGGGATGCGTTACGCCGCGTCGCCGTCCGTGATCGGACGCTCGGCGACGATCGACAGGCCATAGCCTTCCAGCCCGACCAGCGCGTGATGCGTGTTGGTGAGCAGGATCATCTCCTCCACGCCCAACTCGGCGAGGATCTGCGCGCCGACGCCATAATCGCGCAGTTCCTCGATCTCCGGCGCGCCCGGCCCCTTGCCTTCCGCGCGCGCCTTCATGAAGCGGGTGACGGCGCCCTGCATCGGCCGGTTGATGACGACGATCACGCCGGAACCTTCGGCGGCGATCATCTCCATCGAGCGCGAGAGCAGGCCGGCGCGATCCGATTGCTCGCCGAACATGTCGGCGAAGAAGCTGGCGGTGTGCATCCGCACCAAAGTCGGCCGCGCCGGATCGATATGGCCCTTCACCAGCGCGATCGTCTCGTCGCCGGTCGCCTTGTTGAAGAAGGTGATGCCGCGCCACGCGCCGCCCCAGCGCGATTCGAACGTCATCTCCGCCTGCTTCTCGACCAGATGGTCATGGCGTCGGCGATAGGCGATGAGGTCGCGGATCGTCCCGATCTTGAGGTTGTGGAGCTGGGCGAAGGCGACGAGATCGTCCATCCGCGCCATCGTGCCGTCCTCGTTCATGATCTCGCAGATCACGCCCGAGGGGTTGAGGCCGGCGAGTCGCGCCACGTCCACCGCCGCCTCGGTGTGGCCGGCGCGGACCAGCACGCCGCCGTCGCGCGCGACCAGCGGGAAGACATGGCCCGGCGTCACGATCTCCTCGCGCCCCTTCGACGCATCGATCGCCACCGCCACGGTGCGCGCGCGGTCCGCCGCCGAGATGCCGGTGGTCACCCCCTCGCGCGCCTCGATCGAGACGGTGAAGGCGGTCTCGTGCCGCGTGCCGTTGTTGCGGCTCATCAGGTCGAGGCCAAGCTGGTCGACCCGCGCCTTGCCCAGCGCGAGGCAGATCAGCCCGCGACCGTGCCGCGCCATGAAGTTGATCTTCTCCGGCGTCGCCATCTGCGCCGGGATCACCAGATCGCCCTCGTTCTCGCGATCCTCGTCGTCGACGAGGATGAACATGCGCCCGTTCTTCGCCTCCTCGATGATCTCCTCGGGCGAGGACAGGAACGCGTGGCGCAGGCGCGCGAGTTCAGCCGGCTTTGACACGATAATGCTCCATGCGTTGGAGGTAGCGGGCGAGGACGTCGATCTCGATGTTGACGGCCTGCCCCGCCGTCAGCCCGCCGAGCGTGGTGACGGCCTGGGTGTGCGGGATGAGGTTGATCGCGAAGACGGTGCCGTCCGCGCGATCCTCCACGGTGTTGACGGTGAGCGACACCCCGTCGACCGTCACCGAGCCCTTCGGCGCGAGGAACGCGGCGAGATCGCCGGGGACGCGGAAGGCGATGCGCTTCGAATCGCCGTCTGGCGCGACCTCCACCACCTCGGCCACGCCGTCGACATGGCCGGTGACGATGTGCCCGCCCAGCTCCTCGCCCAGCTTCATCGCGCGTTCGAGGTTGAGGCGGCGGCCGGCGGTCCACTGGCCCTGCGCGGTGCGGCTGACGGTCTCGCCCGACACGTCCACCGCGAACCAGCCCGGCCCCTTGTCCACCACCGTCAGGCACACGCCCGAGCAGGCGATCGACGCGCCGAGATCGACGGTGGCGGTGTCATAGGCGGTTTCCACCACCACGCGCAGGTCGCCGCGCGATTCCGCCGCTTTGATGGTGCCGACGTCGGAGACGATCCCGGTGAACATTTGGTCAGAAGTCCTGCTGTCGCTGGCGCTCATATGCTTCGAGCCGGTCGCTGCCAAGCGCGCGCGCGTCGGTGAGACGCCAGCGGCCGTGCGCGTCGGCGAGGCTGGCGAGGCCGATGTCGCCCAGCGCCGCCCGCCCGCCGCCGATCAGGATCGGCGCGCGGTAGATCAGCAGGCGATCGACCAGATCGGCGGCGAGGAAGGCGGACGCGGCGCCCGCGCCGCCCTCGATCAGCAGGTGATCGCCCGGCAGCGCGGCGATATCGGCGGGATCGGCGATGATGGTGCAGCCGGGTGCCTCGACCCCGCGCGCGGAGAGGATGACGCGCTGCGGCGCGCGCGTCTCCAGCCCCGGCAGGCGCACGTCGAGGCGCGGGGCATCCGCCTCCCATGTGCCGCGCCCAACGAGGATCGCCTCGTGCCGCGCGCGTTCGAGATGCGCGTGGGCGCGCGATTCGGCGCCGGTGATCCAGCGGCTTTCTCCGTTCGCCAGCGCGATGCAGCCGTCGAGCGAGGTGGCGAGTTTGAGCGTCACCTGCGGCCGCCCGAGCGCACGGCGGGTGAGGAACCCGGCCATCGAGCGTCGCGCCTCGTCCGCGAACGGGCCGGTGGAGACGGCGATGCCGGCGGCGGCGAGGCGCGCGAGGCCCGCGCCGTTAGTGCGCGGATCGGGATCGCCGAGCGCGGCGACGACCCGCGCGACGCCCGCTTCCGCGAGCAGATCGGCGCAGGCCGGGCCGCGCGGCGAGCGGTGCGCGCACGGCTCCAGCGTGACATAGGCGGTCGCGCCGCGCGCCGCTTCGCCCGCCTCGGCCAGCGCCATCGCCTCGGCATGTGGGCGGCCGCCGGGCTGGGTCCAGCCGCGCCCGACGACGCGCCCGCCCTTCACGATCACGCAGCCGACATTGGGATTGGGCGCGGTCCGCCCGCGCGTCCGCCCGGCGAGGGCGAGCGCGGCGGCCATCCAGCGCTGGTCGGGATCTCCAGATGCGGCGCCGGCCCGCTCCCCCGCCCGGCCTCCCATCAAGGATACTTTCGTGGGAGGCCGGGTGGGGGAGCGGGCCGGCGCCGTGACGCAGACACTCAGATGCCCCAGCGCTTCAATTTGTTGTCGAGCCGCTGGAACTCGGCGCGGGTCTTGGCCTGTTCCTTCTCCAGCTCGGCCTGTTCCTTGTCCTTCTTCGCCTGATCGACCTTCTGCTGCGCGAGGATCTCCGCCTCGGTGCGGTCGAGCCGCCATTGCTGCACGTAGATGATGTCGGGCCTGTACACCTTCTCGATCGTCGAATCCTTGATGAAGGCGAAGACGAAGAAGCTGGTGATCAGGATCGCCAGCGCGAAAAAGCCGAGCTCGTGCGGCTGGCGCTGGTGCAGGAACAGCCGAAGGTCTCGCAGCGCGCGGAGCGGCGACATGCGGGCGAAGAATTGCATGTAGGGCAAGATAGGCGCGCGCGGCGGCGGTTGCCAGCCCCGGTTATCCCGGAGCCGCGCCGGTCCGCCCGTCTCGGGGGGAGGGGGAAGCGGACCGACGCGACAACTCTTCGGATCGTACATCCTTGAATGGAGATACGATCTAGGATTCCATCTCGAACCGCACCGTCATCGTGCGCCATGATTCGATCGCCACGCCGTCGCGCGTCGCCGGGCGGAAGCGCCAGCGGGAGAGCGCCTGCCGCTCGGTCACCTGCCAGAAGGCCGCGCTCGCCGCCGAGACGCGCTCGACCTGCTTCACGCGGCCGTCCGGACCGATCAGCACGCGGATCACCACCTTGCCCTCATTGCCCATGCGCCGCTCCCCGGCGGGATAATCGGGCTGGAAATCGCGGGCGTAGCGCGGGTCGGCGACCGCATCGACCATCACGGGCGGCCTGGCGGGCGGGTCGATGATCGTGTCGATGCCCCCGCCGGTTCCCGGATCGGTCGGCGGCGGGAAGGGCGGGATGACGAGGCCGCCCGAATCGCCGGTCTGGACGATCGGGACGGTCCGGTCGATCTGCTCCGTTTCGGCCCTGGTCTGGTGCGTAGCCTTGTGTTCGGGCGGCGGGAGCGGCTCGGGTGGAGGCGGCGGCTCAATGGGGATGTTGATCGCGGTGAAATCCTTGGTGAGATTCTCCCTGATCTCCGGCACCGACATCACCAGCCCGGCGACGATCGCGGCATTGAGCCCGACCGCGACAGCGAGGCTGCCCGGATTGAACCCGCGCGAGCGAACGTAACGATCCGCATACATAGGCCTGATCCTCTCGTCTGTTCTCCTTTGCCGGTTTCCCGGTTCGGGGATGATACAACGTATCGATGCACAGGAGAAGATATTTTATAACGTAACAGAAACGGCCTTCGTCCGGCCCGCCGCTGCAACCGCCAAACGGCGGCTCAGGCGGCGGAGAGGCGCGCGATCGCGCGGTCGCGACCGATCAGCGGGAGCAGCGTGGCCATGTCCGGGCCGTGGTCGCGCCCGGTCAGCGCGCGGCGCAGCGGCAGGAACAGCGCCTTGCCCTTGCGCCCGGTCGCTTCCTTCAGCCGCGCGGTGAGCGCGTGCCACGGGTCGCCGGCCCAGTCGATCGCGGCGGCCGCGGCGGCGGCTTCGGCGAGATAACCCGCATCCTCGCCGGCATCCGGCACGGGGACCGGCCCCTCGATCACCCGCCACCAGTCGGCGGCCTCGGCGACGGTCGCGAGATTGGGGCGCACCGCCTCCCATGCCGGCTCGCCCATCCCGGCGGGCAGGCGATCCGCGACCGTCGCATAGGGAAGCTGGTGGACGATCCGCGCGTTGAGCTGCGCCAGCTCCGCCTCGTCGAACCGCGCCGGCGCGCGCCCGAAGCGGGCGAAGTCGAAACCGGCGATCAGCGGCGCGACATCCATGAACGGCTCGACCGGATCGCTGGTGCCGAGCCGGGCGAGCAGCGCGCGGATCGCCTGCGGCTCGATTCCCGCCTCGCGGAACTGGTCGACCCCGACGCTGCCGAGCCGCTTGGAGAGCTTGCCCTCGCTGCCGGTCAGCAGCGCCTCGTGCGCGAAGGCGGGCGGGGCGGCGCCGAGCGCGGCGAACATCTGGATCTGGAGCGCGGTGTTAGAGACATGATCCTCGCCGCGAACGACATGGGTGATGCCCAGGTCGATATCGTCGATCACCGACGGCAGCATATAGAGCCACGATCCGTCGGCGCGGCGGATCACCGGGTCGCTCATCGTCGCGGGGTCGAAATGCTGCTCGCCCCGGATCAGGTCATTCCACTCGATCGGCGCGGCGTGATCGAGCCGGAAGCGCCAGTGCGGGCGCGCGCCTTCCGCCTCCAGCTTCGCGCGATCGGCGTCGGTGAGGCCCAGCGCCGCGCGGTCATAGACCGGGGGCAGGCCGCGCCCGAGCTGGATCTTGCGCTTTAGGTCCAGCTCCTGCGCGCTTTCATAGGCGGGATAGATGCGCCCCGCCGTGACCAGCTCGTCGAACCGCCGCTGATAGAGCGCGAACCGCTGCGACTGGCGCACCTCCTGCGCGGGCGTGAAGCCGAGCCACGCGAGATCGGCGCGGATCGAATCGACGTGGCGCTCCTCGCTGCGCTCCGCATCGGTGTCGTCGATGCGCAGCACGAAGCGGCCGCTCTCCCTTTGCGCGAACAGCCAGTTGTGCAGCGCGGTGCGGATATTGCCGACATGCAGCCGCCCGGTGGGCGACGGCGCGAAGCGGGTAACGACGGTCATGATGGCCCGCTTAGGCGCTTGCCCTTCCCCTCGCCAGCCCTCCGCATTAAGGCGACGCGAATCGGGGCGGGAAGGGCGTGACACCATGAAACTGATGACCGGCAACTCGAACCTGCCGCTGGCGCGCGATATCGCCGCCTATCTGGAGCTGCCGCTGACCGAGGCGCTGGTGCGCCGCTTCGCCGACGAGGAGATTTTCGTCGAGATCCGCGAGAATGTGCGCGGCGAGGACGTGTTCGTCGTTCAATCGACCAGCTTCCCGGCGAACGACAATCTCATGGAGCTGCTGATCTGCATCGACGCGCTGAAGCGCGCCTCAGCGAAGCGGATCACGGCGGTGGTGCCGTATTTCGGCTATGCCCGGCAGGACCGGAAGCCCGGCCCGCGCACGCCGATCTCGGCCAAGCTGGTCGCCAACCTGATCACGACGGCGGGGGCGGACCGCGTGCTCTCGGTCGATCTCCACGCCGGGCAGATCCAGGGCTTCTTCGACATCCCGACCGACAATCTGTTCGCCGCCCCGGTGATGTCGGCGGATATCCTGACGCGGTTCGGCGACAAGAACCTGATGGTCGTCTCGCCCGACGTGGGCGGCGTGGTGCGCGCGCGGGCGCTCGCCAAGCGGCTCGACAACGCGCCGCTGGCGATCGTCGACAAGCGCCGCGAGCGCGCCGGCGAATCCGAGGTGATGAACATCATCGGCGACGTCGAGGGCCGCTTCTGCATCCTGATCGACGATATCGTCGATTCCGCCGGCACGCTCTGCAACGCGGCCGCCGCGCTGAAGGAAGCGGGGGCGGAGGATGTCGTCGCTTATGTGACGCACGGCGTGCTGTCCGGCGGGGCGGTGGCGCGGGTCGAGGGATCGGCGCTGCGCGAGCTGGTGATCACCGATTCGATCGGCAATCAGGAAGTGCTGGCCGAGGCCAGGCGCATCCGCCACCTGACCATCGCGCCGCTGCTGGCGGAGGCGATCCGGCGGATCGCGGACGAATCGAGCGTGTCGTCGCTATTCGACTGACGGGCGCAGGCGCTTCGGCGCGGCTTTGCTGTGTCGGGTTTTCCCGGCAGTGGGATGAGCGCCGCGGCGAAGCCGCGTCGTCGGACGGGTTGGCTTTGCCGACCCGCCGGCCGGCTTTCGCGCTGCGCCCTTTGGCGCACCGGCGCCGTCGCTGCGCCGACGCGCCTGCGCTCAGCTGTTGCCCAATGCCACGATATGATCGAACACCGCCGGATGCAGCGGCTTGGCGAAGGCGCAGCCGTAGCGGTATTTGTCGCGCCACGCGACCACCGCCTCCAGCCCGGCGAGGCCGGGCAGCGTCAGCCACACCGTCTGGCCGGGCCACAGGGTGAAGCTGGTCTGCGCGCGGAATCCGGTGGTGGACAGGTCCACCACGTCGATCTCGAACCGTGTCGTGCCGCGGTCGCGCAGGTGCGCGCGCATCTTGACCGCCTTGCGCAAGGCGCCGCGATTGTCCTCGCCGTCCAGAGACATAGGTATAGACACGGCCTGATCCATTGGCCGTTTATGCACCGGCAATGGTTACCAATCCGCAAACGAATCCACTCGGCTCGCCGCAGAAAATACGTTTTTTCGGCTATGGTTTCAGGGTGATAGGGGCGATCGAGGCCGGGCGTGCCACCTCGCCTCGCCGGCCCTTTCGCGGTGCAAAGGCCGCACGGGGATATAGCCATCGCGCGCGTGCGTCGCTACGTCGCACTGCACCATGACAGACGATCTCCGCTCCGCAGCCCTTGAATCCAAAGCCTGGCCGTTCGAGGAAGCGCGCCGGCTGCTCAAGCGCTGGCCGGAGGGAAAACCGGGTGGCGAGGCGATCATCTTCGAAACCGGCTACGGCCCGTCGGGCCTGCCGCATATCGGCACGTTCAACGAGGTGCTGCGCACGACGATGGTGCGCAACGCCTTCAAGGCGCTGTCCGACCAGCCGACGCGGCTGATCGCTTTCTCCGACGACATGGACGGCCTGCGCAAGGTGCCGGACAACGTGCCCAACCAGGCGATGCTGGCCGGGCATCTCGGCAAGCCGCTGACGCAGGTGCCCGATCCGTTCGGCAAGTTCGAGAGTTTCGCGCACCATAACAATGCGATGCTGCGCGCTTTCCTCGATCGCTACGGTTTCGACTACGAATTCGTGTCCTCGACCGAATATTACCATGCCGGCCGTTTCGACGCGCAGTTGAAGAACGTCCTGCGCAATTACGACGCGATCATGGCGGTGATGCTGCCGACGCTGCGCGGCGAGCGGCAGGCGACCTATTCGCCGGTGCTGCCGATCAGCCCGAAGTCCGGCATCGTGCTGCAGGTGCCGGTCGAGGTGGTCGACGCCGACGCCGGGCTGATCCGCTTCGTCGACGAGGGCGAGACGATCGAGCAGTCGATCCTCGGCGGCAAGGCCAAGCTACAGTGGAAGCCGGACTGGGGGATGCGCTGGGCCGCGCTGGGAGTCGATTACGAGATGCACGGCAAGGATTTGATCGATTCGGCCGCGCTCGGCGGGCGCATCTGCCAGATCCTCGGCGGGCGCAAGCCGGAGACGCTGGTCTATGAGCTGTTCCTCGACGAGAAGGGCGAGAAGATCTCCAAGTCCAAGGGCAACGGCATCAGCCTCGAGCAATGGCTGACCTATGGCCCGGAGGAATCGGTCGCCTTCTACGCCTATCGCGAGCCGAAGAAGGCCAAGCAGCTCCACATGGGCGTGATCCCGCGCGCGGTGGACGAATATTGGCAGTTCCGCGCCAATTATCCGGCGCAGACGATCAAGGAGAAGCTCGGCAACCCCGTCCACCACATCCACGACGGCAAGCTGCCGGAGGGGACGCTGCCGGTGACGTTCGGGCTGCTGCTCAACCTCGTCGGGGTGATGGGGGAGGCGTCGAAGGAGCAGGTGTGGGGCTATCTCGCCAATTACCTGCCCGATGCCTCGCCCGCCGCTTACCCGGAGCTGGACCGGCTGATCGGCTACGCGCTGGCCTATCACCGCGACTTCATCGCGCCGACGCTCAGGCGCCGCGCACCGGAGGGCGTGGAGGTCGCCGCGTTGCAACGGCTCGATGCGGAACTCGCGGCATTGCCGGCGGACGCCAGCGCGGAGGATATCCAGAACCATGTCTATGAGATCGGCAAGTCCGGCGGGTTCGCCGAGCTGCGCGACTGGTTCCGGGCGCTCTACGAAACCCTGCTCGGATCGAGCCAGGGGCCGCGCATGGGCAGCTTCATCCGGCTCTATGGCGTGGAGAACAGCCGCAAGCTGATCGCGGAGGCGCTGGCGCGCGCCGGCGGATGACGGCGCGGCGCGCTTCCGCGTTGCGCGCTTTCCTCACCGGCGAGGCGGCCGGCGGCTTCGTGCTGGTCGCGGCGGCGGCGCTCGCGATGCTGGCCGCCAACCTGCCGGCCACGGCGGGCTGGTATGCGCATGTGCTCCATGCGGAGACCGGGCCGGTGCTTTCGTCCGCGCTCGGGCCGATGACGGTCCATCTGTGGATCAACGACGGGCTGATGGCGCTGTTCTTCCTGCTCGTCGGGCTGGAGATCAAGCGCGAGTTCGTCGACGGCCGCCTCGCCCGCGCCGACCAGCGCCGCCTGCCGTTCATCGCGGCGGCGGCGGGGATGGCGGTGCCGGCGCTGGTCTATCTGCTGGTGGTGGGCGATCGCAGCGGGCTGCAACGCGGCTGGGCGATACCGGCGGCGACCGACATCGCCTTCGCCATCGGGGTGATGGCGATGCTGGGTAAGCGCGTGCCGCCCGCGCTCAAGCTGCTGCTCACCACCGTCGCGATCGTCGACGACATGGGCGCGGTGGCGATCATCGCGCTCGCCTATACCGATCAGATCAGGGCGCTCGCGCTGGCCGGCGCGGGGCTGGCGCTGGCGGTGCTGTATGTGATGAACCGGCGCAGGGTGCGCGCGCTGTGGCCCTTTCTGGCGGCCGGGGCGGCCTTGTGGCTGTTCGTGCTGCAATCGGGCGTCCATGCGACGATCGCCGGGGTGCTGACCGCCGCCTTCATCCCCGTGGTGCCGACGCCGGGCGCGCCCGACGCGCCGGAATCGCCGCTGCACCGGCTGGAACACGCGCTGAGTCCGTGGGTCGCCTTCGCGATCGTGCCGCTGTTCGCCTTCGCCAATGCCGGCGTGGCGCTCGGCGGATTCGGCTGGAGCGTGCTGGCCGAGCCGGTGGTGCTGGCGGTGGCGCTCGGGCTGTTCGTCGGCAAGCAGATCGGCGTGTTCGGCGGCATCTGGGGCGCGGCGCGGCTGGGCATCGCGGCGCGCCCCGGCGGGGTGAGCTGGGCGCAGGTCTATGGCATGGCGCTGCTCGCCGGGATCGGCTTCACGATGAGCCTGTTCATCGGCGGCCTCGCCTTCCCCGGCGACGCGATGCTGGTGGAGGAAGTGAAGATGGGCGTGCTGGCCGGCTCGCTGCTGTCGGCGTTGGCGGGGTTCGCGGTGCTGGCGCTGGCCGCCCGTTCACGCGCCTGATCCGGACTCCTCCGGCCGCCCCTTGAACCCCTGCGCCACGACGAACCATTCCACGCTGCCCTTGCGGCTGGCCGGCGGCTTGGCGTGCTTCACCGTCGTGAAATGGCGCTTCATCTCCGCCACGAGCGTCGAATCCGCGCCGCCCGCGAACACCTTGGCGACGAACGCCCCGCCGGGCGCCAGCACCTCGATCGCGAAGGCGAAGGCGGTCTCGACCAGCGCCATGGTGCGCAGCGCGTCGGTCTGCGGATGGCCGACCGTGTTCGCCGCCATGTCCGACAGCACGATGTCCGGCGCGCCGCCCAGCGCCTCCATCAGCATCGCCGGCGCGGCGTCGTCCATGAAATCGTGCTCGAAGATCGTCACCCCGTCGATCGGGTCGACCGGCAGCAGGTCGATCCCCACCACCGCTGCCCTGGGGGCGAGCCGGCGCACCACCTGGCTCCACCCGCCGGGCGCGATGCCGAGGTCGATCACGCGGCGCGCGCCCTTCAGCAGCCCGAAACGCTCGTCCAGCTCGGTCAATTTGTAGGCGGCGCGGCTGCGATACCCCTCCGCCTTGGCGCGGCGGACATAGGGGTCGTTGAGCTGCCGCTCCAGCCAGCGGGTCGATTGCGCGCTGCGGTTGCGGGCGGTGCGCACGCGCTGCCGCCCGCCGGAGCCTCCCCGGCTCATCGCGCGGCCGCCATCAGCCGGCGCAGGATGCCCTCGCGGATGCCACGATCGGCGACGCCGATCCGCTCCGCCGGCCACAGATCGAGGATCGTCTCGAGGATCGCGCAGCCCGCCACGACCAGATCCGCGCGCTCGCGCCCGATGCACGGCAGCGCGGCGCGGTCGGTGGGGGACATGTGCGCGAGGCTGTTCGACACCTCGCGCATCGCCTCCGCCGGCGCGATCAGCCCGTCCACCGCCGCGCGGTCATAGCGGTCCAGCCCGAGATGGACCGAGGCGAGCGTCGTCACCGTGCCTGAGGTGCCGAGCAGCCGCCGCCGGTCCGCCCCGGCCGGCAGCCGCTGCGCGAAGGGCGCGAAGCTCTCGCGGACCAGCGCGCGCATCCGCTCATAGGTGGCGGCGCGGCCGGTGGCGCCGTCCTGCGCGGGGATGCTCTCGGTAAGCGAGACGACCCCCCACGGCGCGGAATGCCAGTCGAGCACGGTGGGGACGGTGCTGGTGGTGTCGATCAGCACCAGCTCGGTCGATCCGCCGCCGATGTCGAACACCAGCGCCGGTCCCTCGCCCGGCTCCAGCAGCACATGGCAGCCGAGCACCGCGAGCCGCGCTTCCTCCTCGGCGGAGATGATGTGGAGGTGGATGCCGGTCTCGGCATGGACGCGGGCGATGAACTCCGCGCCGTTGGCCGCGCGGCGGCACGCCTCGGTCGCGACCGAGCGGGCGAGCGCGACGTTGCGGCGCTTCAGCTTGTCGGCGCAGACGCGCAGCGCGGCGAGCGTGCGGTCGATCGCCGCGTCGGACAATCGCCCGCTGCCCGCCAGTCCCTCGCCGAGCCGGACGATGCGCGAGAAGGCGTCGACCACCGCGAAGCCGTCGCCCTGCGGCCGGGCGATGAGCAGGCGGCAATTGTTGGTGCCGAGATCGAGCGCGGCATAATGCCGCGCGAACCCCGCCCGCGAGCGCGGGGAGGGTGGTGCCGAACGGGCCGGGGCGTCTGCCTCCTGCCGGTACGGCAAATTGGCGGAAGCGTCGCCCATTGCCGTCACTTTCTATTCTGTTCTGCCGTCGCGGATCATCCGTCCGCCGGTGCCTGAAGGCGAGGCTACAGATTCGTGACCGGACGGGCAAGCCGCGCCTGATCGGGCATTCAACCCCTCTTGACCCTAGGATTTCCGCCGACTAGACGCGCGCCTTCGTTGCCCCGTCGTCTAACGGCAAGACTACGGACTCTGACTCCGTCAATCGTGGTTCGAATCCACGCGGGGCATCCAGCTTCCTTCCTATAGGATTTTGCAGCCGACCTTCTCGCGCCGGCTGGGCGCTTGGTGGACGGCGCTTGTCTCTCGCGGCTATCCGAAGGTGAAGCTGAACGCCTGCACGCCCGGATCGATGAAATCGATCGCGAAATCGTGGTCCGCGCCGGGATTCGCGATCCGCACGAGCTGGTAAAGCCGCTGGCCGGTGACGATGCCGTTGCCGGCCGCGTCGGTGTCGCTGCCATGGTCCGGCCCCGGCTGTCGGCCGTCGATCGTCACGCGGAAGCGTATGGGCCGTCGGTCCGCGCCCGGCCCGAGCACAAGGTGCAGGTCGCGCGCGTGGAAGCGGTAGAGGATGCGCCCGCCCACCTTGTCGAGCGATGCGTGCTCCGGCCCGACCGTCCATCGGCCGGAAAGACCCCATTGGTCGAGCGCGACGGGACGGGCGTCATAGGTCGCGGGCCTGTCCTTCACCACGTCCGGGCGCGAGACCGAACGGGCCGCGCGCGCATAGCCGATATAGGTTTCGGGCGATTTCCTGCCCCGCGCGGAGGCCGCTTGCACGCCGTTCGCCCGCACCACGCTCATCGCGCCCAGATCGCGGCCGGGATGAGCCTCCGCCAGCAGCGCGCGAATGACCCGCTCGGAACCGGCATAATCGCCCTCGCCGAAATGCCGGTAGCGCAGGCGCCCATTGGCATCGATGAAATAATGCGCGGGCCAATAATGGTTCGCGAAAGCGCGCCAGACGGCATAGTCGTTGTCGATCGCGACCGGATAGGTGATGCCGAGATCGGCCAGCGCCTTGCGGACGTTGGCGATATCCTTCTCGAAGGCGAATTCCGGGGTGTGGACACCGATCACCACCAGCCCGTCACCGCGATATTTCTCCGCCCACGCCTTCACATAGGGGAGCGAGCGCAGGCAGTTGATGCAGCTATAGGTCCAGAAGTCGATCACGACGACCTTCCCCTTGAGCGCCTCGCGGCCGAGCGGCGGCGAGTTGAGCCAGGCCACCGCCCCGTCGAGCGACGGCATCGGCCCTTGATCGGCGAGCTTGCCGCTGTCCGCCTGCTGTGGCGGGCCGGCCATATGGAAACGGTCGAGCAGGCCCTGCTCGATCCGGTTCGTTCCGGCGAGCGAGGCGCGGGTCAGGAAGCCGGTATCGGCCCCCAGCCCGATCGCGGCGACCGCGACGAGCACCGCCGCACCGATCGCGCGCCGAATCCATTCGCCCGCGCCGAGCGACCTTTTCATCGCCTTGAACAGCCGCCCGCCCGCCAGCAGCGCCAGCGCGAGCGAGGTCGCCGCACCGAGCGCATAGGCCAGAAGCAGGAGGCTGGTCGCGACGCTCGCGCCCTGAAGCGCGGCCCCGGTCAGGATCAGCCCAAGGATCGGCCCCGCGCACGGCGCCCATAGCAATCCGGTCGCGATGCCCAGCAGCAGCGAGGTGCCGAACCCGGCTCCCTGCGCATCCGCCGTTTGCGACAGGCGCGCGCCGAAACCCACCAGCGGCCGCATCGCGCGATCGGCGATCGCGGGAAACAGCAGGGCGAGCCCGAACAGCGCGAGCAGGATCAGCGCGGCGGCGCGGCCATATTGGTTGGCCTGCACCGCCCAGCCGCCGCCGATCGCCGCCAGCGTCGCGACGGCCATGAACATCGCGGCCATGCCGATCAGCATCGGCAGGCCGTTGGTGCGGAACGGCCGGTCGGCGCGCGCGAACACGAACGGCAGCACCGGCAGGATGCACGGCGACAGGATCGTCAGCGCCCCGCCCAGATAAGCCAGAAGGAACAGGATCATCCGCGCCTCACCGCCGCGCGACGAAGCGCAGGGCGAGGCCGTTCATGCAATAGCGCAGCCCGGTCGGCCGCGGCCCGTCGTTGAAGACGTGGCCGAGATGGCCGTCGCAGCGTGCGCAGCGCACTTCCGTCCGCACCATGCCGAGCGAGCGATCCTGCCGCTCGGTGATCGCGCCGGGCAGATGATCGTAGAAGCTCGGCCAGCCGGTTCCGCTGTCGAACTTGGTCGTGGATGCGAACAGCGGCAGCGCGCAGCCGGCGCAGACGAACGTGCCCGCGCGATGCTCGCCATTGAGCGGGCTGGAGAAAGCGCGCTCGGTGGCGCCCTGCCGCAAGACGGCATAGGCGGCGGGGGAAAGGCGCTTGCGCCAGTCCGCGTCCGAAAGGCGGAGCGGCGCGATCGCGCGGGCCGCTTGCGCGGTCGCCATCACCATCGCGGACCCTGCGCACATCATCAGGAACGTGCGACGATCGCGGGAATTTTCCATCTCCGCCTCCCTCAGCCCCGATAGTCCGACGGGAAGAGGCGCTTCAGCGCCTCGACCTTGGGGCGGTCGTTGACGACGATATAGGGATAGGCCGGATGACGGGCCATGAAGTTCTGATGATATCCCTCGGCCGGGTAGAAAGCCTTGCCCATCTCGATCGCGGTCACGATCGGCCGCGCGAAGACATGCGCGGCGCGGAGCTGGCCGAGATAGGCGCGTGCGATCTTCTCCTGCGCCGGCGACCGCGGGAACAATGCCGAACGATATTGCGTGCCGCTGTCGGGGCCTTGCCGGTTCAGCGTCGTGGGATCGGCGACGACCGAGAAATAGATGCGAAGCAGGTCGGCGTAGCGCACCTGCGCGGGATCGAACACGACCTCGACCGATTCGGCATGGCCCGTGGTTCCGGTCGAGACCGTCTCATAGTCCGCCGTGGCCTTGCCGCCGCCGGCATAGCCCGATGTCGCGCGCACGACACCTTTGACGTGGTCGAAGACGCCCTCCACGCCCCAGAAGCAGCCGCCGGCGAAGATCGCGGTCTCGCGATGGCCTGATCCGGCGGGGCTGAATTGCGCCGCCGGCGCCTTGACGAACGACTCGCCTGCCGCTGCCGATAGCGCCGCGAAGAGAAGGGAACCGCCGACGGCGGTGAGAAGCAAGGGGCGATACATGGCCGACTCCAGACTTTCGACATGGATCATTCGATGGAATCGGCGCTTTGGTTACCACAGCCGCCGCGAATAATCGCGTCCGCCACGGACGTGCCGTCGCCCACCCGCGCAAGACGGCCGTAACGGCTTCTCGTCCAGCGGCGGCTAACGCAGGCGCGCCAGGGTGTTGGCCAACAGGTCCGGCCATAACCAGGCCGCCAGCCCCAGCCCGGCGAGCAGGACGACAGCCGCCACCGCGAGGACGATTCCCCATCCAGCGCGTCCACCGCTCTCCACCTCGTCCACGAGCAGCAGCGGCGCGGGTTCGTTCGCCTCGTCGCGCGGGGCGGCGATGGCGATCGCCTCATGGCCGGTCCGCCAGTCGCCGCCGGTCAGGATATGCTTCTCGGCCGCGATCGCCGCTTTCTGATGCCCGATGAAGCCGGACAGCAGCGCATCCTCCGCCGGATCGGGCGACGCGGCGGCCAGCGTCGCGGTCAGCCCTTCCATCTCCGCATCCATGTCGAGCAGCGTATCGAGCGCTTGCATCGCGGTGCGGCGGCTCGACTGGTGGAGCGCGAGCTGGAAGCGGAGCATCGTGAGCTGGCTCGCCCGCGCGAGCTGCAATCCGGCGCGCAGCGTCTCCATGCTCCCGGCGCCGGCCGGATCGCCCGGTTCGTGGCTTGAGCGAATGGTGGCGGTCGGATTGGTCACGCTATCTGTCCCCGGCTTACAACGCCTTGGGGCAATAGAATCCGCGCTCTTCCGATTGTGAACCGCAATCTGTTCATCCGTGGGAAGATCGCGCCGGATCGGTCGTTTCGTCAGCCGATCCCGAAATGCCGGCGTAGCGCGAGCGCGCCGGCCGGCGTCACCGCGACGGCGCGCGTGCCGGGCGTGGGGCGTATCCAGTGCCGGTCCAGCAAGAAGCGGTAGAGCGAGCGGCCGACCGCGCCGGCCAGATGCGGGCGGCGCTCGCTCCAGTCCATGCATGGGCGGCACAGGACGCGCTGGCGTGCCGGTTCGATCGCGAGGCCGAGCCGTTCGAGGAAGTCGGCTCCCGCCGGGGTCATCGCGGCGGCATCGGCGCTCAATTCGAGATAGCTCGCGCCCACGAGGAAATCGGCGATCCGCACCGCCACTTCGCCCGCGAGGTGATCGTAGCATTTGCGGGCATGGCGCATTGCGTGGTCGGCGGGACCGGAGCGGACGGGGCGGCAGCGCCGCGCGGCATCGACCATGCCCGCCACGCCCATCATGCCCTCGATCATCCCCGCGACGGCGGGCGAGGCGAGCCGGAAATAGCGATGCCGCCCCTGCGCCGCGACCGCGACCAGCCCGCCGTCGACCAGCCGCGCGAGATGGCCGCTCGCGGTCGCCGGGGCGATGCCGGCGGCGCGGGCAAGCTCGCCGGCGGTCAGCGCGCGACCGTCCATCAGCGCCACCAGCATCGCGGTGCGCGACGGTTCGCCGATCAGCGCGCCGGTCTCCGAGAGGGAAGCGATGCTGCTCATCCGCGTGATGATAGCGCATCCAGCGCGCCGATGCTTCGGCCGTGATCGAAGCATCGGGGGCTCCGCGTGCGACAGGATGGCGCGGCACGAAATGGAGGTGCCGTCATGATCACCTGCGTCATCCGCTACGAGATCGATCCGTACAAATTGCCCGCCTTCGAGGAATATGCGCGCAACTGGGGCGAGGTGATCCCGCGCTGCGGCGCCGACCTGATCGGCTATTTCGCGCCGCACGAGGGCACGACGACGACCGCCTACGGCATCTATTCGATCGCCGACCTTGCCGCTTACGAGGCGTATCGCGCGCGGATCAGGGCCGATCCGCTCGGGCGCGAGAATTTCGCGCTGAGCGCGCGCGAGCGGTTCATCCGGCGCGAGGAACGGCAGTTCTTCACGCTGGCCTCCGCCGGGCGATCGGCGGTAGGGTCCGGGTGACACAGGAGACGTACATGCCGACGACCGCCGGGAAGCGCGCCGCCTTCCGCAAGCTGCACGAGGAGGGCTTCTTCATCATCCCCAATGCGTGGGATGCGGGCAGCGCCGTGCGGCTCGCCGCGCTCGGCTTCCGGGCGATCGCCTCGACCAGCGCGGGCGCGGCATGGGCCGCCGGCAAGGACGACGGCGGGTTGGGCCGCGACGCGGTGCTCGCGCATCTCAGGATGCTGGTCGATGCGACCGACCTGCCGGTCAACGCCGATTTCGAGAACGGCTTCGCGGACGATCCGGCGGAGGTGGGCATCAACGTCGCGCTGGCGGTGGAGACGGGCGTCGCCGGCGTTTCGATCGAGGACTGGTCGGGCAGCGCGATGTATGACCGCGACCTCGCCGTGGAGCGGATCGCGGCGGCGCGCGCGGCGATCGACCGGATCGATCCGGCTGTCATGCTGATCGGCCGCAACGAGAATTTCCGCGTACCCGGCATGTCCCCGGAGGAGAGCATCGCCCGCGCGGTGGCCTATGCCGGGGCCGGCGCGGATTGCCTGTTCGTGCCTTTCATCCTCGATCACGGCGTCATCGCCGAGCTGGTCGCGGCGGTCGCGCCGAAGCCGGTCAACGTGGTGGTGCATGACTATGACGCGGGCATCGGCGAGCTGGTGCGGATCGGTGTCCGACGGTGCAGCGTCGGCGGCAGCCTCGCCGGGCGCGTCTGGACGGCGTTCGACGCCGCCGCGGCGACGCTGAAAGCGTGCGAGCCGTGATGGCCGACCGCGACAATATGCGCCGGCTGGACGGCGGGCGCTTCGTCATGGGTTCCGATCGTCATTATCCCGAGGAAGCGCCCGCGCGCGCCGTGCGGGTCGATCCGTTCTGGATCGACGAGACCCCGGTCACCAATGCGCAATTCGCGCGCTTCGTCGCCGCGACCGGCCATGTCACGCTCGCCGAACACGCGCCCGATCCGCGCGACTATCCCGGCATGGACCCGGCGATGGCGCGGGCGGGGTCGCTGGTGTTCACGCGCACCGCGCAGCCGGTCGATCTCGGTGATCCGGGCCAGTGGTGGGATTTCCGCTTCGGGGCGGACTGGCGGCATCCGCTCGGGCCGGAAAGCTCGATCGACGGGCTGGAGGACCATCCCGTCGTCCATGTCGCTTACGGCGATGCACAGGCCTATGCCGGCTGGGCGGGCAAGGCGCTGCCGACCGAGGCGGAATGGGAATATGCCGCGCGCGGCGGGCTGGACGGCGCGGACTATGCCTGGGGCGACGAACTGGCGCCGGAGGGCAGGATGATGGCGAATTACTGGCAGGGCCTGTTCCCCTTCGCCAACCAGCTGCTCGACGGTTATGAGCGCACCTCGCCGGTGCGGGCCTTCCCGCCCAACGGCCATGGCCTGTGGGACATGATCGGCAACGTCTGGGAATGGACCGCCGATTTCTATGCCGCGCGCTCGCGAAAGAAGGGCAAGCCGGGCTGCTGCGGCGAGCGCGACAGCTACGATCCCGATCTGCCGGGGACGAAGATCGCGCGAAAGGTGCTGAAAGGCGGATCGCATCTGTGCGCGGCGAACTATTGTCAGCGCTATCGCCCTGCCGCGCGCCATCCGCAGACGGTGGATTCATCCACCAGCCACATCGGCTTCCGCTGCGTCGTGCGCGATATCTAGTCGAGCGCCTCGCCGATCGCGGCATAGATCCGGTCGAGATCGGCGTCGTCGATGCAATAGGGCGGCATCACGTACACCGTATTGCCCAGCGGCCGCAGCAGCAGGTCGCGCTCGCGGAAATGCCGCAGCAGGCGCGGGCCGAGCTGCGAGAGATAGCCGCCGCCGCGCGGGTCGGTCACGTCGATCGCCGTGATCGTGCCGATCGCGCGCGGGTTGGCGACGCCGGGGCGGCCGGCGAGCGTGGTGAGCCGCCGGGCCTGCCGCGCGGAAAGGTCGGCGATGCGCGCCGCCACCGGCTCCTCGCGCCAGATCGCGAGATTGGCGTTGGCGGCGGCGCAGGCGATCGGGTTGGCGGTGTAGCTCGACGAATGGAAGAACATCCGCGCGCGATCCTCGGAGAAATGCGGCTCGAAGATCGCCTCGGTCGCCATCGTCACCGCGAGCGGGATCGCCCCGCCGGTCAACCCCTTGGAGAGACAGAGGATATCCGGCACGACGCCCGCCTGCTCGCACGCCAGCAAGGTGCCGGTGCGGCCCCAGCCGGTCATCACTTCATCCGCGATGAACAGAACGCCGTGGCGCGCGCAGATCGCGCGCATCTCGGCGAGCACCCTGGCGGGATAGATCAGCATCCCGCCCGCGCCGAGCAGCAGCGGCTCGACGATCAGGGCGGCGGGGTTTTCGCGACATGCCGCCTCCAGCGCGTCGAGCGTCGCCTGCTCCGCGCCGGGCGCGGGGAAGGGCAGGGTGCCGACGTCGAACAGCAGCGGCGCATAGGGCGCGTTGAACACCCCGCGCTCGCCGACCGACATCGCCCCGATCGTGTCGCCGTGATAGCTGTGCTGCATCACCAGGATGCGGTGGCGCGGCGCGCCGCGATTGGCCCAGAAGCCGAGCGCCATCTTGAGCGCGACCTCGACGCTGGTCGAGCCGGAATCCGAATAGAAGACGCGGGTCAGTTCGCGCGGCATGATCGCGGTGAGGCCCCGCGCCAGCGCCTCGGCCGGCTCATGCGTCCAGCCGGCGAAGATGATCTGATCGAGCTTTCCGGCCTGTTCCGCGATCGCCGCCATGATGCGCGGGTGGCAATGGCCGTGCGTCGTCACCCACCAGGAGGAGATGCCGTCGATGATCCGCCGCCCGTCGGCGGTATATAGCGCCGCGCCCTCGCCGCGCGTGACGAGCGGGATCGGCTCGCCCAGGCCGTGCTGGGTGAAGGGATGCCAGATCGGCGAACCGGTCATCGGAAATCGCCCGGATCGAAATGATCGGCGAAGGCGCGCGCGAGCGTGGCGCGATCGAGCGGGTCGAGACGCGGCAGGCGGCCGAGCCGCTTCACCGCGCCGAGCCGGGCGATCGTCGCCTCGCTGTCCGGCTGCGCCTCGCCGATGAAGGCGAGGCCGAGGATCGGAACGCCGCGCCGGCGCAGCGCCTCGATCGACAGCAGGCTGTGGTTGATCGTGCCGAGGCCGGTGCGCGCGACGATCACCACCGGCGCGCGCCAGTGCGCGAACAGGTCGGCGAACAACAGGTCCGGCGCGATCGGCACCATGACGCCGCCGGCCCCCTCCACCACCAGCGGCGCGGCGACATCGGGCAAGGCGAGCCGCGCGGGATCGATCGTCACCCCGTCGATCTCGGCCGCGCGGTGCGGCGAACAGGGGGTGGTCAGGCGATAGGCTTCGGGAAGGATGTTCGCCGCCGGGACGCCGGCCAGTCCGGCCACGCGCTCGCGATCACCATATGGGTCGACGCCGGCCTGCACCGGCTTCCAGTAATGCGCGCCCAGGGCGCCGGTCAGCGCGGCGGAGAAGATCGTCTTGCCGACATCGGTGTCGGTGCCGGTGACGACGATGCGCGGATGGCTCACTGCCGCAATCTCCCGATGGTTTCGGCGAGCGCGGCGATTTCCGCCTCCCCGACGTTGAGCGTGATCGAGATGCGCAGCCGCGCGGTGCCTGCCGGCACGGTGGGCGGGCGGATGCCGCGCACGTCGAACCCGGCCTCCTGCACCCCGGCGGCGAGCGCCATCGCCGGTGCATCCTCGCCGACCAGCAGCGGCAGGATCTGCGAGCCGGTCGGCGTCACGCCATAAGGCGCGAGCGCCGCTTCGGCCGTCGCGACCAGCGCCGCCAGCCGGTCGCGCCGCGCCGGCTCGTCGGCGAGGATGTGCAGCGCCTCGCGCACCGCGCTCGCCATCAGCGGCGAGGGCGCGGTGGAGAAGATGAAGCCGCGCCCGCGATTGACGAGGAAGTCGCGCACGGTGCGCGGGCCGCACAGCAATGCCCCCTCGCACCCCATCGCCTTGCCGCAGGTGCGCAGCGTGACGACATTCCCGCGCCCTTCGAGGTCCGCCGCGAGGCCGCGACCGCGCTCGCCGAACACGCCGGTGGCATGGGCCTCGTCGATCAGCAGCATCGCGTCATGCCGCTCCGCCACCGCGAGCAGGTCCGCGAGCGGCGCGCGATCGCCGTCCATGCTGTAAAGGCTTTCGATTGCGATCCACGGCCGCCCCGCGCCGCCGTCGCGCCGCCAGCGGGCGATCACGGCGTCGAACGCATCGGCATCGTTATGCGCCGCGCTCACCGCCGTCGCGCGCCCGAGCCGCATCCCTTCGTGCGCGCTGGCGTGGACGAGCGCATCGTGGACGACGAGGTCGCCGCGCTGCGGCAGCGTCGAGAGCAGGGCGGCGTTGGCGGCGAACCCGCTGGAGAAGAACAGGGCCGATTCGCTGCCGAAGAAGGCCGCCGCTTCCGCCTCCAGCGCCTCATGCTCGGCATCGTTGCCGCGCAGCAGCCGCGAGCCGCCCGAGCCGACCGCGACGCCGCGCGCCAGCGCCGCCGCAACCGCCGCCCTGAGGCGCGGCGAATCGGCTAGCCCGAGATAATCGTTCGAGGAGAAGTCCAGTCCGGCGCGCGGTTGCAGACGGCGCAGCCGCGCGCGCGCAGCGAGATCGCCGAGGTCGCGTTGCTGGGCGGTCAACAGGCTCATGCGCGCCGCTATAGCGGATCGCGCGCGCGGCGCGAGCGCCGATGAGTCAGCGGGGCGGGCGGCTGCGGCGGCCCCAGATGCGCTCATGCTCGCGCCGGCGATGGCGGACGAACAGCGCCCCCGCCGTCACCAGCGCGATCACGAACAGGATGAGCAGGGCGTAACCGACTTCGACGCGCATTGGCACGGAAACCCGTCTGACGATTGGCGATCCGGTTGCTCAACGATCGGGCGCGGAAACGGCTCCCCCGCGATTATTCCGCGTCGCGCTCCAGCGCGAGCAGCGTCTCCTTCGCCGCCAGCCCGCCGGCGAAGCCGGTGAGCGCGCCGTTCGCGCCGATGACGCGGTGGCACGGCGCGACGATCGAGATAGGGTTGCGCCCGTTGGCCGCGCCGACCGCGCGCGCCGCGCCCGGCCGCCCGAGCGACCGCGCGATCGCGCCGTAGCTCGATGTCTCGCCGAACGGGATGGCGAGCAGCGCGGACCATACCGCGCGCTGGAATTCGGTGCCGCGAAAGCGCAGCGGCAGATCGAAGGCGCGGCGGCGCCCGGCGAAATATTCGTCGAGCTGCCGCCCGGCCTCGACCAGCACCGGATGATCGGGCGCGGCGACGGCGGCAGGTAGCGGGACGCGCGCCGGATCGTCTTCCTCCCACAGGATCGCGACGAGCGAATCGTCGTCGGCGACGAGGGTGAGCGCGCCGACCGGGGAGGCGACGGCGGTGGACGACAGGGGCTGGGTCATGGCGTTCTCCTTCGCCCCGTCCCTGCCCGGATCGCGCGATGCACGCTTCCCGGTGCTTGCGGCCAATATCAGATCGCCTCGTCCACCAGCTTGCGCGTGGCGGGCGCGGTCCAGTCCATCGCGCCGGAGACGCGCCACACCTCCCGCCCCTTCGCGTCGAACAGGATCGTCGTCGGCAGGTTGACGCGATAGCCCAGGCTGAGCTGCATCTCGGGATCGGTATAGGGCTGGAGGCTGTGGAGCTTCCGTTCGGCGACGAAGGGCGCGACCTTCTCCGGCTGCATATCCTGGCTGACCGCCAGCACCTTCACCCGCCCGCCGAGCTGCGCCGTCAGCGCGTCGAGGCTGGGCAGTTCCTTGACGCACGGCGCGCACCACGTCGCCCACAGGTTGAGCAGGACGGGGGTGCCGCGGAAATCCTCCAGCGTCACGCGCTCGCCGCTGGGGGTGGTGAAGGTCGCGTCGATCGCCATCGCGCCATGGTGCGAACGATCGACCTTGCCGCTTTCGCTTTTCGCGGGGTGCGCGGCGACCACTTCATCGGGCGCAATCGCATTGTCGGCCGATGCGGTCGCTTGCCCGGCGGCGGCCCTTTGCCTATCGCAGCCGCCGGCCGTGACGGCCAGTGCGAGGAGAAAGACGATCGCCGAACGCGAAGCCATGAGCGGTTCCAATCAGATGTGGGGCGGGCGTTTCGCCGAGGGCCCCGCTGCCGTGATGCGTGAGATTAACGCCTCGATCCCGTTCGACAAGCGGATGTGGCGGCAAGACATCACCGCTTCGAAGGCGCATGTCGCGATGCTGGCGAAACAGGGCGTTGTCGGCGCGGAGGATGCGGCGGCGATCAGCGCCGGGCTGGATCAGGTGGCGGCGGACTATGCCGAAAACGGCGTGCCTGACGACCTGACGCTCGAGGACATCCACATGCTCACCGAGGCGCGACTCGCGGAAGCGATCGGGCCGGCGGCGGGGCGGCTGCATACCGCGCGCAGCCGCAACGACCAGGTGGCGACCGATTTCCGCCTGTGGGTGCGCGACGCGATCGATCAGACGCTGGACGCATTGGCGGCGCTCGATACGGCGCTGCTGGCGCGGGCGGAGAGCCACGCCGGCGACGTGATGCCGGGCTTCACCCACCTGCAATCCGCGCAGCCGGTGACGCTCGGCCATCACCTGATGGCCTATCACGAGATGATCTCGCGCGACGCCTCGCGCTTCCGCGATGCGCGGGCGCGGATGAACCTGTGCCCGCTCGGCTCGGCGGCGCTGGCGGGCACCGGCTTCCCGCTCGACCGGCAGGCGACGGCGGCGGCGCTCGGCTTCGACGGGCCGACGCGCAACTCGCTCGACGCGGTGAGCGACCGCGATTTCGCGATCGAGTATCTCACCTGCGCCACGCAATGCTCACTGCATCTGTCGCGGCTGGCGGAGGAGTTCGTGCTGTGGGCGTCGCAGCCGTTCGGCTTCGTCAGCCTTTCGGACCAATGGTCCACCGGCAGCTCGATCATGCCGCAGAAGCGCAACCCCGACGCCGCCGAGCTGGTGCGCGGCCATGCCGGGCGCATCTCCGGCTGCCTCGTCAGCCTGATGGTGACGATGAAGGGCCTGCCGCTCGCCTATTCGAAGGACATGCAGGACGACAAGCCGCCGGTGTTCGAGTGCCACGACCTGCTGGGCCTCAGCATCGCGGCGATGACCGGGATGATCGAAAGCGCCACCTTCCGCACCGAACGGATGCGCGGGCTGGCGGAGAGCGGATACGCCACCGCCACCGACCTCGCCGACTGGCTGGTGCGCGAAGCGAACGTGCCGTTCCGCGAGGCGCATCACATCACCGGACGCGCGGTGGCGCGGGCGGAGGCGCTGGGCGTGACGCTCGACAAGGTGCCGCTCGCCGATCTTCAGGCGATCGACGCGCGGATCGACGATCGGGTCTATTCGGTGCTGTCGGTCGATGCCTCGGTCGCCAGCCGGACGAGCTTCGGCGGCACCGCGCCGGACAATGTGCGCGCCGCGATCCGCGCCGCGCGGGGAGAATGACGATGAAACGCCTTGCCGTGATCGGCTCGCTCCTGCTGCTCGCCGCGTGCGGCCGCGCGCATATGTTGCAGCCGGCGAAGGGCGACAGCCTGCCGCCCGCCCCCTATGGCGCGGACAGCGAGCCGACCGGCAACCAGCTCATCACCCCGTCCGTCCAGGCGCGCCCGGCGCGCGGCGACGAATTGCTCACCAACTCTCAGGATCGCCGGTCGGACCAGTTCGACCTGCCGCCAAGGTAACAATGGACCATTTCACGCTGATCGATGGCGCGCTGCATTGCGAGGGCGTGCCGCTGGAACGGATCGCCCGCGAGGTGGGAACGCCGGTCTATGTCTATTCCGCCGCGACATTGCGCCGCCATGCGCAGGTGTTCCGCGAGGGGCTGAAACCCGCCGGGCGCGTGCATCTTGCTTATGCCATCAAGGCCAATCCCAATATCGGCGTGCTGCGCGTGCTGGCCGACGAGGGCTATGGCGCGGACGTGGTGTCGGGCGGCGAATTGTCGCGCGCGCTGGCGGCGGGGATGCCGGCGGCGGACGTGGTGTTCTCCGGCGTCGGCAAGACCGATCGCGAGCTGGTGAAGGGGCTGGAGGCCGGGATCGGCCAGTTCAACCTGGAGCTGGAGGAGGAGGGCGTGGTGCTGGCCGCGCTCGCCGATGCGCGCGGGCTGACCGCCCCGGCGGTGCTGCGCGTCAACCCGGACGTCGACGCCGGCACCCACGCCAAGATCTCCACCGGCAAGAAGGAGAACAAGTTCGGCGTGCCGATCGACCGCGCGCCGGCGATCTTCGACCGGCTCGCCTCCTTGCCGGGGATCGACCTGCGCGGGGTGGCGATCCATATCGGCAGCCAGTTGTTCGACCTCGCGCCGCTGGAGGCGGCCTATCGCCGCGTCGGCGAGCTGGTCGCGGAGCTGCGCGCGCGGGGGCACAAGATCACGCACGTCGATCTCGGCGGCGGGCTGGGCGTGCCGTACAGGACGCATGACGAGCCGCCCTCGCCGGCCGATTACGGCGCGATGGTGGCGCGCGCGACCGCCGGCTGGGACGTGGAGCTGATGTTCGAGCCGGGCCGCGTGATCGCGGGCAATGCCGGCGTGCTGCTGACTGAGGTGATCTGGGTCAAGCCGGGGGTGGTGAACCCCTATGTGATCGTCGATGCGGCGATGAACGACCTCGCGCGCCCGGCGATGTACGATGCGTGGCACGATTTCTCCGCCGTGCGCCCGACCGGCAAGACGATGACGGCGAATATCGCCGGCCCGGTGTGCGAAACGGGCGACACCTTCGCGATGGGGCGCGAGATCGACCGGGTGGAGCGCGGCGACCTCGCCATCTTCCGCACCGCCGGCGCCTATGGCGCGACGATGGCGTCGACCTACAACAGCCGCGCGCTGGTGCCGGAGGTGCTGGTCGACGGCGATCGCTATACGGTAGTGGCGGACCGGATCGCCGCCGAGACGATCCTCGCCGCCGAGCGGGTGCCGGACTGGCTGTGACGCTGCCGGCGCTCCCGCTGTTCTTCCGGCTGGATGGGCGGCCGGTGATCCTGATCGGGGCGGGCGAGGCGGCGGAAGCGAAACGGCGGCTGCTGGAGCGCGCGGGCGCGGTGGTGGTCGGGGAGAGCGACGGGGCGGCGCTGGCGATCGTGGTGGACGATGACGCCGCCGTCGCCCGGCTCAAGGCGCGGGGCGTGCTGGTGAACGCCGTGGATCGGCCGGAATTGTGCGACTTCACCCTGCCCGCGATCGTCGATCGCGCGCCGGTAATCGTCGCGATCGGCACCGGCGGCGCGTCGGCGGGGCTGGCGGCGGCGCTGCGGCAGCGGCTGGAGGCGATGCTGCCGGCGCGGCTCGGGCGGCTGGCGGAGGCGCTCCACGCCGCGCGGGGCGCGTGGCGCGCGCGCTACCCCGAGGCGGGCGAGCGGCGGCGCGCGATCGGCGCGGCGCTGGCGGCGGGCGGCGCGCTCGATCCGCTGCTCGACCACGGTGACGCGCCCGATGCGGGGCCGTCGCGAGCCGGCGGCGCGGCGGGGATCGTCACGCTCAGGCTGCGCTCCGCCGACCCCGACGATCTCACGCTGCGCGAGGCGCGGGCGCTCGCCAATGCCGATCGCGTCACGCATCGCGCGGGGGTGTCGCCAGCGATCCTCGACCGCGCGCGCGCCGATGCGGTGCGGATCGAATGCGCCGCCCCGCCGTTGGACGCCGCACCTGGCTTGACCGTGGACGTGGAGATGCTGTGAGCGGATTCGGCTATCGCATCGATGGAGGCAAGGCGCAGCGCATCGCGGTGAAGGAGGCGCTGGACAGCCCGGCCGGCATGGTCTGGGTCCATCTTTCGGTCAACAACGACGAGGCGAAGGCGTGGCTGCGCGATGTCGCCAAGTTGCCCGAATATCTCGTCGAGGCATTGACGGCGCAGGAAACCCGCCCGCGCTGCGACGATTACGAGACCGGCGCCTATCTCAACCTGCGCGGGCGGACCGACGAGGATCTCGACGCGGACCTGCTAGCCTCGGTGCGGATCTGGGCGACCAAGGGGCGCGTGATCTCGGTGACGCGCAAGCATCTCATCGCCACCGACATGGTGGAGAAGCAGGTGCAGGACGGGACGGTGGACGATCCCGGCGACGTCATCGCCGCCTTCGCCACCGCGATCACCAACGACCTCGATCCCGTCGTGGCGGAACTGGGCGACCAGATCGACGATTGCGAGCAGGAGCTGGACAGCGACCGCGTCTATGAGCTGCGCCGCCGCGTCACGCACGTCCGCATCGCCTCGATCGGCTACCGCCGCTTCCTCAATCCGCAGCGCGCCGCGCTGGAGAAGCTGGCGCAGATTCCGGGCGACTGGCTGGCGACCGACGACCGCGCGCATGTCGCCGCCGCCGCCGATCGCGCCGCGCGCATGGCGGAGGAGCTGGAGGCGATCCGCGAACGCTCCAGCCTGATCCACGAGACGCTGACCGACCTGCGCGCCGAGCTGATCGACACGCGCAGCCTGATCATCGCCATCGCCGCGATGGTGTTCCTGCCGCTCACCTTCATCACCGGACTGTACGGGATGAACGTCGCGGGCCTGCCCTATGCGCAGAAGCCTTGGGCGTTCGACGCGATCATGGCGATCTGCGCGGCGATCTCGCTCGGCACGGTGGTCTATTTCATGCGGCGGCACTGGTTCCGCCGGTAAATAAACCGCCGGAAAACCGCTCTTTTCCACTGGCGCGGCCCTCCTCGCGCCGATAGCCTCCCATGCGATTTCGGGAGGATATCGATGAAGCTCGCGGCAAAGCTTGCCCTGCTGGCGGCGGCGATCGCGCCGGTGGCGGCGCTCAGCGACAATGCGCCGCGCGTGATCCTCGCCCAGCCGGGAATCGGCGGTGGCGCGATCGAGCGCTTCACGATGCGCTTCAGCCAGCCGATGGCGCCGCTCGGCGACCCGCGCGCCGCCGCGCCGGCCAAGGCCGAATGCCCGGTCGGCGGGCAGGGCCGCTGGGTCGACCAGCAGACCTGGGTCTATGAGTTCGAGCACGCGCTGCCCGGCGGCACGACCTGCAAATTCAACGCCGTCGAGGGGCTGAAGAGCGTCGCCGGCTATGCGCTGGCCGGGACGCAGAGCTTCACCGTCGATGCCGGCGGGCCGGTGGCGCGCGCCGTCCTTCCCTCCGGCAGCGGCAATGAGATCGAGGAGGACCAGACCTTCCTCGTCGCCGCCAACATGCCGCCCGATCCGCGCTCGGTCGCCGCCAACGCTTATTGCGCGGTGGACGGGATCGGGGAGAAGATTCCGGTCGACGTGCTCCCCGCCGATTTGCCGGGCAAGCTGATCGGGGAGATGGGCAGCGATCGCTGGGAAATCAGGAGCTTCCTCGAAAGCGCCGGCGTCCCGCAGGACATCGCCAGGGCCTCCGCCGCCGATCGCCAGCGCGCGCTGGCGGGCGTCGTAGCGCTGAAGTGCCGCCGCAACCTGCCGCCGGGGCGCGACATGGCGCTGGTATGGGGCGCGAACATCGCCGGCGCGGGCGGCAAGATCGCCGGGACCGACCAGCGTTTCGACTATACCGTGCGCGAGCCGTTCACGGCGCGCTTCGAATGCTCGCGCGTCAATCCGCAGGCGGGATGCAGCCCGGTCGAGAAGGCCTATGTCCGCTTCTCCGCGCCGGTGCCGATGTCGGCCGCGCAGGCGATCCGCATCGCGCTGCCCGACGGGAAGAAGATCGCGCCGGTGTTCAGCGACGACGAGAAGAAGAAGGCGACGATCGCCGACGTCACTTTCGCCGCGCCCTTGCCCTATGCCACCGCGGCGAAGCTGGAGCTGCCGCAGGGCGTGAAGGACGAGAGCGGGCGGGCGCTCTCCAATGCCGAGCGCTTCCCGCTCGACATCCGCTTCGATCGCGCGCCGCCGCTGGTGAAGTTCGCCGCGCCGTTCGGCATTATCGAGGCGAAGGAGGGCGGCGTGCTGCCGGTGACGGTGCGCAACGTCGAGCCGGCGCTGCAGGGCCGCAACATGGCGGTTGGCGGGCAGGCGCTGCGCGTCGCGGACAAGGACGGCGAGGTGGCCGACTGGCTGCGCCGTGTCTCGTCCGCCGGCGACAGCAATTACGAAACGGTCAAACGCGGCGACGAGACGGTCGAGATCAACCATACCGGCGACACCTCGATCCTCGGGAGCAAGGGCGCGCCGCTGAAGGTCGCGCTGCCGGGCAAGGGGCGGGATTTCGAGGTGGTCGGCATCCCGCTCGGCAAGCCGGGATTCTATGTGGTGGAATTGGCCAGCCCGGTGCTGGGCCGCGCGCTGCTCGGCCGCGATGCCCCGCGCTATGTCGCGGCGGCGGCGCTCGTCACCAACATGGCGGTGCATTTCAAATGGGGGCGGGAACGCAGCCTTGCGTGGGTGACGGCGCTCGACAGCGGCAAGCCGGTCGCCAATGCCAACGTCACGATCACCGATAGCTGCACTGGCGCGCTGCTGGCGCGCGGCGTCACCGACCGCTCCGGCGGGGTGTTCGTGCCGGGCGGGCTGCCCGAGCCGGAGACCTATGGAAGCTGCAACGACAATTCGTCCGCGCATCCGCTGATGGTCTCGGCGCGGACGGGCGGCGATTTCAGCTTCACGCTGACGGCGTGGGGCGAGGGCATCCGGCCCTATGACTTCGACCTGCCCTATGGCTATTCGAAGCCGGAGGACGTGTTCCACACCGTGTTCGATCGCGCATTGGTCCGCGCCGGCGAGACAATCCACATGAAGCATATCGTGCGCCATCCGGTCGGCGCGGGCTTCACGATCCCGGCGGGGTTCACCGGCACGTTGCGCCTGTCGCATCGCGGATCGGACACCGAGTTCGACCTGCCGCTGACGATCGACGCGAACGGCATCGGCGAGACGAGCTGGACCGCCCCCAAGGGCGCGCCGATGGGCGATTACGACCTGCGCGTGATCGATAGGGACCGCACGATCTACACCAACCAGTCCTTCCGGCTCGACGAATACCGCCTGCCGACGATGCGCGCGACGGTGAGCGGGCCGAAGGGCGCGGTGGTGCGGCCGAAGGCGGTGCCGCTCGACCTGTTCGTCGGCTATCTCTCCGGCGGCGGCGCCTCCAACCTGCCGGTCGACATGCGCGTCGGCTGGTTCGCGCATCGCGGCAACCCGGACGGCTACGACGCCTATACCTTCGGCGGCCGCGCCGTGCAGGAGGGCGTGAAACCGCTCAATGGGGACGGCGAGGAGGACGGCCCGACGCTGCCGCCGACGCAGACGCTGCCCGCCACGCTCGGCGCGGACGGCACCGGGCGGCAGGTGATCGAGGCGCCGCAGGGCCTCGACGGCACGACCGACATGACGGTCGAGATGGATTATCAGGACGCCAACGGCCAGACGCTCACCGCCTCGCGCACCATCCCGATCTTCACCTCGCGCGTGCAGCTCGGCGTCAAGACCGACGGCTGGCTGATGAAGCAGGACGACCTGCGCCTGCGCTTCGTCGCGCTCGATCCCGATGGCAAGCCGATCAAGGGGCAGAAGATCAACGTCGCCTTCTACAGCCGCCAGATATTGACCGCGCGGCGGCGGCTGATCGGCGGCTTCTACGCTTATGACAACCAGATGCGGACGACGAAGCTCTCCGCTTCCTGCGCAGCGACCACCGACGCGCAGGGGCTGGCGCAATGCGGCGCGAATCCCGGCGTCTCGGGCGAAGTCTATGCCGTCGCCACCGCCGTTGACGCGGACGGCAACGTATCGCGCGCAGTGCGCTCGGTGTGGCTGGCGGGCGATGACGACTGGTGGTTCGGCGGCGACAATGGCGACCGGATGGACGTGGTGCCCGAACAGCCCGCCTATAAAGCCGGTGACACCGCGCGCTTCCAGGTACGGATGCCGTTCCGCTCCGCCACCGCGCTGGTGACGGTGGAGCGCGAGGGCGTGCTCTCCAGCTTCGTCACCGAGCTTTCGGGGAAAGACCCGGTGGTCGAGGTGAAGATGCCGGGCAGCTATGCGCCCGATGTCTATGTCTCGGTGATGGCCGTCAGGGGCCGCGTGACGCAAAGCTGGTGGGGCTGGTTCAAGAGCCTGTTCGGCGCGCGCGACGAGGCGCCCGCCGCCACCGCGCTGGTCGATCTCTCCAAGCCCGCCTATCGCCTCGGCATCGCCAAGGTGAAGGTAGGGTGGGAGGCGCATACGCTCGGCGTGACGGTGAAGGCCGATCGCGAGCGTTATGCCGCGCGCGAGACGGCGCAGGTGGCGATCGAAGTGCGCGGGCCGGACGGCAAGCCGGCGCGCACCGCCGATGTCGCTTTCGCGGCGGTCGATCAGGCGCTGCTCCAGCTCGCGCCCAACGATTCGTGGGACGTGCTGACCGCGATGATGGGCGATCGGCCGCTCTCCGTGCTCACCTCCACCGCGCAGATGCAGGTGGTGGGCAAGCGTCATTACGGGCGCAAGGCGGTGGAGGCCGGCGGCGGCGGCGGCGCGGATTCGGCGGCGCTCAACCGCGAGAATTTCCAGCCGGTGCTGCTGTGGAAGGGCCGCGTCGCGCTCGACGCCAACGGCCGCGCGACCGTGCCGGTGCCGCTCAACGACGCGCTCACCTCGTTCCGGCTGGTGGCGATCGCCACCGATGGCGCGGACCGCTTCGGCATGGGCGCGAGCAACATCCGCACCGCGCAGGACCTGTCGGTCTATGCCGGCCTGCCGCCGGCGGTGCGCACCGGGGACCGATACGCGGCGGGCTTCACGCTGCGCAACGGTTCCGACAAGCCGATGACGGTGACGGCTGAGGTGTCGCTCACCCCGCGCATCGCCACCGGCAAGCCGCTGACCGTGACGATCCCCGCCGGTGGGGCCGCGCCGATCGCGTGGAACCTCACCGCGCCGCCGGTGGCGGGGAACCTCCGCTGGCAGGTCAGCGCCAGGGCCAGCGACGGCCGCGCGGCGGACAAGGTGACGGTGACGCAGGAGGTGGTCCCCGCCGTGCCGATCGAGGTGTGGGCGGCGACGCTGACCCGCGTCGGCGCGGACACGAGCATCCCGATCCGTGCGCCCGCTGGCGCGATCGGGGGCATGGGTTCGGTCGATATCCGCCTGTCGGACACGCTCGCCCCGCCGATGGAGGGGGTGCGCGCGTTCATGGCCGCTTATCCCTATGATTGCTTCGAGCAGCAGATGAGCCGCGTCGTCGCGCTGGGCGACACGGCAGGCTGGACGCGGCTGGCGGGCGAAATCCCGGCCTATCAGGCGCCGGACGGCCTGTTGCGCTACTGGCCGAGCGAGAGCCTGCAAGGATCGGAGGCGCTCACTGCCTATGTCCTGTCGATGGCGGGCGAGGCCGGGCTGCCGATCCCCGAGGCGAGCAAGACGAAGATGGTCGAGGGCCTGCGCGCCGTGCTCGACGGGCGCTTGCGGCACGAGGAATATGGCGACGTGCGGCTCCAGCGGCTCGCGGCCTTCGCGGCGCTGGCGCGGACGGGGGCAGCGACGCCTGCGATGCTCGGCCAGATCGGGCTGACCCCGGCGGAGATGCCCACCGCCAGCCTCGCCGATTACCTGATGGCGCTCGATCGCGTTCCCGGCCTCGCCAATGCGCAGGCGCTGCGCGGCGCGGGCGAGAATGCGCTGCGCAGCCGGCTGGTCTATGAAGGCACGCGGCTCGATCTTTCGGATGCGTCCAATGCGCCGTGGTGGCTGATGTCCTCGGCAGACGAAGGCTCGATCAAGGCATTGCTCGCGGTGCTGGGCAAGCCGGGCTGGCAGGACGAGGCGCCGAAGATGATGGTCGGCGTCGCCTCCCGCCAGACGCGCGGGCGCTGGGACACCACCACTGCCAACGCCTGGGGCGCGCTGACCGTGCGGCGGTTCGCGCAGCTCTATCCGGCGAGCGCGATCGCCGGGACGACGACCGCAACGCTTGCCGGACAGAGCGCGAGCTTCGCCTGGCCGCTCGCGGCGGACCGGCGGCAGGCATCGCTGCCGCTGCCGGCCGGGCAGGCGCCGCTGGTGCTGCGCCAGTCGGGTGGCGAAGGGCCGTGGGCCACCATCTCGGTGCGCGCGGCGGTGCCGCTGACGCAGCCGCTCTCTGCCGGCTATCGGCTGACCCGCAAGGTGGAAGTGGTACAGCGTCGCGTGCCGAACCAGCTCACGCGCGGCGACGTGCTGCGCATCACGCTGACGGTGGACGCTACCGCCGAGCGCAACTGGGTGGTGATCGACGATCCGATCCCCGCGGGCGGCACGATCGTCGGCGATCTCGGCGGGCAATCGAAGATGCTCGCCGATCAGGCGAACGCGGGCGACGGCGTGAAGTTCGGCGCGGTCGACGGCGGCGGGAAGCTGTGGGACGTGCAGGTCGGCGTCGTCCCGGCCTATGTCGAGCGCGGCAATACCGCGTGGCGGGCGTTCTACGCCTGGGTGCCGCGGGGGCGGTTCCAGGCGTCATACATGCTCCGCCTGAACGGCGCGGGCCGGTTCCAGATGCCGCCGACGCGGGTGGAGGCGATGTATTCGCCCGCGATCCACGCGGCGGTGCCGAACCAGCCGATCGTGGTGGTGCAGAGGTGAGGTGATGCGCTGGCGGGGCGAGCAATGGGCGCTGGCGGCGATCGTCGCGGTCGGCGCGCTGTTCGGCCTCGCCGACTGGTTCACCCGGCCGCCGCCGCTCCCCGGCTATGCACGGGTGCGCGTGGAATGGCGACCGTCGGAGGCCTGGCTCTACGATCGCAACGGCGCGTTGCTTGATTCCTCGCGCGTCGATTTCGCGACGCGGCGGCTGGCGTGGACGCCGCTCGATCAGATCGCGCCCGTTGCCCGCGCCACGATCGTCGAGAGCGAGGACCGCCGCTTCGCGCATCACGGCGGGGTGGACTGGCTGGCGCTGGCGGGATCGGCGCGCGACCGCCTCTCCGGCAAGCGCCCGCGCGGGGCGAGCACGCTGGCGATGCAGCTCGCGGGCTTCCTCTCCCCCGATCTCGCGCGGCCGGGCGCGCGCGGGTGGCTCGACAAGTTGCGCCAGATCAGGGCGGCGCGGGGAATCGCGGAGGGCTGGAGCCGCGACCAGATCCTCGAAGCCTATCTCAACATGGCGGGCTTTCGCGGCGAGGCGCAAGGGATCGGCGCGGCGGCGCTCGGGCTGTTCGGCAAGACGCCGGCCGCGCTGACCCGCGACGATGCGCTGCTGCTCGCGGCGCTGCTCCCCAATCCGCAGGCCCCGGCCGATGCGGTCGCGCGCCGTGCCTGCGCTTTGTCGCACGAGCGCGATTGCGGGCGGTTCCCGGCGCTCGCCGCGTCGATGCTCGGCCCGGCGCGAAGCCTCGCGCTCGATCCCGGCCTCGCGCCGCATCTCGCCGACCGGCTGCTGAGGAAGCCGGGGATGCGTGTCACCACCACGCTCGACATCAACGTGCAGCGCATGGCGATCGCGGCGCTGCGTCGGCAGCTTCTCGGCCTCGGCGCGACGCGCGCGCGGGATGGGGCGGTGATCGTGGTGGACAATGCGAGCGGCGACGTGCTCGCCTATGTCGGCGGGATCGGCGGCAATTCGACCTCGCCTGCCGTCGATGCCGCGAACGCCTATCGTCAGGCCGGATCGACGCTGAAGCCATTCCTCTACGCGCAGGCGATCGAGAAGGGATACCTCACCCCCGCCTCGATCCTCGACGACACGCCGGTGCAGCTCGACACCGCCTCCGGCCTCTACGTGCCGCAGAATTACGATCGCGCGTTCAAGGGGCCGGTCTCCGCGCGGGCGGCGCTGGCGGGGTCGCTCAACGTGCCGGCGGTGCGCACCTTGCTGCTGGTCGGCGTCGATCCGTTCCGCGACCGCTTGTGGGACACCGGCTATCGCGGGCTGGTGGAGGACGGCGCCTATTACGGCTTCAGCCTCGCGCTCGGATCGGCGGAGGTGACGCTGGCGGAGCAGGCGGCGGGCTATCGCAGCCTCGCGCGCGGCGGGCGCTGGTCCCCGCTGCGGCTGCGCGCCGACGACCCGCGTGAGCCGCCGCGCGCGATCACCACGCCGCAGGCCGCGTGGATCGTCGGCGACATGCTCTCCGATCCCGTCGCGCGCGCGGGGACGTTCGGGCTGGATTCGGCGCTGCGTCTCCCCTTCTGGGCGGCGGTGAAGACGGGGACGTCGAAGGCGATGCGCGACAATTGGTGCGTCGGCTTCTCGGACCGCTTCACCGTTGCGGTATGGGTCGGCAATGTCGAGGGCGACGCGATGCGCGCGGTCTCCGGCACCAGCGGGGCGGCCCCGGTGTGGCGCGACGTGATGCTGGCGCTGAACGGCGCGCGCGGCGGGCAGGAACCGGCCCCGCCGCCCGGCGTCGAGGCGCGGCGCGTCACGTTCGCCGGCACGGGGGAGCAGCCGCGCCGCGAATGGTTCCTCGCCGGCACCTCCTTCGCCCATGCCGACGCCGCGCCGGCCGAGGCGCGCCGGCCGCGTATCGCCTCGCCGGTGTCGGGCAGCGTCTATGCGCTCGATCCCGATATCCCGCGCGATCGCCAGCGGCTTGCGGTGGCGGTGACGGGCGCGGCGGCGACGCATCGACTGCGGCTCGATGCGCGCGATCTCGGCGCGGCGGATTCCGCGCCGCTCACCTTCCCCGCGCCGGGACGGCACCAGCTCGCGCTGGTCGATATCGCCGGCCGCACCGTCGACCGCGTGACCTTCACGGTGCGCTGAGGCTAGGATCGCCCCATGAGCAACGGCATGATTCGCATCGGCATCGGCGGCTGGACCTATGAGCCGTGGCGCGGCACTTTCTTCCCGCCGAAATGGCCGGTGAAGCGCGAGCTGGAATATGCCGCCGGCAAGATGACCGCGATCGAGGTCAACGGCACCTATTACAGCGGCTTCAAGCCGGCGACCTTCGCCAATTGGGCGAAGGCGGTGCCGGAGGATTTCGTCTTCACGCTCAAGGCGTCGCGCTTCTGCACCAACCGCAAGGTGCTGGCGGAGGCGGGGGAATCGGTCGCGCGTTTCGTCGGGCAGGGGATCGTCGAGCTGGGCGACCGGCTCGGCCCGATCCTGTGGCAGTTCATGGCGACCAAGAAGTTCGACGCGGCGGATTTCGCCGCGTTCCTCAAGCTGCTGCCGGCCAGCCACGAGGGGGTGAAGCTGCGCCACGCGGTGCAGGTGCGGCACGAATCCTTCGCCGATCCCGCCTTCGTCGCGATGTGCCGCGCAGCCGGGGTGGCGATCGTCTATGCCGATTCGGCGGAATATCCGGCGATCGCCGACGTGACGGGCGACTTCACCTATGCGCGGCTTGAAAACGGCGTGGAGGAGGAACCGGCGGGCTATTCCGCGCAAGCCCTCGACCGTTGGGCCGACGCCGCGCGGACATGGGCGGCGGGCGGCGCGCCGGAGGGGTTGCCCTATGTCGAGCCGGCCAGCCCCGCGAAGAAGCCGCGCGACGCCTTCATATTCTTCATCAACGGCGCCAAGGTGCGCGCGCCGCACGGCGCGATGGCGCTGATCGAGCGCGTCAGATAGCGTCGGTCGCCGGCGGGGCGAGCGGCTCGTCGGGCGCTTGCGGCGTGGCCGCCTGCGCCTCGTCGCGCTTCGGCGCGGCGGGTGGCGGCAGCATCAGCGCGGCCGCCTCGATCGAGTCGAGCGCGCGATGCGCATCGACATAGCGGCGCGCGGCAGTGGCCCAATTGCCCGAATCGGCCGCGCCCGGCAGCCGCGAAACCTCGCCGATCGCCGCCTGCACCTGCCCGGATTCGAGCAGCCGCCGCGCGCGCGCCAGCCGCTCGCCGGGAAGCTGCGACGGCGTGTTCGCATCGTGCAGGAAGACGAGCTTGCCCAACTGGCGGCGCAATCCCTCGAGCCAGCCGTCGTCGCCGTTGATCAGTTCATTGGCGCTATTGTCCAGCGCCTGGCGAAGCGCGGCGAGCGTCACCGGCTGGCGCGCCGCTTGGATGACGGTGGCGACCGGCCCCGGTGCAATCCGGCCGAAACGCTCGCGCAGCTGCACCTCGAGATAGCCGAGCGGCACCCCGCGATCGATCGCGCGGCGCGTGGCGAAGGCGACCATCAGCGCCTCGGCGCGCCCGGCCTGCGTCGCGGCGGCGGCGGAGGTGGTGCCGATCTCCGCCGCGCGCGCCTCCAGCGCGGCGATCTGCGCGGCGAGCGCCGTCTCGCGCGTGGCGAGCGCGTCGAGATCCGGCGGCGGTGCCGCGGGTGTCGGCGTGGGGGTGGGCGATGGCGGCGACGGGGCGGCGGTTTCAGCGGCCGGCTGGGTCGCGGCCTGCTCGTGGATGAACCAGCCCCCCGACTTGCGCATCGCGAAGAACATCAGCGCGATGCCGACGGCAAAGGCGAGCACGATGAAAATCGTCACCAGCCCGACCCGCGGCCGGCGCGCGGCGGTTTCGCTCGGCACAGGATCGTTCATGGTGATACTATTCCCGTCCCGGCCTCATGGGTCAATCGCAAGCCTCGCGGCGAGCGCGGCGAGCGCGGCATCGTCCGGCCGCGCGGCGACCAGCGTTTCGCCCCAGCCGGTCCCGGCGGCGCGCGCGATCGCCTCGCTCAGCGCGGCGAGCCGGATCGAGGTGCGTGGCACGCTGTCCCGGTCGACCAATGCGGCGAAGCGACGCGCGGCGCGGGGCGAATGGAGCAGTGCCACCTGTCCGCGCGCCGTCTCCAGCGCACCGGGCGGCGGATCGAGCGTCTCGCTGCGATAGACGGTGACGGCGGTCACGCCCGGCAGCGCGATCCGGTCGTGCCCGGCGAGGTGGAGCAGTCGCGCGAAACCCGTTGCCCGCGCCTCGGCCACCACCGCTGTGCCGTTGCTGGCGCCGGTGATCGCGACAGCGAAGCCCGCCACACGCGCGGCCGCCGCGCTCGCTTCGCCTACCGCGACGACCGGCAGCCCGCGCACCGCGTCCAGCCCGGCATGGCGAATCGCATTGGCGCTGGTGACGAGCAGCGCGTCGAACTCTCCTTCGGGCAATGACCATGCGACCGGATGCACCGCGAACAGCGGCAATGCGCGGGTGGGGATGCCGAGCGCCGTGAGTCGGGCGATCGTCTGCGCGTCGCCGGGCGCGGGACGCAGCACGATCGCGGTGCGCGTCATCCGCCGAACAGCCGTTGCACCGCAGCGGGGGCGCGGGCAAGCAGATCGCTGGCCAGCGTAGCGGCAAGCTCGTCGCCGGGCGCGCCGCTCGATTTGCCTTCGATCGAATCCTCACCGTCCTCGGACAGCAATTGCGCGCGCAGCGTGACGCGGCCGTCCGCGATCCGCGCCAGCGCGCCGACCGGCGAATGGCATCCGGCATGGATCGCCGCGAGGAAGGCGCGTTCGGTCAGCACCGCCGCGCTGGTCTGCGCATCATCGATCGCGCCGATGATCGCGGCCGCCGGGGAGCCGGCAAGCGTCTCCACCGCCACCGCCGCCTGCGACGGCGCGGGCAGCATCTCGGCGATCGGGATCGCATGGCCGAGATCGCGCCGCCCCAGCCGGTCCAGCCCGGCGGCGGCGAGCAGGGTGGCATCCGCCTCGCCAGCCTCCAGCTTCGCCAGCCGGGTCGCGACATTGCCGCGGAACAGCACGATCCTGAGGTCCGGGCGCAAGCGGAGCAATTGCGCGCGGCGACGCGGCGAGCTGGTGCCGACCACCGCCCCCGGCTTCAGCGCGGCGATCGATTCCGCGCCGATCAGCCGGTCGCGCACGTCGGCGCGCGGCAGCATCGCGGCGATGGCGATCTCCGCCGGGCGGATCGTCTCGACATCCTTGCCCGAATGGACGCAGGCATCGACCTCGCCGGCGAGCAGCGCGCGGTCCAGCTCCTTGGTCCACAGCCCCTTGCCGCCGATCTCGGCCAGCGCGCGATCCTGCACCTTGTCGCCGGTGGTGCGCATCGGCACCAGTTCCACCGCGATCCCCGGATGCGCGGCGACGAGCGCGTCGCGCACCATTTCCGCCTGGATGAGCGCAAGCGGGGACGCACGGGTGCCGAGGCGGAAGGTCATGATGTTCCGATGGCCGAGCCAGCGCCCTTCGACAAGCCCGGACGGAGCGGATAGAGGATCGGACATGCTGATCCTTGGCCTCGAATCCTCCTGCGACGAAACCGCCGCCGCCTTGGTGAGCGGCGACCGGCAAGTGCTGGCGCACCGGCTCGCCGGACAGGAAACGGCGCACCGCCCTTATGGTGGGGTGGTGCCGGAGATCGCCGCGCGCGCGCACGTCGAGGCGCTGGAGCCGCTGATCGAAGCGGCGCTGGCCGATGCCGGCGTCTCGCTCGATCAAGTCGATGCGATCGCCGCCACCGCCGGGCCGGGGCTGATCGGCGGGGTGATGGTCGGTCTCGTCACGGGCAAGGCGATCGCCCATGCGGTCGGCAAGCCGCTGGTGGCGGTCAACCATCTGGAGGGTCATGCGCTCAGCCCGCGCCTGTCCGATCCCGATCTCGAATTCCCCTATCTGCTGCTGCTCGTTTCCGGCGGGCATTGCCAGCTGCTGCTGGTCGAGGGCGTCGGGCGCTATCGCCGGCTGGCGACGACGATCGACGACGCGGCGGGCGAGGCGTTCGACAAGACCGCCAAGCTGCTCGGCCTCGGCTTCCCCGGCGGTCCGGCGGTGGAGCGCGCCGCCGCGTCGGGCGACCTCCGCGCCGTGCCGCTGCCGCGCCCGCTGATCGGATCGGACGAGCCGCATTTCTCCTTCGCCGGCCTCAAGAGCGCCGTCGCACGCGCGGTTGGGCATCACGCGCCAGAGGATATCGCCGCCTCGTTCCAGCAGGCGGTGGTCGATTGCCTGATCGACCGCACACGCCGCGCGCTCGACCGTGCCGATGGCGCGACCGCGCTGGTGGTGGCCGGGGGCGTCGCGGCCAACGGCGCGGTGCGCGGAGCATTGGAAAGGCTGGCGGGTGAGAACGGCCTGCGCTTCGTCGCGCCGCCCTTGTGGCTCTGCACCGACAATGCGGCGATGATCGCCTGGGCGGGGGCGGAGCGATTCATGGCCGGCCTCACCGATCCGCTCGACGTGCCGGCGCGCGCGCGCTGGCCGCTCGATCCGACGGCGGAAGCGGTGCGCGGCGCGGGGGTGAAGGCATGAGGATCGGGGTGATCGGCGGCGGCGCATGGGGCACCGCGCTGGCACAGGTGGCGGCGCGCGGCGGCGAGGTGCTGCTATGGGCGCGCGAACCGGAGGTGGTCGCCTCGGTCAACGCCGATCACGCCAATCCGCTGTTCCTGCCGGACGTGCCGCTCTCCCCCGCGATCCGCGCGACCGGGGTGCTGGGCGACCTTGCCGGGGTGGACGCCTTGCTGGTGGTCGCGCCGGCGCAGCATGTCGGGCGGGTGCTCGCCGAAACGCCGGTCGGCGCGACGCCGCTGGTGATGTGCGCCAAGGGGATCGAGGCGGGGTCGCGCCGGCTGGTCGGCGAGGTCGCCCATGCCGCGCATCCCGACGCGCCGATCGCGGTGCTCTCCGGCCCGACCTTCGCGCATGAGGTCGCCGCCGGGCTGCCGACCGCCGTGACGCTCGCCTGCGAGGACACGGTGCTGCAGGCGCGGCTGGCGGAGCGGCTCGCCGGCCCCGCCTTTCGCCCCTATGCCTCCAGCGACGTGACCGGGGCGGAGATCGGCGGGGCGGTGAAGAACGTCCTCGCCATCGCCTGCGGCGTGGTGGAGGGTGCCGGTCTTGGGCAGAATGCGCGCGCGGCGCTGATCGCGCGCGGCTTCGCGGAGATGACGCGCTTCGGCCTCGCGCGCGGCGCGCGGGCGGAGACGCTGGCGGGGCTTTCGGGGCTGGGCGATCTGGTGCTGACCTGCTCCTCGACCAGCTCGCGCAATTTCTCGCTCGGCCTCGGGCTCGGGCGGGGCGAGCCGGCCGCCAGCCTCCTCGCCGACCGCCGCACCGTGGCGGAAGGGGCCTTCACCGCGCCGGTGCTGGCGGAGGCGGCGCGGGAACTGGGCGTCGACATGCCGATCGTCGAGGCGGTGTGCCGGCTGCTCGACGGCGCGGACGTGCGCGCGGTGACACGCGACCTGCTTTCCCGCCCGCTGCGCGAGGAAGCGTGACGATGCGCTGGGCGGCCCTGCTCAAGAGCATCAACGCCGGCAAGAATGTCGCGATGGCCGATCTGCGCGATTTCCTGTCGGCGCAGGGGATGCGGGACGTGGCGACCCTGCTCGCCTCCGGCAATGCGTTGTTCTACAGCGACGAACGCGACGCGGCCGCGCTGGAGCAAAGGTTGCAGGCGGCCGCGCGCGAACAGCTCGGGCTGGATACCGACTGGTTCCTTCGCGGCCATGACGACCTCGCCGCGATCGCCGCCGCCAATCCCTTTCCGGCGGAAACGGCGGCGCGGCCGAATCATGTGCAGGTGTTCTTCCTGCACCAGCCGGTCGATCCGGCGGTGCTGGAGGCGCTGGCCGGCTGCTATGACGGGCCGGAGCGGCTGGTGGCGGTCGGTCGCGAGCTGTTCGTCGATTATCCCGCCGGGATCGGCAGATCGAAACTGCCTCCGGCGATGGCGCGCGCGAAATTCCCCAAGGCGGCTACGGCGCGCAACTGGAACACGTTGCTCAGGCTGGTCGCGCTGACCGCCTAGAGCAGGCAGCCCGATATCGGAATCGGCCAGCCTGCTCTAATCCTTTGTTATCGCATCGCTTATAGCTGAAAACCGGTGCCCACTTTTCAGCGCGATGCTCTAGAAATCGACCGCGATTCCCTTCAGCTCCCAATCGCCGAAGCGGGTCGGGTCGCGATCGGCGGGATCGTTCGGGCCGGGTTTGCCGGGGGCCGGTTTCGGCACCGGCGTGTTCGGCGACAGATAGGCCGGCGGCTTCACATGCGGGGGGCGTTTCGACATTGCTCTTCCGATCTGGCTGCTGACCCGCCACATGGGCGCGATGACGACGCGCGCCAAGCCCCATAAACGCCCCTCCCTGCCGCTCGGCACGCCGACCCGCCGCGCTGCGATGCGGCTGCTCGACGCGGTGCTGCGGCGGGGCGAGGCGCTGGAGACGGCGCTGCCCGCCGCGACGCGCGACCTCGTCTCGCCGCCCGATCGCGGGCTCGCCCATGCCATCGCGGCGGAGACGCTGCGCCGCCTGCTCGATCTCGACGCGCTGATCGATTCGGCCACCCGTCAGCGCCTGCCCGACGACGCCAAGGCGCGGATGGCGCTGCGCATCGCGCTCGCGCAGACGCTGGCGCTCGGCACGCCGCCGCATGCCGCGATCGCGACGGTGCTGCCGCTGGTCGATGGCGGGCCGCGCCGGCTGGTGCATGGCGTGTTCGGCACGCTGATGCGGCAAGGCGTCGCCTTGCCCGACACGCCGACGCTGCCCGAGGTCGTGGCGGCGCGCTGGCGCGCTGCATGGGGCGAGGAGACGGTCGCCGCCGCCGCGCGCGCGATCGCCGCACCGCCGCCGCTCGATCTCACGCTGCGCGATCCGGCATGGGCGGGGCTGGAGGGCGAAAGCCTTGCGCCGGGGCATCTGCGTCTCGCCGACGCCGGGCCGGTGCCCGAACTCGCCGGCTTCGACGAGGGCGCGTGGTGGGTGCAGGATCTCGCCGCCTCGATCCCCGCCCGGCTGATCGGGGCGGGGCAGGGGCGCGCGCTCGACCTGTGCGCCGCGCCGGGCGGCAAGACGCTCCAGCTCGCCGCCGCCGGCTGGAAGGTGACGGCGGTCGACGCCTCGAAAAGTCGCGCCGCGCGACTTGGCGAGAATCTCGCGCGCACCGGGCTTTCCGCCGAGACGGTGGTGGCGGACGTGCTCGACTGGTCGCCGGAGATGCCGGCGGAGGCGGTGCTGGTCGATGCGCCGTGCAGCGCCACCGGCATCTTCCGCCGCCATCCCGACGTGCTCCACCGCGCGCATGGCGGGGTGATCGCCGAGATGGCCGATCTCCAGCAGCGCATCCTCGCCCGCGCGGCGGACTGGGTGAGGCCGGGCGGCGTGCTGGTCTATGCCACCTGCTCACTGGAGCCGGAGGAGGGGGAGGCGCAGATCGCGCGCTTTCTGGCGGCGCGCGCGGACTTTGCCGTCATGCCTCCCGCGCCCGGCGAGCTGCCCGACGGCATCGCCGCGCACCCGGACGGCCATGTCCGCACGCTCCCCGGAACGGTCGAGGCGAAAGGTGGCTGCGACGGCTTTTTCGTCGCGCGGCTGCGACGCGCTTCCGCCTGAGCGAAACGCGCGTTAAGCGGGGCCATGTCCAAGCCCATCCGCATCGCCCCCTCGATCCTTTCCGCCGATTTCGCGAAGCTGGGCGAGGAGATCCGCGCGATCGACGCGGCGGGGGCGGACTGGATCCATGTCGATGTGATGGACGGCCATTTCGTGCCGAACATCACAATCGGCCCGATGGTGGTGAAGGCGCTGCGACCCTATACGCAGAAGCCGTTCGATGTGCACCTGATGATTTCGCCGGTGGACGCCTATCTCGACGCCTTCGCGGAAGCCGGGGCGGACACGATCACCGTCCATCCTGAAGCGGGGCCGCACGTCCACCGCACGATCCAGCACATCAAGGGCCTTGGCAAGCGCGCCGGGGTGGTGCTCAACCCGGCGACGCCGGTAGATATCCTCGATTACCTGCTCGACATGGTCGATCTGGTGCTGGTGATGAGCGTCAACCCCGGCTTCGGCGGGCAGAGCTTCATCGACAGCCAGCTTCGCAAGATCGCCACGATCCGCGCGATGATCGACGCGACCGGGCGCGACATCGACCTTGAGGTGGACGGCGGCATCGACCGGCATACCGCGCGGCTGGCGGTCGATGCGGGCGCGGACGCGCTGGTCGCCGGCACCGCCACCTTCCGCGGCGGGCCGGATGCCTATGCCGCCAACATCCGGGCGCTTCGCGGCGAATGACCGGGGAGACCGGCGATCCCGCCGCCGACGGGATCGAGCAGGGCAAGCGGCTGGTGCGATCGGGTGGCGACAAGGGGCTGTCGCTCGCCGAACGCCTGTCGCAGACCTTCGACCGGCTGACGTGGCGCACGCCGATCCATTCCTTCCGGCTCAAGGGCCGCTATCCGCTCAAGCTGATCGCGGTGCCGGACGATCCGTTGTTCGGCGACGCGGCGCGCGGGCAGGCGTTGATCGAGGGGCGCATCGCGTGGCGCGGCGACACGCGCGAGATCGCCGGGCTCGATTTCCGCAACCTCGATGTCCCGTCGGGCTTCGCCGATTATCTCCAGTCCTTCGCCTGGCTGCGCGATCTCTCCTCGGTCGCGACCCGCGCCAAGGGAGCGCCGATCGCCGAAGGGCTGATGTCGCGCTGGCTGATCGCCCATGCCGACAAGGTGGCGGGCGCCGCGTGGCGGCCGGATATCTGGGGCTGGCGCATCCTGTTCTGGACGGCGCATGCGCCGCTGATCCTGTCCTCGACCGATCTCGTCTATCGTTCGAAGGTGCTCAACACGCTGGCGCGGGGGGCGCGGCACCTCGATCGCGGGGCGGACAAGACACCGCCTGGGCCGAAGCGCGTCGCCGCCTGGTGCGGGCTGATCGCCGCCGGGCTGCTGATTCCCGGCGGCGATCCGCGCCGCGTGTTCGGCGAGGCGGGGCTGGCGCGTGCGCTCGACACCGCGCTATTCGAGGACGGCGGCGCGGTCAGCCGTGCGCCGGACGCGCTGCTCGACATGGCGATGCTGCTGGCGATCCTGCGCGAATGCTATGCCGCGCGCCGGCTGGAGCTGCCCGAGGCGGCTGAGGCGGCGCTGGCGCGGATGATCCCGGCGCTGCTGGGCGTGTGCCACGCCGATCGCGGGCTGGCGAGCTGGCAGGGCGGCGGCCCGGTGCCGGCGGAGCGCGTCGCGCAGATCGTCGAGGCGACCGGCGTGCGCACCCGCCCGCTCAAGCAGGCGCGCGAATGGGGCTATCAGCGGCTGACCGGCGGCAATGCCGTGCTGATCATGGACGCCGCCCCGCCACCGGTGGCGCGCGTGGTCGACGGCGGCTGCGCCTCGACGCTGGCGTTCGAATTCTCCGATGGCGCGGCGCGGCTGATCGTAAACTGCGGCGGCGCGCGCGGCGTCTCGCCGCGCCTGCCGCGCGAGCTGGTCGAGGCGCTGCGCACCACCGCCGCGCATTCGACGCTGACGCTCAGCGATTCCAATTCCACCGCGATCCTGGCGGACGGCTCGCTCGGCAAGGGCGTGGCGGAGGTGGAGCTGTCGCGGCAGGAATCCGATGGCGCCGGGCGGATCGAGGCGAGCCATGACGGCTATGTCCGCCGCTTCGGCTTCGTCCACCGGCGCCAGCTTGTGCTGACCGGCGACGGGCGCGAGTTGCGCGGCGAGGATTCGCTGCTGCCGAGGGGTCGCCGCCGCCGCCCCGGCACGACGCCGTTCGCGATCCGCTTCCACCTCGGGCGCGGGGTGGAGGCATCGCCCACCGCCGACGGTCTCGCGGCGGTGCTGCGCGTGCCGGGCGGGGCGCTGTGGCAATTCCGCGTGCGCGGCGATTCGCTGGCGATCGAGGAGAGCCTGTGGATCGACGGCGACGGCCGCCCGGTCGCGACGCAGCAACTCGTCGTCACCGGCACGGCGGAAGCCGGCGGGGCGAGCGTGAGCTGGGCGCTGAAACGCGCGCGATAGCGCGGCGCGGCGGGGTGGCGCGACTTCCAAACCGCCTCCAAGGTTCAACTCAATCAGGACAGCGCCGTGATCGCCCTCCGGGCGACCCCTTCGGGGCAGGCGGATTTTGGCGTCATGCGGCGTCGGGGCACCCCGCAAAGTATTACTTTGCGGGGACCCCGTCGCGCGTCGGTCACGATGCAAGAGCATTGCTCCTTCCTTGCTCCTTGCCTGACGCCAAAATCCGCTCCGTCACGACGTTGTCCTGATTGAGTTTGAACCCTAAGAGGCGCGGCGAGTCCTCCCCAGCTTCGCAAGGCCGACATGACGACGATCCCGATCAAGCGCGCGCTCCTTTCCGTTTCCGACAAGACGGGGGTGGTCGATCTCGCCCGCACGCTGGCGGGGCGCGGCGTGGAGCTGGTGTCGACCGGCGGCACCGCGAAGGCGCTGCGCGAGGCGGGGCTGGCGGTGCGCGACGTGTCCGACCTCACCGGCTTTCCCGAGATGATGGACGGGCGCGTCAAGACGCTGCACCCGATGGTCCACGGCGGGCTGCTGGCGGTGCGCGACGACCCCGCCCACGCCGCCGCGATGGCCGAGCATGAGATCGGCGCGATCGACCTGGTGGTGGTGAACCTCTATCCCTTCGTCCAGACGGTCGCGAAGGGCGCGGGGCGCGACGAGATCATCGAGAATATCGACATCGGCGGCCCGTCGATGGTGCGCTCGGCGGCGAAGAATCACGCCTATGTCGCGATCGTCACCGATCCGGCGGATTACGAAACGGTGGCGAAGGGCGAGACCGATCTCGTCGAGCGCAAGCGGCTCGCCGCCAAGGCCTTCGCCGCGACCGCGACCTATGACGCCATGATCGCGAGCTGGTTCGGGTTCGCCGACCAGCAGCAGCAATTCCCGGCGACCCTGCCCTTCGTCCTCCAGAACCCGACCGTGCTGCGCTATGGCGAGAACCCGCATCAGCAGGCCGCCTTCTACAACCACGCCGGCCCCTCCACCCCCGGCATCGGCCAGGCGCGGCAGGTGCAGGGCAAGGAACTGAGCTACAACAACCTCAACGACGCCGACGCGGCGCTGGAGCTGGTGAGCGAATTCCGCGACGCCGCGCCGACCTGCGTCATCGTCAAGCACGCCAATCCCTGCGGCGTGGCGAGCGCGGCGACGTTGGCGGAGGCTTACGAGGCAGCCTTCGCCTGCGATACGGTGTCGGCGTTCGGCGGGATCATCGCGCTCAACCGCACGCTCGACGCCGCGACCGCGAAGGCGATCACCGGCATCTTCACCGAGGTGGTGGTCGCCCCCGACGCGGACGAGGAGGCGATCGCCTTGTTCGCCGCGAAGAAGAACCTGCGCCTGCTGCTCACCGGCCAGCTTCCCGATCCGGCGCGGAGCGGGATGACGGCGAAGTCGATCACCGGCGGCTGGCTGGTCCAGTCGCGCGACAATGGCGTGCTGACCGACGACATGCTCAAGGTGGTGACGAAGCGCCAGCCGACCACGCAGGAGCTGGCCGACTGCCGCTTCGCCTGGACGGTCGCCAAGCATGTGAAGTCGAACGCGATCGTCTATGCGAAGGACGGCGGCACCGCCGGCGTCGGCGCGGGGCAGATGAACCGGCTCGAATCCGCGCGCATCGCCGCGTGGAAGGCGAAGGACGCGGCGGAGAAGGCGGGCTGGGCCGAGCCGCGCACGATCGGCTCGGCGGTGGCCTCGGACGCTTTCTTCCCCTTCGCAGACGGGCTGCTCGCGGCGGTGGAGGCGGGAGCGACGGCGGTGATCCAGCCGGGCGGCTCGATCCGCGACGCCGAGGTGATCGCGGCGGCCGACGAGGCGGGACTGGCGATGATCTTCACCGGGATGCGCCACTTCCGCCACTGATCCGCCGCCGCCCCGCCCCCCGAAAGAGGGCGGGGCGGTCGCCGGTCAGAAGCGGACGCCGACGCCCGCGCCGAACACCAGAGGGTTGATATCGACGCGCACGCGCTGCGTGCCGATCGCCGTGGTGTCGAGCCGCGCGGTGGTGCGCATGTCGATATATTTGACGTCGAGGTTGACGAACATCCGGCGCGAGATGTCGACGTCGACGCCCGCCTGCGCCGCCCAGCCGAAGCTGTCGCTCATCCCCACCTTCGTCTTGCCGACCGCCGCCTGAAGGCCGTCAGACGCCTTCTCGTTCCAGAAGATCGTATAGTTGATGCCCGCGCCGACATAGGGCCGCACCGCCCCCTTCGGGTTGAAGTGATATTGCGCGGTCAGCGTCGGCGGCAGCACCCATGTGGAGGCGAGCTTGCCGATCCCGCCGGTCGTGCCGCTGGTCCCCGAGGCAGTGTGCTTGGTGGTGGAGGCGATCAGTTCGAAGCCGATATGATCGGTCGCCATATAGGTGACGTCCACCTCCGGCATCACCGCATCGTTGAGCTTCACCTTCTCGCCCGGGAAGGTGGGGGTGATGCCGCCCGATTTCTCGTTCGGCGCAACGACGATCGCGCGCAGCCGCACCAGCACGTCACCGGCCGCGATCCCCTGACGGTCCTGCGCCACGGCGGGCGTGGCGAGCAATGCGCCGGCCAGCAGGCCCAGGCCGATCATTCCCTTCATCTCGTTTCTCCTTGCTTGCTGAGGCCGCTGTGGCGCGGGCGGCAAGGAGTGGCTTTGCGCATCGTCAAGCGATTGCTTGACCCGCATCAAACCGGGCACTGTTTCGGGATCGTTCCGATTCCGCAGCCTGAGGGTGTGGGGGGGATTCAGTTCAGGGCGCGGCGAAAAAAATGGATTTCGAGAACCGGCGCGCAGCGGTCTTCAGATCCCTGAGCACCGGAAGCGCGGAAAAGCCGCTTTTTGCAGCCCGCCATGGGCTGAATCCCCACACACCCTAGCGCGTCATCGCGCCGACGTTGGGGAGCGTCGCCTCGTCGGCGCGCGGCATCTTGCTGAACAGCGCGCGATCGGCCGGGCCGAACGCGCGGCGCCACAGGATGAACAGATAGGTCGCGGCGATCGCCGGGATGCCGATCACGACCTGCGCCCACTCATATTCGTGCGGCAGCATCGTGAAGGCGCCGCCCATCGCGATCGCCGCCAGCGCCGCCCATAGCAACGGCCAGCGCAGCGGCGAGACCGGCGCGCGCAGCAGCCTGCCCAGCACCCGCGCCTTGATGACGGAGGTCAGCGCGAGGCTGAGCATCAGCGCCACCGCGGGACCGGCCGCCTGCCATTCGACCGGCCAGCCGAGCGCGCGCATCGCGAAGATCAGCGCGAAGCTCAGCACCACCTGGAAAGACAGCATCGCGGCGGAGATCATCAGGTTGCGATGCCGCGCCATATAGACCAGCGCGGATTCGCACACCGCGCCGGTCGAGGCGAGCACCTCGGCGGTGAGCAGGAAGGCGAGCGCGGCGGTGCCGGCGACGAACTGCGGCCCGACGATCCCCATCACCGCCTCGCCGGGGATCGAGCCCATCAGCGCCAGCCCGCCCTGCGCGGCGATGATCCAGAACGCCACCTGCCGCACCTGTTCGGCGATCGCGGTGCGATTGTCGCTGGCGAGGTTGCGGGTGATGACCGGGCCGAGGATCGGGTCGAACGAGGTCTTGAGCTTCTGCGGCAGCGAGGCGACCTGCTGCGCCATGTAATAGATGCCGACGATCTTCGGCGCGAACATCAGGCCGAGGATGAAGCGGTCGACGTTGCGCGTCCCCCATTCCAGCGCGTCCGCCCCGGCGAGCGGCGCGTTGCGGCGGGCGAGCGCGAACAGCGCGCGCAGGTGCGGCGACCAGCCGTGCGGCAGGCCGTAGCTGCGGATGAAGGGAATGAGGCTCGCCGTCAGCGCCGCGAGCATCGAGGCGACATAGGCGAGGACAAGGCCGTCGCGCGTGGTGAAGAAGGAGAAGACCCATGCCGCGATCGAGATCGTCCACGGCTCCACCACCGCCCGCGCCGTCACCGTCGCGCGCACGTTGAGCCGATAGGCCAGAGCGGCGAGGCTGATGTCGGACCAGGCGATGGCGAGGATGATGAGCGGCAGGTAGCGGTCCAGCCCGGCGACATAGCTGTTGGGGTACATCACCTCCGGGAACGCCCACAAAACCGCGCTCGCCGACAGGCTGAGGATGCCGCCCAGCACCATCGCGTCCCACACGACATGGACATGCGGTCGCTCCGTGGTCGCCAGCGCCTGCGCCAGCCCGCGCTTCAGCCCGAGCGTGGAGACCAGCGCGGCCAGCTCCACCACCACCACCGCGATGGCGAAGCGGCCGACGAGATCCGGCCCGTAGAGCCGCCCGGCGATGAACAGGAACGGGATACGCGCCATCAGCCGCAGGACGAAGCCCGCGACATTGGTGCGCCCCCCCTTGGCGAGGGTTGCGATATCCTCCGACGCCTCGCTCACCACCGGCGCTCCCGACGCCCGCGACCTGTCAATGCGCCGCCCCCCAGCTTTCGCCGACGCCGATCTCCACCGCCAGCGGCACGTCGAGCCTGACGACCGGCTCGGCGGCGGTGGCCATGACGCGCTCGATCACCGGGCGCGCGGCGTCCACCTCGCTAGCCGGCAACTCGAACACCAGTTCGTCATGCACCTGGAGTAGCATCCGAGTGCCGATGAGACCGGCTTCGGCCAGCGCCGGCTCCATCCGCGCCATCGCGCGCTTGATGATGTCGGCGGACGAGCCTTGGATCGGCGCGTTGATCGCCGCGCGCTCCGCCCCCTGCCGCTCGTGCTGCACCTTGGATTTGATGCGCGGGAAATGCGTCTTGCGGCCGAACAGCGTCTCGGTGAAGCCGCGCTCGCGCACATGGGTCAGCGTCTCGGCGATATAGCGGTTGATGCCGGGGAAACGCTCGAAATAGCGGTCGATCATTGCCTGCGCCTCGTCCGACGACACGTCGAGGCGCCCGGCGAGGCCCCAGCGGCTGATGCCGTAGAGGATCGCGAAGTTGATCGTCTTGGCGCGCGCGCGGGTGTCGCGGCTCAGTTCGCCGAACAATTCCCGCGCGGTCATCGCGTGGATGTCGTCGCCGCGTGCGAACGCCTCCTTGAGCGCCGGCACGTCGGCCATATGCGCGGCGAGGCGCAGCTCGATCTGCGAATAATCGGCGGCGAGGATGACATTGCCCGGCTCCGCCACGAAGGCGTCGCGGATCTGGCGGCCCGTCTCGGTGCGGATCGGGATGTTCTGGAGGTTCGGGTCGGTCGAGGAGAGTCGCCCGGTCTGCGCGCCGGTCAGGCTGTAGCTGGTGTGGACGCGGCCGGTCTCGGGATGGATCTGCTCCTGCAGCGTATCGGTATAGGTGTTCTTGAGCTTGGTGAGCTGCCGCCAGTCGAGCACGCGCGCGGCGATCTCCGCGCCGGGCGAATCCTTGTCGGCGGCGATCCGCTCCAGCTCGTTCACGTCGGTCGAATAGACGCCGGACTTGCCCTTGCGCCCGCCCTTGATCCCCATCCGCTCGAACAGCACGTCGCCCAATTGCTTGGGGCTGCCGATGGTGAAGGAGCCGCCGGCGAGGCCGTGGATCGTCGTTTCCAGCACCGCGATCTCGGCATCGAAGCCGCGGCTCAATTGCGCCAGCCGCTCGCGATCGACCTTGATGCCGCGGCGCTCCATCCGCGCGATCACCGGCACCAGCGGGCGATCGACCATCTGGTAGATGCGCGTCGCCCCCTCCGCCGGCAGCCGCGCGCGGAAGCGCCGCCACAGCCTGAGCGTCACGTCGGCATCCTCGGCGGCGTAGCGGGTGGCGGCCTTCAGATCGACCTCGTGGAAGCCGAGTTGCTTCTTGCCGGTGCCGACCACGTCCTTGTACGCGATGCAGCTATGCGACAGGTGCGTCGCGGCCAGCTCGTCCATGCCGTGCCCGTGCAGCCCGGCGTCGAGATCGAAGCTCATCACGATCGAATCGTCGAACGGCGCGACATCGATTCCCAGCCGCCCGAGCACGATCAAATCGTATTTCAGATTGTGCCCGATCTTGAGCACGCCGGGATCCTCGAGCAGCGGGCGGAGCTTCGCCAGCGCCACGTCGCGGTCGATCTGCACCGGCTTCTCGGCGAACATGTCCGTCCCGCCGTGCGCGAGCGGGATATAGCAGGCGCGGTTGGGGGCGAGCGCCATGCTGACGCCGACCAGCTCGGCCAGCATCGGGTCTTTCGCCGTCGTCTCGGTGTCGATCGCGACATAGCCCTGATGTCGCGCCGCCGCGATCCAGCGGTCCAGCGCTGCCTCGTCCGACACCGTCTCATAGGCGTCATGGTCGCACGGCGGGTCCTCCTCCAGCACCACGGTCGGCGAAGGCGCGGGCTGCGGCGCGTCCGCCACCTGCCCCAATTTGGCGAGCAGCGACTTGAAGCCATGATGCTCCAGGAAAGCGCGTAGCGGCGCTTCCGGGATGCCGTTCAGCTCCATCTCCTCCAGCGGGTGCGGCAGCGGCACGTCGCTCGCCAGCTCGACCAGCCGGCGGCTGAGCCGCGCCATGTCGGCGTGGGCGATCAAATTCTCGCGCAGCTTGCCCGGCTTCATTCCCGGCGCGGCGGCCAGCACCGCCTCCACGTCGCCATATTCGGTGATGAGCTTCGCGGCGGTCTTCGGGCCGACGCCGGGGACGCCGGGGACATTGTCCACGCTGTCGCCCATCAGCGCCAGCACCTCGCCCAGTTTGTCCGGCCCGACGCCGAACTTCTCGATCACCGCCTCCGGCCCCATCCGCCGGTCGCGCATCGTGTCGAGCATGTCGATGCCCGGCTCGGTCAGGAGCTGCATCAGGTCCTTGTCGGAGCTGATGATCGTCACCTGCCAGCCCTGCGCCAGCGCCGCCTTGGCATAAGAGGCGATCAGGTCGTCCGCCTCCCACCCGCGTTCCTCGATGCACGGCAGCGAGAAGGCGCGCGTCGCGTCGCGGATCATCGGGAACTGGGGCACGAGGTCTTCCGGCGCGGGCGGGCGCTGCGCCTTGTACTGGTCGTACATCGCGTTGCGGAACGTCTCCTCGGCGGCGTCGAGGATCACCGCGAGATGCGTCGGGCCGTCCGCCTCGTGCAGCTCCTTGGCGAGCTTCCACAGCATCGTCGTATAGCCATAGACCGCACCGGCCGGCTCGCCGTGCTGGTTGGTGAGCTTGGGCAGGACGTGATAGGCGCGAAAGATATAGCCCGAGCCATCGACGAGATAGAGATGCGGCATGGCGGCGGGGATAGCCCGGATCGTGCGCGGGACCAATCCCGCTTGTGGTTTGTTTGGGAATGCCTCCTGCGCGGGGATCGGCGCAAAATGCGATTCTATCGCATCATGCCGGGCGTCGCATCAGCTTCCCGGCGCGTCGTCTTCGGTCGAGGCGATGGCGCGCGGGTCGGCGCGATGGCCGGTCAGCGCGCCAGCGGCCGCCTGGATCAGCAATTGCCGGTCGCGCATCGGGCGCATCGTGTCGCCGATCATCACCGCGATGGCATAGCGCCGCCCGTCGGGCGCGGTGAGCAGGCCGACGTCGTTGAAGCCGGCGTTGCGGCGGCCCAGCTCCTGCCCGGTGCCGGTCTTGTGCTCCAGCGACCAGCCCGGCGGCAGCGCCGCCTTCAGCCGGGCGCGCCCGGTGACGGTGGAGCCCATCGTGGTGAGCAGGAAGCGCGTCGAGGTTTCCGACAGCAGTTCGCCGCGCGCCAGCCGCGCCAGCGCGTCGGCGATGGCTAGCGGCGCCGCGCCGTCCGGCGGATCGGCGATATAGGCCTCCAGCGCGGCCGCGCGAACCTCCGGCGCGAGGCGCGAGCGCGCGATCTCGAAACCGTTGCCGAGCGAATAGCTCTGCTGCCACGTCAGCCCGGCGGTGCGCGACTGGAGCAGCCGCTCGCCGGGGCCGAAGCGGATGTCGCCGAGTTGCTTGCGTTCGATGAACGAGCGCACCGCGGCCGGGCCGCCGACCAGCGTGAGCAGGCGGTCGTTCGCGGTATTGTCGCTGTGCGTCAGCGCGCGGGTGAGGAGCGCCCCCACCGTCGTCTGATAGCCCGAGGGCTTGACCAGCGCGGCGATCGGCTGGTGGAACAGGGTGAGGTCGGAAGGGTAGAGCGTCACCGGATCGTCGAGCTTGAGCCGGCCGGAATCGCGCTGGTCCAGCACGGTCATCGCGACCCACAATTTGCTCACGCTCTGCTGCGGCATCCGGCGGCGGCCGCCACTCTCCACCGTCCAGCCATCGTCGACCGCGCGGATCGCGATGCCGGCGACGCCGGGGAAGCCGCGCACCAGCGCATCAACCTGCTCGACCAGCGCGCGCGGCGCCTCGATGCGGGGGCGCCGCATCACCTTCGGCACCGGCAGCGAGACGACATAGGCGGGGGCGCCGACATAGGTGGCGGCCGGCGCGGAGGCGGAGGTGCCCGGCCGCGTTCCGGGGCCGCAGGCGGCGAGCGCCAGCGTCCCGAAACCCGCCGTCAACCACCCGATACGCGAACCCGTCATGCCTCGATCTTGCCCACCCGACCCGAGGATCAGGTTAAACCCGATCCCGACGCCGAAAGAAAACAGCAGCTTGGCACAATCGCGATGAACCGCGCCTGAGGCGCGACAGATTCACGGAACGAGAATCGTGTCCACCGCCCGGGGCAGGGTTTCGGGCCAGTCGAGCGTGTAATGCAGCCCCCGGCTCTCGTGTCGCTGGAGCGCGGAGCGCACGATCAGGTCGGCGGTCTGGAGCAAATTGCGCAGCTCGATCAGGTCGGGCGTGACGCGGAAATGGCCGTAATAATCGCCCACCTCGTCGGTCAGCAGCTTGATGCGGTGCGCCGCGCGCTCCAGCCGCTTGGTGGTGCGCACGATGCCGACGTAATTCCACATGAAGCGGCGGATTTCCGTCCAGTTCTGCTTGATGACGACTTCTTCGTCGGAATCGGTGACGCGGCTTTCGTCCCAGCCGCGGATCTCGGGCACCGGGCCGAACGCGTCCCAGTTCGCCGCGATATGCTTCGCAGCCGCCTCGCCGAACACGAAACATTCGAGCAGCGAGTTCGACGCGAGCCGATTCGCGCCGTGCAGGCCCGACTGGGTGCACTCACCCGCCGCGTAGAGATTGGGCAGGTCGGTGCGCCCGTCGCGGTCGATGACGATCCCGCCGCAGGTGTAATGCTGCGCCGGCACCACCGGGATCGGCTGCGTCGTCATGTCGATGCCGAGGCCGATCAGTTTCTCGTAGATATTGGGGAAATGCCCACGCACGAAATCGGGCGGCATGTGGCTGATGTCGAGATGGACGTAATCGAGGCCGAGCCGCTTGATCTCATGGTCGATCGCGCGCGCGACGATATCGCGCGGGGCAAGCTCCGCGCGCGGATCGAAATCGGGCATGAAGCGGTGGCCGGTCTCGGGGATCTTGAGCTGCCCGCCCTCGCCGCGCACCGCCTCGGTGATGAGGAAGTTCTTGACCTCCAGATTGTAGAGGCAGGTCGGGTGGAACTGCATGAACTCCATGTTCGAGATGCGGCAGCCCGCGCGCCACGCCATCGCGATGCCGTCTCCCGTCGCGCCGCGCGGCGCGGTGGAGAACAGATAGGTGCGCCCCGCCCCGCCGGTGGCGAGGATCGTCGCGCGCGCGGTGAACAGGTTGACGCGGCCGGTGCGGCGATCGACCGCATAGACGCCCCAGACGTCGCCCGCGCCGGAATAGCGCTCCTCGTGCCGGCTGGTGGCGAGATCGATCGCCACCTGATCGGGGACGAGCGTGATGTTGGGATGCTTCTCGGCGGCGCGTTGCAGCGCCTCCTGCACCGCCCAGCCGGTCGCGTCGGCGACATGGACGATGCGGCGATGCGAATGGCCGCCCTCGCGCGTCAGGTGCAGCGCGTCCCCTTCGGTGGCGAAGGGCACGCCCAGCGCCTGGAGCCGGTGGATCGCGGCGGGCGCGTTCTCGACCACGAACTCCACGGTGGCGCGGTCGTTGAGGCCCGCGCCCGCGATCATCGTATCCTCGATATGGCTCTCGAACGTGTCGCCCGGCTCCAGCACCGCGGCGATGCCGCCTTGTGCCCAGGCGGTCGAGCCTTCGTTGAGCGCGCCTTTCGCCAGCACCGTCACCCTGAAGCGATCGGCGAGGTTGAGCGCGGCGGTCAGCCCGGCCGCGCCGGAGCCGACGATGAGGACGTCGCTGGTGTTCGTCATGGCGCGTCTTGTTGCACGAAAGTCGCGGCGGGGGACAATGGTTAAGTATCGCGCTAGACAGCGCCGCATGATCGAGGCCGAGTTCATCGCCGCGCTGCGCCGCCTGCCGCTTCACCCCGGCGCGCTCGGGCTGGCCGACGACGCCGCGCGGCTTGGCGGCTATGTCCTCACCACCGACACTATGGTCGAGGGCGTGCATTTCCTCGCGACCGATCCGCCCGAGGATATCGCGTGGAAGCTCGTCGCGACCAATCTCTCCGATCTCGCCGCCAAGGGCGCGCGGCCGGAGGGTGCGTTGCTCAACTATCCGCTGGGCGAGGACAAATGGGATCGCGCCTTCCTCGCCGGGCTGGATACGGCGCTGGCGGCGCTCGATTGCCCGCTGATCGGCGGCGATACGGTGTCGCTGCCCGAAGGCGCGGCGCGGGTGCTCACGCTCACCGCGATCGGCGCGGACGCTGTCGCCCCGGCGCGCAGCGGCGCGCTGCCGGGGGATGATTTGTGGGTGACGGGGACGATCGGCGATGCCGGCGCGGGCCTCGCCATCGCGCGTGGGGCGGCGGGGCCGGCCGCGCTGCTCGCCGCCTATCGCCGCCCGCGTCCGCGCGTCGCGGAGGGGCGGCTGCTCGCGGCGCATGTCCATGCGATGATGGACGTGTCGGACGGCCTGCTGATCGACGCGTGGCGGATGGCGGCGGCGAGCGGCTGCGCGGTGGCGATCGACCTCGCCCGCGTGCCGCTCTCCGCCGATTATCGCGCGACCGGCGGCGATGCGCTCGCCGCCGCGACCGCCGGCGACGACTACCAGCTCCTGTTCGCCGCCGCGCCGGATGCGCCACTCCCCGTGCCGGCGACATGCGTCGGCACGTTTGTGGAGGGCAGTGGCCTGTCGCTGACGGAGGGCGATCGGGCCGTGCCGCTGCCGCCCCGCCTCGGGTTCGAGCACCGTGCCTGACGCGCGCCGGCTTGCGCACACGCCGGGCGCTCTATACGCCTTCACCCGATCCGTGTTCGTTCAGGGGCAAAAGCCTTGGGCGCGGAACGAGAAAATAGGGGAAGGAATGCGATGACGACAGTCCAAATCGCCATCCTCTGCGGCTTGTTGGCCGTGGTCTATGGCTTCGTGACCAGCCAGCAGGTGCTCCGCGCCTCGCCCGGCAACGAACGCATGCAGGATATCGCCGCCGCCATCCAGGAGGGCGCGAAAGCCTATCTGGCGCGGCAATACACCACCATCGGCATCGTCGGCGTGATCGTCGCCGTCATCATCGCCGTCACGCTTGGCCTCACCTCCACGATCGGCTTCATCATCGGCGCGATCCTGTCGGGCGTCGCCGGCTTCGTCGGCATGAACATCTCGGTGCGCGCCAACGTGCGCACGGCGGAGGCGGCGCGCGGCTCGCTGCAGGGCGGCCTGACGCTGGCGTTCCGCTCCGGCGCGGTGACGGGCATGCTGGTCGCGGGGCTTGGGCTGCTCGCGATCGCTTCCTTCTTCTGGTATCTCACCGGCCCGGGCGGCCATGCGCCGAACGACCGGGTGATCGTCGAATCGCTGACAGCGCTGGCCTTCGGCGCATCGCTGATCTCGATCTTCGCGCGTCTCGGCGGCGGCATCTTCACCAAGGCGGCGGACGTCGGCGCCGACCTCGTCGGCAAGGTCGAGGCGGGCATCCCGGAGGACGACCCCCGCAACCCGGCGGTGATCGCGGACAACGTGGGCGACAATGTCGGCGACTGCGCCGGCATGGCGGCCGATCTGTTCGAAACCTATGTCGTGACGCTCGGCGTGACGATGGTGTCGATCGCGTTGCTGGTGCAGGCGGACGCGGCCGAGCTGATGAAGCTGATGTCCTTGCCGCTGATCGTCGGCGGCGTGTGCATCGTCACCTCGATCATCGGCACCTATATGGTGCGGCTCGGCGGCGGCTCGATCATGGGCGCGCTCTACAAGGGCTTCGGCACGGCGGCCGTGCTCTCGATCCCGGCGATCTATCTCGTCACCAGATATACGCTGGGCGACCTCAACGCCGTGATCGGCGCGCCCGGCTTCCTCGACCAGTCCGGCGACGCGCTGGGCGGCGATCTCGCGACGAATGCCGCGCCGGTGGTCGCCGGCGCGGGCTTCACCGGCATGGACCTGTTCTGGTGCATGCTGATCGGCCTCGCGGTGACCGCGCTGATCGTGTGGATCACCGAATATTACACCGGCACCAACTATCGCCCGGTGAAGTCGATCGCCAAGGCGTCCGAAACCGGCCACGGCACCAACGTCATCCAGGGCCTCGCCGTCAGCCTCGAGGCGACCGCGCTGCCGACGCTGGTGATCGTGATCGCGGTGATCGCGGCGTACAAGCTCGCCGGCGTGATCGGCATCGCCTTCGCCGCGACCTCGATGCTGGCGCTGGCCGGCATGGTGGTGGCGCTCGACGCCTATGGCCCGGTCACCGACAATGCCGGCGGCATCGCGGAGATGGCCGGCCTGCCCGACGACGTGCGCCACAAGACCGACGCGCTCGACGCGGTGGGCAACACCACCAAAGCCGTCACCAAGGGCTATGCGATCGGCTCGGCCGGCCTCGCCGCGCTGGTGCTGTTCGGCGCCTATACCACCGACCTGCAGACCTATTTCCCGAACATCCAGGTCGATTTCAGCCTGTCCAACCCCTATGTCATCGTCGGGCTGCTGCTGGGGGCGCTGCTCCCCTATCTGTTCGGCGCGTTCGGCATGACGGCGGTGGGCCGCGCGGCGGGCAGCGTGGTGGAGGAGGTGCGCGGCCAGTTCCGCGACAATCCCGGCATCATGGAAGGTACCAGCCGCCCGAACTACGGCCGCACCGTCGATCTCGTCACCCGCGCCGCGATCCGCGAGATGATCGTGCCCTCGCTGCTGCCGGTGCTGTCGCCCATCGCGCTCTATTTCATCGTCAGTGGCGTGGAGGATCAGGCGGCCGGCTTCGCCGCGCTGGGCGCGATGCTGCTCGGCGTGATCGTCTCCGGCCTGTTCGTCGCGCTGTCGATGACCTCGGGCGGCGGCGCGTGGGACAATGCCAAGAAATATATCGAGGACGGCCATTACGGCGGCAAGGGATCGGAAGCGCACAAGGCCGCCGTCACCGGCGACACGGTGGGCGATCCTTATAAGGATACGGCCGGCCCGGCGGTGAATCCGATGATCAAGATCACCAATATCGTGGCGTTGCTGCTGCTCGCCGCGCTGGCGGGGCACGTCGCGGGCTGACACGCGGCGTTGAATATACTATCCCGCCCGGATCGGTTCCGGGCGGGCTTTTCTGACCAATGCTTCCCAAAGCAGCCGCTTTCCGCTAAGGGCGCGCGCGCCCTCCAATCCCGAAAGACAGTCTGTTTGGCGAAAGAAGAACTCCTCGAAATGCGCGGCCAGGTGGTCGAGCTGTTGCCCAATGCGATGTTCCGCGTCCGGCTTGAGAACGACCACGAGATCCTCGGCCATACCGCCGGCAAGATGCGCAAGAACCGCATCCGCGTGCTGGTCGGGGACGAGGTGCTGGTCGAGCTGACCCCCTATGACCTGACCAAGGGGCGGATCACCTACCGCTTCATGCCCGGCCGCGGCGGCCCCGGTCCGCAATAACGCGCGGACGGGCCCGTGCCCTCCGTTCCCGCTCTCGTTCTCGCCTCCGCGTCGCCGCGGCGGCGCGATCTGCTGGCGCGCATCGGCGTGATCCCGGCGCGCATCGTCGCGCCTGATATCGACGAGACGCCGTTCAAGGCCGAGCGCCCGCGCGATTATGTCCGCCGCGTTGCCGCTGCCAAGGCCAGTGCGGTGGAGCGCGCGCCCGGCGAGGTGATCCTGAGCGCCGACACGACGATCGCGCTGGGCCGGCGCATCCTCGGCAAGCCGGCGGACGAGGCGGAATTGCGCGAGATGCTCGCCTTGCTCTCCGGCCGCCGCCACCATTGCCTGTCGGCGGTCGCGGCGATCGGCGCCGACGGCCGGCTGCGCGAGCGGCTTTCCGATACGATCGTCGTGTTCAAGCCGCTCTCGCCGGCCGAGATCGATGCTTATGTCGCGAGCGGCGAGGGCATGGGCAAGGCGGGCGGCTATGCCATCCAGGGCCGCGCCGAAACCTGGGTGCGGCGGCTCGACGGATCGCATTCGGGCGTGGTCGGCCTGCCGCTCTACGAGACCGCCGCGTTGCTGCGCGCGGCGGGCGTCGACCTTGGCTGAATGGCTGTTCGAGGACGGGATCGGCGAGGCCCGCGCCGCGCTGGTCGCGGACGGGCGCATCCTGCGTGCGCGGATCGTACCCGACGACGCCGGGCCGGCGCTGGGCGCGATATATACCGCGCAACTGATCGAGCCGGGGGTCGTGCGGTTGCCCGACGGAAATCCGGCGACGCTGCTGCGCCCGCCCGCCGGCCTCACGCTCGGCGCGCGGCTGAACATCGAGGTGGTGCGCGAGGCGTTGCCCGAAACCGGCCGGCGCAAGCCGCCGCGCGTGATCGCCACCGATGCCGCGCCGTGCGCCGCTCCCGCCCTGCGCGATACGCTCGACGGCCCGGTGCGGGTGCTGCGCGCGCATGAGGCCGATGCGCTGGAGGAAGCGGGCTGGTCCGAGGTGATCGAGGAGGCGCTGACCGGCGACATCGCTTTCCCCGGCGGCGCGCTGCGCATGACGCCGACGCCGGCGATGACCCTGTTCGACGTCGATGGCGACGGTCCGCTCGACGCGCTCGCCGGGCGCGCGGCGGCGGCGGTCGCGGCGGCGATCGTGCGGCATGACGTCGGCGGCTCGATCGGGGTCGATTTCCCGACAATCCAGGGCAAGGAAGCGCGTCAGCGCGTCGCGGCGATGCTCGACGCGGAACTGCCGCCGCCGTTCGAGCGCACCGCGATGAACGGCTTCGGCTTCCTCCAGATCGTCCGCCCGCGCCCGCGCGCCTCGCTGCCGGAGCTGGTGCGGGCCGATCCCGTCGGCGCCGCCGCCCGCGCCGCGCTGCGCCAGATCGAGCGGACCCCGCCGGGCGCGCCCAACGAGCATCGCCTCGCCCCTGCCGCGCGCGCGCTGATCGAGGCGCGCGAGGACTGGCTCGCCGAACTGGTGCGTCGCACCGGCCGCACCCCCATATTGCAATGATGACCGCTTCCACCTGCCCGATCTGCCGCCGTCCATCGGCACCCGAATATGCGCCCTTTTGCAGCCGCGGTTGCAAGGATCGCGACCTGCTGCAATGGCTGGGCGAGGGCTACCGGCTGCCCGGCCCGCCGGTCGATCCAAACGGGCTGGACAGCGGCAAAGACCCCGACTAGAGAGCGCGGCTCCGGCGTTCGTCGGTGCGCCCAGGTAGCTCAGTTGGTAGAGCATGCGACTGAAAATCGCAGTGTCGGCGGTTCGATCCCGTCCCTGGGCACCATTCCCCCGCAAATGACCGAAATCGCCACCGCCGCCATGGCCGTTGTCGAGGCTGCTGATCCATTATAGGCTCCGCCGTCCGATGCGGACGAAGGAGAAGCATATGTTGAAGGCTGCGTTCATTGCCGCGTCACTGGCTTCATTGGCGGCTGTTCCCGCCTATGCGGCCCCGTGCAAGGATGCGAAGGGCAAGTTCGTGAAATGCCCGCCCGCCAAGCCGGTCAAGTGCAAGCTCGCCAACGGCAAGTTCGCCAAATGCGGCACGCCGGGGGCGAAACCGATCAAGTAAGACCAGCAGCCCGCCCACCGGGAGGGGCGGGCCTGTCGCTATCCCCGCTTCGCCTTCGCCCCCGCGAGCGCCGAAAGCACGCCGCGCAGCGTCCGCACCTCCTGGCTCGACCAGCCGGGCTTGGTCAGCAAGGTGCGCAAGGTGCGCCTGGTCGCCGGGGTGCGATCCGGTGGGAAGAAGAAGTTCGCCTCCTCCAGCATCCGGTCGAGCTGACCGATCATCCCCTCCAGTTCCTCCTGCGGCGCGGGCGGCGCGAGGTCGGTTTCCGGCGGACTGGCGAGCGCCTCGCCCTTCGACCATTCATAGGCGACGAGGATCACCGCCTGCGCGAGGTTGAGGCTGCCGAATGCCGGGTTGATCGGCACCGTCAGGATTTTTCGCGCCAGCGCCACGTCGTCGGTTTCGAGCCCGGAGCGCTCCGGGCCGAACAGGATCGCGGCGCGCTCGTTCGCCCCGCGTATCTCGCGCGCGGCGGCCTCGGGGGTGACGACCGGCTTGGTCACGCCACGCTTGCGCACCGTCGTCGCATAGACTTGGGCGCAATCCGCTACCGCGTCGGCGACGCTGTCGAAAAGCTTCGCGCGCTCCAGCACCATGTCGGCGCCCGAGGCGGCCGGGCCGGCGAGCGGGTTGGGCCAGCCGTCGCGCGGAGAGACGAGCCGCATCTCGGTGAGGCCGAAGTTGAGCATCGCGCGCGCCGCCTTGCCGATATTCTGGGCAAGCTGCGGACGGACGAGGACGATGACGGGTGGCGGCGCGGCGCTCATTCGCGTCCGGCTTCCTCGACCGACCCGGCGAACTCCTCGAAATCCTTCGCCTCGTTGAAGTCGCGATAGACCGAGGCGAAGCGGATATAGGCGACCGAATCGAGGCCCTTCAGCCCCTCCATCACCATCTCGCCGATCCGCTTGGACGTGACCTCGCCGTCGCCGCTGGTCTCGAGCTGGCGCTGGATGCCGGAGACGAGCCGCTCGATCGCCACGCCGTCCACCGGCCGCTTGCGCGCTGCGACGCCGATCGAACGCACCAGCTTCTCGCGCTCGAACGGCTCGCGGCGGTCCTGACTCTTGATGACGATCAGGTCACGGAGCTGGATACGCTCGAAGGTGGTGAAGCGCGCGGCGCAGCCCTCGCACTGGCGGCGGCGACGGATCGCCGCGCCGTCGTCGGTCGGGCGGCTGTCCTTCACCTGGCTCGCGTCATGGCCGCAGAACGGGCAGCGCATCTGGCTTTCATTCCCTCAAGCACGAAGCGGGACCGTCCGCTCTCCCGCCGGCCTCTCCCACAGCTTGCGCGCGATGGGAAGGGCGGACGAGGGCGCGGACGGCCCGCGTCGTTCGAAAAGGATCAGGCCTTGTCGCGCCTCGCATAGGCGACGCCCGCGCCGACGATCGCGCCGAGCACCGGGCCGACGAAGGGCAGCGGGATCGCCAGCACCGCGCCGATCGCGCCGTACTTGGCCATCTTCTTGCCGAGGCCCGGCGTGTTCTTCACATTGTCCTGCACTTCGTCGATCTTCGACATGTCGTCCCTCACTGATAGATCGGGAAACGAGCGCACAAGGCGCGAACTCGTTCCCTGACATGCGCCTCGACCTGCGCGTCGCCGGCTTCGCCGTTCTTGGCGAGGCCGTCGAGCACGTCGGCGACCATGTTGCCGATCTCGCGGAATTCGGCGGTGCCGAAGCCGCGCGTCGTGCCGGCGGGCGAGCCGACACGGATGCCGCTGGTCTTGACCGGGGGCAGCGGATCGTTGGGGATGCCGTTCTTGTTGCAGGTGATGCCGGCGCGCTCCAGCGCCTCGTCGGCGTCCTTGCCGGTGACGCCGAGCGGGGTGAGGTCGATCAGCGCGAGATGCGTGTCGGTGCCGCCCGAGACGACCTGCGCGCCGCGCTCGGCCAGCGTGGCGGCCAGCACCTTGGCGTTCGCGATGATCGCGGCGGCATAGGTCTTGAAGTCCGGCCGCAGCGCCTCGCCGAACGCCACCGCCTTTGCGGCGACGACGTGCATCAGCGGGCCGCCCTGAAGGCCGGGGAACACCGCCGAGTTGATCTTCTTCGCGATGGCTTCGTCATCGGTGAACACCGCGCCGCCGCGCGGGCCGCGCAGCGTCTTGTGCGTGGTGGTGGTGACGACATGGGCGTGGCCGAACGGCGTGGGGTGGACGCCGCCGGCGACCAGCCCGGCGAAATGCGCCATGTCGACCATGAAGAACGCGCCCACCTCGTCGGCGATCTTGCGGAAGCGCGCGAAATCGATGTGGCGCGGATAGGCCGATCCGCCGGTGATGATCAGCTTCGGCTGATGCTCGCGGGCGAGGCGTTCTACCTGCTCGTAGTCGATCAGATGCGTGTCCGGCGTCACGCCATATTGCACGGCGTTGAACCACTTGCCCGACATCGCCGCCTTCGCGCCGTGCGTCAGATGGCCGCCCGAATCGAGGCTGAGGCCCATGATCGTATCGCCCGGCTTGGTCAGCGCCAGCATCACCGCGCCGTTCGCCTGCGCGCCCGAATGCGGCTGGACGTTGGCGAAGCCGCAGCCAAACAATTCCTTCGCGCGGTCGATCGCGAGTTGTTCCACCTCGTCGGACGGGTGGCAGCCCTGATAGTAACGCTTGCCGGGATAACCCTCGGCGTACTTGTTGGTGAAGACGCTGCCCTGCGCCTCCAGCACCGCCTTGGAGACGATGTTCTCCGACGCGATCAGTTCGATCTGCGTCTGCTCACGTTCCAGCTCATGCTCGACCCCCCCGAACACGGCGGGATCGGCGTCGGCGAGGCCGCGCGTGAAGAAGCCGTCCGGCTGCACGTCGTTGAGATTGGCGGGGTTCGTGCTCATGCTGGCTCCTTCATGGATAGCTTGTCGACGCGGTGTTGATGGCGGCCGCCCTCGAACTCGGTCGAGAGGAAGGCGGCGAGGCAGGCCTTGGCCATCTCCGGCCCGATCAGCCGCGCGCCCATCGCGATGGCGTTGGCGTCGTTGTGGGTGCGCGCCAGCGCGGCGGAAAGCGGCTCGCTGACCAGGGCGCAACGGCAGGCCGGATTGCGGTTGGCGGCGATCGCGATGCCGATGCCGGAGCCGCACAGCGCCACCCCGCGTTCCGCCCGGCCGTCCGCGAGCGCGGCGGCGACGGCGTGGCCGTAATCGGGATAATCCACGCTCGCGCCGCCGTTGGTGCCGAGATCGAGCACGTCATGCCCGCCCTCGCGCAGCCAATCGGCGAGCATGGTCTTCAGCTCGACGGCGGCGTGGTCGGACGCAATGGCGATGCGCATCGGCGGCGCTTTCCTGAAAGGCGGTGAACGGATGCCCGCGCCTTTAGCGGCGACGCGTGGCGATTGCCACCGCTGAAGCGCGCGAACAGCGCTTCTTATCGCCTTGGCAAGTTCCGGCCGGGTCCGGGTCGCTACGCTCGTCGCCAGACCTTCATGTCGCCCGCCGCGACCACCTCGCCCTTCGTCCCGACAGGCTCGGCCGCGCCGTCGGTGAGGAAGGCGATCGTCGCCGCATCGTCGCCCGGCACCTGCGCCAGCGTGCGGTTGCCGTCCGGCAGCCGCGCGACCACCACGCCTGACCTCGGCTGGCCGTCGCGGGCGTAGAAGACCGTATAGGTCTCGATCTCGGCCGGGCCGGCATAATCCTTCACCAGTGCCGGCACGCGCCCGCGCGCGGCGTCGGCCTCGGCCTGACAATCGAACTCATGCGCCTCGCCCGCGCCGGGCAGCGGCTCCATGCCGAGCACGATCGCGTGATTGTGCGTGGCATAGCCGCCGTTGGCGAACAGCAGGCCCTTCTTCCCCGCCCCGGCGCGGAGCGCGTCGACCATCTCCGCGACGGCGTGGCTCATGTAATTGCCGATCGGGCCGCCGCCGAAGGTGAGGCCGCCGAACACCGTGGCGGGCTTGTCCAGCGGCCAGCCGATCACGCGCCGCGCCATCTTCGGCACGCAGGGGAAGCAGGAATAGAGTTCGGCGAGGTCGAGATCGCCGGCCGTCACCGCGTTCCATTCCAGCGTGCGCTCGAGGCACACCTCCATGCTCGGCGATTTGTCGTAGCGGTCGCGCGCCATGAAATCGTCCGCCTCGTGCGCGCTCGCACCGCGCCCGACATGGACGACCCGCGCTTCCGGCACCCCGCGCCGCCGCGCCTCGGCGAGGCTGGTGACGATGAAGCCAGCGCCCTGATTGACGCTGGAATTGGCGACCATCAGCTTGGTGTAGGGGAAAGCGATCGGCCGGTTGTCGGCGGTCGGCTCGATCACCTCGTCCGGCGTTTTCGGTGCATGGATCCACGCCGCTGGCGTCTCGTTCGCGACACGGCTGAAGCGCGACCAGATCTCGCCGGATTCGCGCTGCCCCTCGGCGAGCGTCTGGCCGTAGGCGGCGCGGCCGGCGTTCTCGTAGAGCGGATAGACGTCCACCGGCGCGCTGAGGCCATAGACCTGCCGGTATCCCGGCGAACGGCCTTTCGCGAGGTTGCGGATCGGGTTCTGATCCGCAACCGCCGTCTTCGCCGCGAGCGCGGCGCGCTGGCTGGCGGTGCGGAGCGCCTCGCCGCCCGTCACCGCCGCGATCCTGATCTCACCGCGCGCGATGCGGTTGGCGGCCTCGTTCAACAGCAGGATCGGGCTGTCGCCGTTCGGACCGGCCGATTCATAGACGATGCGCGCCCGCGATCCGATCCCGTCCGCCACCTTGTGCGCCAGCGGATTGTCCTGCCGGAAGCTGATCTGCTGCACCACCGCGACGGATTCGACGTCGCCCAGCCAGTCGCCGCCCGCATCGCGGTCCGCCGCCTCCAGCGCCGCGACCATCAGGCCGAGCGAGTCGAGCCCTCGCATCGGATCGGCGGGGCGGTCGTTGACCTGCCCCACGCCGACGATCACGGCGATGCGCTCGGGATCGGCCGCCATCCTCAGCGCGCCTTCCACACCGGCGCGCGCTTCTCGGCGAACGCCTTCGGCCCCTCGCGCGAATCCTCGCTGGTGAAGACGATCTTCGCCTCGGCGCGGTTCTGCGCCCATGCCGCCTCGTCGCGCGTAACCTTGCCGTCGACGATCCCCAGCGCCATCCGCTTCGACGCCTGCACCGAGAGCGGCGCGTTGACCGCGATCCGCGCCGCCAGCGCGAAGGCGGTTTCGAGCAGCGCCTCGCGCGGCGCGACGGCGTTGACGAGGCCAAGCTCCAGCGCGCGCTGCGCGGAGATCGGGTCGCCGGTGAGGATCATCTCCATCGCGATCTTCTTCGGTAATTGCTCGGGCAGGCGGAACACGCCGCCGGCCGCCGCGAACAGCCCGCGCTTCGGCTCGGGCAGGCCGAATTGCGCGCTGTCGACCGCCACCGCGAGATCGCAGGCGAGCGTGATCTCCAGCCCGCCGCCCAGCGCCGTGCCGTTGACGCAGGCGATCACCGGCTTGGAGATGGCGTGGCTGACGATGCCGGCGAAGCCCCACGCCTGCTTGGCCTTGTCGTCCGGCGACAGGCTCTCGCCGCGCGAGAGCGCCACGAGGTCCGCCCCCGCGCAGAACGACTTGTCGCCCGCGCCGGTGACGATGACGCAGCGGATCTCGGGGTCCGCGTCCGCCGCCTCCAGCGCATCGCCGACGCCTTCGTGGACGTGAGCGTTGACCGCGTTGCGCGCCTCCGGACGGTTGATCGTGATCAGCATCACGTTGCCGCGCGTCTCGACCTTCACCGCGTCATTGCCAAGTTGAGTCATGGTCCTGTTCCTTCAAGCTGCCTGTTCGATGATCCCGTCGGCGAGGAGCGCGGCGACCGCCGCCTCGTCCAGCCCCAGCCAGTCCGCCACCACCGCCGCGCTGTCCTCGCCGATGCGCGGCGCGGGGCGCTGGTCCGGGTCGGGCAGGCGTTCCGAGCGCGTCGCGCGTCCCTCGACGGTGAAAGGCGCGGCGATCAGCGGATGCGTCGCCGGGCGGAAGGTGCCGAGCGCGCGATATTGCGGACTGTCCGGCATGTCGGTGACGCGCACCATCATCCCCGCCGGCACGCCCGCCGCCTGGAGCTGCGCCATCACCTCCTCGGGGGAATGGCGCGCCGCCCATTGCTCGGCCGCGGCCCGTTCCTCTCCGACGATCCCGGCCAGCGCGGCGCGATCGGCGGCGCGGATCGTCGCGACGCAATATTCGTCGTCGCCGGCGCAGGGGAGCAGCCAGTCCTCAGCCATCTCGTCCGTCTCCAGCCTCAGACCCGCCGCTTCGGCGCCGAGCGCGGCGATCTCCGCGCCCTTCTGCGCCAGCATCACCTCCGCCTGGCTGATGCTGGCGATGCCGCCGCGCCCGGTGCGCATCCGGCGGATCAGCAGCGCGGCCGCCGTGCACGCCCCGATCCGCGCCGCGACATGATCGGGATAGACGGTGATCGTGTCGGAGAAGCTCTCCGGCTCGCCGGGATAGACCCATTGCTTCGTCAGCCCCGCCGAGCAGCGCACCAGCGGGCCATAACCGAGCCGGCCGGACCACGGCCCGGTCGGGCCGAAGGCGGAACTGTCCACCGTCACGAGGCGCGGATTGGCGGCCGCCAGCGTCTCCGCGTCGAAGCCGAGCGACGCCAAAGTCCCCGGCTTGAAGTTCGAGCACAGCACGTCCGCGCGGGCTACCAGATCGAGGAACAGCGCCTTGCCGCGCGCGCTCCTCAGGTCGATCGCCAGCCCGCGCTTGTTGCGATGCCCGGCGGCGAAGGTCAGCGACACCGGCGCATTGTCGCGCGACTGGCGCTGGCCGTCGGGGAAGGCGCCATTCTCGACCTTCACCACCTCCGCGCCGAGATCGGCGAACAATCGCCCGGTGTCGCCGCCGACGACGATGACGCCCATGTCGAGCACCTTCAGCCCGGCGAACGGCATATCGGCGGGCGACGGTGCATCGAATGCCGGGCGCGCGCTCTCGAAACGCGCGTCGCCGCCCGGCGCGGGCGCGGGGCCGCGGATGCCGGCGCGCGTGCCGTCGATGTCTACCACGCCGTTGGGGAAAGGCAGGCTGACGCCGGGCGCGACCTCCACCGGCGCGAAGGCATGGCGTGCGACCATCTGCGGCGTCGCGATCGCCTCGCTCACGTCGAGCAGGCCGGCGGCGGGCACGCCATGCGCCACCGCGCCGGCCTCGACTTCCGCGCGCGTCATCGGCGCGAGGAAGCGGGCGAACGCTTCCAGCAGCGCCGCCGAGCGATAGCGCGTCGGCAGCTTCTCCCACTCCGGCCCGGCGAACTCGGGCGGCTCGCCCATCCAGCGGAACATCCCGCGCCATTGCCGCGGCGCGAGGACGCACAGGCGCACGAAGCCGTCGGCGCAGCGGAAGATCGGATAGCGGTGGCGCTCGTCGGTGCGGCCGCGCGCCATCTTCCACAGCGGCACGCCCGATTGCGCGCTGCCCGACAGGCCGTAGCCCGGATCGAGCGCCTGCATCGCCGCCTCCAGCAATGCCACCTCCAGCCGATCGCCCTTGCCGGTGCGCAGTCGCGCGATGAAGGCGGCGAGCGCGAGCCAGGCGATCTGCGGCGCGGCGGTCTGGAACGTCAGTTCGCCCGGCGGGAGGAGCGGGGGTCGGCCCGGCAGGCCGGAACGGGAGAGGCCGCCGGTCAGCGCGTGGAGCACGGCGTCGCTGGCGCGCCAGTCCCTCCACGGCCCCTGTTCGCCGAAGTCGCTGATCGAGACGACGACCAGCGCGGGATTGGCCGCGCGGACCGCGTCGAGATCCAGCCCCGGCAGCCGCGCCTCCAGCAATATGTCCGCCTCCCGCGCGAGCGCGACGAAGCGCGCCGCGTCGGCGGGAAGGTCGATCGTGGCGACGCGCTTGCCGAGATTGGCGGCGGCGAAGGCCAGCCCGATGCCGTCGAGCGTCGCGCCCGCCGTGCGGTCGGCGCCGCCGCCGCGCGGCTCGATGCGGATCACCTCCGCGCCAAGCTCGCCGAAGAAGCGCCCGATCGCGCCGAGCGGCCCCGGCACCGCGTCCAGCACGCGCACCCCGGCGAGCGGCAGATCGGTTGACGTCATGCCGGCCACGCCAGCTCCCGCCGCGCGGCGCTGCGCAGGTAGAAATCGAGGAAGGCGCTGTCGTCCGCTCCCCGCGCCGCGACGCGGTCATGCTCGGCGATCAGCGCGCGCGACAGCACCGCCCAGCGCGCGTCGAGCGCCGGGAGCGTCATCGCCATATCTTCCTCCATCGTATCGCCGAGCAGCACGCGCATCTCGGCGATGTCGGTGATCCGCCACGCCGCCGCTTTCTCCGCCTCCTGCGCGGCGAGCAGCGCCAGCAGCCCGGCGCCGCCCAGCGTCGCACCGCCGAACGCATCGGTGACGCCCGCCGCCTGCCCAGCGCCGGCGGCGATGATCCCCGCGCCGGTCAGGACATGGCCGAGCTGGCTCTGCGTCTCGCCGGGCGGCTCGGGCGCGGTCGGGCGGCCGGCGAGCATCGCCGCGATCACCGCATCCTGCCGCCGCCCGACATACCAGCCGGACAGGCCGAGCACCGGATCGGTCCGCCCGCCGTCGACGAACTCGCGGAAGGCGGAAATCCAGATCGCCGCGCCTTTCACCGCGTTGAACAGCAGCCACCAGTCGAGCGCCGCGCGGTCGACCGTCAACCCGCTCGCCTCGCGCCAGACCGCCAGCGCGCGCTCGTGCGACGTCATGCCGCAGGCGCGGCCGGGCTGGAAATGATCCCACACCGGATTGAGCGCCCAGCCGAGATCTTCCAGCGGGTCGCCGAGGTGCGCCATCTCCCAATCGAACATCGCGAGCATCCGCCCGGCGCCGTCGTGCATCATGTTGCCGGAACGATAATCGCCGTGGACGATGGCGATGCGCTGCGCGGGCGGCGGCGGGGCGGCGCGCAGCCGACGGATCGCGGCGCGGACGATCGGCTGGGGCAGGAACGAATCCGTCTCGATCACGCTTTCCCAGTAATCGAGCGCGATGCGCCAGCACTCCTCCGGCGCCGGCGCGGGGACGTGCGCCGCCAGCGGCGTGCCGGCGGGATCGTGCGCCGCGAGCCGGCCGAGGCTGGCGAAGAACTGCGCGCCGAGCGCCTCGGCATGATCGCCGAAACCGGCGCGGTCGAACGGGCTGACCACCTGCCCGTCGTCGATCCGCTCCATCACGAAGAACGGCCGCTCCAATTCAGCGCCCTCGCGCTCCAGCGCCACCGCGGCGGGCACGGGGACGATGCCGGCGGCGCTCTGATAGGCGCGGAACTCGGTCTCGCTCTCCGTGTCGATCAGGCCGGTCGCCGGCTCGCGGCGCAGGATCAGCCGCCGCCGCTCGCCATCGACGAAGGCGTCGAAGCGATAGGTTTCGCGGCTCGCGCCGCCGGGGATGCGCGCGAGATCGCGGATCACCACCGGCGTATTCCACAGCCGCGAAAGATAGGCCTCGATCCGCGGCCCGATCATTGCGCCGGGTCCAGCACGTCGCGAAAGCCGGACGGCGCATGCGGCCCCAGCACCAGTTGCTCCAGCACCCCCTTGCCGCGACACACCGACCCGTCCGGCGCGGTCATTGTCACGCCGACGAGAGCCTGGATATGGAGATGATGCGGCAGCATCGGATCGAGTTCGGCGGGCACGAAATCCTCGCGCTCCACGGTCAGCGCCTCGCCGTGGTGGCGACCGTGCGCCCATTTCGGATGGCCGTAGCCGAGGCCGAGCATCTGGAAGGTCGGGCCGATATCGAAGGCGACCCGCGTCTCGCCGCCATCGTCGCGCAGCGACAGCGCGGCGCGTTCGGCGTGGCGCGTGCCCTTGCGCCAGTCGATCGCATAGTCCGCCGTCTCGTAATGCCGCTCGTCGGCGATGCCGCCGCCTTCGGGCCGCCAGGTCGCGCGGCGGTTCCAGAAACGGCCGTGGGCGTCGTCGTTGGTGTGGCAGTAAAGCTCGCCGCCCTCCATCACGCAGGGGCTCCACAGCCAGAAGAATTGCGGGGCCAGCGGCGGGCTGGCCGGCTGCGCGTCGGGCGCGCCGATCGGGCGCACGCCCCACGAGCGATCACGCGTGCCGACCCAGCCGTTCACGTCGATGCGCTCGCCGTCCAGCTCGATCCAGCCGGAATAGCGCCCGTTCTGCGTCAGCCGCGTCACATCCATCAGCACGCGCGGGCCGTTGCGGCGCGTGAAGCGCGGCTCCTCCAGCGGGAAGGCGCGGCCGGTGAAGGTGATGTCGGCGCGGACCTTCTCGTCGGGCGCATCGACGGTGAGGCGAAGCACCCTGAGCGGCTCGACGACCTCGATCGCGATCGGCCCGACCCAGGTATCCATCCGTTCCATGCCGAGCCCGCGACTCGCGTGGAGGTTCACCTGCCGCCCGCCGATCAGCACGCAGAAGGCCGCGTCGATCACGTTGAGGTGTGGGTAGACCCCCAGCGCGGCGGCGAAAAAGCCGTCCGTGCGCGCATCGGCGGGATAGCCGTTGAAGAAATAGCGGTCGTAGAAATTGCGGTCCGTTCCCGCATAGGCGACCGGCTCCGCCATCTGGTGGATCGGATAATCATCGCCCTTCGTCAGCACCATGCCCGCTCTCCTTCGGGTCGCATTCTGCCGTCGCGTCGCCCCCGGTTGGACCAGTGGCAAGGGCTGTGTCAATCAAACAATAACAGAAGTTATGCCGTGGCGCTTCGGACGCCGCGTCGCGGCGCTCATCGGACCAGCCGGGCTGCGCTCAGTCCTGCGTCAGCGGGGCGAAGCGGGCGACCTGCCGCCCGATCAGGCGGAGCTGCTCGACCACCGCCGGGTCGCTCGCGCCGCCGGCATCGTCGAACTTGGTGACCTGGCTGTTGATCGCGGCGGCGAACGGCGTCGGCCAGCCGCGCAGCGCGTGGACGATCGAGCGCAGCGCGGCGATCGTCGATCCGGTCGCCTGCCAGCCATAGGCGGTGGCGATCAGCCCCACCGGCATGTCGGCCAGATAGGGCCGCGTCTCGTCGCGCGCGGTTTCCTCGAGCAGGTCGAGCGCATTCTTGACGAGGCCGGAGATGCTGCCGTGATAGCCGGGGCTGGCGATGATGACCGCCGACGCCTGCCGCACGGTTTCGACGAACTCACGCTCCTCCACGGTACGTTCCGGCGCGCGCGGATCGTAGAGCGGCAGCTTCGCCATGTCCGCGCCGCCGAACATCCGCGTGCGGAAGCCGGCGTCGCACGCCGCGTCCAGCGCGATGCGCAAGGCGCGCTCCGTCGAGGACACGCCGCCGGTCGTGCCGCCGATCCCCACCACCAGCGGCCGATCGTCGCCGCTTCCCGCTTTCGCTTCCGTCGTCATCGGGCTAAGCCCTTTGCATGGCCCGGCCCCTTGCGGCAACTGTCTTATTGAAGTAATACGCTAATGGCCGACCGCCAAGACGACGACATGCACCCCGATCCACACGATATTGGCCGCCTGCGCTACAACCACGCGCCGGCCGAGCCGCGCAGCCCGCTGCCCGCTTTCGATGCGTGGCAGGACGGGCCTGCGGACCTGCCGCCCGAATCGCCCCGCCGCTCCCGCGCCGATCGCGCGCGGCGCATCTGGCGCTGGACGGTGCGCGGCATGGCGGGGCTGATCGTCCTGCTCGTCATCGCGATCGCGTGGCTCGCCGTCACCGCGCCGCTGTCGCGCTCGCTGAAGCCGCCGACGCCGCCGTCGATCACGCTTACGGCGGCGGACGGAACGCCGATCGCGCGGCGGGGGGCGATCATCGGCGCGCCGGTCGACGCCGCGAAGCTGCCGCCGCACGTCCGCGAGGCGTTCATCGCGATCGAGGACCGGCGCTTCTATTCGCACTGGGGCATCGATCCGCGCGGCATCCTGCGCGCGGCCTGGGCCAATATCGGCCACGGCGGGGTGCGGCAGGGCGGCAGCACGATCACCCAGCAGCTCGCCAAGAACGCCTTCCTCGACGCCGACCGCACCGCCGGGCGCAAGCTGCGCGAGGTGCTGATCGCCTTCTGGCTGGAGGCGTGGCTGTCGAAGGACGAGATCCTCTCGCGCTACCTGTCGAACGTCTATTTCGGCGACAACGTCTACGGCCTGACGGCGGCGGCGAAACATTATTTCGGGCGCGCGCCGGACAAGCTCAACGTCGGGCAGGCGGCGATGCTCGCCGGGCTGGTCAAGGCGCCGTCGCGGCTCGCGCCGACAGGCAATCTGGAGGGCGCGCAGGCGCGCGAGATGGTGGTGGTCGGCGCGATGCAGGATGCCGGCTTCCTCACCAAGGGCGAGGCCGCCGCCGTCCAGCCGCAGCGCGTGCTCGCGAAACAGCCCGAGCAGCTTCCCAGCGGCACCTATTTCGCGGACTGGGTGCTGCCCGAGGCGCGCGATCAGGCGGGCGAGATCCGTAACGAGGCGGTGGTGCGCACCACGCTCGACCGCAATCTCCAGCGCACCGCCGAACGCGTGATCCGGCAGGCCGGGCTGCGGCAGGCGCAGGCCGCGCTGGTGGCGATGACGCGCGAGGGCGAGGTCGTCGCGATGGTCGGCGGGCGCGATTACGTGAAAAGCCCGTTCAACCGCGCGACGCAGGCGCGCCGCCAGCCGGGATCGACCTTCAAGCTGTTCGTCTATCTCGCCGCGATGCGCGCGGGGATGACGCCCGAGACGATCTTCGACGACGCGCCGGTGGAGATCGCCGGGTGGAAGCCGAAGAACGACGACAACAGCTATATCGGCAAGATTCCGCTGCGCCGCGCCTTCCAGCGCTCCTCGAACGTCATCGCCGCGCGCGTCACCGAGGAGGTGGGCGTCAGGAACGTGATCCGCGCCGCCCGCGATCTCGGCATCTCCACGCCGATCGCCAACGAGGCGACGATCTCGCTCGGCACGTCGGAGGTATCGCTGCTGGAGCTGACCGCCGCCTTCGCCGGGGTGGCGGAGGGGCGCTATCCGGTGCAGGCGCGCGGGCTGAGGGACAATGGCGACAAGCCGTGGTACGCGGCGCTGACCGGCGGGCAGACGACGATGCCGGGCAAGATCCACGACGAGATGCTGGAGCTGCTCGCCGCCTCGATGCGCGGCACCGGGCGCGCGGCCGCGCTCTCCATCCCCGCTTACGGCAAGACCGGCACCTCGCAGAGCGGACGCGATGCGTGGTTCGTCGGCTTCGCGGGCGATCTGGTGGTCGGGGTATGGGTCGGCAATGACGACAACACGCCCAATCCGGGCCTGCACGGCGGCGGCATCCCGGCGCAGATCTGGCGCAACTTCATGGTCTCCGCGCTCGATCTCCAGCCGGTCGTCAAGGCGCCCGAACCGGAGGAGGCCGATCCCGAGGCGACGATCGACGACGTGGCCGACAATATCCTTGCGCCGGTCGCGGGGCAGATCAAGGACCAGCTCCAGGGGCAGTTGCAGAGCCAGCTCAGGGATGTGGGGATCGATCTGAAGGTCGGGCAGGACGGATCGGTCTCGGTCAACAACCGCCCGCCGCCGGCGTCGCCCGGCCCGCCGCCGCGCCGCGACGATCGCGCGCCGCCGCCGGATGGCCCGCCGCCGCGCGATTGATCGATGGCGCTTATGATAGACGCGGGAAATTTGGGTCGACAGCGCCGCGCGGGCGGGTAGAGCGGGGTCGCCAACACGCGCCAACGGGGCACAGGATGATCGATACGACCCGCCCCAATTCCACCCGCGCCGCGATCCTGGTTCCGTTCGCGATCGTCACGCTGATCTGGGGCTCCACCTGGCTGGTCATTCGCGACCAGCTCAGCGTCGTGCCGGCGAGCTGGTCGGTCAGCTATCGCTTCCTCACCGCCGGCATCGCGATGCTCGCCTGGGCGCTCGTCAGGCGCGAGCGATTCGATTTCGACGCGCGTGGCTGGGGCTTCGCGGCGGCGCTGGGCGCGGCGCAGTTCGTGTTCAACTTCAACTTCGTCTATCGCGCGGAGCAGCATATCACCTCCGGGCTGGTCGCGGTGGTGTTCGCGCTGCTGCTGGTGCCCAATGCGCTGTTCGGGCGCATCTTCCTCGGCCAGAAGCTCGGGCGGCAGCTCATCGCCGGATCGGCGGTGGCGATGGCTGGCGTCGTGCTGCTGTTCATCAACGAGGCGCGCAGCGATCCGCACGGTTCCGCCTCCGCGCTGCTCGGCATCGCGCTCACCTGCTGCGCCATCCTTTCCGCCTCCAGCGCCAATGTGATGCAGGCGACGCAGATGGCGCGGCGCTATCCGATGAACGCGACGCTGGCGGTGGCGATGCTGATCGGCGCGACGCTGGATGCGATCTGGGCATGGTCGACGGCCGGGCCGCCGGTGTTCGAATGGCGCGCGGGCTATGTCGCGGGCATCCTCTATCTCGGGTTGGCGGCGTCGGCCTTGTGCTTCCCGCTCTATTTCAACGTGATCCGCGTGATCGGCCCGGCCAAGGCGGCCTATTCCAGCGTGATCGTGCCGGTGATCGCGATGTTCCTGTCGACGCTGTTCGAGGGCTATCGCTGGTCGCCGCTGGCGATCGGCGGCGCGGCGCTGGCCGGGGTGGGGCTGGTGATCGCGCTCACCGCGCGCAGGCCGGCGCGGTAGTCGGGATAGAGCGGCGTCCAGCCGAGCACGCGCTTCGCCTTGTCGTTGGCGATGCGGCGGTTCTCCGCATAGAAACCGCGCGCCGCCGGGGAGAGCGTGTCGAGCGCGACCAGCGGCGGCGGCGCCAGCCCGAGCAGCGCGGCGGCATAGTCGATCACCTCGTTCTGGCCCGCCGGCAGATCGTCGGCGAGATTATATGCTCCCGCCGGCGCGTCGAACCCCGCAACCACGCCGCGCGCGATATCGGCGACGTGGATGCGGCTGAACACCTGCCCCGCCGCCTCGACGCGATGCGCCGTCCCCGCGCGAAGCCGGTCGAGCGGCGAGCGCCCCGGCCCGTAGATGCCGGGCAGGCGGAACACCCGCGCGGCGCGCGCCAGCCACGCCGCGTCCGCCGCCGCCCGCGCGCCGCGCCGGCCGCCGCCGGTGGGGGCGCTCTCGTCCACCCACGCCCCGCCGGTGTCGCCATAGACGCCGGTCGAGGAGAGATAGCCGAGCCAGCGCCTGCCGATCAGGTCGCCGTAGCGCGCCAGCACCGGATCGCCGCCGGCCGCGTCGGGCGGCACGCTCGACAGCACGTGGGTCGCCGCCGCCAGCCCGGCGCGCACCGCCTCCTCGTCATCGAACGCGATCGTGCCGTCGCGCCCGTCGCGCGTCGTCCCCAGCACCGGCCAGCCGCTCGCGTCGACGATCGCGCAGGCGGCATAGCCGAGGCCGAAGACGAAGATCATCGCGCCATCGGGCCGTGGAACAGCGTGCCGAAATAGTCGCCCTTGTTCCACACCGGCCGTGCATCGGCGTCGGCGATCTCGCGCGCGATGCGATAGTTGGCGTCGACGAAGCGCACCGCCTGATCCCACATGATCGGCTGGCTGAGGTCGTCGGACGGGCGGTGATAATGTTTCGCCATGAACGTCTCGATCGCCGCCTTGCCCGGCCCCTTCTCGCCCGGCCACAGGAAGACGGAGGGGACGCCGCGCCGCACGAAGTTGAAATGATCCGAGCGGACGAAGATCGCCTCGTCGGGCATCGGATCGGGCGACATGGTGACGCCGATCGTCGCGGCCGCGCGCGCGATCACCGGGCCGAGCGTCGAGCGGTCGCCGCCGAACGCCACCATATCCTCGAAGCGATAGGTGAGGATCGGCATGTCGAGGTTCACGTCGGCGACGATCGTGTCGATCGGCACGGTGGGATGGGCGGTGAACCACGCGCTGCCGATCAGCCCCTTCTCCTCGGCGGTGAAGGCGACGAACAGGATCGTGCGGCGCGGCGGCCGCTTCTCGAACCGCTTCGCTTCCTCGATCAGGCTGGCGATGCCGATCGCATCGTCGAGCGCGCCGTTGTTGATCGTATCGCCGCTCGCATCGGGCGCGGTGACGCCGATATGGTCGAGATGCGCGGAGAGCACGACCACCTGTTTGCCCAGCACGGGATCGGCACCCGGCAGCATGCCCACCACATTGGCCGAGCGCGCCTTGCCGAACGTGCTCGCCGTCTCGATCGCGAGCGTGCCGGGGAGCTGCTGCGGTGCGTAGCGCGGCGTCTTGCGCTGCGCCTCCTTCGCCAGCGCGGCCCAACTGGCGCGCGCGCCGGCGAACAGCTTCGCCGCGCCCGCCTCGCTGAACGTGGCGACCACCGGGATCGGCGAGGCGGCGTGGCCCGATCCGTCCGGCTCCGCCCAGGTCATGCGCGGTTTGGTTGCACGCTCGACGGTGCGCGCGAACGGTGTTCTCGCCTCGCTGCCGGGCATGGCGAGCTGAATCACCCCGATCGCGCCGCGCGCGGCGGCGGCCGCCGCCTTGGCGTCGATCCCGCCAAGATAAGCGCGTTCCTCCGCGTTCATGTCGCGCGGGGAGCCGGGCAGCACCGCGACGATCCTGCCCTTGAGGTCCAGCCCCGCGAAATCGTCGCGCCCGTCGCTGCCGCCGGCGATGCCGAACCCGGCGAACACCACCGACGCGTCGAGCGACACCTTCGCGCGCGCCGGATCGGCCAGCGCGACATAATCGGCACCCGCGACCAGGGTCTCCGCCTTGCCCGCCACCGAGCGCACCACGCGCCCGTCGCCGTCCGGGCGATAGCTGACCAGCGGCACCTGCTGGAGATAATCCCCGCCGTCGCCGCCCGGCCGCAGCCCCGCCGCCTCGAACCGCGAGGCGACATATTGCGCGGCGATGTCATATTCGCCGCTTCCCGCCTCGCGCCCTTTCATCGCGTCGGAAGCGAGGAACATGACATGCGCCTTGATCGCCGCCTGATCGGGCGGCAGCGACGCCGGCGGCGCATCCTGCGCGGCGAGCATGGCCGAAAGTGGGAGGAGGGCGGCGAGGCCCGCGCGGGCCAGCAGGGAAAAGGCTTTCATGTCCGCCCCGCGCCTAACACGACACCGCCCGCGCGCAAGGTTTCGATGGAACCACCGGGCGCGCCAGCTATATCTCTCTCATGATCGACGCCCAGACCGCCCTTGCCGCGCCCGCCGTCACCCGGCGCGAGGATTATCGTCCGCCCGAATGGCTGGTGCCGGAGGTGGCGCTCGATTTCGATCTCGATCCCGCGCGGACCGTGGTGAAGGCGCGCTTCCGCGTCACGCGCAGCGGCGATCATGCCGAGCCGCTCAGGCTCAACGGCGCGGGGCAGGCGCCGCTCGCGGTGCTGGTCGATGGCGTCGCGGTGAACGACTGGCGGCAGGAGGGCGACGATCTCCTCATTCCGCTCAAGGGCGCCGCGCACGTGATCGAAACCGAGGTGGCGATCGCCCCCGATCGCAACACGCAGCTCATGGGGCTATATGCGTCGGGCGGCATCCTGTGCACGCAATGCGAGGCGGAGGGCTTCCGCCGCATCACCTATTTTCCCGACCGGCCGGACGTGCTCGCCACCTATCGCGTGAAGATGACGGCGGACAAAGCGCGTTTCCCCGTGTTGCTGGCGAACGGCGATCCGGTCGCGTCGGGCGACCTCGCCGACGGGCGCCACTGGGCGGAATGGCACGATCCGTTCCCGAAACCGACCTATCTGTTCGCGCTGGTGGCGGGCGATCTCGCGGTCAATCGCGGCACGTTCGTCACGCAATCGGGGCGCGAGGTGGCGCTGGGCATCTGGGTGCGCGCCGCCGACCTGCCGCGCACCGATCACGCGCTCGACGCGCTCAGGACGGCGATGGCGTGGGACGAGCGCGTCTATGGCCGCGAATATGATCTCGACGTGTTCAACATCGTCGCGGTGGACGATTTCAATTTCGGGGCGATGGAGAACAAGGGGCTGAACATCTTCAACAGCCGCTACATCCTCGCCGATCCCGACACCGCGACCGATTACGATTACGATGCGATCGCCGCCGTGGTGGCGCACGAATATTTCCACAACTGGTCCGGCAACCGCGTCACCTGTCGCGACTGGTTCCAGCTTTCGCTGAAGGAAGGCTTCACCGTCTATCGCGACCAGAGCTTCTCCGCCGACCAGGGATCGGCGGCGGTGAAGCGGATCGAGGACGTGCGCGGCCTGCGCGCCAGCCAGTTCCCGGAGGATGCCGGGCCGCTCGCCCATCCGGTGCGCCCGGAAAGCTATATCGAGATATCGAACTTCTACACCGCGACCATCTACAACAAGGGCGCGGAGCTGATCCGCATGATGGCGACGATCCTCGGCCCGGCGAAGTTCCGCGCCGCGACCGACCTCTATTTCGCGCGCTTCGACGGCACGGCGGCGACATGCGAGGATTTCGTGGCCTGCATGGAGGAGGCGGGGGGCGTCGACCTATCGCGCTTCCGCCTGTGGTATGCGCAGGCCGGCACGCCGCGCGTCTCGGCGGGCATCTCGCATGACGGCGGGCGCGCCACGCTGCGGCTCGCCCAGCATGTGCCGCCGACGCCGGGCCAGCCGGACAAGCAGCCGATGGTGCTGCCGCTCAGGCTGCGCCTGTTCGGCGCGGAGTCCGGGAAGCCGCTCACCGAGGAGCAGCTCGTGCTGCTCGACGCCACCGCCGAGACGATCGTGTTCGACGATGTGGTCGAGCGCCCGGTGCTGTCGATCAATCGCGGCTTTTCCGCGCCGGTGATCATCGAGAGCGACCGCACCGCCGCCGATCTCGCCTTCCTCTCGGCGCATGACGACGATCCCTTCGCGCGCTACGAGGCGATGCAGCAGCTCATGCTCGACACGCTCGTCGCGGCGACGGTGGAGGGGCGGGCGGATCATCACGCGGTGATCCGCGCGGTGGCCGGGACGCTCGCCAACCCCGCGCTCGACCGCGCGTTCGTGGCGGAGGCGGTGCTGCTGCCGTCCGAAAGCTTCATCGGCGACCAGCTCGCCACGGTCGATCCCGATGCGATCTTCGCCGCGCGCGAGGCGCTGCGCCGCGATCTCGGCGTCGCGCTCGCGGCGGAATGGCGCGCGGCTTACGAGGCGGCGGGGGACGCGCCTTACGCCTATAATCCCCACGCCAAGGGGCTGCGCCGGCTGCGCAATGTCGCGCTGGGCTATATCGCGGCGAGCGGCGCGGCGGATGCGGCGCGGCTCGCCTTCCGCCAGTTCGAGGCGGCGGACAACATGACCGACCGGCAGGCGGCGCTGACCACGCTCGCCAACAGCGACTGGGACGAGCGCGAGGCGGCGCTCGACATCTTCCACCATCGCTATGCCGACAATCCGCTGGTGCTCGACAAATGGTTCCAGACACAGGCGCTGTCGACGCGGGACGACACGCCGGCGGTGGTGCGGGAGCTTGCCGAGCATCCCGATTTCACGCTTGCCAACCCCAATCGCGCGCGCAGCCTGGTCGGCGCGTTCAGCGTCAACCAGCGCGCCTTCCATGTCGCCGACGGGAGCGGCTATCGCTTCGTCGCCGACCAGCTCGTCGCGCTGGACCGGATCAACCCGCAGACTGCCGCCAAGCTGCTCCCCCCGCTCGGCCGCTGGCGGCGTTTCGACGCGGCGCGCGCGGCGCTGATGAAGGCGGAGCTGGAACGGATCGTCGCGATGCCGGGGCTGTCGAAGGACCTGTTCGAGCAGGCGTCGAGGAGTCTGGAGGGGTAGCGGCGGACCGCCGCGCGATCAGAACAGCCGCCCGCCGTCCGGCACCCGCTCGCCCGGGCCGATCAGCACGACCCTGCCGTCCGCGTCGGGGAAGCCGAGCGTCAGCACCTCGCTCATCATCGGCCCGATCTGGCGCGGCGGGAAGTTGACCACCGCCGCCACCTGCCGCCCGACCAGCGCTTCCGGCGCATAATGTTCGGTGATCTGCGCGGAGGAGCGTTTCACGCCGATCGTCGGACCGAAATCGATCGTCAGCCTGAACGCCGGCTTGCGCGCCTCGGGGAAGGGATCGGCGGCGATGATCGTGCCGACGCGGATATCGACCTTCAGGAAATCGTCGAAGCCGATCGGGTCCGCCGCGGGCGCGGCGGAATCGTGATTCATGTGCATCAGAAATCCGGGTTCTCGTAATAGGACGGCGGCTCGATCCCGCGCATCCGCTCGGCGAGCAGCGGGCGGAAGCTGCGCCGGCTCTTGAACGCCGAATACCACGCCTTGGCATGGGTATGCCCGCTCCAGTCGATCCCGCCGAGATAGTCGGCGACCGAGATCTGCGCGGCGGCGGCGAGATCGGCGAGGCTGATCGTCGCGCCGCCCATCCATTTGCGATGATCGAGCAGGAAATCGATATAATCGAGGTGCCCGATCGCCGATTTCATCGCCTCGCGCAGCCGCGACGCATCGGGCGATGCGCGGTGGACGATGCGCTTCACCATCCGCTCGTGCAGCAGCGGGCCGGTGACGTCGCGGAAGAATTGCGTGTCGAACCACGTCACCAGCCGGCGGATCTCCGCGCGGTTGGCGGCGGTGCCGTTGATCATCTGCGCCTTGTCGACCGTCTCCTCGAAATATTCGCAGATCGCCATCGAATCGATCAGCAGGATATTGCGCGTCGGATCGGCCATCACCGGGGTCTGCCCGGTGGGGTTCATGTCCACGAACTCGTCGCGCCGCGCCCACGGCTCCTCGGGCACCAGCTCGTAGCCGACGTCCTTCTCGTTGAGCAGCGCGCGCACCTTGCGCGTGAACGGACACAAGGTGAATTGGTAGAGCTGCCACATGCCCCCACCCATAAGCCGGGTGGAGGCGATGCGGCAACGCGGATTGCGGCGGAAAGATCAACAAGCCTTCCCGCCCCCGAAGGGGGGAGGGCTTCAGGATTACTCCGCCGCTTCCAGCACCTCGCTGTCGTCGAGCGGATGGGCGAGGCGGGTCAGCATCTCCTTCGGCACGACCTGCCAGAAATGCCCGGCCTCGCGCTCCCAATCCTCGAGGATGCCGCGCGACCATTTGCTGTCGGTCACCTCGGCATGCTCGCGGATCAGGTTTTGCAGCACGCTTTCCCAGTGCAGTGCGGCGAGCCGCTGCCACACGATGCTTTCCGGGTTGGCGCGCCGGGCGAAGGTGCCCTTCGGATCATAGACGAAGGCCATGCCCCCGGTCATGCCCGCGCCGAAGTTCGCGCCGACCTCGCCGAGCACCACCGCGATGCCGCCAGTCATATACTCACATCCGTTCGCCCCGCAGCCCTCGACCACCACGGTCGCGCCCGAATTGCGCACCGCGAAGCGCTCTCCCGCCTGCCCGGCGGCGAACAGCCGCCCGGCGGTCGCGCCGTAGAGCACGGTGTTGCCGATGATCGTATTGTCCTGGCTGGCGAGCGGCGAGGACACCGCCGGCCGCACCACGATCACCCCGCCGGACAGGCCCTTGCCGACATAATCGTTGGCGTCGCCGAACACCTCCAGCTTCACGCCCTTGACGAGGAACGCGCCGAGGCTCTGCCCCGCCGAGCCGCGCAGGCGGATCGTGACGTGATCGTCGTTGAGCGTGTCCATGCCGAAGCGCGCGGTGATCTCGCTCGACAGCCGCGTGCCCACCGCGCGATGCGTGTTGCGCACCGAATAGGTGAGCTGCATCTTCTCGCCGCGCGAGAAGACCGCCGCCGCATCCTTGATGATCTGCGCGTCGAGGCTGTCGGGCACCTCGTTGCGGAAGGTCGGCAGGCTGAAGCGCCGCTCGTCGTCCGCCGCGTCGACCTTGGCGAGGATCGGGTTGAGATCGAGATCGTCGAGATGCTCCGCGCCGCGATTGACCTGACGCAGCAGCTCGGTGCGGCCGATGATCTCGTCGAGGCTGCGCACGCCGAGCCGCGCGAGGATGTCGCGCACTTCCTCGGCGATGAAGGTCATCAGGTTGATGACCTTCTCCGGCGTGCCGACGAACTTCGCGCGCAGTTTCTCGTCCTGCGTGCAGACGCCGACCGGGCAGGTGTTCGAATGGCACTGGCGCACCATGATGCAGCCCATCGCCACCAGCGACAGCGTGCCGATGCCGAATTCCTCCGCGCCGAGGATCGCGGCGATCACGATGTCGCGCCCGGTCTTGAGGCCGCCATCGGTACGCAGCTTCACCCGGCCGCGCAGGCCGTTTAGCGTCAGCACCTGGTTGACCTCGGACAGCCCCATCTCCCACGGCGTGCCGGCATATTTGATGCTGGTCTGCGGTGAGGCGCCGGTGCCGCCGACATGGCCGGAGACGAGGATCACGTCGGCATGTGCCTTGGCGACGCCGGCCGCGACCGTGCCGATGCCGGCGGACGAGACGAGCTTGACGCACACCCGCGCGCGGGGATTGATCTGCTTCAGGTCATAGATGAGCTGCGCCAGATCCTCGATCGAATAGATGTCGTGGTGCGGCGGCGGGGAGATCAGCGTCACCCCCGGAGTCGCGTGGCGCAACTTCGCGATGAACTCGGTCACCTTGAAGCCGGGAAGCTGCCCGCCCTCGCCGGGCTTGGCGCCCTGCGCGACCTTGATCTCGATCTCCTCGCAGGCGTTGAGATATTCCGCCGTCACGCCGAACCGCCCGCTGGCGATCTGCTTGATGACGGAATTGGCGTTGTCGCCGTTGGCATAGGGCTTGTAGCGCACCTTGTCCTCGCCGCCCTCGCCCGACACCGCCTTGGCGCCGATGCGGTTCATCGCGATCGCCAGTGTCTCGTGCGCTTCCGGGCTGAGCGCGCCCAGCGACATGCCCGGCGTGACGAAACGCTTGCGGATCTCGGTGATCGGCTCGACCTGGTCGACCGGCAGCGCCTCCGCCGGGAAGTTGAACTGCAACAGGTCGCGCAGGTAGATCGGCGGCAGGTCCGCCACTCCGCGCGAGAATTGCAGATAGGTCGAATAGCTGTCGGTCGACACCGACGTCTGCAACAGGTGCATGAGTTGCGCCGAATAGGCATGTGCCTCGCCGGTGTTGCGCTGGCGGTAGAAGCCGCCGATCGGCAGGTTGACGACGGCGGGGTCGAACGCCGCCTCGTGCCGCTCGGTGGCGTTGATGTGGAGCGAGGCATAGCCCTCGCCCGAGATCTTCGCGGGCATCCCCGGGAACAGGTCGTTCACCAGCGCGCGGGACAGCCCGACCGCCTCGAAATTATAGCCGCCGCGATAGCTGGAGATCACCGCGATCCCCATCTTCGACATGATCTTGAGCAGCCCCTCCTCGATCGCGGTGCGGTGGCGTTCGAGGCATTGCTCCATCGACAGCTCGCCGAATAGGCCGCGCGCGTGGCGGTCGGCGATCGCCGCTTCCGCCAGATAGGCGTTCACCGTCGTCGCGCCGACGCCGATCAGCACCGCATAATAATGCGTGTCGAGGCATTCGGCGGTGCGGATGTTGACCGAGGCATAGGAGCGCAGGCCGCGCCGCACGAGATGCGTGTGCACCGCCGCCGCCGCCAGCACGCCGGGGATGGCGATCCGGTCCGGCCCGATATGCTCGTCGGTGAGGAAGATTTCGCTGCGCCCCTCGCGCACCGCCTGCTCGGCCTGGTTGCGGATGCGCTGGATCGCGGCGCGCAGCCGCTCCGCCCCGCCGTCCGCCTCGAACGTGCAGTCGATCTCGGCGGCGGCGTTGCCGAACCATGCCTTGAGCCGGCCCCACATCGCGGAGGTGAGCACCGGCGAATCCATCACCAGCACGCGCTCGCGGCGGTCCTCGGTGTCGAGGATGTTGGCGAGGTTGCCGAAGCGCGTCTTGAGCGACATCACATAGCGTTCGCGCAGGCTGTCGATCGGCGGGTTGGTCACCTGCGAGAAATTCTGCCGGAAGAACTGGCTGATCAGGCGCGGCTTGTCCGAGATGACGGCGAGCGGCGTGTCGTCGCCCATCGAGCCGATCGCCTCCTTGCCCGTCTCGACCATCGGCGCCAGGATCAGCTCCATGTCCTCCAGCGTCTGCCCGGCGGCGACCTGGCGGCGCGTCAGATCGGCGCGGTCGTAGCGCGGCACGCTGTCGGCGGGGGCGGGCGGCAGATCGGCGAGCGTCGCGAAATTGCCGATCATCGCGGCATAATCCTGCTCGCCGGCGATCCGGTCCTTGATCGCGCGATCGTGGTAGATGCGGCCCTCCGCCAGATCGACCGCGATCATCTGCCCCGGCCCGAGCCGGCCCTTGGCGACCACGGTGGATTCGGGGACGACGACCATCCCGCTCTCCGAGCCGACGATCAGCAGCCCGTCCGCCGTCTCGGTATAGCGCAGCGGGCGCAGCGCGTTGCGGTCCATCCCGGCGACCGCCCAGCGGCCATCGGTCATGGCGAGCGCGGCGGGGCCGTCCCACGGCTCCATCACGCTGGCGAGATACTGGTACATCGCGGCGTGCGCGGGCGGCAGGTCCTCCTCGCCGCCGCGCCATGCCTCCGGCACCAGCATCAGCTTGGCGGTCGGCGCGTCGCGGCCCGAGCGGCAGATCGCCTCGAACGTCGCGTCGAGCGCGGCGGTGTCGCTGGCGCCGGCCGGGATCACCGGCTTGATGTCCTCCGAATGCTCCCCGAACGCGATCGAGGCCATGCGGATCTCGTGGCTGAGCATCCAGTTCTTGTTGCCGCGGATCGTATTGATCTCGCCATTGTGCGCGAGGCAGCGGAACGGCTGCGCCAGCCACCATTGCGGGAAGGTGTTGGTGGAATAACGCTGGTGGAAGATCGCGACGCGGCTTTCGAAGCGCTTGTCGACCAGATCGGGATAGAAGACCGACAGGCTCTCCGCGAGGAACAGCCCCTTGTAGATGATCGAGCGGCAGGAGAGCGAGCAGACGTAGAAGCCCTGGATCTGCGCCGCGATCACGCGCTTCTCGATGCGGCGGCGGATCAGGTAGAGGTTCTTCTCGAATTCGGCCGCATCCACCTCGTCCGGCAGCGGGCCGGCGATCATGATCTGCTCGATCTCGGGGCGCGTCTCCTGCGCCTTGCGGCCGATCACCGATACGTCCACCGGCACCTGCCGCCAGCCGTAGATCGTGTAGCCCGCCTCGATGATCGCGCTTTCGACGATCGTGCGGCACGTCTCCTGCGCGCCGAGATCGGTGCGCGGCAGGAAGATCATGCCCACCGCCAGCCGGTTCGGCAGCACCTTGTGCCCGCCCGCCGCGATCGCATCGTCGAAGAAACGGATCGGCAGGTCGACATGCACGCCCGCGCCGTCGCCGGTCTTGCCGTCGGCATCTACCGCGCCGCGATGCCACACCGCCTTCAGCGCATCGATCGCCGACTGGACGACGCGGCGCGACGGCCGCCCGTCGGTCGCGGCGACGAGGCCGACGCCGCAGGCATCGGATTCGAGTTCGGGGCGGTACATGCCATGGGTGGCGAGATATTCGCGCTGTTCGGCGAGGGTATCGGTCATGATTTCTTGCTCCCGTTCTCGGGCGACATTTCCTGTGTGATGCGCTCGAAGGCGCGGGCGCCTGCTTCCCTGCCGGCCACGCTGCCGAGTTCCCGGCCGTCAGCGCTCATCTTCGCCTGAAGCTCGGGCAGCAGCCTGAGCGCCTTGGCGCCAGGGCCGGTCGCATAGAAACCAGCGATCGCATTGAGTTCGTCGGCGGTGAAGGCGGCGGCATATTGGGCCGCCACCCGCTTCAGATACGCCGGATACTGGCGCTTGATCGCGATCATGAATTCCTGCGACAGGATCGTGACCATCCGGTCGTGATTTTCAGGCGCCTTGGCATTGATCGTGTCGATCATCGCCTTGGTTTTGGGCTCGCTCCCCAATTGACCGAGGACTGCCTGCGCGAACATCGGCGAAAGCTGCACGAAGACGCGGTCCCGCGTCGCCGTCACATTCATCTGTGCGATCAATCGCTCCGCCGCCGCCATTGTCGCTGCATCGGCGGTCGGCTGCACCGGGGGTGTGGCCTGTGCGAGTGCGGGAACTGGCGCCCCCGCCAGCAACAGCGCGAGAAGCGCGCGCCGCATCACGCCGCTTCCTTCCGGGACGCGACCTTCGCCCGCGCCTTCAGCCACTTGTGCATCTGCGCCGCGACGTCCTGCCCGTCGCGGATCGCCCACACCACGAGGCTCGCGCCGCGCACGATGTCGCCGGCGGCGAACACGCCGTCGAGGCTGGTCATCAGCGTCCTGCTGTCGACCAGCACCGTGCCCCAGCGCGTCACGCCCAGTTCCGGCGCGTTCCACAGCCGGGGCAGTTGCTCCGCGTCGAAGCCCAGCGCCTTGATGACGAGATCGGCGGGGAAGGAAACCTCGTTGCCCGGATCGACCTCCGGCGCGCGGCGGCCGCTGGCGTCGGCCGCGCCCAGCCGCATCCGGCTGGCGCGGACGCTCGTCACCGTGTCGCCGTCGAACGCGAGCGGGGCGGAGAGCCAGACGAACTCGACGCCTTCCTCCTCCGCATTGGCCACCTCGCGCTGGCTGCCCGGCATATTGGCGCGGTCGCGGCGATAGAGGCATTTCACGCTCCTCGCGCCCTGCCGGATCGCGGTGCGCACGCAATCCATCGCGGTGTCGCCGCCGCCGACCACCACGACATGCTTGCCGGCCGCGTCGAGGTTGCCGTCGTCGAACGCCGGCACCGTGTCGCCGAAGCCCTTGCGGTTCGAGGCGGTGAGATAGTCGAGCGCCTCGACCACGCCCTTTGCGCCGTTGCCCGGCACATCGATCGCGCGGGCGCGATAGACGCCGGTCGCGATCAGGATGGCGTCATGCCGGCGGCGCAATTCCGCCAGCGTCGCGTCGCGCCCGACCTCGAAGCCCTCGTGGAAGACGATGCCACCTTCGCGCAGCCGCTCGACGCGCCGCATCACCACCGGCTTCTCCAGCTTGAAGCCGGGGATGCCATAGGTCAGCAGCCCGCCCGCGCGATCGTGGCGGTCATAGACGTGCACCTCATAGCCGTCGCGGCGCAGATATTCCGCCGCCGCCAGCCCGGCCGGCCCAGCGCCGATCACGCCGACCGACTGGCCGCGCGCAGGACCGGGCCGGAGCGGCTCGACCCAGCCTTCCTCCCACGCGGTATCGGTGATGAACTTCTCGACCGAGCCGATCGTCACCGCGCCGTGGCCGGAGAATTCGATCACGCAATTGCCCTCGCACAGGCGGTCCTGCGGGCAGATGCGCCCGCAGATTTCCGGCATGGTCGAGGTGCTGTTGCTCAGTTCATAGGCTTCCTTGAGCCGGCCCTCGGCGGTCAGCCGCAGCCAGTCCGGGATATGGTTGTGGAGCGGGCAATGCACCGAGCAATAGGGCACCCCGCATTGCGAGCAGCGCGACGCCTGATCCCGCGCCGCCGGCACCGCATAGCGATCCGCGATCTCACGAAAGTCCGCCGCGCGCTCGGCGGCGCTGCGCTTGCCCGGATAGGACTGCGCGTCCGTGACGAATCGAAGCATCTTCTCACCAGCCATAAGCCCTCCGCCGCCCGCGTTCTCACAGGCGTGGCGAGACAACAAGGCAGTAATGCTGTCCTATATGGCCGATTCGGCGATCGGATGTCTCGAAATAAAGCTCAAGCGCCCATTTTTAATGGCCGATTCGGACTTACCTCATCGCAAGCGCCGCCAGCGCGACGATTCCGGCGATGATCCGGTACCAGGCGAAGGGCTGGAAGCCGTGGCGCGTCACCACCCGCATGAACCAGCGCACCACCACCATCGCCACCACGAACGAGATGACGAAACCGATCGCGATCGAGTTGAGATGCGCGCCGCTCAATTCGTGCCGCGCCTTCCACAAGGTCAGCGCGGTGGCGCCGAGCATCGTCGGGATGGCGAGGAAGAAGCTGTATTCCGCCGCCGTCTCGCGGCCCACCCCCATCGAGCGAGCGCCCATGATCGTCGCGCCCGAGCGGCTGACGCCCGGAATCATGGCGAGGCATTGCACCACGCCGATGCCCAGCGCGGTACGCCATGTCATGCTCTCGACGGAATCGGTCCGCGCGGGCGGGGCGACGCGTTCGATGAACAGGATCGCGATCCCGCCGACGATCAGCGCGATCGCCACCACCATCGGCGCGATCACCGGCGCCTCCAGCACCGCCTTGATCGCCTTGTAGGCGACCGCGCCGACCACCGCCGCCGGCAGGAAGCCGAGCAGCACGTTGCGGGTGAAGGCGATCGCCTGCGGATCACGCCGCAGCAGGCCGTGCGCCACCCTCACGAAGCGCCGCCAGAACAGCACCACCACGGCGAGGATCGCGCCCAGCTGGATCACGATGTCGAACACCGCGTCCGCCTCCGGCAATCCCAGCAGCGCGCCGGCGAGGATGAGGTGCCCGGTCGAGGAGACGGGCAGGAATTCGGTCACGCCCTCGACGATCCCGAGCAGGATCACGATCAGCAGGTCGTTCATGGATGGTCCTCGGTCGGCGCCCGCGGGCGCGCGGGGGGATCAGGCTTGCGCGGTCGTCACGGCGAAACGGCCGGCGCGGCGATAGCGCACCAGCCAGCCGGGCGCGACCGCCGCGAGCGGCGTCGGCGTCACGCCCAGCGCGGCCAGCCCCTCGGCGCCGGGCGCCACAACGGTGTCGCGCTGGAGCAGCTTCCACTGGTCGGCGGTGATCGGCGCGCCGGGCAGGAAGCCGAATGCGGCGATCGCCTGCCCCGCGATGTCGGGCAGCGCCGGCAACGCCGGGTCGCGGCCGATCGCGCGGGCGATCCAGCGGTGCAGTTCTAGCAGAGACAGCACGTCCGGCCCGCCGAGCTCATAGACATGGCCGCCGAAGCGATCCGGTGCGGCGAGCGCCGCGACCGTCGCCGCCGCGACATCGCCGACGAACACCGGCTGGAAACGGGTCTGCGCGCGCAGCACCGGGACGACCGGCGACATCGCGATCATGCCGGCGAAGCGGTTGATGAACCGATCCTCGCGGCCGAACACGGTCGCCGGGCGCAGGATCGTGGCATCGGGGAAGGCGTTGCGCACCGCCGCCTCCGCTTCGCCCTTGGTGCTGGCGTAGCGCGACGGCGAATTAACGTCCGCCCCGATCGCGGAGAAATGGACGAGCGATTCCACGCCGCTCGCCCGCGCCGCCTCCGCCACCGCGCGCGCGCCGTCGACATGGATGCGCTTGAGGTCGCCGGAGAAGCTGCCGGCGAGGTTCACCACATGCTGCGCGCCTTCCACCGCGCGGGCGACGGTGTCGGGTTTCGTCACGTCGGCGGCGACGAACTGCGTCTGGCCGAGCCCGCCGAGCGGCTTCAGGAACCATGCCTCGCGCGGATCGGGCTGCGCGACCCGCACCCGAGCGCCCGCCGCGAGCAGCGCCTGCGCCACGTAGCGGCCGATGAAACCCCCTCCGCCGACGAGCGTGACCAACCTGTCCTTCATGCGCGAGCCGTCCAAATGCGATTTTCGATGTGCCGCGCCTACCCCTGTCGCAGCCCGGTTGACAAGGCCACGCCGCGTCCACTAGAGGCGCCGGCCTACCCCGTGCCCAGATGGCGGAATTGGTAGACGCACCAGCTTCAGGTGCTGGCGCTCGCAAGGGCGTGGAGGTTCGAGTCCTCTTCTGGGCACCATTTGTTCTCCCTAGCAGCGTCCGGGGACGTCCAGCAAGCGGCTGGTTTCAAAGCACAATTTCATCGACAATCGCTGGTAACCGTCCGGGTTGATCCAGTGGATTCCAGCAGAAGATACACAAAACGTGTCTCTTCCTGTGTCTGCTGGATCGACCCGGAAAATCCGGGAAAACGATGATGCTGACTCAACTCCAAATCACCGCCGCGAAACCAAAGGCCAAACCCTACACCCTCGCTGATGGGCAAGGGCTGGCTCTTTTTGTACAGCCGTCAGGGGCGAAACTCTGGCGCTTCCGGTACCGATACGGCGGCACGGCCAAGACACTGCACATAGGGCCTTGGCCGACTGTCTCCCTCGCCGACGCCCGCGAGAAATGTCGCGAGGCTAGAAAGGCCATCGCCGCCGGACAAGACCCTGTCCTTGAGAAGAAGCGGGCAAAGGTCACCGCGAAGTTCGCCGTGGCAACGAGCTTCAAGGAAGTCGCGCTCGAGTGGATCGCGAAATGCGAGCGCGAAGGACGGGCCGAGGTTACCATCGACAAGATTCGCTGGCTGCTTGGTATGGCATACCCACTGATCGGCTCCCACCCGATCAACGCCATCACTCCGACCGAGGCGCTGGCGGTGTTGCGCAAGGTCGAGACAAAGGGCCGCTACGAAAGCGCCCGACGGATGCGGAGCGTCCTAAGTCGAGTGTTTCGGTATGGCATTGCCACTGCTCGCTGCGACCGCGATGTTGCTGCCGATTTGCGTGGCGCACTGACGACTCCGAGAACCTCGCACCACGCCGCAATCACCGATCCGATCGAGGTCGGAGTCCTTCTGAAGTCGATCGATGATTATCCCGGGCAGGACGTCACCCGCATGGCTCTGCGGTTATCCCCGCACCTGTTTGTCCGTCCGGGCGAGCTTCGGCAGGCAGAATGGTCCGAGATCGACGTCGACAAGGGAATCTGGTGCATCCCTGTCGAGAAGATGAAGATGCGCCGTGCCCATAGGGTACCGTTGTCGCGCCAGGCGCTAGCGATCATCGAGGAACTTCGCGAACTCACCGGGCAACGCCAACATCTCTTCCCATGCATGGGCAGTCCCAGGCGACCGATGTCTGAGAATGGCGTGAACCAGGCGCTGCGAAGAATGGGATACGAGGGTAGCGAAATGACGGCGCATGGCTTCCGGGCAATGGCCGCAACGCTGCTCAATGAAATGGGTCGATGGAATCCCGATGCGATCGAACGGCAGCTTGCCCACCAAGAGGCATCATCCGTGCGGCGCGCCTATGCCCGCGGCGAATATTGGGACGAACGAGTGCTGATGATGCAGCACTGGTCGGACTATCTCGACAAGTTGCGCGAGGCTGCAGAAGGCCCTCGACCCGCGGCTCCTGTGCGTAAGAAGCCTAAATTGCAAAGATCGAAGGCGGGGCGGCCGCGCGGTCGCCCAAGGAGGTAGGGCGCGTACCCTGCGGGACATAGGTCCGATCTATATCCCGCAGGGTAATCTTGTCCGCTTCATCTCTGAGTGGCGCGGCTGCCGGTCGTCAGCGCCTTCAGGCTTTCAAACTGGATAAGTGTTACCCTGCCGACTTTGACCGTCTCCAGATCACCTGACTGGATTAGTTCATATATCCGGGACCGACTTAACCCCGTGATCCGCACCGCGGTCGCTATCCGGACGGTGAGCGGCTCAATCTTCTTTTCCCAGCCCCGCTCAATCATCTTCACCTCGACCGTCGGCGCCAGAACCCACTGACGCATGGCTGTGACGACGAGTTTGGCCGAGAAATCACGAGCTGGTTAGTCACTGTTCGAGGACGCGGAGTACCTTTCCAAGGTCATTCAGAATCTTGGTGCGCCCTGATTACCCCGACCGACAAAACGACTGGTTTGTGATGGCCGCCCACCGCCTTCGACGGTTACGATCTCGCCGGTTCGATAGGGACCGATAAGGACCGTTTAGGACTTACTGAGTGTATCGAGGGTTCGAATCCCTCCCGCACAGCCGCTGTGCTGGCCATCCGACGCAGGGTGTTAAACCGCTGATTTAGAAGAAATTTCTGTTCTACGGCAGGGTGAGACTTGAGACACGTTACTGCCCTCCGCCTTTGATGCTCGCAATCCAAGCGATGACCTCGCCCTCACTCCATCGCGCGGCCCCGGGCGAAGGCTTATAAGGAGCCGGAAATCGGCCTTCCTGGATCATCCGGTAAACCATCGATTTGCCAACGCCAACAAGGCGGCAAACCTCCTTCAATTGGATGAACCTCTCTGCCGGTTCTCCGAAGGCATTGAACTCACCGCCTTTTGCAAGCTGACGGCCCGGCTGCGTTGCTACGAAAGGGCTGCGCTTCGGTACGAACACCCCGTCGCTCGCGAGAAATTCCGATACAATGGCCGGGATCAAGTCCTCAATGGTTATACTCTCTCCGTAGCAATCCAGATATAGTTCTGCGTATTTGTCGAGCGCTCCTCGGAGATCGCCGGTCAAGCCGATGGTTATTTCACTCGCTCGTACATCAACCTGTTTTGGCAGTTTCAATTGCGGCATCGGATTTGCCCCGCCCTTAAGGATCGCTCAATGTCGCGATCGAAGGCACGGTTCGATGCGGCAAACTTAAACGCTGAGCAGCGCACCAGGATTTTTGGCTTCGGCGACCGATTACCGATATGCCAGAATTCACCTTAGGGTTTTAGAGTCTTTTCGGGGCCGCCGAGTATCACTTCAGGGACAAGCGCTGCAAACTTGGGCGCCTCTAACTGCAGCGATTAGGTACGCTCAATCCCCTATATAGCGTCTGCAATTGGGTCGTGAACGGACTGCAACTTTCAGGCCGCTGAGCTAGCGCGACGCCGCACGATACGATGCCAACTGCTTTAGGTTGTCTCGTATGCGCGAAGCAAGTTCGCTACGGCCTATGCCACTGATCATCTCCAGATCTGTCAGGCAGTCATATGCCTGCCATGGCATCAGCGGGGAATCTCCATCCCGCGCAAAAGGTGCGTCGGTTTCGGTCAGCATCCGGTCCAATGGCATGGCCGCTGCCAGCTCGCGCCCCCTCCGGGAGCGCAGCATTGCCGGTCCGACCGAAAACCAGCACCCGAGCTGGGCCGCTCGTTCCAGTTCTTTCATCGTGCCGCTGAACCAATGAAGGATCGGTGTTCCGGCATCAGCTTGGCGCTCTAGCGCGTCAAGCACCGCAGTCGCAGCTCCGCGGGAATGGATCGTCATGACGCGCCCACCTAGCATCGCGCATTCGGTGAGTATCCGATCGAAGACCGCTTTTTGCAGCTCAAGCGAGTCCCTATGCGGCGGGCTTCCGTCAATCCCGATCTCGCCCACATATCGAGCTCCTGGGAGGAGGCCACATAGCAGGGGAACTTCCTGATGGCGCTGTGCGACAAGTTCCGGATGCAGGCCGAGAGCGACACGCACGCGCCTGCGATCACCGACCAACTTCTTCGTTCCACGCCAAGCCTTCGGCGTCGTCGTGACCGCCAGCACATAGGTTCCTCTCGCATCGACTTCATCGAGGACGGCCTGAGGGTCAGGGAAAAGATCAATATGACAGTGGAAATCAATCAAGTGACACCGAGGTGGGCGTGGAGCGTGGAGAGTTCTGCGATGCCACGCCGGACAACCTCACGATAGGGGGCAACGTCACCGAGCATTCGCGCATTCATTGCGCCGCCGATCAGCTCGTCGACGCCATGTCGGCGCACTGTTTCAATGGCCATGGCCACGGATCGAACGTCATCGAACCGGGCATGCCGCACATCATCCTGGCCCAACGGTCCGTATTTGTAGCCGTCGGTGGTATCGTCGTTCTGGCCCCACGCGAGATACGCGCCACGTCGCACCTGACAGGGTACGCAGCGACCGCAATGCTGGAAGCCCGTGCGAGAATAGCGCCCGCAGCTGGTCGAATCGTTGACCAGTTGAGCCAGAAGGGCTTGGTCCGTACACCCCGAGAGCATTTCACCCTTCGTGCTGTGCACATAGGGGTTGTTCAAGCGAACCCGCAAGCCGGCCGCGTCGAGTGTCTCCTGAATGAGGCGCAGGAAATATGGGTGCGTCGTGCGCGTGCTGAGGCTCCCGGTGCGCAGAGGAGTTAGCGGCACGTTCTGGCTGATGAAGCCATTTTCGGGGATGCGCAGTTCGACCTCATCACCATCGTGATGTCGCCGAAGGCAGGTTGCTGCCAGCACGCCGAAGCCGAGGAAGGCAATCGAGCGTGCGCGTTGGGATCGCTCTGATGTCCCGGGTGGTCGCGCATGGTGGTTGAGCTGAAGATGCAGGCTTTGGCGCGCGATGGTCTCAGCGAACATCTTCTGGTCCGCAGTATCGCCTTTGGCCATCTGGCTGACGAACAAAGGTTTGCGTCCCTCTCTGACGACATCGATTGCGCCAATCAGGCTATCCATGCCGCCCGACAGCAAACAGACTATGTCCTCATTGCGCAATCGCATCGGATCGCTGGTCGTTGGAACGGCACCGTCTCCAATGAAGTGTAGCTCCCAAATGTCTCCGGAAAGAAAGCGGAGCGCCTGAGTAACGCGGCCGCGCTGCGAGTTCCAGAAATCTGGCGAGGAGACGGCAACCGTCAGTGCGATTTCACGCGTCCATCCATCTGGGCTGCGCTCGCGCGATACCGCCTCGTCGGCAGCGACCACGGCCATCGCGAACGAGGCGAAGTCCCAAGCGTCGATTGATGGCCGGAGGCCAAGCCGGCGGACACGTCCGGGCACTAGGTTGCCGACACGCCCGCGTCCCGCGAGACGCGATCGGGAATACATATCGAAGCGCAGATCGGTCCCGGCCTGATCCGGGAGATCCTCGGGAAGACATGCGACTCTAATCACAGCCCGCCATCCTCCTCAAACACTTCGAAGGCCTGTTGGATCGCGTTGCGTGAAATCCGGTCGATAGCCGCGCGGCCGACAGTGCCGACCTTAGCGCGTTCCGCCGCATATTCTGCGGCTACGACTTCACGTACATAGTCCTTCATCTCTTGGAGCCGCTCCAGTCCGTCGCCCTTCGTGGGGGCTTTGGCGATGATCGATTTTCCGACATCGAGTTCAACGCGCAGGGCAACATCATATCCAAGAGTCGAGGCCGTGACCTGATCGACCTGTTGCGGTGTCAGGCTGGTGATATCGACATTCTGGTCCAGAATGTCGGATAGCGCTCTCGCTACCGAATCGCGCGTCGCCTCTGCATCCTGCGTGCCATCGAATGGTCTGATCGCATCGACGAGAGTGTCGATAAACTCCGAAGTCGACAGTCCGACCAGGGCCTGTGGGTCGATCCCAAGTTCCTGTGGAAGAGCTTCGCCGCTCGCCAACGCGGAGAGAGCGCTGTGCAGGACACTGGCGGTCCTAGCCGAGCCAGCCATCCTGCGGGCGGCATTGCGGCTACCGCCCATGCCACTTCGCGAATAGTGGCCGAGACCACGACGCAGGTGCCTGCCGCGGTCATCGCCGCCGCTTCCGAATTTGCCGAGCGACGTCCGCACACCGCGCCAGCGGCCAGGCGTCGAGGGTTCGGGCTGCGGCTGTGGCTGAGGTTCTGGTGGCTGCGAAACCTGAGGATTGGGAGGTGGAGGGGTATGTGGCGAAGGCGACGTGGGCGGCTGCGCCGGCGCAGGCGTTGGCTGTGTCGGCTGAGGCACAGGCTGCTGAGCCGGCGGATTATCGACCCAAGGTGGCACGATTGGGATATCCGGGCCTGATCCTGGGCCGCGGCTGGAAGCGGACGTGCCCATCAGCCCTTCTCCTTCATCGACTTCACGACGGCATTCTTTGTTGTAGGTGGCAGGTCACCACGCTTGTTAAAGGCGACGAGAACCTGCCGCCCCCATGGCAGCGGCGCGAGCCGCGGCACGATGGACGGTTTGATCTGGCTCGATGGCACGTCACTGAAAAAGGCGATGATCGCGCTGGCAGACGTAGGCGAGGCAGCGGCGAGAGCCTGCAACGCATTGAGGATCGACGGGATACCCCAAGAGGTCTCCCCTCTTGCCTTTGTGATGATCTTGTCGGTTATGCGACCGATCTCTGGGTTCGACAGGCTCGCGATCTCATCGCCGACGGTCGGACTCGCAGAGTTCAACTTCAGAAGCATGTCGAGCACTTCCATCGCCTCGGAAGATAGTTCGTCGGCGCGTGAGATGATCGGGTGGCTTTCTCTGCCGACGTAGAGGGCGCCGCGCAGATCCTTATCAGCGAGTAGGGGGTCCAGCGCGAGCCAGTTCACATGAAACGCTTCGTTCCATGGTTTTTCGAGTTCGGGGGCGCTGTCGTCGCCGCGCGCACGACGCTCCATGTCACGGAGAAACGCAGCGTGGCCGTCCTCGGACTCGTTCACCGCCCGCAGCAGTTCGGCGTAGGCATCCTTGTCGCCACAGCGTTCGAACAGCAGCAGCTTGACCAGCACCTCCTCATCGACCGTCACCGACTGGATCCGTGCCATGGAACTCCGCATCGACAGGGTATTGAGGAATCGCTTGATGAGGCGCGGATTACCGCGAATCTTGGGGGAGGTTGTGAGGATCGGCGCGATGCGCTCCGCAAGCGCCAGGCGGTTCAGCAGGCCTGGCGGGCATTCCGCGTTCGGCGGACAGGTCTTGATCGTTTCGGATACGAACGTTTTGTCAACCCGCGCCCCGGTCCAGGATTGAGCAAGACGTGTGCATACGGCCTCGCGCACGCTGTCCTTAACGTCATCGCCAAGGTCCGGATCGGCATCGACGAACAGCATCATCAGATAGGCTCGGACTTCCTGCGTACCTAATGCGGGCACACGGATTGGCAGCTGGATTAGCTTGTCGAAATAGTTGGTGACTAGATCATCATCGAGCGCGGCATTCTCGAAATGCGACCGCACTGCCTGCCGAATCATGCCTTCGTCGGCGGCGATGACGAATGCGGTGTGTTTCAGGAAGAGGAACAACCGCATTGACTCAAGCGTCGCGATTGCGGTCTTGGGCAGGCAGCGGTCCAAATCGTCGATCAGCACCACGAGTGTAACGCCAAGCTCAGTCAACGTCGCCTCTAAATCGTCGCGAAAGGCCTGGATTGCTCGGCGCGGACTATCAGGCTCTTCTTGCTCGGGCGCACTTTCAGGCTTTTTATCACCGACTAGTTCTTTCCCGCCTTCATAGGTGTCTGTCGCAAGCTTCTGGGCTTTCTTCAGGTCCGCGCCGGTGATGTCGCCGTCAAGCAAACCAGTTACGGTCCCCATTCCAGCGGCTAAAAATGGTGTAAGATGGCCGCCAGAATAAATGTCGAGCGCTGTGGAACCTACGAGACCCAGCAGCCTCAGTTTCTTCACCCGGCCGAACAGGCTGCGGGCGTGCTTAAGCGCGGTCTCCGACAGCGAGTCCTTCTTAGCAACAGTCTGTTCGACCACGGTGGCGGCGATCGCCTCCATCAGCGCAGCACGGGCGTCATCGTAATTCTGATAGAGCCAGGCGTTGAACTCGACGAAGCGGAATTCGACGTCTTCGTGCTTGTCGAGCGATGTGCGTAGCAGCTTCATCATCGACGATTTGCCGACACCCCAGTCACCGGAGATGCCTACTGAGAGAGGCTCGCCTTTCGCACCGACGATCCGTTCTGCTGCGATGTCCGCGACGTGAGAGAAATTGACTAAATCACGAACAGTTTCGTTATCTGACCACATTCAGGCTTACCCCACCGTTCCCCTCACGTTCCAATTTATTCTGCAGACCGTCAACCAAACACAGCACCAGATCCGATGGCTTTATTTCACCCGAGCATGCCAGAATCCGTGAGGGTCAGCAGAGTCAGGATTTCTCCGCCATGCGCCTTGACCGACTGCTCGGTAAGGCGGAAGCGCGCTGCGCCCCGCTGATCGAACCAGCTATCCGCGCCTGTCGTCTGTAAAGGCGAGCGCTCGGCATCGCCGAAAAGCACTGTAAACGCCGACGATGACGCGTCGAGATCTTCACGCGGGAACCAATGGTCGGGAACACTGGGGCTGCGCTTAAACCAGCGTCGTCCGCCATTCCCGTGGCAGACCAACACGACCGGCCATCCTGCCAAATCGAGGCAACGTAGCGCGGTCGCCAGCCGGCTTGTCGCATAATCGTTGGCGAGTGCATCAATCGCCTCGAAGCTGGGCCGACGGTGCGCAGCGAGCGAGGGCAGGAATAGATAACGGGGCATGAGCAGATCGGCGGCAAAGCGGTCGGCTTGGCGCTCAAGCTGACTGGCTGAGCCGGGATTGCCGATCTCGCTCGACCGGCACACCGAAGAGCGACCGCGATGGTGAGCCCAATGCCCAAGCTCGTGCCCGATCGAGAATCGTCGACGGCGTGGATCACCGCCTCGCTGGACGGTGATAATCGCGCGGTCATTATAGCCAATGATGCGCGCCTCACAGCTTTCGAGCACGGCATCGCGCACCTTGACACCGGCTGACCACGCAATCGCCTCCAAGTCGATGTCGGCGGGTCGAGTGACGCCCAGCGAACGCAGCAAGGCTTCCGCTGGGCTGTCAGCTGTCATATGGGATTGCCCTCATCATCGATCGCACCGAGCTCCCGCAAATCGTCGAGAATAGCGTCTATCTCCTTCTCGCTGACACCCTCGCCCTTGCGCGCAGCCATCGTCAGACGACCTTTGAGCTTGGGATCGTCATTGGCGAAGCGCGTCAGCACCGCTTCGCGCCGGTCTGCACGGAGCGGCGGACGTACCACCCGCGCTTTGCGGTCGCGACTGACAGCCCTTCTCGCTGCGGCGAGCCGCGCCTGGCCGACACGCGCAACGCCACCGGCGATCGCGCTCCGCGCGGCCGCCGCCTCCGCCTCGACATCCAAACCATCGGCAGCCAGCTCAGCGAGCAGTTCGGCGTCGCTGAGGTTCATCAAATCGTCGGCCAGTTCGTCGAGTAGTCGGTGGAGCGCAGGATCGGGCTTGTCGCCGCTCACGCAGTCCACCCGGCTGGATACCTCCCATTGATCGCCCGGCGCATGCGGCGTCGAATGGTAGCATAGGCCTTATCGTCCAGGTCGTTCATGGTCATAATCTCCTCCTTCGAGTAAAATTCCAGGTCGCACATCAGCATCAGCAACGCCTGCTCGTCGTCCGCGAACAAAGCTTCGAGAGCCATGATACGCTCCGACATGTCCTCTGCGGCCAACAGGCGCGTTTCAGCGTCGGGATCAGGATCAACGGGAACGACGAGCAGCCGCCCGTCGGTGCCTGTGGCATCGAGCGAAACCGTCTCCTTGACGCGACCGGTGGAACCGCGTGCCGCCGAGGCGATGCTGCGCATCGCTCCGATCAGGAACGGCACCAGCGCCATCGTCCGCGGGCAGACACGCGCGCCGGACAGTATCGCGGCAACGGCCTCGCCGATCAGGTCGTCGGCCTCGCATGCGAGACCGAGAGCGTAGATACGGCCGGTGCGGCGCAAACGGGCGAGATCGATGGCAGCGAGACCATCGAGTGCCGCGCGGATTTCGTCAGGGTCGAATGCGTCGCGGTTCACGTCACTCCCAAGGGCTGCCTTTGGACGTAGGCTGACTCTGTGCGCCGCCTCGGACAAGCAGACAAAATATTCTTCAGATGTCCGCGAGAGTTGCCGCGCTCAGCCTACTCCCTTGAGCGCCAATCATGGGGTTCGGGAGCGGTGTCGCAAGCCGGCTTACCCAATAGCGCGGGGAAGGAGGAAGACGAACATGGGCAAGAACCAGCATGTGGTACCGCACGAAGGCGGCTGGGCGGTTCGCGGAGCGGGCAACGAGCGCGCGACGTCGGTGCACGAGACTCAGGCTGCAGCGATCGAGGCGGCACGCGGAATCGCGCAGAACCAGCACAGCGAGCTGCTGATCCATGGCCGCAATGGTCAGATCCGCGAGCGCGACAGCTTTGGCGGCGATCCCTTCCCGCCGCGCGGCTGAACAACCCTGGGGGCCGCGCACCCGCGCGGCCCCAACCGTAAGAAGAGCATCATGGCAAAAGGCAGAAGTGGCGGCTCGTTCCGCAGTGCGATCAGCGGGCGCTTCGTAACGGCAAAGCACGGCAAGGCATCGCCGCGCACGACCGTCTTCGAGCGGTCGGGCGGCGGCAGCACAGGCGGCACCTACCGGAGCGCGATCAGCGGCCGGTTTGTGACGACTGCGCATGGCAAGCGTAGCCCTAACACCACGATCAAGGACAGCTGAAGGAAGGCGGTCGGCAACGGCCGCCTTCCTGTCACCTACGAATCCTATCTTCTTTTTACCACTGGCAGCTTTTGGGAACGCCGAAAGCGGCCGTGAACGGCGACAATTGAGGCGCAATCCAGACCAGCCGCTGCCTCCCCATTGCTGCTGCAGGCGGTGGTAGACCGCCTCGACGCAAGCCATCCCCGAGCCTCAAGCAAATGGCACGACCCATTTCACCTTCCAGGCCGTATCGCTATCAAATGTCATGGCATTCGGCGTTTTCATTCACCGATCTGATTCGATCTACGACGATACGCCAGCCGAGCGATATCAGTTTCCTAGGCAGTATCTGGAGCGGGCAAAGGCCTGCGTCGGCGACTGGATCGTCTACTACGAACCTCGAAAAGTACTCGGTACCAAGGGCTACTACGCCGTTGCCAAGGTCGAACGCGTCATTCCCGATCCTTCGACACCCGACATGTATCTCGCGCTGATTGAGCCGGGGAGTTATCTGGACTTTGCAACGCCGGTCCCGTTCGCTGACGAAAGCGGCCCGATCGAACGCGGCGTACTCAATGATGTGGGGCGTATTTCAGGTCGAGCACAAGCCGCTGTCCGAGGTCTGTCGCCGAGTGACTTTGACCGGATTATTGACGCCGGTCTCGCCGACGAAAATCCCCTTCTGCCGCGAACCGGCAGCGCGACCGCAGACCACTCACTACGCGAAGAGCGCACGCCCTTCGTTTTTGATGAAGCGCGAGAGCGTGTCGCGACACTCGTATCAAGGGTTGTTCGTGACCGCGTTTTCCGGCGGATCGTCCTGCGCGCATATGATGAACGCTGCGCCGTCACCGGTTTAAAGCTGATCAACGGTGGCGGGCGAGCAGAAGTCGAGGCAGCGCATATTCGCCCGGTTGAGGCTAACGGTCCCGACATCGTCAGCAACGGTCTCGCGCTGTCCGGAACAGCCCATTGGATGTTTGATCGCGGACTGATCGGGCTTGATGATGATCTTCAGATTCTGGTGTCGCGACAGGCAAACGATCAGGACGGCATCCGCGGTATCATCAACAATCGCGGGCGCTTGCTTATGCCGGTGCGGGAGGCCGATCGCCCCCACCAGCAATTCGTTCGGTGGCACCGGGAGCATTGTTTCAAACATTGAAGATCCCGCCTATTGGGGCAGGGAATAGCTTGTACTGCGACCGCCAGCGCCATCCTTGCGAAGGACCCCGCGATCCACCAGGTCATTGATGTCGCGCGCAGCCGTATGCGTTTGGTAATCTGAGTCGGTTGGCAAAGTGAGGCTTTGGATGCCTGGCATGCTTCCGTCATGTCATAAATCACGAATACATGAAGCCTCGTCGAGGGCACTACCGAGGTCTAATCAATGTCGAGGGTGTTTACCCGGGAGGAATTCTACGATCTGGTGTGGTCGAAACCCATGACCCACTTGGCGAAGGAGTTCGCGCTCTCAGACGTTGCCCTCCACAAGATCTGCAAGAAGCACGACATCCCGAACCCGCCGCTGGGATGGTGGGCGAAGAAGGCCGCGGGCAAGACGGTCAAGCAAACTCCGCTGCCAAAAGCGAAGGCTGGGACATCGGACAGAATTACGATCGCGGCTGGCGAACTTCGGCCCGAGCCCGAGTTGATCGCGACCGCACGTGAGAACGCACGACTGCTCGCATCGTCCATCGACGCGGAGGCGATCTTGCCACCAAACCCGATGGTCGATCGGACGATCTCCCAGCTCCGCAAGGCGAAGCCTTCGCCGATCAACGGGCTCGTCACAGTCGAAGGGTTGAACGTGGTCAAGGTCAACGTCGCGCCGGCCTCGATCGACCGCCTGGAACTAGCGCTCGGCCGTATCGCGGGGGCAGCGGAAGCGCTGGGGATCAAGCTGGTACGAGGCGAGAAGTCCGCGAGCTTCCAATGCGAGGGTGAGACGATCGGCTTTTCGATCAGCGAAGGTGTTCGACGCGAAAAGCATGTACCGACCGAAAAGGAGCTCGCCGAGCAGGAGGCAGCCCGAAAGCGCCGAGCCCGCCGCTGGAACAACCCCGGCAGCTGGGATGACGACGATTTCAGCTTCTCATCCTTGCGCGGTCCCGAATGGGACTATCATCCGACCGGTCAACTCGTGTTCGAACTGGAGCACTCCTATCTGCTGGGCGGCAGCCCACGGCGTTCCTTCAAGGATGCGAAGGTTCAGCGGATCGAGAACATGGCTAGCGACATCGCAGTCGGCATCGCGGTGCTGGCGGCGGCGAAGAAGGACGATCAGGTAAAGCGCGAGGAACAGGCACGGCAACGCGAGGAGGAGCGGCGATTGCGCGAGCTCGCCCTTCGCAGGGACCATATCGCCGAGCGCCGCGGCAAAGCACTGGACGAGGTGCTCGAAGAGATGGCCTCGCTCGATCGACTGAGGAGGCTGGTCGCGAATTTGCGTGGTGAGGAAATGTCGGGAAGTACCGGCCGCGTCGCCGAATTCCTCGGACTGGCCGAGCGTCGGCTGGCATCACGCGAAGCGGCGCTTTCGACCGATGGACTCGAGCAGCGGTTCGAGAAACAGAAGCTGTTTGGCGACGACGATGATCACGCCTTTCGGCCGCCCTATGGCTACTATTGAACGATTGTTGGAAGAACACGAACCGTTTCCGTCCACCGACGGCCAACTCAGGCGAGATCGGCAATCTCGACAGGCTCGATCAGGGCGATCGCGACGGGGAGCCAATAGCGCGTCCCTTTCTGCTCGCCGGTTCGCAGCAGCGCGCCGAGCCCGACCAAAGCGGCCAGGTCGCGTGTCGTCGTCGCCGTTGGGGCGCCAGTTATGGTCATATAATTGGCGGCGCTTAGGCCACCCATAAAGCCGTCCGGCCCAGCGGCGAACATCCGTAACAGCGCGCGTTCCTGACGATCGTTCAGCTTGCCGCGCAGGCCTTCCATAGTGCGGGCCTTGGCCAGGACGAACTCGACCTGCCGAAGCGTCCGACGCTGGGCTTCGATCGCCTTGGCCGCGAACCACAGCAGCCAGTTGGTAATCTCCAGCGCCCCATGGGTACGCTCGAGCGCGGCGTAATAGGCTTTGCGGTGCGCCAGCAGGGTGCTCGCCATGCCGGTGACGATCGGGGTAGGCAGGCCTTGGGCGAGCAACTTCTCGCTGATGGCGCGACCGATCCGGCCATTGCCGTCTTCATAAGGATGGATGCTCTCGAACCAGATATGCGCAAGACCAGCCCGCGTCAGCGGCGTAATCGGTGTTGACCCGCCCGGCCGGCTTCGTTCGATCCATGTCAGGAACGCCACCATCTCCTCTTCGACCCGCGCCGCGGGCGGCGCTTCGAAATGGATCTTCGGTCGATGGATCGGCCCGGATACGATCTGCATAGGGTCACCGCCGCTTCTGTAGCGACCGATGTCTGCAAGATCAGTGCGGCCGTTGATGACATGACGATGCCATCGGTCGAGCGTGGCTCGATCCAACGGCTCGGCGACACGCTCGTAAAGATCGACCATCATCTCGGCGATGCCGGCCTCGGCCGGCTTTACCCGACGTTGATCCCCGGCGAGCCCCAGATGCCGGCGGATCGAGGATTGGACGCTGTCGCGATCGAGCGTCTCTCCTTCGATCGCCGAGGTGTCGATGGCCTCATGGCTCATCAACTCGATCTCAAGGCTGCTGCGGTCAGCTTCGTCCAGATGTCGTGATACACCGATCGCGATGCCCACACCCTCGAGGAACAAGGCTTCGGCCTTCTGCAGCCGAGGCGCATCCCACGAGAAATTCGGCCAATCAGGCTGCTGCCAGTTCCACGTCATGATCGATATATAGACGATTTATCGATCATGAATCAACCAAATCGTGATCGATAAATGGACGCGCTATCGATCATCCACGGCAGCGACGGCGAACTCTCACATTTTCGATTGAGCTCTCTCCAGCCTGGCTGATGCCGATATGGTCCTCGCTAGAGTATCCAAAGATGTCTCGTTGGTTGCTATGGAGCTGAGGGCTGCACTGCGGCTTGCGCGCGAGACTGTGTCTGCTAAGCTGTCTTTCAGCGAGAAGGCGGTGAAAATCGCGCTTTGAACTCAATCGCTTAGGTGTCCATCAGATTTCCTCTTCTGGCACCAATACTGGCTCTGGATACGTCCAGCAGCGTCCAGTAAGCGGCTGGTTTCACAGCATTTTCAGACCGAGAATCGCCAGACACCGTCCGGCGAAATCCGGCTAAGGGCATCAGCGGCGTCCACAAAATGCTGCCCGCATTTGACGGGAGAATACGCATCCACGCTCGCTTCGGCGTGGACGCGTTATCCCGCGAACCGGTCAGCCAGCTCGCTCAGCGCTCCTTCCCTGCGACCGTCAGCACCGCCAGCGCCAGCGTTTCCGCGCCGCGCTTGATCGTCGGTTCCGGCACCGGCGCGAAGAATGGCGAGTGGTTGACCGGCAGCGGCTTCCCCTCCGCCTTGTAGCGCGCGATCATCGCCGGATCGTAGCCGCCGACCGCGAAGAACACCGAGGGCACGCCCGCGTCGACGAAGACCGAGAAGTCCTCGCTCGCATTGCCGCCGGGAGCGGAGGCGGGGACGAAGGTTGCGTCCTTGCCGAACGCCGCCGCCATCACCGGGGCGGTGCGCGCCGACAGCGCGGCATCGTTATGCACCGCGTTGGTGCCTTGCGGATGGGTGATCGTCGGCTCCGGCGCGCGCGCCATCTGCGCGACGGCGCGGGCGGTGCGCTCCACGCCGTCGATCAGCAGTTTGCGGGTGGCGTCGTCGTGCGAGCGCAGCGTCAGCAGCAGGTCGGCATGATCGGGGATGATGTTGTCCACCGTGCCGCCGACGAAGCTGCCGACCGTCACCACGCCGAACGCATTGGGGTCCTTCTCGCGGCTGATGACCGTCTGCACGTCGGTGACGAAATGGCTGCCCATCACGATCGGATCGATGCTCTTGTCGGGCATGGAGCCGTGCGCGCCGACGCCGTTGAAGGTGATGTTGATCTCGTCGGAGGCGGAGCTGACCGTCCCGTCCTTGATGATCACCGTGCCCACCGGCATCGGCCCGACATGTGCGGCGAAGCCGTAATCGGGCTTCGGCCAGCGTTTGAACAGCCCGTCCTCGACCATCGCCTTGGCGCCGCCGACCGTCTCCTCGGAAGGCTGACCGATGAACATCAGCGTGCCGTGCCACTGGTCCTTCATCGCCACCAGCGCCGATGCCGCGCCGACCCACCAGGCCATGTGGCTGTCATGCCCGCAGGCGTGATCGACGAAGAAGGTCTTGCCGTTCACCACCTGCTGCGCGCGGCTGGCATAGGGGAGACCGGTCTTCTCCTCCAGCGGCAGCGCGTCCATCTCGGTGCGCACCAGCACGGTCGGCCCCTCGCCGTTCTTGTAGATCGCGACGATCCCCGTCTTGCCGACCTTTTCCGTCACCGTGAAGCCCAGCTTGCGCATCTCGGCGGCGAGAATGCCGGCGGTGCGCACTTCCTGGAAACCGACCTCCGGATGCTGGTGGATATCCTTGTAGAGCGCGTCGAGGTGCGGATATTGCTTGTCCAATGTCGCATCGATCCGCGCCTTCGCGGCGGCGACGTCGAAGCCCGGCGCGGCGTTGGTCTGCGCGGCCGCCGGCAGGGCGGCGAGGGCGGTGGCGAGCATCAGCACGGTCTTGCGCATCGGATGATTCCTTCGGGTCTGGAGCGTGGAAAGCACGGTCATCGCAGCAGCGCGTCCACCAGCCGCGCGATGAAATCGTCAGTGACGGGGCGATCGATGAGGTAGCCCTGATCGATCGCGGCGGTCAGCGTGAAGATGATGTCATAGGGGCCGAGCACCGGATGCAGCCCCTGTTCGTTCAGCGCGCTGGCGAGCGTGCCGATATTGGTCTTGCGCCGGTCGCGCTGCGCCTCGCCGATCGGACGGACCAGTTCCGGCGTGACGCGCCGCGCCTCGTAGATCGCGGGCAGGCAGATGCTGACCACCGGATCGGCATAACGGTTCCTGACGCTGAGGGAGAAGGCGATGAGGTCGGCCTTCACGTCGCCGGTGTCGCCCAGCAGCGCGTCCTCGAACCGGTCGTTGAACGCCTCGATCAGCGCGGCGACGCCGGACGGCCAGCGGCGATAGAAAGTGGGGCGCGGCACGCCGGCGTGCTGGCAGATGCGGTTGACCGACAGGCCGGCGAAGCCCTGCTCGCCGAGCAAGGCCACCGCGCTCTCCTTGATCCGCGCATCGAGCGCGGACTGCCTGGGACGGCCGGCGCCGATCGCCCGTTCGTCACTCAATCGCCTGTCTCCCCCTGTCGCCATTCCTATCCGGCAATGCCGACATGATCGACCGTGAAAATTATTATTGACGCAAGATTGTATCGATATCATCCTGCCTTGCAATACGACAGTGACACGAAATTCACTGCGGTCCGGGAGCCGGCCGAAGCCGTGCCCAGATGTTTCAAGGGAGGTCCAGAATGATACGTTTGTTCGCAACGGGTGTGTCGACGATGGCGTTGGCGGTGGCGGCGCTGCCGTTCGCGGCGCAGGCGCAGGAGGCGCCCGCCGTCGCGCCGGCCCCGGCGGCCGGGGAAGCCGCCCAGCCCGACATCGTCGTCACCGGATCGCGCGTCGCGCGCCGCGACTATCAGGCGACCAGCCCGATCGTCACCGTCAGCAGCGACGCGATCGCCGCGACGGGCAACACCACGCTGGAAGGCGCGCTGAACCAGTTGCCGCAATTCGCGCCGGGCTCGACCGCCTTTTCGAACGGCCTCAACGACAACGGGCAGGCGACGCTGAACCTGCGCGGGCTGGGCGCGCAGCGCAACCTCGTGCTGCTCGACGGCAAAAGGCTCCAGCCGTCCAGCTCGACGCAGGTGATCGACATCAACACCATCCCGACGATCCTCGTCGGCGGGACGGAGATCATCAGCGGCGGCGCCTCGGCGGTCTATGGCTCGGATGCGATCTCGGGCGTGGTGAACTTCAAGCTGCGCAAGATCGATGGGATCGAGATCACCGCGCAGAACACGATCACCGAACATGGCGACGGCGGCATCCGCGATCTCGGCCTGGGCGCGGGCACCAGCTTCGCCGGCGATCGCGGCCGCGTGACCTTCGGCATCTCCTATACCGATCGCGACGCGGTGAACATCAACGCGCGCGAATTCTTCCGCCGCAGCACCGGCGTGTCGAGCTCGATCGGCGCGGGTCTCTACACCCCCAGCACCAACCCGCCGTCGCAGGCGGCGATGAACGCCGCCTTCGCGCAATATGGCATCGATCCGGGCAAGGTATCCTATTCCTCGTCGATCGGGTTGAACCCGGACGGCACGCTGTTCTCGACCGGCAAGGGCGTCTTCAACTATCGCGACACCACGCCCTATATCTACAATACCGGGCAGGCGCTGCTCCAGCTTCCGGAGAACACCTATACGCAGATCCCGCTGGAGCGCGTGTCGACCTTCGGCAAGGTCAGTTACGATCTGTCGCCCAACCTCACCTTCTACGCGCAGGGCCTCTACACCGATTACAATTCGACGACGATCGCCGACGCCGCGCCCAATGCCGGCCTGTGGATGCTCAGCGTGCCGCTCAGCAATCCGTTCGTTCCGGCGGCGTTGCGGCCGATCCTCGCCTCGCGCGCCAATGCCGCCGCGCCGTTCCTCATCACCAAACGCTATCTGGAGGCCGGGCCGCGCCTGACGCTCCACGATTCGACGACGTGGCAGGCGATGGCCGGCTTCTCCGGCAAGCTCGGCCAGCTCACCTGGGAGCTGTACGGGTCGCACGGCGAGAGCAAGCTGGCGGACAAGACCTCCGGTTCGGTCTTCGCCAGCAAGGTGCAGCAGCTCGTCTCCGCAGCCGACGGGGGGGCGGCGCTGTGCGGCGACGGCATCGGGTACAATCCGTTCGCGGTCACCGGCTCCGCGCAATGCGCCGCCTATTTCAGCGGCACGACGGTCAACCGCACGAAGACGACGCAGGACGTCGTGGAATTCACCGTCCAGGGCGGGTTGTTCAACCTGCCGGCGGGCGAGGTGCGCTTTGCGGCCGGCGCGGACTATCGCCGCAACAGCTTCACCTTCACGCCCGATCCGCAGCAGGTGATCGGCAATGTCGTCGGCATCACCCGCACCTCCGCGACCGGCGGCTCGACCCGTGCGATCGAAGGCTATGCCGAGCTGGTCGTGCCGCTGCTGCGCGATCTGCCGCTGATCCAGTCGCTCGAGCTGGATGCGGCCTATCGCTATTCGGATTACGACCGCAGCGGCGGCGTCTCCACCTACAAGGCCGATCTCGACTGGAAGGTGGTGAACTGGCTCCGGCTGCGCGGCGGCTATCAGCGCGCGATCCGCGCGCCCAATGTCGGCGAATTGTTCACCGCGAGCACCGGCGTCTTCCCGACGATCGGCTCGGCGGCGCAGGGCGCGGGCGATCCGTGCGACACGCGCAGCGTCTATCGCACCGGGCCGAACGCGGCGGCGGCGCGCGCGCTGTGTCTCGCGCAGGGTGTGCCGACGGCGGTGATCGACACGTTCCAGACCAACGTCACCCAGGTCGCAGCCTATATGTCGGGCAACACCAACCTGACCCCGGAAAAGGCCGATACCTATACGGTCGGCGCGGTGTTCACCCCGCGCGCCGCCTCGCCGTGGCTGTCCGGGCTGAGCGCCTCGATCGATTATTACAACATCTCGATCAGGAACGCGATCTCGACCATCCCGGTCACGCTGTCGCTCAGCAAGTGCTTCAACGGCGACGGCAGCAACCCGACCTACGCCCAGTCGAACTATTATTGCTCGCTGATCGGGCGCGATCCCAACACCGGCGGCATCACCAACGCGCTGATGCCGTATCTCAACATCGGCGGCTATCGCACCGCGGGCATCGACGTGCAGGTCGACTGGAACCTGCGCCTCGCGGATGTCGGCGTCGGCGACGGGGGCGCGAAGTTCGGCATCTCCTCGGTGGTCAACTATCTCGACACCTACAAGGTGCAGAACCAGCCCGGCTCGCCGTTCCAGGAGTTCGGCGATACGATCGCCGGGGTCGCGACGCTGCCGCGCTGGCGCTCGACCACCTCGGTCACGCTGGGCGACAGCCGGATCGGCGGCCTGTTGCGCTGGCGGCATATCGGCGGGATGACCGACGCCTCGCACGTCACCAACCCGTCGAGCACGATCCCCGGCGTTCCGGCCTATGACTATTTCGACCTGTCGCTGCATATCGAGGCGACCAAGCGGTTCGGTTTCCGCTTCGGCGTCAACAACCTCGGCAACCGCGAGCCGCCGGTGGTGAGCGGCGTGCTGGGGCAGACCGATACCGGCACCTATGACGTGCTCGGCCGGACCTATTATCTGTCCGCCACCGCGCGCTTCTGAACGACAACGAAGGAGAGGATGCCATGAAAGCCGCCCTGATCGGAATCGCCGCCCTGGCGCTCCCGCTGCCCGCGCTCGCGCAGACCACGCCGGCGGCGGGAACGATGATGCACACCGCGCCGCTCGCCGCCGATCACGGGCTGGCGGACGCGGGCAAGGCGCTGAGCATCCTTTATTCCTCCACCGACGGCGTGAAGGGGCAGGGGACCGTTCCCGTATCGGGCGCACTGTTCTTGCCGAAGGGCACGCCGCCGAAGGGCGGCTGGCCGGTGGTGGCGTGGGCGCACGGCACGGTGGGGATCGGCGACGATTGCGCGCCCTCCCGCAACGCCCGCTCGCAGCGCGATTCCACCTATCTCAACAGCTGGCTGCGCGAGGGCTATGCCGTCGTCGCGACCGACTATCAGGGGCTGGGGACGCCGGGGCCGCACCCCTATCTCAACACGCGGGCCGAGGCTTATTCGGTGCTCGATTCGGTCCGCGCGGCGCTTGGCGCGAAGCTCGACCTCGCCAACAAGGTGCTGATCGTCGGCCAGTCGCAGGGCGCGGGCGCGGCCTTCGCCACCGCCGGCTATGCGCAGGCCTATGCGCCGAAGGTCAACCTGCTCGGCACCATCGCGACCGGCGTTCCCTATCTCAACGGCACCCTCCCCCAGCCCGACGATGTGGATCATGTCGATCGCACCATCGCCTATCTGATGTATATCGCCTCGGCCGCGCAGGCGGTCGATCCGGCGCTGAAGGCGGACGCGGCATTCACGCCCGAGGCGCAGCCGCTGGTCGCGGAATCGGAGAAGCGCTGCGTCGGCGACATGATGGGCGCGGTGGTGCACGCCGGTCTCACCCGCCGCAAGGCGCTGACGGGCGATTTCTCCGCGCTATATGCGCCCTATCTGCGCGGCACCGGCTATGCGACCGTCCATATCTCCACGCCGGTGTTCATCGGCACCGGAGAGAAGGATATCGACGTGCCGCCACCGATGCAGAAGGCGCTGGTGCGCGATGCGTGCAAAGCGGGCACGCGCATCCAGTTCCATCTCTACAAGGGCCTCGACCATTCTGGCGCGCTCAACCCGTCCTTCGCGGATTCGCGGGTGTTCGCGCGCGACCTGCTGGAAGGGAAGCCGGTCGCGTCGAACTGCGGGACGCCTGACGCGGCGGAATGACCGCGCGCTATCGGGCGGCGGCGTTCATCACGGCCTGAAGCCGCAAGCGGGGAAACACATCCTCAAGCGGCTTCGTGTCGGGCAGCACATAGACGTAGCCGCCCTTCTTGCGGAACAGCGGGCTGAGCAGCTTGCCGTAGAACGCCTTGGGCACGTTGATGCACCCGAAGGTGATGCGATTGTCGTCTGGCGTGGGGGACAGCATCCGCTCGCGGCGTTTTTCCCTGGCGCCGGCGTCCTTCGGGATCGGGTGGAGCGCCACCGACGTCGCATAGTCCACCCACAGCACTCGCTCGCCGCCCACCGGCACGCCGAACTTCGCGAGGAAGCGCCCTGCCGGCGTCGTCTTCTCGGCCGGGCCGAGATCGGCCAGCTTCTTGCTGCCGACGCCGGGACTGGCCTCGTCACCCGTGGCGATGCCGATCAGCACCGGGGCCGAGCCGAGCGGTTTTCCCTGCGGATCGAACAGGAACACGGCGGCATTGGTCTTGTCGACGACCGCCCAGGGCAGCGAATGATTGTCGTTCGACGCGGCCACCCATGCCGCGACGCGCGTCGCGGCTTCCGAAGGGACAATCGCTGGCGTGGTCACCGGCGCGGCTTTGCCGCCCGCCGGCCGCGCTTTCGCCGGCTTGGCCGGCTTGTGCACAGGCTTCGCGGGATGCGCGCCGGTCGCGGCCGGAACGATCAGCGCAAGCCCGGCCAGCGCCCGCAAGACTTGGATCATCAGGTCGAGGCACTCGAAAAGAATCGGCCGCCCCGCTGGGGGACGACCGACAGGGAAAGACAGTCTGATTTATATGCGTCGCGGTGTGCGATCAATGGCGCGGCCGCTTGGCGCGCTTCTGCTCCTGCACCGTCAGCCGCTGCTCGACGCCGTCCACCCGGCTGCCGAGCTGATCGAGCCGCTGGCCGTTGTTCTGCGCCTGGCCGGCCGCCGCCTGCGCCGCCGCGAGCGCCGATTTGGCGGTGCCGTCGGTCTCCTGCAATCTCGTTTCGAGCACGCCGACGCGCTGGCTCACGGGTTCGATCTGCTCGCGCACATAGGATTTGGTGGCGCAGCCACCGAGGCCAAGGGCGCCGGCCAGAGTCACCACGGCGAGCATGGATTTCGACGCAAAAGCGGACATCGGGTTTCTTCCAATCGTTAACTAACGGAAGCCAGCAAGCCGCGCGGCGGCTCTCCCGACAATCCGGATTCTGTCCGACTGTGCATCTTCTCCGTTCAACCGATCGCCCCCGTGGGCGCGGCGCGGTTTTGGGGCGCTTCGCCGCAGCGACGGACTCGCTTCCGTGCGGCTATTTCCTCTTCGGCTTCCGCGGAGGGGCCGCGAACGGATCATCCGGGATATCGTCGGACCGCGCCTTGCGGCCCGTCGTGGCGACCGGATTTTCGCGCTGGGCGGCAACGCATTTCCGCAGCGCCGCGACCGCCGCTTTGCCGCCATCGAGGCTCAGCCGCTCCACCGGCACGTCCCCGCGCGAGATGTGCAGGATTTTCGATGCCGCGAAATAGGACGGGAATTGCGCGCCGAAGCTGGTGACGAATCCCTGTTGCCCGTCCGACGCGATGCCGACGGCGAAATGCGCTGGATAGCTGCTGTTCGAAAGGCGGAAATTCAGCTTCAGCTGGTCCTTCGGCTTGATCGACCAGTTCGCGTTGAGAACCGAAAGCCGGTTCGTGCCGTCGATGTCGAGGCCGAGGAGCAGCCTCGTCCCCCCGTTCCGCTCATATTCCCGCGTCAGGAAGCAGCTCTTGCCATCCGCGCTCGCCGCCACTGTCCAGTCGCCGACATCGCGCGACGCATGATCGCGGGCGGAGGCGCGATCGCCGGCAAGGAGGCCGGCGGTGCAGGCGAGGGCGAGGAGCGCCGGCCACGCGAATGCCCGAAGCCGGGGCCGAACGAGGGGGAAGGCAGGGTCGATCGATCGTCGCGGCGTCGGCATGGGCATGTTTCTCCACGCCGACCTTAGCCGCCGCCGCCGGCCTTGGCCACGATCGCGAGATTGCGGCCCGGCCGCCATCGCGCCTACACTCCCCGGAAAGAGCCGCGCCGCGGCGGGGGAGGAGGATCGGGCATGGGGATTTTACGATGGTGAGCACGCGCGATCCGCTGGCGACGCCTCATGCGGCGCACTGGCCCAGCTCGCCGCGCGCGCCGGAGGGGGCGCCGAACATCGTCGTCATCCTGTTCGACGACGTCGGCTTCGCGGACTTCGGCTGCTACGGCTCGTCGATCCGCACCCCGGCGATCGACGCGATCGCGGCGCGCGGGGTGCGCTATTCCGGCTTCCACACCACCGCGATGTGCTCCACCACCCGCGCCGCGCTGATGACGGGGCGCAATCACCATTCGGTCGGCATGGGCTGCCTCGCCAATTTCGACAGCGGTTATCCCGGCTATCGCGGCAAGATCCGGCGCGAGGCGGGCACGCTGGCGGAGATGCTGCGCCCGCATGGCTACAACAGCTACATGGTCGGCAAATGGCACGTTACGCCGCTGGGCGAGACCGGGCCGGCGGGGCCGGTCGATGGCTGGCCGCTGGGGCGCGGGTTCGATCGCTTCTACGGCTTCATGGACGCCGAGACCGATCAATATGCGCCCGAGCTGGTGCGCGACAACACGGTGGTGACGCCGCCCGGCACATACGCCAGCGGCTATCACCTCACCGCCGACCTGACCGACGAGGCGATCCGCTTCGTCGCCGATCACGTCGCGGCGAAGCCCGACGCGCCGTTCCTGCTGTGGCTCGCCTATGGCGCATGCCACGCGCCGCATCAGGCGCCGCAGGAGCTGATCCGCCACTATGACGCAGAGTTCGCCCACGGCTGGGACGTAGAGCGCGAGCGCCGCCTCGCCGCGATGAAGCAGGCCGGGCTGGTGCCGCCCGACACGCTTATGCCGCCGCGCAATGATTTCGTGCAGCCGTGGGACAGCCACGGCGCGGACGAGCGCCGGCTGTTCACGCGGTTGCAGGCCGCCTATGCCGCGATGCTCGACCATGCCGACCGCCATATCGCGCGGCTGATGGCGTTCCTCGACCGCGCCGGGCTGACCGACGACACGCTCGTGCTGGTGCTATCGGACAATGGCGCGAGCCAGGAAGGCATGATGTACGGCTTCGTCAACGCGATGGGGCCGTACAACCAGCGACCCGAGCCGCTTGAGGAGAAGATCGCGCGGATCGACGATATCGGCGGGCCGGACACGCATTCCAATTTCCCGCTCGGCTGGGCGATGGCGGCGAACACCCCGCTCCGCCGCTACAAGCAGAATACCCACGGCGGCGGCATCCGCGATCCGCTGGTGATAAGCTGGCCGTCGCGCATCGCGGCGCGCGGCGAGCTGCGCCATCAGTTCGCGCATTGCGTGGACGTGGTGCCGACCCTGCTCGACCTGATCGGCATCGCCCCGCCCGAGCGGGTGGGCGGCGTGCAGCAGATGCCGCTGGAGGGGACGAGCTTCGCCGCCAGCCTGTTCGACCCTGCCGCGCCCGCGCGCGACACGCCGCAATATTTCGAGATGTTCGGCCATCGCGGCATCATCCACCGGGGCTGGAAGGCGGTCGCCTTCCATCCGCCGGGCACGCCCTATGCCGGCGACAAATGGGAACTGTTCCACCTCGACAGCGACTTTTCCGAGACGAACGACCTCGCGGAAGCCGAGCCGGAGAAGCTCGCCGAACTGATCGACCTGTGGTGGCGGGAGGCGGAGGCGCATGACGTGCTGCCGCTCGACGACCGTTTCGGGCCGCGCTTCGCCGAGAATGCCGCGCGGCGGCTCGGGGCGCGACGCGTCTTCACCTTCCACAGGGGGATGGGGCATATCCCGACCGATGTCGCGCCGGACCTGCGCGCGCGCAGCTACCGGATCGAGGCGCATGTGCGCATCGCCGAGGGTGACGAGGGCGTGCTGATCGCGCATGGCGACGCGACCTGCGGCTACAGCCTGTTCCTGCGCGACGGGCATCTGCATTACGACGTGAACGTGGGCACGCATCAGATCGTGCGCTCCGACGCGCCGGTCGCGCCGGGTGAGCATATCCTCGCGGTCGAGGTGACGCACGGCGCGCCGGCCACGGTGACGATGCGGGCTGGCGATTCCGCGATCGGCGGCGGGACGATCCGCCACGGCTTCGTCAACTTCATCTCCTGGTCCGGGCTGGATATCGGGCACGACCGTTCCAGCCCGGTGTCGGACTATGCCGCGCCGTTCGCCTTCACCGGCGATCTCCGCAAGGTGACGGTGACGATCGTCGACGACGCCTCGGGCGACGACGAGGCGGCCGCGCAGGTGCTGCTCGCGCGCGAATGATGCGGGGTTGAGTCCGGCAAGCCATTCATCGCAAAGGCGGATCGGTGCGAGCCACCGGGGAGACGAGACGATATGGACCACGCCGCCAGCGCCGGAGCGCCCGCCACGATAAGGGAGCGGCTGCGCTCGATCGTCGGCGGGTCGGCGGGCAATCTGGTCGAATGGTATGACTGGTATGTCTATGCGGCGTTCACGCTCTATTTCGCGCCGGTCTTCTTCCCGCAGAGCGACCGCACCTCGCAGCTTCTGAACGCGGCGGCGATCTTCGCGGTCGGCTTCCTGATGCGGCCGATCGGGGCATGGGCGATGGGGCTGTATGCCGATCGCTACGGGCGGCGCGCCGGGCTGACGCTGTCGGTGATCCTGATGTGCGCCGGCTCGCTGCTGATCGCGCTGACCCCGCCGTTCGCCGCGATCGGGCTGGCCGCGCCGGTGCTGCTATTGCTCGCGCGGCTGATGCAGGGGCTGTCGGTCGGCGGCGAATATGGCGCCAGCGCGGTCTATCTCAGCGAGATGGCGGGGCAGCAGCGGCGCGGTTTTTTCTCCAGCTTCCAATATGTCACGCTGATCGCCGGGCAACTCACCGCGCTGTGCGTGCTGCTCGCTCTCCAGATGGTGCTGACGGAGGCGCAGCTTCACGCCTGGGGCTGGCGCATCCCGTTCGCGATCGGCGGGCTGCTCGCGCTGGCGGTGTTCCGGCTGCGGCGCGGGATGGCGGAGACCGAATCCTTCCGCCGCCTGGGGGAAAAGCCGGCCGCGCGCCCGAGCGGTCTCGCCCTGATGCGCGATCACCCGCGCGAGGTGCTGGTGGTGATGGGGCTGACGGCGGGCGGCACGCTCGCCTTCTATGCCTATAGCATCTATCTCCAGAAGTTCCTGGTCAACACCTCGGGCTTCTCGGTGCAGACCGCCTCGCGGGTGATGACGGCGGCGCTGTTCATCTACATGCTGCTCCAGCCGCTTGCCGGCGCGCTGTCCGACCGGATCGGGCGCAAGCCGCTGATGGTCGGCTTCGGCATCGCGGGCGTGCTCGGCACCGTGCCGCTGTTCCTCGCGCTGGAGAGCGTCTCGAGCCCGTTCAACGCCTTCCTGCTGGTGCTCGCGGCGCTGGTGATCGTCACCGGCTACACCTCGATCAACGCGGTGGTGAAGGCGGAGCTGTTCCCGGCCAATATCCGCACGCTCGGCGTGGCGCTGCCCTATGCGTTGGCGAACACCCTGTTCGGTGGAACCGCGGAATATGTCGCCTTGTGGTTCAAGCGCGCGGGGATGGAGCGCGGCTTCTACTGGTATGTCACCGCGATGATCGGCGTGTCGCTGATCGTCTATCTCAGGATGCGCGAGACGCGCGAGAGCGGCGCGCTGGCGCAGGAGGAAAGCGCGCGCTGACCCTCCATTATCCCGCTCTTTACCGTTGCTTCGCTATGCCGCGCGGGAACGGGAGGAACGGGGGATATGAAGGCGCAAACCGGCGGCGCGCGATCGGCGCTGATCCTGGCGGCATTGTTCGTCGCGGTGCGGCTGATCGTTCTGGCGCTCGGCCAGCGGTTCGACGCGGACAATCTGACGAGCTGGATGCAGATCGCGGACCTCGCGCTGCTGCGCGAGCATCTGTGGCGCACGCTCTGGTATCTCCACAGCCAGCCGCCACTGTTCAACCTGATGATCGGGCTGGCGCTCAGGGCCGGGCCGGCGGCTTTCCCGTGGATCGTCGGCACGATCTACGCCGTCGTCACGCTGGGCGGCATCCTCGCGGTCCATGCGCTGCTGCGCGACATGACCGGGCGGCCGCGCCTCGCCTTCGTCGTCGCGGCGTGGCTGTGCGTGTCGCCCGCCGTGCTGCTGTTCTCGCAGAAGCTCTATTATGACGGGCTGGTGCCGTGGCTGCTGTGCATGGCGCTGTGGGGGCTGCACGCCGGGCTGGCGCGGCGCTCGGGCGGCTGGCTGGCGTTCGGCTTCGCCATGCTGGCGGTTACCACGCTGCTGCGCTCGATGATCCATCCGGTGCTGTTCGTGGCGCTGCTCGCGATCGTGCTGCTGGCGGGCGCGGGGATGCGCCGCCGCGTGCTGCTCGCCGCCGCGCTGCCGGGGGCGGCGATCGGCGCGGTGATGCTCAAGAACCTCGTGATCTTCGGCTCGACCGCGCTGAGCAGCTGGGCGCCGCTCAACGTCGATCACACCACCGTCGATCGCCTGCCGCTCGCGACGCGCGAGGCGATGATCCGCGAGGGGAAGCTGTCGCGCTTCGCGGTGGTGCAGGGCTTCTCCCCGCCGCCGGTCTATCTGGCAATGCTCCCGCCGATCCCCCCCACCGGCGAGCCGAGCCTCGACAACCTGCGCAAATCGACCGGCGAGGACAACTGGAACCACATCCTCTACACGAAGATCGGCGCGGCGCGGACGCATGATGCGCTGGTCGGGCTGGCGGCCGATCCGGCCGGGTTCGTCGGCGTGCTGGCGACCTCGCTCTATCACTTCAACCGTCCGCCGAGCGAATTCAAGGGACTGGAGCGCAACCGTGCGGTGATCGCGCCGTGGGAGCGGATCGGCAACGCCGTCGTGGGACTGCAGCCGGCGGCGTGGCTCGGCCGCATCGACGATCCGCGCCGCACCACCTCGCCGCCGCTCCAGGTGTCACTGACCGAGCTGGCGGTGTTCCTGCTCTATGTCGGGTTCGGCATCACTGTCGCCGTGCGGCTGCTCGCGCTGTTGCGCGGCCGCGCGCTCACCGCGATGACCCCGGCGCTGGCGAGCGACGCGGCGAACCTGCTGCTCGGCGGCTGGGTGATCGTGATCTCCAGCTCGTTCGACGTGTGGGAGAATAATCGCGCCCGCTTCGATATCGGGCCGGTGCTGCTGATCGGCGCGCTGGTCTTCGCGGCGCGCCTTCTCGAACGACGGCGGGAGCGCGCGGCGGCATAGCGGCGAACGGAGCGCGCAGGCGGGAGGCAGGTGCTTGCCATCATTCGCGTTTTCCCTATCTCTTGCGCGCCATGCCGATAGCTTTTCGGCGCCAACCGCCGAGATGCTGATGACCGATGCTCCCATGCGCACGATTCTGACCCGGCGGACCGGGCTGAACGCGCGGACGGCGTTGGGGCTGGCGGCGATGATCCTGTTCTTCCTCGTCAGCGGCACGATCACCTATCGCAACGTCGGCGCGCTGGTGGACGACGCGAACCGGATCCAGCATTCGCACACGATCATCCGCGCGATCGACGACGTGCTTTCCACGATGCAGGATGCCGAGACCGGGCAGCGCGGCTATCTGCTGACCGGCAACGACCGCTATCTCGATCCGTATCGTGACGCCGAGCGCAACATCGCCGCGCAGGTCGATCATATCGCGTCGCTCACCGCCGGCAATGTCGTCGAAACGGCGCGGCTGGCGTCGTTGCGCCGTCACATCCGCGAGAAGTTCGCCGAACTGGGCGAGACGATCGCGATGCGCCGCGCGCAGGGCGTCGGCGCGGCGGTCGCGCTGGTCAACAGCGATCGCGGCAAGGCGGAGATGGATGCGATCCGCGAACAGCTCGACCTGATGTTGCAGGAGGAGACCCGCCTGCGCCGTGAAGGGATCGCGGCGATGGATGTCGCGCGCGGCACGGCGCTGCTCAGCGTGCTGCTGACCAGCTTGGCCGGCGTGTTGCTGGCGCTGTTCATCGGCGTGTTGCTGCGCCGCGCCGCGCTGGCGCGCGAGCGTCGCGACTGGCTCCAGTCCGGGCAGGTCGGCATGGCGGCGGCGGTGCTCGGCGATCTCACCGAAGAGCAGGTCGGCGACAATATGCTCGCCTTCCTCGCCCGCTTCCTCGGCGCTGAGGCAGGCGCGGTGTTCATCGGCGACGGCAGCCGCTATCGCCGCGCGGCCGTTTACGGCGTGCCGGCGGACGCGGACATCGTCACGGCCTTCACGCGCGGCGACGGCCTGCTCGGGCAGGTCGCGGCGAATGGCGAGACGCTGGTGATCGGCGACGTGCCCGACGGTTATCTCACGATCGGCTCGGCGCTCGGGCGCGACCGGCCGCGCCATCTGGTGATCGCCCCGACGCGCGCCGACGCGATGGTGCAGGGCGTGATCGAGCTGGGCTTCCTGCGCCCGGTCGACGCCCGCGTGCTGGAATTGCTCGACGAGATATCGAACGCCGCCGGCATCGCGTTCCGCTCGGCGCGCTATCGCGGCGAATTGCAGAACCTGCTGGAGGAGACGCAGCGCCAGGCCGAGGAATTGCAGGTCCAGAGCGAGGAACTACGCGTCTCGAACGAGGAACTGGAGGAGCAGGGCCGCGCGCTACGCGAATCGCAGGGCCGGCTGGAACAGCAGCAGGCCGAGCTGGAGCAGACCAACGCCCAGCTCGAGGAGCAGGCGCAGGAGCTGGAGGTGCAGCGCGACAACCTCACCCGCTCCAACGCGGCGGTGGAGCTGAAGGCGCGCGAACTGGAGCAGGCGAGCCGCTACAAGTCCGATTTCCTCGCCAACATGTCGCACGAGTTGCGCACGCCGCTCAATTCGCTGCTGATTCTCTCCAAGCTGCTCGGCGACAACCCGGACGACAATCTCACCGACGAGCAGGTGAATTATGCCCGCACGATCCACTCGTCGGGCAACGATCTGCTCGGGCTGATCAACGATATCCTCGATCTGTCGAAGATCGAGGCCGGGCATGTGCAGGTCCGGCCGGAGACGGTCGCGCTGGAGCGGCTCGCGACCGACCTGCGCCCGCTGTTCCAGCCGGTCGCCGACGAGCGCGGACTGCAATTCGCCATCTCCATCGCCCCCGATTGCCCCGCGACGATCGACACAGACCGGCAGCGGCTGGAGCAGATTCTCAAGAACCTGCTCGCCAACGCCTTCAAGTTCACCGAGGCGGGGAGCGTGCGCCTGTCGATCGAGTGCGCGGACGGCGACCGGCTGGCGCTGGCGGTGGCCGACACCGGCATCGGCATCGCCGCAGACCAGCAGCGCGACATCTTCGAGGCGTTCCGTCAGGCCGACGGCACGATCAGCCGGCGTTACGGCGGCACCGGGCTGGGCCTGTCGATCTCGCGCGAGCTGGCGCGGCTGCTCGGCGGGACGATCACCCTGGCGAGCGTCGAGGGGCAGGGCAGCATCTTCACCCTCGTCATCCCGCAGCGCTACGATCCCGCGCTGGTCGCCTCGCGTGACGTGCCGGTGCCGGCGCCGCCGTCCATCCCCGCCGTGCCACCACCGCCCGCCGCCGCGCGCCCGGTCGTGCTGCCGCGCCGTGTGGAGGACGATCGCGACAGGTTGAGCGATGCGATGCGCATCCTGCTGGTGGTCGAGGACGACGCGACCTTCGCCGGCATCGTCTGCGAGCTTTCCCGCGAGATGGGCTTCCAGTGCCTCGTCGCCGGCACGGCCGAGGAGGCGCTGGCGCTGGCGCGGCAATATCGGCCGAGCGCGCTGGTGCTCGACGTCGGCCTGCCCGATCAGTCCGGCCTCGCCGTGCTCGATCGGCTGAAGCGCGATGTCGAGACGCGGCATATCCCAGTGCATGTGGTCTCGGGCAGCGATCATACGCAGACCGCATTGTCGCTCGGCGCGATCGGCTATCTCAAGAAGCCGGTCAAGCGCGAGGAACTCGCCGGCGTGCTCGACGCGCTGGCTTCCAAGCTCACCCGAACCGTGCGCCGCGTGCTGATCGTGGAGGACGACCCGCGCCAGCGCGAGGCGGTCGGCAAGCTGCTCGCCACGGGCGATGTCGAGACGGTCGGCGTGGGGACGGCGGCGGAATGCCTCGAGCGGCTGAAGGAGCAGACGTTCGACTGCATGGTGCTCGATCTGTCGCTGCCCGACGCGACCGGCTTCTCGCTGCTGGAAACGCTGAGCGCGGACGACGCGCACGCCTTCCCGCCGGTGATCGTCTATACCGGGCGCGATCTTTCGCCCGACGAGGAGCAACGCCTGCGCCGCTATTCGGATTCGATCATCATCAAGGGCGCGCGCTCGCCCGAGCGGCTGCTCGACGAGGTGTCGCTGTTCCTGCATCAGGTGGTCAACGACCTGCCGCCCGAGCAGCAGAAGATGATCCGCAAGGCGCGCAGCCGCGACGCGATCCTCGAGGGACGGCGAATCCTGATCGTTGAGGACGATGTGCGCAACGTCTATTCGCTCACCAACATCCTCGAGCCGCGTGGCGCGCGGGTGGAGATCGCGCGCAACGGGCAGGAGGCGCTCGACGCGCTCGGCAAGGCCGCCGGCGATCCGGCCGAGGCGATCGACCTGGTGCTGATGGACGTGATGATGCCGGTGATGGACGGGCTGACCGCGACGCGCGAGATCCGCAAGGATGCGCGCTGGCGCAAGCTGCCGATCATCGCGCTCACCGCCAAGGCGATGCCCGACGATCAGGAGCGCTGCATCGAGGCGGGCGCGAACGACTATATGGCCAAGCCGCTCGACGTGGACAAATTGCTGTCGCTCGTCCGCGTCTGGATGCCGCGCTGAGGCTGGCGGCGATGCGCGACGAGATCGAGGAGATCGAGATCGAGCTGCTGCTCGACGCGCTCTATCGCCGCTACCATTACGACTTCCGCAACTATGCGCGCACCTCGATCCGGCGCCGGCTGCGGCAGGCGCGCGAGCAGATGGGGCTGCGCAGCTTCTCGGCGATGCAGGAGGCGCTGCTGCACGATCCGGCGATGCTGGGCGCGCTGCTCGGCTATCTCACCGTGCAGGTCAGCGAGATGTTCCGCGACCCGCTCTATTTCCGCGCGATCCGCGAGAAGGTGATCCCGCGCCTGCGCACCTATCCCTCGCTGCGCGTTTGGATCGCGGGGTGCAGCAGCGGGGAGGAGCTGTATTCGTTCGTCATCCTGTTCCGCGAGGAGGGGCTGGAGGAACGCACCCTGTTCTACGCCACCGACATCAACCCCGATGCGCTGAAGACCGCCGCCACCGGCATCTATCCGCTCGACCGGATCAAGGCCTTCACCGAGAACCACCAGCGGTCCGGCGGCAAATCCTCGCTCTCCGACTATTACAGCACCGCTTATGGCGGCGCGGCGTTCGACAAGAGCCTGCGCAACCGCGTCGTCTTCTCCGACCACAGCCTCGTCACCGACGCGGTGTTCGCCGAGATGCACCTGATCTCGTGCCGCAACGTGCTGATCTATTTCGACCGGGCGCTGCAGGACCGCGCGATCGGGCTGTTCCGCGATTCGCTGGTACGCGGCGGATTCCTCGGGCTGGGGGGCAAGGAGAGTCTGCGCTTCTCCAGTCATGCGCGCTCGTTCGGCGATTTCGTGCGCGAGGAGAAGATCTACCAGAGGCGCGAGCCGTGAGCGCGGGCCCGATCGAGGCCGTGGCGATCGGCGCGTCGGCTGGCGCAGTGGAGGCGCTGTCGGCGATCCTGCCGCGCCTGCCGGCGGATTATCCGTTGCCGGTGCTGGTCGTCGTCCATGTGCCCGCCGATCGGCGCAGCGTGCTCGCCACGCTGTTCCAGTCGAAATGCCGCATCGCGGTGCGCGAGGCGGAGGACAAGGAGCCGGTCGTCCCCGGCACGGTCTATTTCGCGCCGCCCGACTATCACCTTCAGGTGGAGGCGGACCGCACGCTGTCGCTGTCGGCCGACGATCCGGTGCTGTATTCGCGCCCGTCGATCGACGTGCTGTTCGAAAGCGCCGCCGACGCTTATGGCGCCGCGCTCGCCGGGGTGGTGCTGACCGGCGCCAATCAGGACGGCGCGCGCGGGCTGGCGGCGGTGGCGGAAGCGGGCGGGATCGCGCTGGTCGAGGAGCCGGCGACAGCCAGCGCGTCGATCATGCCGGCGGCGGCGCTCGAGGCTTGCCCTGCCGCGCGGGCGCTGTCGCTTGACGCCATCGCGGCCTGTTTGCTTGATCTGGGAGAGGTATGAAAGCGGTTATGGAGCAGGTCCACTTTCTCCTGGTCGACGATCTGGAGGGCAATCTCCTGTCGCTGGAGGCGCTGCTGCGGCGCGACGGCCTCGTCGTGCTGAAGGCGCGGTCGGGCGAGGAGGCGCTGGAGCTGCTGCTGCGCCACGACGTCGCGCTGGCGCTGCTCGACGTGCAGATGCCGGGGATGGACGGGTTCGAGCTGGCGGAGTTCATGCGCGGCAACGAGCGCACGCGCCATATCCCGATCATCTTCGTGACGGCTGGCAGCGCGGACCGCCAGCGCCGCTTCCGCGGCTATGAGACGGGCGCGGTGGACTTCATCCAGAAGCCGATCGAGCCGGACATCCTGCGCAGCAAGGCCAATGTGTTCTTCGATCTCCACCGCCAGCGCCAGCAGCTCGCCGCGCAACGCGACGAACTGGAGGCGGCGACCCGTGCGCTGCGTGACGCGGATCGGCACAAGGACGAGTTCCTCGCGATGCTCGGGCACGAGTTGCGCAACCCGGTGGCGGCGCTCGGCGGCGGCCTGCACCTGCTCGAACGGCGCGGCGGCGGCGAACGGGCCGAGGCGATCCGCGCGCAGATGGCGCGGCAGCTCTCCCACCTCTCGCGACTGGTTGAGGACCTGCTCGACATATCGCGGGTCAGCGAGGGCAAGCTCTCGCTCAAGCGTGAGCGCATCGAGCTGAAGGAAGTGCTGCGTTCGGCGGTGGAGGCGAACCGGCCGCATCTGGAGGCGGGCGGCCATGTCTTCGTCGAGCAGCTTCCGGCCGCGCCGGTGTGGCTGGACGCGGATCATACCCGGTTGGCGCAGGTGATCGGCAACCTGCTCAACAACGCCGCCAAATACACGCCCGCCGGCGGCCGGGTGTCGCTCACCGCACGGCAGGTGGCGGGGGATGCGGAGATCGTCGTCGCCGACACCGGCATCGGCATCCCGCAGGAGATGCAGGCGCGTATCTTCCAGATCTTCGCGCAGGTGGAGGATCACCGCACCCGCGCGCAGGGTGGGCTGGGCATCGGGCTGGCGCTGGTCAAGCAGCTCGTCGCGCTGCACGGCGGCACAATCACGGTGGAAAGCGGCGGACCGGGCGAGGGCAGCAGCTTCACGGTGCGGATTCCGCTCGCCGCCGGCGCCTCGGGCGGCGTCGATACGGGGGTCGAACGGGTCGATTGATCGCCGACGACCTGCTAGGATGACGCCATGACCGCGGCGGGCATCCTTGGGCTGGCGGCAAGCGTCAGCCTCTTGAGCGGATGGCGGCTTTACATCTGTGTCTTCGTCACCGGGCTGGCGATGCACTTCGGCTGGATCGCAATGCCGGCGCACCTCCATGCGCTCGATGTGCTGGCGAACCCGTGGGTGATCGCGGTCGCGGGCGTCGGCGCGGCGGCCGAATTCCTCGCCGACAAGGTGATGTGGATCGACAGCGCATGGGACGCGGTCCACACTCTGATCCGGCCGATCGGCGGCGCGCTGCTCGCGCTCGCCATCGTCGATCCCGCCGATCCCAAATGGCAGGTGATCGCGCTGCTGCTCGGCGGCGGCGCTGCGATGCTGACGCACGGCGCCAAGGCCGGCACGCGCGCGCTCGCCAACGCCAGCCCGGAGCCGGTGTCGAACGCGGTGCTGTCGACCGGCGGGGACATCGCGACGACCGGGCTGCTGCTCGCCGCCTTCGCCAGCCCGTGGGCGGCGGCGGTGGTCGCCATCCTCGTGCTCGGCGTGGCGATCGCCGTGCTGGTGCTGCTGCGCGGCCTCTATCGCCGGATCGCGCGGAAGAAGAAACCGGCCGCGCCCTGAGGGTCAGCGCTCGCCGCGCGCCTGCATCACCCGCCGGCCGTCGGCGGCGAAGGCGCCCAGCTCGATCGCCTGCCCGTCCGCCTTCATCGCGAGGTGCAGCGTCTCGCCGACGATCGCGGGGGAGACGCCGCGGAAGGAGAAGGTGCGCAGCGCATGATCCCCCAGTTCGCGCCGCGCCAGCTCCAGCAGCAGCGTCGCGGTGAGCGGGGCGTGGACGACCAGCCCGCGGTAGCCTTCTTTCGTCGTGGCATAGGGCAGGTCGTAGTGGATGCGATGGCTGTTGAAGGTGAGCGCGGAATAGCGGAACAGCAGCGGCGGTGTGGGTGCGAGCGTGCGCACCGTAGCCCATGCCCCGGTGTCGAAATTGCCGGGGCCGGGCGGGGGCGGCGACGGCGGAGCGTCGGGCGGCGAGGCCTCGCGATAGACCACGGACTGCACCTCGCGCACCGCCAGTTCGTCCGCGGCCAGCACGTCATGCGCCACGTCGATGAAGACGAGCGCGCCGGAGCTGCCTTGTTTCTGCGTCACCGAAAGGATGCGCGAGCGTCGCTCGACCACATCGCCAAGGCGCAGCGGGCGGAGGAATTCCATCCGGCTCGACGCCCACATGCGGCGCGGCAGCGGGACGGGCGGCAGGAAGCTGCGCGGGCCGAGATCGCGGCGCGGGTGGCCGTCCGCGCCCAGCATCGCTGTCGGCGCGTCGGGCAGGCACAGGCACCAGTGGAAGCCGGCCGGAGCGGTGCCGTCGAGCGGCGCCGCGCGGTCAAGCGTCGCGCACCAGCGCGCGACCGCGCCGGGATCGACTCGGTCGCTATGCGTCTCGGTGCGTCCGGTCCAGGCGCTCCAGTCGTCCATTCTCGCTCTCCCTGCGCGCTCAGGCGGCGCGTTCGAACACCGCCGCGATGCCCTGTCCGCCGCCAATGCACATCGTCTCGATGCCATAGCGCCCGCCGCGCCGTTGCAGCTCGCGGGTTAGGTTGGCAAGGATGCGCCCGCCGGTCGCGCCGATCGGATGGCCGAGCGAGATGCCTGAGCCGTTGACGTTGAGGATTTCGTTGCGGCTGTCGTCGGCGCTCCAGCCCCAGCCCTTGAGGCAGGCGAGCACCTGCGGCGCGAACGCCTCGTTCAGCTCCACGAGGTCGATGTCGCTCCAGCCGAGCCCGTTGCGTGCGAACAGCCGCTCGACCGCCGGCACCGGGCCGATCCCCATCCGCGCCGGATCGCAACCCGCCGATGCCGCGCTGTGGAACCAGGCGATCGGCTCCAGCCCCAGCTCCTCCAGTTTGTCCTCGGCAACGATGAGGCAGGCGGCGGCGGCGTCGTTCTGCTGGCTGGCGTTGCCGGCGGTGACGATCGCGCCGGGGATGGTCTTGCCGTCGATCGCCTTCAGCGCGCCCAATGTCTCCATGCTGGCGTCGGCGCGATAGCCCTCGTCATGCGCGAAGATCACCGGATCGCCCTTGCGCTGCGGCACGGGGACGGGAACCAGTTCGTCGTCGAACAGCCCGTTCTTCCACGCGGCGGCGGCGCGCTGGTGCGAGCGGACGGCATAAGCGTCGGCCTGCTCGCGGGAGATGCCGTAGTCGCGCGCGAGATTCTCCGCCGTCTCGATCATGCCGGTGATGACGCCGAACCGCTCGACCGGCTGCGACATGACGCGGCCGCGCGTCAGCCGGTCGTGGAGCATCAGCCCGCCCGCGCGCGTGCCGCGCCGGCCCTCGACGGTGTAATATTCGACGTTCGACATGCTCTCGACGCCGCCCGCGACCACCACGTCGCTCATCCCGGTCTGCACCATCAGCGCGGCGTTGACGACCGCCTGCAGCCCGGATCCGCAGCGCCGGTCGACCTGATAGCCCGGCACCTCGATCGGCAGGCCGGCGGCGAGCCACGCCCAATGGCCGATCGCCGGCGCCTCGCCGTTGCCGTAGCCTTGGCTGAACACCACGTCGTCGACCCGTGCCGGATCGATCTTCGTCCGCTCGATCAGCGCCTTCAGCACCACCGCGCCGAGCTGGCCGGCGTTCATCGCGGCGAGGCTGCCGCCGAACTTGCCGACGGCGGTGCGGATCGGGGCGACGATGGCGGCGCGGCGCAAGCTGGTCATTGGGCAATTCCTACGATGCGGGAGTCGATGAGGCGGGCGATTTCGCCCGAGGAGAGCGACAGGCGCTCGGCGAGCACCTGCTCGCTATGCTCGCCGTTGCGCGGCGCGGGGCGCGGTGGCTGGCGGTCGAGCTGCGGCACGGTGGCGAAGGCGCCGGCGGCGGGATAGGCGAAGCCGCTGGGGTTCTCCGCCGCGCCGAAGATCGGATTGTCCGCGACCAGCGCGGGATCGCGCACCGCCTCGGACATATTGCGATAGGCGGAATGGACCACCCCGCCCGCATCGAACGCGCTGGCGAGGTCGGCGTGCGCGCGGGCGGCGATCGCCTGCTCGAACAGCGGGAACAAAGCGTCGCGATGCGTGAAGCGCAGCCCGTCGTCCTTCGCGAACGACACGCCGAGCCGCGTTTCCACCGCCGCCACCGCCGCGCCGAGGCCGAGCGCGGCGACGAGGTTGCTCCACTGGCGCGGTGTCACAACGACGATCATCGTCCGCACGCCGTCGGCTGTCACGAAATCGCGCCCGAACAGGCCGTACACGGTGTTGCCGAGCCGGGGGCGATCATGCCCCTCGTACAGCACCTCCGCCATGCTGCCGAGATTGGCGACCGTGCCGATCGCCACGTCGGAGAGCGGGATGCGCACCTCGCTGCCTTCGCCGGTCTCCGCGCGGCGGCGCAACGCGGCGAGCAGCGCGAAGGAAGCATAAGCGCCGCTCAGCAGATCCCACGCCGGCAGCACATGGTTGACCGGCTCCGGCCCCGCGCCGGTGAGCATCGGATAGCCGACCGCATTGTTGACCGTATAGTCGAGCGCCGGCGAGCCGTCCGCCCAGCCCATCACGCGCACGGTGACGAGATCGGCGCGCCCCTCGGCCAGCACGTCATGCGCCATGAAACCCTTGGCGGGGAAATTGGTGATGACCTGCCCCGTCGCACGTACCAGCGCCTGCAACAGCTCCCGCCCCTCCGGCCGGGAAAGATCGAGCGCGACCGATTTCTTCGCCCGGTTGAGGTTCTCCCAATAGAGCGAATCGTTGTTGGCGGTGACCGGCCAGCGATGAAAATCCGGCCCGCCGCCGATCTGGTCGACACGGATCACCTCCGCGCCCATCTGCGCGCAATAGAGGCCGGCGGTGGGCGAGGCGACGAACGAAGATGCCTCGATCACCGACAGGCCGGAAAGCAGGTCGTACACGGCTGCTCAGTCCCGCAGGCCGGCGTTGAACTCGCGCAGCATGTGCTTGGCGATCTGAAGCTGGAGGATCTGCGTGGTGCCTTCATAGATGCGGTAGATGCGCGCGTCGCGGAAGAAGCGCTCCGCGTCATATTCGGCCAGATAGCCCGCCCCGCCATAGACCTGCACGCAGCGATCCACCACGCGGCCGCACATCTCGCTGGCGAACACCTTGAACGCGGCGGCCTTGCGCAGCACGTTCTCGCCCGCGTCGGCGCGGCGCGTCACGTCCGCCATCATCGTCTCGGCGGCGTAGATCTCGATCTCGCTGTCGGCGAGCATCTGCTGGATAAGCTGGAAATTGGCGATCGGCTCGCCGAACGCCTTGCGCTCGGTGGCGTAGCGGATCGCGCTGTCGAGCGCGCGCCGGGCATAGGCCGTCGCCGCCGCGCCGACCGACATGCGGCCGTTGTCGAGGCTCATCATCGCATAGACGAAGCCCTTGCCCAGCTCGCCGCCGAGCAGCGCATCGTCGGGGATGCGCACGTCCTCCATGATGATGTCGGCGATATGGCTGCCGGACTGGCCCATCTTCTTGTCCGACTTGCCGACCGACACGCCCGGCGCGTCCATCGGCACGATGAAGGCGGAGACGTGCGCGTTCTTCGGCAGATTCTCCTTCGACGTGCGCGCCATGATCAGCGCGACCTTCGCGAAGGGGGCGTTGGTGATGTAGCGCTTGGTGCCGTTGAGCACCCAGCCGTCGCCGGTCTTGACGGCACTGGTCTGGAGGCCGGCGGAATCCGATCCCGATCCCGGCTCGGTCAGCCCGAAGGCGGCGATCTCGCCCGCCGCGACGCGCGGCAGCCATTCGGCCTTCTGCGCCGCCGTGCCGCCGTTCTTCAGGCCTGAGCAGAACATGCCGATGTTGATCGAGATGATCGAGCGGAACGCCGGCATGGCGTAGCTCAGCGCATGGATCGTCCGCACATATTGGCTGACGTTCATCCCCGCGCCGCCATATTCCTCCGGCATGGTGAGGCCGAACAGCCCCATCTCGCGCATCTCGCCCAGGATGTCGGCGGGAATCTCGTCGGTCTCGATGATCTCGCGCTCGGCCGGGATCAATCGCTCGCGCACATAGCGGCGAAGCTGGTCGAGGAACTGCTCGAAGACGTCGGCGTCCATGCCGGGGTTGGCGTTGCTCATGGGCGTTTCCTCAGACCGGATCATAGGGGAAGACGTGCGCCGAAACCTCGTCGGCGCGCGCGAACGACGGGCGGAAGGCGGGGATCAGCTCGTCGGCGATCGCCTCCGCCGTCCAGCCCTCGACCTTCACCATCGAGCGGATCGGGCGCGGCTTGGAGAACAGCAATATCTCGTTGCGGCGCACCGCGAATATCTGGTTGGTCACGTCCGCCGAGCGATCCGACGCGAGATAGGCGACGAGCGGCGCGATCTTGTCCGCGCTCATCGATTGCAGCCGCTCGACGCGCCGCTGCTGCTCGGGCGTGTCGGCGGGGATCGAGGCGGTCATGCGGCTCCAGGCGAAGGGCGCGATGCAGTTCGAGCGCACGCCGACCCGCGCCATGTCCAGCGCGATCGACTGCGACATCGCGGCCAGCCCCAGCTTGGCGGCGGAATAATTGGCCTGCCCCAGATTGCCGATCAGGCCGCTGGTCGAGGTGAAGTGGATGAAGCTGCCGGATTGCTGCTCGCGGAAATAGGGCGTCGCCGCCTTCGACACGTTGAACGCGCCGGTGAGGTTGACGTCGATGACGCTCGTCCAGTCCTCATAGCTCATCTTGTGCCAGATCGTGTCGCGCAGGATGCCGGCGTTGTTCACTACCGCGTCGATCCGCCCGAAGCGTTGCACCGCATCCTCGATGATCGAGGCCGCTGCCTTGGGATCGGCGACATTGGCGAGATTGGCATAGGCCTTGCCGCCCGTCGCGACGATATCGGCCACCGTCGTCTCCGCCGGCCCGGCGTCGCCGCCGTCGCCGGCCTGCGCCACGCCCGGATCGTTGACCACCACCGCGGCGCCCTCGCGCGCGCAGAGCAAGGCGATCTCGCGGCCGATCCCCCGGCCCGCACCCGTGATCGCGACGACTTTTCCCTCAAGGATCCGGCTCACCGCACTCTCCCGCATGATTCGTTGATGCGGCCGATAGACCTTTTGTCGGAGCCGTTCAACATTGAGAATTGAAATTCACGATATTGAAAACTACACGGAGGCGATGACAGGCCCCGTCCGATCCGTTTCGCAGGCGCTGGCGATCCTGCGGCTGCTCGCGGAGACCAGCCCGATGTCGCTGTCGGACATCGCGCGGGTCGCCGGCCTCAGCCCGTCGAGCTGCCTCAATCTGCTCAAGACCTTGGTCGAGGAAGGCGCGGTGGAGCGCGATGCGCGCACCAAACAATATCGCCTCGCGCGCGCCTGGGCGGCGTCGGACGCGCTGCGCGACGGCAATGCGCAGGGACTGATCGATCGCGCCCAGCCGCTGATGGCGCAATGCGCCGAGCAATATGACGCCGCGCTCGGGCTGTGGAAGGTGATCTCGCGCGAGCGCGTGCGACTGATCGCGCGCGCGGAAAGCAAGGCGGGGGTGCGCGTCGCGATGGCCGACGGGCAGCGCCAGCCGCTCGGCGGCGGGGCGGTCGGGCGCGCGCTGGCGGCGGCGCAGGGCGTCGGGCGGGAGGAACTGGCGCGGCGCTATGCCGGTGTGCGCTGGCAGGCGCCGCTGTCGTTCGACGATTATGCCGCGCAGGTCGCGCGCGCCGGGGCGGCGGGCTTCGCGCTCGACGAGGGCTTCACGCATCGCGGCATCTGCACGGCGGCGGTGTCGATCGCGCCGGGCTTCTGCCTGTCGGCGTCGATCTTCGCCGGCTCGCGCGATCCGGCGGAGGTGACGGCGCTGGCGGAGGCGCTGCAACGCCTCTGCGCGACATTGCTGCCGGCATGAAGACGGCGCTTGCATATCCCCGGCGTGGGCGTCAGGGCGCGGCCAGACCCGCCGATGGAGCCGCCCACCATGCCGAATGCCTTCGATCTGCCCGCGCCGCCGACGATCGCGATCGATGGCAGCGACGAACGCTTTCCGGTCGGGCGGATCTTCTGCGTCGGGCGCAATTACGCCGATCATGCGCGCGAGATGGGCAGCGACCCCGATCGCGAGCCGCCGTTCTTCTTCTACAAGTTCGCGCAGGCGCTGGTGCCCGGCGGCGGCACCATCCCTTATCCGCCTGAGACCGCCGACTATCATCACGAAGCCGAACTGGTCGTCGCGATCGGGCGCGAGGGCGCGGCGGTGGCGCCGGAGCGGGCGCTCGATCTGGTGTACGGCTATGCCGCCGGGCTGGACATGACGCGGCGCGACCTGCAGGCACGAGCCAAGGCCAAGGGGCGGCCGTGGGATACCGCGAAGAACTTCGCCTTCTCCGCCCCCGCCGGCTCGCTGCGCCGCGTGGCGGACGGCAGCCATGTCGCGGCCGGGGAGATCGCGCTGACGGTGAACGGCGAGGTCCGCCAGCGCGGCGACATCAGCGACATGATCTGGAGCACCGCCGAGGTGATCGCGCATCTGTCGCGGCTGGAGCGGCTGTTGCCGGGGGACCTGATCTACACCGGCACGCCCGCCGGGGTAGGGGCGGTGACGCCGGGCGACAGGCTGGTCGTCTCGATCGCCGGCCTTGCCCCGCTCGCCGTGACGATCGGCCCGCGCGAGGCAGATTTCGCCTGACGCGCCCACCTGTGTCGGCCCGGTCGCGGCCCCGCCAGCGATTTGATTATCCTCGCCATTTCGGTGTGATTCGGACGCAGGCTTTTCGACAAGCCTTGCGAGTCCGCTCCGTTATGTTCGGTCGATCGGCGCATATGCCGGTGAAATGGGCGGCGATCGGTGCTGTAACCCAAATTTAATTCGGCGATCACCTTCAATTTAGATAGCACCTTCTGCGACAATAATGTTACGTCTCTAAGGGACGTGACGGGAGGATCATTTCCCACCCTGTCATGCGGGAGTAATCTGGGGTTCGGGGGGATCGTAAAATGACATCTTTGCGCAATGATTCTGCGCGCCTGCGCGGCATGTTCCGTCGCGCCGCGCTTCTGTCCGGCGCCGCGCTGCTGGTGCCGTCCGTAGCCGCCGCGCAGGAAGCGTCGGACGCGCCATCGGAGAATGCCGGCGAGATCGTCGTCACCGCGCTCAAGCGCGACACGCGGCTTCAGGATACGCCGATCGCGATTTCGGCGGTGGGCGGTGACAGCCTCCAGCGCGGCGGCACGACCAGCTTCGCGGATCTCACCCGCAACGCGCCCAGCCTGCGCGTGGTTGACGGCGGTCCGGGCAATCGCCGCGTGATCCTGCGCGGCGTGACGGCGGCGGGCGAGCCGACCGTCGGCGTCTATTACGACGAATCTCCGGTGTCCGGCTCGGTCGGCACGACCAGCGACGCGGCCGGCTCGACGCCGGATTTCCGCCTGTTCGACGTCCAGCGCGCCGAGGTGCTGCGCGGCCCGCAGGGCACGCTCTACGGCTCCGGTTCGATGGGCGGCACGGTGCGCATCATCTATGAGAAGCCCAAGACCGACCGGATCGAGGGCGCGGCCGGCATGACGCTTTCCGCCGTGCAGAGCGGCGCGCCGGGCGCGTCGGTGGACGCGATGCTGAACCTGCCGATCGTCAGCGACGTGCTCGCGCTGCGCGTGGTGGGCAACTACAACCAGTTCGCCGGCTATGTCGACAACAGCTATTACGGCACGAAGAACATCAACAACGGCAACAGCTACGGCGGCCGCGCGCTGGTGCGCTTCACGCCGTCGTCGGCGCTGACGGTCGATCTTGCCGCTTATTACGAGAAGGTCGCCACCAACAGCCCGCGCTGGATCGCCGAAACCAAGCAGCGTTACGTCACCAACGGGCGTTCGGAATCGGGCAATTACGACGAGAACCGCATCTTCAGCGGCACGCTGAACTATGATTTCGGGCCGGTGGCGCTGACTGCCGTGACGACCTATTTCCACCGCGACCGCATCGTCGACGGCGACGTGAGCGACACGTTCAACGGCCGCGCCAACGCTGCCGGCTGCGCGCGCTATCACCTCGGCAACGTCAACGGCACCTGCTCGCCGACCGAACTGGCGACCTATCTCGACGAGACGAACCGCATCCTGTTCTCCAGCCTGTACCAGCCGCAATGGGTGAAGAACTGGTCGAACGAGCTGCGCCTCAGCTCCACCGGCAAGGGGCCGTTCAACTGGACGGTCGGCGTCTATTCGGAGGATCGCAAGACGGAGGTGCGCAGCACGCTGCTCGCCGCCGATCCGCGCACGGGCAAGCTGCTGCCGTTCGTCGCCGCGAACATCTTCTACGACCGCACGATCAACGACCGGCTGAAGCAGAAGGCGGCGTTCGTGGAGGCTTCGTACAAGTTCTTCGACAAGCTGACGCTCACCGCCGGCACCCGCTATTACAATTACGACAAGACCGTCGGCGGTCGCGTCGATCAGGGGCAGGAGCATTACGTCTCCAAGGTCACCCCGTATCAGGAAGCGCGGTCGAAGGAGGACGGCTTCGTCTTCAAGTTCAACGCCTCCTATGAGTTCAACAGCGACTATATGATCTACGCGCAGGCGTCGCAGGGCTTCCGGCCGGGCGGCGTCAACCAGGTGATCGGCCTGCCCGCGGCGCTCGCCGCCTATACGTCGGACAGCCTGTGGAACTATGAGGTGGGTCTGAAGACGCACCCGATGTCCGGTGTGTATTTCAACCTCACCGGCTATCGCATCGACTGGAGCAACCTGCAGGTTTCGGCGCGCACCTCGGGCACCGGCTCGGTCTTCGGGCTGATCGCCAATGCCGGCGCGGCGCGGATCGACGGCTTCGAGGCGGAACTGACCGCAACTCCGGTCGCCGGCCTCTCGCTCTCGGGCAACCTGGGCTACACCAACGCCCGCCTGTCGGAAGACCAGATCAGCTCGGTCGTCACCGCGACGGGGCGCAAGGGCGATCGTCTCGCCTATGTGCCGCGCTGGAACGCCAGCGGCTCGGCCGAATATACCTGGGGCCTGACCGGCGATCTCGACGGCCTGTTCCGCGTGGATGCGGCCTATGTCGGATCGTCGTACAGCACGCTGTCGCCGGCGGACGTCTATCGCCGCCGGGTCGATGCGTACACGCTGGTGAATGCGCGTATCGGCGTGCAGGCGAGCGACGGCGGCTGGAACGCCTTCCTGTTCGTCAACAACGTGTTCAACGTGGCGGCGATCAACAGCCAGGGCTCCAGCTCGAACACCGGCGGCTTCACCACGGTGTTCAGTTCACCGCCGCGCACCTTCGGCCTCAGCCTGCTCAAGCGCTTCCGCTGAGGAGGCGCCGCAGGAGCAGAGGTCGATAAAATCGGGAGAGGATTTGGCATGATCAAGAGGGCAGGGATCGTCCGTTCCGCGTTGCTTTTCGGCGTGGCGTCAATGGGGCTGGGCGTACCGGCGTACCTTCCGGCCCAGTCGGCCGAAAAGGTCCAGCATCCGGCGGCGGATCCTGCCCTGCCCAGCCTGCGCGGAACCTCGCTGGGTTCGGCGACGGCAGCTCCGGCGCGACAGCCGGGCGAGGGGGCGGGCCCGTTCCGCCGGCTCGTCATCCGCGGGGTCACGCTGATCGACGGATCGGGCGCGCCGCCACGCGGGCCGGTCGATATCGTGATCGAAGGCAACCGCATCGCGGACATCAAGGCGGCGGGCACGCCGGGCCTGTCCCCGAAACCGGATCGGGCGCCGCGCGATTTCGATCAGGAGATCGACGCGACCGGCATGTACGCGCTGCCGGGCTTCGTCGACATGCACGTCCACGGCTCGACCAACGACAAGGCGCCGAACCTCAGCTATTCGTACAAATTGTGGCTGGCGCACGGCGTGACGACGGTTCGCGGCGTCGATCTCGCGCCGTTCGAGCTTTCGCTCAGCGAGCGCGCGCGCTCGGCGCGCAACGAGATCGTCGCGCCGCGCATCTTCGCCTATCAGCGGCCGGGCGAGGGCGCCGGGTGGACCAGCGGCCGCGTCAACACGCCTGAAAAGGCCCGCGCCTGGGTGCAATGGGCGGCGAAGCAGGGCATCGACGGCATCAAGCTGACCGACAGCGAGGACCAGACGCCGGAAGTGATGTCCGCGATCCTCGACGAGGCGAAGAAGCAGAAGCTCGGCACGGTCGCGCATCTTTCGCAGATCGGCGTCGGCCGCTTCAACGCCGAGCAGGCGGGGGACGCCGGGCTGGGCACCGTCACCCACTTCTATGGCCATTTCGAATCGCTGCTGAAGAACGGGCCGGTCCAGAACTGGCGATACGATTACAATTACGCCAACGAGCAGGATCGCTTCGGCGACGTCGCCAATCTCGACGTGGAGAGTTTCGGGCCGGAATCGCCCGAATGGTGGGCGTATCTCAAGCATCAGAAGGAGAATAACGTCACCTTCGATCCGACGATGACGATCTATGTCGCCGGCCGGGACCTGATGCATTCCCGCAACGCTGACTGGCACGACAAATACACGATGCCGCAGCTCTGGGGTTTCTTCCAGTCGTCGCGCGAAAATCACGGATCGTACTTCTATGACTGGACGCTGGCGACGGAGATCAAATGGCGCAACTTCTACAAGAAGTTCATGGCGCTCATCAACGATTACAAGAATATCGGCGGCCGCGTGACGACCGGATCGGATTCCGGCTTCATCTTCGAGCCTTATGGCTTCGGCTATATCCAGGAGCTGGAATTGTTGCAGGAAGCCGGCTTCAACCCCTCGCAGGTGGTGCGGGCGGCGACGCTGAACGGCGCGCTGACGCTCTATGAGCCGAAGGGCGAGCCGGTGCCGCCGATCGGCACGGTGCGGGTCGGCAAGCTGGCGGATCTGGTGCTCGTCAAGGAGAACCCGCTCCAGAACTTCAAGACGCTCTACGGAACCGGGGCGTTGCGGCTCAACGAGAAGACCCAGAAGCTGGAGCGCGTCGGCGGGGTCAGCTACACGATCAAGGACGGCGTGGTCTATGACGCGAAGAAGCTGCTCGCCGACGTGGCCGAAATGGTGAAGGCGGAAAAGCGCCGCCTCGGCATGCCCGAGGAAGGGCTGCCCCATCCCTGACACGCATCATCCGCGAAAGAACTTTCCCGAACTCCGGCAAGGAAGCAGGACATGAAAAGATTACTTCTCTCGACGGTGGCGCTGATCGCCGGCCTTGGCGCGTTCGGCAGCGCGGGAATCGCGCAGGACCATGACGATTGGGTGCCGGGGGGCGCGACCGGCGCCGATCCGCGCCCGGCGGGGCATTATGTTCCGGCGCCGGCGCGCACCTCGGCGGAAAGCAAGGGGCCGTTCCGCAAGCTGGTGATCCGTGGTGCCACGCTGATCGACGGCACCGGCGCGCCGCCGCGCGGGCCGATGGATATCGTGATCGAGGGCAATCGCATCACCGCCGTCACCCAGGCCGGCTGGCCGGGCCTGCCGATGAAGCAGCAGCGCGAGCCGCGTGACGCCGATTACGAACTGGACGCGACCGGCATGTATGTGCTGCCCGGCTTCGTCGATACGCACACGCACCTGCCGGCATCCGACAAGGCGCCGGACATCAGCTATGCCTACAAGCTGTGGCTCGCGCATGGCGTCACCACGGTGCGCGGCGTGCCGCTCGCGCCGCCGGATCTCGCCAGCTCCGAGAAGAACCGTTCGGCGGCGAACGAGACCGCCGCGCCGCGCATCTTCAACTACCAGACGCTCGGCGCGGGCTGGACCGGGGGGGCGATCGATTCCACCGACAAGGCGCGCGCCTGGGTGCGCTGGGCGGCGACGCACAACATCGACGGGATCAAGTTCTTCAACCGTCCGGAGGAGACGCCCGCGATCATCGCCGCCGCGATCGACGAGGCGCACAAGAACAAGATGGGCACGCTTGCTCACCTGTCGCAGACCGGGGTCGCCAATTTCAACGCGCGCGACGCGGGCGACGCGCATCTCGACACGGTGACGCACTATTACGGGCATCACGAGGCGCTGCTGAAGGATCACACGATCCAGAACTTTCCGCTCGATTACAATTACAACAACGAGCAGAACCGTTTCGGCGACATCGCCGAAATCTGGGATGAGGTCTATACGCCGGAATCGCCGGAGTGGATGGAGTATCTCCATCACCAGAAGGATAATAATGTCATCTTCAATCCGACGTTCAACATCTACGCCGCCTCGCGCGACCTGATGCGGGCGCGCAACGCGGACTGGAACAACAAATACGTTACCCCGCAGCTCTGGAATTATTTCCAGTCGACGCGCGACAACCACGGCTCCTATTTCTACGACTGGACGACCGAGAACGAGTTCGCCTGGAAGCGATTCTATTCGAACTTCTTCAAGCTGATGAACGATTACAAGAACATGGGCGGCCGCGTGACGGTGGGCACCGATTCGGGCTTCATCTTCAAGACCTACGGCTTCGCTTATGTCGAGGAGCTCGAACTGTTCCGCGAGGCGGGTTTCACCCCGCTGGAGATCGTGCGCTCGGCGACGATGTGGAGCGCGGACGAGCTGTGGCGGCAGAAGGGCGTGCCCGCGCCCGTCGGCGTCGTCCGTCCGGGGATGCTGGCTGACCTCGTGATCGTGAAGGAAAACCCGCTCGCCAACCTCAAGACGCTCTACGGCACCGGCCACCTGCGGCTGAATCCGGCGACCAACAAGCAGGAACTGGTCGGCGGGGTCAGCTACACCGTGAAGGACGGCATCATCTTCGACGCGAAGAAGCTGCTGGCCGAGGTGGCCGACATGGTGGCGTCGGAGAAGGCGCGTCTCGGCCAGGCAGGCGCGCCGCCGCCCAATCCCGGCACCGGGCAGTAACGACAGGTTCGCCGCCGCGCGTCATTGCGGCGGCGGAATAGGGCGCGGCGCGGGGGCGCATCCCCGCGTCGCGCCCGATATCCGCCGGCCGATCAGATCGGCAGTTCGGTCACGTTCTTCACTTCCTCCATCACCGCATAGGTGCGCGTTTCGCGGACGCCCGGCATACTGACCAGCGAATCCGCGAGGAACGCGCGATAGGCGACCATGTCTTTCACGCGGACCTTCAGCAGATAGTCGAAACCGCCGGCCACCATGTGGCATTCGAGGATCTCGGGCATCAGCCGTACCTCCTCGGCGAACTGGACGAAGACGTCGCCGGTGGTGCGGTCCAGCAGCACCTCGATGAAGATCAGCAGCGCGCAATCCAGCTTCACCGGATCGAGCCGCGCGACGATATCCATGACATAGCCCTGCTCGCGCAGCTTCCGCAGCCGGTCGAAACAGGCGGAGGGAGAGAGGCCGCAGCGATTCGCCAGCTCCTGATTGGTTATTCGGCCATCTTTCTGAATCGTCCTCAGAATCTTTCGATCTATCTCGCTGAGCATGTGAACTCCCCCGGCTATTGTCGATTTTGCCCGAAGAATATTCACCAAGCCGGCTGGATCGCCAAGCGCCGATCATGGCGGGGCTTGACGGCCGTCAAACCCGCCGGTCGCGGCACGGCGTAGCGGCGGGGCATGTGGACCTACCATCCCGATCTGCTCGCGACGCCGGTGCCGCGCTATACCAGCTTCCCCACCGCCGCCGAGTTCGGCGACATGGACGCGCGCGACATGGAGGAGGCGCTGGCGAGGGTCGCGCCCGATGCGGCGCTGTCGCTCTATCTCCACATTCCCTATTGTCATGAGATCTGCTGGTATTGCGGCTGCAACACCGGCGCGGCCAACCGCACGACGCGCGTCACCGCCTATCTCCAGCGGCTCGGCGAGGAAGTGGAGCTGGTCGCGCAAAGGCTCGGCGGGCGCGGGCGGATCGGGCGGATCGCCTTCGGCGGGGGCAGCCCCAACGCGCTCGCGCCGGCGCAGTTCGCCACCTTGCTCGAAAAGGTCCGCGCCGCGTTCGCCTGCCCCGATGCTTCCGTCTCGGTCGAGCTTGATCCGCGCCGGTTCGAGCCGGAATGGGACGCGGTGTTCGCCGCCGCGCGGGTCGAGCGCGCCAGCCTCGGCGTGCAGACCTTCTCCCCGGCGCTGCAGGCGTCGATCGGCCGCATCCAGCCGACCGGGGTGATCGCCGACGTCACCGCCCGGCTGCGTGCGGCGGGGGTGCGCTCGCTCAACTTCGACCTGATGTACGGCCTGCCGGGGCAGGACGTCGCGCTGCTCATCGACACGATCGACACCGCGCTGGAGATGGCGCCGGACCGGCTGGCGGTATTCGGCTACGCTCATGTACCGCACCTCATTCCCCGTCAGCGGCGGATCGACGCGACCGCCTTGCCCGACGCGGCGCTGCGCTTCCGTCAGGCGGAGGCGGCGCACGAGCGACTGGTCGGCGCCGGGTGGCAGCCGGTCGGCTTCGATCATTTCGCGCAGGCGCGCGACGATCTGGCGGCGGCCGCGCGGCGCGGCGCGCTGCGGCGCAACTTCCAGGGTTTCACCGACGATCCGGCCGAAGTGCTGATCGGGCTGGGCGTATCGGCGATCAGCATGTTCCCCGGCGCGCTGATCCAGAACGAGAAGAACGCCGGCCGCTATCACCTGCGCATCGCCAACGGGAAGCTCGCGGCGGCGCGCGGCATCCGGCGCGGGGCGACCGATCGCCGGCGCGGCGCGGCGATCGAGCAATTGCTGTGCCGGGGCAGCGCCGACCTTGCCGCGCTGCCCGACCTCGCCACGGTGCGCGCGCGGCTGGAGCCGTTCGCGGCGCGCGGCCTGATCGGCTGGAGCGATACGCGCCTCATGCTGCTGGAGGGCGCGACGCCCTATGCCCGCGCAATCGCCGCGACGATCGATCCCTATCGCCAGCACAGCGCGACGCGGTTCAGCAGTGCGGTATAGCCGCCCCGTCCTCGCGCTGGCGGTCGGCGCGGCGGGCGGGCTGGCGGCCGCGCCGCTCCACGCCGCACAACCGGAGGGGATCGCGATCGGCGTCTGCGGCGATCCCGGCCTCACGCTGCGCATCCCGCTCGCGCCGGGCAGGACGCCGGCGCGCGACGAGGGACCGTGGGGATGCCACGGCTGCGACCTGCGCAAGCGCGCGGGGAACGGCATCTGCGGCTGCGACGACGATGCGGGCGAGTGAGCCGCGGGCTTTTGACACGGATCAAGGCGGCGCCCCGTTTCGCGCCGCAACACGGACCTGCCGGGCGCCGGGGGGCGTCAGGCACCTTTCTGGAGTACCGGAAGGGCGTGCGGCCGATCGCCAAGGGGGAGATCGGCCGCACCACCTTTCCGTAACGGGGTGAACCAATGGCAAAGGATATCAGCGCGCCCGCCGGCTGGCTGTTCGTCGCGCTGCTTGCGTTGCTGGCGTCGGCGACCGCCGTCGACGGCGGCTTCGCCGTGCATATGGGGATCGCCGCCGTCGCGGCGTTCTTCGTCGCGGTGCGCGGGCTGGGGGCGAAGCCGAGGGACGGCATGGGGCCGCGCGTCTCGCCCGCCACGGCCGGGCAATATTATGACGACGTGATCCGCTGGGGCGTGATCGCCACGGTGTTCTGGGGCATCGTCGGCTTCCTCGTCGGCGTGTTCATCGCCGCCGAGCTGACCTTCCCGCAGCTCAACCTCGGCGAATATGTCAATTTCGGGCGCATCCGGCCGCTGCACACCTCGGCGGTGATCTTCGCTTTCGGGGGCAATGCGCTGATCGCGACCAGCTTCTACGTCGTGCAGCGCACCTGCCGCACGCGGCTGTTCTGGCCGAACCTCGCAAATTTCGTGTTCTGGGGCTACCAGATGTTCATCGTGCTGGCCGCCACCGGCTATGTCATGGGCATCACCGAGGCGCGCGAATATGCCGAGCCGGAATGGTATGTCGACATCTGGCTGACGATCGTCTGGGTCGCCTATCTGGTGGTGTTCGTCGGCACGCTGGTGCGCCGGTCGGAACCGCACATCTATGTCGCCAACTGGTTCTACCTGAGCTTCATCATCACGATCGCGATGCTGCACATCGTGAACAACCTGTCGATGCCGGTGAGCATCGTCGGGTCGAAATCCTATTCCGCCTTCTCCGGCGTGCAGGATGCGCTGACGCAATGGTGGTACGGCCATAATGCGGTGGCCTTCTTCCTCACCGTGCCGTTCCTGGCGATGATGTATTACTTCGTGCCGAAGCAGGCGGAGCGGCCGATCTACAGCTACCGCCTGTCGATCGTGCACTTCTGGTCGCTGATCTTCCTCTACATCTGGGCCGGGCCGCACCATTTGCACTACACCGCGCTGCCGGACTGGGCGCAGACGCTCGGCATGGTCTTCTCGGTCGTGCTGTGGATGCCGAGCTGGGGCGGCATGATCAACGGGCTGATGACGCTGAACGGCGCGTGGGACAAGATCCGCACCGATCCGATCATCCGCATGATGGTGTTCGCGCTGGCCTTCTACGGCATGGCGACGTTCGAGGGGCCGATGATGTCGGTCAAGAGCGTCAACTCGCTCAGCCACTATACCAACTGGACGATCGGGCACGTCCATTCCGGCGCTTTGGGCTGGAACGGCATGATCACCTTCGCGGCGGTCTATTATCTCGCGCCACGGCTGTGGGGACGTGAGCGGCTCTATTCGCTGCGCATGGTCAACTGGCACTTCTGGTGCGCGACGCTGGGCATCGTGCTCTACGCCTCCTCGATGTGGGTGGCGGGCATCATGCAGGGGCTGATGTGGCGCGAATACGGCGACGACGGCTATCTGGTCTATTCGTTCGCCGAGGTCGTGGCCGCGCTCCACCCGTTGTATCTGATCCGCACGCTGGGCGGGCTGCTGTTCCTGACCGGCGGTTTCCTGATGGTCTGGAACGTGTGGATGACGATCCGTGGGCGCGTGCGCGAGGAGGCGCCGATGACCACGGCCGCCTACGATCCCGCGCGCGACCATCCGCTCGTCCCCGCCCACGCTCGCTAAGGAAAGGCCGGAAATGGCTACCTGGGCAAATCGCCACAAGAAGATCGAACGCAACGTCACCCTGCTGGGGGCGCTGGCGCTGGCCGTCGTCGCGATCGGCGGGATCGTCGAGATCGCGCCGCTGTTCTGGATCGAATCCACCGTGAAGCACGTCGAGGGCGTGCGGCCGTACACGCCGCTCGAGCTGGCGGGACGCAACATCTACATCCGCGAGGGCTGCTATGGCTGCCACAGCCAGATGATCCGCCCGTTCCGCGACGAGGTGGAACGCTACGGTCACTACAGCCTCGCGGCGGAGAGCATGTACGACCACCCGTTCCAATGGGGGTCGGAGCGCACCGGGCCCGACCTCGCGCGCGTCGGCGGGCGCTATTCGGACGAATGGCACGTCCAGCACCTGAAGGATCCGCAGTCCGTGGTGCCGGAATCGATCATGCCGAAATACGCCTTCCTCGCGCAGAAGAACCTCGACACCAGCCGCTTGGGGGCGGACCTCGCCGCGCTGCGCCGGGTCGGGGTGCCGTACACCGACGAGGACATCGCAAAGGCGGACGAGGACGCGCGCACGCAGGGCTTCGGGGAAGGCGACACCGCCGGCCTCGCCAAGCGCTATCCCAAGGTGCAGGCGCGCGATTTCGACGGCGATCCCGAACGGATCACCGAGATGGACGCGCTGGTCGCTTATCTCCAGGGGCTGGGCACGCAGGTCGACTTCAAGTCCGCCTCGGCGCGGGAGGCGGCGAAGTGACCTACGACACCATGCGCCATCTGGCCGACAGCTACGGGCTGGTCATCATGGTCGGCGTGTTCGCCGTGTTGATCGGCTGGGCCTTCCTGCCGCGCAACCGCGAGGCGAACAGCCGCGCCGCCAACAGCATCTTCGACGAGGCCGAAAATGGCTGACAACAAACGCATCGACGCCGCCACCGGCACCAGCACGGTCGGCCACGAATGGGACGGGATCGAGGAACTCGATACGCCGATGCCGCGCTGGTGGCTGGTCATCCTGTGGGCGACGGTGGTCTTCGCGATCGGCTATTGCATCGTTTATCCGGCATGGCCGCTGATCCACGGCGCGACGCCGGGCCTCTGGGGCTGGAGCAGCCGCGGGCAGCTCGCGCAGGAGACCGCGCAGGAGAACACCCGCCGCGCGCCGATCATGGCCGCGCTGGCGAGGACGCCGATCGACCGGCTTCCGTCCGATCCCAAGCTGCTCGCGGCGGCGGTTGAGGGCGGGCGCTCCGCCTTCAAGGTCTATTGCGTGCAATGCCATGGGTCCGGCGCGGCCGGGAGCAGGGGCTATCCCAACCTCAACGACGACGATTGGCTGTGGGGCGGCGACCTCAAGACGATCCAGCAAACGATCACCGACGGCATCCGCTTCCCCGGCGACGACAAGACCCGCATGTCGCAGATGCCAGCCTTCGGGCGCGACGGCATCCTCAATCCGGGCGAGGTGGACGACGTGGTGTCCTATGTCCGCTACGTCTCGCATCAGGAGGCGGCGAGCGCGGCGGCGAAGCGCGGCAAGACGCTGTTCGCCAACAATTGCGCGGTCTGCCACGGCGCGGACGCCAAGGGCAATCGCACGATGGGCGCGCCGAACCTGACCGACGCGATCTGGCTCTACGGCGGCGATCGCGACACGCTGGTGCAGACCGTCACCAACGCGCGCTACGGCATCATGCCGGCCTGGGGGCACCGTCTCGATCCGGTGACGATCAAGATGCTGGCGGCCTATGTCCATTCGCTCGGCGGCGGCGAGGCCGATCCGGCGGCGCCGGCTCCGGCCGTCGCGGCGGCTCCGGCAGCGGCGCAGGCAGGCGAAAATGTCGGGCGCTGACGTCGCGCCCGAGCCGAAGCCAAGGTTTTTCGAGGCGCGGCGCAAGGTTTTCCCGCGCCGCGTCGACGGCACCTTCCGCCGCCTGAAATGGGCGATCATGGCGGTGACGCTGGCGATCTATTACGTCACGCCGTGGCTGCGCTGGCATCGCGGGGAATATGCGCCGGATCAGGCCGTGCTGGTCGATCTGGCGCATCGACGCTTCTACATGTTCTCGATCGAGATCTGGCCGAACGAATTCTATTATGTCGTCGGCCTGCTCATCATGGCGGCGGTGGGGCTGTTCCTCGTCACCTCCGCCGTGGGGCGCGCCTGGTGCGGCTATGCCTGCCCGCAGACGGTGTGGACCGACCTGTTCGTCCATGTCGAACGCGCGATCGAGGGCGACCGCAACGCGCAGATCAGGCTCGATCGCGCATCGTGGGGCGTGGAGAAGATCGCGAAGCGCGGCACGAAATTCGTCATCTGGCTGCTGATCGCCATGACGACCGGCGGCGCGTGGATCTTCTATTTCGCCGATGCGCCGACGCTGGCGCGGGAGTTCCTTACCGGCACCGCGCCGTTCGTCGCTTATTCGACGGTCGGCATCCTCACCTTCACCACCTTCACGCTCGGCGGGCTGATGCGTGAGCAGGTGTGCATCTACATGTGCCCGTGGCCGCGCATCCAGTCCGCGATGATGGACGAGAAGTCGCTCGCCGTCACCTACAAGGACTGGCGCGGCGAGCCGCGTACCCACGGGCTGAAGCGCGCGCAGGCGCATGAGGCGGAGGTCGCGCCGTCGCTCGTCCGGCTGGCGCAGGGCGAGAAGGTCGGCGACTGCATCGACTGCAACGCCTGCGTCGCGGTCTGCCCCACCGGGATCGACATCCGCGAGGGGCCGCAGATCGGCTGCATCACCTGCGGTCTGTGCATCGACGCCTGCGACGAGATCATGGAGAAGGTCGACCGGCCGACGCGCCTGATCGGTTATACGACCGAAGCCGACATGAAGCTCGCCCGCGCCGGCGGCACGCCGATGCCGCCGCTCAAGCGGCTGCTGCGCCCGCGCACGATCATCTATTTCCTGATCTGGGCCGGGATCGGTTGCGGCATGCTGTTCGCGCTCGGCACGCGCACGCACATGGGGGTGAGCGTGCTCCAGACGCGCAATCCGCTCTGGGTGCGGTTGTCGGACGGGGCGATCCGCAACACCTATACGGTGAAGTTGCGCAACATGGAGGGCCGCCCGCGCAGCTTCGCGGTGTCGCTGTCCGGCATCGACGCGCGGATGTGGGCCGATGGCGGATCGCGCGAGACGGCGGGGAAGACGGTGACGATCACCGTGCCGGCCGATCGCGTCGCCAAGGCGCAGATTTTCGTCGTCGCCCCGGCGCAGGGCGCGCAACGCAGCGAATTGCTGTTCACCGTGACGGCGCTGGACGGGCAGAAGTCCTCCGCCAGCGACGGCAGCTATTTCGAACGACCGGAGGGCAATCCATGACCCGTCGCTTTACCGGATGGCACATGACCGCGATTCTCGTCGCCTTCTTCGGCGTGGTGATCGCGGTGAACGCGACGATGGCGACCTTCGCCTCCACCACCTTCGGCGGCGTGGTGGTGGAAAACAGCTATGTCGCGAGCCAGCATTACGATCGCTGGCTGGCCGAGGCGCGCGCGCAGGACAAGGCCGGGTGGCGCGCGGTGCCGTCGGAAGCCGCCGGCCGGCTGGCGGTGGCGCTGACGCAGCGCGCCGCCGCCGTCCCCGACGTGACGCTGACCGCCACGGCGCGTCATCCGCTCGGCCGCCTGCCCGATCGCGCGCTGACCTTGCATTGGGACGCGGCCGGCGAGCGCTATCTCGCCGACCAGCCGCTCCCCCGTGGCCGCTGGCTGATCGAGATCATCGGCGCGCGCGGCAATGAGCGGCTGCGCTTCGAGGACGAGGTTCGGATGTGACCGCACCGGCCCGCCCGGCCGCCGCGCAGCCGCTGGCGACCTCGACCTTCGTGGTCGAGGGGATGCGGTGCGCGGCATGCATCGCCAGGCTGGAGCACGGGCTCGCCGCGCTGCCCGGCGTGGCGGCGGCGCGGGTCAATTTCACCAACCGCCGGGTGCGCGTCGATCATCTCGACGAGATCGGCGAGGACCGGCTGATCGACGCGATCGACGGGCTGGGCTTCACCGCCCACGCCTTCGCGGGGGAAACGGCGGACGGCGGCAGGAGCGAATCGCGCCGGCTGGTGCTGGCGATGGCGGTGGCCGGCTTCGCGATGATGAACGTGATGCTGCTGTCGGTGTCGATCTGGTCCGGCGCGAACGGCGCGACGCGGCAATTGTTCCACTGGCTCTCCGCGCTGATCGCGCTGCCGACCGTCGCCTATTCCGGCCGCGTCTTCTTCGCGAGCGCGTGGAGCGCGCTGAGGCGCGGTCGCACCAACATGGACGTGCCGATCTCGATCGGCGTGCTGCTGACCCTCGCGATGAGCCTCTATGAGACGGTGCTCGGCGGCGCGCATGCCTATTTCGACGGCGTCGTCATGCTGCTGTTCTTCCTGCTCGGCGGGCGGTTCCTCGACAGCGTGATGCGCGATCGCGCGCGCGGCGGGGTGGATGCGCTGCTGCGCCGCCTGCCCGCCGAAGCGACGGTGGTCGGCCGCGACGGCGCGCACCAGCGCCGTGCGATCGCCGAGCTGGCGCCGGGGATGCGGCTGCTCGTCGCGGCGGGCGAGCGGATCGCGGCGGATGGCATTGTCGAGGACGGGGAGAGCGCGGTCGATCGCTCGCTCGTCACGGGGGAGAGCGCGCCCGAAACGGTGGTCTCCGGTGCGGAAGTGCTGGCGGGGACGGTCAATCTCTCCGCGCCGCTGGTGGTGAAGGTGACGCGCGCCGGCGAGGCGACCGCGATCGCCGATATCGCGCGGCTGATGGAGAGCGCGGGTCAATCGAAATCGCGCTACATGCGGATCGCCGATCGCGCCTCGCGGCTCTACGCCCCGGCGGTGCATACGCTCGCGGCGCTGACGCTGGCGGGGTGGCTGATCGCGGGCGCCGGGTGGCACGTCGCGCTGACCAATGCGGTCGCGGTGCTCATCATCACCTGCCCGTGTGCGCTCGGCCTCGCGGTGCCGGTGGCGCAGGTGGTCGCGTCCGGGGCGCTGCTGCGCGCGGGGGTGCTGGTCAAGGACGGCTCCGCGCTCGAACGGCTGGCGAAGGCCGATCGCGTGCTGCTCGACAAGACCGGGACGATCACGCTCGGTCGCCCGGTGGTGACGGGCGGGCTGCCTGATGCGCCGGATGAGCGCGCGATCCTCCATGCCCTCGCCCGCGCCAGCCGTCATCCCAGCGCGATGGCGGTCGCTGCGGCGCTGGCCGGTGAGCCGGGCGCGCCGGTCGGGGATATCGTCGAGGAAGCCGGGCTGGGCGTGCGCGGCACCGCGGGCGGCGTCGAGGCGCGGCTCGGCCGGCCGGGCTGGGCCGGGCCGGCGAGCGATAATGCCTCGATCGTCCTCCGCATCGGCGATGCCGCGCCGCGCGCGATCCGCGTCGCCGATCAGCCGCGCGAGGACGCGGCGGCGGCGATTGCGCGGCTCGGCGCGGAGGGACTGACGCCCGAGATCCTCTCGGGAGATGCTCCGGCAGTGGTGAAGGCGCTCGCCGCCCGGCTTGGTATTCCCGGTCGGGCGCGGCTGACGCCGCAGGACAAATATGCGATCGTCCGCGCGGCGGAGGAGAGCGGGCGGCGGGTGCTGATGGTGGGCGACGGGATCAACGACGGGCCGGCGCTCAAGGCGGCCTGGGTCTCGATGGCGCCGGCCAGCGCGAGCGACGTGGGGCAGATGGCGGCGGACCTGGTGTTCGTCGGCACGCGGCTGATGCCGGTGCCGGTCGCGGTCGCCGCCGCGCGCCGCACGATGCGCGTGGTGGCGCAGAATTTCGCGCTGGCGATCGGCTATAACGTGCTCGCCGTGCCGCTGGCCGTCGCCGGCTTCGTCACTCCGCTGATCGCGGCGCTCGCCATGTCCGGCTCGTCGCTGGTCGTCGTCGCCAATGCGATGCGCCTCAGGAGCGCGGCGCGGTGAACAGCGTCGGCATCCTCATCCCGATCGCATTGTTCCTCGGCCTGTCCGGGCTGGGGGCGTTCTTCTGGGCGGTGCGCTCCGGCCAGTATGACGACATGGATGGCGCCGCGCTGCGCATCCTCAACGACGAGGATCCGGAGGACTGATCCGGCCTTAGGGCGCGTTTTTTCGGTTCGTGACAGGTTGATGACAGCGATGCCCGTTATCGGGCGCCTGTCAGACCCTCCCCGTGGCGGCTGTGCGCCGGGGAAGAAGGGCACGAATCGGAGACAGGCGAGTGCGCATCGTTGCACGGGGGAAAATGAGCGCGCGCGTCGCGCGTCGGGTGATCGGGGCGGCGCTTGGCGTCGCGGCGCTGGCTGGCGGCACCGCCGCGGCGGCCGATCCGTCGATGGCGCAGGTCGACGCGATCTTCGCGCGCTGGGCGGGCAAGGACGCGCCGGGCTGCGCGGTCGCGGTATCGCGCGAAGGCAAGCCGATCGCGGTGCGCGCCTACGGCATGGCCGATCTGGAGAGCCATGTCCCCGCCACGGTCGATTCGATCTACGAGGCGGGATCGGATTCGAAGCAGTTCACCGCCGCCGCGCTGGTGATGCTGGCGCGCGAGGGCAAGCTCTCGCTCGACGACGATGTGCGCAAATATCTTCCCGAACTGCCCGATTACGGCGCACCGGTCACGCTGCGCCATATGCTCCACCACGTCAGCGGGCTGCGCGACTGGGGCTCGGTCGCGGCGGTGGAGGGTTGGCCGCGCAACAGCCGCACGGCGAACAACCAGGACGTGCTGGATCTGGTCGCGCGGCAGAAGGAACTGAACTTCGCGCCGGGCACGCACTATCTCTACAGCAACAGCAACTACAATCTCGCCGCGATCGTGGTGCAGCGGGTGAGCGGCCAGTCGCTCGCCGATTTCACGCGCGAGCATATCTTCAAGCCGCTCGGCATGACGCACACGAGCTGGCGCGACGATCACCGCAACATCGTTCCCGGCCGCACCGGCGCCTATGAGCGCGAGGGCGCCGGCTATGCCAACGAGCAGGTGATCGAGGATGCCTATGGCAATGGCGGGCTGCTGACCACGGTCGGCGATCTCGTCAAATGGCAGGCCGCGCTCGATGGCGACTTCTTCGGCAAGGGCTTCGTCGCCGAGATGCAGCAGCCGTTCGTGCTGAAGGACGGGACGAAGAGCGCCTATGGCCTCGCGCTCGTCGCGGGTGATCACGACGGCGTGTTCGAGGTGAGCCATTCCGGCTCGACCGGCGGCTATCGCGCGTGGATGGCGCGCTATCCGGCGCAGAAGCTGGCCGTGTCGCTGCTGTGCAACACGGGCGAGGCGGACACGCCGGTGCTCGGGCGCGAGGTGGCGGATCTCTATCTGCCGCTGCATCAGGACAAGCCCTATGCCCCGCGCGGGCCGTTGCCGACCGGCATGTGGGCCGACCGGCTGACCGGCTTCCCATGGCGCTTCGCCGCCGATGGCAAGGGCGGGCTGACCGCCAACGGTCGCGCGCTCGTGCCGGTCGGGCCGGGTCGCTGGATGCTGCGCGAGGACGTGTTCGCCTTTTCCGGTGACAGACTCGTGCGCGAGACGCGCGAGGGCGAGCGCCAGCCGCTCGACCGCGCCGAAGCGCCCGCGAACGATCTCTCGGCCTATGTCGGTCGCTTCTGCGGCGTCGATGTCGCCTCCTGCATCACGGTGACGCAAAATGGCGGCCGGCTCGTGTTCAGCGGGCCGCGCTGGCGGGGGCAGGCGCTGGAGCCGGCCTATCGCGACGTGTTCACCGGCGACGTGAAGTCGCTCGGCCTGAACCTCGTGCTCAAGTTCCGCCGCGATGCCGCCGGGCGCATCGACACGCTGCGCGTCGGCGAGACCCGCGCCTTCGACCTCTTGTTCAAACGCGCCGGCTGAGCCGGCCGCGACCGCCTTCCGCACCGAACCAATAACAAAGCCAGCCCCGGTTCGCGGCGAGCTGGCGGATCAAACCGACCAAAGGGATATGTGTATGTCGATCCGTAGTGACAGTCTGCGCCATGCGCTCCTTCGCGGCACCGCCGGTGCCGCCCTGCTCGTCTCGCCGCTCCTCGGCGGGGTCGCGATCGCGCAGACCGCGCCCGCCCCGGCGGCCGACGCGGCTCCCGCCGCCGACGATGCGGCTCCCGATATCGTCGTCACCGGCTCGCGCATCGACAAGGCCGGCTTCGACGCGCCGACGCCGACCACGGTGGTCGGCGCGGCCGAGCTGAACCTCGGCGCCCGCCCGAGCGTGGCGCAGGCGCTCAACGACCTGCCGCAGTTCCGCGCGACGCAGACGCCGACCAGCACGGTCGCCAACACCAATTCCTCCTCCTCCGCGATGGACCTGCGCGGCCTTGGCGTGACGCGCACGCTGACGCTGCTCAACGGCCGCCGCTTCACCGGCTCGGCGGATCTCAACACGATCCCGCAGAACATGCTGAAGCGCGTCGAGGTCGTCACCGGCGGCGCCAGCGCGGCCTGGGGCTCGGGCGCGGTCGGCGGTGTGGTCAACCTGATCCTCGACGACAAGCTCGAGGGGCTGACGGTCGGCGCGCAGAACGGCATCTCCTCGCGCGGCGACGGCCATCGCTACAGCTTCAACGGCTCGTTCGGCACCACCTTCGCGGGCGGCCGTGGCCACTTCATGATCGGCGGCGAGTATCAGCGGGACGAGGGCATCTTCGACCGCTTCTCGCGCCCGAACGTGGGCAGCACCGATCTGTTCTCGCCGGTCGGCGGCGTAAACGGGCACTCGCTGGAGCTATCGCGCAACGTTTTCTACGCGAACTACGGCACCAACGGCCTCATCACCTCCGGCCCGGCGTCGCTGGTGGGCCAGACGTTCAACGCCGATGGCTCGACGCGCCCGTTCCAGTTCGGCCAGATCGGCGCGAACGGCACCACGATGGTCGGCGGCGAGGGCGTGTCCTCGAACAGCGAGCACACGCTGACCAACCCGTATCAGCGTTACAACAGCTATGCGCGCCTCAGCTATGAGGTCGGCAATGCCACATTGTGGGCCGACGCGACGTTCAGCCGCATCTGGGCGAAATATCCCTTCTACGCCGAAACCGGCACCTACACGCTGAGCGGCTCCAACCCCTATGTGCAGCAGGCGCTGGGCGGTCAGGTCGGCCCGAACGATACGATCAAGGTCGGCCGCGTGTTCGAGGATTACGGCATGCGCACCTTCGGGTTCAGCCGCCGCAACATCGAGGGCGCGATCGGCATCGACGGCACGATCGGCGACGGCAAGTGGAAATACAGCGCCTATTACGCGCACGGCGAGCTGCGCAACGCGCAGAGCTACGACAACCAGATCACCGGCGCGAACCTGACCAAGGCGCTCGACGCGGTTTACGACGGGAACGGCAACATCGTCTGCCGCGACGCGCTGACCAACCCGAACACCGCCTGCCGCCCGCTCAACATCCTGGGCGCGGGCAGGGCCGATCCGGCCGCCGTTTCCTATGTGTTCGGCAACCAGGCGAGCGTGGTCTACACCACCAAGCTCGACACCACGGGCATCAGCCTGCGCGGCGACGCCTTCAACACCTGGGCCGGCCCCGTCTCGGTCGCGATCGGCGGCGAGGCGCGCTGGGAGAGCAGCACCACCAACTCGCTCGATCCGGTGTCCGCGGCGAAAGGCTTCAGCCGCTTCAACTTCTCGCCGCTCGACGGCGGGTTCAACGTGCAGGAGGGCTTCGGCGAAGTCGCGGTGCCGCTGCTCGACCAGCCGTTCAGCAAGCTCGATATCAACGGCGCGGCGCGCTACAGCCATTACAGCACGTCGGGCGGCATCTGGTCGTGGAAGGTCGGCGCCACCGACCGCATCTTCGACAACCTGCTGCTGCGCTTCTCGCGCTCGCGCGATATCCGCTCGGCCAGCCTGACCGAGATGTACACCACGGTGGCGACCAGCTTCTTCTCGGTCGCCGAGAACGGCAACACCTATAACAATGTGACCCGCTACGCCGGCGGCAACCCGAACCTGCGGCCGGAAATTGGCAGCACGCTGACGGTGGGCGCGGTGTTCACGCCGACGATGGTGCCTGGGCTCAACCTGTCGATCGATTACTACAAGATCGACATCAAGGACGCGATCGTCTCGCTGGGCGCGCAGGACATCATCACGAGCTGCGGCCTCGGCAACAGCGTGGCCTGCGGCCAGATCGACCGTGCTCCGCCCACTGAAGAAGGGCAGCTTGGCGCGCCGACGGTGATCCATTCCACCTACATCAACCTCGCGGAATACAAGACGCGCGGGCTTGACATGGAAGCGTCCTATTCGCTGCCGATGAGCCGCATAAGCAACCTGCCGGGCAACCTGCGCCTGCGGGTGCTGGCGACCTATGTGCCCAAGGTGGAGATCAACAACGGCGTGGCGGTGATCCAGCGCGCCGGCGACGTGGGCGACGGCGTGAACTTCGGCACGCCGAAGTGGCGCGGCACCGGCTCGCTCACCTACACCAACAGCGACTTTTCGATCGACGCGCGCGTTCGCTATGTCGGCGGTGGTCTCTACGACCACACGCTCGATCTGGCGAACAACAGGATCACCAGCCGCACCTATCTGGATCTCGGCGGGCAGACGACGATCGGCGGGTTCACGCTGTTCGCCAGCGTCAACAACGTGTTCGATCGCAAGCCGCCGCTCACCACCTACGGCTCGATCTTCTACGATTCGATCGGCCGCTACCTGAACGTCGGCGCGAAGGTTCACTTCTGAGCCGGGACCGGACGAGGCGCTGAGAAGCGGGGGCGATCGCGAAGGCGGTCGTCCCCTTTCGGCGTTTTGGCCGGTGGCGGGTTGACGGGACGGGAAGGGAGTGGAAACGCGGATGCCGACGGCCCGGACGCGCGGGCCGGGGGCAACGACATCCGCGAGAGGTAAGCAGGGGAAACAAGCGGGCGCCCGTGCCCGATGGAGGCTGCATTGCGCATCTTGCTGGTTGAGGACGACGCCGCGCTCGCGCGTGGCATCGCGTCGTCGCTGGGGTCGGAGGGGCTTTCGGTCGATATCTTCGGCACCGGCGAGGATGCGCTGATGATCGCGCCGAGCGAGCCTTATGCCGCGATCGTGCTCGATCTAGGGCTGCCGGGGATGGACGGGATCGAGCTGCTGCGGCGGCTGCGCCAAGCCGGCGTCGCGACGCCGATCCTGATCCTCACCGCGCGCGACCGCGTCGACGATCGCGTGCTGGGACTGGACGGCGGCGCGGACGATTACATGGTGAAGCCCTTCCACCCGCGCGAGCTTCATTCCCGCGTCCGCGCGCTGATGCGCCGCGCGCAGGGCACGCCGGCGCCGGTGCTGCGGCTCGGCGCGCTGGAATTCGACCGGTCGAGCCGCAGCGTGCTGCTGGAGGGCGTCGCGGTGCCGCTGCGCCCGCGCGAGCTGGCGGTGCTGGAAACGCTGATGACGCGGCCGGGCAAGCTGGTCGGCAAGGAGCAATTGTCGGCGGAGGTGTTCAGCTTCGACGACAATGTCGGGATCAACGCGCTGGAGGTCTATGTCGGGCGCTTGCGGCGCAAGCTGGGCGAGCGCGGGCCGGCGATCCGCACGGTGCGCGGCCTCGGCTACATGATCGAGGCGGCCTGATCGCGGTGCGCGCTTATCCCCGATACAAATCGCTTCAGGCGCGGCTGATCGCGGCGGTGATGCTGCCCCTGGCGCTGCTCGTCGCGCTGCTCGCCGGGATCGCGGGCTGGGCGGTGAAGAACACCGATTCGGACACGCTGGACCGGGTATTGGTGGGATCGGTGCGCACGCTGAGCGGCGCGTTCAACCAGCCGCCCGAATTGCGCGAGAAGGTCGCGCCGCTCATCATCCACCTGCTCAAGCGGCGCGCGCGGCCGCACGTCAATTTCAGCGTCTATCGCGGCGATCGGGTGATGATGGGCGATCCGGCGCTCCGCCCGCCGGCCGACTATCGCATGGACGACGGCGCGATCGACCGCCATCCGCCGGCCGAATTCCCCAAGCAGGCGCGCGATACGCCGATGACGCGCGGCTATATCGATGCGCAGGATGCGGACGGGGTGACGCAGGCGGCCTATCTGCGCGACGGCACGCTGCACGGTCGCCCCGCGCGGATCGCGACCGAGATGCGGCGGCTGCCCGGGAATGGCGATATCGTCGCGATCCAGATCGCCGATTATGTCGACGACCAGCGCATCTACAATCGCGACTATTACTTCCAGATCGTGGGGGAGGGCGGATTGGTGCTGCTCGTCGCGGGGCTGCTGGTGTGGCTGGCGATCGGCTGGGGCCTGCGTCCGTTCGCCGCCCTCACCGGGCAGGTGCGCGATGCGCAGACCGATCCCTCGCCGCAATTCCGTCTCCGGCTCCAGCCGGACATGCCGCGCGAGACGGTGCCGTTCGTCCAATCCTTCAACGCGCTGATGACCCGGCTGGAGAAAGCGAACCAGTCGCTGCGCCAGTTCACCTCGAACGCCTCGCACCAGATGCGCACGCCGCTGGCGGTGGCGCGCGTCCACCTCGACGTGCTGCGCCGCGCCGGGCCGCACGCGCCGGCCGCGCGCGAGGCGATCGGCGACATCACCTATGCGGTGGAATCGCTCGAACGGCTGCTGCTCCAGCTCATCGCGCTGGCGCGGACCGACGAGCAATCGGTCGCGCCGCTCCAGCCGTTCGACCTCACCGCGCTCGCCGGGCGGACCGCCGCCGACCGCGCCGCGCAGGGCGAGGACGACGGGATCGATATATTGTTCGACGCCCCGGGTCCGGTGGCCGCGCTCGGCGACCCCGGCCTCGCGGGCGAGCTTGCCGGCAACCTGATCGACAATGCGATCCGCTACAACCGTCCCGGCGGCACCGTGCGCGTCATGGTCGAGCGCCCGGCTGGTGGCGCGCGGCTGGTGGTGGAGGACGACGGCCCCGGCATCCCGGAACACGAGCGCGAGAAGGTGTGGGAGCGTTTCTATCGCGTTGCGCGGGAGGGCACGCCGGTCGGCAGCGGGCTGGGCCTGCCGATCGTCCGCGCGCTGGCGGAGCGCATGGGGGCGAGCATCGCCCTCGGCACGCCGGAAAGCGGCGTCGGCCTGCGCGTCGTGGTCGATTTCCGCGCTGCCGCGTGACAGGTTGGTGACAGCGATCCGGCCTAGATAGCCTTCCCGTAACAGGGTCGCGACTCCTTCGCGACATATCCGGATGCGGGGAGAAAGACATGGCGGGACGGCGTTTGGGATGGATTGCGGGCTCGCGCGTCGTGCTGGCGGCGGTGCTGGCCGGGCTGGCGATGCCGGCGACGGCCAGGGAGCGCGACCAGCTCACCATCACGCCCGTGCCGAGCGCCCCGCTCGCCGGCCAGTTCACGCTGACGGCTGTGGGCGACCTGATCTATTTGCGGCCGATGCTGGCGACGATGGAGAAGCGCTCGCCGGAGATGATCCGCATCCTGCGCCGCGCCGACGTGACCTTCGGCAATTTCGAGGAGGTCGTCTTCGATCTCCCCACCTTCAAGGGTGCTCCGCAGGCCGAATCCGGCGGCACCTGGATGCTCGGCGATCCGAAGATCGTGGACGACCTCGTGTCGATGGGCTTCGACATCGTCGGCACCGCCAACAACCACGCGACCGACTGGGGCGCGGAGGGGCTGGAAGAAACGATCAAGCGGCTCGACGCGGCGAAGCTGGTCCATGCCGGCACCGGGCGCACCATGTCGGAGGCGCGCGCGCCGCGCTATCTCGACGCTCCGCACGGCCGGATCGGGCTGGTTTCCGCCACCTCCACCTTCACGCCGATGACGCCCGCCGCCGATCCGCTCGGCATGGTGCCGGGGCGGCCGGGTGCCAATGTGATCCGCACGCGGGAGGTGGGGCTGGTCTCGGACGCCGATCTTGCGGTGCTGGCGAAGCTGGCGGGCACGAAGCCGGGTGGCGAGGTGAAGCTCGGCGAGCGCGTCTATCGCGCCGCGCCCGCGCCGCAGCAGCCGCTGACGATCGAATATGACCCCAATGCGAAGGACGAGGCGGCCAATCTCCGCTCGATCCGGCAGGCGAAGCAGAACGGCAATTTCGTCATCTTCTCCTTCCACAACCACGAGCCGAGCGAGGCGGTGCAGCAGCCGCCCGCCTTCACCGTGGATTTCGCGCACCGCGCGATCGACGAGGGCGTCGACGCCTTCATCGCGCACGGGCCGCACCAGCTTCGCGGGATCGAGATCTACAAGGGCAGGCCGATCTTCTATTCGCTCGGCAACTTCGCGATGATGAACAACTCGCTCGATCACCTGCCGGCCGATATGTACGAGCAGTTCGGCGTCGACCCGGCGAAGGTGACGGCGCCCGAGTTCCTCCAGGCGCGCGGCGCGGCGGTGTTCGGCGATCCCAATCTCTATGAATCGGTGATCGCGGAAAGCCGCTTCGTGGATGGCAGGATCGCGGAGATCCGCCTCTATCCGATCGACCTCGGCGTGAGCGAGCAGGGCGCAGGGCGTGGCACGCCGCGTCTTGCCGACGCGACGGTCGGCGCGCGTATCCTCGAGCGCCTCGCGCGGCTCTCGGCGCCGTTCGGCACCCGGATCGCGATCGAGAAAGGCGTGGGAATCATTCGCCTTTCCGGCGCGGGGAAATAAGCTAGACCAGTCCGCATAGAAAAAGAGGGGATCAGATGAACCGCTTCCAGCTTGCCCTTTCCGCCGCTGTCCTGCCGCTGCTCGCGACGCCTGCCGTCGCGAAGCCGGCGGACAATGCCGAGGGCGCGATGCGTGCGCTCTATGCCAGCCGGCCGTTCGACGTGGCGCGCAAGGCGCTCGCGGCGGATTACGACCGGATCGTCAGCGAGATCGTCACGCTCACCGAGATCCCGGCTCCGCCGTTCAAGGAAGCCAAGCGCGCCGCCGCCTATATGGAGATGCTGCGCGCCGCCGGCCTTCAGGACGTGGAGATGGACGAGGAAGGCAATGTGATGGGCCTGCGCAAGGGCACCGGCGGCGGCCCGCTGCTGGTGGTCGCGGCGCATCTCGACACGGTTTTCCCCGAGGGGCTGTCGACCAAGGTGCGGCGCGAGGGCGATTATCTCTACGCGCCCGGCGTCGGCGACGATACGTGCAGCCTGCCGGTGCTGCTCGCCTTCATCCGCGCGCTCGACAAGGCAGGCATCCGCACCAGGAGCGACATATTGTTCATGGGCGACGTCGGCGAGGAAGGGCCGGGCGACCTGCGCGGGATGCGGCACCTGTTCAACAAGGGCAAATACAAGGGCCGGATCGCGCAGTTCATCTCGGTCGAGCCGGGCCGCGACCGCGTGACCAACGGCGGCGTCGGGTCGAAGCGCTACAGGGTCGCGTTCAAGGGGCCGGGCGGGCACAGCTACGGTGCGTTCGGGCTGGTCAATCCGGCCTATGCGATGGGCGACGCGATCGTCGAATTCGGCAAGATGAAGGTGCCGGAGAAGCCGCGCACCACCTATAACGTCGGCGTGGTCGAGGGTGGCACCTCGGTCAATTCGATTCCCTTTGAGACGGCGATGACGGTCGACATGCGCTCGGTCGACAAGGACGAGCTGGCCAAGGCGGACGCCTATCTCCATTCGATCCTGCCCGGCGCGGTCGATCGCGAGAATGCCGCCCGCTCCACCGCGCGCGGCAAGATCAGCTACGAGGCGAAGCCGATCGGCGACCGCCCGGTCGGCCATACCGCCGACGACAATCCGCTGGTGCGCACCGCTTACGCCGCGATCGCGGCCGGCGGCGGCAAGCCGGAGCTGGAGAGCAGCTCGACCGATGCCAACCTGCCGATGAGCCTCGGCATTCCCGCGATCACGATCGGCTCCGGCTTCGCCACCGAGCGCGCCCATTCGCCCGATGAGCGGCTGAAGCTCGATCGCGAGGATACGGTTCGCTACATGACGATGAGCCTCGCGACCGTCATCGGCGCGGCGGGACTGGCGAAGTAACGTCCTGAAAACCCCTCCCCATCAGGGGAGGGGCCTTGCTGCGTCATTTTGCCGGCGGCGTCAGGCCGTGCTCCTCCAGCATCGGGCCGACGTCGGGGTCCTTGCCGTAGAAGGCGCGGAACATCGGGCCGTAATCCTCGGTATGTCCCTTGCTCAGGATCATGTCGCGGAAGCGCTGGCCATTCTCGCGGGTCATGCCGCCGTGGTCCATGAACCAGTGATAGGCATCATGCTCCAGCATCTGCGTCCATAGATAGGCATAATAACCGGCCGAATAGCCGTTCGACCAGATATGCAGGAAATAGCTGCTGCGATAGCGCGGCGGCACGTCGGTCACGTCCAGCCCGGTCGCGGCGAGCGATTTGGCCTCGAACGCATCGACATCCTGTTTCGGTGCGCCGGCCGGCAGCGAATGCCAGTCCATGTCGAGCATCGCGGCGGCGATCGTCTCGCCCAGGGTATAGCCCTGGTTGAACTTGGCCGCCTTCCGGATCTTGTCGACCAGCGGCGCGGGGATCGGCGCGCCGGTGCGATAATCCTTGGCGTAATGCGCCAGCACCTTCGGGTCCCACGCCCAATGCTCGTTGAACTGCGAGGGGAATTCGACGAAATCGCGCGCGACATTGGTGCCGGACACCGCCGGATAGGTCTGGTCCGCGAACAGGCCGTGCAACGCGTGGCCGAATTCGTGGAACATCGTCGTCACATCGTCCGAGCTGATCAGCGCGGGCTGTCCGGCGGCGGGCTTGGTGATGTTGGCGACGTTATAGACCACCGGCCTGGTGCCGAGCAGCTTCGACTGATTGACGAAGTTCGACATCCACGCGCCGCCGCTTTTGTTGTCGCGCTTGAAATAGTCGAAATACATCAGGCCGAGTTCGGACCCGTCCTTGTCATAGACGGTATAGACCATCACGTCGGGCTGATAGACCGGGATGTCGTGGCGTTCCTTGAAGGTGACGCCGTAAAGCTGGTTGGCGGCGAAGAACACGCCCTGCTCCAGCACCGTCTTCAGCTCGAAATAGGGCTTCACCTCATTCTGATCGAGGTCGTATTTCGCCTTGCGCACCTGCGCGGCATAATGGTCCCAGTCCCATGGCTTCAGCTCGAACTTGCCGCCGGTGGCGTCGATCTGCGCCTGAAGCTCGGCGGCCTCGCGCTTCTGCTCGGGCGCGGTGGCGGCGGCCAGCTCACGCATGAAGCCCGACGCGGCCTGCGGCGTCTTCGCCATCTGGTCATAGAGCGTATAGGTCGCCCAATTGGGATAGCCGAGCAGCTTCGCCTTCTCCGCGCGGGCCTGCGCGATCTGCTGGATCGTCGCGCGCGTGTCGTTGGCGTCGCCCTTTTCGGCGCGCGTCCAGCTGCTGTCGAACAGCGCCTCTCGCGTCGCCCGGTCGGTCATGTCCTCGAGATCGGGCTGCTGCGTGGTGTTCTGGAGCGGGATGACCCATTTGCCGTCGAGCTTGCGATCCTTCGCGGCCGCAGCCGCGGCAGCGATCTTGCCCTCGTCCAGCCCGGCCAGCTTTGCCTTGTCGTCCACCACCAGCGCGCCCGCCTTGGCGGCGGCGAGCAGTTTTTGCTGGAAGCTCGTCTCAAGGCTGGCGAGCTGCGTGTTGAGCGCCTTCAGCTTCGTCTGGTCGGCGGCGGAAAGCTGCGCGCCGGCGTGGACGAAGCCATCGTAGTAGACCTTCAGCACCTGCGCCTGCTCGGGTGTCAGGTTAAGCGCGGCGCGCTTGTCCCACAGCGCCTTGACGCGCGCGAACAGCCTGGGATCGAGGTTGATCGCATCCTGATGCTGCGACAATCTGGGTGCGACCGCCGCCTGCACCTTGTCGAGCGTGTCGTTGGTATTGGCCTGCACCACGCCGAAGAAGGCGAGGCTGACGCGCTCCAGCATCCGGCCTGAGCGTTCGAGCGCCGCGATCGTATTGTCGAAGGTTGGCGCGGCGGGATCGTTCGCGATCTTCGCCACTTCGGCGAGCTGCTGCCGCATCGCCGTGTCGAACGCCGGCTGATAGTCGCTGTCCTTGATCTGGTCGAAGCGCGGGGCCTGGAACGGCAGGGTGCTGGGCGTGGCGAAGGGATTGGCGCGCGTCTGCGTCAGCGCCGGTGTCGCAAGGCCGGCGACACCGGCGAGCAGGGCCGATGCGAATAGAAAACGATGAGCCATCAAGCATATCCTCGACAGGGATTCGCCCATCACGGGCATGAGCGCAGGGGTGAGCCTTCGCGTGTCGTGGCGCAAGGGATCGCCTCGCGAGCCCGTTCACTTTTTGCATGTTGCGGTGCAAAAAGAGCGTTCGCCCGAGCCGGGGGTTTCGGCTAGCGCGCACGATGAGACAGTGCTGCTGTCATTTTCTTTCGAGGTTGCGTTTGGTCGTGGATTCCGAAATCGTGGCCGCCGTCTTCGCCATGACGGGGGCTGCGTCTTGATCCAGCGTTGGGGCGTCGATGCCGCGCTCTTTTCGGCCAAATGCTTCATCGGGGCGATGCTGGCCTATTGGATCGCGCTGCGCATCGGGCTGACGCGACCCTATTGGGCGGTCGCCACCGCCTATATCGTCGCGCAGCCGCTGGCCGGCGCGGCGGTGTCGAAGGCGGTGTTCCGGCTTGGCGGTACTTTGCTCGGCGCGGTCGCGGCGGTGGTGCTGGTGCCGAACCTCGTCAACGCGCCGGAACTGCTGACGCTCGCGCTGGCGCTATGGCTCGGCCTGTGCCTCTACGTCTCGTTGCAGGATCGCACGCCGCGCAGCTACGTCTTCCTGCTCGCCGGCTATACCGCGAGCATCATCGGCTTTCCCAGCGTCGAGGCGCCCGGCGCGATCTTCACCACCGCGCTGCTGCGCGTGGAGGAGATTTCGCTCGGGATCGTCTGCGGCAGCCTCGCGCAGGCGCTGATCCTGCCGCAAACGGTGACGCGGCAATTGCTCGTGCGGATCGAGACGATCCTCGCCGATGTCGAGCGGTGGACGCGCGATGCGCTGGGCGAGGCGGGCGGCGAGGCGCTCGATCGCGACCGGCGGCGCGTGGCGCTGGACATCAACGAGCTGCACCAGCTTTCCATCCATTTGCCGTTCGATACCGCGCGCCTGCCGCCGCGCGTGCGCACGGTGCGGGCGTTCCAGGATCAATTGTCGCTGATCCTGCCGCTGGCCAGCGCGGTGGAGGATCGCATCACGCAATTGCGCGCGCTGGACGCGCTGCCGCCCGCCGCCGAGGGGCTGATCGCGCGCATTCGCGACTGGCTCGCCATGCCGCCGCTCGACGTCGACACGCGCGCGGAACTGACCGATGCGCTGATCGCCGACGCCCGTGCGCTGGAGCCGGATGCCGCCGCACCGCTGCAATGGCGCGACGCGCTGCTGCTCAGCCTCGCCGCGCGGCTGGCGGATCTGGTGTCGGCGCATCGCGCGGTGCGCGACCTGCGCGAGCAGATGCGCGCGCCGGGCCGCCGCTCGATCAGCCCGGTGGCGGCGGCGGCGCTGGCGCAAAGCTCGCGCCGCACCTTCCACCGCGACCGCACAGCCGCGCTGCGCTCGGCGCTCGGCGCGATCGCCACGGTGGTGCTCGGCAGCATCTTCTGGATCGGCACCGGCTGGGCGGACGGGGCGGGCGCGGTGCTGATCTCCGGCGTCGCCTGCGCCTTGTTCGGCGCGAGCGACGATCCGCGCCCGATGATCCTGTCCTTCCTGTGGGGCACGATCATCGGCGTGACGCTGGCGGCGATCTATGCCTTCGCGATCATGCCGCGCGTCACCGATTTCGTCACCCTCGTCGCGGTGCTGGCGCCGGCGTCGCTGATGATCGGTGCGTTCCTGATCAATCCACGCGTGTCGCTGATCGCGACCGGGGGAGTGCTTGGTTTCTTCAACATCGTCGGACTGAACGACCATTATGCCGCCGATTTCGCCGCCTTCGCCAACGGATCGCTGGCGCAGATCGCCGGCACGGGCTTCGCCGTGGTCACGGTGGGGCTGTTCCAGGTGGTAGGCGCGAATCGCAGCGCGTCGCGCATCATCCGCGCCGGCTGGCGCGATCTCGCACGGCGCAGCAACCTGCCGGGTCGCTCCGACGTCACCGGCTGGGTAAGCAAGATGCTCGACCGGATCGGGCTGCTCGCACCCCGGCTGGCGGCGATGGGCGAGGATCCCGGCCGCCCGATGCTGGATGCGTTGCAGGACCTGCGCGTCGGCGTCACGGTCGGCCATCTGCGCGACCTGCGGCTTGACGCGGGCGGGCCGGCGGAGGAGTTGATCACCCCCGTCCTGCACGGCGTGGGGCGCTATTATGCGGCGCGGCGGCTCGACCGGGCACCTCCCGACGATCCGGCGCTGCTGGAGGGGATAGACCGGGCGATGCAGGCCTTTTCGCATGACGGGGACGGCGGCATCCGGCGAAGCGCGGTGCTGGCGCTGACCGGCCTGCGCCGCAACCTGTTCCCCGAGGCGCCCGCTTATCATGCGGAGGCGGCGGCATGAACGGCGAGGTCAACATCGCCGGCGTCTATATGCCCGGCCTGCTGGTGCTGGGGATCGTCGCGCTGCTCGTCACCGCGCTGCTGACGCGCGTGCTGGGCGCGATCGGCGCCTATCGCCTGATCGCCTATCGCCCGCTGGTCGATCTGGCGCTGTTCTTCATCGTGCTCGGCGCACTCGTTCTCCTTTTCGCATCGGACGCCCCCCTGCCATGAACCGTTATCTCGCTCCTCTCGGCCGGATCGCCGCGACATTGGTGCTGGTCGCGATCGCGGTGCTCGTCGCGGTCTGGCTGTGGCGCAGGTATGAGGTCGATCCGTGGACCCGCGACGGCCGCGTGCGCGCCGACGTGGTGCGCGTGACGCCCGATGTCGGCGGCCTCATCACCGAGGTGAAGGTGCGCGACAACCAGCAGGTCAACCCCGGCGACCTGCTGTTCGTGGTCGATCGTCCACGCTACGCGCTCGCGCTGGAGCAGGCCAATGCCGCGATCCAGTCCGCCCGCGCGACCCTGGGGCAGGCGCGGCGCGAGGCGAAGCGCGACCTCGCGCTCGGCAACCTCGTCGCGGCCGAGGCGCACGAGCAGAACGTCGCGCGCGTCGCCACCGCCCAGGCCGCGCTGGCGCAGGCCGAGGCGCAGGCGGACGCGGCGCGGCTCAACCTGTCGCGCACCAATATCAAGGCGTCGGTGGCGGGCACCGTCACCAACCTCGATCTCCACCCCGGCGATTTTGTCGCGGCGGGGCAGCAGGCGATGGCGCTGGTCGATCGCGATTCGCTGCGCGTCGAGGCCTATTTCGAGGAAACCAAGCTCGGCAGCATCCGCATCGGCGACAAGGCGCATATCCGGTTGATGGGCGACGGCCGCGTCGTCGAGGGCCATGTCGAGAGCATCGCCGCCGGGATCAGCGACAGCGAACTGACCAATACCGGCAACCTGCTCCCCAACGTGAACCCGACCTTCAACTGGGTGCGGCTCGCGCAGCGCATCCCGGTGCGGATCAAGCTCGACAAGGTGCCCGCCGACCTGCGCCTCGTCTCCGGCCGCACCGCGACGGTGACGATCGTCCCGCATGACGGGGGCGGGAAGTGAGGCGGGGATATGGGTTGGCGCCGCTCGCGCTCGCCGCGCTGCTGGCGGGATGCGTCGCCGGGCCGGACTATCATGTGCCGGAACGCGCGGCCGTCAATGCGCCCGGCGCGCAGGGGAAGTTCGACGCGGCGAAGGGTGGCGGTGTCTTCGCCGACGCGCCGCTCCCCGATCATTGGTGGCGGCTCTATCGCGACGCCACGCTTGACGCGCTGGTGGCGGAGGCGCTGGCGGCGAACACCGACCTGCGCGCCGCCGACGCGAACCTGCGCGCGGCGACCGCCGTGGTCGATCAGGCGCTCGCCGGGCGCACGGTGCAGACCTCCGTCGACGCCGGGGTGGCGTTGGCCCGCCCCTATGGCACCGAGCTGCCGACGACGGGCGAGACGACCTATAGCGCGACGATCGGCGGCGCGCTGCCGCTCGACCTCGCCGGCCGCATCCGTCGCGCGATCGAGGCGTCGCGCGCCGATGCCGAGGCGGTCGCGGCGGTGCGCGATCAGGTGCGGGTGACGGTCGCCGCGACCGCGACGCGCGCCTATCTCGCCGCCTGCGCCGCGAACCTGCGCATCGCGGCGGCGCAGCGCGTGATCCATATCCAGCGGCAGACCTATGACGCGACGCGCCGGCTGGAGAAGGGCGGGCGCGGCACGGCATTCGACACCACCCGCGCCCGCGCGGCGGTGGAGCAGAGCGAGGCGCTGGTGCCGCCGCTGCTCGCCGCGCGTCAGGCCGCGCTCTATCAGCTCGCGACGCTCGCCGGGAAGCCGCCGGCCGATTATCCGCGCGCCGTCGAGGGGTGTGCCGCGCTTCCCGCGATCGCCGGTCCGCTGCCGGTGGGCGACGGCGCCGCGTTGCTCCGCCGCCGCCCGGATGTCCGCGCCGCCGAGCGTCGGCTCGCCGCCGCCACCGCGCGGATCGGCGTCGCCACCGCCAGCTTTTATCCCCAGGTCAGCTTCGGCGGGTCGATCGGCTATACCGGGCCGCTCAAGGGATTGGGCGAGCATGAGGATTTCAACTTCAGCCTTGGCCCGCTGCTTAGCTGGAGCTTCCCCAACCGCCGCATCGTCCGCGCGCAGATCGCGCAGGCGGGAGCCGCCGCCGATGGCGCGCTGGCGACGTTCGACGGCACCGTGCTCGGCGCGCTGCGCGACGTGGAGACGGCGCTCGCCGCTTATGCGCGCGGCCGCGATCAGGTGGCGGCGCTGCGACGCGCGCGTGACAGCGCAGCGACCGCGACGGCACAGGCGGACAAATTGTTCCGCTTCGGGCGCGGCGATTTCCTCAATCTGCTCAGCGCGCAGGCGACGCTCGCCAATGCCGAGGCATCGCTCGCCGCCGCGCAGGCCGGGGTGGCGGACACCCAGGCGCAATTGTTCCTCGCGCTCGGCGGCGGCTGGCAGGCGGACGAGACGTCGGCCGAGGCGACGCCGAAGCCCTGACGCGAGCCGGCGTCAGGCCGCCGGCGCGCCGCCCAACGCCTTCACCAGCGCGATGCTGGCGCGCATCCGGCCGGTTTCCACCGCGATCAGCGCGCGTTCGGAATCGAGCGCCTCGGTCTGCGCGGTGACGACCTCCAGATAGTCCGCCGCGCCGTCATGATAGCGGGTCAGCGCGAGATCGCTGGTGCGCTGCGCGGCGGTGGCGGCGTCGCGCTGCTCGATCGCCTGCGTCGCTAGATGGCGGGTCGCGGCGAGCGCGTCCTCCACCTGTCGGAACGCGGCGAGCACGGTGTCGCGGTAGCCCGCCGACGCCTCGTCATATTGCGCGCGGGACAGCTTCACCTCGGCCGCGCGCCGTCCGCCGTCGAACAAAGTCGCGACCGCCGAGAGCGGCCCCAGCCCCCAGAAGCTGCTGGGGGTGGAGAGCAGCGACGGGCCGGTCGTCTGCCACCCGCCGGCAAGGCCGAGCGAGAGCGACGGGAACCACGCCGCGCGCGCCACGCCGATCCGCGCGTTGGCGCCGAACATCCGCCGCTCGGCCGCCGCGATATCCGGCCGGCGCTGAAGCAGGGTGGAGGGCGCGGAGGCGGGGACGGCGAGCGTGCCGGGCTGCTGGATGCGCGGCGCGATCGCGAAATCGGAGGCGACCGCGCCGACCAGCGCGGCGATCTCATGCTCGGTCGCGGCCCGTTCATTGGCGACCGCCGAAATCTGCGCGCGGGCGTTGGCCAGCACGGTGCGCGCGCGGTTGACGTCGACGCCCGAGGCGATGCCGCCGTCGTGCCGCGTCGCGGTGAGATCATAGGCGCGGGTGAACGCCTCGACCGAGCGGCGCAGCAGGTCCGCCTCCGTGTCCAGCCCGCGCAGCCGCGCATAGGCGTCGGCCACCGCCGCCTGCAGGCTGAGTCGCGCCGAGGCGAGATCGCCCGCGCTCGCCGCCGCATCGGCGCGCGCCGCCGTCACGCTGTTGCGGACGCGGCCCCACAGGTCGATCTCATAATCCAGCGACGCGCCGACGACATAATTGTCATAGGTCGCCGCACTGCCGCTGCTCAGCGGCCGGTTGGCGGAGACGCGCTGCCGCCCCGCCTGCCCGCTGGCGTCGATTTCCGGGAACAGGTCGGACGCGCTCGCCCGCGCCGTCGCGCGTGCCGCGTCGTAGCGCGCCAGCGCGGCGGCCAGCGTCGGGCTGGCCTGCGCGGCGCGCTGCTCCAGGTCGTTCAGCACCGGATCGTCGAACGCCGCCCACCAGTCGCCGCGCGGTGCGGCGTCCTGAGGGGTCGCCGAGGTCCAGCCGGGGACTTCCTTATAGGTCGCCGGGGTCGCGATCGCCGGCGGGCGATAGGCCGGGGCCATCGAGCAGCCGGCGAGCGCCAGCAGCGACAGCGCGGCCGCTCCGGCGCGGCGGGGAAGGCGCTCAGTCGCCATTCGACGCAGCCCGCACGCGCACCTGATCGCCGCTGCGGATCGCGTCCGGCGGGCTGTCCACCACCCGGTCGGCAAGGGTGACGCCCTGCGAGACGGCGACCGTCTTGCCCTCGTCGCGCGCGATCGTCACCGGCTTCACCGTCACGCGGCCGCGCGCGTCGACCACCGCCACGCTCGGGCCGTCGTTGCTGTAGATGATCGTGCTGCCGGGCAGGCTCAGCGTGTTGCCGCCGCCCGCGCCGGTCCTGAACGATACCTGCGCGAAGGCGCCTGGCTTCAGCGCGCCGTCGGGATTGGGCGCCTGCAGCTCGACCAGCACCGCGCCGGCCTTCTCGTCCACCGCCTGCGCGCTGCGCGTCATCGTCGCGGGGAAGGTGCGGCGCGGATATTCGGGCAGCGAGAGCGTCGCGGTCATCCCCGGATGCACCTCCGCCGAAGCGCCCTGCGGCACGCGCACGAACACGCGCACGCGGCTGGCGTCGGAGACGGTGAACAGCGGCTGCGACGCAGCATTGCCGGCGACGACGAGCTGGCCGATCTGCGCCGAGCGGCTCGTGACCACGCCGTTGAACGGCGCGTAGAGGCGAGTGAAGCCCTGCAGCGCGCGCAATCGCCGGACGTTGGCGAGCGCGGCATTGGCGAGCGCGGACTTGGCGGCGAGGTCGCCGGCCTTCTCGTCCGCCTCCTGCCGCGACACCGCATCCTTCGCCAGCATCGTCGACCAGCGCTGCGCGGTGGTGGCGGCGAGCTTCTGGTTGGCGAGCGCGGTCTGGTAATCGGCGGTGGCCTGCGCGAGCTGCTGGTCGATCTCCGGCGCGTCGAGGATCGCGAGCGGCTGGCCGGTGCGGACGTGGTCGCCGATATCGGCGAGCCAGCGCCGGACATAGCCGTTGGTGCGCGCGTAGATCGCCGCGCTGTTCAGCGCCTGCACGTTGCCCGGCAGGACGAGCGCGTCGCCCGCGCCGCCGCTGGCCGGACGGACGACCGCGACGGTGGGGACCGCCGCCTCCGCCGCGACCTGCTTCAGGTCGCCGGTGGCGCTGATGCGGGTGGCGATGCCCACGCCGGCGATGGCGATCGCGGCGATGCCGGCGGCGATGCCGACTCGCTTCAACGTGCGCGGGCTGGGGCCGGCGGCGGCCGGCGGGGGCATATCGGACATGTCAGCCATGGGCGGGGTGCATCTCGACGGTAGGGTGCCGCGCGGCGGCGGTATCGCGCTTGCGGTGGGCGAGCGCGAAGACGGTGGGGACGAAGAACAGGGTGGCGATGGTGGCGCAGAACAGGCCGCCGATCACGGCGCGGCCGAGCGGGGCGTTCTGCTCGCCCCCGTCGCCCAGCCCCAATGCCATCGGCGCCATGCCGATCATCATGGCGAGCGCGGTCATCAGCACCGGGCGGAATCGGACCATGCCGGCCTCCAGCGCGGCGCGCGTGGCGTCGCCCAGCACGGCGAGCCGCTCGCGCGCGAAGCTGACGACGAGGATCGAGTTCGCCGTCGCCACGCCCATGCACATGATCGCGCCGGTCAGCGCCGGCACCGACAGGGTGGTGCCGGTGGTGAACAGCATCCAGACGATCCCGGCCAGCGCGGCGGGCAGCGCGGTGATGATGACGAACGGATCGAGCCAGCTCTGGAAGTTCACGACGATCAGCAGATAGATCAGCACGACCGCGCCGATAAGCCCGAAGGCGAGGCCGGAGAAGGCGGTGTTCATCGTCGCATATTGCCCGCGCACGGTGACGATGGTGCCCTTCGGCACTTCCTTTTCGAGCGACTTGATCGCGTGATGCACGTCGCCGGCGACCGCGCCGAGATCGCGTCCCTGTGGCGAGGCGTAGATATCGACGACCGGCTGGATATCGCGATGCGAGACGACCGGCAGCGTGTTCGAGCGGCGGATTTCCGCCAGTCCGCCGAGCGGCTGCACCCCGCCGCCCGACGCGCCGGAGATCGGGGTATTGCTGAGGTCGCTGATCGAGCCGACGAGATATTCCGGCGCCTGCGCGATCACCGGATAGGAAACGCCGGTCTTGGGATCGACGAAGAACACCGGCGCGGATTGCGCGGTGCCGGCGAGCGAGGCCGACAGGCTGTTCGTCACGTCGCGCTCGTTCAGCCCGTACTGGCCGATGCGCGAGCGGTCGACGTCCACGTCGAGCTGCGGCGAGCGGCCGGGCTGCTGGATGCGCGCGTCGACCAGGCCGGGAATCGCCGTCATCTTCGCCAGCAGCTTGGCGGCATAGACGCGGTTGGCGGCGGCGTTCTTGCCGGCGATCTGCACGTCGATCGGGGCCGGCGCGCCGAAGTTCAGGATCTGGCTGGTGATGTCGGCGGGCAGGAAGGCGAAGGTGGTGCCGGGGAAGCGGCGCGGCAGCTCGCGGCGCAGCGTGGCGACGATCTCGTCGGTCGGGCGATGATGCTCCTTGAGCGTGATCATCATGTCGCCGTCCTGCGGGCCGATCGTGCCGCTGTTGTTATAGACGGTGTTGAGCGAGCTGACCGGCAGGCCGATATTGTCCGCGATCGAGCCGAGCTGGTCGGCCGGGATCAGCTCGCGCACCGCGCGGGTGATATGGTCGAAGCGCGCGGCGGTATCCTCGATCCGCGTTCCCATCGGCACGCGGACGTGCATCGCGATCTGCCCGGAATCGACGCTCGGGAAGAAATTGCTGCCCAGCCACGGCAGCAGCCCGAACGACACCAGCACCACCGCCATGAAGCCGATCAGGAACGGCTTGCGCGCGCCCAGCGCCCGTTCCAGCATCCCGCCATAGGCGGCGCGCGCCTGCTCGAAGCGGCGCTCGAACCCGCGCTGGAAGCGGACGAGCGGATTGCGCGACATGGCGCTGCCGGCGGCGTGCGCGTCCTCGCCCGGCCGGTGCGGCTTCAGCAGGAACATCGCCATCGTGGGCACGAGCGTGCGCGACAGCACGAACGAGGCGATCATCGAGAACACCACCGACAGCGCCATCGGCACGAACAGGAAGCCCGCCACGCCCGGCAGGAAGAACATCGGCACGAACACGATGCAGATGCACAGCAGCGAGACGAACGCCGGCGTCACGATCTGCGCCGCGCCGTCGAGGATCGCCTCCGTCACGCCCTTGCCCTGCTCGAGATGCCAGTTGATGTTCTCGATCGTGACGGTCGCGTCGTCGACAAGGATGCCGACCGCGAGCGCGAGGCCGCCCAGCGTCATCACGTTGAGCGTCTGCCCGAACGCCGCCAGCGCCGCGAGCGCCGCGAGGATGGCGAGCGGGATCGAGGTGGCGATGATGACGGTCGAGCGCCACGATCCGAGGAACAGCAGGATCATCAGGCTGGTCAGCGCGGCGGCGATCGCGCCTTCCTGGATCACGCCCTTCACCGCGCCCTTCACGAACAGCGACTGGTCGCCGATCGGCAGGATCTTGAGCGTGTCGGGCAAGGTCGCGGCGATGCGCGGCAGCGCGTTCTTGGCGCCGTCGATGATGGCGAGGGTGGAGGTCGTGCCGTTCTTGAGGATGGTGAGCAGCACCGAGCGCCGCCCCTCGACGTGGACGACATTGGTCTGCGGGCCGTTGCCGTCGCGCACATGCGCCACGTCGCGCATGTAGATGGTCGCGCCGTTGACCACCTTCACCGGCAGGTCGTTGAGCGCCGCGATCGAGCTGGGGGCGTTGTTGAGCTGGACGCTATATTGCGTCGGCCCGATCTTGACGAAGCCGGCCGGGTTGATCTGGTTCTGCGCCGCCACCGCGCTGCTCACGTCCTGCGCCGACAGCCCCTTGGACTGGAGCGCGAGCGGATCGAGGTCGATCTGGATCTGCCGCTGCTTGCCGCCCGAGGGATAAGGCATGGCGAGGCCGTGCACCGTCACCAGCTGCGGGCGGATCTGGTTCTGGCCCATGTCGAACAATTCCTGTTCGGACAGGCCCTTGCCCGACAGCGCGAGCTGCAGGATCGGCACGGTCGAGGCGCTGTAGTTCAGGATCAGCGGCGGATTGGTGCCGGGGGGAAGCTGCTTCAGCAGCGTTTGCGAGATCGACGTGACCTGCGCCGTCGCGATGCGGATATCGGCGCCGGGCTGGAAATAGACCTTCACCACGCCGATGCCCGGCAGCGACTGGCTTTCGGTATGCTCGATATCGTTGACCGTGGTGGTCAGCGACCGTTCGAAATTGGTGATGATGCGGTTGGACATGTCCTCGGGCGGCAGGCCGGCATAGGTCCAGGCGATCGCGATCACCGGAATGCGGATTTCGGGGAAGATATCAACCGGGGTGCGCATCGCCGACATGATGCCCACGATCGCGATCAATATGGCCATGACGATGAATGTCAGCGGCCGGGTGAGCGCGATCCTGACGATACCGATCATCCAATACCCTCACCTGCGCCGCGGGCGGCTGAATGCCGCCGGGCCATGAACCACCTCTCCCGAAGAAGCCGGCGAACCGCCGTGCCTGCCTTCCCGGACAAGCGGCGCGGCCATTCGCCTGCGCAACGGGGCGCCATCGGCAACCCATTGCGGAAGCGCGCCAATGCGCCCTTGGTCGGGTCGCGTCTAATATATAATATGGTTCGATTGATATCAAACGAGACTTGATTCGTGGACCTACGCCACCTGCGTTATTTCCTCTGCGTGGCGGAGGAAATGCACTTCGGCCGCGCGGCGCAGCGGCTCGGCATCTCCCAGCCGCCGCTCAGCCAGCAGATCCGCGCGCTGGAGGACGAGCTGGGCGTGCGCCTGTTCGACCGCACCAGCCGGCGCGTGCGGCTGACCGAGGCGGGCGAGCTGTTCGTGCCGGAGGCGCGGCAGACGCTGATGCAGGCGGACCATGCGATCGAGACGGCGCGGCTGGCGCGGCGCGGCGAACTGGGACGGCTGCGTGTCGGCTTCACCTCGTCCGGCCCGTTCGTGCCGTTGATCGCCTCCGCGCTCTATCGCTTCCGCGAGACGCATCCCGAGGTGGCGCTGACGCTGCGCGAACTGGGGCGCGACGAGCAGATCGAGGAATTGCGGCGCGGCGGGCTGGATATCGCGCTGGTGCGCGGCGTCGCCCCGCCGGAGCCGCTGCCCGACGTCCACGTCCGCTGCATCATCGAGGAGGACATGGTGGTCGCGATGCGCGCGGGGCACCCGCTGGCGGACCGCGCCGCCGATCCCTCCATCGCCGATTTCGCCGGCGTGCCGATGGTGCTCTACGCCGCTCCGCTCGGCGCGGGGTTCAACGAGCATTTCTTCGCCCTGTGCCGCGAGGCCGGGTTCGAGCCGGAGATCGCGCACGAGGCGAGCAGCTTCGCCACCCTGCTCGGGCTGGTCGCGGCCGGGTTCGGCGCGACGATCCTCGCGCGGTCGCTGGAGCGGCTGCATCTGGAGAATGTGATCTATCGCCGGCTCGACGCGCCGATCGCCAGCCGGCTGTGGCTGATCCACGCGGCGGCGCTTTCGCCCACCGGCCGCGCTTTTCGCGACGTGATCGACGAATTGCGGCTTGACGACACCGCCCCAACGTAAGGATCAGGAAAGGTAGAGGCACAAAAGGCGGCTGCGGGTGTTCGTGCGACATCCCCGATCGGCATCGAAGAACAGGATGAAGGAAGCGCATGACCGACGACCACGATCCGCTCCCCCCTTCTTCCGCTCCCGCCGATGAGCCGCCCGCCCGCCGCCGCCCGTGGAAGATCGTGGCGGCGATCGTCGTGGTGTTCGCGCTGATCGCGTTCGGCGCGAACCGCCTCGCCAAGAGCGGCGGCAACCGCGGCGGCGGCCGCCCGCCGGCGGCGGTGGCGGTGGGCAAGGCGACGACGACCGACATGCCGGTCAGCGTGACGGCGCTCGGCACCGTCCAGCCGATCGTCACCGCGACGGTGCGCACCCAGCTCGCCGGCACCTTGTTCAAGCTGTTCTTCAGGGACGGCCAGATGGTGCGCGAGGGACAGGTGCTGGCGCAGATCGATCCGCGCCCGTACCAGCTCGCGCTCGCGCAGGCGAAAGCCAATCTGGCGCGCGACGAGGCGCAGCTCGCCGCCGCGCAGGTCGACCTCAACCGCTACGAGACGTTGCTCAAGCAGGATTCGATCGCCAGCCAGCAGGTCGATACGCAGCGCGCCACCGTCCGCCAGCTCACCGGCACGATCGCGGCGGACAAGGCGGCGATCGGCACGGCGCAGCTCAATCTCACCTACACTTCCGTGAAGGCGCCCGTCACCGGCCGCGCCGGCATCCGGCAGGTCGATATCGGCAATTACCTCACCCCTTCCGACAGCAACGGCATCGTCGTGGTGACGCAGCTCGATCCGATCGACGTCGCCTTCTCGCTGCCGCAGGCGCAGCTTTCCGCGATCGGCCATGCGGCGGGGGCGGGCAGCGGGCTGCCCGTGCAGGCGCGCAACCAGGACGACAACAATGTGATCGTCACCGGGCGCTTCCTCACCTTCGACAACCAGGTCGACACCACCACCGGCACGGTGAAGGCCAAGGCGCGGTTCGACAACACGGGCAACGCGCTGTTCCCCAGCCAGTTCGTCAACGTCTCGATGCTGGTCAACACGCTGCACAATGTCGTGACTGTGCCGGTCAGCGCGGTGCGCCACGGCGCGCCGGGGGATTTCGTGTTCGTGCTGCAGGGCGATCGCACGGTGAAGCTGACGCCGGTGAAGATCGGCCCGAGCGCCAACGGGCAGGTCGCGATCGCCTCCGGCCTCGCGGCCGGCGCGACGGTGGTGATCGAGGGCGCCGACGGGCTTGAGGACGGCTCCACCGTGCGCCTGCCGGGCGACAAGGGCGGTCCCGGCGCGGGCGGCAGGGGAGGCAAGGGCGGCGCGGCCGGCGGTCAGGGCCGCCGGCATCGCGGCCAGGGCAACCAGGCGGGATGACCGACACGGCCGCGCCCGCCGCGCCGCCGCCACCCCCGCCGCAACCCGGCGGGCCGTCGCGCGCGTTCATCCTGCGCCCGGTGGCGACGACCTTGCTGATGGTGGCGATCCTGCTCGCCGGCCTCGTCGCCTATCGCTCGCTGCCGCTCTCCGCGCTGCCGGAGGTGGACTATCCGACGATCCAGGTCTCCACGCTCTATCCCGGCGCCAGCCCGGACGTGATGGCGCTGACCGTCACCTCGCCGCTGGAGCGCCAGTTCGGGCAGATGCCGGGGCTGACGCGGATGACCTCGGCCTCCTCGTCCGGCGCGTCGGTCATCACGCTGCAATTCCGGCTCGACCTGTCGCTCGACGTGGCGGAGCAGGAGGTGCAGGCGGCGATCAACGCGGCGAACACGCTGCTGCCGAGCGACCTGCCCGCCCCGCCGATCTACGCCAAGGTCAACCCGGCCGACGCGCCGATCATCTCGCTCGGCGTCACGTCGGAGACGCGACCGCTGGGCGAGGTGCAGGGGATCGTCGAGCGGCAATTCTCGAACAAGATCGCGCAGGTTTCCGGCGTCGGTCTGGTCTCCATGTCGGGCGGGCAACGGCCGGCGGTGCGCATCCAGGCCAATGTCGCCGCGCTCGCCGCGCGCGGCCTGTCGCTCGAATCGATCCGCACCGCGATCGGCAACGCCAACGCCAACGCCGCCAAGGGCAGTTTCGACGGCCCGACCAAGAGCTGGACGATCGACGCCAACGACCAGCTCGCCGACGTGGCGAGCTACAAGAGCCTCGTCATCGCCTTCGCCAACGGCGCGCCGATCCGGCTGTCGGACGTCGCGAACGTGGTGCAATCGACCGAGAACGTGCGGCTCGGCTCGTGGATGAACGGCCAGCCGGCGGTGGTGATCGACGTGCAGCGCCAGCCGGGCGCCAACGTCATCGGCACGGTCGATGCGATCAAGGCCGCGCTGCCCGATCTGGAGGCGCAGCTTCCCGCCGACGTGCATGTGACGGTGCTGACCGACCGCACCGCCGGCATCCGCGCCTCGGTGTCGGACGTGAAGTTCGAACTGGTGCTGGCGGTCGCGCTGGTGACTTTGGTGATCTTCCTGTTCCTCGGCTCGCTACGCGCGACGGTGATTGCCAGCATCTCGGTGCCGCTGTCGCTGGTCGGCGCGTTCGCGGCGATGTATTTCATGGGCTTCTCAATCAACAACCTCACCCTGATGTCGCTGACCATCGCGTCGGGCTTCGTGGTCGATGACGCGATCGTCGTGCTGGAGAACATCTCGCGCCATATCGAGGAGGGGATGCGCCCGTTCGAGGCGGCGCTGAAAGGTGCGAGCGAGATCGGCTTCACGATCATCTCGCTGACGGTCAGCCTGATCGCGGTGCTGATCCCGCTCCTGTTCATGGGCGACGTGGTCGGCCGCCTGTTCCGCGAGTTCGCGGTGACGCTGGCGGTGACGATCCTGCTCTCCGCCGTGGTCGCGCTGACGCTGGTGCCGATGCTCTCGGCGCGCTGGCTGCGCGCGGAGCATGACGAGCGGCGCTATCGCATCTCGGAGATGACACAGGGCTGGTTCGATCGCGTCGCGCATCAATATGCCCGCGCGCTCGACTGGGTGATGCTGCGCCGGACGCTGACCCTGCTGGTGTTCGCGGGCACACTCGTCGTCACCGCCATCCTGTTCTACGTCATCCCCAAGAACCTGTTCCCGGAGCAGGACACCGGCCAGATCGCGGTGACGACCACCGCCTCGCAGGACATCGGCTACACTCGCATGGCGGGATTGCAGCAGCAGATGGCGCAGGCGTTGCTCGCCGATCCCTCGGTGGCGAGCCTCAGCTCCGCGATCGGCGTCGACGGGCAGAACGCCACGCTGTCGCAGGGCCGGATGATCGTGAACCTCAAGCCGGAGGGCCAGCGCGGGAATTTGAGCGAGGTGCTCGACGGGCTGGGGCGGGCGGCGGGCAAGGTGCCGGGGATGCGCGCCTATTTCCGCCCGGTGCAGGACCTGACGATCGACACCTCCACCGGCGTCAACGCCTATCGCTTCTCGCTGCAGGGCGCGGACGAGGGGCAGGTGGACGAATGGGGCGCGAAGCTCGCCGCCGCGCTCAAGAACGATCGTCACCTCAGCAACGTCACCTCGGACGTGCTGGCGGGCGGCCGCGCGGTGGTGGTGGACATCAACCGCGACACCGCAGGGCGGCTCGGCCTCAGCGCGCTGGCGATCGACAATGCGTTGTACGACGCGTTCGGCCAGCGCATCGTCTCGACCATCTACACCCAGTCGAGCCAGAATCGCGTGATCCTGGAGGCGCAGCCGGGCAGCGTCGCCGATCCGCAGGCGCTGGGCGATCTGCGCATCCCGCTGTCGGGCGGGACGAACGTGCCGCTCTCCGCCGTCGCGACGATCCGCACCACCGATGCGCCGCTGGTGGTGGCGCGCGAGGCGCAATTCCCGGCGGCGACGATCGGCTTCGATCTCGCGCCCGGCGTGTCGCTGGGCAGCGCGGTGTCGGCGATCGAGCGGGCGGAGAAGTCGATCGGCGTGCCGCCCGCCATCTCGACCAACTTCACCGGCGCGGCGAGCGCGTTCAAATCCTCGCTGGCGAATGAATTGTGGCTGATCCTCGCCGCGATCGTCGTGGTCTATATCGTGCTGGGCGTGCTCTACGAGAGCTTCGTCCATCCGGTGACGATCCTCTCCACCCTGCCCTCCGCCGGGATCGGCGCGCTGCTGTTCCTGTGGATGACGGGGCTGGGGCTGGGCGTGATCGGCATCATCGGCATCGTCCTCCTCATCGGCATCGTGAAGAAGAACGCGATCATGATGATCGACTTCGCGCTGGACGCGATGCGCGAGGAAGGGGAGGACGCGCATCACGCGATCCGGCAGGCGGCGCTGCTGCGTTTCCGGCCGATCATGATGACCACCTTCGCCGCGTTGTTCGCCGCGATCCCGCTGATCTTCGGCGGCGGCATGGGGCATGAGCTGCGCCAGCCGCTCGGCATCGCCATCGCGGGCGGCCTGATCTTCAGCCAGGTGCTCACCCTGTTCACCACGCCCGTGATCTTCCTCGGGCTGGAGGAATGGCGCGAGCGCGGCTGGAGCGTGCGGCGGCGCCCGGTTGGCGGCGAGGCGCGGACCGCGTGAACTTCTCCGCGCCCTTCATCCGGCGGCCGGTCGGCACGATCCTGCTGACGATCGGCCTGATGCTGGCGGGCGCGGCGGCGTTCTTCATGCTGCCGGTCGCGCCGCTGCCGCAGGTCGATTTTCCGACGATCATGGTGCAGGCCAGCCTGCCCGGCGCCAGCCCCTCGACCATGGCGTCGAGCGTCGCCGCGCCGCTCGAGCGCCACCTCGGCACGATCGCGGGCGTATCGGAGATGACCTCGCGCTCGGGCGTCGGCTCATCCTCGATCGTGCTGCAATTCGATCTGTCGCGCGATATCGACGGCGCGGCGCGCGACGTGCAGGCGGCGATCAACGCCAGCCGCGCGGACCTGCCCGCGACGCTGCGCACCAACCCCAGCTATCGCAAGGCCAATCCGGCCGAAGCGCCGGTGCTGATCCTCGCGCTTACCTCGCCGACGCGCAGCCCGTCCGAAATCTACGATGCGGTGTCCACCGTCGTGCAGCAGAAGCTGCTCCAGGTGCAGGGCGTCGGCAACGTCGAGCTGGGCGGCGCGGCGCTCCCCTCGGTGCGCGTCGAGGTCAATCCGCTGGCGTTGTCGCAATATGGCATCGCGCTGGAGGACGTGCGCACCGCGCTGCAATCCGAAAGCGCCAACCGGCCGCGCGGCATCCTCGACGCGCGCGGCTATAGCTGGCAGATCTATTCCAACCAGCCGGGGCTGCACGCCGCCGACTATCGCGACACGGTAATCGCATGGCGCAATGGCGCGGGCGTTCGGCTGTCGGATATCGCCAGGGTGGAGGACGGGCCGGAAGACATCCGCACGATGGGCCTGTTCAACGGCAAGCGCGCGGTGCCGGTCATCATCAGCCGCCAGCCGGGCGCGAACATCGTGCAGGTGGTGGATTCGCTGAAGGCGCAGCTTCCCGCGCTGCGCGCCGCCGTCCCGTCCGACATCCACCTCGACGTGGCGAGCGACCGCACGCTCACCATCCGCGCCTCGCTGCGCGAGGTGGAGGTGACGCTGCTGATCGCGACCCTGCTGGTGGTGCTGGTGGTCAGCCTGTTCCTGAGGAGCTGGCGCGCGACGCTGATCCCGGCGGCGGCGGTGGTCGCCTCGCTGCTCGGCACGGTCGGCGCGATGTATCTCGCGGGGTTCAGCCTCGACAACCTCTCGCTGATGGCGCTGACCGTCGCGACCGGCTTCGTCGTCGACGATGCGATCGTGGTGGTGGAGAACATCAGCCGCCACGTCGAGGCCGGGATGAAGCCGTTCGAGGCCGCGCTGGCCGGCGCGCGCGAGGTGGGCTTCACCGTGCTGTCGATCTCGTTGAGCCTGATCGCGGTGTTCGTGCCGCTGATCTTCATGGGCGGGATCGTCGGGCGGCTGTTCCGCGAATTCGCGCTCACCATGTCGATCGCGGTGCTGATCAGCCTCGTCGTGTCGCTCACCACCACGCCGATGCTCGCCTCCCGCGTGCTGCGCAACGAGGAGAGCGAGGGGCGGATCATGCGCGCGGCGGGGCGCGGGTTCGACTGGGCGCAGGCGCGCTATACGAAGGCGCTGGACTGGGCGCTGGCCAACCGCGGCGCGGTGCTGCTGCTGCTCGCCTGCACGGTGGCGCTCAACATCTACCTGATCGTGGTCGCGCCGAAGGGCTTCTTCCCGCAGCAGGACACCGGCGGCCTGATGGGCGGCCTGCGCGCCGACCAGAGCATCTCCTTCACCGACATGCAGGACAAGCTCACCCGCATCACGCATATCGTGAAGAGCGATCCGGCGGTGGCCACGGTGGTGGCCTTCACCGGCGGGTCGCGCGCCGGCGGCGGCTTCATGTTCGCGACGCTCAAGCCGCGCGGCCAGCGCCCGCCGGTGCAGGCGGTGATCGCGCGGCTGCGGCCGAAGCTGGCGAAGGTCAGCGGCGTCAGCCTGTTCCTCAATCCGGTGCAGGATCTCCAGGTCGGCGGGCGGCAGAGCAACAGCACCTATCAATATGTGCTGAAGGCCGACGATCCCGACGTGCTGAAGGCGGCGGGGCAGAAGCTGGTCGATGCGCTGAAGCAGCATCCCGATACCGTCACCGACGTCGATATCGACCAGCAGGACGCCGGCGCCAACGCCTTCGTAGAGGTCGATCGCGACGCCGCCGCGCGGCTCGGCGTGACGATGCAGGCGGTCGATGCGGCGCTCTATGACGCGTTCGGCCAGCGGCAGGTGGCGAACATCTATTCCGGCCTCAACCAATATCATGTCGTGATGGAGGCGGCGCGGCGGTTCAACGGATCGCCTGCTTCGCTCGCCAACATCTGGCTGCCGCTCAACCCGCCCGCGAACAACGTGTCCAATGGCGTCATCACGCCGCCGAGCGTCGCGAAGGCGGCGGCGGCGGACAATGCCGGCGGCGGCGCGCCGAGCGCCGGCACCGGCGGCACCGGATCGGGCGGCTCGGCGGTCGCGGCGGGCAATGCGGTGAGCACGGCGGCGCGGACGATGGCTCCGCTGTCGGCGATCGCGCACTGGTCGACCGGATCGACCAACGCGGCGGTGAGCCATTCGGACGGCGAGCCTTCCGCCACCGTCTCGTTCAACCTGCCGCAGGGCGTGTCGCTCGGCCAGGCGGCGCAACTCATCGCGCAGGTGCAGGCGAGCCTCGCGCTGCCCGCCACCGTCCACGGCGAGTTCGGCGGGACGGCGAGGGTGTTCAAGCAATCGACCGGGTCGATGCCGATCCTGATCCTCGCCGCGCTGCTCGCGATCTACATCGTGCTGGGCATCCTCTACGAAAGCGCGATCCATCCGCTGACCGCGCTTTCCACCATCCCCTCCGCCGGGGTCGGCGCGATGATCGCGCTGATCGCCACCGGCGGCCAGTTCGACGTGATCGCCCTGATCGGCATCATCCTGCTGATTGGCATCGTGAAGAAGAACGCGATCATGATCATCGATTTCGCGCTGGAGGCGGAGCGCGGCGAGGGGCTCAGCCCGGTCGCGGCGGTGCGCGAGGCGTCGCTGCTGCGCTTCCGCCCGATCATGATGACGACGATGGCCGCTGCGCTCGGCGCGCTGCCGCTGGCGATCGGCTTCGGCGACGGGGCGGAATTGCGCCGCCCGCTCGGCATCGCGATCTTCGGCGGGCTGGTCGCCAGCCAGTTCATCACCCTGCTCACCACCCCGGTCGTCTATCTCGCGCTCGATCGTTTCCGCCGCCGCCACGGCGCGGAGGAGCGCATGCTGGCGCGCCACGGCGATCTGCCGCTTTCCTCTCCCGGAGCCTCCGCATGAAGCGCGTCCTGCCCGTCGCCACCGCCCTGCTGCTCGCCGGATGCAGCATGGCCCCGGCCTATCGCCCGCCGACGACCGTGGCGATCCCGCCCTCGTTCAAGGAGCAGCCGGGCTGGGGCGCGGCGAACCCGAGCGACGCGGTGGCGCGGGGCGACTGGTGGAACCTGTTCGGCGATCCGGCGCTCGACGCGCTGGAGCGCAAGGTGGAGGTCACCAACCAGAATGTCGCCGCCTCCCGCGCGGCCTATCAGGCGGCGCGCGCGCTGGTGATGGTGCAGCGCTCGCAGCTTTTCCCGACGATCACCGGCTCCGCCAGCGGGCAGCATTCCGGGGCCTTCTCCGGCGGCGCCGCGTCCAGCGTCGGCACGGGCAGCAACGGCACCGTCACCACCTCCGGCTCGCGTTTCGCGCTCAGCATCGGCGGAAGCTGGGAGCCGGACCTGTGGGGCAAGCTCGGCAACGCCGTGACGCAGGCGAAGGCGAGCGCGCAGGCGAGCGCGGGCGACCTCGCCAACGCCACGCTCTCCGCGCAGGGCGAGCTTGCCACCAACTACATCGAATTGCGCGGGATCGACGCGCAGATCGTGCTGCTCGACGCGACGATCAAGGATTACCGGCGCGCGCTGACCATCACCACCAACAAGTACAAGGCCGGCACGGTCGCGCATTCGGACGTCTATCAGGCGCAGACCTCGCTATCGAACGCGATCGCCTCGCGGCAGGATCTCGATCGGCAGCGGGCGGTGCTGGAACATGCCATCGCGGTGCTGGCGGGCGAGAATCCCTCGACCTTCTCGATCGCGCCGGTCGAATGGAAGCCGGTGGTGCCGGCGGTGCCGGGCGTGCTGCCCTCCACCCTGCTGGAGCGGCGGCCCGACATCACGGCGGCGGAGCGGCGGGTGGCGGCGGCCAACGCCAATATCGGCATCCAGCGCGCGGCCTATTTCCCCGACGTCACGCTGACCGGCAACGCCGGGACGAGCGGCGGCGCCGTGCGGCAATTGTTCTCCGCCGCGACGAGCCTGTGGTCGTTCGGGCTGAGCGGGCTGATGACCCTGCTCGATTTCGGCGCGCGCCACGGGCAGGTGCTGCAGGCGCGCGCGCAATATGACGAGGCGGTGGCCAATTATCGCCAGACGGCGCTCACCGCCTTCCAGCAGGTCGAGGACAATCTCGCCGCCACCCGCACGCTCGCCGACGTGACGCAAAGCCGCGCCGCCGCCAGCGACGCCGCGACGAAGGCGGAGGCGATCGCCAACAACCAGTATCGCTCCGGCCTGATCGACTATTCGGAGGTGATCGTCGCCCAGACCACCGCGCTCAGCGCGCGGCAGACGCAGATCCAGGCGGTGCTCAACCAGCAGACCGCCGCGATCGCGCTGGTGCAGGCGATCGGCGGCGGGTGGAGCAAATGCGGCGACAAGGCCGCCGGGGGCTGCTGAGGCGCGGAGGGTCAGGCCCCGCGCGCCGCCTTCCAGTCGCGCTTCACCTTCTTGGCGAGGCTCCATTTGTGGACCTCGGTCGGGCCGTCGTAGATGCGGAAGGCGCGGACCTCGCGGAACACCTGCTCGACGATCGTGTCGCCGGTCACGCCGCTGCCGCCCATCACCTGCACGCAGCGGTCGGCGACGCGCATCAGCGCCTCCGACACCGCGACCTTCGCCATCGAGCTTTCCGCCGTGCCGAGTTCGCCGGTGTCGAGCACCCCGGCGCACCAGTCGATCATCAGCTCGGCCTGCTTCAGGTCGATCAGATTCTCCGCCAGCATGAAGCCGACGCCCTCGTGATCGACCAGAGCCTTGCCGAAGGCGTGCCGGCGGCAGGCGTAATCGGTCGCGATCTCATTGGCGCGGGTGCAGGCGCCGAGCCAGCGCATGCAGTGCGAGAGGCGCGCGGGGGAGAGGCGGACCTGCGCATATTTGAAGCCCTCGCCCGCCTGCCCGAGCATCTGGTCGGCCGGCACGCGCAGGTTGTCGATGCGGATCGTGGCGTGGCCGCCGGGCATCGAGCTGTCGATCGTGTTCGGCACGCGCTCGATCGTGATCGCGGGATCGGGCAGGTCGACGAGGAACATGCACGCCCCTTCATCGGCCTTCGCCATGACGATGCCGACCTTCGCGCCGTCCGCGCCGGTGATGAACGCCTTGCGCCCGTTGATGACCCAATGATTGCCGTCCGGCCGGCAGGTGGTCAGCATCATCGACGGGTCCGATCCCGCGCCGCCTTCCGCCGCCGGCTCGGTCATGAAGAAGGCGGAGCGGGCGCGGCCCTCGACCAGCGGCTTGAGGAAACGCTCCCTGATCTCCGCGCCGCCGACCTTGCCGAGCAAATACATGTTGCCTTCGTCCGGCGCGGCGGTGTTGCACGCGAGCGGGCCGAGCGGGGAGAGGCCGGTGCGCTCCAGCACGATCGCCGTCTCGCGCTGCGACAGATGGCTGCCGTCGGCGAGGATATGCGGGGTGAGCACGCCCGCCGCGCGCGCCTTGCCGCGCATCTCCATCACCAGCTCGTCGGTCGGGCAGTCGTGATGGTCGCGGCGGGGATCGCGCTCATAGGGCACGATCTCCTCGCGCACGAAACGCTCGACGCGATCGGCGATCTCCAGCGTCTTTTCGATGCCGATGCTCATGCCTTCTTCTCCTTGTCGGTGTCCGTGGATTCGTTGCGGGGCGCGTCGACCTCCGGCGGGTCGCCCCAGTCGCGCGCCAGCAGTGCGGCGAGCCGGTCGATGTCGGTCGTGCCGAGCCGTGCTATCAGCTCGCGCTCGATCGCGCGCATCGTCGCGCGCGCGGCGCGGGTGAGCGCGCGGCCCTCCGGGCTGAACCGGACGATGCGCGCGCGGCCGTCGGCGGGATCGGGCAGCACCTGCAGGATCTTCCGGCGCACCAGCTCGTCGATCATCTGGCTCATCGACTGGCGCGTCATGCCCAGGTTGTGCGCCAGCCGCGCCGGGCGCGTCACGCCGTTGGCGATATTGGCGAACAGCATGGACTGCATGCGCGTGACGGGCGGCCAGCCGGCGCGGCGCAGCGCGCCCTGCAACGCCTCGTCATACCAATAGACCGCGCGCAGCAGGTCCATCATCAGCATCGGGAGATAGCCCCCGTCGCCGCTCGACGCGGCGGCGGTTTCGCTGCTGTCCCGCCGTGATGCCATGATCGACCCTTTGCCCCCCTCGCCGGATGCGCTGCCTGTAAGGACGCGGCGGAACCGTGGCAACGCGGCCGATCCCGCGCTTGACCCCCTGCCCGCGCGATATGTAGTTAGTATCCGAAGCAATATCGCCCGGCCATCGCTTTTTATGGCGGGGCCGGATCAAGGAGAGCGACCCATGACCCGCAACATCCCGATGCGCGAACCGCGCTTCGCCTATCTCTGTTCCTATCGCGCGGAATTCACCGAGCCGCAGCAGATGGTCGGCCGGGGCCATTTCGGCACGCGGATGATCGCGGCGCTGACCGGCGGGACGCTGACCGGGGAGCGGCTTTCGGGCCGCGTCATGCCGAGTGGCGGCGACTGGGCGACGATCGACGATCGCGGCGTGCTGCGGCTCGATGCGCGCGTCACGCTGGAAACCGATGACGGGGCGCTGATCTACGTCTCCTATCGCGGCGTGTTGCGGCCGATGGAGAAGGTGCGCGAGTTCACGCGGCGCGGCGGCCCGAAGACGGCGGAGGAGCACGGGCAGGTCTATTTCCGCACCGCCCCGGTCTTCGAGACGGGGCATCCCGACTATCAATGGCTCAACGATATCGTCACGGTCGGCATCGGCGCCTCGGTGGGCGGGGCGGTGGAATATGACGTTTACGAGCTGTTGTGACGCCGCTGCGACGAACTGTTAGATTCCTAATTGAATTTAGGCAGGCAACCTGACAATATGTCTCCAAGCAAGGAGTCGCCCCGCGTGAGCGAGGGCGTTGTCAGGAGAGCCCGATGTCCAAGCCGCAGACGGTCCAGCCGTTCATCCCCGCCAATGACGATTTCCTGACGCGCGGCGAGCTTGCCGCGCTCACGCCGGCCGAGCTGATCCGCCGCACCACGGCGCTGAAGCCGATGCTGGCGGCGCATGCGGCGGAATGCGAGCGGCTGCGCCATCCCATTCCCGCCGTGTGGAACGAGATCCGCAAGACCGGCTGCTTCTATCACTTCATCCCGAAGAAATATGGCGGGCTGGAATTCGACGCGGACAGCTTCATCGACGCGATGATGCCGCTGAGCGAGGGTTGCCCCTCGACCGGCTGGGTGGCGGCCTTCTGCGTCGAGCATAACTGGATGCTCACGCAATTCCCGGAGGAATTCCAGGACGAGATATTCGGCACGCGCGACGGCGATCGCGTTCCGTATGTCATCGCCCCCGGCGCCACCGCCCCGCCGGGAAAAGCGGTGGCGGTCGACGGCGGCTACCGCATCAGCGGGCGCTGGAAATGGGGCACCGGGGTGATGCACTCCGATTGGGTGCTGGTCGCCTGCGCGATCGTCGACGGCCCGGAGAATGTCGTGCTGTTCTGCGCGCTGCCGACCGAGCAGGTGACCGTGCTCGACACCTGGCACATCGACGGCATGGAGGGTACCGGCAGCCACGACCTGCTGATCGAGGACGCCTTCATCCCCGCGCATCGCACGATGGACATGGCGGAGATGCGCGCCGGCACCGCGCATGGTTCGCGGCTGTACGACAATCCGATCTATCGTCAGCCGATGCTGCCGTTCCTCGGCGTGACGGCGGCGATCTCCGGTGTCGCGGCGGCGCGCGCCGCGACCGCGCTGTTCCGCGACCAACTTGCCGAACGCGTGGTGCACGGCACCAACATCACCCAGTCCGAAAAGCCCGCCGCGCAGATGCGCCTCGCCAACGCCAGCGTGATGGCGCGCACCGCGGAACTGCTGCTGCGCGATGCGATCAACACCAACATCGCGCTGGCCCGGCCGGAGCAGCGCGCCGATTTCGAGCAGCGCTCGCGGATGCGGCTCGAGATCGCGCAGGCGATGGAACTGTGCCGTCACGCGGTCATGATGGTGGCCGAGGCGAGCGGCGCCAGCTCGCACCTGCGCAGCAATCCGATGCAGCGCTATCTGCGCGACGTGAACGTGATGTCGAACCACATCGTTTACGACAAGGACGGCGCGGCCGAGCTGCACGGTCGCGCGCTGATCGGCCTGCCGCCCAACGCGCTGACCTTCTAGGAAGGGCTTGGCCGCATTTAATTAGAATGCTAACTATACGAAGCCGGGAAGCAGATAAGCCGCCAGGCGGACGGGCGCGAGAGCATCGCCCGATCCGCGAAACGCAGAGGAGGAGGATGCCGTGAAGCTATTCAGAAATCACCGCATGGGGTTGCTGCTCGGGGCGGCGTTGCCGCTGGTGGCCGCATCCGCCGGCACCGCCGTCGCGCAGGACACGGGAGCCGGGGAAACGGCGACCCAGCAGACCGCCGCGACCGGCAACGACATCATCGTCACGGCGACGCGCCGGCCGCAGACCCTGCTTGACGTGCCGCTTTCGGTGGCGGTGGTTTCCGGCGATTCGCTGGCGAAGATGGGCACGCGGCAATTCAACGATCTTCAGGGCAGCGTCCCCAACCTCCAGATCGACCAGACCAACGGCAATTTCGTCATCAACATGCGCGGCCTTGGTTCGGGCGGCGGCAATCTGGCGTTCGAGCAATCGGTCGGCTTCTTCGTCGACGGCGTCTATTCGGGCCGCTCGCGCTCGCTGCAGACCGCGATGATGGACGTCGCGCGGGTCGAGGTGGTGCGCGGGCCGCAGGGTGCATTGTTCGGCAAGAACACCGACGCCGGCGCGATCAGCGTCATCACCGCCGCGCCGACCCGCGATTTCGAGGGCCGCGTCAGCGCGGGCTATGAATTCGAGAATCAGGGCTGGAACGCCGAGGGCTATCTCTCCGGCCCGATCACCGACAACCTCTCCGCCCGCTTCAGCGCGCAGGGCGGCCACGCCGGCGGCTATATGTGGAACCGCGCGACGAAGACCGACGACAACAGCAACGACTATCTCGGCCTTCGCGGGCAATTGCTGTTCGAGCCGATGCAAGGCATGTCGGCCAAGCTGAAGGTCGAATACGGCAAGAACAATTACAACGGCAACAACCTCGCCTATAACGGGCTGGGGACGAGTGACGTTGCCAACGCGATCCGTGCGATCGACGCGCCTTATGGCGGCGCGATCGAGACGCCGAGCTTCACGCGCATCCAGTCGTCACCTTATGGTCGGGGCTTCTCGCGCACGGAGAATTGGAACGTCACGCTCACGACCGATACCGATCTGGGCGGCGGCGTGAAGCTGACGACGATCACCGGCTATCAGCATATCAAGGCGCGGACCAACACCGATATCGATGTCAGTCCGCTCACGTTGGTCGACAACCTGCACACCGAGAGCACGACGCAATTGTCGGAGGAGGCGCGGGTCTCCGCCTCGATCGGCAAGCTGTCGCTGATCGCCGGGCTGCAATATTATTATGCGCAGTCGCATATCGTGCAGGGTGTTTACTGGAACAATCCGGGACTCGCGCTGCCGCTGTTCGTCGGCAATTCCATCCTGCCGTTCGATCAGAAGAGCGAATCCATCTCGCCGTTCCTGGCCGGCAATCTGGAGATACTGCCGGGGCTGACGATCGACGGCAGCGTTCGCTACAGCGACGAGACGAAGCAGGCGCGGATGCAGCAACTGCCTGGCGGCCCATCGGCATTCCTGCCCTATGACATCCGCGGCCGGCGGCACGAGAAATTGTGGGATTACTCGGGTAAGGTGAGCTACAAGTTCAACCAGCGCGGGCAGATCTATGTCAGCTATGCCACTGGCAGCAAGGGCGGCGGCTTCGTCGCGAACGACACCCAGCTTGGCAGAACCGGTAAGTATCAGTTCGATCCCGAGCGCGCGCGTTCGTGGGAAGCGGGCCTCAAGCTGCGCGGCGAGGGCGGACTCTACGACCTCAATCTTGCGGTGTTCAACACCAACTTCGACAATCTCCAGGTCTCGTCGTTCAACGGCGTGAACTTCGTTACCGGCAATGCCGCGAAGGTGCGGTCGCGCGGCGTGGAACTGGAGGGCGACCTCCGGCCGGTTTCGTTCTTCAGCGTCGGCGGGAACGTCGCGTTGCTGGACGCGAAGTATCAAAGCTATCTGGGGCCGTGCATTTATAACGCAAGCTGCCCACTGGGCTATTCGGACCTCAGTGGCTATCGCCTGACGCGTGCGCCGAAGTGGAAGTGGACCGCTTACGCGCAGGTCGATACCCCGCTGAGCGACGCGCTTCAGTTCAGCGCGCGCGGGCAGGTCAATTACACCGGCCTCACCAATTATCAGGACACGCAGAATCCGGCGACGATGATGCCTGCCTATACCACCGTCGACGCGCGCGTCGCGGTGACGAACAAGGCGCAGGGCTGGGATGTCGCGGTGGTCGGGCGCAACCTCACCAACGCCATAAGCTGGAGCCAGGCGTTCGGCCTTCCGGAGATCAGCGGCGCGACAGGCGTCTTCATCAATCCGGGGCGGACGATCACGCTGCAGGTTTCCAAGAACTTCTGAGCGGGCGGAAAGAAGAAGGGGCGGGCCTCGCGATCTGCGCGGCCCGCCCCTTTTTTCGCGCCCGGCGCGGACGAGCCGTCAGCTCGTCCGGTTCGTCACCTTGTATTGCCCCTTGTAGAGCGCGCCGTCGTCCACGCCGACTTCGCGCGCGATCAGGTCGTTGGTCATCTTGCTGAGCCGCAGGATCAGCGCGCGGTTCTTGTCGCGGTTGGCCGGGCTGGCGAGATTGACGATCTCGTCGGGGTCGCGGAGCGTGTCATACAGTTCCAGATCGTTGAGGCGCAGCAGCATCTCCCAGCTCGTCGGGATATGATGCTGGTCGGGCGCGAAATAGCGCGCGAACTTGTAGCGGCCGTCGAACGCGCCGCGATACAGCCGGCGCAGCGCGATGTCGGGCGCGGGTAGCGGCTTCACATTCTCCACCCCCGGCGGCACGTCCGGCTGGTTCCAGCCATAAGCGACTGCATAGTTGAGCAGTGATCCCTGCCGGTCGCGCTCGGTGCGTGCATCGGGCTTGAAGGCGGCGGGGGAAAGGTCGTGCCCCTTGAGCTGCGGATGGCGCGTCGTTCGCGTCGCCGCATCGACACCGGCGAGGCTCAGCACCGTCGGCGCGAGGTCCAGCGTCGTGCCGAGCGCGGCGGTCTGCTGCCCCTTCAGGCCTTGTGGATGCGCGATGACGAACGGAACGCCGATGTCCTCCTTATAGACCGTGCCCGCCTTCTGGCGCAGGCCGTGCGCGCCGCCGCGCTCGCCATGGTCGGAGGTGTAGATGACGATCGTGTCCTCGATCTGCCCGCTTTCCTCCAGCGCGCGCATCACCGTCGCGACGTGGCGGTCGACGTCGAGGATGCAGTTGAAATAATAATTCTGGAAACGCTGCCACGCCGCCTCGTCGGCATGATCGAGCTTGCCGTAGAACGCCCATGAGGCCGCCCGGATCGCGGCATGGGCGTGGGGCTTGGTGGAAAGATCGTCCGCATAGAAGCTCTTGGGCAACGGCGCCTTCCAGTCGGTTTCATAGACCGGATGGCCGGGCGCGGGGAACAGGGGCGCGATCAGGTTGGGCCGGGCGCGCGTCTTCTCGCCGTCGCCGCGCGCGTCGAAGAACATGATGTCGTGCGGGTTGACGAAATTGACCGCCATGAACCACGGCTTGTCGCCGGCCTTGCCCGCGTCGAACGCCTCCAGCATGTTGACGGCCTCGGCGGCGGTGGTGCCGTCGTCCATGAAGCCCTGCCACGTCAGGCCGACGCGCTCGCCGTTGAAATTGTAATCGGCGAAGCCGAACGGCTCGAGCAGGTTGTCGCCGCGCGGATATTCGATCTTGCGCTCCGAGACCTGCGGCAACTCGATATCCGAAAGGTGCCACTTGCCCTTGTAGGCGGTGTAATAGCCCGCCTCGCGCAGCATATGGCCGATCGTCGGCAGGTCCTTGCGCAGCTCCGGGAAGGGCTGGCTGTTCGGGTTGAGATAGACGCCGTTCTGCTGCGTGTGCTGGCCGGTGTACATCACCGCCCGCGACGGGCCGCACGGGTTGGTGTTGATGAGGTAATTGTCGAAGGAGACGCCGCGGCGGCGCACCATGTCCTGCCCCGGCAGCGGCACCGTCTTCGGCACATCGGCCCAGGAGCGCTGCTGGTCGGTGACGATCAGCAGGATGTTGTAGCGCCCGTCGGTGCGGCGCTCGCGGCGCGGGCGCCCGGCCGGCGCGGGGGCGGCTTCCGCCGGCTTCGTCATCGATGCGGTCGCGGCGACGGCCGCCGCGCCGCCCGCGCCCGCCAGCAGCGCGCGGCGGCTGACATTGTTGTTGCCCATGAGCCTCTCCTCCATATCCGGCTCCCCGGCCGTCCGCCGGCCGGGGAGGAACCACCTCGTCCGCAATCGCGCGCGGGTCAGCCCGCGCCAAGCTCCTTGCGAACGATCCGCGTGCCCTCGACCATCGCGGCGAGCTTGGCGAAGGCCACCTCGCGCGAATGGTATTTCATGCCGCAATCGGGCGCGATCCACAGTCGGTCGGCGGATACATGGCGCAGCGCTTCGCGAATGCGCGACGCGACCAGTTCCGCCGGCTCGATCTCATTGTGCGACAGATCGAGCACGCCGTACATGATGATCTTGTCGGGCAGCTCGGCGAGGATCGACGGGTCCAGCCCCGGCTGCGCCGCCTCGACAGAGATGACGTCGATGCGCGAGCGGTTCAGCTCGGTCAGGAAGTCATAGGCCTTGGGCTTGGTCACCTGGTTGCCGTGCACCAGCGCATAGCCGAAGCAGATGTGCAGTGCGGTGGTGCCGGTCACGCCGTCCAGCGCGCGATCGATCGCTGCGAGCGCGTACTCACGCGCGTCGGTCGCCCGCGCTTGCAGATACGGCTCATCGAGCTGCACCACGTCCACCCCGGCGGCGAAGAGATCCCTGATCTCGGCGTTCACCGCGTCGGCATAGTCCATCGCGAGGTCGGCGTCGGTCTGGTAATAATCGTTCTGCGCCTGCTTGGTCATCGTGAACGGGCCGGGCAGGGTGAGCTTCACCGGCTTCGACGAATGGCGCTTGAGGAACTCGGCGTCCTGCACCTCGATCCCGCCGATGCGGCGGATCGGGCCGGCGACGCGCGGCGCGGGGTTGGGCTTGCCGGTGCGGTCCATCGCCACGCCGGGATTGTCGATGTCGATCCCGCTCAGCGCGTTGGCGAGGCGATTGGAATAGCTCTCGCGCCGCATCTCGCCGTCGCCGACGATGTCGATTCCGGCCAGCTCCTGATCGCGGATGGCGACGAGGGTCGCGGCTTCCTGCGCGTCGGCCAGCCATGGCTCGGGGATGCGCCACAATTCCTGCGCGCGGGTGCGCGGCGGAAGGCTCGCCTTCAGCCGCTCGCGGTCGATCAGCCAGTCGGGCTGGGGATAGCTGCCCACGATCGTCGTCGGCAGGAGGATGTCGTTGGCCATATCACCCCTTAAGGAAAGGAGCGAGAAGGATACTTAGCAATATAAGTGACTGCAAGCGCGGAAGCGGCCGGGAGGCGCCGTGCCTCCCGGCTTTTTCGATGCGGTTACTTGGCGGGCGCCAGTTCGGCGACGTCGTTCTGGGCGAGCGCCTTCTGGACGATCATGCCTTCCTTCTTGATGCCGTCGGCGGTCACCGGATCGTGCGCCACGTCGGCGTCGGTGAACTCCTTGGTCCACGCCGCGAACTCCAGGCAGACGCCGTCGGGATCGAAGAAATAGACCGAGCGGACGAACACGTCGTCGTGCATGTGATCGGCGGTCTGAGTCTCCGAATTGTCGTGGTTGAGGATCTTGGTGACCTCGATCCCCTTGGACTTCAGCCGGTCGTAATATTCGTCGAACTTCTCGGCCGGCACGTTGAACGCGATATGGTTCATCGAGCCATGCGCGGACATGAAATTGCCCAGCGTCGGCAGCGCGGCCGGTGCGGAGATGCCCGGATGCGCTTCCGGCGCGCCGGAGAACCAGAAGAAGGCGAGGCTGTCGCCATTGCCCATGTCGAAGAAGAAATGCTGCCCGCGATTGCCCGGCAGGTCGATCGTCTTGACCAGCGGCATGCCGAGCACGTCGCGGTAGAATTCAACCGTCCTGGCCATGTCCTTGCAGACCAGCGCCAGATGGTTGACGCCCTTGAATTCGAACTGGGTGTTGGTGGCCGGCATCATCCGTCTCCTCTTGTGTCATCGTCCGGGCCGCGCACCGGCGCGATCCGGGAGAATCTGTCGGGAAGGCTTGGGTCGCCGGTGGGCCGAAACGACTCGCTTCCTTCCCGTTCTGCTTCCGCGACCATAGCGCGAATCGCGATAATCGTCAAATATATTGACGGTTATCGCGACGGTCGCGCGCTGAGGAAGTCGGCGGCGTTGAAGCCCTCCGGCGCGGCGATCTCGACGATCGGCTCCTCGCGATCGTCATATTCCATGCGCAGCGCGCGGGTGATAACCGCGTGCATGTCGTAAAGGCAGGTGATGTAGGTGAATTCGAAGATCTGCTCGTCGTCCCAGAAGGTCTTGAGCTTGTCGAACACCTGCTGCGGCACGCGCCCGCCGGCCTGCGCGAGGCAATCGGCATAGGCGAGCACCGCGCGCTCCTGATCGTCGAAGCAATCGGCGACCGTCCAATAGGGGATCGCCGCGATCTTCTCGTCGCTGACGCCCAGTCCGCGCAGCGACTTGCAATGCTGCGAGAAGACGAACTGGCTGCCCTTTACCCAGCCCGCGCGGGTCTGCCCCAGCTCGCGCAGCACCGGTGAGATGCGCCGGCTCGGGTGGCGATAGACCGCGAAGCCGTCCACCGCGTGCTTGAAGATGTCGGGCGCGAGCGCATAGACCGTCCACCAGTCGCCCGGCGTGCCGGTCGCGGTGCCGGGCTCGCTCACCGGATCGCGGTCGCCGAACAGGCGGTTGTAATAAGCGAGCACCGTCTCGTCGGTGACCTCGCCGCGTGGCACCTGGCGCAGGACCGGCATCGTCTCGTCTCCTCAGGCGTTGGCGAACTTGCGGAATTCGGCGACATGCGCCGAATCGAAATATTCGTCGAGCCGGGTGATGAGGCCATTCTCCACCCGGCAGACGATGCAGCACGGCAGCCGCACCGCGACGCCGTCATGCGTGCGATTTCCCTGGAGCACATGCTGCTGGACGAAGCCGCCGGGGAAGACGGCGACCTGCCGGTCGGCATAACGGCGGTTGCTGATCCGCGCGACCATGCCGGACAGCGTCTTCGCGGTGTCTGCGGGGGTGGCGATCACCTCGTCGGTATTGTGCCAGATTTCCGCGTCCGGCGTGAAGCAGGCCTGCATGGCGGCGATGTCGCCCTGCTCGATCGCGTCGAAGAAGCCCTTGATGAAGGCGCGCATCTCGGTTTCGGACATCCTCTCTCTCCTGTCGCTTCGATTCACCGGCGCGGCGATGATTGTCGCGTCCCGCCGGTCTATCTGCGCGCAATGCTTAGATAGGTAAGGATGACTGTCAACGGGTTTGACAATCCGTCCGGTCGGCGGTGATCGACGCGCGACAAAAAAACGGCGTGGCGACCCGGCAATGGGGTCGCGACACGCCGCCGCAGGAAAACGCCCCCTCCCGGTTCGGGAGAGGGCGGGGGGATCAGAACTTCACGCCGGCCTCGACCGCGATGTTGCGCGGCGGATCGATGAACATGATCGCGCGGGTCGTGTTGGTGATCGGGAACGGCAGGCGGAAGGCGCTGCCGGTGGTCAGCTCGTTGGTCAGGTTCTTGCCGATCAGCGCGATGTGCCAGCGATCGTCCTGCGGGCCGAACTGGACGCGCAGGTCGAGCTTCGCGAAGCCCTTCTGATAGCCGTAGGTCGGGCTCTGATCGTCGGAATCGTAATAGCCCGAGCGGCCGCCGATCACTGCCGTGCCGTCCAGCTTGTAGTCGCTGATGTCCGCCCGGCCGTGAACCGAGACGTTGCCCGTGAACTTCGAGGTATAGGGCGGACGATAGCCGGCGAGATTGTTGTTCAGGAAGCTGTTGGGCTTCGTCGGGTCGGTGACGGTCGTGTCGCACACGCTGGTCGGCTGGATCGCAAGGCACGCCGCGCCCGGATAATTGTCGTACTTGATATCCTGATAGGCCGCCGATGCGGTGATATCGAAATATTTGCTCGGCGCGATGCGAAGCGAGCCTTCCACGCCTTTCGACGAGGCGGCCGCCGCGTTCTTGGTGATATAGGTCAGCGCGTTGGGGTCATAGCCCGACGTCTGCAGGTTGGTGAACTTGGTGTCGTAGATCGACACGTTGAACGTCGCGCGGCCATCCCACAGCGTGGACTTGAAGCCGGCCTCCCAGTTGCGCGACCGCTCCGGCTTGTAGATGAAGGTCGCATCCTTGGTGCCGACGGTGTTCGACACGAAGCCGCCCGATTTCGAGCCGCGACCATAGACCGCATAGATCATGAAGTTGCGCGACACGTCATATTGCACGGTGATCGACGGATCGGCGAGGCCCTCGCTGATCGATCCGCTCGCCGAGGTCGAAGGCTTGTACACCCCGCCGGCGAGCAGCACCGGGCCGTAGAAGTCGCCCTGCTTATGCGTGTTGGTGTAACGCAGGCTGCCGATCAGGCGCAGGCCCGCGGTCGGCCGCACCGTCGCCTGCGCGAAGGCGGACAGGGTGCGCGCCTGCTGCGAGAAATACGTCTGGTTCATCGAGTAGAGACCGGACGGGAAATAGGCGCTGATCGGGAAGTCGTATCCAAGATACGGGTCCACGTGATAGCGCGACGTATCGTAATAAGCGCCGACGACATATTCCAGCGTCCCGCCGGTGGGCGAGAGCAGGCGCACTTCCTGCGAGAATTGTTTGAAGTTTTCCGGGTACTTATTGTAAACCGAATTTTCCACGATCGCGCCGCTTGGCGCCTGCTGATCGAAATAGTTCGTCACCTGCCCGTCGAACCACGAATAGCCGGTGATCGAGGTCAGCGTATGCGTGCCGACCTTGAGGTTCGCGGTGACCGAGCCGAGGATCGAGCGGTTGGTATAGCCCTCCTGACCGAGCGGCGTGTTGACCGCGTAGCGGGTCAGCTTCGGCTGCTGCGCGGTATTGACCGGGCTGGATACGCCGAGGCCGCCGACGCGCTCGTAATTCGACATCTCCAGCTTGGCGGACAGGTCGAAATTGTCGCTCGGCTGCCACAAGGCGCTGATGCGGAACAGCTGCAGCTTGTTCTCCGGATCCTCATGCCCGGTGGCGAGGTTCTTGATATAGCCGTCCTGATCCTGGATGCGGGTCGCGACGCGCAGCGAGAGCGTGTCGGTGACCGGGCCGGAGACATAGCCGGTCAGGTCGTAGCCCTTGAGATCGAAATTATAGGTGCCGGTGACAGCGCCCTCGAACGTCTGGGTCGGGCCGGCGCTGACCACGCTGATCGCGCCCGCCGGGGTGTTCTTGCCGTACAGCGCGCCCTGCGGCCCGCGCATCACCTCGACGCGCGCGACGTCGAAGAACGGGTTGAGCGCCTGGCGCATCTTGCCGGCATAGACGCCGTCCATATAGACGCTGACCGCCTGGTCGAACGAGAAGTTCTGGGGCGGCGAGCCGAAGCCGCGGATGTAGATCGTGTCGTTGCCGTTGGTCTGTTGCACGAACATGTTCGGCACGTAATTCTGCACCGCCTTGAAATCGGCGGCGGAGAAATCGGCGACCTTCTGCCCGCTGACGACCTCCATCGAGATCGGCACGTCCTGCAGCCGCTGCTCGCGCTTCTGCGCGGTGACGACGATATCGCCGCCGGCGCTCTCGCTGCTCTGGGGGGCGGCGGCGGGGGTCGAATCGGGGGCGGATTGCGCGGCGGCGGGGGAAGCCGCTCCCAGCGCGACGACGAGCGGCGTTGCGGCAATTCCAATCAACAGACGGTTGAAACTACGGGACATATTCCCCCTTCTCCTCCAGGCGGCGCACCGTTGCGCCTTGTTTTCAATTAAACTTAGACTACTAACCATAGCTAGTCCAGCAGGAGAATGGCGATGATTGCGGAGGCGGAACGGGTGCTTAGGGATCATCTCTGCACGGTCGATTTCCATGTCGGGGGCGGGATCATCCCGATCGGCGCGACGCCGTTCTGCGACCGGCGGATCGGCTATATCACCGGTGGAAAATTCGACGGCCCGCGCCTCAGCGGAGAGGTGCTGCCGGGTGGCGGCAACTGGTCGGTCGGCGGACGGCTCGACGAGACCTCATCGGTCGGCACGCTCGACGCGCGGGCGATCCTGCGCACGCATGACGGCGCGATGATCTACATGAACTATTTCGGGCGCAGCGTGATCCCGGACGACGTGCGGCGCGAGTTCGCCGATCCCGCGCTTGCCTCGCAGGTGGAGCGGTCGCGCTATTATCTGCGCATCGCCGCCGTGTTCGAAACGGCGAGCGTCGATCATGCGTGGCTCAACGGCACGCTGGTGGTTGGCGTGGGCGAGCGCACCGATCTCGGGGCGCGGCATCGGCTCTACGCGGTGCGCTGATCGAGCCAGTCGGTGAGCAGCGCGGTGGTTCGTTCCGCCGCCTCCACCGTCGGCAGGTGGCCGACGCCGGGCAGCGTCTCCAGCCGCGCGCCGGGGATGGCGTCCAGCATCTCCCGCTGCTGTTCGACGGTGGTGATGCCGTCGGCCTCGCCCCGGATCAGCAGCACCGGCGCGCGGATCGCGCCTAGCGTCGGGCGGCTGTCGATCCGCGCCATGATCGCGCGCTGCTGGCGCAGGAAGGTCTCCGCCCCGGTATCCGCCGCCATCCGCCGCGCGAGGCCGAGCAGCCCTTCGTCGTCCCTCTTCTCCGGCGGGAACAGGATCGGGATGCGTTCCTCGATCACCTGATCGAAGCGGCCGGATTCGACGAGGTCGATATAGCCCTGCCGCCGCGCGGTCTGCGCCGGGCCATCGGCGGAGGCGAGCGTCGCGATCAGCGCCAGCCGCGCCACCCGTTCCGGGGCGCGGCGCATCACCTCGAACGCGACGAAGCCGCCCATCGCATGTGCGACCAGCGCGAACCGTTCCGGCGCCGCGTCGAGCAGCCGCGTCGCCATGCCGGCGATCGTATCGTCGCGCTGATGATCGGCGTGGCGCACGTCGCGATCCGCCCAGGCGGCGATCTGCGGCGTCCAAGTCTCCTGCGTGAGCAACTGGCCGGAGGCGAGGACGATCGGGAGCGAGGACATCAGATCACCTGATTGAGCAGGGGTTCGCCCGCCGCGAGCCGGCGGACATTCTCCGCCGCCGCCGCGAGGCTGCGCCCGAGCGTCTCGGGCGTCTGCCACGCGACATGCGGGCTGACGACGACATTGGGCAGCGCGAGCAGCGGATCGGCGCGATCGACCGGCTCGGTCGCGAACACGTCCAGCCCCGCGCCGCGCAGATGGCCGGAGCGCAGCGCCTCGGCCAGCCGCGCCTCGTCGACCAGCCCGCCGCGCGCGACATTGATGAGCACCGCGCCGCGCTTCATCGCCAGCGGGTCGACCATATCGGCGGTTTCGTCGGTCAGCGGGACGTGCAGCGAGACGACATCGGCCTCGGCCAGCAATTCGGGGAGCGCCACCTGACGCCACCGCGCGTTCCCGCGCGGCGCGCGCGCGGTGAAGATCACCGTCGCGCCCAGCGCCTCCAGCGCGCGGGCGAGCCGCTCGGCGCTGTTGCCCATGCCGACGAGGCCGATCGTGCGCCCGGCGATCTCGCCCATGTCGTCCAGCACGTCGGACGGCACCGCCCATTGCCCCGCGCGCGTCGCCGCATCGAGCGAGACGGTTCGGCGCAGCACCGCGAGCAGCAACGTCAGCGCGCATTCCGCCACCGCCTGTGCATTGACGCCGGGCATGTTGCACACCGCGATGCCGCGCGCCTTGGCCGCCTCCAGCGCGATCGTGTTGACGCCGACGCCGAGCTTCTGGATCAGCCGCAGCGACGGAGATGCCGCGATCGCCTCCGCCGTGACGGGCGCGAGGACATGCAGCAGCACCTCCGCGTCGCCCGGCGCGCCGCCCGGCTCTACCGCGCGCACCTTGCCCGCGCCGAACGTCGCGTCGATCTGCGCCTGGAACCCGGCGCTGGGAATGGTGTCGATCGTGAGCCGCATCAGCCGAGGCGCGCCGCGACCGGCGCGGCGAAGGCGGAGGCCCCGGCGAACACCGCGTCCGCGCCCATCTCCTCCTCGATCCGCAACATCTCGTTCCACTTCGCCATCCGCTCGGACCGGGTGAAGGAGCCGACCTTGAGCTGCCCCGCGTCCCAGCCGGTCGAAAGGTGTGCGATCGTCACGTCCTCCGTCTCGCCCGAGCGCGCCGAGACGATCATGCCCCAGCCCTGCGCGCGCGCCGCCTCCAGCGCGTCATGCGCCTCGGTGACGGTGCCGACCTGATTGACCTTGATCAGCGCGGCGTTGCACGCACTGGCCTCCGCCGCGCTGGCGACGCGCGCGGCGCTGGTGACGAGCACGTCGTCGCCGATCACCTGCACCTTGTCGCCGACCGCGCGCGTCACCGCCGCCATGGTGGCGAAATCGTCCTGCGAGGCGGGGTCCTCGATCGACAGGATCGGATAGCGCCTCGTCCAGCCGATCGCCTCCTCCGCCATCGCCGCGCCGTCCAGCTTGCGGTCGTCGAGCGCGAGGCGGTAGCCGCTCGCGTCGCCAAGCTCATTGGCGGCGATGTCGAGCGAGATGAACACGTCCTCGCCCGGCCGGTGCCCGGCGCGCTCGATCGCCCTGGTCAGCGTGTCGAGCGCCTGCTCGTTCGACGAGAAGTTGGGCCACCAGCCGCCTTCGTCCGCCACGCCGGAAAGCGGCCCCAGCGCCTCCATCAGCTTCCCGGCGGCGCGATAGACGTCGTCGGTGATCTCCAGCGCGCGGCGGAAGCTGCCGGCGCGGGGCGCCATCACCATGAAATCCTGGATGTCGGTGCGGCGCCCGGCGTGCGCGCCGCCGCCGAAGATCTGGATCTCGGGCAGCGGCACGCGCACCTTCCGTCCGCCCGCGAGATAGCGCCACAGGGGCGCGCGCTCCGCCGCCGCTGCGGCGTGCAGCACCGCCATCGACACCGCCACCACGGCATTGCCGCCGAGCCGCGCCTTGTTCGGCGTCCCGTCCAGCGCGATCAGCGTGCGGTCGATCGCGGTCTGATCGCGCGCGTCCATGCCGGCGAGCGCGAGGGCGATCTCGGCGGCGACGTTCGCCACCGCCTTCGCCACGCCCATGCCGCCGAAGCTGTCGCCGCCGTCGCGCAGGTCGATCGCCTCATGCGCGCCGCGCGACGCGCCGGCCGGCGCGATGGCGCGGCCGATCGTGCCATTCTCCAGCCGGACCTCGGCCTCCACGGTCGGGCGGCCGCGCGAATCCCAGAGCTGGCGGGCGAGGACGGTGGCGATACGGTTGGTCATCAATGCTCCTTGGGCCAATCGGCGATGAGTTGGTCGATAGCGGGCGTGTCGCCGGCGAGCAGCGCCAGCGCGCGGGCGCGCACGACCTGCTTCGCGGCATCGTCGAGATAGGGCGCGGGCGACTTGCCCTCGACGCGCGCGAGCAGCAGCGCGGCGACCAGCGCCCCGGCGCGAGCAGCGAGCGCCGCGCGCGGCTCCCATGTCACCCCGGCGAGATAGTCGGCGACGAACGCCGCCGCCGCTTGGTTCAGCGCCCCCGCGTGCGGCGCCAGCCAGATCGTCTTGAGCAGCAGGTGCGTGGTGCAGAAGGCAAGGTCGAACGCCGGATCGCCATAGACCGCGCATTCCGCGTCGAGGAACACGCCGCCCTGCGGCCCGCACAGGATGTTCTTCGGGCTGACGTCGCCGTGGACCAGCGCCATGCGCCGGCCTTCCAGATCGTCGGCGATGGCATCGAGCCGCGCCGCCACCTCCGGCCGGTTCGCCGCGACATAGCGCAGGAACGGCGAGATGCGCAGCGCTTCGAACAGGTCCATGCTGTCGAAGTCGGCGGCGGTCCGCGCATCGTCGGCGGTCGCGGCATGGATGCGGGCGAGATCGCGCCCCAGCCCGCGCGCGAAGGCGGGATCGACCCGGCCGGCGATCAGCTCGTCGCGCCATACCGGATGCGCGTCCGGCTCCAGATAGGCGAGCGCGAAGAGGTGCTCGTCGGGCACCTCCGCCACCACTTCCGGCACCAGCCGCGCGTCGATCCGCCCGGCATAGCGCAGCCAGCGCACCTCGTTCTCGGCGCGCTCGACCGGGGCGAGCCATTCCGCCGCGACGCGCAATTGCGGCAGCGCGCGCTTGACGACGACCGGCGCCTCGTCGCCGATCCGCGCCAGCCACACGTCGCACGACACCCCGCCGGAAAGCGGGGTGAGCGTGACCGGCTGGCCGTCGCGGGCGATCCCCGCGCGGCGCAGCGATGTGATGGTGGCGGCCTCGCCCGTGTCGGTCACGCTCCTTGCCCCGTTCAGCTCTTGGCTTCGATCCATGCCGCCATCAGGTCGGCGGCGGCGTTGCGCTCCTCGATCGAATCCTCGAAATAATGCGCGCCGGGGATCAGCTCGATCTGCTTGTCGCCCGATCCGATATTGTCGAAGATCTTGCGCGCATCGCTCGGGAACACGCCGGTGTCCGCCGTGCCCTGCACCACCAGCGCCGGAGTGTCGAACTTGGCGAGATGCGGCGCGCCCTGGCACGGCGAGGTTTCGAGGCTCCACATGTTGAGCCACGTCTTGATCGAATTGACGCGCCCGATCGAAGGGGTGCGGTTCGCGGTTGCGGGATCACCGCGATAACACCAGCGCGGCTTGCGCGTCGACGGATCGAGCGCCGGGTCCATGCAGCGCAGGTCGCCCCATACGCGGAACAGCGGGAACAGGCGGTCCGGCACGCCGGCATCGTTGAGCCGCTTCAGCTCCGCCTTGGCCCAGTCGGTGATGCGCTGGTTGCGCGCGCGCTGCGCGGCGCGATAGCGGGTGACGAATTCGTCCGAATAGGGCGGGGCGTTCTCCGCGCTGAACGGATCGAGCGAGGGATCGGTCGGCACCGGATCGTTCTCGTCGACCACCGAGGCGTCGAGCCAGTCGGTCAGCACCTCGGGCCGCCCCTGGTGCGCGTTGAGCGAGATGTAGAGATCGGCCTTGATGAGGTCGTTGTATGCCTCAAGCCCCGCGCCGCTCAACTCGCCGCCCAAGGTCGGCTTGATCGCTTCCGCCTGATAGGCGCCCATCAGCGACCCGCCGCCGGAATTGCCGAGGATCACGATCCGCTCGACACCCGCTTCCTCCTTCAGCCAGCGCATGCCCACGCCGATGTCGAGGATCGCGTGGTGCAGCAGGAACTGGTCCTCGAACCCGCGATAGCGCGTGTTCCAGCCGAGGAAGCCATAGCCGCGCCGCGCGAAATAGGGCGCGATATAATGTTCGGCGAAATCGACGTTGTAATGGGTCGCGATCACCGCCGTCTTGGGCTTCTTGCCCGCCGGGGTCCAGTAGATGCCCTGGCAGGGGTGGCCGCCGGCCTGGATGCGCGGCGCGGTCGGGGAAACCTTGCCGATGAACTGTGTGTCCAGACCGTTGGTGTCGCGCGGGTCCATTTCCTATCCTCTCGAATTTGCTTAGCTAGCGAAGAATATCGTCGTGTGCGGCCAAGGTCCAGCCTCATCACGTCAGGGCGGGTGGAAAAGCCGGGGCGCAACGCACCTTGCCGGACAAATCGCGCCCGATCACGTCGGCGAGCCACGTCGCCGCCTCGATCGCCCGCGCGCGGTCGTAACCGGTGGCGATGCCCGAGCGGTCGAGCAGATAAAGCACGTCTTCCGTCGCGACGTTGCCGGACGCGCCGGGCGCGAACGGGCAGCCGCCGAGTCCGCCGAGCGCGGCGTCGATCACCGTCGCGCCGGCCTGCACCGCCGCCCAGACATTGGCGATCGCGGTGTTGCGCGTGTCGTGGAAATGGACGCGCACCGGGATCGGCGCGATCGCCTCGACCACGCGCGTCACCGCCTCGCCCACCTGCCCGGGCACCGCGACGCCGATCGTATCGGCCAGCCCCACCTCGCGCGGGCCGGCGTCGGCGGCGCGCTTGGCCATCTCCACCACGCGGGCGAGCGGCACCTCGCCCTCGAACGGGCAGCCGAAGGCGGTGGCGATGGTGATCTGCGCGCCGCGTCCCGCCGCCTTCGCCAGCGCGACCGTCTCCCGCGCGATCTCCAGCGATTCGGCGCTGGTCTGCCCCTGGTTGCGCATCGCGAACGTGTCGCTGGCGACGCACACCGCGCCAAGCTCGTCGATCCGCGTCGCCAATGCCCGCTCCGCGCCGCGCCGGTTGAGCACCAATGCGATGAACGTCACCTCGTCACGCTCCGGCAACCCCTGCGCCACCGCGTCGGCATCGGCCATCTGCGGCACGCGGCGCGGATTGACGAAGCTCGTCACCTCCAGCCGGCGCGCGCCGGCGGCGATGGCGCGCCCGATCAGCTCCAGCTTCTGCGCGGTCGAGACGAGCCGGGCCTCGTTCTGCAGCCCGTCGCGCGGGGCGACCTCGACGATTTCGACGGAAGGCAAAAGTTGCTCCTTTCGAAAAAGATAGTATTCTAAGTAAATCGCGTCCGCAAGCCGGTCGACAGCCGCCGGCGCGGCTTGCGTTGCGCGATGCAACACCGTTTAAGCGGGTTCATGCGGTCGATCGAGTTGATCATTCACCTGTTCCAACGATTCTGCTGGCTCGACGAGGGGCTGCAGGCGCGCGTCCATGACAAGGGCTGGCCGGACATCAGCCGCGCGCAATCGATGGTGATGGTCAATATCGTCAGCGGCGTCACCCGCCCGTCGGAAATCGCGCGCCGCATGGGCGTCTCGCGTCAGGCGATCCACAGCACGATCGCGCAGATGGTCGAGAAGGGTGTCGTCACGCTGGAGGACGATGCCGAGGACGCGCGCCACAAACGGCTGCTGCTCACCCCGTTCGGGGAGCGGATGCGTGGTGATGCACAGGCCGCCATGGCCGAGCTTACCGCGCAGATCGCCGGGAAGGTGGGGCAGGAACGGTTCGACCTGTTGCTCGAAACGCTGGCGGCGGACTGGGGCAGGCCGACATGAAGCCATGGACGATCGTCACCTCGCGCGCGGCGCTGCTGCCGGACGCTGATATCGACACCGACAAGATCCTGCCGGCGCGCTACATGAAGGGGCTGGACCGGCGCGGGCTGGGCGCGCACCTGTTCGCCGACATGCGCGCGATCGACGCGCGGTTCGCGATCGACCCGGCGGCGGCGATCCTGGTGACGGGGCGCAATTTCGGCTCCGGCTCGTCGCGCGAACATGCGGTATGGGCGCTGGACGATCACGGCATCCGCTGCGTCGTCGCGCCGAGCTTCGGCGGCATCTTCAGCGGCAATGCGGCGACCAATGGTCTGCTGCTCGTAACTCCCGCGCCGGACGATTATGCCGCGCTGGTCGCGCGGCTGGCGGAGACGCCGGACACGCCCGTCACCGTCAACCTGCGCGATTGCTCGATCACGGCCGGCGCGCTGCGCCTGGCCTTCACGATCGACCGCGACCTGCGCGAGGCGCTGCTGGCGGGGCTGGACGATATCGGCCGCACCTTGCGCCACGCCGGGGCGATCGCGGCGTTCGAGGAGCGGTAGCCCTACAGGTCCGCGACGTCGGTGATGCGGCCGGCGATCGCCGCCGCCGCCGCCATCGCCGGGCTCATCAGATGGGTGCGCCCGCCGATGCCCTGGCGGTTCTCGAAATTGCGGTTCGAGGTGGCGGCGCAACGCTCGCCCGGCGCGAGCCGGTCCGGGTTCATCCCCACGCACATCGAACAGCCCGGCTCGCGCCAGTCGAATCCCGCCGCGACGAAGATGTCCGCCAGCCCCTCGGCCTCCGCCTGCCGCCGCACCAGGCCCGAGCCGGGCACGACCATCGCGCGGACGTTCGCCGCCACGCGTCGCCCGCGCGCGACCTCGGCGGCGGCGCGCAGGTCCTCGATCCGGCTGTTGGTGCACGATCCGATGAAAACGCGGTCGATCGGCAGCCCGGCGATCGGCTGGCCCGCCGACAGCCCCATATAGCTGAGCGCGCGTTCCCGCGCCGCGCGGTCGAGCGCGTCGGCCGCGGCGCGCGGATCGGGAATCGCCTCGTCGATCGCGATCACCTGCGACGGATTGGTGCCCCAGCTCACCATCGGGCGCAGCGCGTTGGCCGCCACCGTCGCCTCGCGATCGAACACCGCGTCGGGCGCGCTGGCGAGCGTGCGCCATTCGGCGACCCTGCGCGCCCATTCCTCGCCGCGTGGCGCGCCGGGGCGGCCGGCGAGATAGGCGAAGGTCGTCTCGTCCGGCGCGATCAGCGTGGCGCGCGCGCCCATCTCGACCGCGAGGTTGCACAGCGTCATGCGCCCTTCCATCGACAGCGCGCGCACCGCCGGCCCGGCGAACTCGATGACATGGCCCAGCCCGCCGTCCACCCCGATCGCGCGCAGGATGCCGAGCGCGAGATCCTTGGCGGAAAGATGCGCGGGCAGCGCGCCGGTGACGTTCACCCGCATCGCCTTCGGCTTGCGCAGCCGCAGCGTCTGCGTCGCCAGCACATGCTCGATCTGCGAGGTGCCGATGCCGAACGACAGCGCGCCGAACGCGCCGTGGGTGGAGGTGTGGCTGTCGCCGCAGACGATCGTCATGCCGGGATGGGTGCGGCCCTGTTCCGGCGCGACGACATGGACGATGCCGTTGCGCGGATCGCCCATGTCGAACCGCTCGATCCCGTATCGCTCGCTGTTCTCGACCAGCCGGGCGAGCTGCGCGCGCGCCTCGGGATCGGCGACGGCCGCGATGCCCTGCTCCTGCGCCTCGGTCGGGACGTTATGATCGAACAGCGCCAGCGTCAGCGCCGGCTGGCGCACGGTGCGGCCGTGCGCCTCCAGCCCGGCGAAAGCCTGCGGCGAGGTGACTTCGTGCAGCAGGTGGAGATCGACGTAGAGCAATGTCTCGCCGCCGTCCTCCAGGATGCGGTGGCGATCCCAGACTAGGTCGAGCAGCGTGCCGGTCACACGATGCCGCGCTGCTTGAGGTCGGCGATCGCCGCCGCGTCATAGCCGGCCTCGCGCAGCAACGCCTCGGTATCCGCACCGACCGCGACCGGCGCGGGCGCGCGGACGCCGCCGGGCGTGCGCGAGAGGCGGGGGAACACGCCCTGCATCGGCAGCGCGCCGTGGCGCTCCGTCTCGACCGTGACGATCGCCTCGCGCGCGGCGAAATGCGGATCGGCCAGCATGTCGCGCGCCGCGAACATGCGCCCGGCCGGCACGGCATTGTCCTCCATCAGCTTCTCGACGGCGGCGATGCTCTGCCCGCGCGTCCAGTCCGCGATCATCCCGTCGAGCAGGTCCTGGTGCTGGCCGCGCGCATTGTGGGTGGCGAAGCGCGGGTCGTCGCCCAGCTCCGGTTGCCCCATCGCGGTCGCCAGCCGGCGGAAGATCGCGTCCTGGTTGGCGGCGATCAGCAATTCGCCATCGCTGCACGGATAGACGTTCGACGGCGCGATGCCCTTCAGGATCGAGCCGGATCGCGCCCGGACATGGCCGGCGGCGGCATATTCGGGGACCAGCCCCTCCATCACCTGCAACACCGATTCGAACAGGCTGACGTCGACGATCTGGCCGCGCCCGCTCCTCTCGCGTTCGTGCAGCGCGGCGAGCGCGCCGAGGCAGCCGTAAGTGCCGGCGAGGCTGTCGCCGATCGACACGCCGAGGCGCGAGGGCGGCCGGTCCGGCGTCCCCACCAGCGCGCGCCAGCCGCCCATCGCCTCGCCGATCCCGCCGAAGCCGGCGCGGGTGGAATAGGGGCCGGTCTGGCCGTAGCCGGAGACGCGCACCACGATCAGCCGGGGGTTGGCCGCGCACAGGTCAGCGGGGGAGAGGTTCCACTTCTCCAGCGTGCCAGGGCGGAAATTCTCGACCAGCACGTCGGCGCCGGCGATCAGGCGGCGTGCGATCTCCTGCCCCTCCGCGCTGCGCAGGTCGGCCGCGACCGACCGCTTGTTGCGCGCGATCACCTCCCACCACACCGGCGGGTCGCCCGCGCCCCATTGCCGCATCGGATCGCCCGCTTCGGGCGGCTCGATCTTGACGACGGTCGCGCCGAGATCGCCGAAGAGCTGGGCGCAGAACGGCCCTGCGATCAGCTGCCCCAGCTCGACGACGCGAATGTCAGAAAGTGGTCCCACGACGGTTCCCGATAAAACTTAGAATGCTAAGTTATATGGTGCGGTGTGACGGTGCAAGACCCTATGCGCGCAGCCGGCCGGAGACCTCCACCAGCCGCCCGACCAGCCCGTCGAGGATTGCATTGGGCAGCGGCTCCGCCAGCGCGCCCTCGCCGGTGAAGGCGCGATCGGCGAGCGGAACGGCGAGCTGCTCCGGGATGACCATCATCTGCACCGTGCCCAGCACCTGGCGCAGATGGGCGAGCGCGCGCATCCCGCCGAACGGGCCGATCGAGGCGGCCATGATGCCGGCCGCCTTGCCGCGAAAGGCGGTGAGCGCGATCGCCGATTCGCCGTCGCTCGGGCGGGAGGCCCAGTCGATCGCATTCTTGAGCAGGGTGGAGATCGAGCCGTTGTGCTCCGGCGTCGCGATCAGCAGGCCGTCGCACGCCGCCAGCGTCGCCTTCAGCCGGCGCGCATCGGCCGGACAGTCCCGAAGCTCGAGATCCTGCGCGTAGACCGGCAGGTCGTAGGTGGAGAGATCGACCGGCACCGCCTCCGCGCCTGCCGCGCGAATGCGCTCCGCGCCCAGGGCCGCGAGCGCGCTGTTATGCGATCCGCGCCGCACGCTCCCCGAAATCACGGCAATCCGAACCGTCATCGCTGACCCCTTGATAAATTAGCTATCTAAGGATGACCGCGATAAAAACCGCGTCAAGCCCCCTCGTCGGGTTCGCTCTGAATTTCGGCCGGGATGCGGCGGGCCTCGGCGGTGAGGTTGCCGATCACGCGGCGCAGCAGGACCCGAAGCGTCTCCACTTCCTCGTCGGACATGCCGGCGGTCGCCGCGGCGTGCACCTCGGCGTTGAGCGGGGCGAGCTTCGCCTCCAGCGATTTGGCGAAGGGCGTGAGATAGATGTGGATCTTGCGGCGATCGATCTCGCTCTTCTCGCGCCGGATCAGCTTGGCCGCCTCCAGCCCCTTGAGCGCGACGACCGTGGTCGGCTCGCGCATCCCGACGCGCTCGCTCAGCTCGCGCTGCGTGATCCCGTCCTCGATCCACAATTGCCGCAGGAAACGCCATTGGCCGGCGGAAATATCGTGCTGCAACGTATGGCGTTCCAGCAATCGCGAGAAGTTACGGAATACGATCCGCGTGAGATAGCCGATGCTATTCTCGGGGTTCTTGTAATAATCGGGCGGGTAGCGAGTGATCCGCTTCGAGGTCAAGGCTGAAACTCCGGATATCAAGCCGTTGCGTCCGTAACCAGGAGGGTCGCGTACAACCGGCGACGCTCGAAGGGAAACGCGAACGGGAAAGTCACTGGTCTGGCGTGGACAGGCGATCATTGTCAACTCTGTCGTACTCCGCCTGTATTTCGGCGGGCGGGTCTTCGTCGCCTTCCTCGGGCAAAGTCTTGTGCAAGGTCGCGGCCCAGTGCTCCAGCCAGGTGACGCCGTTCTTCTCCGCATAATCGTCGCGCGTGCGATAGGCCGGGTCGCGCATCGCCCGCGCCAGCGTCACCGGACGCAGATGCGCCGCGCGCAGCAGCGCGGCGAGCTGGTCGAGCGTGTCGGCGTTGAGGCGCGTGCAGTGGAGCAGCATGACATGGGCGATGTCGCGCCCGAACAGCACCCGCGCGCTCGCCTGCGACCAGCGGATGCGCATCGCGGTATAGGCGAGATAGGCCGCGCGGATACGCTCCTGTCGCGCCACGTCGCGGCGCGCGATCGCGTCGTCGTAAGGCACGGCGAACTCCCAGTCCTCCGCATCGATCGTCACCGGCGCGACGCGATAGCCGTGGTCCGCGAGCCAGCCGTCGATCTTGTCGCGCACCGCCCTGGGATAGCCGGTTTCGAGATAAGGGTGGCGGAACCATTGCAGTTTCAACCCGCGCGCCGCCAGCAGCGGCCGGGTGACGCTCTCGCCGCGCACGATATCGGCGATATAGCCGTCCGCCCCGAGCGTGTTCGGCGAGCTGTGCGAATAGGTGTGGTTGCCCAGCGACAGGCCGGCGTCGAGCCAGCGCGTCAGGTTGGCGATCTGGCGGTCGCGCTGGAGATTGTCGATCTTCTCCTCGTTCACGAAGCCGGTCGCGGCGAAGCGGCGGCGCTTCAGGCCGGCGACCAGCGCCTCGTTGGTATAGTCGATATAGTCCTGGTCGGGCAGGATGCTGAGCGCGGGGAGATCGTCGAAGGTCAGCGCGACCATGCCGCCCCGCGCGGCGACCGGGCCGGCGCAGCACAGGACGGCGAGCGCCAGCAGCACCCGCCCGATATGTCGCAACCCGCCCGCCATCGATGTTTCGCCCCCAAACCGGTTCGCTGGCAATGCTCTCAGCGCGATCGGGTTCCGTCCAGCGGTTTTCAGCGGTCGCCGCGCTCGCCGCCGATCCACGTCGCCGCGACGCCGTGATCCTCGCGCAGCGCAACCAGATCGGCGCGCAGCCCCGGCGCGATGCGGCCCAGCTCCCCGTCCAGGCCGAGGAAGCGCGCGGGCGTCGCGCTGGCCATCGCGATCGCCGATTCGCGCGACACGCCGAGCAGCGCCGTCGCATTGCCGACCGCGCGCGTCATCGTCAGGTTGGCCCCGGCGAGCGTGCCGGCGGCATCGACGAGGCGATCCTCGCGCACCACGATGCGGCGCTCCTGCAACAGGAATTCGTGCAGGTCGGCGCCGATATTGGGCATCGCGTCGGTGACGAGCATCAGTTGCTCCGGCCCCTTGAGCCGCAATGCGAGGCGCAGCGTCGCGGGGCTGACGTGGTGGCCGTCGACGATGATCCCGCAGACGATGTCGCTGCCCAGCGCCGCGCCGACCACGCCCGGCTCGCGCGAGCCGAGCTGAGACATGGCGTTGAACAGGTGCGTCGCGCCGGTCAGACCTTCCTCGCGCGCCGCCATCACGTCGGCGTAGCGCGCGTTGCTGTGCCCCACCGCGACGCGCGCGCCGGAGGCGACGAGCCGGCGGATCATCCCCGGCGCGACCCGTTCCGGCGCGAGCGTGACGAGCATCCGTCCGCGGCGCGGCGCGGTGAGGATCGCCATCGCCTCCTCGTCCAGCGCGCGCATCCGGTCGGCGCGATGGATGCCGCGGCGTTCGGTGTTGAGGAATGGGCCTTCGACATGGATGCCGAGCACGCCCGGCACCCCGACGGCGATCGCGGCATCGACTGCCGCGATGGCGCGGGCGATCACCGGCAGCTCGTCGCTGATGAGCGTCGGCAGGAAGGCGGTGGTGCCGTAGCGGCGGTGCGCCGCGCCGATCGCGGCGATGCCCTCGACCGTCGGCGCATCGTTGAAAAGCACCCCGCCGCCGCCGTTGACCTGCGTGTCGACGAAGCCGGGGGCGAGGATCGCGCCGTCCAGATCCTCGCGCGCCGCGTCCGCCGGCACGTCGCGCGCGGCGACGATCGCGGCGATCCGCCCGTCCGCGACGAGCACCGCCCGCCCTTCGGCGAACGCGCCGTCGATCAGCACGCGGCCATTGACGAACGCCCGCATCGTCATACCGTCTCCGTCACCTTGGCGAGATGCGGCGGGTGATCGGGATCGAGCCCGCGCCGCAGCGACAGCGCGTTGGCGGCGCGGTAGAAGGCCTGGATCTGCAGCATCGGCTCGATCGTCGCGGTGGCGGCGGGATGGGGCAGGTGGATCGCGCCGGGCACCGCGCTGCCGGCGACCAGCACCTCGCCGCCGCGCGCGACCACCTCGCGCACCAGTTCGTCCACGCCGTCGCCCGTCTCGTCGGACTGGCGGAAGACGAGCAGCGGGAAGCCCGGCCCGACCAGCGCCATCGGCCCGTGGCGCACCTCGGCCGCGCTGAACGCCTCGGCATGAAGGCCGCAGGTCTCCTTGAACTTCAGCGCCGCCTCCTGCGCGATGCCGAAGCCCAGCCCGCGCCCGATGACATAGAGGCCGCGCGCCGATTCGAGCCGCTCGACCAGCGGCGACCAGTCGCTGTCCCACGCCGCGTGGAGCAGGGCGGGGGCGCCCGCCAGCGCCTCGCGCAACACCGCATCGTCCGCCCAGCCGGCGACGAGCTGGATCAGTGCGGCGATGCTGGCGATATAGGATTTGGTCGCCGCGACGCTGCGTTCCGGCCCCGCCTCCAGCGGCAGCGTGGTGCCGGCGAGCGCGGCGAGCGGCGAGGCGGCGTCGTTGACCAGCGCGACGGTGCGCGCACCGGCGTCGCGCGCGGCGTTCATCGTCGCCAATATGTCCGGGCTGCGGCCCGATTGCGAGATGCCGATCGCCAGCGTGTCGGCCATCGCCGGCACCGTGCCATAGACCGACGCGACCGACGGTGCGGCGGAGGTAGTGAGCAGCCCGAGCCGCGTCTCGATCAGATATTTGGCGAAGGTCGCGGCATGGTCGGAACTGCCGCGCGCGCAGGTCAGCACGCCGCGCGGCGGCGCCGCGCGCAGCGTCTCGCCGAGCGTGGCCACCGTCGCGGCGTTGCGGGCGATCTGGCGCGCGACGACATCGGCGGCCTCGCGCGCCTCGGCGAACATCCGCGTCGCCTCGGGGGACCGCGCCTTGGGAGATGCCATGTCGTTCACGCCCTGGTGTTCAGTTCGGCCACGAAGTCATAGGCGTCGCCGCGATACCAGCTCCGCGTCGCCTCGATGATGCGGCCGTCGTCGAGGAAGCCGCGCCGCTCGATGTACAGCCCCGGCGCGCCGGGCTTGACCCCGAGCAGCGCCGCCTGCTCCGCGTCGAACAGCACCGCGCGCAGCCGTTGCAGCGCGCGCGCCGGGCGATTCCCGGTCGCCTCCAGCGCCGCGTAGAGCGAGCTTTCCACCACTTCCGGCCCGGCGAGGCCATAGCCGGCGATGGTGGAATATTCGAGCGCCATCGCCACGTCGTCGGCATAGCGCACGCGGTTGAAGCGCAGCACCGGCGCGCCCGGCCCGAGGCCGAGCGTCAGCGCCTCCTCCGGCGTCACCTCGCCCGCCGCGCGCAGCAGCCATTCGCTGCGCGCCACACGGCCACGCGCGGCCATGTCCTCGGTGAAGGAGCTGAGCTTGGCGAACTGCTTCTCGACACGCCCGGCGACGAAGGTGCCCGCGCCCTGCCGGCGGACCAGCAGCCCCTCGCCGACCAGCGTGTCTAGCGCCTTGCGCACCGTGATCCGCGACACCGAAAGGTCGCTCGCCAGCTCGCGCTCGGGGGGGAGCGCCTGATTCGGCTTGAGCACGTCGGTCCGCAGCGCGTCGCGCAGCGCATTCTCCAGCCGGCGGTAGAGCGGCCCGCCCGCCGCGCCCTCCAGCGACCCGATCGCGTCGGCGAGCAAAGTCATGTTCGTCGTCTCTCCCCCTGCGGTTCGCCGGTCTTAATACCAATGCAATACCATGCGCCAGTCCCAATCTGTCAATGGGCGACACGAAAGTGAAAGAATCCTACTTGACGCCTCATTTGGTTATGACAATGATTGGGTATTGGTATGGAACCGGTCTTACCGATGGTTAGCCCGGAAAAGATAAAGGGGATGGATATGGGGATTCGGGCTTTCCTGATCGGCTCCGCCAGCGCGGTCGCGCTGCTTTCCGGCGCCGCCTATGCGCAGGCCGCGCCGCAGTCGCCAGCCAGCGACGAGCCGCAGGATGTGGTCGTCACCGGCATCCGCGCCTCGCTCGCCGCCGCGCTCGACACGAAGCGCAAGTCAGACGCGATCGTCGATTCGGTCTCGGCGGAGGACGTCGGCAAATTCCCCAACACCAATGTCGCCGAGGCGCTGACGTTGGTGCCGGGCGTAACGGTCGATCGCCAGTTCGGGCAGGGCGAGAAGATCTCGATCCTCGGCACCGATCCGGCGCTGAACCGCACCTTGCTCAACGGGCAGACGGTGGCGTCGGCCGACTGGTTCATCCTCGATACGCCGGGCCGCACCTTCAACTACGCGCTGCTCGCGCCGCAGCTCGTCGGCAGCGTCGATGTCTACAAGACGCCGGAGCCGCGGCTCGACGAAGGCTCGATCGGCGGCACCGTCATCGTCAACACGCGCAAGCCGCTCGATCTCAAGCCGCTGACCGTCGCCGCCTCGCTCGGCTATCTGTGGAACGACCGCTCGCGCAAGGGCGATATCCAGGGATCGGCGCTGGCGAGCTGGCATAACGATTCGGGCACGTTCGGCGTGCTCGTCGCCTTCCAGCGTGCCAAGGACCGGCTGCGCCGCGACGGCCTGGAAAGCTACGGCACGATGCGCGCCGACCAGTGGGACGGCAAGAACACCGACAATCCGGTCAGCTCGATCGCCAACGGCACCTGCACCGGCGCGTGCGCGACGACGCTGGCCGCCAATCCCGGCGCGATCAGCCCGAACGCCTTCGGCACCTCCTATTTCCAGCAGGATCGCGAGCGCCTCAGCTATTCGGCGGTGGTGCAGTGGAAGCCGGTCGAGCAGCTCACGCTGGAGGCCAACTGGCTGAAGATCAAGGCGACCTACGACAACCTCAACCAGTCGATGTACGCCTTCCAGGGCAATACCTGGAACAGCCTCGGCGCGCTGAGCGGCATCACCGTCGCCAACGGCGTCGTCACCTCGAGCACGCTGACCAACGGGCTGAGCGTGCTCGACGTGCAATACCGCCAGGCGGAGATGCATTCCGACACCTATCAGTTCAAGGCGAAGTGGCAGGACAATAATTGGGACCTGAACCTGGAGGGCGGCCTGTCCGATGCGGACGGCGGCACGAAGAAGCAGGTGTTCCTCGAATTCCTCAACCACGCCACTTACACCGTCGACAACACCGGCGCGCCGGGCAAGCCGGGTAACCTGACCTACACCACCAACGTGATGGGCAATCCGGCGGCGTTCGTCACCGATCCGGGCTGGAGCGGCAATCTCGTCGCCAAGCCGACCACCGACAAGGAGCGGTACGGCCAGGTCGACCTCGGCTTCGACTTCGACGGAGCGGTGAAGCGGCTCCAGTTCGGCTATAAATACCGCCATCACGAGACGGGCCAGTCCTATGCCGGCGTGTCGCTCAACGGCATCGCGGTGGCGGCGTCGGCGTTCGATCCGTCGCAGGCGCCGGGCAATTACCTGCGCGGGTTCGACGGCGCGGGCGACCAGATGCGCGACCGCTTCGTCATCAGCGGCAATGCGATGTACGATTACGTCACCGGGCTGCCGAACCTGCCATCCCCCTCGGCCTATGCCGCGCCGGAGTTCGCCTCGGGCAACTGGAACATCAAGGAGAACATCCACGCCGTCTATGGCCAGGTGGATGTCGACACCGGCATCCTGCGCGGCAATTTCGGCGTCCGCTACGTCCGCACCATCACGGACGGCGCGGGGCTGGTCTGCACGCCCGGCGCGTCGTGCAGCTCGCAGGGCGACTGGGTGATGCAATATTCGCACAAGACCTATGAGAACGTGCTGCCCAGCTTCAACCTCGCCCTGTCGGTGCGCGACGACCTGATCCTGCGCTTCGCCGGGGCGGAGGTGGTCGCGCGGCCGAACTATTCCGACATGACCAATTATTTCTGGCTGTCGGATCAGGTGCTGAATGGCGCGGGCGGCAATCCGAACCTGAAGCCGTATCGCTCGGGCAACCTCAACGCGTCGGTGGAATGGTATTTCCAGCGCCACGCGATCCTGTCGGCGGAGGCGTTCTACAAGTCGATCGACGACTATATCCTCTATCGCACCGCGCCCGAGAATTATTACAACCAGTCCAAGGGCTTCGTCACCACCTACCAGATCAGCCGGCCGTACAATGCCGGCCATGCCTCGGTGAAGGGCTTCGCGGTCGCCTATCAGCAGAACCTGCCCTATGGCTTCGGCATCCTCACCAACTATACCTATTCGGACGCCAAGGGCGTCGGCGGGGCGGACCTGCCGTACAATTCGCGGCATCAGGTGAGCCTCAGCCCGTTCTTCGAATCCGGGCCGGTGGCGCTGCGCGGCACGTGGACGTGGCGGTCGAAATATTTCACCGGCGTCGATCGCGGCGACAACATGTACGTGCGCGCCACCGACAATCTCGATGTGTCGGCGACGTACAAGTTCACGCCGGAGGTCAACCTGACGCTCTCCGGCATGAACCTCACCGACTCCGAATATTACGCTTACGCCAACACGCCCGCCCTCCCTCGCGGCGTGTATCGGAACGGCCGGAAGCTGATGGCGACGTTCAACGTCAACTTCTGACCGACCGGATGACGGGGCCGCCGACAGTGCCGGCGGCCCCGCTTTGTCTCGCGCGGGCATTTCCAATCGCGCCCGCCCCGTTATGTTCCCCTCGATCCGTCGTTGCCGGAAAGGGCGTGCCAGCGTGTTTCCCCGCCGTTTCCTGTCGCTCGCCCTGCTGACCGCCGCGCTGCCCGTGGCGGCATGGGCGGAGCCGGCGCTGCTGCCCGCGCCCGTCTCGGCGGTGGCGGGATCGGGCCGGCTGCTGGTCGGGCCGGGGACGGCGATCATCGTGCCGGCAGGCGACGGCGCCGCGCGCAATGCCGCCGAGCGGCTGGCGGAATGGACGCTCGCCGCGCGCGGGCTGAAGCTGTCGATCACGACGCGCGCGACGGGGCCGGCGATCCGCTTCCGGCGCGGCGCGTCCGGCGTAGCCGAATCCTATGCGCTCGATATCGGCCCGCGCGGCGCGACGATCACCGCCGGCGACGATGCCGGGCTGCTCTATGGCGCGGTCAGCCTGTGGCAGTATCTGACGCCCGACCGGGCGCGCGGCGCGGTCGCGATCCCGGCGGTGTCGGTGAAGGATGCGCCGCGCTTCCGGTGGCGCGGGCTGATGCTGGACAGCGCGCGCCATTTCCAGTCGCCCGATTACGTCCGTCACCTGATCGACTGGATGGCGGTCAACAAGCTCAACACGCTCCACTGGCATCTGGTCGACGATCAGGGCTGGCGGCTGGAGATCCGCAAATATCCGCGCCTGACGGAAGTGTCGGGCTGGCGCGTCCCCGCCACCGCACCCGGCGCCCCGCCGCTGCCGCGCACCGGGGGCTTCTACACGCAGGCCGAGGTGCGCCAGATCGTCGCCTATGCCGCCGCGCGCAACGTGACGATCGTGCCGGAGATCGAGATGCCCGGCCACGCGCTCTCCGCGATCCGCGCCTATCCCGCGCTCGGCACCGGCGCGCCGGTGACGCCGGGGGCGGAATCCGACTGGGGCGTGTTCCCGTGGCTCTACAATGTCGACGACGCGACCTTCGGTTTCCTGGAGGACGTGCTCACCGAAGTGATGGCGCTGTTCCCCTCGCGCTACATCCATGTCGGCGGCGACGAGGCGGTGAAGGACCAATGGAAGGCCTCGCCCGCGATCCAGGCGCGGATGAAGGCGCTCGGCATCGCCGACGAGGACGGGCTGCAAAGCTGGTTCGTCCAGCGGATGCAGCGCTTCCTCGCGGCGCACGGCCGGCGGCTGATCGGCTGGGACGAGATACTGGAGGGCGGCATCGCGCCGGAGGCGACGGTGATGTCGTGGCGCGGCATCGACGGCGCGGTGGCGGCGGCGAAGGCGGGGCACGACGCGGTGCTCAGCCCATCGCCCGCGCTCTATCTCGACAACCGGCAGGGGTTCGGCCCGCTGGAGCCGCCGGGGCGCGGCAATCTGATCGACCTCGCCAGCGTCTATCGCTTCGATCCCGCGCCCGCCGCGATCCCGGCGGAGGCGCGCCGGCATATCCTGGGCGTGCAGGCCAATCTGTGGACCGAGCATGTCCGCACCGAGCAGCGCGCGGCGTGGATGATGTTCCCGCGCGCCAATGCGCTGGCGGAGGTGGCGTGGTCGCCGGGCGGGAGCCAGGACTTCGCCGGCTTCGTCGCGCGGCTGGTGCCGCAGCTCGACCGGATGCGCGCATTGGGGCTGGAGCCGGCGGCCAGCGCCTTCGCGGTGACGACGGCGACCGATTTCACACCCGGCGATCCGCACGCCATCGTGACGCTCGCCGATCAGGCCGGCCTGCCGCTGCGCTATACGACCGACGGGAGCGCTCCCACCGCCGTCTCGCCGCTCTACGCCGGGCCGCTGAGCGTGATGTTGCCGACGCGGCTGCGCGCCGCCGCGATGTTCGGCGCGCGCGCGATGCCCGGCGCGTTCGACGCGACGATCGACGCCGCCTATGTCCGGCAACGCAGCGACGAGCAGCTCGCCACCTGCACCGACAAGGTGCGGCTCGCGGTGGAGGACGATGCGCCGGCCGAGGGCAGGCGCGCCTCGTTCCTCACCGATATCCTCAACCCGTGCTGGCTTTACCGCGACGCGCCGACCGGCGGCGCGCGGCGGATCGCGCTGACGGTGGGGCAGTTCCCGTTCAACTTCCAGATCGGCAAGGACATCGACAACATCCGCTTCCGCGCGCCCGGGACGCCGGACGGCGAGTTCGAGGTGCGCGCCGGAAGCTGCGACGGGGAGCGGATCGCGGTGCTGCCGCTCGCGCCCGCGCGCAACAATCCTGAACTCACCCGGCTCGTCGCGCCGTTGCCGCCGCGCGCGGCGCGGGAGACCCTGTGCATCACCTATACCGCGCGCGGCGTGAACCCGATGTGGGGGCTGAAGCAGGTGGAGCTGCTGCCGTGAGCGAGGTGGCGCTGCTCGCCCCGTTCGCCGGCTGGTTCGGCCCGATCGACGAGGTGCCGGACCCGGTGTTCGCCGGGCGGATGATGGGCGACGGCTGCGCGGTCGACCCGATCGAGGGCGAATTGCGCGCACCCGCCGCCGGCACGGTGATCGCGGTGCCGGCGAGCGCCCATGCGGTGACGCTGCGGCTCGACAATGGCGCCGAGCTGCTGATCCATATCGGGCTGGAGACGGTGGCGCTGGGCGGCGCGGGCTTCACGGCGCTGGTCGCGGCCGGCGCGCGGGTGGCGGCGGGCGATGCGCTGATCCGCTTCGATCTCGACGCGGTGGCGGAGGGGGCGAAGGCGCTGATCACGCCGATCGTCGTCGCCAATCAGGGCTATGCGCTGCGGCTCGACGCGCCGGGCCGGGCGGTGCGCGCGGGGGAGACGATCGGCTGGCTCTCCGGCGAGGGTGCGCGGGCGACGGGCGCATCGGGCGGGGAGCGTTACAGCCGTAATGTACCGGTCGCCGCCGCGCACGGCATCCACGCGCGGCCGGCGGCGCGGATCGCGGCGGCGCTGCGCCCGTTCGCCGCCGAGGTGATGCTCGCGTCCGGCGGGAAAGGCGCCAATGCGCGCAGCACCGTGGCGCTGCTCGGGCTTGGCGTGCGCGCGGGCGATATGGTGGAAATCACCGGCATCGGCGGCGATGCGCGGGGCGCGGTGGATGCGGTCGCGGCGCTGATCCTGGCGGGGCTGGGCGAGGAAGCGGCTGCGGCGCCCGCCGTCCGGCCCGCGCCGACCGGGCAGGCGGTGACGGGCGCGCCGGGCCTGGCGATCGGCCAGGTGACTCAGCTTCGCGCGGTCGACCTCGACGTGGCCGTCGATGGCGCGGGCGTCGCGCACGAGCGGCAGGCGCTGGCCGAGGCGCTGGCGGCGGTCGCGGCCGGGCTTGGCGGCGGCAATCGCGCGGCGGCGGAGATCGCGGAGGCGCATCGCGCGCTGCTCGCCGATCCCGAGCTTGCCGGTGCGGCGGAGCGCGGGATCGCCGCCGGGCGCAGTGCGGCTTTCGCATGGCGCGCCGCGACCCGCTCCGCCGCCGACGCGATCCGCGCGACCGGCGATGCGCTGCTGATGGAGCGCGTCGCCGACCTCGCCGATCTGGAGCGGCAGGTGATCGCCCACCTGCTCGGCCAGGACGCGCCGGCCGTGCCCGCCATTGCGCCCGACACGATCCTGATCTCGGAGGATCTGCTCCCCTCGCAATTCCTCGCGCTCGATCGTGCGCGGCTGGCCGGGATCGTCACCGCCGCCGGCGGGCCGACCGCGCATGTCGCGATCCTCGCCGCGTCGGCCGGCGTGCCGATGCTGGTCGCCGCCGGCGAGGCGGTGCTGGCGATCCCCGAGGGGCGCACCGTGATCCTCGACGCGGACCGCGCCGCGCTCGATGCCGATCCCGGGGTCGGCGCGCTGGCCTCGGCGAGCGAGCGGCTCGCCGAGGCGCGCGAGCGCCGCGCGCGCGACCTCGCCGCCGCCACCGCACCGGCGGCGACGGCGGACGGCGCGCGCATCCACGTCTTCGCCAATCTCGGCGCGGCGGCGGAAGTGGCGGGTGCGGTCGCCGCCGGGGCGGAGGGCTGCGGCCTGCTGCGCACCGAATTCCTGTTCCTCGACCGCGACACCGCCCCCGACGAGGCGGAGCAGCGCGACGTCTATCGCCGCATCGCCGCCGCGCTGGGCGATCGCCCGCTGATCGTCCGCACGCTCGATATCGGCGGCGACAAGCCGATGCCGTATCTGCCGTTGCCGGCGGAGGAGAATCCCGCGCTCGGCCTGCGCGGCATCCGCCTCGGCCTCGCCCGGCCGGACCTCATGCGCACGCAGCTTCGTGCGATCCTCGCGGCGGTGCCGTCGCCGCAATGCCATGTCATGCTGCCGATGGTGGTCGATCTCGCCGAATTGCGCGCGGCGCGCGCGATGCTGGACGAGGCACGCGCCGCGCTCGGCATCGCCGCGCCGGTGCCGCTGGGGGTGATGATCGAGACGCCCGCCGCCGCGATGCTGGCCGACCAGCTCGCGACGGAAGCCGATTTCCTGTCGGTCGGCACCAACGACCTTACCCAATATACGCTGGCGAGCGATCGCGGCAACGCGGCCGTCTCCGCGAAGCTCGACGCGATGCATCCGGCGGTGCTGCGGCTGATCCGCGAGGTGGGGCGCGGTGCGAAGGCGCACGGCCGCTGGGCGGGCGTGTGCGGCGGCCTCGCCTCCGATCCGCTCGCCGCGCCGATCCTGGTCGGGCTGGGGATGACCGAGCTTTCCGCGACGCCGGCCGCTGTTCCGGCGCTCAAGGCGGCGATCCGGCGGTGGGCGCTGGCCGATTGCGTCGCGCTCGCCGAACGCGCCTGCGCCGCGACCGCCGCCGCCGAGGTCCGCGCGATCGCCAGCGAGGTGTTGTGATGCCGATCAGACCCGCCGCCCTGTTGAGCCGCCTCCAGCCGCTCGGCCGCGCGCTGATGCTGCCGATCGCGGTGCTGCCGGTGGCGGCGCTGCTGCTGCGGCTCGGCCAGCCGGACCTGCTCGACATCCCGTTCATCGCGGCGGCGGGCAATGCGATCTTCGCCAATCTCGGGCTGCTGTTCGCCGCCGGCGTCGCGGTGGGCCTCGCGCGCGGCAACCACGGCGCGGCGGCGCTGGCCGGGGTCGTCGCCTATCTCGTCGCGACCGAGGGGGCGAAGGCGCTGCTCATCCCTCCGCCCGACATGCTCGCCGCCGATCCCGCGATCCAGGCGGCGTGGCGCGCTAAGGAGATCGCCAAGCTCGGCGTGCCCGCCGGCATCCTCGCCGGGCTGACGGCGGGTGCGCTCTACAACCGCTTCTCGGATATCCGGCTGCCCGACTATCTCGCCTTCTTCGCCGGGCGGCGCTTCGTGCCGATCGCGGCCGGGGTGGCGGGGCTGGCCGGCGCGGCGCTGTTCGGCTGGGGCTTCCCGTGGTTCGAGGGCGCGATCGACGGGCTGTCGCAATGGGTGGTCCATGCCGGATCGTTCGGGCTGTTCGCCTATGGCGTGCTCAACCGGCTGCTGCTGGTGACGGGGCTGCACCATATCATCAACAACATCGCCTGGTTCGTGCTCGGCGACTATCACGGCAAGACCGGCGACATCGCGCGCTTCTTCGCCGGCGATCCCCATGCCGGCGCGTTCATGGCCGGCTTCTTCCCGGTGATGATGTTCGGGCTGCCCGCCGCCTGCCTCGCCATGTACCGCGCCGCGCTGCCGGAGCGGCGCAAGGCGGTGGGCGGCATGTTGCTGAGCCTCGCGCTCACCTCGTTCCTGACCGGCGTGACCGAGCCGATCGAGTTCAGCTTCATGTTCCTCGCGCCGATGCTCTACGCCGTCCATGCGGTGCTGACCGGCGTGGCGATGGTGGTGATGGACGCGCTGGGGGTGAAGCTCGGCTTCGGCTTTTCGGCGGGGCTGATCGACTATGCGCTGAACTTCGGCCTCGCGACGCGGCCGCTGATGCTGTTGCCGGTCGGCGCGGTATATTTCGTGCTCTATTACGCCACCTTCGCCTGGTGCATCCGCCGCTTCGACCTCAAGACGCCCGGGCGCGAGCCGGAAGCGGCGACGGCGACGGAGCGGGCGGCGGGAAGCTCGCGCGGCGAGCGCGTCGTCGCGGCGCTCGGCGGGGCGACGAACATCCGCAGCGTCGATGCCTGCACCACGCGGCTGCGGCTGGTGCTGGCGGACAATGCGCGGATCGACGAGGCGGGGCTGAAGGCCGAAGGCGCGCGCGGCGTGCTGCGGCTGGCGGACGGCGGGCTTCAGGTGGTGTTCGGGCCGATCGCCGATCAGGTGGCGGGCGAGGCGCGGGCGGCGCTGTCGGGCGCGCCGCTCGCTCCGGCCGCGCCCGCCGTCGCGGCGAGCGGCGGACCGGCGGGGAACGACGCGATCCGCCGCGCGCTGGGCGAGGGCAATGTCCTCGCGCTGGCCGCGCGCGGCACCCGGCTGATCGCGACGCTGCGCGATCCGGCGCTGGCCGACGAGGCCGCGCTCCACGCCGCCGGCGTCCGCCTCGTCGCGCGGCAGGCGGGCAGCGACCGGCTGCACCTGCTTGTCGCCCCGCCCGGAGAATAGTCGCCGCGGCGTTGTTCTGCGGGAATTTGGACCCTAAAGGATCGGGAAACTCCTCCCAGCAAGGTCCACCTATGTCCGAACCCACCAACGTCCAGTTTTCCGAACGCGAAGCCTTGCTGTTCCATTCGGAGGGGCGGCCGGGGAAGATCGAGATCGTCGCCTCCAAGCCGATGGCGACGCAGCGCGACCTGGCGTTGGCTTATTCCCCCGGCGTCGCGGTGCCGGTGCAGGCGATCGCGAACGATCCGGCGACCGCTTACGATTATACCGCCAAGGGCAACCTCGTCGCGGTGATCTCGAACGGCACCGCGATCCTCGGCATGGGCAATCTCGGCGCGCTGGCGTCGAAGCCGGTGATGGAGGGCAAGGCGGTGCTGTTCAAGCGCTTCGCCGATGTCGATGCGATCGATCTGGAAGTGGCGACCGAGGACGTGGACGCCTTCATCAACTGCGTCGCGCTGCTGGAGCCGTCGTTCGGGGGGATCAATCTGGAGGATATCAAGGCGCCGGAATGCTTCATCATCGAGCAGACGCTGCGCGAGCGGATGAACATCCCCGTCTTCCACGACGACCAGCACGGCACCGCGATCATCACCGCCGCCGGGCTGATCAACGCCTGCCTGCTGACCGGCCGCAACATCAACGAGGTGAAGGTGGTGGTGAACGGCGCGGGCGCCGCCGCGATCGCCTGCACCGAGCTGATCAAGGCGCTGGGCGTGCGGCATGACAATGTGCTGATGTGCGACCGCAAGGGCGTGATCTATCAGGGCCGCGAGGGCGTGAACCAGTGGCAGTCCGCCCATGCCGTCGTCACCGAGCGCCGCTCGCTGACCGAGGCGCTGGTCGGCGCGGACGTGTTCCTCGGCCTCTCCGCCGCCGGCGCGCTGAAGCCGGAGATGGTGAAGGACATGGCCAAGGCGCCGATCATCTTCGCCATGGCCAATCCCGACCCCGAGATCCGCCCGGAGGAGGCGAAGGCCGCGCGCCCCGACGCGATCATCGCCACGGGGCGTTCGGACTATCCCAACCAGGTCAACAACGTGCTCGGCTTCCCGTTCATCTTCCGCGGCGCGCTCGACGTGCGCGCCTCGGCGATCAATGACGAGATGAAGGTCGCAGCCGCGCAGGCGATCGCCGAGCTGGCGCGCGAGCGCGTGCCGGAGGAAGTGGCGATCGCCTATGGCGTGCGGCATGTGTTCGGCCCGGAATATATCATCCCCGCGCCGTTCGATCCGCGCCTGATGGAAGTGGTGCCCGCCGCCGTCGCCAAGGCGGCGATGGATTCGGGCGTCGCGACCAAGCCGATCCTCGACATGGAGGGTTATCGCCAGCAGCTTCGCGGGCGCCTCAACCCGACCAATTCGGTCCTGACGCTCGCTTACGAAGGTGCGCGCGCGCATCCCAAGCGCGTGCTGTTCGCGGAGGGCGAGGAGGAAGTGGTGCTGCGCGCCGCGATCCAGTTCAAGGAAGGCGGCTACGGCACCCCCGTCCTCGTCGGGCGCGACGACGTGCCGGACCGGCTGCGCGCGCTGGGCGTCTCCAATCCGCAGGAATATGAGCTGCACAACAGCCGCCATTCGCCGCTGGTGCCGAAAATGGTCGACTTCCTCTACCAGCGGCTCCAGCGCCGGGGCTATCTGCGCCGCGATTGCGAGCGCATGATCAACCAGGATCGCAACATCTTCGGCGCGGTGCTGCTCCAGATGGGCGAGGCCGATACGATGATCACCGGCATCACCCGCACCTGGGCGCATACGATGCGCGAGGTGAAGCGCGTGATCGACCCCGAAGTGGGCCGTACCCCGTTCGGCATCCATATCATGGTCGGGCAGAGCCATACGGTGTTCATCGCCGACACCACCGTCAACGAACGCCCCAGCCCCGACGAACTGGCCGACATCGCCGAGCATACCGCGCAGGTCGCGCGCCGCATGGGCCACGAGCCGCGCGTCGCCTTCCTGAGCTATTCGACGTTCGGCAATCCGGAAGGGCAGTGGCTGGAGAATATCCGCGCGGCCGTGGGCGTGCTCGACGAGCGCAAGGTGGGCTTCGAATATGAGGGCGAGATGTCGCCGGACGTCGCGCTCAACCCGCGGCAGCTTGCCAATTATCCCTTCGCGCGGCTCTCCGGCCCGGCCAACGTGCTGGTGATGCCGGGTCTGCAATCCGCCAACATCTCCGCCAAGTTGCTGCGCGAGCTGGGCGGGGATTCGATGATCGGCCCGATGCTGATCGGGATGGAGAAGCCGGTGCAGATCGCGCCGATGACCTCCACCGCGAGCGAGCTGGTGACGCTCGCCGTGCTGGCGGCCGGCGGCATCGCGCGCTGAGCGGATCGGCGGCGGCGGAGCAGCCCGCTCCCGCCGCCGCCGCGCCCCGCGATTTCATCCGCAATCCATCTTGTCCGCGCAACCTTTCGCGCCCGAAACCATTTCATCCATCGGGAACGATGGAGAACAGACGATGCGGATGGTTGCTTTGGCCGCCCTTGGCGCGGCGGTGCTGGTGACGGGCTGCGTGGACGACAGCGGCCCCGGCTATGCCGGAGACGGCTATCGCCGCTACGACTACAACCGGCCCGACCCGTCCTATAACGGTTATTATGCCGACCGCTATTATCGCGACAATCCGCGCTATCGCGAGCGCCGGCTCGGCAGCAACGATCGCGTCTATGTCGGGCAGGACGGCCGTTATTATTGCCGCCGCAACGACGGCACCACCGGGCTGATCGTGGGCGGTATCGCCGGCGGCGCGCTGGGCGCGGCGATCGCGCCGGGCGGATCGGGCCTGCTCGGCGCGCTGCTGGGCGGCGCTGGCGGCGCGCTGCTCGGCAAGTCGGTCGACAAGAACAACGTGCGCTGCCGCTGACGGAGCGGCGGGGACGGCGACAGGTTGCGACAATTTCGTCGCCGTCCCGGCACATTCGCGCGACAGGTGCGCGCCACATCTACCCATGGCCAGCGTATCGGCCGCGTAGGGAGTAGGATGATGAAGAAACTGACCATGATCGCCGCTGGCATCGGCATTGCCTTCGCCGCCGTGCCGGGCGTCGCGGTTGCCGCGCCGTGGGTATCGATCGACCAGCGGGCGGCAAATATCGACATGCGCATCGATCAGGGCCTGCGCGCCGGCAGCCTGAACCGCGCGGAGGCGCTGCGGCTGCGCGGGCAGGTGCGCGACCTGAAGATGCTGGAGATGCGTTACCGCCGTGGCGGGCTGACGATGGCGGAGCGGCGCGACCTCGATCGGCGCTTCGACCGGCTGAGCGCGCAGGTCCGCTTCGAAAAGCACGACCGCCGGCACCGCTGATACAGGTCAGCGCAACGGCTTCCCCGAATCCTTCCAGCGATCGAGTATCCGGGATTGGGGCAGGCTATCGGGAGCGGCGTCGCGCAATGCGGCGCCGCTTTCCGCATGGGCCGGCTGGACGGCCGGCGCGAGCGGAGCCGGGATCGCCCTGTCGGCCGGCGGCGGTGGGAGCGGGACGACTGGTAGCGGCAGCGGCGCGGCGGGCATGACGGGCTGTGGCTCGCCGCCGCGATAGACGCGGGTGAACGCCGCCGCCGTGCCCCAATAGCCCTTCCAGCGATGGAAGAAATGCGCGCCGATCGCGTCGGTCATCACCAGGGTGCGGTTCCATGCCGGCGTCACCGCATAGGTGTGGTAATGCGTCGCCAGCCCGACCGGCGCGAACACCTGTCCGGCGAGGATCATCGCGGCGTTGCGCGCGGCGCGCGCCCAGCCGGCGCGTGACGGGATGCGCGCGGCCGATCCGTCGCAGGCGAAGCTGAACTGGCAGCCGCTCGCGCGGCCCGCGCCCTGATAGACCACGCCGCACACGGTGGGCGGGAACGCGGGATGCCGCACGCGGTTGAGCACCACCTGTGCCACAGCGCGCTGCCCCGCGTCGCTTTCCGACGCCGCCTCGTAATAGACCGCCGCCGTCAGGCACTGGAGCGCGCGGGCACGGTCGATCGTGCCGGCGAGGCGGGTGGAGAAAGGCGCGGCGGGAGTGACGCTGGCGTCGCCCGCGATCGTTGCGCCGCGAGGCACCGGGGGCAGGGCGATGGTGCCGGTGGAGCCGCGCGCCGGTGCGGCGAACTCGGCCGGCGCGGCGTCATCGCCGGCAAGTGGTGCCGCAGCGTTACGCGCAGCGACGGGAGCCGGTCGGGACGAAGCGAGGTGGAAAGCCATGCCGCCCGCCACCGCCGCGCATCCCGCCAGCGGCAGCGCGATACGGCGCAACGCGCGCAACCGCCCGAGGCGTTGCGCGCGCCGTTCGCTGGGATGCGTCGCCGCGGTGGACATGACGCCCCTCTCGCACGGATGGTTTACGATTCCGCTATCGCAGGTTCACGCTGTCGAGGTTGAGCGTCGCGGCGGGGATCGTCTCGGTCGCCGGGCGCTCCTTGCGCAGCGCGTCGCCGAACGCGCGCGCGTCGCCCACCACCACGGTCGTCGCATCGGCCGGGTCGAACAGCGCCGCCGCCGCAGACTGCACCGCCGCCGCCGGCGTGTCCCGCACCGCATCGGCGTAGCGCGTCATCTCGTCGATCGGCAGGCCGTTCAGCACCATGTTGCCGACGATTCCGGCGAGGCCGGCGGTGCGCTCGATCTGCCGCCCGAAATTGCCGATCAACACCGAGCGGCGCGTCGCCAGCTCGCTCTCCGCGATCGGCGCGCTGCCCAGCCGCCGCATCTCTCCGGCGATCAGCGACACCACTTCCGGCGCGGCGTCGTTCCTGGTCGAGGCGGCGGCCGTGATCGATCCGGTCAGCCGGTCGGCGTCGAGATCGCTGCGCGCGCCATAGGAAAGCCCGCGCCTGATGCGGATTTCCTGATTGAGCCGCGATGTATAGCCGCCGCCCAGCACCGTATTGGCGAGCAGCGCGGGATAGTAACGCGGGTCGCCGCGCGGGATCGCGCCGCGTGCGACGGTTACGCCGGCCTGCCCCGCGTCGGGCAGATCGATCAGGATCGTGCGCGGCGTCGCCGCCGGGGTCGGCGCGGCGAGCGGGGCGGGGGCGGGGCCGGCGGCGCGCCAGTCGCCGAACCAGCGTTCGGCCAGCGCCTTTGCGGTGACCGGCGTGATGTCGCCGGTCAGGATCAATGTCGCGCGATCCGGCGACCATGCGGCGGCATAGGCCGCGCGCACGTCGGCGGGGATGATCCGCTTGAGCGACGTGGGCGTGCCCTCCACCGCGCCGCCGTAGCCGGACGTGCCGTATAGCGCGCGATCCGCCACCAGCCCGGCCAGCGCCATCGGATCGGTGAGCGTCACCTGCGCCGCGTCGATCGCCTGCGCCCGCGCGCGCTCCAGCTCGTCGGGGGCGAGCGTGGCGTGGCGCGCGGCATCGGCGAGGATGCCCAGCGCGGGTGACAGCGCGGGCGTGGCGACGGTGATGCCGATCGCGCTGCCCTCGCGCCCCGCGCCGGTGTCGAGCGACGCGCCGAGCGCCTCGGCATCGCGCGCGATCTGCGTGGCAGAGCGGGTCGGCGTTCCCTTCGTCAGCAATGTCGCGGCGAGGCCCGCGGTGCCGGCCTTGCCCGCCGCGTCGCGCGCCGCGCCCGATGCGCCGATCAGCCGCGCGGTGACGAGCGGCACGTCATGCCGCTCGACCGTCACGACCCTGAGGCCGTTGGCGAGCCGCAGTTCGCCCGGCGTCGGCACATGGCCTGCGACGACCGGGCCGAGCGGCGGCAGCGGTGCGCGATCGGCGTCCGTCGCCGGGGTGACGACCGCGATGTCGCGCGGCGCCTCGAGCGGGCGCGTCTCGACCGTCGCGGCGACCGGGATGCCGGCATCGGGCTTCGCGCCCTCGGCGGCGGGCAGGTAGCGGATCGTGGCGACGCGATCGTCGGCGAGCCAGGTCCGCGCGACGCGCTGGACGTCGGCGGCGGTCACCGCGCGCACCGCCGCGAGTTGCCGCTCGGTGGCGCGCGGATCGCCGTCCACCAGCACCGACGCGGCGATGACGCGCGCGCGGCCCTCCGTAGTCTCCATCGCCTTCAGCGCGTCGGTGAGGATCTCGGTCTTGGCCTCGGCGAGTTCCGCCGGGGTGACGGGCGCGGCGCGGACGGCGGCGATCTGGGCGCGCAGCGCGCGGTCCAGCGCGTCCGGGTCTTTGCCCCCGGCGGCGATCGCGATGATGTCGAGCTTGCCCGGCCCCGCGCGCGTATCGAGCGAGGCGTCCACCGCCTGCGCCAGCCCGTCGCGATAGACAAGGCTTTCGTGCAGCCGCGAGCTTTCGCCGCGCGCGAGGATCGCCTGCAGCACCATCAGCGCGGGCATGTCGGGCGCACGATCCGGCGGCAGCGGATAGCTGAGCGCGATCGCGGGCAGCGGCGTGTTCGGCTCATGCACCGTCACCGTCACCGGCTTCGTCCGCACCGGTTCGTCGGCGGTGACGCGCGGGATCGGGCGGTCGGGGCGTTTGATCGGGGCGAAATAGCGATCGACCCAGCGGTCCAGCTCGGCCGGATCGAAATTGCCGGCGACGACGAGGATCGCATTGTCGGGCCGGTAATAGGTCGCGTGGAAGGCGCGCACGTCGTCGATCGTCGCCGAATCGAGATTGGCGATGCTGCCGATCACCCCGCGCGCATAAGGGTGATGCTGATAGGCGAGCGCGGGCAGGTAGAGCGAATCGAGCTTGCCGTATGGCCGCGCCAGCACGGACTGGCGGAACTCCTCCTTCACCACGTCGCGCTCGGAGGCGAAGTCGGCCGGCGACACCACCAGCGAGGCCATGCGATCGGCCTCAGCGAACAGCAGCCGCTGGAGATGGTTGGCCGGCACCACCTCGAAATAATTGGTATAATCGTCGCCGGTCGAGGCGTTGTTGTAGCCGCCGACATCCTCGGTCAGCCGGTCGAACTGCTCGGGCCTGAGGTTGCGCGTCGCCTTGAACATCAGATGCTCGAACAGATGCGCGAAGCCCGATCGCCCGCGCGGATCGTCGCGCCCGCCGACGTCGTACCACACCTGGATCGCGACATTGGGCGTCGCGGCATCGCGGATCGCATAGACGCGCAGCCCGTTGGCGAGCGTCCGTTCGGTGAAGGCGACCGGCTGCACCGCCGGCAGCGGGGGAGCCGGCTCGGCGAGCGCGGGAACGGCGGTGGCGGCGAGCAGCAGCGGCAGGATCAGGCGCATGGCGTCCTTTCAATCGCGCGAGACGATCAGCGTGATGCCGGGCGCGGCGGCGATCGCCTCATACCCGAGCTGCCGGATTCCGCCGGGCGGCGGTGTGGCTCACTTCTTCTCGTCCCTGTCGCGGTTCGCGAACAGCACGGCGGCGGCGACGGCGGCGGAGCCAATGCCGACGCCAAGGCCGATCTTGCCGATATTCCAGTTACGGGTCTTGCGCTCCCGCTTCGCCTTGTGCGCGCCTTCCTCATGCGCCTTAGCGTCGCGCGCGGCGGCGAGGATCTCATTGGGTTCTTCACTGTCGGACACGCTTACTCTCCTTCACTTCCGTAATATCGTGCGCGGAACGCGCGGGCGAACGGGCCGAGCGTGCCGGCGGCGATCGCCGCGCGCAGGTCCGCCATCAACGCTTCGTAGAACCAGATGTTGTGCTCGGTCATCAGCATCGCGCCGAGAATCTCGCCTGCGCGGACGAGATGGTGGAGATAGGCGCGGCTCCACTTGCCGCACACCGGGCAGGCGCAAGCGGGATCGAGCGGCCCCTGGTCCTCCGCGAAGCGCGCGTTGCGGATGTTGATCGGGCCGGCGCGGGTGAAGGCCTGGCCGGTGCGGCCCGAGCGCGTCGGCAGCACGCAATCGAACATGTCGACCCCGCGCTCGACCGCGCCGACGATATCGTCGGGCTTGCCGACCCCCATCAGGTAGCGCGGCTTTTCGGTCGGGAGTTGGCCGGGTGCAAAATCGAGGCAGCCGAACATCGCCTCCTGCCCCTCGCCCACCGCGAGGCCGCCGATCGCATAGCCGTCGAAGCCGATGTCGGTCAGCGCGTCGGCCGACGCCTTGCGCAGCCCTTCGTCGAGCGCGCCCTGCTGGATGCCGAAGATCGCATTCGACGCGGCATGTTCCTCGCCCGCGTCGAACGCGGCGCGGCTGCGCCTCGCCCAGCGCATCGATCGCTCCATCGCCGCCGCCTGCACCTCGCGGGTGGAGGTGGTCGGCACCAGCTCGTCGAACGCCATGACGATATTCGAGCCGAGCAGCCGCTGGATCTCGATCGATCGTTCCGGGCTGAGCAAATGGCGCGAGCCGTCGAGGTGGCTCTTGAACGACACGCCGTCCTCGCTGCGCCTGGTCAGATCGGCGAGGCTCATCACCTGATAGCCGCCCGAATCGGTGAGGATCGGCCGGTCCCAGCCCATGAAATCGTGCAGCCCGCCGAGCCGCGCGACGCGCTCCGCGCCGGGGCGGAGCATCAGGTGATAGGTGTTGCCGAGGATGATGTCCGCGCCCGATGCGGCGACGTCGGCGGGTTTCATCGCCTTGACGGTGGCGGCGGTGCCGACCGGCATGAAGGCGGGGGTGCGGATCGTGCCGCGCCGCATCGCGATCGTGCCGGCGCGCGCTGCGCCGTCCGTGGCGGCGATGGTGAAGGTGAAACGGTCGGTCATCGGGTGAAGCTCATTGCGGCGGGGCGCCACGCCCCTTGTGCTTGCCGCCGGGGCGGTCGCCGGGCACCGAGGCGCGGATCGTGAGACATTCGGCGCGGGTGACCACGCCGTCATGATCGCGATCGAGCCGGCGGAAGATCTGCGCCATCTTCACCTGTATCTCCGCCAGCGTGATGCGGTTGTCGCCGTCCGCATCCACCTCGAACGGGCTGGGCAGCGCATTGCGGTCGCCCAGCCAGCGCTCCGCCCAGTCGGCGAACTCGATATAGCCGAGCGAGCCCTTGTGGCCGGTATCGATCGCCGCGAAACTGCGCTCGACGCAGGCGTGAAGCTCGGCGGCGGTGGTGCGGCCGTCGCCGTCCGTATCGCAGGCGGCGATCATCATCGCCACCGGCTCGACCACCATCGTCGCGGGCGGCTGGCCGGGGCCGGGCGGCGTGGCGGTCACGGTGACGGCGGCCTGAAGCAGCAGGGCGAGGATCATGCAGCGTCTTCCTGCAAGCGGCGCGAGAACATGCGCCGCATCGACACGCGCGCGGCTGAACCTTGGCTGAGCCGATCTGCGCCGGGCCGGTTTCGCATGATCCCGCCCTATGGCCCGCGAGCCGGGCTGGCAACCGCCCGATACGCCTCACGCCAGCGCGGCGACGCCGGTGCAGAGCAGGCGGACCAGCTCGCCCTGACCGCGAACCCCGGTCTTGGCGTAGATGCGCTTCGAATAGTTGCGCGCGGTTTCGATCGTCAGGCCGGTCGCGGCGGCGGCCTCGGCGATGCTGGCGCCGTCGGCGATCGCGGCGGCGAGACGCGCCTCGCCGCGCGTCAGCCCGTGAAGCGCCTCGATCGCGGCCAGGCGTGCCGGTCCGGAGCGCGGCGGGAAGCGGAGCAGCGCGGTCATGGCCGGCGCGGACGGGATCAGCAGGGCATCGAGCGCGGCGCCAGCGGAAAGGCGGATCGCGCGGGGCGGCGCGTTCTGGTCATCGGCGAAGGCCGCGGCGGCGAGGAGGAGCAGGCGCTCGCTCTCGGCGTCGCCGGTGCGCAGGCGCTGGCCGATGGCGGGGGCGCTGCCGGTGAGCTTCCGAAGCGCGCTTGCCGCGCCGGGATCGCAATCGATCACGCGCGCGTCGCGGTCGAAGCCGATCCAGCCGGTGCCGGTGCGGGTCAGCGCATCCTCCGCCGTGGCGAGGCGGGCGCGCAGCCGTTCGCTGGCAACGAGCGCGGCAAGCGCCACCGCGAGGTGCGGGGCGAGCGCGGAGAGCAAGGCGCTGTCGGCGGCGGCAAAGGCGCGCTCGGTGGTGCTGACGGCAAGGATCGCGTTTGTCCCGCCGGTTTCGGTGACGCGCATGATCCGCAGGTCGCCGTGCGCCGGCGCCTCGTCCAGTTCGGCGGCGGCATAGACGCGGTTGGGGCGGAGCCGGTCGGGCGCGATCGCGGGAAGCGGCGCCGGCAACGGGCCCGGCGTGATGATGAGATGCGCCGCATCCGCGCGCGTCCGCCGGCGCAGGCGGTCGAGGAAGGTCGCCCAGCGCGGTTCCTCCCGCGCGCCTTCGTGGAGCGGGAGCAGCAGATCGGTCTCGTCGATGCGGCTGAAGGCCATCTATCTCCCATATGGGAGGTGGCGCGGGAAAGCCAGTCGCTCAGGTGACGGCGCATGACGATCGACGCAAAGACCCTCACCCATCTCGAACGGCTGGAGGCTGAGAGCATCCACATCATCCGCGAGGTGGCGGCGGAGTGCGAGAAGCCGGTGATGCTCTATTCGATCGGCAAGGATTCGGCGGTGACGCTGCATCTGGCGCGTAAGGCTTTCTATCCCGCGCCGCCGCCGTTCCCGCTGCTGCATGTCGATACGACGTGGAAGTTCCGCGCGATGTACGACCTGCGCGACCGGATGGCGCGGGAATCGGGCATGGAATTGCTCGTCTATCGCAACCCGGAGGCGGAAGCGCGCGGGATCAACCCGTTCGACCACGGCCCGCTCCACACCGACATGTGGAAGACCGAGGGGCTGAAGCAGGCGCTCGACCTCTACGGCTTCGACGCGGCGTTCGGCGGCGCGCGGCGCGACGAGGAGAAAAGCCGCGCCAAGGAGCGCGTGTTCAGCTTCCGCTCGGCCAGCCACCGCTGGGACCCGAAGAACCAGCGCCCGGAATTGTGGAACCTCTACAATACGAAGAAGGCGCGCGGCGAGAGCATCCGCGTCTTCCCGATCAGCAACTGGACCGAGCTGGACATCTGGCAATATATCCAGCTCAACGACATCCCGATCGTCCCGCTCTATTTCGCCGCGCCGCGCCCCACCGTGGAGCGCGACGGGATGCTGCTGATGGTCGATGACGATCGCTTCCCGCTCGCGCCCGGCGAGGTGCCGGTGGAGCGCTCGATCCGCTTCCGCACCCTGGGCTGCTACCCGCTGACCGGCGCGGTGGAGAGCGCGGCGACGACGCTGGAGGAGGTGATCCAGGAGATGCTGCTCACCACCACCAGCGAGCGGCAGGGCCGCGCGATCGATCGCGACGCCGGCGCGGCGAGCATGGAGAAGAAGAAGCAGGAGGGGTATTTCTGATGGCCGCGACGATGCAGGACAGTGCCTATCAGGCCGACGCGCTGATCGCCGAGGACATCCACGCCTATCTCGATCGCCACCAGCACAAGAGCCTGCTGCGCTTCATCACCTGCGGATCGGTGGACGACGGCAAGTCCACGCTGATCGGGCGGCTGCTCTACGATTCGAAGATGATCTTCGAGGACCAGCTCGCCGCGCTGGAGGCGGATTCGAAGCGGGTCGGCACGCAGGGGCAGGAGATCGACTTCGCGCTGCTGGTCGACGGCCTCGCCGCCGAGCGCGAGCAGGGCATCACGATCGACGTCGCCTATCGCTTCTTCGCCACCGAAAAGCGCAAGTTCATTGTCGCCGACACGCCGGGCCATGAGCAATATACCCGCAACATGGTGACCGGCGCATCGACCGCCGACCTCGCCGTGATCCTGATCGACGCGCGCAAGGGCGTGCTGACGCAAACGCGGCGACACTCCTATCTCGCGCACCTGATCGGCATCAGGAATGTCGTGCTGGCGGTCAACAAGATGGATCTGGTCGATTACGATCAGGCGACGTTCGACGCGATCGTCGCGGATTACGAGGCGTTCGCGCGCTCGATCGGCATCGCGGATTTCACCGCCATTCCGATCTCCGGCTTCAAGGGCGACAATATCACCGCGCTCTCGCCCAACACGCCATGGTATCGCGGGCCGGCGCTGATCGAGCAGCTCGAGAATGTGCCGCTCGATGCCGAGGCGGATCAGGCGAAGCCGTTCCGCCTGCCGGTGCAATGGGTCAACCGCCCGGACCTCGATTTCCGCGGGTTCGCCGGGCTAGTCGCCAGCGGACGGGTGAGGCCGGGCGACGCGATCCGCGTGCTGCCCTCGGGCAAGACCTCCACCGTCGCGCGGATCGTGACGCTCGACGGCGATCTCGACGAGGCGGTTGCCGGGCAATCGGTGACGCTGACGCTGGCCGAAGAGATCGATTGCTCGCGCGGCGACGTGATCGCTGCCGCCGATGCCCCGCCGCAGGCCGCCGACCAGTTCGAGGCGACGATCGTGTGGATGGCCGAGGAGGAGATGCTGCCAGGCCGCTCCTATTGGCTGAAGCTGGCGACGCAGACGGTCGGCGCGACGGTGCAGGCGCCGAAATATCAGGTCAACGTCAACACGCTGGAGCATCTGGCCGCCAAGACGCTGGACCTCAACGCGATCGGCGTCGCCAATCTCTCCACCGACCGGCCGATCGTGTTCGAGCCTTATGCCGACAATCGCCAGCTCGGCGGCTTCGTGCTGATCGACAAGCTGACCAACGCCACCGTCGCGGCGGGGATGCTGCACTTCTCGCTACGCCGCGCGCAGAACGTCCATTGGCAGCCGCTCGACGTGACGCGCGAGGTGCGCGCGGGGCTCAAGAACCAGAAACCGGCGGTGCTGTGGTTCACCGGCCTGTCCGGCGCGGGCAAGTCGACCATCGCCAACCTTGTCGAGAAGAAGCTGACGCGGATGAACCGCCACACCTTCCTGCTCGACGGCGACAATGTGCGTCACGGGTTGAACAAGGATCTGGGCTTCACCGATGCCGATCGCGTCGAGAACATCCGCCGCGTCGGCGAGGTGGCGCGGCTGATGACCGACGCGGGGGTGATCGTCATCACCGCCTTCATCTCTCCGTTCCGCGCCGAGCGCGAGATGGTGCGGCGGATGATGCAGCCGGGCGAGTTCGTCGAGATCCACATCGACACCCCGCTGGCCGATGCCGAGGCGCGCGACGTCAAGGGCCTCTATGCCAAGGCGCGCAGCGGCCAGCTCAAGAACTTCACCGGCATCGATTCGCCCTATGAGGCGCCGGACGATCCCGAGATCCATATCGACACCACCGGCATGACCGCAGAGGAGGCGGCCGAGCTGATCGTGCGACGCCTGATCCCGTAAAGACCACGGAAGAAAGCGGATTTTACCGGTTGTTAACCGCGCGCGGGCATGAGGGAGCATCCGGAGATTCCTCATGCCTGCGCTGCGCCAGACCGACGATGCCCCGATCCGCCCGCTGGCGCTGCCCGAGCCGCGCTGGATCGCGGGAGCGACGGCGGTCGATTCGCCGGTGCGGGACCTGCATGATCGGTTGCTGGAAGCATTCGCCGAGGAACCTGCCCGTCGCCGTGATCGTCCGGGGCTGACGCTGCGCGCCAAGGCGGGCGCGATGCTCGGCACCTCCGCGCTGCTGTGGGGGATGATCGCGATGTTCTGCTATTGGGCGATATAACCAGATAGGATAATTCTGCTTTCCTACGCGGGCCGATATGGCCTAGTTGAGCTGCCTTTCGCCGGCACGGGCCGGAAGCGAGCGAGGGGCAGATGATGATTTTCCACCATGACAGTCACGCCGGCGCGATGCCGCCGGTCGATCGTGCGCTTGCCGTGGAGTGCGGCCGATGATCGGGCTCGATCTCGCGCTCACCACGATGCGTCAGCATGGCGGTGAGGCTCCGGCCGCAGCCGTCACCGCGATCAACGCCGAGGGATGGTCCGCCGAATACGCCGTCCCCGGCGATCTCGCCGCGTTCGTCACGACGCTGCCGAGCGAGATGGGGCCGGACGGCGGATCGCCGAAGACGGTCAGCGTCCTGCGCGCCGGCTACGATGCGACCGGCGCGACGGTCGCCTATGCCGAGAGCCGCATCATCACCAAGCGCAAGCGGCAGGTCTATCCGAACTATACGCTCGCCACGACGGCGACAGTCGCGCTCGACGATTACGTCTATTCGACCGACGTGGTGGCGGGCGTCACCAACAACTCCACCGAGACCAGCCCGAAGCCGGTTGCGGCATGGGTGATGCCGTCGCGCCTTGTGGTCGGCGATTCCGTACATTGGGAACTGATCGCCTTCCACCGCGATTTCCGCTCCAACCGGCAGGTGGCGTGCGTGCGCGTGCGCGCGAACGACGGCACGACGCAGACGGCGTGGCAGACGGTGGCGGCAACGGTCATCTCGACCTTGTGCGAGGATGCCAACCCGATCGAGGCATATGCCGGCGATCTCGACGTGTCGGCGCTGGCGACCGGGGCGTTCTGGCTGGAGGCGGAAGTCTATCCGTGGATCGGCGGCGCGGCATCCGTTCTCAAGAGCGAGGATTTGTGGGCCGCGAGCGCATCCCCGCGTGAGTTCACGCGGCGCTATTTCCACAAGGATACGGCGCTCGCCGCCGCGCCCCCGCTGGCCTATGTCAAGAATGGTGGCTCGGACAGCACGGGCGTCTGGTCGACCAACGCCGCGACCGCGCTGGCGACGCCGTTCGCGACCGTCGCCGGGGCGACCAGCGCGATCACCAATGCGACGCGCGGCACGGCGAGCAAGACCGGCACCGGCGCGCGCATCCGCCTCGTCGATAACACCGCCGGCAATTCCGGGACGAACGGCACGAGCTTCCCGCAGGGCGGGGCCGGCATCGTCATCGAGCGCGCGCCGGGCACTGCGCGCGCCGATGCGGTGATGAACTTCGCGGGCAGCCTGCGCATCGGAATGACCTGCTCGGTCGCCGGGCTTGAGCCGCACATGACCTTCTGTGACGTGTCGCTCGGCCGCAGCGTCAACACGCAGAAATTCTATGGCGAGAGCGGCACGCCGATCGGCCTCCAGTTCTGGAATGCCCGCATCACCGACACCGCCGGCGGCCAGTACCAGCAGAACGGCAACGGCTATTTCTTCGGCGTGGTCTTCACCAACACGATCCACTGGCTGGGCGCCGGCACCGGCACGCAAATCCGCATCACGCGCGGCGTCACCGCCGACCTCAATACGACGCAGATCGAGCCGTGGATCGTGATCGGCTCGAACCTGAGCCGGATTTCGGCGGCGTCGGCAACCGATCCGACCAAGGGCGTGATCTATTACGCCAACCGCTTCCTGCTGATGAACGCCTATGGCCCGGCGCTGGCGATATCGGCCGGGGCGATCGGCGACGTGATGACCGGGATCGTCTTCGTCCAGAACCTCGCCGAGATCATCGGCGGCCATGCCAACGGCGCGCCGGGGCTGCGCATCTCGTCGGACAATCAGTTCGGCGACACCGTGCATACGATCGTGACGCACAACACCATCACCGGATGCGCCGGCACGGGCCGGTCGAATCTGTTCTACGACGAGGGCGCGACGACCAACAACCGCCGCAAGCACCGGCTGATGCGCTGCGTCGGCAACATCCACGCGCAGCTCAACACCAAGGCGGATATCTATGTCGGCGGCGGCCTTGGCATGACGGACGAAGCGCCCAACCGCACCGGGCAGCTTGCCTATAGCCACGGCGTCGGCAGCGAGGGCGAGTTCTCGATCTCGTGTTCGGCAGATAGCTCATCGACCGGCGGCGGGTTCTCGCCGCTCTATCCCGGCCGGCGCGCCTCGCTCGGCACCAGCCTCAGCGTCAACAACGATCCGCTGTTCGTGAACAACAAGTCGATGACCGCCGCGACCACCTATGGCGTCGGGGGCGGCGACTATCGCCTCCAGTCGGGCAGTCCGGCGCGCGGGCGGGTCGCGACGCACGGGCTGGCGTTCGACCTCGGTGGGGCGGCGCGGCCGACCACCGGCCTCGATGCAGCCGGCGCCTACGCCTGACTGCGGCTCCCGGCGTCCGGCTTCTGGAGAAATCGCGGCATTCGTCACCCGTCAGGGGTGTGCGGACGCCGCGGTTTCCCGGTCGAACCGCCAGCAACAGGCGACCAGCGCGCCGAGCATGGCGAAGACCAGCGCATGCGTGTCCTGCTGGCTGAACGTCAGCTTGACGACCATGAAGTTCATCAGCGCGATGGTCAGCGGCACCATCAGCGCCAATTCGCCCTCCGGGAAGGTGATCGCGCGCTTGAGGCCGTTGAAGACCGCGATGCCGAACATCGTGAAATAGATCACGAAACCCACGACGCCATATTCCAGCGCGACCGACAGATAATAATTGTCGATCGAATCCATATTGAGCGTGTCACCGCCGCGTCCGATGCCCCAGCCCCACGGGCGCTCGAAAACCTTCGGAAGGCCGACATGGATCTGTTCCACGCGGGTATCGGTGCTGGCTTGCTCGGCGCCCGATCCCCAGATCAGGTGGCGAAGGCGGCCGATGTAGAAGGTCGCCGGAATGAAGCCGATGAAGACCGCGGGATAGCCGAGCACGACCATCGTTCCGACGGGGCTGTTGGGGTGGAGGCGGCGGTGCCGTGCGCCCCAGAACAGCAGGTAGAACAGCATCGACAGGAACAGGCCGACCATGCCGAGCCGCGAATCGGTGAGCGAGATGAGCTTGATCGACAGCAGGAATGACGCGACTGCCGCGATGCGCACGACAAGGCTGCGGTGGGTCAGCGCGAAATGCAGCAGGAACGGCAGGGCGAAGGCGTAGAATTCGGCCAGCCCGATCGGCCCCGAGAACTTGCTCTGAACGCGATAGGCGCCGACCGCCGAGCGCACCGATCCGGCGAGGATGCGTGTGACGGTTTCGTCCTGGATCGTGAAAATCGACGGTAGATGCCCTGACCAGGGCACATGGCCGAGCCGCCATTCGACCAGTCCGATCAGACTGACGAAGATCAGCGAGCCCCATAACAGGTAGGCGAAAGTGAGAAGCCGCCCCGGCGTACGGAAAACATAGACCGCGACGAAGAAGACCACGAACCAGTTGAACAGCGCGACGCTGAATTTGTTGGCCGATATGCTGATGCTGGTGGACCATAATACCGACAGGAAGGCGATCACCGCGAATGCCGTCAGCAGCCGCCATACCCACGGCACGGCGGCCAGCGTCTCGGCGAGGTCGTGCCGGAACTGTGCGGAGATCGAGAGCGAGACGAGGAACAGCCCGGTGAGTGGAAGGGCCACCAGCCGCGACAGGGTGATCCACGGCAGTCCGGGCAGATCGATGCCGATATAGTCCGGCCAGCACATCACGACCGCCAGGAACACGAACATCGCCTGCGACATGGCGCGCGTGGGCGCCCAGCCCGCGTCTGGCAGCAGCCAGATGATCAGCAGCGCGATGAGCGCAAGCGGCGCGCAGAGCTGGACGAGGAAATAAGTGGTGGTGACGGCATAGAACATGCCGACGAACCACGAATAGAAAGCGACGAGCGCCAGCAGCTTGATGCGATGGCGCTGCCAGAAGCCGGGCGAGGTATAGCTGCCCAGCACGGCGGCGCGTTGGGCGGGTTGGCGCTTGCGTCGCCAGAACGATCGCACTTGTCCCCTCGCTTCGTGCAACAGTCGAATGGGTGGTCGTCCATTCTCATGGCCGCCCGACGTGCCGCATCGTTGGCGTGCCGGGGCGAAAAAGGAAAGCATTAAGTGGCCGCACGCGGCGCTGTCCCCGCCTGTATCGCACGCCGCGCCGGTCCAGATTCGGGACGGTTGCCACGGCTGGCCCCCGCGAACGCGCCCGCCGCTGCCGGCGAACACGTTGACACCCGCCGGCCGGGTTTTTAGTTTCGGCGCAATGTGAAGCGTTCAGGGCGAGGTCGCCTTGCAGTGAAGGCATGGCGGTCGAACCGATGACAGATGACGGTCAACGCTGTGACCTTTCGGTTATCCTGATAAGCTATAATACCCGCGAATTGACGGTGCAGGCGATCGAGAGCTTTTATCGTTTCGCGCCGCCGATCAATTTCGAGATGATCGTCATCGACAATGATTCGAAGGATTCGTCGGCCGAAGCGATCGCCGGGAATTTCCCGCAGGTGCAGCTGATCCGTTCTCGGGAGAACAAGGGCTTCGCCGCCGCGAACAACGAGGCAGCCCGGCTCGCGCGCGGGCGCAGGCTGTTGCTGCTCAATCCCGACACCATCCATCTCGATGACGCCACCGGCGCGCTATGGGCGTTCGCCGAGCGGACGCCGGAGCGCGGCATCTGGGGCGGGCGGACGCTGTTTCCCGACCATAGCCTCAATCCCACCTCGTGCTGGGGCAGGATATCGTTGTGGAGCCTCGCCTGCTCGGTCTTCGGGCTGACCGCGATCGCGAAGCGCAGCGCGTTGTTCAATCCCGAAGGCTATGGCGGCTGGGATCGGAGCTGCGAGCGCGATGTCGATATCGTCACCGGCTGCTTCCTGATGATCGACCGATCGTTGTGGGAACGGCTGGGCGGCTTCGATCCGGCGTTCTTCATGTATGCCGAGGAGGCGGACCTGTGCCTGCGCGCCGCGCAACTGGGCGCGCGGCCGGGCATCACGCCTGCCGCGACGATCGTTCATTACGGTGGAGCGTCGGAAGTCTCGACCATCGACAAGGTGGTGAAGGTGATGCGCGGCCGCACGACGCTGATCCGCAAGCACTGGCGGCCGCTTGCGGTGCGGTGCGCTACCGGGCTCCTTTATCTGTGGGCCGGATTGCGCGTCGCCGGATCGATGGCGATGAAGCCCGGCGCGCGCGACAAGTGGCGCGCGATCTGGCGGCGGCGCGCGGAGTGGATCGCCGGCTATTGAGCCGCGCGATCAGGAACGGCGCGGCATCAGCCGGCGGCGCAGCGGCGTTGTCGTCCGCATGAGGAATTCGAGGAAGAAGCGCTCGAACCCGGCGGGCCGGCCCTTCATCCGCCACAGCGACGCGAGCACGCCGATATAGACGCAGCCGCCGACCAGCGCCTTGGCGACCAGCACGATCAGGTTGCGGATGAAATCATGGTCCGGCGGCGTCCCGATCGCCCAGCCGAGCAGCGACACCGCCGCGACCATCGCGCCCGTCGCGGCGAGGACGCGGCTGGTGTTGCGGAACAAGGTGAGCGGGGAGATGTGATAGCGCCGGGTGACGAGGTGGAGGGTGATGAACAGGTAGAACAGGCCGCTGAGCACCGCGCCCACCAGCAGGCCGATCAGCCCGAACCATACGATCCCGATCCACAGCGCGGAGACACGCACCGCCATCGTTATCAGGTTACGGACGAACACGGTGCGCGTGTCGCCCTCCGCCATCAGCAGCGCCTGCGCCGCGACGGTGACGGTGGCAAGCGCCATCGGCGGGGCGAGGAACTGCATCACGATGATCGCGCCGGTCCATTTCGGCCCGGCGATGACGATGATCGCCTCGTGCGCCACCAGCATCAGCCCCAGGCCGACCGGCAGGAGCAGCCCCAGCATCGTCTCCTGCGCCTGGAGATAGGCGGCCAGCCGGCGCTGGAGATCGCCGTGGATCGAGGAGAGGGTGGAAAAAACAGCCCGCTGGAACGGATCGGCGAGCTGGTTGGTCACGATCGTCGAGATCTGCACGCCGAGATTATACTGGCCAAAGCGCGCGATGCTGAAATGCCCGGCGACGATCAGGCCGTCCAGCTTGGAGCTGGCGTAATTGGTGACCGCCGCGATGGACATCCAGCCGCCGAAGCCGAGGAACAACCGATAGTCGCGCAGCCCGAAGCGCGGGGCGAAGGGCTTGAACAAATGCGTCGCGGCGCACATCGCGATGCTTGCCGAGACGGTGCCGGCGACGAGCGCCCAATAGCTGTGGGTCAGCAACGCCGTGACGACCATCACCACCAGCCCGGTGACACGGCCGATCATCGTCACCGTCACGTCGCGGGAGAAATCGATCTCGCGCAGGTAATCGACCATCCGGGGACTGCGCAGGCCATCGATGAACGGAACGATCGCGAGCACGAGCAGCACGTCGCGAATGTGGCCGCTGTGCAGGATGAGCGCGGCCGGAACGGCGGCCAGCGCGATCCCCGCCGCCGTCACCAGCCCGCGCAGGATCGCCATCGTGAACGCCGTCGCATAGAGATGCTCGTCGCGGGCGGGATGCCGGACCAGCGCGTTGATCAACTGGAAATCCGTCAGCATCTGCGCGAATTCGACGACGATCATCGCCAGTGAGACGATGCCGAAATCGTCGGGCGTCAGCAGGCGCGCCAGCACCGCGATGCTGAAGATCCCCAACCCCCGGCTGACGAGGTTGACCAGCACCAGTATCGACGCGCCGGTCGCCGCGCGCGCCCGCATGTCGGAAACGGGCGGTTGCGGTTGCGGTGGGGGGGCCGGCTCCATCGGCGGCTTCCTTGCCATTGCGCGGCCCGATGTGGCAAGCGCTCCCGCGAGGCCGGGAGGTGCGAAGGAATGCCGGAATGCGATGGGCGTCGTCTGTCCGGCGTGCGTATCTGCATCGTCAGCGACATCGACGTCGCGACCGTCGCGCTGGGCAGTTCCGAATATTGCGCGCAGGTGGCGCGGATGCTGGGCGACGCGGGAGCGGCGGTCGAGCTGCTGCTGCTCGGCGTGCATCGGCCGGGCGTGGTGAGGGTGCCGGTCGGCACGCTCGACCGCTATCGCCGCGATTATGCCGCGATCGTCGTGCGCGGCGCGTGGCGGATCGGCGGCCACCTTTATTCTACTGACTGGCGGCGCTGGCGCGAACGGCTGGCGCGCGCGTTCCGGAAGCGCGGCGCGGCGACGCGTGGCTGGCTCTCCCCACCCGATCCGCGCGCATTGGCCTGGGCCGCGCGCCGCCTGCGCGCCCATCCGGCGGACTTGCTGATCGCGAATTATTTCAATGTCGTCGGCCTGTTCGACCGGCTCGACCCGTCGCCGCCGACCGCGCTGCTGATGCACGACGTGGTGGCGTTGCGCGCGGCGAGCTTCGCGGAGGCGGGGCGCGAAACCGATTTCGACATGGCGATCGTCGAGGAGGAAGCCCGCGCGCTCGCCCGGCCCGATCTGTGCATCGCGATCAAGGAGGCCGAGGCGGCGTTCGTCCGCGCGCGCGCGCCGCACACGCGCGCCGTCACCGTATCGATGACGATCGAGGCCGTCGCGCCCGCCACGTCCGTGCCCCCGGCGCCGGTGGCGCTGTTCATCGGCGGCGCGTTCGCCGCCAATGTCGAGGCGCTCCGCTGGCTGCTGGATGAGGTCTGGCCGCACGTGCGCGCGTCATTGCCGGAGGCCCGGCTGCGCGTGCTCGGCAAGGTGGCGGGCGAGCCGGGATTGAACTGGCCCGACGGCGCGGAGCGCGTCGGTTTCGTCGATGACGTCGCCGCTGAATATCGCACCGCACGCGTGGCGCTTGCGCCGCTGCTGTTCGGCAGCGGTGTGAAGATCAAGGTGGTCGAGGCGCTGGGGCATGGCGTGCCGGTGGTCGCGACTCCCTGCGGGGCGGAAGGGGTGGAGCATGCGCCGTCCGCCGTGCTGAGCGTCGCGGACGGCGCGGAGGCGTTTGCCGCCGCCGTGATAGAAGCGCTGGCGCGGGAGGATCAGGCGGAGGTCCGTGCCGCCGTGCGCCGCTTCGCCGGCGATCATTTCGCGCGCGGGCCGGTCGGCGCAAGGCTGGTGGACGAGGTTGCCGCGCTGCTCGACGAAAAAGCCGCGCTTCCCCGCACCCGATAGGGCGGGCTCCTAGGCGGCCACCGCCACGCGCTTGTTGCGCTTGCGCACTTTCTCCAGCACCGGATGCTCGATGAAATGCCACGACAGCGCGGCCAGCGGCAGCGTCGCGAGCGCGTTGCACAATGCCAGCAGCGGCGGCGAGCGGAAGGCGAACAGCGCGGTCAGCGCCATCATCACCGGGAAGGCGTAGATATACATGCCGTAGCTGTAATCGGGCCAGTCGGCGGAGAGCGTGCCGGTGCGGAATCCCGCGAGCAGCACGAGATAGCCGGTGACGACGCTATCCAGATGCGGGATGGGGAAATAGTGCGCGCTGAGCATGAGCGCGACGACCAGCCCCGCGCCGATCGCCCATGAAAGACGCAGCCACGGCCAGACGAGGAACGCCGCCATGCCCAGCGCGAACATCGTCCACAGCCGGTCGATCAGCGGCAGGTAATAGCCCAGCCCATGGCCGCCGCTGCGCTCCAGCAGCGCCTGCGCCGGCGGCAGGTGCAGCGCGAGCGCGAAGATCAGCGAAGGGACGAGCAGGAACGGGACGATCGCCTTGGGCCGGGCAACGCCGAACAGCGCGGCGAAGAACAGCACCAGATAGCAGCGCACCTCCCACGGGATCGTCCACAGCGATCCGTTGACGTTGGCGGGCGCGCCGTCGTGGAGGATGCCGGTGAGCGTATATTGCCCCTTCGTCAGCGAAAGGTTGCCGAGCACGAAGCGCGCGGTGTCGCCGCGCAGGTATTCGGCCGGCGCGGCGCTGGTGATGAACGCGCCGGCCAGCACGATCAGCAGCACCGCCACCGCAAGCCCCGGCCACAGCCGCCCCAGTCGCGCCCGCGCAAAGTCCCACGGGCTGCCGCGCCGCAGCAGGCTGGCATAGACCAGGAATCCGCTGAGGAAGAAGAAGCCGTCCACCGCGAAGGAGGAGATCGGGTGGCCGATGAACGGCGTGAAGCCGTCCCTGAAATCGTCGCCGGTGAGTCGCCAGAAGGCGTGGGTCCAGATGACGGACGAGGCGAGCACCAGCCGGACCAACGTCAGATTGTTCCTGATCGGGATGGAAGGGGCGCTCATCTAAGCCTCGTGGATCTATGGCATTGTTCTAGCGGCGCGCGGCGTGGGCGCAACTTGACCCATCGAGCGCATGACCCAACGCGGAACAGATGCGCGGATCGGGTGCGGTTGCATAAGCCCGGCCAAAGGGTTAGCCCTGAATCGATCGGACGAGTATGAGCAAGCGGCCTGTATCCAGCCATCCGGGATTCTCGCTCGCGGGATTGATCCTGGCGTCCGTGGTGCCCAACGTCGCGGCGGCGGAAGTCATCGTGCTCAGCGCCCCAACGGAAGCGGCCCGTCCCCCGGTCGACGGCAGCGCGACGGCGACCGATCCGATCGCGCAGGCTGGCCTGGTGCGGGAGGCGAGGGGGGTGGCGTGGCAGTTCGCGAAGGATGCGGGGCTCACCACCCGGGCGCCGTCGAGTCGCGTGCAGGACGACGTGTTCGCGCAGGCGCTGGCCGCGACGATCAATTCGCAGGACGATGTCTCGATCAGCCGGCTGTTCGATTTCCGCGTCCGCGACGATGCGGCGGTATCGAACGCGCCGGGGGACGAGCGCGAGGGCAAGTCGCTGATCGACCTGTTCTTCCTTTCCGACGTGCCGGAGCCGGGGACATGGGCGCTGATGATCGCCGGCTTCTTCGCCATCGCCGGAATGCTGCGCCGCCGTCCGGCCGGGCGGGCGCGGATCGGCGCGCAGGCCTGACGCCGAGCGATGCGGTTCGCCGGACAGTAGCTTTACCTTAAGCTGTGTTTATAGCCTGCCGTGGCAAGGAGCGATCTTGCCGCGGCCCGGATGCGCCGCGCGGCCGGTTTGGAGTGGAGGTCGACGAAAGAAGCCATGCGGGAACGGTTGAAGCGATTGATGCCCCGGCGGCTGCGCGCGGCGGTGATCGCCGCGCGCGGCGCGCTGGAAGGGCCGCCGCAGGAGAATCGCACGCTGCACGATTACGCTGTGACCGCCGATCCCGATCCCCGGCCACGGCTCAATCTGGTGATACCGACGATCGACCCGGCGGTGGCGTTCGGCGGCGTCACGACCGGGATCGAGCTGTTCCTGCGGCTGGCGCAGGCTACCGACGCCGGTGCGCGCGTAATGGTGGACGATCACGGCGCGATCGCGGATCGCTCCGTGGTGGACGGCGCATGTCGACGGGTCGGGCTGGATCCTGCCGCCGTGGAGGTGATGTGGCGCGTCGCCGACGTGCCCGAGGTGCCGGTTCGCGCGCGCGACGTGTTCGTCGGCTACAATTGGTGGACGGTGCTCAACCTGCAATCGCTCGTCGCGGCGCAGGCGGCGGTCGCCGGGGGGCGGGCGCTGCCCTATCTCTACATCTGCCAGGATTTCGAGCCGGCCTTCTACCCCTATTCCTCGACGCATCTGGTGGCGTGGCGCGGGATGAACGGGTTCGGCGACTGGTGGGCGATCTACAACAGCGGTGAACTGGCGCGCTATGTCGCCGCGATGGGCATCTCGTCGGCCGAGACCTTCGTCATCGAGCCGACCCTGTCCGGCTCGCTGCGCCCCTTGCTGCCCGACGGGAGCGAGCGGCGGCGCAGGCGGATGCTGGTCTATGGCCGGCCTGGCGTGGCGCGCAACTGTTTCCCGGCGGTGGTCGCGGGGTTGCGGCGCTGGGCGGAGAGCTATCCCGGCGCGGCGGAATGGGAGCTGGTCTCGGCCGGCGCCGCGCACAAGCCGGTCGCGCTGGGCAATGGCGTGGAGCTGCGCGCGGTCGGCAAGCTCTCGCTCCAGGACTATGCCGCGATGCTGCGCGAAAGTGCGGTCGGCCTGTCGTTGATGGCGTCGCCGCACCCCAGCTATCCGCCGCTGGAGATGGCGCATTTCGGGCTGCTCACCGTGACGAACGATTATGCCTTCAAGTCGATGGCGGCGGCGCACGACAATCTCACCGCGCTCGACGATATCCGCCCGGCGAGCATCGCGGCGGCGCTGTCGACGCAATGCGCGGCGTTCGAACGCGATCCGGCGATCGGCACGCGCGGGCGATCGCACCGCGCGTCGTATCTTTCGGGCGAGCCGTACCCGTTCCTCGGCGAGATGGCCGAGAAGCTCAGGGCGCGATGGGCGGGGTGATCAGGCGGGGAGCCGCCGCGCGAAGGTGTCGCCGATCATCGCGGGGCGGTTCGCCGGCTTCATCCCCAACACCATCGCGCGCATGAACTCCCCGAGCACGGGGAACACCGGCGCATCGTCGGGGTGGCGGATCATCGAGGCGCGCACCAGCACGCCGTCCGCGATATAGCCGTGGAGCGCCGTCTCGAACCGTTGCACGCGCTGTTCGGTCAGCGTCCGCGGCATCTTCTCGCCGAGCCGCGTCCAATAGATGATATCCTCCACGCGGTCGCCCGCCTCGGCGGTGAGCATCACCGCCGGCAGCGACACGCCGTCCGCGATCGGCAGCTCGGTCAGCTGATGGAAGGTGACGGCGAAGCCGGTGGCGGGATAGCAGGTTTCCGGGCGGTGGAGCTGGAGCGTGTCGCTCTGCGAGCGGCCGTAGGCGATCAGCAGCATCACGTCATGGACCGTATCGCCGGCCGTCTCGCGGTACGAGCGCGCCACCCGATCGCTGTAGAGCATCGAGGCGAGGCTGTCCTTGACGTCGGGCAGCACGATGTCCCCGCCGCCACCGGCCTGCCATGAGCCGAAGTGCAGCGGGACGATGTTGGTGATCTTCTCGTTTGCGGGCAACAGCAGCCGCATCTCGCGCGGGCGCAGCCATTCGGCGGTGCCGAGCGCGGCGGCGCATCCGCCGGCAAACAGGAACTCGCGCCGCGCGATCATGCCGCCTGCTCCGTACGCCCCGCGCCGAACAGCTTCTGCAACGCGCGGTCGATCACGAAGATCGCGCCGATCGCGAAGACGAACAGCACCAGCCCGGTCGTGACGTGCATGAAGCCCTGCGCCACCGCGTCGCCGTAATAATAAGTGAGCAGGATCAGCGCGATCACCCGCAGGATGTTCACGAACACCGCGACCGGGATGATCAGCGCCACCAGCAGCAGCGCATAGCGCCACGACGCGCGATGGATCATGTAGATGTAGAACAGGCTGATCGCGACCAGCCCGGTGATCGAGTTCATGCCCGCGCAGGCATCCTCGACCAGCAGCTGATATTGCGCGATCGTCAGCGACACGCCGGAGCGCGCGATCGGATAGCCGAGCGGCTGCAGCGCCGATACCGCGACATAGGAGACGAAGGTCTGCAACGGCGCGGTGATATAGGTTATCACCCAGCCCGGCGGCGGGATGACGAAGGCGAGGTAGAACAGCGGGAACAGGTTGCGCCGCAATTCCGCGACGCCCGCCATCTGCGCCAGCGCGACGAGGAAGACGAGATACAGCGCGCCGACCTCGAGGCTGATGAAGTCATAGGCGCGCCCGAAAGCATAGAGTGGCAGCGCGAGGATCAGCGGCGCGAGCAACGCCAGACCATGCTGGCGGCGCCCGGCCGTCAGGTCGATACGGTTGTGGCTGAGCAGCCACAGGCCGGTCGCCAGTACGATCGGGCCATGCGCGCCGGCCTCGGTCGACCAGGTCTGGTGGCCGAGGCTGACGATCGTCGGCACGGCGAGCAATAGCAGCCCGACCAGCAGCGGCCAGTGATCGCGCACCACGCCGCGCAGGGCGGACCGGGGCTGTCCCGGCGAGGACAGGACTCCGGCCTCAGCGTCCATTCAGATAGGTGCCGATCACTTGCGACTTGTCGCTGGTCAGCTCCTCGACCAGCGTGCGGACGTCGCGGACATAGCTCTTGTTGCGGCACACCACGAGCATCGCATAGCGCGTGATCGAGGCGACGCGGCGCACATCGGCATAGGCATTGGCCGGCGGCGTATCGATCAGCACCAGATCGTAGTCGCGGATGCAATGCTCGATCAGCGACTTGAACTCCGCGCCGCTGAGCAATTCGGAGGCGTCCTCGCGCGCGTCGCCGGCATAGAGCAGCGACAGATGCGGCAGCACGTCCTCCTGCACCGCGTCGGCGAACGGCACGTTCGCCTCGCCTAGGCAGTCGGACAGGCCGAACACGCCCGCGGTCGGCGCGATGAGCTCGTGCAGGCCGGGCTTGCGCATGTTGCCGTCGATCAACAGCACGTTGACGCCGGTCTGCGCCAGCGCGACCGCGAGATTGGCGGTGACGAAGCTGCATCCCGAGCCTTCGGAGGGCGTGGCCATCGCCAGCGAGCGCCGGCCCTCGCGCAGATGCTTGGCGACGATATGCGCGCGCAGCACGCGGATCGATTCCGCCTGCACGCCGGTCGGGTCGGACAGGACGAACAGCGAGCGCGAGAAATCGAAATCGCCGCGCGGCGGGAAATCCTCCAGCGCCACGGCGTCGCCGGGGTCGCCGGTTGGGGCGATGATGTTCATGGCTGTCATGGTCACGCCCCACTCACCGCTTGCGTGCGATTGCCCGGCGACCAGCGGAACAGCCGGCGGCGGGTTTCCTGCGGCTTGGCCATCACGCCGATCACCGGCACGTCGGCGATGCGCAGGTCCTCCGGCCCGCGCACCCGGCGCGCCAGCAGCTCGACCAGCAGCGAGAGCATGATGCCCAACCCGAAGCCGAGCCCCAACGATCCGACGATCACCAGCGTCCAGCGCGGGAAGGAGGGCGAGGTCGGCTCGGTCGCATTGCCGAGCAGCGTCAGCCCGGTGATGGTCGATTCGCTCTTCTGCTGCTCGTCGGCGGCCTTCTGCACCGTCTTCACATATTGATCGCGCAGCACGCCGACGTCGGCGGCGAGCTGCTGCGCCTCGGCGACCTTGCCGCGCTGCGCCAGCACCTTGCGCTGCTGTTCGGAATAGAGCGTGTTGAGCGAGGGGCCGACCGCGCCGCCGCCGGTTATCTTCGGCTGCGATGAGCGCGCGACCTGCGCGATGGCGTCGCGCTGCCGCTTGAGCGCGATGAGATCGGGGTTGTTCGGGCCGAGCACCTTCTCCGAGCTGGCGATGGAGGCGTCTATCTGCTCGAGCTGGGCCTGCGCGGGGGAGATGCCGGGCTGGACCATCGCTCCGCCGCCGACCGTGGCGACCGGCTGCGCCGCCGCCAGCGCGTTCAGCTTGGCGGTGTCGGTATCCATGTTGTTGTCCTGCAACAGGATGCCGTTGGCCTTTTCGAAATCGCTCTTCTTCTTCTCGGTGACGGTGAGGTCGGCGCGGACGCGGTCGGCCTGCTTGCGGAACCAGTCTGCGTTCTTCAGCGCATCCTCGCGCCGCAGCGTCAACGTCTCGTTGACATAGGCGGCGCGAATCGCGTCGGCGACGCGGGCGGCGTCCCCGGGATTGTCGCCGGTATATTGAATCTCCATGATATTGGAGAAGTCGATGAGCTGCGCGCTGGTGTTGTCCGAGATGCGCTGCGCCAGCCAGCGGCGGAAGTCGCGCTTGTCGTCGCTGGAGCGGCGCGCATAGGCTGCCGCCATCTCCGGCGATGCGGTCCATCCGAGATCGTCCACCACCTTGCCGGCGATGCGATAATCCTTGATCAGCTCGGTCTGCGTCTGGACATAGGCCCTGGCGAAGCCGGAACCGATCATCTCGCCGGAAACCGGGTCCGGCTTGACGATGTCGAGCATCAGGCGCGAGCGCCCTTCGTAGCGCGGCGGCAGCAGGCTCGCCACCGCCATCGCGCCGAGGAAACAGGTGAGCGTCGTCAGCACGGTGATCCACCGGCGCGCCCACAGGATGCGGAAGAACTGGACGAAGCTCATTGCGTGATGCTCTCCGGGCGCGCGATCAGAAGAAACGCTCGCCGATGACGATCGTATCCCCGCTCTTGACGAGGTCCGAAAGGTTCATGCGACCGACTTCCTTGCCGTCGCGGAACAGCTTGATCTTCTTGTCCGATCCGCGCTCGGTAAGGCCGCCGCTGCGCGCCAGCGCCTGGCGCAGCGTCATGCCGCGTTCGATGCGGTAGGAGCCGGGCTGGGCGATCTGGCCGTAGATGTAATAGGTCGGCGCGGCGGCGACATAGATCTTGTCGCCCGGCTCGACGAAGATGTCCTTGTCCTGCCCGCCGCTGGCGATGTCGGTCATCTGGAACTTCAGTTCCTGACCGTTGGCGCGGCGCACCTGCACCTCCTCCGAGCCGGTGGGACGCAAGCCGCCGACGCGGGCGAGGATTTCCGACAGGCGATAGGCGCGGTCGACCGGCACCAGTCCTGGCTGGCCCACTTCGCCGAGCACCGTGACGTAGCGCGCGGTGTAGCTGACCACCATCACGCTGACCACCGGATCGGTGTAAAACCCGCCCTGCTGCAACCGGCGGCGCACGTCCTCGCGCAATTGAAGCACGGTCTTGCCCTCGGCCGGGATCGACTTGATGTACGGCAATTGCACCGTGCCATCGACCTGCACCTGCACGCGCGGCCGGAATTCCTCGCGGCCGAGCACCGACACCTCGATCACGTCGCCGACGCCGAGCACATAGCCGTCGGCCAGCGGGTTGGTCGCGGGGGCCTTGTCGGTCGCGACCGGCGCGGGCGTAGCCTGCGAGACGACCGCCGGCGCGGCCTGCTGCGCGAGCGCCGCGGCGGGGCCGAATGCGAGCACGGCCAGCATCGCGGCGAGGAAGTGGCGGAGGATTCGGTGGGTCTGCAACATGATCACCATGATCCGGATCAGAGAATAAGGGCGGCGCGAAGCCCGACGAAATAGCTGTGGTAGTTATAGATGGACCGATTCGTGTTACGATCCTGATAACCGCCGTACAGCGAGTAATTGAGCCGGTTCGACGCTTTGAGCGTCAGCGTGCCGGTCAGCATGTGCAGCGTCGCGTCGCTCATGATCGGTCCGTAATAGCCGATCGAGCCGGCGTAGCGCGTCCGCGAGATCGAGCCGGCAAGGCTGAACTGGAAGCGGCTGTTGAACGCATAGGACCCGTTGAGCCGGTAGCTGCGGTTGATCTGATAGACCGAATCGTTGCCCAGCGACGGGGTGACGTTGCGCGACGTGCCGATCGCCACCTGGAGATCGGGGGTCGGCGTGGCCGTGAGGTCGACATGCCAGCCGAAATTGTTCGAATCGCGCACGACGGGGTCGCTCGGCCGCACCATGATATAGCTGACCCCGACCGAGCCGGAGAGGCGCGCGCCGATCGAGCGATCGAAATCGAGCGAGATGTTGCGCATCGAGAAGGTGCCGTTGCCGAAGCTCGCCGGCCGGTGGGGGTAATCGGTGTCGCTGCGCGTCGCGCGGAGCGCGAACTCGCCATAGATCGGATCGCCGTAGGCGACGCCCGCGCCATAGGTGTTCGTGCGATAATCGGATATCTGCCGCTGCGGCAGGCTGTTGGTGCCGACGGCGTGCGTGCCCAGAATCAGCGGCCGCAGCCCGTAGCGGTCGCCGCACTGGACCTCGCCGGCATAGGACTGGGTTTGCTGGGTGTTGTTGAGCGACGCCCGGCCGCCGTTCTCGATCGGGATATATTCCGACAGGTCGGACTGCTGCCGGCTGAAGGTCGGGCGCAGGTGGACGACGCACGGGCCGCCGACCAGCCCGAGATCGGCGCCGAAGCCCAGCCGCTCGCGGTTGAGCTGGGTGTTGCGGCGATAGAAATCATAGCCGGCGGTGGCGTCCAGCGTCAGCGAATTGCGCCCCAGCGACTTGTTGATCGTCACCCCGATCGACGGGGTTGCGCGCTCGTCCGCCGCGCTGCCGGTGAGATAGGGCGAGCCGCCGAACCGCCGGACGTTGCTGTCGTGCGACACGTCGATCGAGGCGGTGACGACGATTCCCGGCGGCAGGACCCCCGCCGTCTGCGCAAGCGCGGCGGGCGCCGAGGCGGCGACGGCCGCCGCCCCGGCAAGCGGCACCGCGCGGAGAAACAGCCTGCTCGCCACCGTCACCTCAGCTCTCCGGCTGCGTGGTGGGGACTGGGGCCGGGGCTGAAGTGGCGGCGCCGGCCGGCTGATCCTTCGGCTGGAATTCCGCGTTGATCTTCACCTTGGACTGCGCCTTGGCGATGATCTGCGCGAACTGCTGCCGCACCATGTTCTGCGCGCGCTGGTTGCCGAGGAGCTGCGTCGCGATCTGGGTCGCGTCGTCGCCGGTGATCGGCTGCGACTGGCGTTCGCGAATCTGCGCGACCATCGCGGCGGCGCCGTTGGGCAGCACGAAGACGTCGCCGATCTTGAGATCGTTGATCTGCTTCGCGGCCGTCGGCGGCAGCGTCAGCGGATCGATCACGGTGGCGCCGCGACGATAGGAGAGCTTGTTCTTGTCGAGCAGCGCGATGATCTCGGGCAGCGTCTTCAGCGGCCCCATCTCCTTGACCACTTCCTGCGTCACCTTGGGGACGATGATCTGGTCGACGGAGACAAGCTGGCGCTGCGCGAAGGCCAGCGGATTGTCGCGCACGAACGCCGCGGCCTCGTCCGCCGATACCTTGGGCAGCGTGGAGCGGATATTCTGCTCGAGAAGCTGGATCAGCCCGAGATCGCGCGCTTTCTCCAGGGCGACGGCGGCGGTGGGCGCCTTGTCCAGCCCGCGCTCGACCGCGGCGTCGGCCAGGATGCGGCGGTTGATGATCGATTGCAGCGCGGCCGGCTGTGCGCGGTTGCTCGCCTGCGGGTCCGACGCGAGCGGCCCCAGTTCGTAGCGCACCTCCGACGTGGTGATCTCCTTGCCGTCGACGGTCGCGGCGACCTGGCCGGTCGGCGCGGCGCCGCCGCTTCCCCCCTTGTGGCATCCCGCGAGGATGATGCAGGCCGCCAGCACCGCAACGGAGCCGCTTTTGTTTCGCATGTCTCTCTAAATCCTCCCAAAGGACACTTGGGTCGCAGTCTATAAACGTAATCCCATAATGATGATAGGCGGCGGAAGGTGGTGCTGGATAGTGCGTTAACCTTTCCCCGCCCGATATTGGGACAGGGTGATTCCAGTGATTCCGGGGCGATATGCTTGCCGCTTCATATTAAGGACAAGGCGCGCCGGGCGTGCGGCGGCGCGACTGTCGCCGGCGGCGGGCGGCCTGTATCCGTGTCCCCGCCGCCCTGGCAAACGAATTGTTCGGATTGAATTTGCACCCTATTCACCACCCCCGGCGATGACAGATCGAAGCAATCCGAGGGACGCTGCGGGCATCGGCGGCGGGGCGGCGGCGCCGTTGATCGCGCATGTCAGCGCCGATTATCCCGATGCCGTGCAACCGGCCAAGACGCGCGTGATCGCGGCGCTGGTGGAGGGCACCGCGGACGCCTTCCGCCATCGGGTCTATTCGATCAACCGTGCCGGCGGCGCGAGCGGCTGGCGCACGCCGGGGCGGATCGAGCCGGTGGCGGACGACGGGCGGCTCGCCTCGTGGCGCTATGCCGCGCCGGCGCGCGGGCTGCTGCTGGGAACCGCGATGAGGCGGCTGGCGGACGGCGTGGCGGACGATCTCGCCGCGCGCGGCCTCGCGCCCGCCGCGATCCACGCGCACAAGCTGAGCGTCGAGGGGCTGGCCGCGCACCGCCTCGCGGCTCGGCTCGGCGTGCCCTATCTGCTCACCCTGCAAGGCAATAGCGACCAGAAGATCGTCGGCGCGCGGCGCGACCTGCATGCCGCCTATCGCCGCGTCTGGCACGAGGCGGCGGCGGTGATCGCCTTCGCGCCATGGATCGCGCGCTGGTGCGAGCGGCGATTCGGCGCGCGGGCGGGGCCGGTCGTCACTTTGCCCTGCATCCCGGCGAGCGAGCGGACGATCGCGCCGCGCGCGACGCCGCCGACGATCGGCACCGCCTTCCACCTCGCGCACTGGCGCAACAAGAACATCGCCACGCTGGCGCGCGCCGCCGGCCTCTCCCGCGCGGGCGCGCTGGAGGTGGCGGGCGGCGGCGACGCGGCGAGCGAGGCGGCGGTCGACCGCGCCCTGCGCCAGGCCGGCGTGCAGGGCATCGCGCGGCGCATCGGCGCGCTGGAGCCGGCCGCGCTCCAGCAATGGATGAACGGCTGCGCCGCCTTCGCCCTGCCTTCGCGGCGTGAGAGCTTCGGGCTGGTGTTCGTCGAGGCTTTGCTCGCGGGTTGCCCGATCGTCTATCCGCGCGGGGCGGCGGTGGACGGCTGGTTCGACGATTGCCCCTTCGCGATCGGCGTCGACGCGCGCGATCCGCGCGCGGTGGCGGAAGGAATGAACATGCTGATCCTGGAGAATGACGCGCGCAAGCAGGCGCTCGCCGAATGGCAGCGGAGCGGCGCGGCGGCGCGATTCGGCCGCGAGGCGATCCTCGCCGGCTATCGCGACACGCTGGCGCGGGTGCTGCGATGAGCGCGCCCGCCGATCCGCGCCGGCCGGTGATCTGCCTCGCCGCCTCGGGCGGGGGGCATGTGCGCCAGATCCTCGACCTGAAGCCGGTGTGGGAGAAATATCCCCGCTTCTTCGTCACCGAGGATACCGCGCTGGGCCAGTCGATCGCGGCGGAGGAGGAAACCTATTTCGTCCCGCATTTCGCGATCGGGCAGGCGCGGCTGGGGCGGCCGTGGCGGATGGCGGCGGAGGCGTGGCGCAGCATCTTCCGCTCGTGGCGGATCATCGCGCGGCGGCGGCCGGACCTGTTCATCACCACCGGCGCGGGATCGCAGCTTTTCGTGATGCTGTTCGCCCGACTGCGCGGCGCGCGGGTGATCCTGATCGATTCGTTCGCGCGCTTCACCCATCCTTCCGCCTTCGCGCGGCTGGCGGGGTGGCTGGCGCACGTTCGCATCGCGCAATCGGCGGAGAGCGCGCGGCACTGGCGCGGCGCGCTGGTGTTCGATCCTTTCCGCACGCTCGACACCCCGCCGCCGCCGAAGGAGCCGCTGCTGTTCGCGACCGTCGGCGCGACCTTGCCGTTCGACCGGCTGACCCGGCTGGTCGAGGAAGCCGGCGCGGCGGGCGAGATCCCGGAGCGGATCGTGCTCCAGCGCGGCATCGAGGGCCATCGCCCAGAAACGCTCGATTCGGTCGAGACGCTGCCGTTCGACGAGGTGCAGGACCTGCTCCGCCGCGCCGACATCGTCGTCTGCCACGGCGGCACCGGCTCGCTCATCACCGCGCTGCGCGCGCATTGCCGGGTGGTCGCGGTGCCGCGCCTGTTCGCGCTGGGCGAGCATTACGACGATCACCAGGCCGAGATCACCGCCGCCTTTGCCGAGCGCGGACTGATCGAGGTGGTCGGCGCCGACGAGCCGCTCGGCCCGGCGCTGGAACGGGCGCGCCGCCGCACGCCGGTCGCCGCGACCACCGATCCGTCCGCGCTGATCGCGTGGCTCGACGAAATGGCGGCGGAGATGGCGCGCTTGCGCCGATGGCGTTAACGGGCCATTTCCTTAAACGGGCTAAGACGGGGCGATTGCCATAACAGGTCAGGCGGATATCCCACCATGTCGATTGCCGATTCGCGTAGCCAGAGGTGACAGATGGAAACCCCGTTCGATTGGTTGACGCTGATGGTGTTCACCGGCCTCGTCGTCTTGCTCCTGCAACGCTCGGCGGCGGAGAACCCCGTCGACAAGCTGTGGCATTATGCGCCGCCGGCGATCGGCTGCGCGGTCGTCAACTATCTCGGCAATCAGGGATATGTGGCGATCGCGATCGCCGGGCTGGTCGCGGTGATCGCCTATATCTATTACGTGCTGCGTCCGAAGATCACCTTCTGACCGCACCGCGCGTTATCTCCCGTCGTGCCGTGGCTCGCTCCTCGGCCCTGTTCCTGCAAATCCGGAGCGCGTGATGATCTGGACCCGTCTATTCAGTTTCAGGAGCAGCCGTCGTCCGGCCGACCGGGCCGACACGATGCCGCGCGCGTCGATCCGGCAGGGGCCGCTGATCCGCCGCGCCTCCGAACTGCCCGAAGGGGAGAGGATGGAGGCGCTGCCGCGCTTCCGCGGCAATGCCGGCGACACCGCGCGCGTCGCGCGGGGTGACCGCAACCTCGGCGCGGCGCGGATCAAGCTGCAACAGGCGTTCACCCCGTCGCAGCCGGTGCAGGACGCGCGCCGCTTCGCCGGCCGCAAGGAGACGCTGGCGGCGCTGATCCGCGCGGTGGAGGAGCAGCATCTCCACACCGTGATCTTCGGCGATCGCGGCATGGGCAAGACCTCGCTGCTGCACATCTTCTCGCGGCTGGCGCGCGAGGCGCGCTATATCGTGCGCTACACCTCGTGCAGCGAGACATCCGAGTTCGATCCGGTGTTCCGCGCCTGCGCCGCCGATATCCCGCTGCTCTACCACGGCGATTTCGATCCCACCTCCGAGGAGGCGGAGCGCGGCGGCACCTTGGCCGACCTGCTGCCCGAGGGGCCGGTGACGCCGGTCAGGGTCAGCGAGGTTTTTTCGCGCATCTCCGGCACGCGGGTGCTGATCGTGCTGGACGAGTTCGACCGCGCCCATTCCGCCGAGTTCAAGCGTTCGATCGCCGAGCTCATCAAGAGCCTGTCTGATCAGGCGGTGCGGGTGCAGATCGTGATCGCCGGGGTCGCGGCGAACCTGTCCGAGCTGCTCGAGCATATCCCCTCGATCCGCCGGAACGTCATCGGCATCCCGGTGACGAGCATGAACGAGGACGAGGTGCGCGAGCTGCTGCAGCTCGGCGAGAGCGCCTCGGGCCTGACGTTCGACGAAGAGGCACAGGACGCGATCGTCGAGGCGGCGCAGGGCTCGCCCTATGTCGCCGGGCTGATCGCGCAATATGCCGCCAGCAGCGCGCTCGACCGTGAGGTGGAGATGGTGGAGAAGCAGGACGTGCGCGTCGCGCTCGATCGCGTGATGCAGGAGGTGAAGGTGCGGCTCGCCCCGCGCAGCCAGTTCCACCTCAACCTGCTGCTGTCGATGGCCTCCCCGGCCGAGCTGGGGGCGCTCGCGCAGGAGGGCCTGCGCGCGTTCGGGCTGGTGCAGGATCCGGCGAAGGGCGGGGACACGCGCCGCGCCGCGCTGATCGCGCGGGCGGTCGAGGCGCGCGTGCTCGTTCCCGACAATGGCAATGGCGGCGACAATTTCCGCTTCGTCGACGACAGCATCGCGCTTTACCTCTGGCTGGCGAAGTGCGCGGCCTGAGGCGCGTCGACATCCGGATCGAAAGCCATCGATGACATCGAATCTCGCGCCGGCCGTCGTTGAAACCGAAACCGCGCCCGGCGCGGCGGCGGCGCGGGTGCCGCAGCTTTCGATCATCTCCCCCGCCTATCACGAGCGCGACAATATCCGTCCGCTGGTGACGGCAGTCGCCGCCGCGATGCAGGGCGTGCGCTGGGAACTCATCATCGTCGACGACGACAGCGGCGACGGCACGTCCGAGGAGGTGTTCGCCGTCGCGCACGAGGGCTATCCGGTGCGCTGCATCCGGCGGATCGGGCGGCGCGGGCTGGCGTCCGCGGTGGTGGAGGGCGCGCTCGCCGCCACCGCCCCGGTGATCGCGGTGATCGACGCCGACGGCCAGCATGACGAGCGGCTGCTCCCGCAAATGCTCGCGCTGATCGCGGAGGGCGGCAGCGACCTCGTCGTCGGCAGCCGCCATGTCGAGGGCGGCAGCGTCGGCGACTGGTCGAAGGACCGGCAGGCGATGAGCGGCTTCGCGACATGGTGCGCGAACATCGTGCTCGGCACCGGCATCGGCGATCCGATGAGCGGCTTCTTCGCGATCCGGCGCGACGTGTTCCACGCCTGCGTCCACGATCTGTCGCAGCAGGGCTACAAGATCCTGCTCGATATCATCAGCTCCGCCCCGCGCGAGCTGAAAATCACCGAAATCCCCTATGTCTTCCGCAACCGCACGCAGGGGGAGAGCAAGGTCGACCTGATGATCATGCTGGAATTCCTGTTCCTGCTGATCGAGAAGGTGACGCGCGGGCTGGTCCCGCCGCGCTTCGTGCTGTTCTCCGCGGTGGGCGGGCTTGGCCTGCTGTTCCACCTCGCGGTGCTGCAGACGCTCAAGACGTTCGGCACCACCTTCCTGTTCGCCCAGACGGTGGCGACGATCCTGGCGATGACGCTCAACTATGTCGTCAACAATTCCGTCACCTATCGCTCGCAGCGCCTGCGTGGCGGGCGCTTCGTGATCGGCTATCTCGTCTTCTGCCTGGTCTGCTCGATCGGCGGCATCGCCAATATCGGCGTCGCCGATCTGGTGCTTGCCGGCGAGGGAAGCTGGGCGGTCGCGGGCATCGCCGGGGCGCTGATGAGCGCGGTGTTCAACTTCGGCGTGGCGACCCAGTTCGTCTGGACGCAGCGGCGGCGCACGCGCCGCCCGACGGTGAGCCGCAGAACTCAGTAAGCGTGGGGGTGGACGATCACGCGGATCGTATTCGCGATGATCGTGATGTCGCGGGAAAGCCGCCAGCCGTTGATATATTCCAGATCGGCCTGAAGCCGCTTCTCCAGATCGGATTGCTCGTGCGTCGCGCCGCGATAGCCGCGAATCTGCGCGAGGCCGGTGATGCCGGGCTTCAGCGTGTGGCGCAGCCAGTATTTCTGCGTCACCTCCCAGAACAATTTGTCGCCGGCCAGCGAGCCGAGTGCGTGCGGTCGCGGGCCGACGATGCTCATGTCGCCCTTCAGCACGTTGAACAGCTGCGGCAGCTCGTCGATGCTGGTCATGCGGATGATGCGGCCGACGCGGGTGATGCGATCGTCGTCGCGCGTGGCCGAGCGGTTGCCGTCGAAGTCGCTCGCCTCGACGTACATGCTGCGGAACTTGAGGATCTTGAACGGCTTGTTGTCTCGCCCCAGCCGAGTCTGCGCGAACAGCACCGGGCCGCGGCTCTCCAGCCGGATCGCGATCGCGACGAGGATCAGCAGCGGCGCCAGCGCCACCACCGCCGCGCCGGCCAGCACCAGGTCCATCGCGCGCTTCTTCATCCGCGCGCCGAGCGACATCGGCCCGCGCGCGACGACCACCGTGTCGCGGCCGTGGTAGCGTGCGACGTCGATCGCGCCGAGCGGGGTCTCGCCCTCCAGCAGGATTTCGGCGGTGACGCTATAGGCCTTCATCAGCAGCGCCCATTGCCGCCGGCGCTCCTCCACTGACGCAACCACCACGCGATCGAACGGCCCGACCAGCGCCGCCAGCCGCGCGAGCATGTTGGGATCGTTGAGATCGGGGCGGAAACCCTCCGCCTGCGCGTCGAACACATGATAGGCGCCGGGGCGCGGCGGCACGCCGTCGACGATCAGCAGCTCGCCGACCAGCCCGCCCGGCACCGGGCTGACGAAGCACATCGCGAAGATCAGCCGGCCCATCGCGATGAACAGGATGCTGCTGACGATGGCCACGCCGAACGCGACGCGCGAAACCAGCGGGCCGGCATATTGGAAGAAGATCAGCAGCGAGATCGTCGCCGTCGCCATGATGAAGGCGGATACCGCGCGGCGCATCGATTCCGACAGGCGCTCCAGCGCGATGCGCGAGATCGCGCCGTTGCGGAACGCGAACAGCAGGTAGAGCGGCAGGATCAGCCAGCCCAGTTCGATGCCGTTGGGCGCGAGCCAGCGCCAGTCGCGGATCGTGCGCGCGACCGAGAAGCCGGCGCGGAATGCCGCGAGATCGCAGATGCACAACCCGATATAGAGCAGGAAGCGGATCTTGCCCTTGTTGAGGACGATCGCGGAGGGACGCGCCGCCGCGGGCGTTTCCGGAACGGCAGCCTCCACTTCCACGCGCACACTCCATCCCTGAGCGCGCGAACAGGGCCGCATCGGCAGTCCGCCGTTGCCGCCTGTCCGCGCCTCTCCCGTTCGCGGCAATGCACCGCATCGGTGGTTTGTCTAACCCGCAATGGTTTAAGTCGAGTTTGCGACGAAGCGCAACCGATCGCCGGACATTATGACGCGAACGCACGCCGGGCAGCGCGCCCGGCGTTGTGGGATGGCCACCCGCGCGATACGATCGGCGTGGATGCGTGGACGGATCGCTCTTGCCCTGTTGCTGGCGGCGTTCGCGCTGGTCGCCGCGATCGGGCTGCGCAACGCGCGCGCCGATCCGCTGGTGCGCGAGGCGGCGATCGCGCTGCCGGACTGGCCGCCGGGCGCGCGCCCGGTGCGGGTGGCGCTGCTCAGCGACCTGCATCTCGGCAATCTCGCGACCGACGAGGCGCGGCTGGCGCGGGTCGTGGCGATCGTCAATGCGCGGCGGCCGGACGTCGTGCTGATCGCGGGGGACATGCTGGCGGGCAATGACGACGCCACCGCGCGGGCGCTGGCGATGCCCGTCGCGCGGATATTGCGTGGGCTGCGCGCGCCGCTCGGCGTCTATGCGGTGTTCGGTAATCACGACGAGGCCGGCGGCGGGGCCGTGCCGCGCGCGCTGGCGCGGGCGGGGCTGTCGGCGACCGAGAATATCGCGGTGCGGGCGGGGCCGCTCGGCCTCGGCCTGTCGGGCGACACGGCGGCGGGGACGGCGCGGCTCGGCCCGGTGTTCCTCGGGCTGGACAAGCTGCGCCGAACGCGGCCGCTGGCGAGCGTGTTCGTCACCCACTCGCCCGATCTCGTGCAATTCTTGCCAGCGGACCATGCGTTGCTGCTCGCCGGGCATACCCATTGCGGGCAGATCGTGCTGCCGGTGATCGGGCCGCTGCTCAACGTTTCGCGCACCAACGGCAACCGCTATCGCTGCGGCCTGGTCCATGACGGCGGGCGGATAGTGGTGGTGAGCGCGGGCATCGGCACCAGCAACCTGCCGCTGCGCTTCGGTGCGCCGCCCGACCTGTGGCTGCTGACGCTCGGTCCCGGCGTCCGATCTAGCCGATAAGCAGCCCGGCGAGCGCCGCCGACATCAGGTTGGCGAGGCTGCCGGCCAGCAGCGCGCGGATGCCCAGCTTGGCGATCATCGGGCGCTGGTTGGGCGCGAGGCTGCCGGTCACCGCCATCTGGATCGCGATCGAGGAGAAATTGGCGAATCCGCACAGCGCGAAGGTGACGATCGCCACGGTGCGCTGGCTCAGCTGCGCCTGCTGCTCGCCGAGCGAGATATAGGCGACGAACTCGTTGAGCACGATCTTCTGCCCGAACAGGCCGCCCGCGATCCCCGCCTCGTGCCACGGCACGTTGAGCAGGAACATCACCGGCGCGAAGACATAGCCGAGCAGCCCCTGGAAGCTCAGCCCCGGCAGGCCGAACCAGGCCCCGATGCCGCCGAGGATGCCGTTGGCGAGCGCGACCAGCGCGACGAACGCCAGCACCATCGCGCCGACCGCCACCGCCAGCCTGACGCCGGTCTGCGCGCCCTGCGCGGCGGCCATGATGATGTTGGCGGGTTTCTCCTCATCGTGCGTGGCCTGCGGCATCGGCTCGCCGGGCGTGCCTTCGGGGAGCAGCGCGGCGGGGCCCCTGCCGCTGATCCGCGCCTCGGCGAGCGCGATCTGGCGATCCTCCTCGCTCATGTCGCCGAGCGGCAGTTCCCCCGCCGCCGGTTCGGGGCGGTCGGGCATGATGATCTTCGCCATCAGGATGCCGCCCGGCGCGGCCATGAACGAGGCGGCGAGGAGATATTCGATCCTGATCCCCATCGAGGCATAGGCCGCGAGGATCGTCCCCGCGACGCCGGCCATGCCGCTGGTCATCACGGTGAAGAGCTGCGCCGGCGTCAGCCCGGCGAGATAGGGGCGCACGACCAGCGGCGATTCGGACTGGCCGACGAAGATGTTCGCCGCCGCGCACAGGCTCTCCACCTTGCTGGTGCCGATCACCTTCTCGATCGCGCCGCCGATCCAGCGCACGACGAGCTGCATGATGCCGAGATAATAAAGGATCGAGACGAGCGCGGCGAAGAAGATGATCACCGGCAGCGCCTGGATCGCGAAATTCTTGCCGAGCGGATCGTCGGCCAGCTTGCCGAACAGGAAGGCGGTGCCGGCATTGGCATAGGAGAGCAGGCTCGCCACGCCGCCCGACAGGATCGAGAGCATGTCGCGGCCCCACGGCACGTAGAGCACCAGCACCGCGATTCCCGCCTGAAGCGCAAAGGCCGCGCCGACGACGCGCGGGCGGATCGCGCGGCGGTCCGCCGACAGCGCGAACGCGATCAGCAGGATCACGACGATGCCGGCGATGCCGATGAGGAAACGTTGCATGCACACCCGCGTGGTTATGGAAGACGCGGCCCCCCGCGCAGCCGCGCACCTTTACACGGCCGCCAGCGGGCCGCCAGCCTTTTGCGTTCGGGCACTTTTCGCCGTTCCCGCCAAGGGCGAGAGGGCTTTGCCTCGCCTAGGGCGGATCGACATTCAGGAGATGGCGCGGCGAAAATGGTGGTTTTGCGTGACCCGGCGCGCAGCGGACTACGGGTCCGTGAGCACCGGAAGCACGCAAAAGCGCCATTTGCAGCCCGCCAGAACTGAATGGCGATCCGCCCTAGACGAACAGCTCCGCGAGGAAATCCTGCATCGCCTTCCAGCTCCGCCGGTCGGCCCGCTCCTCATAAGTCACGCCGGGATGCGGCATCTTCCCCTTCAGCTCGATATCGGTGAAGGCATGGCCGGCATTGCCATAGGCGTGAATCTGCCAGTCCGCGCCGCCTTCGGTCAGTTCCCTGCCCAGCGCGACCATCGCGTCGGGCGGGGCGATCGGGTCCTCCCAGCCGTGGCAGACCAGCACCTTCGCGGCGATCGGCGAGACGCTGGCATAGTCGGGCCGGTCATAGACGCCGTGGAAGCTCACCACGCCCAGCACGTCCAGCCCGGCGCGCGCCATATCCAGCGCGCACTTGCCGCCGAAGCAATAGCCCACCGCCGCCGTCTTCGCCGCGTCGACATGGCCGAAGCCCTTGAGCACGCCGAGCGACGCGGCGAGCCGATCGCGCAACAGCGCGCGGTCGGCGTTCAGTTCGTTCATATATTCGGACGCATTGTCCGATTCGCGCGTCTTGCGCCGGCCCTGCCCGAACAGGTCGCACGCGAAGCCGACATAGCCGAGCTTGGCGAGATTCTCGGCATGGACGTTGTCCGCCTCCTTCTGGCCGAGCACGTTGGGGATGACGAGCACGCCGGGGCGCGGCGTCTCCACCTCGTCCTCATAGGCGATCACGCCCTCGAACGGGCCGCCGGGGCCGTCGTAAACCAGTGTCTGCCGGACGATCGCCATCGCATCTCTCCAAGGTTGCCGGATATGCGGAAAGCGCTACAGACCGGCCGCAGCCATCGCAAGGAGAGCCAATGCCCCGCCTCGTCCTGATCCGCCACGGCCAGTCGGCGTGGAACCTCGAGAACCGCTTCACCGGCTGGTGGGACGTCGACGTGACCGAGAAGGGCGCCGCGGAGGCGCGCGCCGCCGGCGAGCTGATGGCCGCGAAGGGCCTCGATTTCGACATGACCTTCACCTCGCTCCAGACACGCGCGATCAAGACGCTCAACATCGCGCTGGAGGCGATGGGGCGGCTGTGGCTGCCGACCGAAAAGAACTGGCGGCTGAACGAGCGGCATTACGGCGGCCTGACCGGGCTGGACAAGGCGGAGACGGCGGCGAAGCACGGCGACGCGCAGGTGCATATCTGGCGCCGCAGCTTCGACGTCCCCCCGCCGCCGCTGGAGGCCGGCAGCCCTTATGACCTCGCCAACGACCGCCGCTATGCCGGGATCGACGTGCCGGCGACCGAGAGCCTCAAGGACACGATCGCGCGCGTGCTGCCTTATTGGGAGGAACGCATTGCCCCTGCCTTGCGCGACGGCCAGCGCGTGCTGATCTCCGCCCACGGCAATTCGCTGCGCGCCCTGGTCAAGCACCTCAGCGATATCCCGGATGACGAGATCACCGGGCTGGAGATCCCGACCGGCCAGCCGATCGTCTATGAGCTGGACGACGCGCTGAATGCGACCGATCGCTATTACCTGAGCGAGCGCTGAGATGACGCCGGTCGCCCGCCTTTCGTGGCTGGCGATCCTCACCGCGGTCTCGCTGGTTCCCCCGGCGGCGGCGTATTCGCGGGACGGCGCGCGCAAGGCGATGGTGGCGCGGATCAAGGCATCGGTGCACGGCGCCTCGCCCGATGCCGACAACGCCGAACTGGCCCGCGTGCTCGCCGTAATGGCCAGGGTGCCGCGCGAGGCGTTCGTGCCGACCGCGGAGCGCAAGCAGGCATTCGCCGATCTGTCGCAACAGATCGGTGAGGGGCAGACGATTTCCGCGCCCTCGATGGTGGCGGTGATGACCGCCGCCGCGCGATTGCCGTTGCACGCCAACGTCCTCGATGTCGGCACGGGCTCGGGCTATCAGGCCGCGGTGCTGGGGCGCCTTGCGGATCATGTCGCCTCGATCGAGATCCTCCCCGACATCGCTGCCGCCGCGCGGGATCGGCTGGCGAAGCTCGGTTTCGGCAACGTCGAAGTGCGCGCGGGGGACGGCTATGCCGGCTGGCCGGAGCGCGCTCCGTTCGACGCCATCATCGTTGCCGCCGGCAGCGACAAGGTGCCGCAGCCGCTTCTGGACCAGCTCAAGGTGGGCGGGCGGCTGGTGATGCCCATCGGCCCGACATGGGCGAGCGAACAACTGCTCGTGCTGACCAAGGCCGCCCCCGGCGTGACGACACGCTGTTCGCTGGGCTGGACGATGTTCGTGCCGCTGACCGGGCGGGGCGCGCGGGACGACCGGGTGCGAGGGGGGATGTATGACCTGTCCACCCCGATGTGCTTCGCAGCGCCCGTCATCGCGCCGATGTTCGTCCCCGCAAAGGAGCCGCGCCACAGCAAACGGGGCATTGCCCTCGCGCCCGCGTATCGCTAACCGCCCGCAATGGCGCACGTCGGCATCATCATGGGCTCCACCTCCGACTGGGAGACGATGCGGCACGCCGCGGATGTGCTGGATGCGCTGGGCGTCGGCCACGAGACCCGCGTCGTTTCCGCGCATCGCACGCCGCAGCGGCTCTATGATTACGCCAGCGGCGCGGCGGCGCGCGGCATCCGCGTCATCATCGCCGGTGCGGGCGGGGCGGCGCATCTGCCGGGCATGGCGGCGTCGATGACGCATCTGCCGGTGCTCGGCGTGCCGGTCGAATCCAAGGCGCTGAAGGGCATGGATAGCCTGCTGTCGATCGTGCAGATGCCGGGCGGTATCCCGGTCGGCACGCTCGCGATCGGCAAGGCGGGGGCGACCAATGCGGGGCTGCTCGCCGCCGCGATCCTCGCGCTCGGCGACGCCGGGCTGGAGGCGCGGCTAAAGGCGTGGCGGCAGGCGCAGACCGACGGCGTGGCCGACGCGCCGCAATGAGGACTTTGCCCCCCGGCGCCACCATCGGCATCCTGGGCGGCGGGCAGCTCGGGCGGATGCTGGCGTCGGCAGCGGCCGAGCTTGGCTATCGCACCCACGTCCTCGCGCCGGATCGGGAGAGCGTCGCGGCGCAGACAGCCTCCTCGCTGACCCGTGCCGATTACCACAACCGCATCGTGCTGGCCGATTTCGCCGCGCAATGCGACGTGGTGACCTACGAGTTCGAGAATATCGCGGTCGAGCCGGTCGAATGGCTGGCGGAGAAGGTGCCGGTGCATCCCTCGCCCGCCTCGCTGCGCGTCGCGCAGGAGCGGATCGCGGAAAAGAGCTTCGTCGCGAGGCTGGGCGGCCGCCCGGCGGCCTTTGCGGCGGTGGGCAGCCGCGCGGAGCTGGACGCCGCGATCGCCGAGGTCGGCACGCCCGCCGTGCTCAAGACGACGCGCATGGGCTATGACGGCAAGGGGCAGGCGCGGCTCCAGTCGCCGGCCGATGCCGATGCGGCGTGGGAGGCGATCGGCGGCCCCGCGGTGCTGGAGGCGTTCGTCGCCTTCGACCATGAATTCTCGATCGTGCTGGTGCGCGGGGCCGATGGCGCGATGGTGAGCTATCCGCCGCCGTGGAACGTGCATGAGGACGGTATCCTCGCGCGCTCGACCTTGCCCGCGCCGGCGGAAGTGGCGGCGCAATGGACCGAAGCGGCGGCGCTGACCGGACGGATCGCCGAGACATTGGGTCACGTCGGCGTGCTGACCTGCGAGTATTTCGCCACCGCCGACGGCCCGGTGTTCAACGAGATGGCGCCGCGCGTCCACAATTCCGGCCACTGGACGATCGAGGGCGCCGTCACCTCGCAATTCGAGAACCATATCCGTGCGATCTGCGGCCTGCCGCTCGGCGACACGGGGCTGACCGCGCCGTGGATCGAGATGGAGAACCTGATCGGCGATGCGTGGGAACGCTGGCCCGAGGTGCTGGCCGAGCCGGGCGCGCACCTCCACCTCTATGGCAAGCGCGAGGCGCGGCCGGGGCGCAAGATGGGGCATGTGACGCGGTTGAGGCGGTAACGGCGGACCGAAGCGAAGGGACCGGGCGTATTTTGCCGTCATGCCCGATTGGATCGGGCATGACGATCCAGGAGCGACAGGTCGCCGGGCCCTAAAGCGATGGAACCAGCCTGCGCGCTCCCTTCAATCCCTTACGGATCACCCGGCGCGGTATCTTGTTGTTGAATGCTGCTCCGATCAGCCGCCGTTGAAGGCCGGTCAGCGGGCGACGCGCGAAAAGCGTATCGAGTTCGTTTGGCATGAAGACGTGGTAGCCGAAGCGCTCCGCGATCTTTTCCATCGCGCGATCGGTATAGAAGAAGACATGCGCGCCATGTTCCGGCCCGAAATAGGGCCAGTCCGGCTTCTCGCCGCGATAGCGCCAGGTGCGGGTGTAGACGAAATCGGGGGTGTCGCGGAAAATCCCCTCGATGTCCTGCGCGGGTTCGGGCAGGTGCTCGAACAATTCGGCATTGATGACCATCGTGGGCTTGTCGCCATTCCACGTCACGTCGCGAAAGGGGGAGACCGCATAGGCGTCGAAATTATAGGCGTTCCGCCCGTGTTCGCGCAGCAGACGCGGCACTATCCCCAGCCCGCCGCCGAAATCGAGGATAACGGCGTCGGCCGGTATTTTGAGCACGTCGAGCAACAGCATGACGTTGTCGAAGATCCAGATGTTCCGCCTGAGATATTCACGATCCTCCGGCTGGATCGGATCGGTGTAAACCTCGTTCAGCCAATAGGGCTTTTCAGTCTCGATGGATCCGCAATCGGAGCAGCGGAAATAGCGCACGTCATATTTGCCGAGAATCGGCAGTCGGAATATTTCCTCGGCTTCCGCCTGGCACAGCCTGCATGGCTCCATCGTCATTTCCCTTGTCGAAGCGTCGCCGCCCGCATGGAAGATATCGGAAGCCGCGTCGAGGCCGCGCGAAATTCGACGTGACGAGCGGCGGGGCCGATCAGCGGCCGGCGCCGCGCGAGGACGCCGATCCGCGATCGGCGATTCCCGCGCGACCGCCGGCCCGCCCGGCGCTTTACGCCGATCGCGTTCCGTTCATCGGGAAGCTCCCGAACGCCCCAGCCCCGACGGTGCCGGTCAGCGTGTCGCCATCGATCGTCGCCTTCATGTCCAGCGTCATCGGCATCGGCACGGTCATCTGCTGCTTCCAGGTGAGGGTGTTGCCGTCCACTTCTCCAGAGACATCGGTCGACCCCATCGCCCCGGCGGCGGTGCCGGTGAAGGTCGCGCCGTCGCTCTTGACGGTGAGGGTGGTCTTCTGGTCGCCCAGCGGCGATTTCACGGTGACGTCGTAGGTGCCATCAACGGCCATTGGCGCTCTCCTGCTTTGCGTCCGTGATGGACGTTGCGGTGATGACCTCGACCGGCAGGCCGAGCGAGTCAAGCTGCGGGCGCACGATCTTCGCGTCGCCCGCCACGACCCAGACGAAGCGATCGGGCGCGATCACCCGCTTTGCCGTAGCGTCGAGTTCGTCACGGGTCAGCGCGCGATATTTCTGCGTGATCGTCGCGTAATAATCGTCCGGCCGGCGATAGAGGTCGTTCGCCTGCATCGCGCCGAGCACCGCGCCCGACGTCTCGAAATTGCCGGCGAGCGAGCGAGTCGCGTCGGCGATGGTGCGATCGAACTCGCCCTTCGTCAGCGGCTTCGTGGTGACGAAGGCGGAAAGGTCGGCGCGCAGCGCGGCGATCGACGCACCGGTCTTGTCCGCCTGCACCGGCGCGCTGATGACATAGGGCGCGGCGAAGGCGTTGCGCATGAAATTGCCCGAGACGCCATAGGACCAGTGCTTGTCCTCGCGCAGGTCCATGTTGAGCCGGCCGAGGAAATCGCCGCCCAGCGCGTCGTTCATGGTGATCGCGGGGAGCAGGTCGTCGGTGCCGCGCAGACCGGTGCGAAGCCCGCCGGTTACCAGCGATTGCGGCGAATCCGGCCGGTCGATCAGGATGATCCGCGCCGCGGGCAAGCTGCGATCCTCGCGGAACAGCTTCTCGCCGCCCGCGCCGTCCATCCGCCAGTCGCCGAAGGCGTGATCGAGCACCGCTTTCACCTCCGCGAGCGGGCGATCGCTGACGACGAAGATCTTCGCCTTGTCCGGGCGCAGCCACGCCTGGCGGAAGGTGGTGAGGTCGGCGCGGGTCAGCGCCGCGACCGCCTTGGCGTCGCCGCTGCCGCGCCCCTTCGCATAAGGGTTGCCCGCGCCGTAGAGGATTGGTGGCAGCACGCGGCGGGTGAGGCCGGCGGGATCGGTCAGCTCCTGCGCGATGCCGGCGAGGAGCTGGCCCTTGACGCGCGGCAGCTCGCTTTCGGGGAAGGTAGGCGCGCGGGCGATATCCGCCCACAGCGCCACCGCCGGGACGAGGTTGGCGCTCGGCGCGCGGAAGCTGAGTGTCGTGCGATCCGCCGACGAACCGGTCGAGATATCCAGCCCGAGCCGCTCCTTCGCCTCGGCGAGATGGATTGAATCGAGCGCCCTGGTGCCCTCGTCGATCATCGCCAGCGTCAGCGTCTGGGTGCCGAGCTTGTCGGCGACATCGGCGGCGGTGCCCGCGTCGAAGCTCAGCACGCCGCGCGTGATCGGCACGGTGGTGCGGTTGGCGTAGATCAGTTCGATACCGTTGGCGAGCCGCGTGCGCTCTACCCTGGGGAAGGCGAGGTCGGCCACCGCGCCGGCCGGCGGGATCGGGCCGCGCGTGCCCTTGACCTTGATCGGCGGCGTGGCCGCGGCCGCGACGGGCGGCGGCGCTTTCGCCTCCGCTTCGGCATAACGGTCGCGTTCGCCGGGCAGCACGGTCAGCGTATAGGCGGGGCGCTCGAGCCATTTGCGCGCCGCCTCGCGCACCGTTTGCGGCGTCTGCGCGGCGAGCGCGGCGAGCTGCTTCTTGTAGAAGCCCGGATCGTCCGAATAGAGTTCGCCCTCGGCCAGCGCCACGGCCTTGCCGCCAAAGCCGCCGACCTTCTCCAGCCCGCTGATGCGCTGCGAGACGGCGGTGGTCAGCACGCGCTGCACCTCGTCGGCGGTGGGGCCGTTCTTCGCGAGGTCCGCCACGATCTCGTCGAGCCGCTTCGCCACCAATGCCGGATCGACGCCGGGGCTGACGATCGCGTTGACGGTGAACATGCCGACCTGGGCGAAGGCATCCGAATCCGCACCGACGTCGACTGCGAGCTTCTCCTGCTTGACCAGCACGTTCTGCAACCGCGAGCTGGCGAGGCCGCCCAGCACCGCAGCCGCCACGTCGAGCGGGACGGAATCCGGGTCGTTCAGGCCGGGCACCGCCCATGCCTTGATGACCAGCGGCGCGGCGACGCGATCCTTGATGGTCTCCGATTTCGGCGCGGGAAGCGTCGGCACCTCGACCTTCGGCAGCATGCTTTTCGGGCCGGCGGGGATCGCGCCGAAATATTTCTCGACCAGCGGCCTGGCGGTCGCCACGTCGATGTCGCCGGCGAGGACCAGCACCGCGTTGTTCGGCCCGTAATGATCGTGGAACCAGCCTTTCACGTCGGCGAGGCTGGCAGCGTCGAGATCGGCCATCGAGCCGATCGTGGTATGGCCGTAGGGATTGTCCGCCGGGAACAGCCCCTCGGTCAATTTGTAGCGGACGAGGCCATAGGGGCGGTTGTCGCCCTGCCTCTTCTCGTTCTGGACGACGCCGCGCTGCGTATCGAGCACCGTTTGGGTGATCGCCCCGGTCAGCCAGCCCATCCGGTCGCTTTCGAGGAACAGCGCGCGGTCCAGCGCCGATTTCGGCACCGTCTCGAAATAATTGGTGCGGTCGAAATAGGTGGTGCCGTTGAGATCGGTCGCGCCGGCCTGTTTCAGCGGCTCGAAGAAATCGCCCGGCGCATTCTCGCTGCCGTTGAACATCAGATGCTCGAAGAGATGCGCGAAGCCGGTCTTGCCCTTCGGCTCGTGCTTCGATCCGACGTCGTACCAGATGCTGACCGCCACCACCGGCGCCTTGCGATCGGTGTGGACCACCACGCGCAGGCCGTTTTTCAGCGTGAACTGCTGATACGGAATGTCGATCGCGCGGACCAGTTCGGAAACCGGGGCGGCCTTGCCGGCGTCGGCCTGCGCGAAGGCGGCGGGGGAGGCGAGCGCCAGCGCAATGGCGGCGGCGCTGATGGGCATGAAACGCAAGCGGGGACTCCTGTGGATCGCCGCGAACGCTAGGGCCGCGACGAAGCGGCGTAAAGCCGGTGAAAAGAGCGGTTGACTGCCAAGGCAATGGTTGCCAAGGCAACCAAATGCATCCGTTCAACGAATCCAATTTCATCCCAGATTCGTCGCCGGGCTATCTCGTGCGGCTGATCAACCAGATGAGCATGGCCGGGCTGGAGCGGGCGCTGGCGGCGGAGGGATTGAACGCCTCGCAGTGGATGGCGATGGTCTCGCTGCACTTCCATTTCGCCGACACCTGCGCCGAGCTTGCCCGCCAGCTCGCCCACGACAAGGGCGCGATGACGCGGCTGATCGACACGCTGGAGGAGCGTGGCTGGGTGGAGCGGACGCGGGCGGAGGACGATCGCCGCATCGTCCGCCTCGCGCTGACGCGGGAGGGCTATGAGGTTGCGATGCGCGGGCGGCGCAAGGTGATCGAATGCTGGAACCACTGGCTCGGCGACTGGAACGAGTCGGAGGTCGACGCGCTGTTGACGGTGCTGCGACGGCTCAGGACATCGATGGAGAAGGCCGGGCCATGCAACGCCTGACGAGCATGAGGACGATTGGCGCGATGCTGATGGCCGGCGCGGCGCTGGCTGGCTGCACCCCGCCCGACACGCGCCCGGCGGTGAACGCGAAGGCGCCGGCCGATCTCGGCCTCGTCGATGCGAGCGCCCCGACGGTCGATGCGCAATGGTGGCGCGCGCTGGGCGACCGGCAGCTCGACCGCATCCTCGCCGATGCGCTGGCCGGCAATCCGACGCTGGACGCGGCGGCGGCGCGCGTGCGGCAGGCGCAGGCGGCGCTCGCCTCGCGCCGGGCGGAGGACGGGCCGAACGTCGCGTTCGACGCCAACGGCATGGAGCAGCGCCTGTCCGGCACCTATATCTATCCGCCGCCCTATGGCGGGACGGTGCGCTTCCTCGGCAATGTGCAGGCCGGGCTGGAGTGGAACCTCGATCTGTTCGGGCGGCAGAAGGCGGCAATCGAAGTCGCGCGCGCCTCGACGCGCGCGGCGGCGCTGGACGCGGATGCGGCGCGGCTGATGCTGCAGGGCGCGATCGTCTCGACCTATCTGGAGGTGGTGCGCGCCGAACGGCAGGCGGCGCTGGCCGAGCGCACGATCGCGGCGCGCAACCAGTCGCTGAGGCTGATCGACGTGCGCATCCGCAGCAACCTTGCCAGCAAGCTCGATCGCGAGGCGGCGAACACCCTGCTCGCGCAGGCCGGGCTGGCGCTGACCCGCGCCCATGCCGCGCGCGCGCTGGCGGTTAACGCGCTGGCGGCGCTTGCCGGGCGCGGGGCGGACTATTCGGCGACGATCGGGGCGACCAGCGTCGCGGCGGATGCCGGCCTGCCGCTGCCGGCGACGATCCCGGCGGACCTGCTCGCCCGTCGCGCCGACATCGCGGCGGCGCAGGCGCGGATCGCGGCGGCGGCGGCGGGGCGGCAGGTCGCGCGGCGCGCTTTCTATCCCAACGTCAACATCTCCGCGCTGGCCGGGCTTCAGGCGCTCGGTCTCGGCAACATGTTCGACACGAATTCGGGCGTGGCCGGGGGCGGGGCGGCGATCCATCTGCCGATCTTCGACAACGGGCGGCTCAAGGCCGATCTCGCCAATGCCACCGCCGGGCTGGATCTCGCCGTCGCAGACTATAACAGCAAGGTGGTCGGCGCGGTGCGCGAGGCGGCGGACGCGGTGGCGAAGATCCGCGCCGCCGACGCCGAGCGCGCCAGGCAGGGCGATGTCGTGCGCGGCTATGCCGAGACCGCGCGGCTCAACGGCATCCGCGTATCCAGCGGCCTCGCCTCGCGGCTCGACCTGATCGACACCGACGTGCGGCTGCTCGACGCGCAGCTTGCCGAAACCAATCTCGCCATCGACGCGCTTGCCGCGCGTGCCCAACTCGCCGAGGCGCTCGGCGGCGGCTTCGATCCTTCACGGAACACCCAGCAATGACCGACGCAGAAACCCCCGCTTCCACGAACGGCGCGCCGCCGCCTGCCGCCGCCGCCACCGCCAACGGCGACAGGGCGCGGCTGCGCAAACGCCTGCTGACCGCGCTCGCGGTGATCGTGGCGTTCGCCGGGCTGGGGTGGCTGATCTTCGGCGTGCTGCTCGCGCCGCCGTCCGAGGAAACCGACGACGCCTATGTCGCGGGCGACGTGGTGGCGATCACCGCGCGCGACGCGGGCACGGTCGTCTCGCTCCACGCCGACAATACGCAGGCGGTGAAGGCCGGCGAGCCGCTGATCGACCTCGATCCGGCGACCGCCGACGTCAATCTCGCCTCGGCCGAGGCGGAACTGGCCCGCGCGGTGCGCGCCACCCGCGCCGATTTCTCGAAGGTCGGCGCGTCGGGCGCGGCGGTGATCCAGGCGCAGGCGCAGCTTTCGGCGGCGCAGGCGGACTATGGCCGCCGCAAGGCCGCCGCCGGCGCGGGCGCGATCTCCGGCGAGGAATTGAGCCACGCGGCGGACGCGGTGAAGGTGGCGAGCGCGACGCTCAACCTCGCCCGCGCGCAGGAGGCGCAGGCGCAGAGCGCGGTGGCGGGCACCGCCGTCAATACCAATCCGGCGGTGATGGCGGCGATCGCGGCCTATCGCCGCGCGGCGATCACGCGCAGCCACATGCACATCGTCGCGCCGATCGACGGCGTGGTGGCGCAGCGCACCGTGCAGGTCGGCCAGCAGATCCAGGCCGGCACGCCGCTGATGGCCGTGGTGCCGCTCAACCGCGTGTGGATCGACGCCAATTTCCGCGAGACGCAGCTTCGTGACCTGCGCATCGGCCAGCCGGTCAAGGTCGTGTCGGACATGTATGGCGGCAAGATCGTCTATCACGGCCGCGTCGTCGGGCTGGGCGCGGGCAGCGGCAACGCCTTCGCGCTGCTGCCGCCGCAGAACGCCAGCGGCAACTGGATCAAGATCGTCCAGCGCGTGCCGGTGCGCATCGCGCTCGATCCGAAGGAGCTGGAGAAGAACCCGCTACGCGTCGGCCTGTCGGTGACGACCACCGTGGACACCGCCGATCGCTCCGGCGCGCAACTCGCGCAGCAGGCGGCGGCACCCTATCGCGGCGACGTGGCGACCGACGCGGGCGACCCCGCCGTCGAGGCGCGCATCCGCCAGATCATCGCGGCGAACCGCTGAGCCGGCGCGGGTAAGGGGCCGATCGTCATGGCCGATGCCGCCGCCGCTCCCGCCGGTCCGCCGCCGCTCCACGGCGCGCGGCTGGCGCTCGTCGCCATCGGGCTGGCGATGGGCACCTTCATGATGGTGCTCGACAGCACGATCGCCAACGTGTCGCTGCCCACGATCGCCGGCAACCTCGGCGTATCGAGCGATAATTCGACGTGGATCATCACCGCCTTCGCGGTCGCCAACGGCATCTCGGTGCCGCTGACCGGCTGGCTGATGCGGCGGTTCGGCGTGGTGCGGACGTTCTGCGCCTCGCTCGTGTTGTTCACGATCGCCTCGTTCCTGTGCGGCATCGCGTGGAGCCTGCCGTCGCTGATCTTCTTCCGCGTGCTGCAGGGCGGGGTCTCCGGCCCGATGATGCCGGGTAGCCAGGCGCTGCTCATCTCGGTCTTTCCGCCGCACAAGCGCGCGCAGGCGCTCGGCATCTGGTCGATGACGACGCTGGTCGCGCCGATCATGGGGCCGATCCTCGGCGGCTATATCTCCGACAATTACCACTGGAGCTGGATCTTCCTGATCAACGTGCCGATCGGCTTCATCGTCGTCGGCATCTGCTGGCCGAACCTCGCGAAGCGCGAGACGCCGACCGTCAAGGCGCCGATCGACACGGTCGGGCTGGGGCTGCTGGTGGCATGGGTCGGCTCGCTCCAGATCATGCTCGATCTCGGCAAGAACGCGGACTGGTTCAACGACACGACGATCGTCGTGCTGGCCGTCGTCGCCGCAATCAGCTTCGTCGCCTGGCTGATCTGGGAGCTGACCGACGATCACCCGACGGTCGACCTGTCGCTGTTCGCCAACTGGAATTTCGCGATCGGCACGCTCGCCTTCTGCCTCGGCTATGCGGTGTTCTTCGCCAACATCCTGCTCCTGCCGCTGTGGATGCAAACGCAGCTCGGCTATACCGCGACATGGGCCGGGCTCGTCGCCGCACCTAGTGGGGTGGTGGCGGTGGTGCTGACGCCGTTCGTGGCGCGCGCGGCGGGGAAGGTCGATGCGCGCATCCTCGCGACGATCGCCTTCGTCGGCTTCGCGATCAGCTACTGGATGCGATCGGGCTATACGACCACGGCGAGCTTCTGGGACTTCATGCTGCCGCTGCTGGTCCAGGGCGTGTCGATGGCGACCTTCTTCCTGTCGATGGTGACGATCTCGCTCGATCGCATCCCGCCGGAGAAGATCCCCTCGGCGACCGGCATCTCGAACTTCGCGCGCATCGTGGCGGGCGCCTTCGCCGCCTCGATCATCACGACCGGCTGGGACCGGCGCGAGGCGCTGCACCAGAGTCGGCTGGCGGAGGCGGTCGGCAACAACATGCCTTACCGCCTGTCGGTGGAGGGGCTGGCGCACATTGGCCTCGACGCGACGCAGGCCGCCGCGGCGGTGACGCGGCAGATGGTGGGTCAGGCGTATCTGCTCGCCTCGACCGATCTGTTCCGGCTCTCGGCGTGGCTGTCCGCGGCGCTGGTCGTAGTGGTGTGGTTCACCCGCAGGCCCGCGCCGCACGACGGGCCGATCGCGGCGGACTAGAGCGGTTGTCGATCCGATTGCATCGGACCGCCGCTCTATTTTATTTTCTTTGTTTGCCGCGATTTCCGAGCCGGCAGGTGATTAGCTGCGCTGAACTGCGTTTCCACCTGCCTCGAAATCGCTCTAGGCTGCCAGCGCCGCCGCCTCCGTCCCCGCGATCCAGCCGCCGCCGAGTACGCGGTCGCCGTCATAGAGCACCGCCGCCTGACCCGGCGCGACGCCATATTCGGGCGCCTCGAAAACCAGCCGATCGCCCGACAGTCGCGCCGGGACCGGCTTCGCCATCGAGCGCACCCTGGCGTTGAGCGGGGCATCAAGCGGGCCGAGGACGTTGATCCGCTCCAGCCGCGCGGCGCCCACCGCCAGCGCGGCGCGCGGGCCGACCACCACCTTCTTCTCCGCCGCGTCGACGCGCACGACATAGAGCGGCTCGGGCGTGCCGCCGATCTCCAGCCCGCGCCGCTGGCCGACGGTGAAGTGGATGATGCCGCGATGCCGGCCGAGCGTGCGCCCCTCCAGATCGACGATCTCGCCCGCCGTGTCCGCCTCGGGCCTGAGCTTGCGGACGAGGCCGGCATAATCGCGATCGGGGACGAAGCAGATGTCCTGACTGTCGGGCTTGGCCGCGACGCCGAGGCCGAGTCCGGCGGCGATCTCGCGCACCCGCGCCTTGGGTAGCGCACCGAGCGGGAAGCGCAGGAAATCGAGCTGCGCGCGCGTCGTCGCGAACAGGAAATAGCTCTGGTCGCGCGCCGGATCGAGGCCGCGATGCAGTTCGGGGCCTTCCGTGCCGATAACGCGACGAACGTAATGGCCGGTCGCGAGGCAATCCGCGCCGAGATCGCGGGCCAGCGCGAACAGGTCGGTGAACTTCGGCCCCATGTTGCACTGGACGCAGGGGATCGGGGTGCGCCCGGCGAGATATTCGTCGGCGAACCGGTCCACCACCGTCTCGCGGAAGCGCGATTCATGATCGAACACGTAATGCGCGATGCCCAGCCGGTCGCACACCGCGCGCGCGTCGCGGATGTCGCGCCCGGCGCAGCACGAGCCGGTGCGGCCCACCGCTTCGCCATGGTCGTATAGCTGGAGCGTCACGCCGATCGTCTCCGCGCCGGTCGCATGGGCGAGCGCGGCCACCACCGAGCTGTCGACCCCGCCCGACATGGCGACGACGATGCGCTTGCCCGAAAGGCCCTCGCCGAGCTGGAAATCCGCCTGATCCATCGCCCGCGCCGATACAGGAGAGCGCGCGCGGACGCAAAGTAACCTTGGTGAATGAAGCGTTTCCGGCGCCTTTACGGGACCTTCAGCATAGCCGCGTAGAACCGCATCCGCGCCTGCCGGGAAGGCGTGCAACGCGAAAAGGGCCGCGATGGATTTGAGTTTCGGCAGATTCGACACGGCCGCCGATGCGGCGATGCTGTTGCCGGTCGATCTGGCAGTGCTGCTGGTGCGGATCGCGGCGCGGCAGGCCGCCTCGCCGACCGCGATCGCTCACGCTCGGATGACGAGCCGCGCGGTCGCGGAGGATCGGTTCGCACCTGCCGACGGGGCATTCAACGGTGGCATGGCGCGTGCGCTGACTGATTGGAAAGGTGCATGAATTTCCCGTTTACCGTGCCGCTTAGGCAGGGGGCAACAGCCTGCCCGCTAAGCCAGGGGTCTCGTAGTTGGAGAGGGGGCCCCCCGCCCCGAACCGAAGGTTAGAGTAATGATCGAGAACCAGAAAATTCGACCCGCACGGGTCATCGGGCCGCTTGGTGAACCACTCACGCTGGACTCGCTGCCGCCACCCGACACGACGCGCTGGGTGGTGCGCCGCAAGGCCGAGGTCGTCGCCGCCGTCAACGGCGGGCTGCTGACGGTCGACGAGGTGTGCGAGCGTTACGGGCTGAGCGTCGAGGAGTTCGCCGGCTGGCAGCGCGCGATCGACCGGTCGGGCATGCCCGGCCTGCGCGTGACGCGCATCCAGCACTACAAGTCGCTGTACGAGCGCCAGCAGAAATATTGAGATCGTACCGGCCCGGCATCGCCGGGCCGCCGACGGCGCCGGTGCCCGCGCCATCCTTCCCGCATCCGGACAACAGCGGGAAGGATGGCGCGCCGCACCGGCGCCTTTTCCATGTCCGCGCGCCGCGCTCCCCGCCTTACCGTCGCGCACCCGGAACAAAAGCGGGCCTCGGCGTTTATCCCCTTACGCGGCCCGGAGATGCCGGGTGACCGCAGGGGAGAACGTCATGGGTATCATTCTTTGGCTCATCATCGGCGGCGTCATCGGCTGGCTCGCCAGCATCATCATGCGGACGGACGCGCAGCAGGGGATTTTCCTGAACATCATCGTCGGGATCGTCGGCGCCTTCATCGGCGGCCTGATCTTCTCGGGCGGCAATTTCGGGCAGACCGGCCTGTCGGTCTATTCCTTCCTCGTCTCGCTGCTTGGTGCGGTCGTCCTGCTGGCGATCGTCAATCTGGTCCGTCGCGGCTCGGTCCGCTGACGGCAACTTAAGGCGAGGCGGTCGCCCGGCACTCCGGGCGACCGTCCGCCTGCCTGCTATTGCAGCAGGAAGCGCACCGCGACGCTGACCGAAAGATCGGTCTCGCCGGGCATCACCTGCGTATCGGCGGCCGGCGCGGCGGCGACCCGCGCATACATCATCGGCATCGGGCGCGGCGGATTGTCACCGCTCTCGCCATTTTCGTTGATCGAGACGATGCGCACGACGCGCAGCCCGGTCGCCTTCGCGTAAAGCTCGGCGCGGGCGCGGGCGATGCGCACCGCGTCGGCGCGCGCCTCGTCGAAGGCGCTTTCCGGCTTGTCGATCGACATGGACGGGCCGTCGATCTGGTTCGCCCCGGCCTTCACCAGCGCGTCGAGCGCCGCGCCGCTGCGGCCGATATCGCGGAACTTCACCGAAACGGTGTTGCTGGCCTGATAGCCGGTGATCACCGGCGCCTCGTTCTGCTGGTAGCGATATTGCGGCGAGAGGCCGACGTTGCTGGTCGCGATATCGCGCTCGGCGATCCCGGCCGCCTTCAGCGCCTGGATCACCCGCGCCATGCGCGTCGCATTCTCCGACAGCGCCGCCCCGGCCGTGGCCGACTGGGTGACGACGCTGGCGCGGGTCGTCGCGATATCCGGGGTGCGCGTCACCTTGCCGGTCGCGGTGACATCCAGCGTGGTGCCCTCGGGGATCGCGGAATCCGCGAGGGCCGGCATCGAGGCCAGCGCGGCGCCGGCGGCGGCGATAGAGACGATCAGACGCATAATATCCATTACTCCCGTGTGGATGATTGCGGCGGGTTGTGGCAGGGCGTCGATCAACCGAAGATGAACGAAAAAGCCGGAATGGCGGATTCCTGGCGCGCCGCATCGCACCCTCTTGAGGGAAGTGATTTATTTCTATAATACACGACATATTCGAACAAACGCGGCGGGAAAGCGCCGGGACGGGGAAGTGGACCGCATGAATTACGAGGCCGGCAGTCTTGGGGGAGAGCCGCTGGCGATCGAGGACCCCGCGCACGACGCGCGCCGCCGCCGCCGCTGGATCGTGATCGTCGCGGTCGCGGCGGTGCTGGCGATCGCCGCTTATGCCTGGGCGAAGCGCGGCGGCGATCCCTCGCATGTGTCGCCAGCCGATCAGGCCCCCACGGTTTCCGTCATCGTGCCGGGCGATGCGCCGGTCGGCCGCGTCATCAACGCCACCGGCTCGCTCGCCGCGAAGCGCGACATGCCGGTCGGCGTCGCGGGCGAGGGCGGCATGGTGACGCGCGTGCTGGTCGAGCCGGGCCAGTGGGTGAAGCAGGGCGAGGTGCTGGCGACGGTCGATCGCTCGGTGCAGGTGCAGACCGCCGCGAGCATGCAGGCGCAGATCGGCGTCGCGAAATCCGATCTCGTGCTCGCGCAACAGGAACTGGAGCGCGCGCAGCAGCTCGTCGGGCGCGGCTTCATCAGCCAGGCCGACGTGCAGCGTCGCATCGCCACGCGTGACGCCGCCGCCGCGCGGCTGAAGGTGGCGCAGGCCGGCGCGGCCGAGCAGGGCGCGCGCAACCGCCGGCTCGATATCCGCGCGCCGGAGCCGGGGCTGATCCTCACGCGGCAGGTGGAGGCGGGGCAGATCATCAGCTCCGGCTCGGGCACGCTGTTCCGCATGGCGAAGAACGGCGAGATGGAGATGCAGGCGCAGCTCGCCGAAAGCGATCTCGCCAAGGTCCATGTCGGTGACAGCGCCACCGTCACCCCGGTGGGCGAGACGCGCTCCTTCGCCGGCCATGTGTGGCAGGTGTCGCCAGTGATCGATCCCAAGACGCGGCAGGGTATCGTGCGCGTCCAGCTTTCCTATGATCCGGCGCTCCGCCCCGGCGGCTTCGCCTCGGTCACGCTGGTCGGCGGGACGAGCAACGAGCCGCAACTGCCGCAATCGGCGATCCTGAGCGACGACCGCGGCAATTTCGTCTATATCGTCGGGCCGGACAACAAGGTGGCGCGGCGCGACGTGCGGCTGGGCACGGTGACCGATCGCAACGTCGCCATCGCCTCCGGCCTCACCGGGCGCGAGCATGTCGTGCGCTCGGCGGGCGCATTCCTCAACGCCGGCCAGCGGGTCGTGCCGGTGCTGGACAAGAGCGGGGGCTGAACGGCGCCATGAGCTTTCGCAACATCTCCGCCTGGTCGATCCGCAACCCGATCCCGGCGATCGTCCTGTTCGTGATGCTGACGGTCGCGGGGATCATCAGCTTCGTCCGCATGGACATCAACGACAACCCGGACATCGATTTCCCAGCGGTGACGGTGGAGATCACCCAGCCCGGCGCGGCGCCGACGGAGCTGGAGACGCAGGTCACCCAGCGTGTCGAGGCGGCGGTGCGATCGGTGGAGGGGATCGACGAGATCCAGTCCTTCGTCAGCGAAGGCAGCTCGGTCACGTTCGTCCAGCTCGACATCGGCACGCCGATCGATCGCGCGGTGAACGAGGTGCGCGACGCGATCACGCAGATCCGCTCCAACCTGCCCGAAGGCATCCTGGAGCCGCAGATCAGCCGCGTGAAGGCGAACGACAACGACGTCGGCAGCTATTCCGCGATCGCCACCAACATGACGATCGAGCAGCTTTCCTGGTACATCGACAACACGGTCGCCAAGGAGCTGATGTCGATCCCAGGCATGGGGAAGATCGAGCGCAACGGCGGCGTCGATCGCGAGATCCGCGTGATCCTCGATCCGGCGAAGATCGCGGCCTATGGCCTCACCGCTACGCAGATCAACCAGCAGCTCCGCCAGGTGAACCTCAACGCCGCCGGCGGCCGCTCGCAGATCGCCGGGGCGGAACAGTCGCTGCGCGTGCTGGGCAACGCCCGCGACGCCTATGATCTCGGCCAGACGCAGATCGCGCTGGGCGACGGGCGCACGGTGAAGCTGTCCGACGTCGCCACGGTGCGCGATCTCTATGCCGAGCAGCGCAGCTCCGCCGCGGTGGACGGCCGCCCGGTGCTGAGCTTCGACTTCAAGCGCGCTAAGGGCTATTCCGACGTCACCGTCTTCCGCGAGGCGCAGAAGAAGCTCGCCGCGCTCGAGCAGCGCAACCCGCAAGTGCATTTCGCGCTGCGCTACGACGGGTCGAAATACCCGATGGAGCAATATAAGAGCGCGATCCACGCGATGATCGAGGGCGCGGTGCTGGCCGTGTTCGTCGTGTTCCTGTTCCTGCGCGATGCGCGCGCGACGGTGATTTCGGCGCTGGCGATCCCGCTCTCCGCGATCCCCGCCTTCTGGTTCATGGACCTGCTCGGCTTCAGCCTCAACGGCATGACGCTGCTCGCGCTCAGCCTGGTGGCGGGCGTGCTGGTGGACGACGCGATCGTCGAGATCGAGAACATCGTGCGCCACATGCGCATGGGCAAGACGGCCTATCAGGCGGCGATCGACGCGGCGGACGAGATCGGCCTCGCCGTGCTGGCGACGACGATGGCGATCGTCGCGGTGTTCCTGCCGGTCGGCCTGATGCCGGGCATCTCGGGCCAGTTCTTCAAGAATTTCGGCCTCACCGTGGTGGTCGCGGTGCTGATGAGCCTCGCGGTGGCGCGGCTCATCACCCCGATGATCGCGGCCTATTTCCTGCGCTCCTTCGGCCATGCCTCGCACGGCGAGGGGCGGCTCATGGACATGTACATGAGCGTGCTGCACTGGACGCTGGACACCGGGCGCGCGCCGATGAGCCGAGCGCGGGGCGGCTTCCACCGCGTCACCGGCTATTTCCGCGACCATCGCATCTGGGTGGTGGGCGTCGGCGCGCTGGCGTTCGTGCTCACCATCCTGTGCTTCATGGCGCTGCCGATGCAGTTCCAGCCGGCCAACGATTCCGATCGCTCGTCGGTGACGATCACCATGCCGCCGGGCACGACGCTCCAGCAGACGCAGGTGACGGTGGACAAGGTGGTCGCCCTGCTGCGCAAGCAACCGGATGTTGAAAGCGTCTATAGCCGCACGCAGGTCGGCACGGCGCGGGTGAGCGCGCAGTTCAGGGATCACAAGTCCATGAAGTCGACCGAGTTCGAGCGCAAGCTGGCGCCCGAGCTGGCGAAATTCGCCGATGCGCGCGTCAATTTCGCCTCGCAGTTCGGCTGGGGCGACAACAACCGCGACGTCTCGATCACATTGGGCGGCGACGATCCGGCGAAGCTGCGGCAGACGGCGGACCAGCTCGTCGCGCAGATGATGCACGTGCCGGGGCTGATCGCCCCGCGCATCGCGGGCGACCTCAACCGGCCGGAGATCGTCATCAAGCCGCGGCTCGATCTCGCCGCCAATGTCGGCGTGACGACCAGCGCGCTGTCGAACGCGATCCGCATCGCGACGATCGGCGATATCGACCAGAACAGCGCGAAATTCTCGCTTTCCGATCGCCAGGTGCCGATCCGCGTCGCGCTCGACCAGTCCGCCCGCACCGAGATCTCGACGATCCAGAACCTGCCGGTGCAGACGCAGAGCGGCGGATCGGTGCCGCTGTCGCTGGTCGCCGACATCGGCTTCGGCTCCGGCCCGACCAAGATCAACCGCCTGAACCAGCAGCGCCAGCTCACCATCGGCGCGGACCTCGCCTCCGGTGTGGTGCTGAGTGACGCGATGCAGAAGGTCGACGCGCTGCCGGCGATGCGGAACCTGCCGCTCGGCATCCAGCGGATGACGGTCGGCAACGCCAAGTGGCAGGGCGAGATGCTGGTCAATTTCCAGTTCGCGGTGCTGGCCGGCATCTTCCTGATCTTCTCGGTGCTGGTGCTGCTCTATCGCCGCCTGCTGCCGCCGCTGGTGAACATGGGGTCGCTGCTGCTGGCGCCGCTCGGCGGGCTGATCGCGCTGCTGGTGACGGGCAATCCGCTGTCGCTGCCGGTGTTCATCGGGCTGCTGATGCTGCTCGGCATCGTCGCCAAGAACTCGATCCTGCTGATCGACTTCGCGCTGGAGGAGATGGCCAAGGGCGTGTCGACGCACGAGGCGATCATCGACGCCGGTCACAAGCGCGCCCAGCCGATCGTGATGACCACCGTGGCGATGGTCGCCGGCATGGTGCCGACCGCGCTGTCGCTGGCCGGCGACGCTTCGTGGCGCGCGCCGATGGGCGTGGTGGTGATCGGCGGCCTCACGCTCTCCACGCTGCTGACGCTGCTGATCGTGCCGGCCTCGTTCAGCCTGGCGATCGGCATCGAGCGGCGGATCGGCCCGTGGCTCGGCCACCGGCTGCTCACCTATCGTCCCGGCGACGAGGGTGTCCCGGCGATCGACCATGTCCCCGGCGGCGGGCCGCTGCCCGCCCCGCACGGGCGGATCGGTTATGGAGACGGCGGTTCGCAACCGGCGGAATGACGCCGGCGCGGAAGCGCGGCGGCGCGCTTTTGCGTGACGTGGACTTGAACAAAGCGGGCAGTTGGGGATTGTTTCGGCAATGAACCTGATCGTCCGCCGGCGCCCGCCCCACGAACGACCGCCCGCGGGGCTGGTGCGGATGCGGGTGATCGCGACGGCGATGCTGGTGGCGATGGCGGCGGCCTTCGCGCTGGCGCGGGCGCTGGAGCCGGCGCATTCCGCCTGGGGCTTCGTCCGCGCCTTCGCCGAGGCGGCGATGGTCGGCGGGCTGGCCGACTGGTTCGCGGTCACCGCGCTGTTCCGCCATCCGCTCGGCATGCCGATCCCGCATACCGCGATCATCCCGCGCAACAAGGACCGGATCGGGGATCAGCTTGCGCTGTTCCTGCGCGACAATTTCCTGATCCCCGGCGTCGTCGCGCGGCGGATGCGGCGGATGGACCTCGCCAGCGTCGCCGGCCGCTGGCTGACCAACCCCGCCGCCGGCGGATCGCGGCTGACGCGCGGCGTCTCGCGGCTCGCGGTGGAGGTGCTCCAGGCGCTCGATCAGGAGCGGCTGGGCGGCATGGTGCGCGGCGCGATGGTGCAGCAGGTGCGCGCGCTGGAGCTGTCGCCGATGCTCGGCCGCGCGCTCGCCGCGGCGATCAGCGAGAACCGCCACCTGCCTGTGCTCGACGGCATCGTGCGCTGGGCGGGGCGCGTGCTGGAGGCGAACGAGCCGCTGGTCCGCGCGATGGTGCATGAGCGCGCCGGCTCGATCATGCGCTGGACCGGGCTGGACGAGACGCTCGCCAACAAGATCATCGACGGCCTCCACAAGATGCTGACCGACATGGCCGAGGACCGCGACCATCCCCTGCGCGGCAAGGCGGAGGAGGGGCTGGTGCAGCTCGCCCGCGATCTCCAGCACGATCCGGCGATGATCGCCCGCGTCGAGCAGGTGAAGCTGGAATTGCTCGAGAATCCGGCGATGCAGGGCTGGATCAACGGCCTTTGGGAACAGGCGCGCACCGCGATGTTGCGCGTCGCGCGCGATCCCGAGGCGCTGCTCGCCGGGCGGCTGCGCGAGGCGCTCAACCAGTTGGGCGAGACGCTGCAACAGGACGTGCGGCTGCAACGCACGCTCAACCGCTTCGCGCGCCGCGCGGCGGTGGGGACGGCGGCCGATTATGGCGATTCGATCGTCCGGCTGGTGTCGGAGACGGTGCGCGGCTGGGATGCGCGCACGATCACACGGCGGCTGGAGAATGCGGTGGGCAAGGATCTCCAGTTCATCCGCATCAACGGCACGTTGGTTGGCGGGATGGTCGGGCTGGTGATTCACGCGGTGGATGTCGCGCTATGAGGAACCGGCGCGAACTGCTTGCCGTTATGGGAAGTTTCCCGCAAGGAAGCCGATGATGGGCGTGGCGGCGGATTTCAGCGAGGACGGCGACACCCTGCGCTTCACCGGCGACCTGTCGCTGGCGCAGCTCGGCGACCTGCCGCAGCGGCTGCGCGAGCGCGGCGGCGAGGTGCGGCGGCTCGACCTTTCCGGGATCGACCGCATAGACACGATCGGCGCCTGGGTGGTCCATCGCTTCGCGCGCGAGCACGACGCGACGATCGAGGGGCTGGACGACGAGCGCGCCCGGCTGCTCCAGCATGTCGAGGGCGCGGACCAGCCGGTCGCGATGCGGCCGCAATATCTCAGCCCCTTCACCCGCGTGCTCGGCGAGATCGGCACCGCGACCGTCACCGCCGGCAACACATTGCTCGGCCTGCTCGGCTTCCTTGGCGCGACGGTGATCGCGCTGGGCAGCGTCATCCGCCATCCGCGCCGCTTCCGCTTCAACGCCACGGTGCAGCATTTCGAGGTGGTCGGCGTCTCCGCGCTCGGCATCATCGGGCTGATGAGCTTCCTGATCGGCATCGTCATCGCGCAGCAGGGGGCGGTGCAGCTCCGCCAGTTCGGCGCGGAGGTGCTGACGGTCAACCTGATCGGCCGCATCACCCTGCGCGAGCTGGGCGTGCTGATGACGGCGATCATGGTCGCGGGCCGCTCCGGCTCGGCCTTCGCCGCGCAGATCGGCACGATGAAGCTGACCGAGGAGATCGACGCGATGCGCACGATCGGCGTCTCCCCGATGGAGGCGCTCGTCCTGCCGCGCACCACCGCGGCGATCGTGCTGATGCCGCTGCTCGGCTTCTATTCCTCGCTGGTGGCGATCATCGGCGGCGGCCTGTTGTGCTGGATCAATCTCGGCATCCCGCCCGTTACCTACGTCGGGCGCATCAGGGAAGTGGTGCCGATCACCGACCTTTACGTCGGGCTGGTCAAGGCGCCGGTGTTCGGCGCGATCATCGCCATGGCCGGTTGCTTCCAGGGGATGCAGGTGGAGGGCGATGCCGAACAGGTCGGCAAGCGTACCACGGCGGCGGTGGTGCAGGCGATCTTCCTGGTGATCGTGCTCGACGCGTTCTTCGCGGTGTTCTTCACGTCGGTCGGGTGGAACTGATGGCCGGGCGCGAGGACGACGATGTCATCATCCGCGTGCGCAACCTGCGCACCAGCTTCGGCGACCAGGTGATCCACGACGGGCTGAACCTCGACGTGCGGCGCGGCGAGATCCTCGGCGTGGTTGGTGGTTCCGGCACCGGCAAGTCGGTGCTGATGCGCGCGATCATCGGCCTCCAGCCCCCCGACGAGGGCGAGATCACCGTGTTCGGCGAGCCGACCATCGGCCGCGAGGAAACCGAGGCGATCGAGATCCGCAAGCGCTGGGGCGTGCTGTTCCAGGGCGGCGCGCTGTTCTCCACCCTGACGGTGGCGGAGAACGTGCAGGTGCCGATCCGCGAATTCTATCCCGACCTCGACATGGCGCTGCTCGACGAGATCGCCTCTTACAAGGTGGTGATGAGCGGGCTGCCGGCGGAGGCCGGGCCGAAATATCCGTCGGAGCTTTCCGGCGGGATGAGGAAGCGCGCCGGCCTCGCCCGCGCGCTGGCGCTCGATCCCGAATTGCTGTTCCTCGACGAGCCGACCGCCGGGCTGGACCCGATCGGCGCGGCCGGCTTCGACGAACTGACCCAATCGCTCCAGCAGACGATGGGGCTTACCGTGTTCCTCATCACCCACGATCTCGACACGCTCTATGCGATCTGTGACCGGGTGGCGGTGCTGGCGGACAAGAAGGTGATCGCCGTCGGCACCATTCCCGAGCTGCTGGCGTTGGATCATCCGTGGATACAGGAATATTTCAACGGCCCGCGCGGCCGGGCGGCGGTGGCGACGCGCGAAGCGGTCGCGGCGCGCGAAAAGGCAGGGGCTGACTGATGGAAACTCGCTCCAACCACGTCCTGGTGGGATCGGTCGTGCTGATCCTGCTCGCGGTGCTGGCGCTGTTCACGGTGTGGATCGCGCGGCTGGGCGGCGCGACCGAGAAGGAATATGATATTTTCTTCAAGCAATCGGTCGATGGCCTCGCGAAGGGATCGACCGTCACCTATTCCGGCGTGCCTTCCGGGCAGGTGAAGCTGATCCAGCTCTGGAAGAACGATCCGCAATTCGTGCGCGTGCGCGTCAGCCTCAACGAGGATACGCCGATCCTGCAAGGCACCACCGCGACCATCCAGGGCAGCTTCACCGGCACCAGCACGGTGAGCCTCGACGGCGCGGTGAAGGGTGCGCCGCCGATCACCTGCCCGGCGAACGATGCCGCCAACGAATGCCCCTATGGCGTGCCGGTGATCCCGACGCGCACCGGTGGGCTGGGCGCGATCCTCAATTCCGCGCCGCAATTGCTCGAGCGGCTCTCGACGCTTACCGAGAAGCTGACCGGCCTCGTCTCCGACAAGAATCAGGCGTCGATCGCCGGCATCCTCGACAACACCAACCGGCTGACCCATGCGCTCGCCGATCGCGGGCCGGAGATCGCGGCAACGCTGGCGCAGACGCGGGTCGCGGTGCAGCAGGCGGGCGACGCGGCGCAGAAGATCGGCGATCTCGCCGCGACCACCAACGGCCTGATCTCCGAGGACGTGAAGCCGGCGATGACCAACCTCAATGCCGCGATCAAATCGGCGCAGGCGAGCGCGGACACGCTCAACGCGGCGATCGGCGACGCGCGGCCGGGGCTGCAGACCTTCTCGAAGGAAACCCTGCCGGAGGTCAGCCAGCTCGTCCACGACCTGCGCAACATGGCCGCCGCGCTCTCCTCGGTGGCGGAGAAGGTCGATCGCAACGGCGCCGGCTCGCTGATCGGCCGGCAGCGGCTCCCTGACTACAAGCCCGGCAAATGAGGCGGACGATGAAGCGACTTGCGATTTTCCTGGCGGCGCTGCCGCTTGCCGGCTGCGTCAGCTTCGCGGCGAAGCCGCCGCCCTCGCTGCTCGATCTCACCGCCGCCGAGCAGGTGAAGCCGGGGCAGGAGCAGGATGCCTCCAGCGCGAAGACGGTGACGATCAGTGTGCCGGTCGTGCCGCAGGCCCTGTCCACCGCGCGCGTGCCGGTGCAGGCGACGCCGACCTCGGTCGCCTATGTCAAGGACGCCTTGTGGGTGGAGGCGCCGCAGCGTCTGTTCGCGCGTCTGCTGTCGGACACGATCGCGGCGCGCACCGGGCGGGTAGTGCTCGGCGCGGCGCAGGCGTTCGGCGATCCCGGCGCGCGTATCGGCGGCGAGCTGCGCAACTTCGGGATCGACGCGGCCTCGTCGAGCGCGGTCGTCACCTTCGACGCTGCGCTGGTGCGCGGCGAGGGGGGCAAGGTGGAGAAGCAGCGTTTCGAGGCGCGTGTGCCGGTCGCGCGGATCGATGCCGCTTCAGTCGGGCAGGCGCTCAACAAGGGCGCGAATCAGGTCGCGGCGGAGGTGGCGGACTGGATTGGCAAGTAGCGCGCTATCGCGTGGTGCGGCGCACCGGCGTTGGCACGTTGCAGATATCCGCCCCGCCGGCCGGCCGGATGAAGAAGCCGTCGCGGCGATTGGCCCGCGCATCGGCGTAGCGCGCGAAACTGTCGCTCTCTGTGGCGAGATATTCGTAGCGCGGGCGCTCCGCCGCCGGCAGCTCGCTCGCCATGCGGATCGAGACGATCGGCACGCGCTCCGCTTCGCTGACATACATGCCGAGCGCTTCAGTGCCGCGCGGCAGCGCCGAGAGCAGCTCGATCCCCTCGATCACCCGGCCGACCAGCGCGATGTTGCGGTCGAGGTGGCGCGGCGCATGGCCGATCACCGCATATAGCTCCGCGCCGCTGCCCGCATCCGGCGGCATGTCGCGCCCGACGCCGACCATGCCGTAGCAATGCACCGGCCACGCCGTCGTCGCGCCGGTCGCCGATTGTTCGGCGGCGATCGGCCAGCCGCGCCAGGTGAAGGTCAGCGGCGCATAGGGATCGTGCCCCGCCGTCGCTAGGCGCCCGACGATGCGCCGCGTCGCCACCTCGTGCAGCAATGCGCCGTCGACCGCGGTGCGGCCGAGATCGGCGACATAGTCCGCCTGCGAAGTGGTGGCGAGACCGGCCGGGACCGGATGCTTCGCGGTGTCGCCGCCCCATTGCGCGACATAATCGTCCTGCACGCGATTGATCGCGGCGCCGTCCCACCAATGCGCGGCGGCGAGGCGGCGGATATTGCCGATCCACGCCTGGGAGAACGGCGCGGGCATGAGCTGGATCACCACGCGGCGCGGCCGGCCGGCGCGATCGGGCGCGAGGTCCATCACCAGCAGATCGCTCTCCGCGATCGCGCGCCAGTCGCGCACGGGGGCGGCGGCGGCAATTTCCGACGGTGCCTGTTGCGGCGACGAAGGAGCGGCGGCTGGCGCGAGCGCCATACCGAGCAACGTGAGGATGGTCGCGATCATGCCGCCGATGCTGCCGTCTCGCGGCGCGGCGCGCAATCGCGAACCGCAAGTGCTTGCGTCCCGCGCCGCCCCGGCCTAGTGCGTCGCCTCCCAAGGCATGCGGAGCGGTGGCCGAGTGGTTGAAGGCGCTCGCCTGGAAAGTGAGTATACGGCAAAACCGTATCGAGGGTTCGAATCCCTCCCGCTCCGCCATAACACGCTGAAATAATTAGATATTTTTGCAGATCTGGGGTTTTGCCCTATCATCCGCCCTAGCATTGAACCGCCATGCCGGCTTATCGCGGCGCGGCGTAAAGTCTCTCCGCGATTCGGGAGCAGAAACCGATTTCGACGCCTTCAAAGACGCCGGCCTCAGCGATCGCGTGCATCGTATGGCCGAGTTGGGGCGTAAATCCATTCTCCTGAATGATGGCAATCAGCGAATCCGCGATATCGCGGCCCCGCGCGCAATTTTTTGCGTAACCACCGCTACGGTTGGGCGACCATGTCCCATTCTCGTCAAAGCATACGTCTGGATGATAGTCCATCGCTAAACGCCTCCATATTCGATTCGTGTGATTAATATTTCTCAATAGATATTTTGTTTCAAGTAAAAAACACGCAAAAGTTCATAATAACTGCAATAGTGATTTATAACTATTATAGTGAATTTGCCGACTGAAAATTTGTCATGCCGCGATGACGCTGATGATGGCGTTGTGCAAACCGGAGTGAATCTTCGGCATTAACTTGCACACCATGAATTTTTATCGAGCCTTATGGTTCAATCGTTCATCAGTCGTGTCGCGTGATCGTCAAGGCGCCATGGCCGGCGAACGACAACGTATTGGCGAATGTGCGCCCGTTATCCCTTGATGACGTGACGATCATCTTGGAAGAGAACGCCTTGATTCTCGCTAACGCGATCGATGACGCTGCTCGATATAGCGAATTTCGCGAAAACCCCTTGAAAGGAGCCGTTCTTACGATTGCGCACTTTTCTGAAATCCAACGCTCGATTGTATGGCGCGGCTCGTGGCTGAAAAGGCGGGAAGTTGATCGACTCCAGGAAGGTGGATCACTCCTGGTAGGTTGTTTCGAGGTTTTGCGTGAAACAATAGCGCATTGCATGCCCGGCGAATTGCAAGAAATCATCCGGGAGCACCTCAGGTCGTACAGCAAATATCTGATTGAAAGGGAGGGCAAATGACCACCCGCAATACTGACGTGAACCTTATCGTCCGCGCCCGGACGGAGGGTGAAAAAGCTATTGCGGGCCTCGCCGATGCACTTGATAACCTTCTCGGCGAGGCCCGCGTCGGCACGACAGATCTCGCCGATCTGGCGCGGACACTCGGCGCGCTCGACAAGGCCGCGGCGACCATCTCCGGTTCGATGGAGAAGGCTGGCTCGGCGGTCGATCGCCAGCGGGCGACGATCCAGGAGAACAACGCCGCTTATGCCGCGCTGCTCCAGCAGCAGGCCGAGGCGAAGCGCGTCCTTTCCAGCCTCGATAATTTCGTCGGGCCGCGCACTGAAGACTCCGCAAAGGATGTCGCCAAAACCTACGCTGCCGTTCGTGCTGAGGCCGATCGGCTTGAGGGCGCAATCGGAAAACTGTTCGCGACGATCGATACGCAGAATAGCCAGCTCGAACGCACCCAGTCGTCGCTGCTGAAACTCTCGTCGAGCAGCGAGGCGATCAAGCAGGGGCAGGCGGAAGCCGAAGCACAGATCGAACTGACCAACCGGGCTTTGTCCGAGCAGGCCGCGGCGGCCGAGCGCGTCACCGAAGTCCAGCGTCGCATCAACGAGATCACGGGCGTCAACCGCCCCGACGCCACTGGCAGCGCCGCACGCGCGGCCGATATCCTCGCTGCCGCCGATGCTGAATTCCGTCGTGCCGAGGCGGCGCGCGCCGATGCCGATGCGCAGCGCCTGGTGAATAACCAACTTGCCGAGCGCGCCAATCTCGAGTCCGCGATCGAGCGGACGACCGGGCTTGGCCGTGTTTCGGCCGTCGATTCCGGCGCCACCATCTCCGCGCTGACGGAACTGGTCAATAAAGAGCACGAAGCCGCCGTCGCCTCCGAAGCGATGGACCGCGAGGTGCAGCAACTCCGGGCTGCCCTCGATCCCATGGCCGCGATCCAGGAGCGCTATAATAGCGCGTTGGCTCGCTACAAGTTGCTCGCCGATGCCGGAAAGATCAGTGCCCGCGAACTGGCCATGGCGGAAGAGCAACTCGCTGCCGATGCGAACCGTGCTCGGGCCGCGCTGGAAGGTGGTCGGTCGGGTAGCGTCGGCTTGTTCGGGCTGAGACCATACGAACTTCAGAATCTTAGCTACCAAATTAATGATGTGGTGACAGGGCTGGCTTCAGGGCAGCATGTCACGCAGGTTATTGCGCAACAAGGTGGTCAAATTCTCCAGCTATTCCCGCGCGCGGTGAGTAGCGTCGTCGGAGCGTTGAAAAATCCCGCCGTCCTTGGTGCGGGAGTTGCGATAGGTGCGCTCGCCGCTGGTTTGAAAGAGGCGGCCGATCAGGCGTCCAGGCTTCGCGATTTTACGAGCCTCACGACCTTCCGGGCAGATACTGCGCACTATGATCCCGCATCGTTGGCGGATCAGGCCGAAAAACTGGAGCGTGTCGGAGCAAGCGCCAAGGATGCGGACGCCGCCGTCAATGCGTTTCTCGACAAATCCATTGCCATCGATGCGATGGAGGGATTGGGCCGTGCTGCGCAGGAGACCGCGGAGCGTCTCGGGCAATCGTTACCGGAGGCGGCCAAAGAAGCTGCTAGCGCATTCTCGGCTGGTTTTGATGCAGTCGCGCAATTTGATGATAAATTGAATTTCCTCACCGCGTCGGAGCGCGAGCATATTCGCGCCCTGTTCGACAGCGGCAATGCTGAAGCGGCACGCACCGAAGCCCGACTTGCCTACATCCGCATGGAGGATGAAGCCGCCGAAAAGCAGCGTGGGCCGTGGAGCGAAGCTGCGCGGTCACTCGGCAACGCATGGAAGGCGCTGCTGCAGTGGATCGGCGACTCTCTGCCGATCCGCGCCACGATTGCCATTCTCAACGAACTTGCCGGCGCGGTGAAGGATGTCGGCGATGCGATTGCCGGTGCGCTCGGCCACAATACGCCGGATGCGACTTCCGCTGCCGCCAATATCGCGAAGGTTCAGAACCAGATCCGCGAACTGAAAAAGGATATCGCGGACTACGAAGCCACCATCAGCAGCGGGAAGTCTCCCATTGCCGGCACGCTTCAGCATCTGGTCGACCAGTCGCGCCGCCAGCTCGCCGATGCTGAAGCGGAGTTGGCGCGCCTCGAAAAGAGCGCCCCGGACACGCTCAGCAACGATCCGAACGGCACGCAGGCGAAACACCGGACCGAGCGCCTCGCCGAACTCACCCTGGAAGAGCAGCTTCAGGCGCTTCGTGATGCCGGGCAGAAGGGGTTGAGCGCAGCGGACAGCCAGCGCCGCGCGTCACTGGCGGGCCAACTCGCCTACGAGCAGGAGATCAAGAACACCGGCGACGCTATCATTGCCGGGCGGGTTCGCGAAATGGCCGTCGCCAAGGAAGCGGCGAAGATCGACAAGGAGAACGATACTGCCCGGAAGGCCGCAGCGGCCGAGCGGGAACGTGAGATCCAGCAATTCGAGCGCCGTGTCGTCGGCGCGGAAGGCGGAACGGCAAAGAACCCCTATTCGTCGGCCAAGGGATACGGACAATTTACCGAAGGTACGTTTGTCGACGTGTACCGTCGCACGCCGGGCGCCGATCAGACACTTGGCACGCAGCAAATCCTTGCTCTTCGCGAGAATGAGCGGATCGCCAAGGGTGTAATTGATCAATATGCTCGCGAGAACGCGAAGTTCCTTGAGAGCTTCGGGGCAAAGGTCAGTGCCGGCAACCTCTACCTTGCGCACTTCCTCGGCCCTGCCGGCGCGAAAGCCGTGCTTCAGGCGGGCGATAATGTGCCGGTCGACCAGATACTGCGTCGGCAGAATCCTCGCACCGCTGATCAGGTGCTCAACGGCAATCGCCAGTACCTTCGAACCGATAGTGGTGCCGGGCGATACCGGACGGCCGGCGAGTTGCGCGCCTTCATCGCAAATCGCGTCGGCGACACCGGCAGCGCACAAGCTGGATTGGCCGAAGAGCAGGCGCGCATCCAGCAATCGAACATCGATCGCCAGAATGCGCTGAACCAGGCGATCCGCCACGGTAACGAAGATCGTGAAGATGCGATCAAGGCGCTGGAGAAAGAAAACGGGCTATATGGCACCGCCCTGCTCGTAGTTCAGCGTCAGAAGGCGATCGAGGACGCTGAGCGGGAACTCCGGCAGAAAGCGGAAGACGCGAACAAGAACCTGAAACCTGGCGAATCTGCTGTCGTTGTGACGCCGGAGCAGATCGCTCGTGCTCGCGAACTGGCGGCAGCATACTTCGATGTCGCTCATGCGAAAGAGGCATTGAAGGCTCAGGTTGACGAACTTCAGCGTCCGCTTGACGACCTGACGGCGCAGCGAGACCTGCTTCGTGAGCAGGCCGAGTATCTGCGTTCGATCGGTGATGAATCGGCTGCGCGGAAGAAAGAGGACGAAATCCGCGCCTTGGGTGATGGTATCCAAGACGCTTATGATAAGCTGATCGCCTTTTATCAGGCGTTGCGCGGTGACGATCATGCTACTGAACGGGCTGAACTTGGTATTCTGGACGAGTCCCAGCTTGATATCATCATCGACAAGCTCGAACTTGCAAAGAAAAAATCCCAAGAATGGGGTAAAGTGCTTGGCGTATCAGCGCAGTCGATCGCTCAAGCGTTCAGTTCCAACCTCGCCAGCGCGTTCACGAATTTCATAAACAAGATTGCTGCCGGCGAAAACGTGTTCAAGTCGCTCGGCAATGCCGTGCTAGAATTCGCATCCACCTTTATCTCTGCCATCGCGCAGATGATCATTCAGATGCTCGCCTATGCGGCGGCGATTGCGATACTGCGTGCCCTCGGCGTCCCAGTTCCGTCGTCGGGGGGCGGAGGATCAGTTGGGACCGATGGGTGGAACGGCGTGTATCACAGCGGCGGCATCGTTGGCTCACCAGGCGGTGCCAAGCGCAATGTCGTTGCGGAGATGTTCGCCAACGCGGTGCGCTATCATACCGGCGGCATCGCGGGGTTCGCTCCCGATGAGGTAGGCGCGGTCCTTCGGCGCAACGAAGAGGTTCTCACCACCGACGATCCTCGCCACCGCTTCAACGGTGGTCTCTCGGGCGGTGGTGATGACCGGCTTAATTTCAAGTTCGTCAACGTGTCGAATCCGGCGGACATGCTAACTGAAGGCTTGGCAACACGCGAAGGCGAAAAGGTGCTGTTCAACTTCATCAGCAAGAACAAGCGCGCCTTCAAGGCGGCTTTGGACAGTTGATGTCGTCAGAATTTTCGATTGGCCGGCGCATCGGCAAGCTGACATGCGCCCCGCCCAATCTTCGTTTTCGACAGAGGGATTCGGGTCATCACCTCGATCGCGAGCGACGATTGATCAACGCGCGTGCTACTCATCGGGCCGTTCACGGTAACGCTGCTGGCGTCGAACACGGTTTCTCTGAGCGTCGTGCCTGCAGGCTGATCGGGGTCAATCGGTCGGCGTGGCAATATGAGCCGCTTCGCGGGAAGGACGATGCTGTCCGCAAGCGGACGCGCGAGATTGCGAACGAGCGTCGTCGGTTCGGCTACCGGCGACTGGCGATCCAGCTGCGGCGTGAGGGCAAAGGCATGAACCTGAAGAAGTAGGTGTACCGGCTGTATCGCGAGGAGCGATTGACGGTGCGCAAGCGTGGCGGCCGGAAACGAGCGTTGGGCACGCCGGCGCCGATGGCGATCCCGCAGGACCCAACCAGCGCTGGTCGTTCGACTTCGTGTTTGATAATTGGCGCGCCGTCACGGACTATGCTCGCGCCGAACTGGCGGGGCAAATGACGGAACAAGCGCGCACCCTGTACCTCGATGGACGCAACCAACTTATTTCCGAGAAGATTCAGGAAGGAACGGTCGACACCGCGCCGCTCTATCCACGCGAGGTCGTTCGCGGCGCGCTGGAGGCAGGAGCGTCAGCGCTGATACTCATCCACAATCACCCCTCCGGCGATCCGACGCCTGCCAGTGCAGACATTTCCGTCACGCGGGTCGTCGTCGAAGCCGCGAAGGTATTCGATATTTCGGTGCACGACCATCTGATCGTTGGGCGGGGCGAGGTCTTCAGCATGAGGGGGAGAGGACTTCTTTGAGAAGTGGGATATCGTTGTCTCGATCGGGGACATCTCGCAAAATAATACGCATTGTTATAGCGTTAACCCCCCATTAATCCACCTCCCGCTGGTCCGATACACATGCGGACGGAAACAAGGGATAAGTTAAATGCTCAAGGCGATTCTGATCGCGGGCGCAGCTCTGGCGGCCTCGCTAGGCGCGACTGCCGCCAACGCACAGCTAAACGGTAACGTTATTTCGGTAGCGTATAACTTTCCAGCGCTCGGAACGGACTACTACAATTATTCCGCCTCTCCGTCCACTTTTACGGTCGGAAGCGGTATTGAATCGACTGTGACCGTCGATGGCCTACCAATATCTATCGATTTCGCCAATTCATCGCTGACTCTGACAGCGCCGAGCGTGTCGTGGTCGAGTAGCGCATTTAACGGACTGGTCTTTACCAATAACTCCGGCGTTTTTTCGTCGATCCTTTCGGCGACGGGTATCGACCCATCCCGAATTTCGGTGACCGGCAACCAGCTTGCAATCAATTGGAACGGAATGTCTTTCAATAGTGGCGACACAGTATTCCTGTCGTTCGCCTCTGGCGGCGTGCCCGAGCCTGCGACCTGGGCGCTCATGATCCTCGGCTTCGGCGCTATTGGTTTTGCGATGCGGCGTGCCAAGATTCGCTCGGACGTTCGCTTCGATGAGAAGATCAAGCGCATTGCGGCCGGCGCCGACGCCTGAACTCTCGCACCCAAACCTTCCTGATCTCGGGCGGCCACCTACTCGGTGGACCGCCCGGCACTTTTATCGGCAGGATGCAACGGGGCATAAAGCCGATCGAGCGTTCTCGACCGCCCTCGACCATTTTCACGCGGAGAGCGTTACGCTGATCCGCGACGAGGCAGCGATGACCCTTGGCGGTCGCGCTTGCGGCGTGGACGATCGCTGCGCCGGGAACGAGTGTGGTGGGATAGCTTCGCTAACCCAACCTTGCGACAGGCGCGCCCCCGACGCATATCGCTTAGATGCGACAAGTGATTTACCGCAGCACAACGACCGCTCTCTCAGGGCGCGCGGCCGACGACGCGGCGGAGATATTGAAGGCCGCCCAAGCCCTCAACGGCGTGGATGGGATTTCCGGCATCCTCTATGTCGAAGGCGCGGATTTCCTTCAGGTGATCGAGGGTAGCGCAGAGAGCATCACCGGATTGCTGGAGAGGCTGTTTGCCGATCACCGGCATAAGGATATCACGACCCTTTCAGACACGAATATCGACCACAGGGAGTTCGGCGACTGGACGATGATCCTGCGCGACCCGGTCGACGATATTGCCGGGTTCAAGGCCGACGATTTCGACGAGCGAATGCGCGTGCTTCTGTTCACGGCGTCGCCGAAAACCGTCATGTACTTCTCGCGGCTCGCTCACGCAGCGTAGGGGAAATTGCGGTAAAGGAGATAGTGACGGCTGTTTGCCGTTGCTGATGATAAGCGCCATGGGGTAACTGTGGGGGCAGTCCATGATCCTTGACCTCATTCGCATGTCCGCTGCGCGAGCGGCAATTCTTCTCATCCCCCTGGCACCGAGCGCACAAGCTCAGGCAAGATTCGACGTGATCGATATGCATTTTCACGCCGATCGTCCGGATGACGAAGGTCCGCCAGGCGGCAAGGCGTGCGCGCCCTATGCCGAATGGGCGCCACGCGATCCGGGCAAGCCGATCAACGCCTATGTCGACTGGTTCACCGGCCGCCCGACTTGCTCGAACGTCCTGTCGTCGCCAACCGATGCCGCAGCGCTTCGCGATGCGGGCATCGCCCAATTAAAGCGTTTCAACGTCCTGGCGCTTGCGGGGGGCAACGCTTCGGTGGTCGAGGACTACCGTAAGCACGCCGATGGCCACATCTTGCCAAGTGTCGGCTTCGGCAGCAGCGGCAAGCTTCCGTCCGTCGAAACGCTCCGCCGCCTTCAGGGCGAAGGCAAGGTACAAGCGCTGAGCGAGATTACCACTCAATACGCTGGCATCGCGCCTGACGATCCCCGTATGGAGCCGTACTTCGCCTATGCCGAAGCAAACGACATTCCAGTGGGCATCCATCTGGGACCGGGACCGCCCGGAACAGCCTATTTTGCGACGCCGGGCTATCGTGTCGCGGCCGGCGATCCCCTCCGCCTGGAACCGGTGCTAACCCGGCATCCGAAGCTGCGCATCTATGCGGCTCACGCCGGATGGCCGTTCGCAGACGCAATGATAGCGATGATGTTCGCCCATCCGCAGCTCTACGTTGATATCGCGGTGCTGGACTGGGCCTATCCCGATAAGCAGTTCTATCCGTATCTTCAGCGGCTGATCGACGCCGGCATGGAGAAGCGTATCATGTTTGGCTCTGACAACATGGTCTGGCCCGATGCGATCGGCGCTGCTATTGGGCGTATCAAGAACGCGCCCTTCCTAACCGAGCAACAGAAGAGGCTGATCCTGCACGACAATGCTGCTCGGTTTCTTCGGATCGCCGGCTGACGCTTACGGAATCATAAAAGTCTCGTTGCCGCTCGATTGCCGTCCTAAATGAGATCACTCTGTGCCGCCCAGTGTTCGGACGGCATAATGGTCATGCCGATCTTCAGGGCTGACGATGTGCTGAAACGGTGAACGAGCAAGCTGGCCCACAGTGCTATTCGATCGCCGATTTGGTGGCCGCGATCCTCACGGGAGCGGCCACCGTTATCAGATTGCTAGGATAGTTCGGCGCCGGTCACAACCACTTGACGACACCGCCATGGCGCGAGCACGCGCCGGTGTGCGTCTTCGCATGAGTGTAGGTGCCGTCTCTGCATTGGCCAGTTGCGCCGACCGGATTCGTGTTCTGCGCGGTCGCAGGGGCTGTCCGAGCAGCAGGGGCAGCGCGCGCTATTGGCGCGGCGGCCACAGCATTCGGGGCGGGTTTCGCAGGCGCCACCGCAACGGCGGGGACGCCTGCCGATCCGATGCCCTTGCAAATCGCCTCACCTCCATCGCGCTCGCGAGTCATGCGCGGCGCTAGCTGGAGGTTATGCACAAAACGAGTGAGCGCAACAGGAGCGGCTACCACTTCCCCGTTTTCGGGTGGCGCTTTCACACATTGGAAATCAGCAAATAAATGTGTATTTAGTGTGTATCAGCTATTGCATCCTGCATCGTGAGTGTGTATAGAATACACATACACGGAGGGAACGATGCGAAGCAGGGAAGTGATTACGAAGATCGAGGTGGCGGGATGGTACAAGGTCAGACAGACAGGGAGCCACAGCCACTTCCGCCACCCGACGCTCCCCGGCACCGCCACCGTCCCCCACCCCAAGAAAGACATTCCGAAAGGCACATTGAAAAGCATCAGCAGGCAGACAGGGGTTCCCCTCCCATGAGGGGGACCAACCACCGGCGAGACGAGGAAGCGACTATGACCACCGTGTATTATCCAGCGATCATCGAGCGGGGCGACGAAGGGTTCGGCGTGTTCTTCCCCGACCTTCCGGGCTGCACCTCGGCGGGCGACACCATGCAGGAGGCCGCCCTTGGGGCGGAGGAAGCCCTGAACGGCCACCTCGCCGTGATGGCGGAGCATGGCGACCCGATCCCCGCGCCCAGCCCGATCGATGCAATCGAGCGCGACCCGGACGTTGACGAGGCGGCCCGCATTCTGGTGCGCGGCGAGCGGCCGGGACGGGCGGTGCGGGTGCAGGTCACGATCGACGAAGGGCTGTTGGCGCGGATCGATCGCGTCGCCTCCAACCGCTCCCGCTTTCTGGCGGATGCGGCACGGGCGGCGCTGGGTTGATCTATTTGGCCTGACAACCCTGTCGGCGTCTTGCCCGTCCGCCAGATCGCGGCCACGCATCCCACAACGCGTTATTGCCGGTGATACGATTGCCGCCGCTCTCGCGACGCTGATGATCGCAGCGCTCGGGATGAGCGTGGTGGGGTGGGTACGCCAAGTTAGCTGAGTTGACAGGTTGCCAGAACCAATTCAGGCTCCGCTCCAAAGGGACGGGGCAATTACATTGGATTTGGAAGCGCTCAAAATCTCCGTACGAACGGAGGGTGACAGGCATACAAAGAGTGTCGAGCGAGCTTCTAAGTTCGTAAAATCCATACTTGTTCTCGGCGGCGCCACGCTCGCTGGAATTGCCCAGTTCGTAACTTGGCCAGATGGCAACTCACCAGAGCCTTGGCAGGTGGTTGGAATAGCGGCGACATTTATCGTCGCCCTAGGCGGAATATACAGCCTATTTACGGAGCAAGATGCCGCAAATGCTGTGCGCGAGGCGGAAAGGGCCGTTGAAGCGGCGCAAGAGTTCAGAGCACAGATCAAGGATTTTGAGGGTTTATTTGCCGAATATGACCGCCTAGCCGAAACCTACCGTCTCTGCCTCATGCTCCGGAGCGCGCTTGAACAAGCAGGGGTCGGTTTTGTTGGGGACACAGATACCCAGCTCTTTGAGCTCTTTGATATGGTAGGTCGCCATCTGGCAATTGCCGCTGGCTTTGCCCAGGCTGATCGCTGGACGATTGGTCTTTACAAGGCGCAGCCATCCGCAGAAGTTGGCAAAGCTGAATTGAGGTGCATAGCTCAGCGGCGTGCTTTGCCTTGTGATTTAACCGAAGCTCGCATTTGGCCAGAAGGAGTCGGTATCGCGGGCATCGCCTATACCAACGGCCGAGAGGTCATCATCCCGGATCTTCGGACGGATGGGATGCAGGCTGTTTTTGGGCCTCGAAACCAATCTAAAAAGTACGACGCGGAGCGCTACGCGTCGATGGTAGCAGTACCGATCAATGTGGCTGGGCATGAAAAGCCGTGGGGTGTAGTCACCGCAACCTCTGATCGAGTCGGCCATTTTTCATCCGATGGCGATCCCGGATTCAAAACAGATGAACCTATTCGCGCATTTGCAGCGTTTGTTGCGCTGGCAGTTGCAATGCGCGAAACTATCAGTAGAGCGCACGCAGCGCCGCCAATCGAGACGTCGCCGGAGCCTGCAAATTTGGATCGCGGATGGCGATCAGATAGCGTACGTTCATCCCGCAGACGATAGGGAGGGAAGATATGAACATCACCACTCAATCGCCGGAAGCCGATCTGGATCGCGAGCTTGAAGAGCTCATGGGAAAGGCAATGAGGGGTACGCTCACCGTCGACGACAAGGCCCGTTGGATTGAGCTTCAGAGCCGTCGAACACGGATGATGCGTCCCGTTCCCGCGCCGCCTAATTTTTCGCGCCGAAAATACGCGTAATTCTGTCTGCAACAACCGTAGGTAATCAACGCGGCCACGCATCCCACAGCAGCCGGCGCCTAGCCTCGCACTCCGCGAGGTCGAGCCGTCCGTCGCGGATCGTGGCGTCATCGTCGGCCGCCACCGCGCTACCGTCCGGCTGGCGGTGCTGCGGCGCCGGAACGCACGACTTGCCCGCCGCCGCCGGCCGCTCCGGCGGTCGCGGATTGGGCGAGAGATGCGTCGAGGTCGTCGATCGCCCGCACGCGGTCAGCAGGACGGCACAGCACGCGGCCAGCATCAGATTGCGCATATTCCCTCACGGTATCGGTGGAGCGGACAATGAGCGGCTGGCGATCGGCCAGCGCGCTCGCATAGGTGGACAGGGCGGCGCTGGTCGCAGTCGCCCATCGGGCCTGATCGTGTCGGCGCGGAGCAGCTCGGCCGTCCACGCCTTGCGCTCCGATTCGAGCGTCGCGGTGCGGTCGGCCAACGTGACGCGGGTGAAGTGGAGCGCGATCGTCAGCGCGGCGATCGGGATCGCCCACCAGAAACGGCGGACGATCCCAAGGGCAGCGGCCCAGGTCATTGACTCTTCATCCTGCGTCGCCCTTGATCCGGTCGATGAGGGTGCTTTGGTTGGAGATGGTCGGCGCGTGCGCGGCCGTTGGTGGTTTCATGTTGGCGCGCGCGGCATGGGGCGCATACGAGCATTGGCGCGATCATCAGCGCCGCCCGCCGAAATGAACCACTGCCCAAGCAGCAACGCCAATCAACAGGCCGATGAGCATGGCTACTAACGCAGTCACAGCAGCAACTCCTTCGCCTTGGCGAGCCGCGCGCGGCGATCGACGATGCCGTTGAGGCCGCCGTTGATGAGCCGGGTGACCGCCTCGATATCGTCGCGATCGGCCGGCGCGTTGATCCGGTTGCGCGTCCAGTAGGCGGCGGCGATGCGGATGCCGACCGCCGGGGAGGCGGCGAGGTCGGGATTGCCCTCAAGGTCGATGCCGAGCATCTCGCCGTAGCGGCGATAGTTCGCGCGGCCGGTGATCTGGATCGGCCCGCGACCGCGATAGCGATAGCCGTCGCCGGGGTTCACATTGCCGAGATCCGCGCGTCCCTCGTATTTCACCTGCTGCGGCGTCGGCCCCCAAATCTCGGTGAACCGGGCGAACCCCATGCTCTCGTGCCCAACCTCCGCGAGGAAGTGCGCGAGGCGCAGCCCGGATTCGAGAATGACCGCGCCTTCCAGCGCCGCCACGCCGGTCGAGGCGAGATGCTGGGCAATGGCGGGCGTTGCGCCGCATCGCATGAAGATGGCGCCGAGCGTGATCGGGCCAAGCGCGCCATCTGCGGGCACGCCCAATCGCCGCTGCACCTTGGCAACGTCGAGCATCGTCAGTCCTTTCGATCTTTGCAGAAAATGCAAATTGCCCGGCGGTCAGTCCGCCTTGGGAAGGTTCCCGCGCACCAGCGCCAGTACGGTGTGCATCGCGCCGAACCCGAGCCAACCCGCGCAGATGGCGACGGCGACGATCATCAGCACCGACCAGCCAAAATGCGCGCCGGCCGCCCCCACAAGCCCGCCGTAGGCAGGGAGCAGGCTGAACATCACGAGCAGGTCGGCCATCGCCAGCGGCTTACCCTGGCTGATCTTCTGCCCCATGCGCAGGAACTGCCCGGCGACGACCCCGAAGATCGCGAGCGCGTAGAATTTGATTTGATCCATCACAGCGTCACGGCCCCCACCCCTGCGCCCGTAAGGATGAGCGCGATCGACACCATCAGGGCGGCCGTGCGGTGCCGCGCCGTCACCGCCTGCACGAGCGACATGCCGGTGACGGCGAGCGCCGCGCCGATGCAGTTCGTCACGATATCGAAGGTCCGCCAGCCGTCCGGGTTGCGGGTGACGAGCTGGGCCGCCTCGCCCGCGTTGAGGCTGACGATGCCGAACCCGAGCAGCGCGCAGCCGCCGAACAGCAGCACCGCCGTCCACGGGGCTATCATCGCATTGCGGAGGTCGTCGTGGAGGCGGTCCACCTCCGCATGGAAGGCGGCGCGGCAAACGTCGTGCGTCGGGCCGGTGCAGCGCGCCAGCCGCCACAGCGCGAGCCGCAACGGGCGAAGCCACTGGATCGCGTCCACCGCGAACCGGAGGCCGATCAGCGTCGCCGTCCAGATGGCGGTGACGGACAGGATGTGACCGAGCGGGGTCATGGGCGCGACTCTCCGGCCGCCGAAGCGGTGTTAATCATGATCGTCTCCTTTTGGGACAGCGCGGCGCGAGGCGGCAGGCGGATTGGACTTTGGCGCGCGGTGGGATCACCCTCCCCTCATAAAGGGAGAAATGTCATGCGATTCGGATGGTTAACGGCTGCTGCGGCGGTCGGAGTGCTGACGGCGCCATCGGCTGAGGCCGGCGCTCGGTTCACAGGCTCATTCGAGTCCATCGCCGGGCAAAGTATTACTATTGATCCCATGATAATTCCAGGAATTTCAGGAAATATGTTGGTTTACAATCAACATGTGATACTTAATTTGTCGGAGCCGGGAGATATAAACTTACTGGCATCTGGGGGATATAATTGGATTTACTACAATCGTGACGGAAGCCCCGATGACTGGGGATACATGGGAGATACCATGGGGGCTAATGGTTTTGGCACCACTCTATCATTTGACATTATAAATGCTCACGAAGAACTTTACTATCATCAATGGAATGCCAGCTATGCCGATCAATTAATGCCATCCGATCAACTATATCGCGTTGTGGATTATAAGATGGCAATTCGGTATTTATCGTTTCTATCAGATGTTTATACTGGAACGGTATATTATAGCATTGATATCAGCGGCATACCCGGAAGCTGGGCCGCTGTCCCCGAACCCGAGACGTGGGCAATGTTGATCCTCGGGTTCGGGGTAGTCGGTTTTGCGATGCGACGTCAGGCGGGCGCGAAGCGGGGTGAGGCAACCAATGTATTGCCCGTGTAACCGTCCGCAGGCCCGACCGCAAAAACAAGCCTGCGCCCGATCGGCAAGGTGAGCGCCGGCAGATTGATATAGCCGACGTTGTTGATGAACCCGACCGTCTGGTTGCCGTGCGCTTTCGCCTTCACGCTGATGATTGCGGTGCGCGCGTTCTCGCCCATCGCGATCGTCGGGCCGCCGACAAGCTCAAGCCCTGCGCTCAGCACCGGCGTGAGGCTCAGCGGTTCATTCGAGCCGAAGCAGCGCACAGGGATATCGATCGTGTCGTTGGCGTTATCACCGATCGGCATATCTGCTCCGAGGACCATCCTCGGACCAAGACCGGTTCCGTTCGACCATGAATGGCCGCCCACGTCCGTCAGCGTCGCAGTGGTCGACCATGCGCCACCGGATGCCTTCCCGCGATTGGTGACGGCCGTCTCGCCCTCATCGCTCATTCGCTGTGCCCCTAACCGGGATTGTGGATGCGCTCGGATTACAGGGCACATCGACGATCGAGAGTCCGCGCACGTCGGGTGTGTACCGCGTAAAGTCGCCGTCCTTCCAGCACTTGGCGTATTTCCCGCCGGGGCTGGAACCGGTGTAAACGCCTTGGCGGCGGTCTCGTCCGCCGTGCGGATCGGGCCACCTTGGCGCGGGTTGGTGTCACTATGCCCGCGCCAATTCTTTCCGTACCGAAGCGGCCTAGGGTCAGGACTCACTGATCAGAGCCAGAAGATGACGGTGGCAGCGAGGGCGATGGCGGAGAAGAAGGCGTTGGGGCACCTGTCGTAGCGGGTTGCGATCCGCCGCCAGTCTTTGAGGCGCCCGAACATGATTTCGATGCGGTTACGGCGTTTGTAGCGGCGTTTGTCGTATTTGATGGTCTTGTTCCGGGATTTCCGGCCCGGGATGCAGGGGGTGATGCCCTTTTCCTGCAAGGCGTCGCGGAACCAGTCTGCGTCATAGCCACGATCCGCCAGCAGCCATTGCGCCTTGGGAAACTCGTCGAGCAGGGCAGCGGCGCCGATATAATCGCTGACCTGGCCTGCGGTCAGAAAGAAGCTGATCGGGCGACCATTCGCATCCGTTACGGCATGAAGCTTGGTGTTCATGCCGCCTTTCGTGCGCCCGATCAGGCGTCCTGCATCCCCTTTTTAACCCGCAGGCTGGAGGCCGTGCGGTGCGCCTTGAGATAGGTCGCGTCGATCATGATCGTCTTGCGCTCTGGAGCCTGAGGCGTGGCCAGACCTTCCATCATCCGAAGAAAGATGCCGTTGTCACCCCACCGCTTCCAGCGATTGTAGAGCGTCTTGTGTGGTCCATAGTTCTTCGGCGCATCCCGCCAGCGCAAGCCATTGCGATTGACAAAAATTATACCGCTCAGAACGCGTCTATCGTCAACGCGCGCACGGCCATGGCTCTTCGGAAAATAGGGCTGAAGACGCGCCATCTGCTCGTCCGTCAGCCAGAATAAATCGCTCAAATTCAGGCTCCTTCGCAGCCGCCTGAATCATAATCCCCACCTCATATCAATGGGTCCTGACCCTAGATAGCCGTCGGACGATTCGGGCATGGCGTGGATCGCCGGCATTTCCTCGATATCGGCACCCGCCGTGAAACAGCCGCCCGATCCGGTGATGATGATCACCCCGACGCGGTCATCCCGGTCCGCACGATCGACGAGCTGCCCGAGCTGCGCCCACATAGCGGCGGTCAGCGCATTGCGCTTTTCGGGCCGATCGAGAGTGATCGTCGCGATGCCGCCAGCGATCGTCATCTTGATGGGGTCGCTCACCGGCCGCTCCGTCCGCTACTCACCACTATTCATCGCCCGCGGGTGCACCGATGATGCCCTCGGTGAGCAGGGCATGCAGCCTTTCCTCGCCGATCCCCACGCTCCTGAGGACATCGAGCGTATGCGTACCGAGCGCCGGCGCTGGCCAAGACGGGCCAGGCGCGCCGCCGCCTTCGTCGCGAACCGGTGTGTTGATGACCTTGAACGCCGTGCCGTCCTGCTCGAGCGTTCGCCACATGTCGCGCGCGATGAACTGGGCGTCGGACATCGTCTGGCTCAGGTCGTTGATCGGCCCGCATGGGATACCCAGCGCACGGAGCGCGCCGAGCCAGTCCTCCCGTCCCCGCGTCAGGAAGCGTGGCGCCAGCGTCGCGTCGAGCAACTCGCGATTGTCGTAGCGGGCGCTTTCCGAGGCAAAGCGCGGATCGTTGAGGAGGTTGGGCGCCTCCAGCAGCAGGCAAAGCTCCCGCCATCGGGTATGCAATCCGGCGACGTTGATCCAATGTCCGCCGGCGCATTCATAGGCGCGATAAGGCGCAACCAGCCGGTGCGCGCTGCCCAAGGGTCCCGGGACGATCCCCGTGGCCTGATAGTCGGCGGCTTCCCACACCGACCACGCTAACACCGAGTCGGTCAGCGCGACGTCGATCACGGTCCCCTTGCCGGTGGCGCGCGCGCGCTGCAATGCTGCGAGCATGCCGATCACGGCCCACATGCCGCCGCCCAGGTCGGCGATGGGAAAGCCCGCCTTGACGGGATCCTCGCCCGGCATGCCTGTCACGCTCATCAGGCCGCACTGGCCCTGGGCGACCAGATCGACGCCGGGCTCCTCGGCCATCGGTCCGGTCTTGCCGAAGCCCGATATCGAGCAATAAACGATATGGGGAAAACGGCGGAGGACGCTATCGCCGTCGAGGTCGTACTTCTTCAGCACGCCGGGACGGAAATTCTCCACCACGATGTCGGCTTCCCCGGTCATCTTCTTGACCAGGGCGGACCCTTGCGGATCCTTGATGTCTATCGCGGTGGTATATTTGCCGCAATGGATCATCTGAAACGGGTAGGCGATGCTGTTGGCGCTGCCCCGAAGGCGCATGAGATCGCTCTGCAGGGGTTCGACTTTGATCATCCTGGCGCCGAGGTCGCTGAGAATGGCGCCTGCATAGGGGCCGACCAATGCATGGCCGAGCTCGATCACCAGATACGCCTTGTTCGTTGCCGTGGACGAAGCTTCCCGATCCATTGAAGCCTCCTGCGCCACTGCTCGAACTCTGTCGGATAAATTAAATAACGTTGTTGGAATAATGTGTCAACAACGCCTCGGGCCGGCTCCGCACGAGGGACCCGCTTGCGAAACGCGGGCGAAAGAGCGCGTCACTCGCCGGGCGATCGCGGGGCGGTGCGCAGCCTGTCGAGTGCTGTAATCGTGTCGTCGGTAGTGACCAATTGGGCCAGGTAAAAACCCATCAGCCGTTCGGCATCGGCCTGATCTTCGTCGCAGAGCGCGCCCGTGCAGTCGGTGGCCAGGTACTGTCGATAGCCGAGATCGAACCCGCTCGCGACGCTCAGCATGACGCAGGCGTTGGTCACCACGCCGGCATATATCAGGGTGTCGATGCCGAGACGCTTCAGTATGAAATCGAGATCGGAGCCGGCGAACGCGCCGGAGCCGGTCTTGACAATCGACAGGTCCGCTGCCGTAGCGCATACTTCCGGTATCGGTGCACAGGCCGGTGACCCGTCGCGTGCATCTGCCGCGCGCACGAAGGGGCGCAGCGCCGGCACGATATCGCAAAACGCGGGATGGCGACTGGCGAGCCGCGCGTGAACGATCTGGATCTTCGTGTTTCTCGCAGCCGCCACCAACCGCGCCACGTTTGGCAAGACGACCCTTTCGCAGCGTTCGACGATGTAATCCGCTCTCTTTGCGGAATGCTGTCGGATCGACTGTATCGATGGACCGTCCGGCGCCACTTGCCAGTCGATCAGGTCGATTAGCACGACGGCAGTTCGTTCGGGCACGACGCCGAACCACGCGTCATCGGCGCGATATTGCGGGGCATTGTACCAATGGTCTTGCTGTGTTTCGGGCAGCGCCCTTATGGGTTGATTGAGTACGGGCATTGTTGCTCCTTTCCCCGATCCGGCAAGAGACATGCATGATTAGCTGACGATTCCCGGGCGCTAGCCACCGGCTGACCGCAGCGACGAGCCATCGTCCGCCGCGGCCACGAGGCGGACACGAAGCTCGGCCCGCGGGGCCGGGCGAAATGCGGCGATCGGGCGACGGGACCTGGCAGCTGCATCGGCGCTGCGGAGCCACGCTCTTGTCATTTTCTGCGCGCACTGCGAAGCTACCACTATAGTCCAGGGAGATTATATGGCCCGGCCAAAGACTATTCATATCGATCGGAAAAAAGTGATCGATGAGACCATCAAAATATTGGAACATCATGGTCTCGAGGGGTTCAATTTGCGCAAGTTGGCGCACAATCTCGCTGCGCATCCATCGTCGGTGTACCATTATTTCGACGGCCGGGCGTCTATACTCAGCGCGGCTGCCGGCCACGTTCTTCGCGAAATCGAAGTGCCCCAGCCGAATGACGACTGGCAGGAATGGGCGGTCGACGTCACCATGAACTATTGGAAGACCCTGGCGAGAAGGCCATTTGTGATTCCTATATTGCTCGCCGGTTATGAGCCCGCCACCGAAGTCCGGGCCCGGCTCGGCGCGATGATGGACGGGGTCGGGATCGATCCCGACCGGCAGGTCGAGATCAATCGCGCGGTCGAAGCGTGCGTGTTCGGGTTCGTGATGGAATATGCCGCCAAGGGCGCGGGCGACGCGCGCGCGGCGGAGGTCAAATCCGACCAGACCGCGGCCATGTTGCGCAAGATCCTGACCTTCATCTTTGCCGGACTGCCTGATCTCAATGCTGCCGGCTAGAGCCGGACCGGTATCGGTGGGAACCCCATCTCGTCGAGCAATGCGGTGTCGCCCTGCGCCCAGCGCAGCGATGCTTCCACGCGCTTGAGTGGTGCCGCGAAGATGGCCTCGTTCACCGGGCTGGCCGTGGCCCTGAACAGTTCCGCGAGCATCGCCGCCTTGCAGAATTGGGCAAACCGGAAATATTCGATCCCGCCGGCATCATAGGATTGGCCGGAGGCCGCGATGTAGGGCCGGTACCAATCGAGGATATCGCCGCCGCCGCCCCGGATATAGGTCCGGAAGTAGATAGCGGCGAGATCTTCCATCGGGTCGCCGGGATGGGCCATTTCCCAGTCGATCAGCGCTATGAAACGATCGCCGTCGAACATGAAGTTGCCGGGACCGGCATCGCCATGGACGAGCACGCGTTTCGATGGCGCTCCGGGCTTGTTCGCCCGGAGCCAGTCGATCCCGGCGTCGATGATCGAATTCGGCCGGCAATGCTGCCGGTAGGGCGCGAGATATTCGTCCAGGTCGCCCGGCAAGCCTGCCGGCCCGTCGGTCGCGGATGTGGGAACGGCGCTGTCGGTGGCGTGAAGCCGGGCCAAGCAGGCGGCAAAGCTGCGCGTCAACGCGGGCTTGGCCGTGCCGGCCTCGTTAAAATCCGCGATGCCGCCGCATTTCTCCATGATCAGCGAAGCGCCGTCGTCGCTGATCGCGAAAATCTCCGGGACCGCCAGTCCGGATTTGAACAGCGCGTCGATCAACCGGCCTTCATGGGTAATGCTTTTTGTCGTGATCAGCGAGAAGGGCCCGTTCCCGTCATCGTGCCGGACGATATAGTCCTTCGACTTGCCGGCGCGGTCGATCACCTCGGCCGTCCAGATCATGCGCGAAAAGCCGATGCTGTCCCGCTTGTGCTCCATCTTGCTGACGGCGACGCCCATCGCATTCTCGACGAACGCGATCAGGGTCTGGCGAATGCTGTCGATGTCCATGCGGCTCCCCTGCAAGTCGGATTTCGAAGGTATGATCCGACTTGGGGTCGTCAGCGATCTGTCCCTGGTCATGGCGTGCCGGCCGGTCATCCGGCGGCATCCTGTTGTTCACCGCGGCCGTCGGCGGCCAGGAATTCTTCGAAAATCCCGCCGCCGCGGTAGCGCGATGGCGCCGCGATCATCATGACCTGTTCGGCGTGATATTGCGCTTCCAGTCCCTTGCCGATGCTGGCCGTCAGGAGCGCTTTCACCGATAGAGCGCCCTGTGGCGGGTTCGCCGCCACCGATTCCGCTAGCTCGATCGCCTTGGCGATGACCTGATCCTCGGGCACCAGGTGATTGAGCAGCCCGATCCTGAGACATTCCTGGGCATCGACCGCGCGGCCGGTCAGCAGGATTTCCTTCGCCATCGGCATGCCGACGATCGCTGGCAACGTCCAGGTGGCGTTCGCCGAGCCATAACGAGTAGCGGTTACGCGGAAATTGGTCGCCGGCCCGCCGATGCGAATGTCCGAAGCGGCGGCGATCAGCGCGCCGACGCCGTGCGCGACGCCATTGATCGCGCAGATCACCACCTTGGGATGCGTCGCGATCTCCCATAGCAGGGGATCGCGTTCGACGATCGACGCGATTATCGTCTTTCGATCGAAATCAGCCATCTCATGGATGTCGTACCCCGCCGAGAAAGCGGCGACTCCCGCGCCGCATAGGATGACGGTCCGGATCGTGTCGTCGTCGCCCGCCATCGCCATCACTTCGCGCAGGCGCGCGCTTGTAGGGAGGTCGACGGCATTGAGCTTTTCAGGCCGGTTGATCGTCACCTGAAGTGCGCCGGATGGCAGGCGGTCCAGAAGGACGGCAGCGTCGGTCATGCAGTTATTCCCGATGTCATTGTCATTATATCTCAGGCGCGACGCCGGCGTTCCGCGGAACGTTAGATCGGCGTCTGGCCTGCCAGGCCGAGCGTCGCCACTTCCCAGTCGGGCGGCCCCTTGAAGTTGTTGCTGCATTCCAGGATGCCGCGCCCGACGCGGCCGCCGCATTCGAACACCGCCGTGCCGTGCGTCAGGAACGAATCGTGGAACGGATAGACGCTGCATGGCGCGACGACCTTTCCGCGGACGCGGTAGCACCGTCCTTCGACGTCCCACACCTCCGCTTCGCACCCTTCCGGACTGTAGCTGTCGTCGCCGACCGTCATGTGAATCCGCGTCCGGGAACTGGCATTCACGACGCGTCCATCCCGCAGGATATAGCTGGCCTTCACCATCGAGCCCTGCTCGGTCATGTTCTGCAGGATCATGATGCAGAAGTCGGGACCGAACGACGCGACCAGCCACCGCGTGCCGAGCGGAATGCCCGTCCTCGGGCCCCAGGAATGATCCATGAAGCCGTCGCCCCACAGCTCGATCCGGCGACCCTCGAATTCCCCCGTCACGGTCGCGCGGCCCATCGTGTTGTAATGGCCCTTGGCGAGCACGCTGCCGGAGCCCGGCGTGGAGAGGGTGTGCATCATCGGCGGCACGAACGGCCGCCAGTCGAGCGTCAGGCTGAGGTCGGGGCGGGTGACCGTGACCTGATACCGTTCGAGCGGATCGATCGTGCTCACCGCGACGTCGCCGATGGTGATGCCGGTAATGTGCCCGGCGGGCAGCGGCACTCCCCACAGCATGCGCCGGTCGACCATGCGGCCGTCGAGCGCCGTCCAGGTGTAGATGCTCGCGGTCTTGCGATTGGGATGCATGCCGAGCCGGTAGAAACCGCCCGATGCCGAGTCCGCGTCATGCCAGGTGAATAGCGAACTCTCCTGCCAATTCTCTTCCGGTCCGGGCGCGTGGTTGTCGTTGTCGATCGCCAAGGCGAACTTGGGGACAGCCGCAATATCGTGACTCATCATTTTCTCTCGCGCCCAGTGTTCTGATCAACGGTATCAGGGAAGTCGTCAGGTCTCGCCCAGGTCCTTCGCAAGCTGGCGATGGATATGCTGCGCGGGAATTTCGCCGCGGCCGTACAGGAAATCCGGGCCGATCGCGGTCAAGGCATTTTCCTGGATATATTCTTCCATCGGCCAGTCTTCTTCTAGAAGCGCCGGGCCGAGCAGATTCCAGCTCTTCTCCAGCCGGGCGATCGCCGCCGCGTCGGCATCCGCGGACGTCAGGAACCGGATATCGACATCGCAGCGCGCCGGGTTCGACGCGTCGGGCCAGACGGTCCAGAATTCGAGATGGTCGGGCGCGGTGATGATCCAGGAATTGGGATAAAGCAGCAAGTTGGTCGCGAAATAGCGGCGCGGGTCGGACATGGTCTCCCCCGCCTTGATCTTTTCCAGCAGCCGGGTGCGCGCATTGATCAATTGCCCGTGCCGTCCGTAATCGAGCCAGACCGTCGCCTTGCTGTGGATGATCTTGGCGACGGTGTCGGGATGCAGAAACGGCGGGTGCAGCACGTCGAAGACGCCATCGAGAACGAGCTTCCAGTTGATCGGCAGCGAGAAGGTCCTCTGCAGGCCGACCACCGACCCGGCGAGCTTCAGCGCGTCGAGCTGGCGGTCGACCTCATCGCCGAGATACGCCGCCATATCCGGCGGGGTCGTGCTGGACAGGTCGACCCACAGGAAGTTGTGTCGCTCGGCAACGCCGAATTCGGTCAGCGCCTTCTGGTCGGCGCACACCTCGCCATAAGCGCGCCGGAACGGCACCGATCGCAATGCACCGGTGCGATCGAAGCCCCAGCCGTGATATTTGCACATGAACCCGCGCGCGTTGCCGCAGCTTTCGAGCTCGACCTTGCCGCCGCGGTGCGGGCACCGGTTGAGATAGGCCCGCGCGCTCATATCGTTCTGCCGGACGACCAGGAGCTGCGAATCCATCACCTTGCGCGTGAAGAAATCGCCCGGCTTGGGAATTTCGGTCGACAGCCCGACGATCAGCGGGAGCGTCCGGAAAAGCGCGCACTCGCGCGCCGCGCGATCGCGGCTGGTAAAATTCTCGAGCGGGACGCGCAGATCGTCCTCGGCTAGATCCGTCGTACCGTTCGTCAGGTGATCGATCATGCGCTGGACGTCATGTTGTTCCAGCCCCGACGCGATTTCGGCCTGATCGGCAATCACAGTCACCGCGAATCCTCCCTGTACCCATTTGATCGCGGGCAGTTGCCGCGCGCCGGCCGCCGCCTGAATCATAATCAAACTAAGTTGGATGTTGATTTAATAACGTTGTAGGATTAACGAGTCAATCGAAGCGAACTACCCGGCGGGATCGCGCTTTTTGGGCGATGACGATGCGACAAGGGCAGGGCTTTTTGGGAGGCCTGAAGCGTGCAGAGCGTTAACGATTTTCTTCGCTATTGGGCGACGATCCGACCCAACCGCGATGTGGCGGTCTGCGGCGATCGCCGGCTCGGCTGGGGTGGCTTGCTGCGCGATTCCGGGGCGGTCGCCGCCACCTTGCAGGGCATGGGCGTCAGCAAGGGCGACCGGGTCGGATTGATGCTCGACAATTCTCTCGAATGGGTCGTCGCGTATCTCGGCATCTTGCAGGCGGGCGCGGTGCTGGTGCCGCTCAATCCGCGTTACGGCAATTTCGAAGTCCGGGCGATCGAGGAGGATGCCGAATGCGTGGTGCTCATCTCGCAGGCCTCGCTCGGGCTGGCGCTGGGCGACAGGTTCAGCGTCGATGGCGACGGAGTGCTGATCTGCCCGCGCAACGCGGTAGGGCAGGGCTGCGTTACGCTCGAGGAGTCGCTGGCCGCCGGGGGCGAGCCCGAATATGTTCGTCTGACCCGCGGGGACCTCGCGGCGATCTGCTATACGTCGGGCACGACCGGCCTGCCCAAGGGCGCGATGTACGCCCATGGCGGCATCATCGATAATGTCTTCGCGCAGGCGCTGGCGCAAAACCTGACCTCGGAGGAGCGGGCGCTGATCGTGGCGCCGCTGGCATTCACCGGCGCGGTCATTTGCATCCTGACGCTGATGCTCGTGCTCGGCGGCTGTTCGGTGATCGAGCGGAGCTTCGAACCGGAACGCGTGCTGCCGATCATTACCGGGGAGCGCATCACGCATCTCTGCGGCGTCCCCGCAATCTGGGAGCGTATTGCCCGCCTCGACGATTTTGAAACCGCCGATTTCTCTGGAATGAAACTGGGCCTGACCGGCGGTGCGCCGGTGCCGGCGCACCTGATCTCGCTTTTCCTCCAGCGCGGGCTCGTCATCCGTCAGACCTATGGCTGCACGGAGGGTGGCGGGATGAACGCGGTGACGTCGCTATGGGCGGCGCTCGAACGTCCGCACACGTGCGGCGAAGCCCTGATCAGTTCCGGCCTGATGATCGCCGGTCCGGACGGCAATGCGGTGCCGGGCAACGAGATCGGGGAGATCTGGCTGCGCGGTCCGCAGACTATGATCGGCTATTGGCGCAAGCCGGAAGCGACTGCCGAAGCCTTTTCGGGCGAGTGGTTCAAGACCGGCGACCTGGGCCGGATCGACGATCGGGGGCAATTGATCGTCGTCGACCGCAAGAAGAACATGGTCATCTCGGGCGGCGTGAACATCTACCCGGCCGAGATCGAGCGGGCGATGTCGATGATCGGCGGGATCATCGACGTGGCCGTGTTTGGGATCAAGGACGCGGAATGGGGCGAGAAGGTCGTGGCGGTCGTGTTCCTCGCCCCGGCCGCCGTCCTGACCGATATCGAGGCCGAGGCCAGCCGGCTGCTCGGAAGCTTCAAGGTGCCGCGAAGCATCGTCCAGAGCCCGACGCCATTGCCTCGCACTGCCACCAACAAGGTTTCCCGGCAGGACCTGCCGGCTATCTACCAGCAACTGACCGGCCAGAGCATCGAAGCCTTGGCGGCCAGCGTCGCCTAGCCTGGCGGCTTGGCGATGCACGAGCTGACAACGCCAGGTACGGTCAGCCGCAGCGATCTGCGCGGCCGGTGGCGTCTGGCGCTGCCGGCCATCGCGGCGCCGATGTTCCTGGTATCGGGATACGACCTCGTGCTGGCCGCCTGCACAGCCGGCGTGGTGGGGGCGTTTCCCACGGTCAACGTCGGCGATGGAGACACGCTCCGTACGTTTCTCTCGCGTCTCGGCCAGGCATTGGAAGGGGGCAAGGCCGCGCCGGCCTGCCCCAATCTCGTGATGCGGGATCCGCGCACGCCTGAGCATCTGCGCGTCTTGGCCGACATGTCGCCTGAAATCCTGATCACCAGCGTGGGTTCGCCGCGCCCGGCAATCGCCGCCTTGCGCGATCGCGGCACCTTTATTTTCGCCGACGTCGCCACGTTGAAACATGCCGAGCAAGCGATCGCGGACGGCGTGGATGGCCTGGTGTTGCTGACGGCGGGAGCCGGCGGGAATTCGGGCTGGCTCAACCCGTTCGCCTTCGTGCGCGAGGTGCGGACCATGTTCGACGGGCCGATCGCCATCGCCGGCGGCATGATCGATGGCCGCGCGATCCGGGCGGCGGAATTGCTGGGCTGCGATCTCGCTTATGTCGGGACGCGATTCATCGCCGCCGCGGAGAGCATGGCGAGCGAGCGTTATCGCGACATGCTGGTGGCGTCGTCGATGGACGATGTCGTCACCACCAAGGCCTTTACCGGGCTCGATGCGAATATCCTGCGACCGTCGATTGTCGCGGCCGGGCTCGATCCGGGCGCGCTCGAGGAGTCGATCAGCGCGCAAGACGCGAAGCTCGCTTATGGCGCCGGGGACGGTCCGCGGCGTTGGCGCGATATCTGGTCGGCGGGGCACACGGTGTCCGGAGTCCACAAGGTGATGCCGTTGCGTGAGATCGTCGACCAGATCGCCGAGGAATATCGCCAGTCTGACCCAGTCGAGCGCGCGAGAGTTTGATGGCTCGGCTCGATCACATCGTGCTCGTTCACGGTGCGGCCCATGGCGCCTGGTGCTGGGAAGACGTGGTGCCGCTGCTCGAGGCGCGCAGCTTTCGCGTGACGGCGGTCGACCTGCCTGGCCTGGGTCAGGATCCGACGCCGCCCGGTCAGGTAACCTTGCAGCATTATATCGACTGCGTCGCCGCCGCGCTTCGATCGGTTTCGTGCCGGGCCTTGCTGGTCGGCCATTCGATGGGCGGCATTGCCATTTCGGGCGCGGCGGAGGCGGTACCCGAGAAGGTCGGCAAGCTTCTGTATGTCGCCGCGGTCCTGCCGGCCGCCGGCACTGCAGTCGGCGGGATCGACCTCGGCCCCGATTCCGCCCAGCAGGCGATCATCGAAAGCGAGGAGGAAGGTGCGTTCGCCTTCGATCCGCAGAAAGCCGCAGCGGTTTTCTATGGCCGATGCCCGCCTGACAAAGCGGCCCGCGCCATCGCCCGGCTTCGTCCGCAGACAATAGCGCCGATCGCCGAGACGTTGACGCTTACCGCCGCTCGCGGGGGTGCGATTCCGAAATCCTATCTTCTCTGTACCGCTGACCGGGCCTTTCCTCCTCGCATCCAGCGCAGCCTGTGCGAGCGCGTGTCCGACATGGAACGCATCCATCTCGCGACGGATCATTCGCCATTCTATTCGGCTCCCGGCGCGCTCTCGGTGATCATCGTCGACCAGGCGTGCCCTTCGCCTTGCACCAACGATCACCCGTTGCCGGCCGGGCTGCTTTCGGCTGGCGGAATTCGCCGCAGCCGTGCGCCGTTCGATCACGGCCCGGCGGTGTTCGGGCGCGACTGCACACCCATTGGCTCACTTTACATTAATTGTTCAATCGACAAGCGACAGCAATTGACATTGCCGCGGTCAGGATATTAGTTAGTCGCTTGATGAATTTCAGGGCGGCTCAACGAATCTCCTTCAGCGGGCCGGGGAGTGAAAGAAAAAATCGATATACGCACCGACTGCCGCCCGTTCATCGAAGGCGTTGCGGCATTGGGCGTTTGAAGATGATACAAGTTACTAAAAATGAAAGATAATAACTAGGTTTTCGCCGGATTTGAAAAGATATGCGCGCCGGATTCACTGGCGGTACTGGGGAGGAGTAGCGAGATGAAGATCGAGTCGAGCCTGCTAGCGATTGTGCTCTCATTGGCTGCATCGCCAGCTATGGCAAAAAGCGCACCCGCCAATGGTGGCGATACCCAGCCGAAAGCGAGCAACGATGCCGCAGCGGCGCCCGCGCCAACCGATACCCGAGATGACATCATCGTGACCGCGCGCAGGCGAGACGAACGATTGCTCGACGTGCCAGTTTCGGTCCAGGCAATCGCTGGCGACAAACTCAGCATGTATCAGGTCAGTTCGGTTTCCGATCTGTCTACCCAAATACCGTCGCTGGTGGCGGGCAAGGCGTCGTCCGGCGCCGCGGTCAGCATTTTCCTGCGCGGCGTCGGCTCCTCGGCAAGCAACGCCGGCTTCGATCAGTCGGTGTCGTTCGTGATCGACGGCCTGGCCATGAGCCGCGGGCGCGAAATCGCCTTGCCGCAGTTCGATATCCAGCGGGTCGAGGTGCTCGAGGGGCCGCAGGCGCTTTACTTCGGCAAGAACACGACGGGCGGGCTGATCAGCATCACCAGCAACAGCCCCACCAACAAGTTCGAGGCCGGTGTGCGCGGCGGCTATGAATTCAACGCCCGTCAACGATATGTCGAGGGTTACGTGTCCGGGCCTCTCTCCGACACACTGAAGGTGCGCTTGGCGGGCCGCTATTCGAAGAGTGACGGCGCCTTGACCAACACCGCCTTCCCGACCAGCAACCCGATCGCCAATGCGGGACCGGTGTTCCGTCCCTCGGATCGCCGCGGCAGGGCCGAGATTCTGGGTCTGCGCGGCACCGTCCTATGGGAGCCGTCATCGAACCTGAAGTTCGAGTTGAAGGGCGGATATTCGAGCGATCAGGATGGCGGCGGCTCGGACAATTACGAGCGCCTCTGCGGTGGCGGCCGTACCACGCCCTATCCCGGGAACGGCAAGCCGGCGAGCCCCAATGCCGATTGCGTCGTCAACGGCCGTAACGATCTGGTCGGTATCCCGGTCGCGGTCGCGACATCCAATTTCGATAACGCGCGTGATGGGCGGTTATACGGCGACTTCAAATCGGACTATGTCGTCCTGAATTCGACGCTGACCAGCGATCCGTTCGATGTCACGTCGATCACCGGTTATTATCATTATCGCAACGTCCAGTTGAACAACGTGTCGGGCGAAGCGATTCCGGCGGCGTTCACCGAGCTGAACGAATTCAAGCAATTTTCGGAAGAGCTTCGCTTCCAGTCGAAGTTCGAGGGGCCGTTCAATGTCATGTTCGGCGCGTATTACGCGCACGGCGATCTGATCTATAATAACAACAGCTACATCTTCGACGTCCCCAAGGATCCCGTTACGGGCACCTATGTGACTTTCAAGCGCTATAGCGGGTTCCAGAGCAATTCGCTGTCGGCGTTCCTGCAGGGAACGCTCGATTTCGGCACCGGCTTCCAGCTTTCGGGCGGCGCTCGTTACTCTATCGAAGAGCGCAATTCCTATTCGACCGCCGGGGCGGGCAATTCGCTGCTCGCAGCGAACTTCTTCCCGGCCGGTACCGGGCTCACCGACCGGTATCGCGACAGCAATCTCTCGCCCGAGGCAACGCTACGCTACAAGCCGTCGAGCGACCTGATGTTCTATGCCGCGTACAAGCAGGGCTTCAAAACGGGCGGCTTCAACATTTCCCAGGTGCTCAACCTGACGGCCACCGCGGCAAAGGCCCGCTTCCGTTCGGAAAAGGCGCATGGCGAGGAAATCGGCGCGAAGATGCAACTCTTCTCTCGGACGCTCAGTCTCAACGTGACCGCATATAATTACATCTACACCGACCTGCAGGTGCAGTTCCTCGACCCGATCAGCATCAGCCTGATTTCCGGGAACGTCGGCAAGCTGATCACCCGCGGCGTCGAGGGGGATTTCAACTGGCGGACGCCGGCCGACAATTTCAGCATCCGTGGCGCGCTCGCCTATAATGACGCGAAATATCAGGATTATATCGGGCAGTGTTACCCGGGCCAGACGCTGGCGCAGGGCTGCAACCTCAGTGGTCCGAATCCGGGTCAGGTGTATAGCGGCCGCACGGCGCCGAAGGCGCCGCATCTGACCGGACGGATCGGCTTCGCTTACGAACAGCCGGTCACCAACTCGGGCATGAAACTCGTGCTGAATTCCGACCTGACCTATACCTCGAAATACAATTATTCCGACAGTCTCGAGCCATTCGCCATCCAGAAGGCCTTCGCGAAATGGGATGCGTCGCTGTCCCTGGTATCGGGCGACGGGCGCTGGACCTTCTCGGTGATCGGCCGGAACCTGACCAACAAGCTGGCGGTCATCAACTCGAACCAGATGCCGTTCACCGGCGGCACGGGCACCGGCACGGCGGCAGGCATTCCGTCCGATCTGGACGTCTATGTCGAGAATCCGCGTGAGGTGTTCGTGGAGGCGAAATTCAAATTCTGACGCTGCCTACACTGAATCGTTGACGGAAAATGACATTGTCGTCCCGATGATGCCGCTTCCGGCGGATCATCGGGGCGCAATGTTTTTGTTGGTTAGGCCCGGACCCGGCACCTGTCGGGTGTCCGTCGACACTCCCCCGATGGCGCCTTGCCGGCGCCATCCCGGTTTCTCAGAGCGCTACTTGGACCTTGTTCTGGCGGTTCGGTGCCAGCAGCGTTTCGAAAACGTCCGGAAGGGCGTCGAGCGGGACGACGTTGCTGACCATTTCTCGGACATCGACATTTCCGTGATGCAGGGTCGTCGCGGTCTCGACAAAATCGCCTGTCGTATAACCGATCGGGAAGTGCAGGGTGACCGCCTTGCGGCCGGCCGAGGCGGGCGCGATCGGTTCGGGTAGCGGGCTCGAGCCGAGCGACACGACCCTGCTGGCGAACGCACCAAGATCGATCGCTTGTTGCAGGAGGCCGGGAGCGCCGGTGCATTCGAACACCGCCGCGGGCTTGTCGCCAAGGTCGTCGATATTGTTGAAGGCAACGACGCGATCGGCGCCGAAGCGCTGCGCGGCCGGCGCGCGCCGATCGGAGCGTGACAGCACGGTTATCTGTCCGGCGCCCATCCGCCGCGCCCAATAGATGACAGCCAGCGCGATCGTCCCGGCGCCGATGATGAGGACCGGGTCGCCGGCGCGAATTGCCGCGCAACGGACGGCATAGCGACCCACGGCCAGCGGTTCGACCAGGGCGCCCTCGGCTGGATCGAACCCTTCGGGAAGCGGGACGGCGCAGGATGCGGGCATCGCTGCATATTCGGCAAAGCCGCCCATAACATGCCGGCCGTTGGGGCACAGTATCGGGTGATCGTTGCGGCATGCCGGACAATCACCGCAACCCGCGCCCGGATAGGCGGCGATCCGCTCGCCGATACGGGCCATTTCGACATCGGCCCCGACATCGACGATGCGGCCCGAATATTCGTGCCCCAGGATATGGCCGGCCGGGTGCAGGCGGGGAGCACCCTTTCGGGTGCGCAGGTCGCTGCCGCAAATGCCGCAACGTTCGACCTGGACCAGCACGTCACCGGCAGCCAGGCGCGGGATCGGCCGCTCTTCGATGACCAGCCGCTGGCTGGAACCATACGAGATGGCGGCCTTCATCATAGTCATCAGGGCGTCAGGCCCTTGAGGAACACGGTCGACATCAGATCGATGAAGCGTTGCTTGATGGCAGGCGTGATTTCCCGGACGCCGAGCGTGGTCTGCACGGAATAGCTGGCGAAGAACATGTGGTCCGCGGCGCCGACCAGTGCGTAATAGAGCAGGCCGGGATCGACGTCTTGTAGCGTCCCTTCCGCCACGCCCTGCGCGATGATCGAGCGATATGCCTCCATCATCGGCCGGATAAAGGCCCTGGCGATCCGCGCGCTGATCTCCGGATTGGCGGATTCGCTGACATAATGGATCAGCCTGTTGAGATAGGGCGAGCGCTGGTAGCTGTTAATGATCCCCTGGATGTGGATCTGCAGCTTGCGTGCGGCGGGCATGTCCATCGCGACCAGTTCGGATAAGGCGCGCATCGCGGCTTCGGCGTCGCGATCGAGCAGTGCCAGGAACAGGCCTTCCTTGTCGCCGAAATAATATTTGACCATCGCGCTGTTGACGCCCGAGCGCTTGGAGATCTCACTGAGTGAGGCTTCGATCCGCGTGGCTTCGGAAAGGATTTCGGCGGTCGCGTCGAGCAACGCGGTCATCGAGGATGACCGCCGATCTCCACGCGTCGTCGAAACCAGAGCCACGCTTCCTGCCATCCTGGGCCCCTTCAATGGATACTTCCCCCGACCTGCGCTGACATATTGGGCCGACGAGCTCGATGTCAAACAGGCTGATAGTGTTTCGACGTGGACAGGGCGACTTCGGCCGTTCTAAAATTAATCGATTAACGAATATATTGGAGACCCTACCCGCTGCGTGGAGATGCTGCAACCTTGGTGCGGGCATTCATCGTCGGGAGACGGTCCGTGGGCATGATCGAGCCGTCATGGTCGTCCGCGTCAGCCTCCCATGGCGATCTGCCGTGCCTTGGCGGTGAGGATGTCCATGTTCGCGATCATCGTTCTCGCCTCCGCGGAGGACGCATTGCCTCGCAGCAGGCGGCCTTTGATACCATAAATGATCGCTGCCAGCCGGAACAAGGTTGAAGACGATGTAGAAGTCGAGGTTGGCGATGCCTTCGCGCGCCGTCCTGCGGCAATAGGCCGCCACATACGCCGCCTCGTTCGGCAGGCCGAGCGCCGCGAGATCGCGATCGGCCAGGCCCCAGCCTGTCGACGAATCGACCCGATACATCATCAGGTTGTAGGCGAAATCGACCAAGGGGTGGCCGAGCGTCGACAATTCCCAGTCGAGCACCACGACGACGCGCGGCGCGACCGGATCGAAGATCATGTTGTCGATACGAAATCGCCATGCACGATGGCGGCTTGGTCATCGTCTGGTGCATGGGCAGGCAGCCATTCGACCAGGAAATCGAGATCGGGCAGGGCCCGGCCAGGGTGTCTTCCCCCATATTGCCGCGACCAGCGTTCGATCTGGCGATGAAGGTAACGCTCCGGCGGTCCGTAATCGCCGAGCCCCAGCGCAACCGGGTCGAGCGCATGGAGCGCGGCGATCGTCGCGCCCATGGCGTCCTGATAGGCGTGCTTGTCTCCGGGATCGACGCCGGGAAAGTTCCCGTCCCAGAAGATCCGGCCTTCGACCAGTTCCATGACTAGAACCATGCACCGATCACCGAGGTGTCGGTGCGAAGCGCGTGGACGTGCGGCACCGGAAAGCCGGCGCCTTCCAGCGCCTGCATCACCCGGGCCTCGCGGTCCACGGCATGGGTACCTTTCAGCAATTGGCCGCCGGGCTGGCGCCGCATCACATAGGCGCCGCGGGGCGTCGTCAGCCGGAAGGTCGGGTTGGATTGCCAGCTACTGAACTGCGCGACGTCGAGCGGCCCCCGGAAGCCCTCGACATGGACCGCCATCCAGCGCTCCAGCGCGGCAACATCGAAGCGAACATTGTCGCGAACCACGATCGTCCCGCCGCGGGTCATGCGTCGGCGTCTGCCAGGGCATCGCGCTTGATCTTCCTGGCGAGGCTCCATTTGTGGACTTCGGTGGGGCCATCGTAAATGCGAAAGGCGCGGATTTCGCGAAACACCTGCTCGACGATCGTGTTTCCCGAAACCCCGGTTCCGTTCATCACCTGGACGCAGCGGTCGGCCACCCGCATCAGGGTCTCTGATACCGCTACTTTCGTCATCGAGCTTTCGGTGCCGCCGGCGGCGCTGGTATCCAGTATCCCGGCGCACCAGTCGATCATCAGTTCGGTCTGCTTGAGAGCGATCAGGTTTTCCGCAAGCATGAACCCGACCCCCTCATGGTCGATCAGCGCCTTGCCGAACGCCTTGCGCTTGACGGCATAGGCTGTAGCGATCTCATGCGCCCGGGTCGCAGCGCCGTGCCAGCGCATACAATGGGTTAGCCGGGCCGGAGCGAGACGGATCTGGGCAAGCGTGAAACCGTCGCCCGGCTCGCCGAGGATCTGATCCGCCGCCACTCGCAGCCCGTCGATCGCGATCACCGCGTGGCCGCCGGGCATGGAGCTGTCGATCGTGTCGAGCACGCGCTCGACCCGGATTGCCGAGTCGAGGAGGTCGACCAGGAACAAGGTCGCACCCGCTTCGGCCTTCGCCATGATGATCCCGACGCTCGCGCCGACCGCGCCGGTGCCAGCGCCCGGCGGATCCCCTCATCCAGCGCTTGCCGCACGGCGTGGCCCAACGCGTTCACCGGCGGCGAGTTTATCGCCAAGACAGCGATGCCCTCCTCCAATGTGCAGCGCGCAATCGGTGGCGTCGTGATCATATTCGTCATTTTGGTCCCGAATAGAGGCGGGCGATTGGCAGCCGGTGCGTCCCGCCGCGTCTCAGCGGCCGGTGAACCGCGCTGGTCGCTTTTCCAGGAAGGCGGCGATGCCCTCGCCGGCATCGGCGCTGCAGCCGGCGGTTCGCAGCTCCTGGCGTTCATGCTGCAGCGTCTCGTCCCACGGCGCGTCGATCGCTTTCCACATCATCCGCCGGGTTTGCGCCAGGCTCGACGGCCCCGCAGCCAGCAATTGCGCCAGCGCTAGCGCGTCGGTTTCGAGCTGCGCATCCGCAACGACCCGGTTGACCAATCCCCATTCCAGGGCACGTGCTGCCGGCAACCGCTGACCGAGCAACGTCGTCTCCATCGCACGCGGGCGCCCGATCGTGCGCGCGAGCAGGTAGGACGAACCCCCGTCCGGGACGAGGCCGATGCGGCAGAATGCCTGGAGGAAGCAAGCGTCCTCGCTGGCGACGATCATCACCGGCGAGCGCAAGCGAGCAGCCAACGCCGGCGGCCGCTCCCCGGACCGCGCTGATCCATAAGATCGTCAAGTCGCGCAACCGCGTCATCAACGGGTTGATGTGCGATCTCGACAGATAGGAGGGGGAAAGGTCCATCCCCGCCCCTTGCCATTGGGCCAAAAAATAAGTCAATTGATTAACTGGCGCAGATGCCTGCCCGAATCGCGCGCGTGGGTTCAAGGATCGCCGCGATTCGCCGGTCCGGGCCGAGGCTGGGCCGCCGATGGCGCACCAGGAAAGCGATACGATCTCCTGCATGGTCGCGTACTCCGCCCGCCTCGAAACACATTTACAAACGCGAGCAAACGAATAAAGCAAGATCGAATCGTAGTGCAATTAAGCGATTAACAAATAAAGGGACGCGGGCCTATGGCGGAGGAATTGCCCCTTACAGGTGGATGCAATTGCGATCGGATACGCTACGCGCTCGATGCCGAGCCCATTATCGTCGCTGCCTGCCATTGTGTGAATTGCCGGAAGCAATCCGGTGCGGCCTATTCGGTCAATCTCGTGATGCCCGCCCGCGCCGTGACGATCATCGGAGAGCTGGCCCGGTATGAGGATCGCGGCAACGAGAGCGGCCAGGCGGTGCTGCGCGAATTCTGTGGCACCTGCGGTTCGCCGATTCGGTCGCAGCCGATGGCCACGCCGAAAATAGTCGCGATAAAAGCGGGCACGCTCGACGATCCCGGCCCCTATCCGCCCGCAATCCATATCTGGACCTGCTCCGCGCTCGGCTGGGTCGACATTCCGGCGGGCATGCCGCAATTCCAGAAGAGTCCGCCGGGGGCATGACGGCTTCCGACCCGGCGCCGCTTGCCGGCATCCGCATCGTCGATGCCGTGGTCGGGCCTCTTGCCCCGATTACACGCTATCTGGCCGACCTTGGCGCGCGGGTCGAACGGTTCGCGCCGATCGACCATGGCCTGCGCGACCGGGTCGCCAATATCGGCAAGTTACGCGGCGGCGATACGCTGGCGTCCGACGATTTCGCGATAGCGGTCGAACGCGCGCACATCGTTGTGGCCAGCGCCGGGCAAGCCGTGGATCCGCTCGAGCTGCGGCGAGACAGGCCGGCTTTGGTCACGATGACGGTCAGCGACTTCGGTACCGCCAATGCCTTGTCGGACTGGCGGGCGACCGGGCCGGTCCTCCATGCCTTATCCGGAGAGCTGTCGCGATCCGGCATCCGCGGACGTGCACCGCTGCTGCCGCCGGGCGATCTGGCATATCAATGCGCCGCCGCACAGGCAGCATTCGTACTCGCATCGGGTCTCTATCGCGCGCTCGAAGGCGGCGTGGGCGTCCATTATGATTTTTCGGCGCTCGACGGCGCCGTCCAGGCGCTCGATCCCGGTTACGGCATCAGCGGCAGCGCGACGATGGGAAGACCCGCGGGGATGCTATCGCGCGATCGGCCCGCGCAGGGGCTGCAATATCCGATCCTGCCGTGCGCCGACGGCTTCGTTCGTATCTGCCTGCTGGCGAAGCGGCAGTGGCGCGGCATGTTCGACTGGCTGGGCAAACCCGAACAATTCGCTGGACCCGAGTTCGACAGTATCGCCCATCGCTACAAGTCGCGCGAACTCATCCCGTTCATCGCCGCCTTTTTCGCGGATCGCTCGCGGCACGATCTCGAACGCGAGGGACAGCGGCATGGGGTGCCAATCGCAGCGGTCATGTCGCTGGAAGAGTTCGTCACCAGCGACCAGGTGCGCGGGCGCAACGCACTGACCAGCCGCGACGGCATCAGCGTGCCGAACGGTGTGATGATGATCGACGGGCAGCGCATGAATTCGAGCGAGCCGGCCATCGAATGTGACGTGCCGGTCTCCGCGGTCGGTGTCGGTCGACCGTTCGAGAAGCTCAAGGTGCTCGACCTGGGCATCATCGTAGTCGGGGCGGAGCAGGGGCGGTTGCTTGCCGATCTCGGTGCCGACGTGGTCAAGGTCGAGAGCCGCGCTTTTCCCGACGGTAATCGGCAATCCTATTTGTCGCATGGCATGTCGATCAGTTTCGCCGCCGGACACCGCAACAAGCGCAGCCTGGGTCTCGACCTCCGCCATCCGGACGGGCGAGCCCTGTTCCTCGAACTGGTGCGGCAGGCGGACGTGCTGTGCTCCAATTTCAAGCCTCATACGCTCGCGAAGCTGGGGCTCGGCCCCGAACTGCTCGCCGAGGTCAATCCACGCCTGATCATGTCGGAAAGCTCGGCGTTCGGGGCGAGCGGGCCGTGGCAGGACCGCATGGGATACGGCCCACTCGTTCGCGCCGCGACCGGCCTGACGCTCGCCTGGCGCTATCCCCACGATCCGGCCAGCTTCAGCGATGCCATTACCATCTATCCCGACCATGTCGCGGGGCGGATTGCGGCGCTCGGGGTCGTCGCGTTGCTGATCCGGCGCTTGCGCACGCAGCAGGGCGGACGGTCCGAGGTGTCGCAAGCGGAAGTGATATTGTCGCACTTTGCCGCCGAGGTCGCGGCGCTCGGCGATACAGCGGAATCGGTTGACGCGCACGATGCGCCGTGGGGCGCCTTTCCGGCACAGGGCGACGACGAATGGTGCGTCGTCACGGTGCGGGACGATGCCGACTGGCGTGCGCTTTGTGCGATCATCGGGGCCGATCCGAGCGCTTATCCTGGGCCGGCCGACCGGATCGCGGCACGCCCGACGATCGACCACATGTTATGGCAGTGGCTGGTCGATCGTCCGCCGGCAGAAGCGGCCAGGATGCTGCAGGCAGCGGGCGTTCCGGCGGCGCCGATGCTCCGCCTCGCCGATCTTCCCAAATTTCCTTATTATCGCGAGCGTGGTTTCTATCGCGTCGAGCGCCATCCCTGGCTGCGCGAGCCGGTGATCGCCGAGAATTATGTCGGGGCCAGCCATGATCTCCCGCTGCCCGACGACCGGCCGGCGCCATTGGCAGGCGAACACACCCGGGATGTGATCGCCGAGTGGCTGGGTCTCGATGCCGCGACGATCGAGACGCTATGCCGGAACGGCGTGCTAGAACCCCTATCGGACGAAACGCGGGCGGCGGCGACGAGCCACGTGGAGGCGGTATGACCGACATCGCCGCAAACTTCGCGACGGCGGAATTCCGCATGAGCGACGGGCTGGTCATCGTTGCCGATGTCGGCGGTCCGCCGGGTGCGCCGACGGTCGCGCTCATGCATGGCGGCGGGCAGACGCGAGGAAGCTGGGTCGGGGCGATGCAGGCATTGCTCGCCCAGGGGTATCGCGTGATCAATTTCGATGCGCGCGGGCACGGCGAAAGCGGCTGGATGTCGAAAGGCGCGTATTCGTTGTCGCGGCGCGCGCAGGATCTGGGTGAAGTGCTGCAAGACGCGACAGGGCCGGTCGCGCTGGTCGGCGCCTCGATGGGCGGTGCCACAGCAATCTATGCGGTCGGCGAGCATGTCTGCGATCCCGCCGCAGTCGTTCTGGTCGACATCGTACCGCAGCCCGAAGAGGAAGGTGTCGACAGGATCAAGGCGTTCATGCGCGGGAATCCGGCGGGCTTTTCCTCGATCGAGGAGGCGGCGGACGCGGTCGCCGCGTACAATCCGAACCGGCCGCGGCCGACGAACATCGCGGGGCTGATGCGCAACCTGCGCGAACGGGACGGGCGGCTGTTCTGGCATTGGGACCCCCGCATCCTCGAAGACGCCGACCGGGATTTCCGTACCCAGCAGATGGTCGCCTATGCCGCGGACCTGGTGATGCCGACGTTGCTCGTACGCGGCCTCGCCTCGGACGTAGTCAGCGATGACAGCATCGCACGCTTCCGCGCGGTATTGCCGACGCTCACTGTCGTCGATGTGAGCGGCGCTGGGCATATGGTCGCGGGCGATCGCAACGATGCGTTCAACGCTGCTGCCATCGGCTTTCTCCGGCGGCACATGCCGCCGCGCAAGTGAGGAAGTCGATATGGGGAAATCCGATCTGCCGCTGAATGGTCAGACCGCGCTGGTAACGGGGGCGTCGTCGGGGATCGGCCGTCGCTTTGCGGCGATCCTGGCGGCGGTGGGGGCGAAGGTGGTCGTCGCCGCCCGGCGCACCGATCGACTGGCGGCGCTCGTCGCGGAAATCGAAGGGGAGGGCGGCATGGCCGCAGCCGTCGAACTCGATGTCGCCGACCCCGACAGCATCGCGGCCGCGATTGATGCGGCAGAGCGCGCGTTCGGACGGATCACCATCCTGATAAACAATGCCGGCGTCGCCGATGTCGCGGATGCGACCGACATCGGGCTTGCAGCGATCGACCATATGACAACCGTCAATCTGCGCGGTCCGTTTCTGCTCGCTCGCGAAGTGGCTAGGCGGCTGATCGCCGATGGCGCGCCGGGGCGGATCGTCAACGTATCGTCGATCGTCGCTTACACCTATGATGGTCACGTCCCGGTCGCCTATTACGCGATGACGAAAGCGGCGATCGTGCGCATGACCGAGGTCCTGGCGGTCGAATGGGCGAAGTACTTCATCAACGTGAATGCGATCGCACCGGGCTTCGTCGTCACCGAGATGAACCAGGAGGTCGTCGAGGAAAAGGGCGTGGCGTTGGCCAGCCGGCGCGCGCGCGGACGGCTGACTCAACCGGCCAATCTGGACTCGACGCTGCTCTATCTGGTGTCGCCCGACAGCGGGTACGTCACCGGCTCGTGCATTCGCCTGGACGATGGCCAGATGCCGCGGTGAAGGAAGTTAATCGATCGGTTGGCGTTGTGCTGCGTGCGTTCGAATGGGAGATGGCATGATTGGGGTCGATGTCGATCTGGCGGGGCGCATCGCGCTTGTTACCGGCGCGTCCTCGGGGATCGGCAGACAGCTTGCGCTAAGCCTGGCGCGCGGCAAGGCGCGTGTCGTGCTGGCGGCGCACCGAACCGGGCTGCTCGACGCCGTCAAGGCCGACATCGAGGCGGCCGGAGGCGAAGCGCTGTCGGTCGCCATGGACGTGTCGGACGAGGGCTCGATCATCGCCGCGTTCGATGCCGCCGAGGCGGCCTTCGGATCGGTTGACAGCGTCGTCGCCAATGCCGGGCTGGCGATCGGCGGCAGCGCCCTGGGCATCAAGGCGGAGGATTTCGACCGTGTGGTCGACGTCAACCTGCGCGGCGTGTTCCTTACCGCGCGTGAGGGCGCGCGACGCATGATCGCGTCCGGCGCGCCCGAGCGTGGCCATGGCCGGATCGTGCTGATTTCCTCGATCACCGCCAATTACGTGACGGCCGGACAGGTAACCTATTCTGCAAGCAAGGCCGCGGTCCAGCAGATGGGCCGCGTGATGGCCAAGGACTGGGCGGGCAAGGGCGTCAACGTCAACGTCGTTTGCCCCGGTTACATCCGCACCGACCTGAACGACGATTATCTCGACCGCGACAAGGGCCGGACGATGATCGCTGGTTTTCCGCGCCCGCGCGTCATGACGATCGACGTGCTCGATCCAATGATCCTGTATCTCTGCTCGGACGCGAGCGCACAGGTGACGGGCAGCGTCTTCACGATCGATGACGGTCAGTCGTTATGATCAAGATGATCTTTTGCCTGCGGCGTAAGCCCGGCCTGACCCGCGAGGAGTTCCAGCGATATTGGCTCGAGGAGCACGCGCCCAAGGTGCGGGCAGCCGTCGAGAAGATCGGCATGGTCCGCTACGTCCAGTCGCACAGCCATGACAGCGCGATGGGTGCGGCTGCCGCCCGCGCCCGGGGCACGGCCGACGAGTATGACGGGGTCATGGAAGGCTGGTGGGAATCCGAGGAGCAAGCGCGCGCTGCCTTCGTCGCCAATGGGCCGGACGCCGCGCTCATGCTGCTCGACGACGAGCGCCGCTTCATCGACCTCGAACGCTCCACGATCTTCATGACGCGGGAGCACGTCATTTTTTGAACCGATGACGCGCGTTCGGCGGCGCGGGCAGTGGGAAGGAGTGCAGGATGGATTTCGACAGCCGCTACGTCATGACGATCGACGGCGCCGACGCGATGGGCGAGGGCACGATCGACGTGATCAATCCGGCGACCGGCCAGCCCTTCGCCGCCGCGCCGCGCGCGACCGCCGCCGACGTCGACGCGGCGGTGGCCGCGGCGCGCAGGGCGTTGCCTGCCTGGCGCGGGTTGGCGATGGCGGAGCGCAAGGCCAAGCTGGTCGAGATGGGGAACGCCATCGCCGCGAATGCCGCGGAGCTGGCGGCGCTGTTCACGCGCGAACAGGGACGGCCGCTGGCGATGGCGCTGGGGGAAATCAAGCAGTCCGCTTATTGGCTGAAGGCGACGGCGAAGCTCGACCTGCCCGTCGACGTGACCGAGGACGGCGATACGCGCCGCGTCGAAGTGCATCACGAGCCGCTCGGCGTCGTCGCGGCGATCGTACCGTGGAATTTCCCGGTCCTGCTGGCGATCTGGAAGATCGCGCCGGCCTTGCTCGCCGGGAACACGATGGTGGTGAAGCCGTCGCCGTTCACGCCGCTGTGCACGCTCAAGCTCGGCGAGCTGTTCCGCGACATCCTGCCGGCGGGCGTGTTGAACGTCGTCAGCGGCGGGGATGAGCTCGGCCCGCTGATCACCGCGCATCCGGGAATCGACAAGATCAGCTTCACGGGGTCCACCGCGACTGGGAAAAAGGTGATGGAATCGGCGGCGCGCGACCTCAAGCGGATCACGCTCGAACTCGGCGGCAACGACGCGGCGATCGTCCTGCCCGACTGCGATGTCGACGAGATCGCGACGCAAATCTTCTTCGGTGCATTCTACAATAGCGCGCAGGTCTGCATCGCCACGAAGCGGCTCTACATCCACGAGGACATTTATGACGCGCTGCGTAACCGGCTGCACGAGATGGCGCAGCGCAGCGTCGTCGGCGACGGCGCGGCGGAAGGCACGACCTTCGGCCCGATCCAGAACGAGCCGCAATATCGGCGCGTGCTGGCGCTGATGGAGGAGGCGCGGGCGAACGGCCTGACGCTGCTGCAGGGGAGCGACGTGCCGCAACGGGGCTATTTCGTGCCGCTGACGCTGGTCGACAATCCGCCCGAAGACAGCGGCGTGGTGCAGGAGGAGGCGTTCGGACCGATCCTGCCGTTGCTCAGGTTCAGCGACCTCGACGAGGTGATCGATCGCGCCAATGCGTCCGAATACGGGCTGGCCGGCGCGGTCTGGTCCAAGGATATCGATGCGGCCATCGCGGTGGCGCGGCGAGTCGAGACAGGCACGGTGTGGATCAACCAGAACATGCAGAGTACGCCGTTCACGCCCTTTGCCGGGTTCAAACAGTCGGGCTTTGGGGTTGAGAACGGCCTGCCTGGCCTGCTCGAATTCACGCAGCCCAAGGCGATCTACATTCCGAAGGCCGGTGCGCAGGTGCCGTCGATGGTCGCGCCGGCGGGTAATCGATGATGCGCGCCCGAACACACGCCCGTCATCATCGGCATCGGCGAATGGATCGATCGTCCGACGAGCGCGGCTGACGCGCTGGAGCCGGTCGAGCTGATGGCCCAGGCGCTCCGTCAGGTGGATGAGGATGGCGGCGGCAAGTTGCTCGACCGCCTGGATTCGATCGAACTGATAGGGCTGATCAGCTCGCCATACGAGGATCCGGTGGCGTTGCTGTGCAAGCGGCTCGGCATCGATCCGCCGCGCAAGGTCAATGCCAGCATGGGCGGCGAGATGACCATGCGGCTGATCCACGACGCGGCGATAGCGATCGCCAAGGGCGAGATCGGCGCGGCGGCGATCGTCGGTGGCGAAGCGATGAACGCGCGCAACAAGGCGAAGAGGAGCCGCGAGAAGTTCCCCTGGACGCCGGCCGCCTCGCGGGAAGCAGCGGTTCGTTTTCCGTCGAGCAGCTATGCGATGAGCGAGCTCACCAGGACGCTGGGCGTGCGCGATCCGGCACAGATCTATCCATTCTACGAAATGGCGACGCAGGCGGTCTGGGGTCAGACGCCGGCCGAGGCGCAGCGGATATCGGCCGGGCTGTGGGCCGAATATGCCGACGTCGCCGCCAGGAACCCGTCGGCCTGGATCAAGGATGCGCCGAGGGCGGCGCAGATCGCCGAGGTGACGGCCGACAACCGCATCGTCAACTGGCCCTATCCTAAATCGATGGTCGCCAATCCCAGCGTGAACATGAGCGCAGCGGTGATCGTCACCAGCTTCGCCGTGGCGCGGGCCAATGGCGTACCGGACGATCGGCTGGTCCATATCTGGGGTGGCGCGGCAGCATCCGAAGCGGAGGATTATCTACAGCGCGACGGCTACGCGCACAGCACCGCACAGGCCGTCGCGCTCGACGGGGCGGTCGAACTGGTCGGCGGCGATGTCCGGACGTTCGGCCCGATGGAGCTTTATAGCTGCTTCCCCGTGGTTCCCAAGATGGCACTGCGCAATCTCGGGATCGAGCAGGGCACCAAGGTGCCACCGTCACCGGCGGGCTGTCCTTTTTCGGCGGCCGTTGAACAATTACATGACCCACGCCGTATGCGCGATGGTCAGGGAGTTGCGCGCCCATCCCCGGGAAATCGGCTTGCTGTACGGGCAGGGCGTTATGTGAACAAGCATCACAGCCTGGTGGTCGGCGTCGAGCCGCCCGCAACGCCGCTGGCGCTCGATTGTGCGGTGCAGGGGGCGGCAGATGCCGCGCGTGGGCCGGTGCCCAACCTCGTCGAGGATTATACCGGTCCTGCCGTGATCGAGACCTATACGATCACCTATGGCCGCGACGGCGCGCCGATCGACGGTATCGTGATCCTTCGCACCCCTGCCAATAGTCGGACGACGGCTCGCATCCCCGCGACCGACGCCGAGACGATGAAGGTGCTGCAATCGACAGAAGCCTCGGCGATTGGCACCGCGGGCCATGTCCGGATCGACGCGTTCGGCAAGCCGGTATGGGAAGCCGGCTCCTTGATCGCTCCCGGCGACCGGCCGCGCCGCTATTGCCGGGTCGAGCGCGAGGGGCCGCTGACGATCGTCACGATCGACCGCGCGGAGGCGATGAACGCGTTGAACCCTGCCGCGAATGCCGAGTTCGCGGAAATCTTCGACGCCTTTGCCGCCGATCCGGACCAGTGGGTCGCGATCATCACCGGAGCGGGCGACAAGGCGTTCTGCGCCGGCAACGACCTGAAGGAAACGTCGCGCAATCTCGCGCGTGGGGCGCCGCTCGAAACGCCGGTGAAAGGCTATGCCGGCCTGACCTCTCGATACGATCTGGACAAGCCGGTGATCGCTGCGGTCAACGGCGTCGCGATGGGCGGCGGCTTCGAGATCGCGTTGGCTTGCGATCTGATCGTCGCGTCAGACACTGCGGTATTCGCCTTGCCCGAGCCCAAGGTGGGACTCGCCGCGCTGGCCGGCGGGCTGCTGCGCCTGCGGCGTCAGATAGGCCTCAAACAGGCGATGGGGATGATCCTGACAGGGCGCAGCGTCAGCGCGGCGGAAGGGCGCGAGTTGGGCTTCGTCAACGATGTAGTGCCCGCCGCCGACCTGCTGTCGGCCGCGCGGCGCTGGGCGGATCTGATCTTCGCGTGCAGCCCGATGTCGATCCGCGCGTCGAAACAGATCGTCCAGCGCGGGCTCGACGAATCGCTCGATGCGGCCGACCGCGCGCATCTGCACTGGCCGGCGGTAAAGGCTCTGTTTCGCTCCGCCGACATGCGCGAAGGGCCCGCGGCCTTCGCGCAGAAACGCAAACCCAATTGGACGGGGCACTGATATGATCAAGACGCGTTTCACGGATCTGTTCGGCGTCGAGCACCCCATTGCACAGGGTGGCATGCAATGGGTCGGCACGGCGCCGCTCGTCGCCGCCGTCGCCGAGGCTGGGGTTTTGGGCTTCCTCGCCGCGCTGACCCAACCCAGCCCGAGGAGCTAGTACGCGAAATCGCCCGCACGCGCGAGATGACCGACAAGCCGTTCGGCGTGAACCTCACCATCCTCCCGGCGATCAACCCGCCGCCTTATGCCGAATATCGCGCGGCGATCATCGAAAGCGGCATCAAGGCGGTCGAAACCGCAGGTTACAAGCCCCAGGAGCATGTCGACGCGTTCAAGGTCGCGGGGGTCAAGGTGATCCACAAATGCACCGCCGTGCGTCACGCGCTGTCGGCGGAGCGGATGGGTGTCGACGCGATCTCCATCGACGGATTCGAATGTGCCGGGCATCCGGGCGAGGACGATATTCCCGGGCTGATCCTGATCCCGACGGCAGCGGACAAGGTCACGGTGCCGATGCTGGCATCGGGCGGATTCGGCGACGGACGCGGTCTCGTGGCCGCGCTGGCATTGGGGGCCGACGGGATCAACATGGGCACGCGATTCTGCGCCACGCGGGAGGCGCCGATCCACGACAACATCAAGCAGGCCATCGTGGCCAACGACGAACGTGCGACCGAGCTGTTGTTCCGCAGCTATCGCAACACCGCGTGCGTGGCGAAGAACAGCATAGCCATGGAGGCGGTGCGGATCGAACGGTCCGGCGAACCATTCGAGGCGATCGCCCATCTCGTGAAGGGCGCGCGGGGACGCGAAGGGCTGCTGAGCGGCGATCCCGAGCGTGGTATCTGGACAGCCGGCATGATCCAGGGGCTGATCCACGACATTCCCAGCGTCGCGGAGTTGATCGATCGCATCGTCGGCGATGCCGAGGCGCTGATCAGGCAACGGCTGAACGGGCTGATCGCGGTTTAGGAATCCTCGAGCGTCTGCGCGATGAGCAGCTTCATCACCTCCGTGGTGCCGCCATAGACGCGCTTCACGCGCACGTCCTTGTAGAGCTGCGCAATCGAATATTCGTTCATGTAGCCGTAGCCGCCGAAGAATTGCTGGCAACGGTCGACGATCGATTGGGCACGTTCCGAGGTTCAGTATTTGACCATGCTCGCCGTCGCCGCGTCCAGCGTGCCGGCCATGTGCTTTTCGATGCAATCGTCGACGAACAGGCGGGCAATGGTTGCTTCGGTCTTGCAGTCGGCGAGCACGAACTGCGTGCTCTGGAAATAGAGAATACGCTTCCCGAACGCTATCCGTTCGCGAACATAATCCAGCATCCGGTCCATCGCGGTTTCGATCGCGGTCATGCACTTGATCGCGATGAGCAGCCGCTCGGCGAGCAATTGCTGCATCAACTGGGCCATGTCCTTGCCTTCGACGCCGCCGAGGATATTGTCCGACGGTACCTGCACATCGTCGAAGAACAGTTCGGACGTGTCGGCGATCTCCATTCCGATCTTGTCGAGATTGCGGCCCCGCGAATAGCCGGGCGCGTCCCCGGTTTCGACAACGACGAGCGAGATGCCTCTGCTGCCCGCGTTCGGATCGGTCTTGGCGACGACGATCACTAGATCGGCGGTCTGGCCGTTGGTAATGAACGACTTTTGCTCGTTGACCGCGTAGCCGTTGCCCGAGGACGTCGCGGTGGTGCGGACACCTTGCAGGTCGGATCCCGCGCCCGGTTCGGTCATGGCGATGGCGGCGACGGTCTGCCCCGACACGATGCCCGGGAGCCAGCGCCTTTTCTGTTCCTCGGTCCCGTATTTCTGGATGTGTCGGCGAGGTAGCGCGCGACCGACTCGTCGAACATGACGAGTTCTTCGTCCATCCAGCGCGCCGGTTTGTCGAACATCCCCGGCATAGCGCGGTGCCATCCGGATGCCGCCGTCGAGGCGCACGTCCTCGCCATTGAAATAGCCGAATTCGATCATCGTCAGCGCGAGCCGGGTATATTCCTCCGGATTGCCGAGGCGCTTGGGGAAGGGAACCGACGCCGCCAGCGCATCCTTTACGGGTTGCGGCGCGCTGTTCATCAACGGCGTGTTGAAGATGCCGGGAAGGATCGTGTTGACGCGGATGCCCTCGCTCATCAGGTCGCGTGCCATCGGCAGCGTGAGGGCGACGACGCCGCCTTTCGACGCCGAATAGGCGGCTTGGCCCATCTGGCCGTCCTCCGCGGCGACCGAGGCGGTAATGACGATGGCACCACGATCCTGATCGTCCGACAGCGTGTCGAGCGTCAGCATACCGGCGGCCGACAGCGAGGCACAGCGAAACGTGCCGACCAGATTGATCTGGATGACGCGATCGAACATGTCGAGCGGGAAGGAGTTGATCGAACGTCTTCCTTCGCGCGGCTCGCGGTTTTGATCGCTGCGCCGACGCCCGCACAACAAACCAGCACGCGTTTCTGCCCATGCGCCGCACGCGCTTTCTCGAAGGCGGCGACGACGCTGCCCTGATCGGTTACGTCGACCTGGCAGAAGATGCCGCCGATGTCAGCCGCAACGGCTTCGCCCTTGTCGGCTTGGAGATTGAAGATCGCCACCTTCGCGTCTTTTGCGGCGAGCGCACGCGCCGTCGCCTCGCCCAATCCGGAAGCGCCGCCGGTGACGACTGCGGCGATATTCTCGTTCAGTTCCATTGCTTGCCCCTGTTCGTTGAAATTCAGGCGTCGATACGCTCGACGATGATCGCGGGCGCCATGCCCCCGCCGCGCACATGGTGACGAGGCCGTAGCGGTCGCCGGTACGCTCGAGTTCATCGACGATCGTGCCGATGAAGATCGCGCCGGTCGCGCCGATCGGATGACCCAGGGCGATCGATCCGCCGTTGACGTTGACCTTCGAGCGATCGAGGTCGAGATCGCGCATGAATTTCTCCGCGACGACGGCAAAGGCCTCGTTGATCTCCCACAGGTCGATATCGTCGACAGTCAGCCCGGCGCTCTTCAATACCTTGCGCGCGGCGGGGACGGGGGCGTTGAGCATCAGGGTAGGATCTTCCCCGACATCGGCGGTGGCGACGATCCTCGAACGCGGCTTCAGACCGTGCTTTTCGGCATAGTCGCGCGAGGCGATGAGCACCGCGGCGGCACCGTCGGCCACCCCCACGAGCTACCCGCATGATGGACGGGGACGATATCGAGATCGGGGTAGCGCCGGTTGATCTGCTTGCGAAAAGTCGTGCCCTGTTCGTCATAGAACATGCCCAGCAAGGTGGTGAAGGCGGGATTGAGCGCGGCCAGTCCTTCCGCCGTGGTTTCCGGCCGGGGATATTCATCGCGATCGAGCACCACATTGCCGTCGGCGTCGCGCACCGGAACGATCGACTTGTCGAACCGGCCCGCGGCAATCGCCGCCGCGGCTTTGCGCTGGCTGTCGAGACCGACCGCGTCGAGCGCTTCGCGGACGATTCCCTCCATAGATGCGATCGCGTCGGCGCAGACTCCCTGGTGCGATTGTGGGTGCAGCGCGCCCAGTGTTTCGTTGTGCGAGCCCATCAAGGTGAGTAGCTGTCTGGTCGCAGCATCCTGCGCGGCGATCGCGCCGGTATAGCTCATCATCTCGGTCCCGCCGGCGATGACCAGATCTTCCATCCCGCTCATCACCTGCGCAGCGGCGAAATTGACCGCCGTGATGCCGCCGCCGCAAAAGCGGTCGAGGGTCACGCCGCTGACGGTGTTGTCATATCCAGCGGACAAGGCGGCCATCCGCGCGAGGTCGCCGCCTGCTTGCCGCGCTGGGTCGAGGTCGACCAGATGACGTCCTGTACGTCGGCAGTGTCGAGATTGTTGCGATCGGCGATCGCGCGCAACACCGTCGCCGCCAGTTCCTGCGGGTGGATGTGGGCGAGCGCGCCCTTGCCGACCTTGCCGATACCGCGCGGCGTGCGGACGGCGTCGATGATGAGTGCTTCTGCCATGGTTTTCTCTTGATCGAGGAGATGCGGATAAAGTTGATCGAATGATTAACTTTGCGGCTGGCGCTCAATGGGATGCGTTGAGCCAGATGCCGGAAGGATCGAGTTCGTAGCGTTCTTGGTATACGCCCGGGATCGCGCGAGGCGGCGAGTTCTCCAGCAATCCGCGGCCCGGACGGCCCTCGAAATCGAAGCTGGCCAGCGCATGGACGCAGAATTTGCCGTGAAGGAACGGATAGATGCTTTCGGGTCCCGAAGTCGTGCCGGTAAACCGGAACAGGCGGCCATCCTCGTCCTTCACGCGAAAGTCGCAGGCGCTGGGCGTCATCCAGTCGTCACGGATGCCGAAACCGGTTTCGTAATCGTCGGTCAGCTTGCGGAGCTTACCGTCGACGGCGACGTAGCCGAGCAGATGCTTGCTCCCGCCATCGAGGCTCATGACTGGAAAGGCTTGGACGAACGTCTCGGGATCGAATGCGGCGAAAATCCACTTGGAGGCCGGAAAGTGATTTTTCCGTTCGCCCCAGCTATGATCCATATAGCCATAGGCATCGACGTCGACGCGGCCGCCATCGGTTTCGATAAAGCCGGTGGCGTGGCCGATCGCGTTGTAATGACCGGCCGCGAAACTCGCACCTTTGACCGCCGAATGGATCATGATCGGCCAGAAGAACGGCCGCCAGGTCACTTCCATGCGATAGTTGGGGCGATCGACGCTGAGGCGATATTCCTCCATCGGGCGGATCGTCTCGAAGCGGAGTTCTGCGACGACCGTATTGTTTACGTCGCCCGCGGGCATTGGCTGTCCGGGGCGGAATTGCTTGTCGTCGAGCACCAGCGTCTGCGCCGAAGTCCAGTAATAGGCGTTGCCGTGTCCGAGATGGGGATGGCGGCCGATCCGGTAGTAGCCGATCACGCCGTTTTTCGCGTCGCACATCATGAAGAACGCGCTTTCCTGCCACCATTGCTGATCGGTCGATACGTGATTGGCATGGTCGCCGATCAGAGCCGGCTCGAACGCGCTGCTCATATGAAGACGCATGGAAACTCCAGCATGGGCTGTTGCGCGCAAGATCGCGCGCCGCATGTTTTGCATACGGCACCGCTTGCGGGTATTGCAAGCTAACTAATCGTTCGACTAACATTTTTGGCGGGCAGGGGTGGGCCTGTTTCGCAAGGGAGAGTGGCGGCGATGCAATATGATCTGATCGGCCGGACAGGCGTCATGGTGTCGCGCATGTCGCTGGGGGCCTGGACATTCACCGATAACGATCAATCGATGCCGCATGTCTCGAAAGTCGATCCGGCGTTGGCCGACCGGCTGGTCGGCGAAGCGATCGACGCCGGGATCAATTTCTTCGATACCGCAGATCGCTACGCCAATGGTGATTCGGAGATTGTCCTCGGCCGAACGCTGAAGGCGCGGCGCAACGACGCGTTGATCGCGACCAAGGTGGGCATCCGCAATGGCAGTGCCCTGACGGCCACCGGCCTATCGCGACGGCACATTCGCATGGCGCTCGAAGCCAGCCTGAAGCGGCTGGGAACCGATTGGATCGACTTCTACATCGTCCACCGCGACGACCCCTTCACACCGATCGAAGAGACGCTGGCTGCGCTCGACGAAGTCGTCCGCGCAGGCCTCGTACGCTATATCGGATTTTCGAACTGGCCGGCCTGGAAAGCTGCCGCGGCAATCACCCTGCAACGGGCCAATGGGCTCGCCGAATTCTGCCACGGCCAGGTCCATTACTCGCTGGTCAGCCGCGACGTCGAATATGATTATCTACCGATGGCGCGCCACTTCGGCATCGGCACGACGGTTTGGAGCCCGCTGGCGATGGGCTTCCTGAGCGGCAAGACCTCGAGCAGCCAAGGGGGCGAGCCGCCGCGGCACGAAATCCACAATTTCATTCCGTTCGCGGAGGATATCGGCGCCGCGACGATCGCCAGCCTGCGTGCCATCGCCGATTCCCGCGGCGTGTCGCCGTCGCAGGTCAGCCTGGCATGGCTGCTGGCAAAGCAGGTCAGCTCGGTGATCCTCGGCGTTACCAAGCAAGCTCATTTGCACGATAGCCTGAAGGCGATCGATCTCACGCTGACGCCGGGCGAACTCGCCGAACTCGACCGGGTGAGCGCGATCCGGCCTCCCTATCCGTTGTGGCACAACCTCAAGGTCGGAGATCCGCCGGCCAGCAAGGCGATGGCCCACCGCGCCGGCCGCTGAGGCGAGGAAATGCCGCTGGCGATGGCCGCCGGCGGCGCGATGTCCGGCAATGATCAGCTCAACTGTGCTTCGAGATTGTCGTGGAACAGCCGAATCGTCTGCTCGAGGCCGCCGAGCAGGATATGGCTGACCGCACCCGTTTCGAGTCCCTGCTGGCCAAGCGCGGCGGCGCGGAAATCCTCGCCGTCGAACACCTGGTCGATCAGGTCGAACGATCGCTGGTAATGGCTTTCCCGCTCGGGCGTTTCGGCCGGCCCGTCAGTCAACATGATCAGTTCGACGCTGGATTTGCCGGTCGCCCGGGGGACCATGAACATCAGGCTGACATAGGTCGGACTGGTGATCAGAATCCCGTTTGGGAAGAGCTGATAGGCAATCACGGTCTTGTTGCGGACGGAACCGTAGGTCGTGCCGACCTGCTGATCGAAATTGCCGCGCGCCGTCATCATACGGATGTGCGGGCCGACCGGCTGGAACATCATCGGCGTTTCGGTGAAGAACTTGCCCGCCGATTGTGCGTGCAGCCGCGTGACGTGATAACCCTCCAGGAACGCGTCCACGATCAGCTTCCAATTGGCTTGCACCTCGTACGTCTTCGACGCGAAAATGTGCATCCGGTCCAGGCCGATGCCGGCCAGGTCGCGGGCCAATGGCCCCGTGACGGTCGAGAAGTCGTAGATACGATGCTGATCGAGCCCGACCCAGATCAACCCGCCGGCCTCGGCGCTGGGCAGCTCGATCAAATTATGCGCCGCGCGATCGAAGTCGGTGAAGCTGTTCTGCCGCGGTACGCCGACGAGCTCGCCGTTCAACGCATAGGCCCAGGCGTGATACGGGCAGACGAGGCGCGGGGCGCTGGTCGGTTCGCGCTCTTCGCACAGCAGGGTGCCGCGGTGGCGGCAGACGTTGAGAAACGCTCGTGCGACGCCGTCCTTGGCGCGGGTCACGATGATCGGCTGGCCGTAAAGGTCGCGGCGCGCGACCATCCCCGACTTGATCAACGCCGAGGCAGCGATCGGAACCGGGCAGTTCTGGAATATCTCATCCCATTCGCGGTCGAAACGGTGCGAATCGATATAGGCGCTGGCGTGGACGCCGGATCGGTCCGTCGGAAACTCGGGCTTGTTCGGGTCCGGCAGCTCGCGCAGCATCGCGACCTGATCTTCCGTCAGCACACATTCGCCCAGATCGCTCACCGGCCCCTCCTTCTCATGTTTGCGACGCGCCTAATTAACAATGATACAAAAACTGTATCATGACAAGTTCGGGCTTGGCAATGCCCTCTTGGCTTGATCTCTCCACGCACATCGCCAAGAACGATGCGCGCCGTGACCAGCGGCGGAGGGATATTGGAGACGGCATGGCGGCGCGCAAAGCAGGGGACCGGGCCAAATCCGACGATCTGCCGACCATGGATCGCATTGTCGCCGCCGCCTATCGGTGTTTCGACAAGTTCGGCATCCGCAAGACGACGATTGACGACGTGGCCGGCGCATCGGGGCTCTCGCGGCCGACCATCTATCGCTATTTCGCCGGCAAGGACGATATCGTGCGCCACATCTGCGCGCTCGAAATCCGCAAGGTGAACGACGAGTTGCGCCGCCGGATCTCGCGCGCTGGCAGCTATGTCGACCTGCTAACCGAAAGCCTGCTGCTAACCACGCGGATCGCGGCCGGGAACGAATTCATTCGCATCCTCATCGAGACGTCGGACATCACGTCGCGCGGCGCCCATCCTGATTCGGCGGACTATCCGGAGGTGCGTTCGGTCTGGCACAGCCTGCTGCAGCAGGGGATCAGGTCGGGCGAACTGGCCGACGATCTGTCGAAGGAGGACATCGCGGCCTGGTTGGCGCTGTCCGAGACGATGCTGCTGATGAAGGTCGACGCGGTCGCCTATACCGATGCCCAGTTGCGCGCCTTTATCAAGCGCTTCGTCGTGGCGCCAATCGTCGCCGATCCGGCCGTGATCTGCGGGCAGCGGGCGAAACCGGGAAAGCGGGCGTCCGACTAGCATAAGGGCGCGGAAGTCCCGTTGGACGCAGCGGCGACTCTCGCCGCCCGTCACTGTGTCACTTGGTCACTTGACACAGGACAAATGACACTTCACGATAATTGTAAATCGACCGAAGATCGATCGACCCGAGATTCGCCAGGAGGGGTTGCGTGCCGACCATCGAGATCCCCAACCATGTTCCGGCCGAACGGGTCTTCGATGTCGATCTGTTCGACGATGCGTTGACGACCGATGCGCACACCCGGCTCGCCGAATTCCGGGGTTGCTATCCGGATGTGTTCTACACGCCGCGCAATGGCGGGCACTGGATCGTGCAGCGCCAGGACCTGATCAACGCGGTGGTCAGCAGGACCGACCAATTTTCCTCTCGCCAGCAGCAATTGCCGCCGATCGAACCGGCGATCGAGCTGTTCCCGCTCACGCTGGATCCGCCCGAAAGCATTCCGTACCGGCTTGCTCTCATGCGGCATTTCGGGGCGAAGCATATCAACGCGATGAAGGACGACATCCGCGCGCTGACCATCGACCTGCTCGACCGGATCGATCCGGGCCAGCCGTTCGAATTCGTTCGCGCGCTGGGGGCCGGCCTCCCGGTCACGGTATTCATGAAGCTGATGGGCCTGCCGCTTGAGCAGTTCGACCAGTTCCGCAACCTGGTGATGGAATATTTCTCGCTGATCCCGGACGAGCGGCGCGTCGAATTGTACCTGCAGATCGACGGAATGATGAAGTCGTTGATCGACGAGCGGCGCACCAGCCCGGGTGACGACCTGATGAGCAGGCTGCTCGGCGAGGAGATCAACGGCGCCCCGTTCTCCGATGCGGACATGAACAAGGTCGCGAACCTTCTGTTCATGGCGGGAATGGATACGGTCGCGAACGCGGCGGCGCACATGTTCTATTACCTGTCGAGTCGGGCCGAGGTGCAGCGTGCGCTGGCCGCCGACAGCGATCTCATTCCCAAGTTCGTCGAGGAAAGCCTGCGCATGTACGGCGTGGTCAATACGCCGCGGCAAGTGCGCCGGGATACGGAACTCGACGGCGTCGCGATGAGGCGGGGCGACATGGTCGTCGCGATGCTGACCCTGGCCGGCCGCGACGAACGGATCGTCGACAATCCGGATGCCTTCGATCTGTCCAGGACGTCGCATCCGCACATGACGTTCGGCGGCGGGCCGCATGTCTGCGTCGGCCAGCATCTCGCGCGGCTCGAACTTCGCATCCTGGTAGAGGAGTGGTTCAAACGGTTCGGCGCGTTCCGCGTCGAGCCGGGGTTCGACGTCAAATTCCATCCCTGGATCGTCATCCAGTTGGCCAATTTGCGCCTTCAGGTCACCGAGATGGCGTCGGCGGGACGCGAGCTCGAAACGGCCTGATCGCGTCTATATTTACACTTGGAGCTGGGATGACCATGGCATCGTCCGTCGCAAATGAGCGCGTGATTCCGACGCTGGATAGCCTGACGCCGGGGCAGATCAACGCCATTCGCCGTATTCCGCCGCACGAGGCCGCCAAGCCGACGCCGGCGAACGTAACGCGTCCCACCTCGATCTTCTTCAGCGAGGAGCGCTACGCACAGGAGCAGGCGCGGATTTTCCGCCGGTTGCCGGTGCCGGTCATGCTGTCGGCGGCGTTGGCGCCCGGCGTCGCGATCGCCAATGACGCCTATGGCATCTCGCTCATCCTGACGCGCACCAAGAACGGCACCGCGCGCGCTTTCCTCAACACCTGCCAGCACAAGGGTTCAAAGCTTCTCGAGGACGAGCAGCCGCACAAGGTCCCTCGCCTGGTCTGCCCGTTCCACGCCTGGAGCTATGGGCTGGATGGCGAACTGGTCGGTGTCCCGAGACAGGAAATCTTCTCCGATTTCTGCAAGGCGAACTACAAATTGGCGGAGCTACCCTGCCGCGATGCCGGCGGGTTCATCTGGGTCCATCTCGACCGGCATTCGGCAGGCGATTTCTCGACCCTGAACGGCGAGATCGTGGGGGACCTAGAGGCGCTCAACCTCCACCACATGCATGTCTATCACCAGGAAAGCTTCGACCTGAAGGCCAATTGGAAACTGGTGCTCGAGCCATTCATGGAGCCTTACCATGTTCAGCGCCTGCATGCGAAATCGGTCGCACCGCTGTTTGCCGACGTGCCGAGCGTCGTCGACATGCTCGACCACCATATCCGCATCATTACCGGCAAGGTTCAGTTCGAACCGGCGATCCTCGACGTGCCGGGCGAGAACATCCATAAAACGGTGACGCACGCTTACATCGTGTTCCCGAACATCTCGATCATCACCAGCCCCTATTACATCAGCGTGATGATCATCGTGCCGCAGGGCGTCGACCGCTCGCGCGTCGAATATTCGATGCTGACACGCGAAGCGCCGGACAATCCGAAGGCTCATCAACTCTTCGCCGATTCCTTGAGGATCGTGCTGGATGTCTTCGGCAACGAGGATTTCCGCGCGGCGGTTATCTCCCAGGCCGGGCTGGCCGCGGGCGGGCTCGACAAGATGACCTATGGCGGCCTCGAGGACGTGATTCCCAAATATTATGAAGTGTTGGAAGCCGAACTGGGTTGATGAGAGGATTGGCGCGCGCATGCCGAATACGATCGATGGCGTTCTTGACTGGTGGGCGGCGAACCGCGCGGAAGTTGCCGCGGTCAGGTCGGGCGACGACACACTGAACTATGCCGAGTTGCGCCAATGGTCGCTGCACGCCGCGGCGTTTCTCGCGGAGCGGGGGCTGACGGCTGGCGACCGGCTGTGCATCCAGGCGCCGAACAGCTTCGAATATATCGCGGCGATGCTCGGCGCGATCCGGCTCGGAGCCATCGCCGTGCCGATAAACCCGCGCATCCATCCGCGCGAGCGCAACGACCTGATCGGCGATTTCGAGCCCCGACTGCTGATCGTCGACACGGCTGCCGACGCCGGGGCGTTGCCCGAGGATGTGCAGGCCCTGCCGATCGAAGCGATCCGCGCGCTGCGGACGGCAAGCGGCGAGGCCGATCCGCCACGCGGCGTCGATGAGGACGCGATCGTGGGGATCATCTCCACCAGCGGATCGACCAGCCGGCCCAAGGGGGTGATGTATTCGAACCGCACGGTGATCGCCGCCGCCATGCAGATGCTGGTGCAGGAACCCTATTGCGGTGAGGGAGCGCGCGTACTGGTCTATCCGTCGATCAGCACGTCGGCCGGTTTCCTGCCGGTGTTCCAGATCCTAGTGTTCGGCGGCACGATCTATCTCGGCGGGGCGTTCGAGCCGGAGGCGGCGCTCAAGATCATCGAAAGCGAGCGCATCACGATGATGATGTGCTCGACCATCTTCTTCGAACATTGCGCGGCGACCTCGATCTTCCCGTCGACCGACGTGTCGAGCCTGCGCGCGGCACTGACGGGCGGGTCGCCGGTGTCGCGCGAGCTGCAGCGCGTGTGGACCGAAAAAGGTGCGGTGCTGCGGCAGATTTACGGGCAGACCGAATGCAGCGGCTTCGCGACGTTTCAGTCGGCCGAGGACTCGCGCACCTTCCCCGACAAGTGCGGCCGCGGCGGGCCGTTCACGGATATCGCCATCATGCGTGCCGACGGGACCCCTGCGCCCCATGGCGAGCCCGGCGAGATCCTGTTGCGCGGGCCGACGATCATGCGCGGCTACTGGCGCGCGCCCGAAGCGACGGCGGCGGTGCTCAAGGATGACTGGCTGCACACGGGCGATCTCGGCATGCTCGACGAGCGCGGCAATCTAAGCTTCATCGACCGGCTGAAGGACGTGATCAAATCGGGCGGCTATCAGATTTCGGCGACCGAGCTCGAGGCGATCATCAATGAGATTCCGGCGGTGGAATCGGTCGCGGTGATCGCCGTGCCCGACGAGCGGTTCGGCGAGACGCCGATGGCGATCGTCTATGGCCAGGGTAGCGTGACCATCGCCGACGTGCTCGAGCACTGCGGCAACTCGATCGCCCGGTACAAGATCCCGCGCTACGTCGTGATCGAGGACGCGCCGCTGCCGCGGCTGGCGACGGGCAAGGTCGCAAAGGCCGAAATCCGCAACAAGTACAAACATGCGCATGAGATGCTCGATCAAGTGCGCTGACATTTGACAATGTTTGTATCATTGTTCTAGACTTCCGGAATAGGAGACGGGATGTGACGGCGTTGTCGGGTCAGGTTGCCATCGTCACTGGCGCGTCGCGTCAGCGCGGCATCGGCCGGGCGACGGCGCTCAAGCTCGCCTCGCAGGGGGCGGTGGTCGTCGCGGTGGGGCGGCGCCGTGCTGCGGACGGGAGTCCGAGGCATGGCGTGGAAGCGGTGGCCGAAGAAGCGGGCGGCAAGGCGCTCTACTGCGACATCACCGAGCCGGATGAGGTCGAGCGGCTGGTCGATGATGTGCTCGCGGCGTTCGGGCGGATCGATATCCTGGTCAACAATGCCGGGTCATCCGATACCGCCGACCTGAAGCCGATCACGGAGCTCGATGACGCGGTGTGGAGCCGCGGCATGGCGACGAACGTCGAGGGAGCCTATCTGCTGACCAAGTTCGCAATGCGGCCCATGATCGCGCGGAAATCGGGGGCCATCGTCAACGTCGCCTCGCTGGCTGGGCGCCAGGGCATGGCCAATTACGGCGCCTATTGCGCGGCCAAGTTCGCCCTGATCGGACTTACCCAGCAGACGGCGCAGGAGGGTGGGCGGTACAATGTCCGCGTGAATTGCGTGTGCCCCGGCGCGACCGACACCGACATGCTGCAAGGTACGCTGGCACAATCGGCCGAACGCAGGGGCACCGATATTGCGGCGGTACGAGACGGCGTGGCGAAGAACACGGCGCTGCGGCGGATCGGCGCGCCTGAGGAACTCGCCGCGGCGATCGCGTTCTTCGCGGGCCCGGAAGCCAGTTTCATTACCGGTCAGACGCTCAACGTCTGCGGCGGACAGCGGATGGATTGAGCGCGGCGATGAGCGACATCCTTTACAATGTCGAAGGCGGCGTCGCGATGGCGCAGATCAACCGGCCCGAACGACGCAACGCGCTGACCACCGGCACGGCGAGCGAATTGTACGAGGTGCTGCTCAACGCTTCGCACGATTCCGCGGTTCGCGTGCTGGTGCTGCGCGGGGTGGGCAAGGATTTCTGCGCCGGAGCCGATATCGGTGCGGCGGCGAGCAAGGATGCGGGCGGCAAGGAACTGGACCGCGATATGCGGATCTACCAGATTTCCCGATTGCTCCATGAGATGCCCGCAGTGACGATCGCGGCGATCCGCGGCGGTTGCGCCGGCGCCGCGTTCGGCTGGGCGGCGGCGTGCGACCTGCGCATCGCCAGCGACGACGCGCGGATCAACACCGCGTTCCTCGATGTCGGCGTGGCGGGGGACATGGCGGGGCCCTGGTTCCTGTCGCGCCTCGTGGGCACCGGGCGCGCGCGGGAGATGTACCTGCTACCGGGCAAGTGGGATGCGGCAGCGGCCGAGCGGATCGGGCTGGTCAACCGTGCAGTCCCGGCGGACGCGTTCGAGGATGACCTGGCCGCGCTGACGACGCAGCTGGTACGGGCAGCGCCGCTGGCGCTGGCGGCGATGAAATCGAATTTCGTCGAGGCCGAGCGGCTCGGGCTCGACAGCTATCTTGCCCTTGAATCCGAGCGGCACGAGCGGTTGCTCCACTCCGAGGACCGTAAGGAGGCGTTTCGTGCCTTCCTTGAGAAGCGGCCCGGCCGATTCCAGGGCGCCTGAGCGATGATCCCCTATATCCTGGAGACAGTTTGTTGAGCGATACCGGCGACTTCCTCGCCACTGCCGACCAGCCTTTTTGGCGGGCGCTGGCGCAGGGGCGGCTGACGATGCAGCATTGCACCTGCGGTCAATGGCATTGGCCGGCAGTGTGGCGCTGCGGCGAATGCGGCCGATACGACCCGGCCTGGGAGGAGATCGCCTTTGCCGGCACCGTGTTCAGTTGGCAAACGAGCACGCACCGCTTTGGCGGGACCGAGGGGATTGCGGTGCCCTATACGTCGGTGCTGGTCGAAGTGGCCGGAACGGGAGGGCGGCGGCTGCTCGGGCTGCTCGAAGGCGGTGACGGCAGCGACATGGCAATCGGTCAGCCCGTGACCGGACGCATGGAGCCGGTCGAGGTGCGCGGGGAAATGGTCCCCGGCATTCGTTGGCAGGTAGCGGCATGAACGCGGCACGGGGCATGAAGGGCGCGGCGGCCGCGGCGGGGGTCGGTATCCTCCAGTTCAAGCGCGGCATGTCGCCGGTCGGCGAAGGCGGTGCGGTGGTGCGTGCGATCGTCGCAGCGTGCGAGGATGCTGGGCTCGACCCGTCCGAGGTCGATGGGTTCGTCTCCTATGGCGACGATCACAACCAGCCCGACCGATTGATGGGTGACCTGGGCACCAGGGAATTGCGCTTCACCACGGCCGTTTGGGGCGGCGGAGCCGGCGGGTTGCTGGCGGCGTTCGAGCTCGCCGGCATGGCGATTGCCACCGGGCAGGCCGAAGCGGTGGTCGTCTATCGCGCATTGGTCCAAGGGACCAACGGCCGGCTGTCGGCGGCCGTTGCGGCGCACCATCTGTCCAATCACATGGCGACGGCCGGCGTGGTCGCGCCGGCGCATATCTGCGGCCTCCGGGCACAGCGGATGATCGAGGAGCGGCATCTCCCGCAATCGGCGATCGAGGCGCTGGTCCGCGCGGATTATTATCATGCCTCGCGCAATCCGGACGCGGTCGCCTACGGCAATCATTTCACGCTCGACGATTATTACGCGTCGCGCCGCGTTGCTGGGCCGTTCCGGCTATACGATGCCTCGCGCGAGAATGACGGGGCAGGGGCGGTACTGATGGTATCCGCCGAGCGCGCGCGCGACCTCAGGAAAAAACCGGTCTATCTGCTCGCTGCCGCCAGCGGGGCGCACAAGGGCTGGGGCGACACGATCGAGAATGACGACGATTATAGCGCGACGGGTTTCAAATCGATCGCCCGGCGATTGTGGGAGCGTACCGGTCTCGGGCCGCGGGATGTCGATGTCACGCAGCTCTACGAGAATTTCAGCCATCAGGGACTGTCGGCGCTGGTCGATCATGGGTTGACGACATGGGAATCGATGGCCGAGGACGTGGTCTTTGAAAACCTGATCGCGCCGAGCGGGTGGATGCCGGTGAACACCAGCGGCGGCAACCTAGCACAGGGATTCATCCACGGCATCAACGTGGTGATCGAAGGCGTCCGGCAATTGCGCGGCGAATCCGCCAACCCCGTTCCGGATGCGAAAATCTGCCTCGTTACCGGCGGACCGGGGTCGCCGATCAACAGCTCGGCGCTTTTCGCCAATGAGCTGGTGTGACTTTACAATTGACGATCGATGTAAAGAAATTCAGGCTGACGGCATAATCAGGACAAGTGAGCGAGCAGGATGACGGTGACGGCGCAAAATCTCCAGCAAGACGATGAAGCGGCGGACCTGCTCGATTGGATAGCGCGGGCCACGGGCGCGAAAGATCTGGTTGCCGAACGGCCGGCACCGATGGGGCGCTCGCGCGATATCTGGACGATCGAGGGGCGCTATCCGGACGGGGCGCGCCTGTCGTCGGTGGTGCGGCACGAGGTCGGATCGGGGCCGTGGTCGGGTACGACCTTTACCCTCGCACGCGAGGCCAGCGTGCTTCGGTCGCTCCAGCCTACGCCGGTCAAGGTGCCCGCGGTGATCGCGGTATCGGACGACGGCACGCGCATCCTGATCGAACGCCTGGCGGGGACCGCCGAATTCAAGTTCGACGATCCGGCGATGCGCGCGAGCACGATCGACGATTTCTGTCTCAACCTCGCACGGCTGCATCTGGTCGACGAGCGTGACCTGGAGCTCGACCTGCCCCGGCCGGCAAATGTCGCCGAGCACGCGCATCTCGACCTGCGCGACTATGTGCATTCATACGAGAAACTCTGCCCGCGCGCGGCCGGGGTCGACGCCGGTTTCGCCTGGCTGTTCGCCAACGCACCGAAACACGTACAGCGGACATCGTTGCTGCAGGGCGATTGCGGGCCGGGCAATTTCATGCACCAGGACGGCAAGCTGACCGGGCTGATCGATTGGGAGGCCGCGCATTTCGGCGATCCGATGGATGACTTGGCGATGCTGTGGTTCCGCATCTGCTTCATGGGCGGCGGCAACGACCTGGACGACTGGTACCAGCTCTATGCCAAGCATAGCGGGCTCGACGTCGATCTCGATGCGATCGCCTATTACCGCGTCGCGCTGCTGACGCGCTGGGCAATCGCGGTGCTGGTGCGCCAGGGGAACGAGCCGGTGCGCGACGACGCTAAGCGCGAACGCATGCTGTCGCTGATCACCACGGCATTGCGCGATCCGTACAACCGTGAAGGCCGCGCGGATGCGTTGCCGCCGGTCGTGTCGGGCGCGATCCCCACGCATCTTCGGGAGAGTTGAACATGGCCGAACTGGATATGAGCGCGGCCTTTGCGAACGCCGATATCGCCGATCACGGGAACCATGTCCCGGGAGAGGACGATTGGTGGCAGGAAAGCGCATTCTTCAGCCTGTGCGATCCGAAGGCTGGAGTGATCGGCTATTTCCGCCTCGGGCGGCACCCCAATCTGGGCGTGGCCAACAGTTATTACTGGACGACGGCGGAAACGCTTGGACTGGACGACAAGCAGTTCATGCACGGCCAGCCGCTGCCCGACGGCGACGTCAACAACACCACCATCGCGGGACTGACCGCCAGGGCGATCCGGCCGATGCAGGAATATCAGCTCACGGTGAATGGCGACGGCTATCGGCTCGAGGCCAATTGGCAGCCGCATTTCTGGCCGATCATGGTCCATACCGCGGTCAAGGGCGGTGCGGGCATCGCCAACAAAGGCGGTCATTACAATGCGCTGTGCCGCGTCACCGGGTATGTCGAGAAGGACGGCCAGCGGGTGGCGATCGATGCCTACGGTTTTCTCGACCATAGCTGGGGCGTCCGCAAAAACCATTTCCCCGCATCGAAATGGATTCAGGCGTTCGCCGACCCGGAAAACTTCGTCCAGTGCTTTCCGGTGTCGAGCGTCGATGGTGCCGGCCGCTTCCTCATCGGCTATGCCTGCCGCGACGGCAAGCTGCGCCAATTGACCAACGATTTCGAAACCAATTTCACGATGCGGGAGGACTGGATCACGCCCGCGGCGTGCGATGCCCGCTTCGTCGATGAGGATGGCCGGACTTTCCACGTCAAGGGCAAGACCGTGGGACCGGAGAGCGTGTTCCCTTTCCTCCACGGCAAATTCTGTGTGCATGTGCTTGCCGAGTTCGATCTCGACGGCAAGCCGGCGATCGGCATGCTCGAGAACACCAACCCCTGGGCAATCCCGGCAATCTACACCGACCGCTACGGAATCGATGAGCGCAGCATGTGGACGCGGGCGCCAGGCGAGATTGTCGACGGGCCGGGCGCGACGGTCGACGGCTGAACGTAATGGCCGAGGCAGCCGACTATGTCATCGTGGGCGGCGGCAGTGCCGGGATCGTGCTCGCGGCGCGGCTGACCGAGGACCCTGACATCCAGGTCGTGCTGATCGAGGCGGGTGGCGAGGCGACTGCCTGGCAGGTCCAGATTCCCGTCGGCTACGCCGCGATGATGGGCAATCCGAAGTACGATTGGGGCTATATGCACGACCCCGATCCGTCGATCCGCGGGCGATCGCTGATGTGGTCCGCCGGGCGACTGCTCGGCGGGGGCAGTTCGCTCAACGGGCAGGTCTATAATCGCGGCACGCGCGAGGATTATGACCGCTGGGCGGCTGCCGGGGCGACCGGCTGGAACTGGGACGAATGCCTGCCCTATTTCCGCAAGGCCGAGGGTTATGTTGGGCCAAAACTGGACTCGCATGGCACCGACGGACCGCTGACGGTGGCGCCGATGCGCGATACGCATCCGGTGACCGGCCTGTTCGTGAAGGCTTGCGGTCAGGTCGGCATTCCCGCGCTCGACGATTATTGCGGCGGGAGCATGGACGGAGTCTGCGCGACGCTGGCGACCCAGCGGGGCGGTCTGCGCTGCAGCGTCGAAAAGGCCTATCTGCGACCGATCCGCAAGCGATCCAACCTGCGGGTGATGACCGACGCGCAAGTCGACCGGATCATCACGCTCGATCGTCGCGCGGTCGGCGCGCAGGGGCGGCGCAAGGACGGGTCGAGCTTTCAGGTTTCGGCGCGGCGCGAGGTCGTGGTGGCGGCCGGCGCTATCGGGTCGCCCGCGCTGCTGATCCGGTCGGGCATCGGCCCGGTAGCGCAGGTGCGGGCGCTGGGTAGGCCGGTGGTGCTCGATCGCGCGGAGGTCGGGCATCATCTGCAGGAGCATCCCGGCATCGCGATCAACAAGCTGGTCAACGTTCCAACCTACAATAGCCAGACCGGCCCGATCGATGGGGTCAAGGCGCTCGCCAGGTTCGTGACGCAGCGCAAAGGCATGATGACGACGCCGGCGGTACAGGGCGTCGGGCTGGCGCGGACGCTGCCGGATCTCGCCGAGCCCGACGTCCAGCTCCATTTCCTGCCGGTCAATTACAATAACGATCCCAATGTCGAGAATCCCGGCGTCGCGACGATGGCCGAGAAGCGGCCGGGAGTGACGATCATCGCCAATGTCTGCCGCCCCTGGTCGCGCGGGCGGGTCTATCTCGATCCGGGCGGGCCGGGCGGAAAGATCCGCATCGCGCATCAGTTGATCGGCGATCCGCGCGACCAGCAGACCCTGGTCGATAGCTGCAAGCTGATCGAACGGATTTTTGGCGCGGCGGTGTGGCGCCACCTGTTCGTCGGCAATAGCGCGCCCGCCGACGTGCCGGTGAGTGATGCGGGCTGGCTCGACTATGTCCGAGACCGCACGGCGTTGTGTTATCATCCGGTAGGTACGTGCCGTATGGGCAGCGATGCCGCGGCGGTGGTCGACCCGTCGCTGCGCGTGAACGGGATCGACGGACTGCGGGTGGTCGACGCTTCGATCATGCCGCTGCTGCCCGGCGCCAACACCAATGCCACGGCGATCATGATCGGCGAGCGGGCGGCGGACATCATCAGGGGCAACCGGATCGGATGACCGCGTACGACAGATTGTTCATCGGCGGCGAATGGGTCGCACCGGCCGGCAGCAGCGCGCGGATCGAGGTCCGGTCGCCTTATGACGGGTCGCTGACCGGTAGCGTGCCGTCGGCGGTCGAGGAGGATATCGATCGCGCGGTGGCGGCGGCTCGCGAGGCCTTCGACACCGGACCGTGGCCGCACAGTTCGCCGCTCGAGCGGCAGGTGGTGCTGGCCAGGTTTGTCGAACTCTATGCCGCCCGCGCGCAGGAATTCGCCGCGCTGATCACGCGCGAAAATGGGTCGCCGATCCAGTTCACCGCCATGATCGGCGCGGTGGTCGGACTGCAGAGCCAGGCCTATCTGGCGGCCGCGAAGGACTTTGCGTGGGAAACGCGCCAGCCCGCTTTCCCGCAAGGCGAGGTGATTTGTCGCCGCGTACCGGTCGGCGTGGTAGCGGCGGTCGTGCCATGGAACGCGCCGCATCAATCGGCTTTGGTCAAGCTGTTCCCTGCGCTGCTCGCTGGGTGTACCGCCATCCTCAAGGTCGCGCCGGAAACCGCGCTCGATGGGCAGGTGCTAGGCGATCTGTTCATGGAGGCGGGCTTGCCGCGCGGCGTGTTGAGCATCGTCGCGGCGGATCGTGCGGTCAGCGAATATCTCGTTGGTCATCCCGGCGTGGACAAGATCGCCTTCACCGGATCGACCGCCGCGGGACGGCAGATCGCGGCGATCGCCGGCGCGCAGTTGAAGCGCATCAGCCTCGAGCTCGGCGGCAAATCGCCGGCGATCGTGCTGCCCGGCGCGGACCAGCAAGCGGTGATCGGCGCGGTGTGCGCCGGGTCGCTGGCCAATTCCGGGCAGACCTGTGTCGCGCAGACGCGTATCCTGGTGCCGCGCGGCGAGCACCATGCGTTCGCCGCCCGGCTCGCCGCAAAGATCGCGGCGATGCGGATCGGCGATCCGTCCGATCCCGCGACCGACATCGGCCCGTTGGTCTCCGAGCGGCAGCGGCAGCGTGTCGCAGACTATATCGATATCGGCATCGCCGAGAATGCGACGGTGGCGACCGGCGGGCCGGGAATGCCCGATGGCATCGACGGCGGCGCCTTTGTCCGGCCGACCGTCTTCGCCAATGTCGACAATGGCATGCGTATTGCGCGCGAGGAGATTTTCGGTCCCGTGCTGTGCGTCATTCCCTATGACACGGTCGAGGATGCAGTCCGCATCGCCAATGACAGCGCTTACGGGCTGGCCGGCGGCGTGTGGTCGGCCCAGCCGCAGGAGGCGATCGGCGTGGGACGGAGCCTGCGCACCGGCAACGTCTCGATCAATGGCGGCTTTGCCGGCTTCGGCGCACCGTTCGGCGGGTTCAAGCAGAGCGGTGTCGGCCGCGAGTTCGGCGGGGAAGGTATCTCGGCCTATACCGAATGGCAAAGCATCGGCGTTTGACCGCTCTGCCTGGCTGACGTAGCCCCGCTCCCGGGGTTGATTGGAGCGAGAATGTTGCATTCAGAGGGGCGGGTGCTGCCGACGCGGGCGGATGAGGGCGATGCGAACGCCGCGGCGCGCGAGCGCATCGCGGCATCGTCGCGCAATTGCTTCGAACGCTATGGCGTCAGGAAGACGACGATCGACGATATCGCGTCGGACGCGGGTATCTCGCGCGGCAGCGTCTATCGCTATTTCGCGAACAAGGAGGATATCCTGCGATATGTGTCCGCCGGCGAGATCACGCGGGTCAATCGAGAGATCCGCAGCCGCTTGCCGCGGGTGGAGAATTACCAGGAATTGCTGACGGAATCGCTGCTGCTCGCAACGGTGGTCGGGCGCGACAACAAATATGTCCGCATGTTCGTCGAATCGATCGAATACACGGCAAAGAGCGCCGACCCCTCGACGCAGGAATATGTCGAGACCAGCGCCGTGTGGGCGCCGCTGATCGAATCCGCGATGAAGAAGGGCGAGTTCGCCGACGACCTGTCCCGGGGCGATATCGCGAGCTGGCTGATCCTGTCGGAAGCTTTGCTGTTCACCAAGGCGGATTCGCCCAACGTGACCGAGGACGAACTACGCCGGTTCATCCGGCGCTTCGTGGTGATGCCGCTGTTTAACAAGGACCGGCGCGCGGGCTGATCCGCGGAATTGACAATTGACGATATTTGTTCAATCGCTCTTTCAATAGGAGAGGGTGTTTGGACGAGCTGAACTTCACCGGCCGGACCGTGTGCGTCGTCGGCGGATCGAGTGGGATCGGTAACGGTATCGCCCAGGCGTTTCGCGGGCGAGGCGCGACCGTACACGTGACGGGCACGTGCGACGCCGCCGATTATGATGCCGAGCAGGGTAGCGATCTGAGCGGCTTGCACTATGCCCGGCTCGACCTGCTCGATCCCGGTGCCATCGAGGAATTCGCGCCGGCGTTCGACCGTCTCGACATGCTCGTCCTCAGCCAGGGAACGGTGCTCTACGGACGCCAGGAATTCGCCCGCGAGGGCTGGGATCGCGTCATGGCGGTCAATCTCGACAGCGTGATGGCCTGCGCAATGCGGTTCCGGCCGATGCTCGCCGCGAGCCGGGGCAGCCTGATAACCATCGGGTCGATCGTTGCGCTGAACACCAGCCGCGGCAACCCGGCCTATGCCGCGTCCAAGGCGGCGGTGCATCACCTGACCGCGACGCTGGGCGAAGCGTGGGCCGGCGAGGGCATCCGCGTCAACGGCATCGCACCGGGTCTGGTCAGCACCAAGCTGACCGCCGTGACGATGGACCATCCCAGGCGATCCGAAGCGGCCATCGCGAGCATTCCGCTCGGTCGCGCCGGGCAACCGGCGGACATTGCCGGTGTGGCGCTGTTCCTTGCCTCGCCGCTCGCCGCGTTCGTCGTCGGGCAGACGATCGTCGCCGATGGCGGGATGACCCTTAGCTAGCCTTGAGGAACGGCCATGCTTTTCGAATTCGACGCCAAGACCCGCGAGCTGATCGACCGGCTGACCGGGTTCATGGACGCCCATGTCTATCCAGTCGAACAGGAAGTGCACGACTGGACAGGCGATCCTGCCAATCTGTGGCGGCCCTGGCCGGGGATCAGCGATCTGAAGAGCAAAGCGAAGGCGGCGGGACTGTGGAACCTGTTCCTGCCACACGAATATGGCGCCTTCAGCCCGGGTCTGAGCAATCTGCAATATGCGCCGCTCGCCGAGATCATGGGCCGCGTGCCATGGTCGTCCGAAGTCTTCAATTGCTCGGCACCCGACACCGGCAACATGGAAGTGCTGGCGCGCTATGGTTCGCCCGGGCAGCAGGAGCGCTGGTTGCGTCCGCTGCTCGATGGGGACATCCGCTCCTGCTATGCCATGACCGAGCCGCAAGTGGCGTCGTCGGATGCGACCAATCTCGAAACGACGATCGTCGCGGATGGCGACGATTATGTCGTCAATGGCCGCAAATGGTGGATTTCGGGTTTCATGGACCCGCGCGCGACCGTGCTGCTGGTGATGGGCAAGACGGTGATGGACGCGCCGCGCCACCAGCAGCATTCGACGATCATCGTGCCCAGGGACACACCGGGCATCAGCGTGGTGCGCACGACGAATGTGCTTGGCCGCAACCACTCGCCGGGGGGCGAGGCCGAACTGCTGTTCGACAACGTGCGCGTGCCGGCCGGTAATCTGATCCTCGGCGAAGGACGTGGGTTCGAGATCGCGCAGGGACGGCTGGGTCCCGGTCGTATCCATCATTGCATGCGGTCGATCGGCCAGGCGCAGCGGGCGCTGGAATATATGTGCCACCGCGTCGACGGCCGGGTCGCTTTCGGCCACAAGCTCGGCGAACAGAGCAGCATCCGCCAGGATGTCGCCAAATCGTTCTGCGAGATCGAGCAGGCGCGATTGCTGACGTTGAAGGCGGCCGATTTCATGGATCGCTACGGCAACAAGGTGGCGCGCGACATGATCGCCGCGATCAAGGTCGTAGCGCCGCAAATGGCGCAGAACGTGCTGGACCGGGCGATGCAGGCTCACGGCGCCATGGGCCTGTGCGACGATACGCCGATTGCCTATGCCTTCGCCGTCAACCGCTTCCTCCGGATAGCCGACGGCCCCGATGAAGTGCACATGGCGCAACTCGGCCGGCTGAAGATTGCCGAATATGCGAGCGCGGCGTGCTGACGGATGGGTGGCGGCCGCTGGTCGACGAGACCAGACTGGCGCGCTGGATGGATGCGCGCGGGCTGGGAAGCGGCCCCCTGTCGGATTTTCGGCTGTTGGGCGGCGGCACGCAGAACCTGCTTCTGCGCTTTTGCCGGGAGAATGCCGCCTACGTCCTGCGCCGTCCCTCGCACCATCCACGTCCCGAAGCCAATGAGACGATGCGGCGCGAAGCGCGCCTGCTTGCCGCGCTGAAGGACCAGCCGGTGCCGCATCCGGCGCTGATTGCCGCATGCGACGATCCGGATATAGTCGGGGCGGCATTCTACCTGATGGAACCGGTCGATGGCGTGAACGTCGCGGTCGATCCGGCGCCGATCCATTGCCGGCCTGACGTCCAGCACGCGATGGGCCTGGCAATGGTCGATGCGATCGCCGTGCTCGGGGAGCTCGATCACCGCGGGCTCGGCCTCGGCACGTTCGGCAGGCCCGAAAGGTATCTCGAACGTCAGACGTCGCGCTGGACGCGGCAATTGGAAAGCTACGCGTCGTTTGCGGGGTGGCCGGGTACGGCGTCGTTGCCGGGCCTCGGCGATATCGCCGCCTGGCTTGCCGAGCGTCGTCCGCAAAGCTTTCGTCCGGGCATCATCCATGGCGATTATCACATCGCCAATATTCTGTTCGAGCCCGATCGCGCCAACGTTGCCGCGATCGTCGACTGGGAACTGAGCACGATCGGCGATCCGCTGATCGACCTCGGCTGGATGCTTGCGACATGGGCAGGCGACGATGGTGCGCGACCAGTGGTCAGGGTTGAGCCATGGGTTGGTTATCCGACACCGGCGGAATTGATCGACCGCTATGCGGCGCAGTCGTCACGGTCGGTTGCGGCGATCGACTGGTACGTGGTCCTTGCATGTTACAAGCTCGGCATCATTCTCGAAGGCACGTTCGCTCGCGCCTGTGCGGGGTTGGCGGACCGCCAGACCGGTGAAGAACTGCACGCATTTGCCATCGCGCTGTTCTCGCGTGCGCTCGAACGGATGCACCGATGACGGGTTCCGACACCGGGTTCTTGCCGCGGCCATCACGGTCGCCGCCGCGATCGGGAGGTGGGTTGGCGTGACGAGCGTTTCGGATGCCGTTTCAAGGCGAATGTCGGTCCGGGCCTTCCTGCCGGACTGCCCGCCCCCCGATGTGATCAAGGATCTGGTCCGGCGCGCCGCCCGCGCCCCCTCGGGCGGCAACCTCCAGCCATGGCATGTCGAGGTTCTCACGGGGGAACCGCTTGTCGGGCTTCTGGAGACCGTGAGGCGTCGGGCCCCGGATCCGCTGCCCGGCTACACCGTCTACCCTAACAAACTCTGGGAACCTTATCGCAGTCGCCGCTTCGAAAATGCCGAGGCGCTATATTCGACCTTGTCCATCGCCCGAGAGGACAAGGCGGCACGGTTGGGGCAACTGGCGCGCAACGCCGAATTGTTCGGCGCGCCGGTGGGCGTTTTCCTGTTCATCGACCGCAGGATGGGTCCTCCGCAATGGGCGGATATTGGCATGTACCTGCAGACGCTGATGCTGCTCGCCGTGGAAAAAGGAATAGACACCTGTCCCCAGGAATTCTGGAGTCTTTACGCGTATAGCGTCGAGCGTTTTCTCGACATGCCCGAGCAATTGATGCTCTTTTGCGGGCTCGCCCTCGGCTATCGCGACCGGGATGCTCCGATCAACACGCTGGCCACCAGTCGAGCGCCCACCGACGAATGGCTGCGATTGCGCGGGTTCTGAATAGCCGCCGCGCGGTTCCGGCGGCCTGCTGAAACAAGGTAGCGAACATGAAATCTGTTCAGGCGGAAAAGCTCGATTCGGTCGATGACTATCGGATGGTCGAGATCGACATCCCGGCCGTGGCCAGTGGCGACGTCCTGGTTCAGGTCGCCACCTGCGGCATGGGCTATGTCGATGCGCTGATCGCGCTCGGCCGCTATCAGGTCAAGCCGCCTTTGCCGTTTGTGCCTGGCCAGGAGATTGGTGGGACCGTCGTAGCAACAGGCGAGGGGGTGCAGACCGTCCGACACGGCGATCGAGTGATGGCCTTCGGCTTCGGCGGCGGTCTGGCCGAATACGTCGCCGCAAAGGAGAACATGGTCGCGCGCATTCCCGATGCCATGACGATGGAGGAAGCTGCGATCTTCCGGACCAATTACCTGACAGCCTTGCACGGCCTGGTCGACCGGGCCGCGATCGCCGCCGGCGAGTGCATGCTCGTCTTCGGCTCGGCCGGCGGTGTGGGGACTGCCGCGATCCAGATCGGGCGCATCCTGGGCGCCGAGATCATCGCCGCGGCATCGACCGAGACGAAACGCGCCTTCGCGTTGGCAAATGGCGCTCAGCAGACCATCGACACGGAGCCGGACGGGTGGCGGGACAGACTGAAGGCGCTGTGCGACCGCCAAGGGCCCACGGTGGTATTCGACCCCGTCTGTGGGCCCCTCTTCGAGCCGGCGTTCCGCGCGCAGGCCTGGGGTGGTCGCCATTTGGTCGTTGGGTTTGCCGGCGGCCTGATTCCAAGGCTTCCCGTCAATCTGTCGCTGATGAAAGGCGCCGCGCTGGTTGGGGTCGATGTGCGTCAGTTTCAATTGTTCGAGCCCGGACGGACGCGAGGCCATCTCATTCGCTTGCTTGAATGGGTCGAGGAAGGGCGCCTGTCGCCGCCGGTAGGAAAGATCTTTCCGTTTGGCGATTATGCCGCGGCAATGACTCACGGGCTGTCGGGGACCGGCTCAGGCAAGGCAGTGGTTCGTATTTCGGACGATCTCTAGACTGTGCTGCCGGGGACAAGGCTTGCTTATTCAAAATGAGAGTCCAAAGCCGATTCTGGTCGGACAGGCCCATTGCATCGAGCCCTATCCTATTCCACTTTTAATGACCATCGAGTACAACCAGAATTTATTAGACCGTGTAATCCGTGTCGGTCAGGTCGTGCATCGACCCCGGCCCGTACAGCAATTTCCATTTAGATGCCGGTTATCAAGAGTGCGATATCCGCCTAGATCACGGAAGTTCCGGCCGCCCTTGAAGTGGCACGAAGCGATGAGGTGTCCGAGGCACGGCGGCTGCGGACGCTCGAGGAGGAGAATGTCCGGCTGAAGAAGCTGCTGGCCGAAGCGATGCTCGACAACGTGGTGCTGAAGGATCTTGCATCAAAAAAATGGTGACGCCCGGCGCTAAGCGGGAAGCCGTCGCCCATGCTCGTGAACTTCACGGGCTGAGCGAGCGTCGGGCGTGCGATCTGGTCGGGGTGAGCAGGCGAGTGATCCGATATCGATCGTCGCGGCCGGACGATGGTCCATTGCGGCAACGGTTGCGCGAGCTGGCGGCGGAGCGCCGCCGGTTCGGCTATCGGCGCCTCGGTTATCTGCTGGCGCGTGAGGTCATGAGGCCAACCACAAGAAGCTGCTGCGGATATATCGCGAGGAGAACCTGCGGGTCCGCCGTCGCGGTGGCTGCAAGCGGGCCTTGGGCACGCGGGCGCCGATGGTACTGCCGGATGGGCCAAACCAGCGCTGGTCGCTGGACTTCGTCTCTGACACCTTGACGTGCAGTCGGCGGTTCCGCATCCTGTGCGTGGTGGACGACTACTCGCGGGAATGCCTGGCGCTGGTGGCCGACACGTCGCTCTCGGGCGTACGGGTCGCTCGGGAATTGACACGGCTGATCGGGATGCTCGGCAAGCCGCATACGGTGGTCAGCGACAATGGCACCGAACTGACCTCGTCAGCCATCCTGCGCTGGTCGCAGGAGCGGCGGGTTGAGTGGCACTATATCGCGCCAGGCAAGCCGATGCAGAACGGCTTCGTCGAGAGCTTCAATGGTCGCCTGCGCGACGAATGCCTCAACGAGACCTTGTTCACCTCGCTGGCCCACGCCCGGTTCGTGCTCGATGCCTGGCGGCACAATTACAACCACGTCAGACCACACTCGAAACTGGGCGGGAAGACCCCGCCGAGATCGCCGGCCAAACACCATGAAGGAGCTGGACTCTACCTCTGAATGGTAACAATCAGGGGAGCACGTCAGCCAGTATGGCCTCCACCTCAACACGCAGCGCCTTCGCGATCGCATCGGGAGTCCATTCCGGCTCAAGCGCATCTGGCGTTTCGCGACCGCAAAATCCCCTCGCGTCGGTTTGCGAAGCCCCGCCAATGGGGTGGGGACCGGCAATCCGAAGAAGGTATCAAACGCGTGATCGATCCAATCCCGTCCGCGCGGCTGCAAATCGAGCTTGAACACGAACCAGCGTAGCGCGGTCGGGCCCAGCCTATGCGCGAGGTTGGTGGCGGCGATGACCGAGCGTCGGCGTTCATTTGATACCGGAGACTGCCCCGCATACCTTTAAGTCAATCGACGGATTCTGCATTGACATGCAGAATCGATGCGCTACCTTGAAAACTGCACCATAGGATAAAAATGGGTGGGGTGACCCAGATTCCGCGGTGACATGGGAGAGGGAGCGGAAGCCGTGAAAAAGCAGTTCACCAGCATCTTGTTATCCGGCGCCAGCGCCGTATGGCTCGCGTCGCCTTCGCCAGCCGTCGCGCAAGTTGATGCGCCAAAGCCCGCGGTTGCGAATTCCGCCAACGCGCAGGCTTCGGCGGCGAACGATGCCTCTGGCGCGAACGATCAATCGGAGGTCGTCGTTACCGGTTCGCGCATTGTGCGCGACGGTTATACGGCGCCGACTCCGGTCACCGTCGCGACCACCGAGGAACTTGCGAAAACCACGCCTTCCAGCGTTCCGGACGCCCTGAACAAGCTTCCGCAATTCTCGAACTCGCTGAGCCCGTCCAAGTCCGCAAATAACTTCTCGAATCTGCCGATCCACGGGAACGTGCTCAATCTGCGGGGGCTCGGCACGCCGAGCAACAATCCCAAAGGGCCGTTGCGCACGCTGATTCTGTTCGATGGCATCCGCGTTTCGCCGACGGAATATGTCGGCACGGTCGACACCAATGTGCTGCCCGAACTGCTCATGCAACGTGTCGACGTGGTCACCGGCGGCGCTTCGGCGCAATGGGGATCGGATGCGGTCGCGGGGGTGGTCAATTTCGTTCTCGACAAGAAATTCACGGGCTTCAAGGGAGTTGCTCAAGCCGGAACTTCGCAACGCGGCGACAACGGTAATCAGCGTCTTGGCGCCGCCTGGGGTTCGGATTTCGCCGGCGGCCGGGGGCATATCGAGCTGAGCGGCGAATACACCAACAATGAAGGCATGCTGCGCCGCGACCGGGATTTCTCCACGAAGGGCTACAATTTCGTCGGGAGCGTGACCAGCACTTGCACGCTGGCGGCAAGCGGTCAGTCACGGACGTGCACCGCCGCTCCGGGCACCGCCGCCAATCCCTATATCGTCCTTCCCGATATCCGTATCTCGGCGCTTGCCGCCAATGGCCGCATCACCGCCGCCAGCAATGCGGGGAACCCGTTTGTCGGGCAGGTCATCAACAACGACGGAAGCACGCGCCCGTTCAACCTGGGTACTGCGGTCGGCACCACGGGCTTCCAGCAAGGCGGCGACGGGTATGCGATCCCGACCGACACCAATGCGATCGCGCCGCTTCGGAATTATTCGGGATTCGGACGTGTCAGCTATGAAGTGACCGACGGCATCACTGCTTTTGCCCAAGGCCTCTACGCGCGCAGCCAGTATCACTATTTCACTCAGGGCAACTCGCTGGTTCCTCCGTCCGAGGCGGCGACGATCTACAAGGGCAACCCTTATCTATCGAGTGCTTTGAACGCGGCTCTGCCGACCGCGAATGATTATTATACCGTCGGCCAGCAGGATGCCGGGCAGCCCAAGCCGATCGCGCGCGAGCAGACCGATTATTGGATGGTGACCGCTGGCCTGGATGGCAAGATTTCCGGCCTGAACTGGCAACTTGCTTATACGCACGGCGATTCCGTGCATAACATGGCGAATAGCGGCCTCTATGATAACAGGAAACTATATGCGGCGCTTGATGTCGTAACCAATCCGGCCAATGGGCAACCGACCTGCCGCGTGTTGCTCGATCCCAATTACGCATCGCAATATGCCGGCTGCCAACCCCTTGACGTGCTGCACGGCGATCCCTCGAAATCGACGCCCGCCGGATACGCTTATGCGACGGGGACGTCGCGATATCGCGCGACGTTCAGGCAGGATTCGGTTACCGCGAATCTCAGTGGCAGCCTGTTCGAATTGCCTGCCGGCCCGGTCGATTTCGCCGTCGGCGCCGAATATCGTCACCAGTCGCTGCTGCTGACCAGCAATGCCGATCCGGCGCTGTTGTCGGGGTCGACGGCGGCCGAAACGGCGGCGCTCCGCGCGCAATATTTCGCGGGCTTGCGCGGTGTGCCTTCGACCGCCCTGTTCTACTGGCTCACGAATGTCGGCTCGGGGGCCGGCAGCCTGGGCGTCAAGGAAGCCTATGGCGAACTCGCGGTGCCGATCCTGAAGGACGTGCCCTTCTTCCGCGAGCTGAGCGCGAACGGCGCGGTGCGCGTCACCGATTATTCGACGTCGGGCACGGTCACCACCTGGAAGGTCGGCGGCACGTGGAGGCCGATCCCGGAAATCCTGCTGCGCGGCACCTATTCGCACGATATCCGCGCGCCCAATCTCTATGAGCTCTATGCCGGCCCGCAGAGCGGCATCGGCATCGTGAACGACGTGCAGAACGCCGCCAAGACCTACGGCAGCGGCGATAACGTCAACGCGAACACGGTGACTTCGGGCAACCCGAATCTGAAGCCGGAGAAGGCGAACACCTATACGTTCGGCGGCGTCTTCTCGCCGGGTTTCCTGCCGGGCTTTTCGGCGGCGATAGATTATTACCACATCAAGGTTTCGGGCCTGATCGACTCCTTGTCGGCTCAGCAGATCCTGACCAACTGCCTGAACGCGGGCGGCTCGGGAGCGCCTGAATGCGCGCTGATCGATCGTGCGTCGCCGACCTCCTTCCCGTCGCTGGTCCGTCTCACGCCGGCGAACATCGCTTTCCTCACGACATCGGGCATCGACTTCGACGTGAGCTATCGCGCGGCGGTCGGTTCGGGCGCGCTGGGCATCCGGCTGTACGCCAACTATCTCGATAAGTTCGACGCCCAGCAATATACGGGCGCGCCGATCTCCCATTATGCGGGCGTCAGCGTCGTCGGCAGCAACCCGCAGGGCTTTCCGCGGTGGCGCGCAAACCTGACGGTCGATTACACCAATGGTCCGCTCGGCATCACCTTCGGCGAGCAATATATCGGCAAGATGCGACTGGATATTCCGGGCGGCAGCACGCCGATCCAGTTCGTCGATCCGAACGTCAAGCCGGTCTGGTATTCCGATCTGACACTGCGTTACACCGTGCCGTCGACGGGTGGAAACTTCGAGTTCTTCACGACCGTCAACAATCTGTTCGACAAGCAGCCGCCGATCATTCCGGGCACCGTTCCGGGCGTGAACCCGCCGACCAATATCGCGCTCTACGATATCGTCGGTCGTGCCTTTACCTTCGGCGCGCGCGTGAAGTTCTGATCGATCGGGCGGTGGGATCATCTGCCGCCCCGATTGCTTTGCAAGGGAATATCGGGGTTCATGTCTGTCTTGCGTTGCAGCATCCGTCGCGCGCTTAACGGTGCCGCGCTCGCGCTACTTATGCAGAACGTGGCGAATGCGGCGACGCCTCCGTCCAATGCCGTTCAGAAGGTTTACGGACTCTCGCCTGAGCAATCCTCGCCGCCTTCCTGGCCACAGGAGCCGCGGCCTCCGGCGAGCGCCCCCAATATCCTCGTCATCCTGACCGATGATGTCGGCTTCGGCGCCAGCAGCACCTTCGGCGGTCCAGTGCCGACGCCGACGTTCGACGCGCTGGCGAAAGACGGGCTTCGCTACAACCGCTTCCATACGACCGCGATATGCTCGCCGACCCGCGCGTCGCTGCTCACCGGCCGCAATCCGCAGGCGGTGGGGGTCGGCTATGTAACCAACTGGGCGACCGGCTATGACGGCTACAACAGCGTCATACCGAAGAGCGCCGGCACGGTTGCCCAGGTGTTGAAGCAGGCCGGCTACAACACTGCCATGTTCGGCAAGGGCCATATCACGCCGGAATGGGAAATGAGCGAGGCCGGGCCGTTCGACCGCTGGCCAACCGGTCTCGGCTTCCAATATTATTACGGTTTCCTCGGGGCCGACACGAGCGCGTTCGAGCCGAGTCTAGTCGAGAACACCCGCCATGTGCAGGCGCCCAGCGATCAGCCGGGATACCATCTCGATCACGATCTGGCCGATCACGCGATCGACTGGATCGCTCGCCAGCACGCCGCCGCCCCCGATCGTCCATGGTTCGTCTATTACGCGTCGGGCGCCGCCCATGCTCCCAATCATGCGCCGAAGGAATGGCTGGAGCGCTTTCGCGGCAAGTTCGACATGGGCTGGGACGCGTTGCGGGCCGAGAATGTGCGCGGCGAGAAAGCCGCAGGTGTGATCCCCGCCGATACCCAGGACGCGCCGCGCCCGAAGACGCTGCCGGCGTGGAACAGCCTCGGTTCCGACCAGAAGCGCCTCTACGCTCGATATATGGAGGCATATGCCGCCTCGCTGGCCTATGCCGACAACCAGATCGGCCGTGTCATTCAAAGCCTCAGGGATAGCGGCCAGATCGACAACACGCTGATCGTCTATATCCAGGGCGACAACGGCAGCAGCGCCGAAGGCAGCTTTGACGGGAAGCTCTACGAGCAATCGGCGTTGAGCGGGGTCAAGGAAAGCCTCGATCGCACCGTCGCGCATATCGACGATATCGGAACGAGGAACGCCTATAATCTTTATCCCGGCGGTTGGGGCTGGGCGCTCAACGCGCCCTTCGCCTGGGCCAAGCGATACGGCTGGCATTTCGGCGGCACCCGCAATGCGATGGTGCTGAGCTGGCCGCACCACATCAAGGATCCCGGCGGGCTGCGCAGTCAGTTCCTGCACGTCAGCGATATCATGCCGACCCTGCTCGACGTGGCCGGCGTCGCCGCGCCCGCGATGCTCGACGGCGTGCCGCAGCAGCCGATCACCGGCATCAGCGCGCGCTACACGTTCGACCAGCCCGCCGCGCCGTCCCGCCGCCGCGAACAGGTGTTCGGGATGTCCGAAAACCTCAGTCTCTACAAGGACGGCTGGGTCGCGGCGACGACGCCGATGGTCACGCCCTGGGAGAAGACGCCGCCGCCCCGCATCCCGGTCGAGCAGCGGCATTGGGAACTCTACGACATCGAGCATGATTTCAGCGAAGCGCACGATATCGCCGCCGCCAATCCCGATCGCCTCGCCCGAATGAAGGCGGAATTCTGGGCCGAGGCCGCGAAGGCCGGCATCCTGCCGATCCACAGCAGCGATGGTGGCCAGAAAGGTCGTCCCGATCTCAATCAGGGGCGACAGGTTTTCACCTATCCCGCGCCGATGACGCAGATTCCGGAATCTGCCGCGCCGCCCACCGTCGGTTCGTCGTTCGAGATAAGCGCGGATGTTGTCGTGGGGGCAAATGGCGGGCAGGGGGTGTTGCTTGCGCAGGGGGGGCGGTTCGGCGGCTACAGCTTCTTCCTGACCGACGGGCATCCGGCGTTCACCTACAATCTGACGCCCGCGCATGTGACCCGTCTCCTCGCGCCCCAGCCGCTGACTTCCGGGCCGCACAAGCTTTCGGCGCGCCTCGGTCTTGACCGTGAAACGCCGAAAAGCGGCGGCGTCCTCATCCTTGCGGTGGACGGTCACGAAGTCGGTCGCGTTCGGGTCGAGCAGACCTTCGCGCAGGTCATATCGCACACCGAGGGGATGGATGTCGGGAGTGATGCGATCAGCCCCGTCGACAGCAGCTACACCACTTCATCCAGCAAGTTTGACGGTGTCCTGCGTCAGTTGGTGGTGACCCTGGGTTCGGGAGCACCAACCGCCTCGCAATGAGTGAGGCTTGCAGCGGGTTGCGAAAGGAGGCCCGGAAATAAATCCGCGAAGAGATCGGGCGCCGTCGCGTCCTCGTTCGAGGGCGCGCAGAGCGCCGCGCGGGCAGCCGTGAGTGCGTCATCCAGAACGGCCTTGAGCGACAGATCGCTCGCGTGCCGGCCAATATTGTCCCATCGCAGCAAGGCGTTCAGAAACATCAGGTTGCAAAGCATTACGCGTGCGCGCGCCAAAGTATCGGAGGTGCCCTCGACCTTGGCGGCCAATCTGGCGACAAGGTCATGGAGGGTCGGCGCGACCCGCTGTGTTTCCCTTGCTACTTCGGTCAGGCTTTCATGCCAGTGGCGCGTTACATATTGAACGAGAAACCCGGCATATGGGTGAGAGCCGTCTTCCGCCGCCAGTGAGACATGGGGGAGGCAGAGGATCTGCAACAATACCGCCGGCGCGGCCGCCACGCCCCGTTCTTCTGCTCGTGCAAGCATTTCCGAGCGAATCGGTTCAAGACATGCGATGCGATGGAAATAGATCGCGTTGAGCAGCGCGGCCTTCGACCCGAAATGATACTGGACGGCATTGTTGTTGCTCGTGCCCGCCGCCGTCGCGATCTCCCGCAGCGAGGTTGCGCCGATCCCCTTCGTGGCGAACAGGCGCTCGGCGTTGAGGAGCAATCTGACCTGTGTCGGAGAAAAAGGCGGGAGAACAGCCGCCGAAGACTGCGTCGATGACATCGAAAGAGCGTCTGTTGCGCGCGCGCCGGGGTGTCAAGGGTGCGGCCCGATGCAGGTTTGGGAGACGTTTCGGGAGACCGCCGGCCGCCCATGCCTCAGAGCAGCGAGTTGAACAGCCGGGCGATATTCTCGGCCACCTTGCGGCCCAGCGGCCGCTTGCGCCACGTCTCCGGTTCCACCACCTCGGATGCGGCGAGATAGCCGCTCTGGATCGATTCCAGCCTCGCGATCGACCCGGCATCGTAGAGCAGCAGGCTCGCCTCTTCGTTGAGCTGGAAGGAGCGCAGGTCGACATTGCTCGAACCGACGATCGCGAGGCGTCCGTCGATCCCGACATTCTTGGCGTGGAGGAGGAAGCCGCGATACAAATGGATACGGACCCCGGCACTCATGAGCCCGTCGTAATAGGAACTCTGCGACAGGTTCACGAGGCGCTGGTCGACGACCGCGGACAGGACGATGTCGATCTTCACCCCGCGCGCCACGGCCGTCCGCAGCGCTCCGAGCACATCCTCGTCCGGGATGAAATAGGGCGTCACGATGACCACGTGCTCGCATGCCTGGTGGATCTGCCAGACGAGGAGCGCCTCGAACCCTTCGATCCGGTAGTCGGCGCCGCTCGGCAGGAGCTGCGCCACCGCATCGCCGGTCGCGGGCGCGACCGTCACGGGCTGATCGGGAAACACCCCGGTCTCAAGGCACCAGTCGCCGCGCACCACCGCTTCCATCGCCGCGACCGCCGGTCCCGTCACCCGCGCGACCAGCTCGTGGTTCACCACGCCCGGCCGAAAATCCTTCGCGACGAGATTCTGCGAACCGGCGTAGCCGATCGCACCGTCGATCACGAACAGCTTGCGGTGGTTGCGCATGTCGCGGCGCGACCGATCGCGCAGCAGGCGCCAGGGGAGCGCCTCGCGCACATCGACGCCTTGCCCGCGCAGGAGGCGCAATGTCCCCTTGCGCCAGTGATGCGAGCCAACCGGATCGAACATCACCCGCGCTTCGACGCCGCGCTTTATCGCGCGGCCTAGCGCCTGCGCGATCCGCTGCCCGACCCGATCGTCGGCGAAGATATAGACGAGGATATGCACGAACCGTTCGGCGCGATCGATGTCCGCCTCCAGCCGGTCGATGACCTCGTCATAGGCGTCGATCAATTCGACCGTGTTGCCGCTGGTGGCGGGCATGTGGCCGAGGTGTGTGGCGAGATTGGCGATCGGTGCCTGAACATCGAGTTGCGGCTTGTGGCGCGCGAGGCGCTCGGCCGCTTCGGCGAAGAATGGCTGCAATGCCTTGAAACGCTCCGCTCGCCACGCGGGAAAGCGCGGATTTCCGATGAGCAGATACAGCAACAGCCCCGGCACCGGCAGGAAGAAGATCAGCAGGAGCCATGCACGGGTCGCATTGGCCGATCTCCGTTGCGGGACCACGACGAGCGCGCCGATCCGGATCGCCCATTCGAGTGCGTACCAGAGGATTTCGGCCCGGTTCGACATTCTCTATCCTCTAGCGCTTGGGGCTTGGATCGCCTGTCTCAGAATGCCGTCGCGCGATTCCTCGGGGCGGGAAGATCGTCATGGCCGAGGAGCGAAAGCATCTCGCGCTCGACCGTGCGCCTCGAAGTCGAAGAAACCGCAGGCAACGCGCGATCAGCCGCTAGGCGGCCACCACGCGGACGGGGATCGACTTCGCGGCGGGCGTCCCGCTGATCCGATCGTAATAATCGAGCGGCAGCAACGGGTTCAGCTCGGGATAATAGCCCGCGACCGCGCCGCGCGACATTGGATAGTCGATCACCGTGAGCGCCTCGACCCGCCGCCGCACGCCGTCGCGGCTGATCGTCTCCAGCGCGACCTGCGCGCGCGGCGCAATGCCCCGCGCGATCCGGTCCTCCTCGTTCATGAAGAGAACCATGCGATCGTTGTACACGCCGCGATAGCGATCGTTGTAGCTGTAGATCGTGGTGTTGAACTGGTCGTGCGAGCGCACCGTCGCGAGCCGCAGCATGGCGGGGTCGGCGATCGGCTCATTGACGTCGAGCCCGGGCAGAAGGAGGAAATTCGCCTTCCCGTTGGGGGTCGGCCAGACCAGCCGGCGCGGCGGGATGTCGAGGTGGAATCCCCTCGGCTCCTTGATCCGCTCGGAGAAGCCTTCGTAGATTTCGGGATATACCTCGGCGATCTTGTCGCGGATCAGGCCGTAATCGTGGATATAGCTTTCCCACGGAATCCGGCTCTCGGGCAGCGCGGCCATCGCCATGCGGCAGACGATCTCCACCTCGGGCTTGAGATCGGGGCTCGCGGGGGCGAGCACGCCGCGCGAGGCGGTCACGTTCGACATCGAGTCTTCGATCGTGACGAACTGCTCGCCGTGCGACGTCTCGATCCGTTCCGACCGCGCGACCACCGGCAGGATCAGCGCGTCCTTGCCGTGGACGAGGTGGCCGCGATTGAGCTTGGTGGCGATGCCGACGGTCAGCGCCAGCTTGCTCATCGCTTCATAGGACCGCTCGGTGTCGGGGATCGCGCGAACGAAATTGCCGCCCAGTCCGATGAACACCTTCGCGGTGCCCGCGATCATCGCCTCGACCGATTCGACCGTGTGGTGCCCATGCTCGCGTGGCGGCTCGAAGCCGAACACGTCGCGCACCCGATCGAGATATTTCTGGCTCGGCTTCTCGTCGATCCCGACGGTGCGGTCGCCCTGCACGTTCGAATGGCCGCGGATCGGCGAGATGCCCGCGCCGGGCTTGCCGTAATTTCCCCTGAGCAGCAGCAGGCTCGCGACCTGCTGGAGCAATCGCGAGCCGAACTGATGCTGCGTCAGGCCCATGCCGTAGCAGATGATCGTGGCCTTCGAGCGGATGTAGATTTCCGCGCAGCGCCGGATCTGCGCTTCCTCGATCCCCGCATGTTCCACGATGTCGCGCCAGTCGAGCGCCATCACCTCGTCGCGCACCGCTTCCATGCCGGCGGTGTGCTCGGCGAGGAAGGCGTGATCGAGAACGGCCTCGCCCTGCGCCTCGCGCTCGAACATCACCTTCATGATGCCCTTGATGAGGGCGAGATCGCCGCCGATCCTGATATGGACGAATTCGCTGGCGATCGGGGTCGAGCCGAAGGTCGCCATCTGCACGATGTCCTGCGGCTCGGTGAAGCGGATCAGCGCCCGCTCGGGCATCGGATTGACCGCGACGATCGGGACGCCGCGTTTGCGCGCCTCGACGAGGTTGGTCATCATGCGCGGCGAGTTGGTGCCGGTATTCTGGCCGATGACGAAGATCGCCTCGGCATGTTCGAAATCCTCGAGCACCACCGTGCCCTTGCCCACCCCGATCGCGGGCGGCAGGCCGCGGCTGGTCGGCTCGTGGCACATGTTCGAGCAATCGGGGAAGTTGTTGGTGCCGAACTGGCGCACCATGATCGAATAGAGGAACGCGGCCTCGTTGGGGGTGCGGCCCGAGGTGTAGAATTCGGCCTCGTCCGGGCTTTCCAGCGCGCGCAGATGCTTGCCGATCAGCGCGAATGCCGCATCCCAGCCGATCGGGACATAGCGGTCGCTCGCCGCATCATATCGCATCGGCTCGGTGAGGCGCCCCTGCATCTCCAGCCAATAGTCCGACTTCTCCATCAGCTCGGTGACGGTGTGCTGGGCGAAGAAATCGCGCGTGACGCGGAACTTCGTCGCCTCGTGCGCCAGCGCCTTCGCGCCGTTTTCGCAGAATTCGAGCGTCTTCTTGCAATCGGCATCCGGAAAGGCGCAGCTCGGGCATTTGAACCCGCCCGGCTGGTTCATCGACAGCAGCGCGCGCGATCCCTTGGTGACGACGCTCTGCTCGAGCAGGACCTTCGCCGTCGCGGCGGCGGCGCCCCAGCCTCCCGCAGGATGGTCATAGGGTTTGAAGCGGGGGGCGTCCTCGGCCATAATGACGCATTCCAAGATGCCTGTGATCCCTGCACCATAGAACCGTTCGGGCGGAATTTTCCATCACCAATGATGCCTCGCGCGATGCGAAGGCGCCCGATCGGCGACGGATCGCATTTGACCGGGCCGTAACGAAAGCTCTTGAAAAAACGGCGGCGATGGCGGCCTAACGCGAGGTGACCTTGTCCCCCGCACGGAGCGATATTTGTGCCGACCCCCGAAAGCCAGCCCGTCACCGCCCGGCTCTCCCGATCCGCCATCTTCCTCGTGGCGACGATCGACGGGGACAAGGACAGCGTCGGCGTCATTCGCGGCTTTCTGGCCGATCTTTCGGGCATCGTCCGCGCGGTCGGGTTTCGCGATCTGGACGGTGGCCTGACCTGCGTGACGGGGATCGGATCGGCGGCGTGGGACCGGCTGTTCGGCGCGCCGCGCCCGAAGGAGCTTCACGCCTTTCGCGAGATCGACGGCGTGCATCACGCGCCATCGACGCCGGGCGACCTGCTGTTCCATATCCGCGCGCAGCAGATGGACCAGTGTTTCGAGCTGGCCGCGCAGATCATGGTACGGATCGGATCGGTCGTGACGATCGTCGACGAGACGCACGGCTTCAAATATTTCGATGATCGCGATCTGCTCGGCTTCGTCGACGGCACCGAGAATCCGGTCGGGCAGGAATGTATCGACGCGGCGGTCGTCGGCGAAGAGGATCCCGATTTCGCGGGCGGCAGCTATGTGATCGTCCAGAAATACCTGCATGACCTGCCGAAATGGGAAAAGGTGCCGGTCGAGCAGCAGGAGGGGATCATCGGCCGCAAGAAGCTGTCCGATATCGAGATAATGGATGATCTCAAACTGCCCTATGCGCACAACGTGTTGAACGTCATTCAGGACGAAGACGGCAATCAGCTCGACATCGTGCGTGACAACATGCCGTTCGGCACGATCGGCAAGGGGGAATACGGAACCTATTTCATCGGCTATGCGCGCTCGCCGAGCCGCACCGAGCGGATGCTCGACAATATGTTCATCGGCAATCCGCCGGGGAACTACGACCGCATCCTGGATTTCAGCCGCGCCGTCACCGGCTCGCTCTTCTTCATCCCGACCTCGACGTTCCTGGACGACGTGACGCCCGGTGCGCCGCCTGCCGCCGGATCGTCGGGAGACCGGGCCGGGGAAGACGATGCGACCGGCGATGCGCCTGTGTCGCCGACTCCCGGCTCACTGAATATCGGATCGCTGAAGTAGGAGGACTGGACATGAACAACCTGCATCGGGAACTGGCTCCGATCTCGGCGGCCGCATGGGACCAGATCGAGGATGAGGCGAAGCGGACGCTCAAACGCTATCTTGCCGCGCGCAAGGTCGTGGATGTGATCGGCCCCAGGGGATTCGACCTGTCGGCGGTCGGCACCGGCCATACCAGGGCGGTCGCGCCGCTTTGCGACGGCCTGCAGGTCGTCCAGCGCGAGACGACCCCGGTCGTCGAACTGTGCGTGCCGTTCAAGCTCACCCGCAAGGCGATCGACGATGTCGAGCGCGGTTCGAACGATTCCGACTGGCAGCCGCTCAAGGATGCCGCGCGCACGATCGCCTTCGCCGAGGATCATGTCGTGTTCGAGGGCTACGGACAGGTCGGCATCAACGGCATCCGCCAGGTTACCAGCAACGCCAGGCTCACCTTGCCGGGCGATGTCCGCGCCTATCCGGCGGTGATCGAGCAGGCGGTCAATGCGCTGCGCCTCGCCGGGGTCAACGGCCCCTATGCGCTGGTGCTCGGCGCCGATTCCTATAGCGATATCACCGGCGAGAGCGATGACGGCTATCCCGTGCTCAAGCATATCGAGAAGCTGGTCGACCGGGAGGTTATCTGGTGCCCGGCGATCAAGGGCGGCGTGGTCGTCACCACGCGGGGCGGCGACTTCGACCTCACCATCGGGCTGGACCTGTCGATCGGCTATCGCGGCCACACCGCCGATGACGTCGAACTCTATATCCTGGAGACGCTGACCTATCAGACGCAGACGTCCGAGGCATCGGTGATCCTCGACCTGCCCGCGGCCGGCCAGGCGAGGTGAGCGCGATCTTGCGGAATCGCGATCGGGGGAGCCTCTGAAAGTCGATCCATGCCACGCCTGTCGGGCGGCGAACCAAGCCGCGCGGCTTTCCGGTGGGAGAAGGGATCGGCCCTGAAGCGCCTATCGCTTGCGCGCCAGCGTCATGCCGTTCGAGAAATGCAGCAGCACCATGTCGATGGCGTCGCAGCCGTGGATGTGCATGTTTTCCGGGTGGCCGTCGCGTGCCATGTCGACGATCGCCGGATGATCGCCTTCCTGCGGGCCGGTGGCCACCCGGCCGAAAGCCAGCGTATCGTCGACGACGATCAGGCCGCCCGGGCGCACCAGTTGCAGGCATTTGTTGAAATGATCGATGCCGTCGTTCTTGTCGGCGTCGATGAAGGCGAGATCGAACGTGCCGGCCTTGCCCTGCGCGATCAGCGAATAGAGGCTGGCGTTGGCGTCGCCGATCATCGTGTCGATCCGGTCTTCCATGCCGCCCGCCTTCCAGAATGTCCGCGCGGTGTTCACATAGTCTTCGGAAATGTCGAGGGTGGTGATCCGTCCGCCCGCCGGCAGCACCATGGCCATGGCCAGCGTGGAATAGCCGGTGAAGGTGCCGATCTCGAGGATGTTCCGGGCGCCCATGATTTGCGCCAGGATTTGCAGCAGGGCGGCCTGCTCGGGCGAAAGCTGCATCAGCGAACGCGCGATCGTGGAGGTATATTCCCGGCATTGCACCATCGCCGGCGTCTCTTTGTAACCCCATCGATCGATATAGGCGCTGAGTTCATCGGTGAGAGGGATGCCGATGCGACGCGTTTTCATGACCCGGCTCCGATATCGTGCCCGACTGGATATTTAGCATACTAAGCGTCAGGCGCGCGGGCAGGTCAAGTCAATTCCGGGGCGATCGGCCGGGCGGCTGCATCCTGCGGAAAACGCTTGGAACGCCACCCTTCCCGGCGCTAGCGAAGGCCGTTTTCCGTAGCGTTGGCCGGCCATGCTATGCCCACATAAGCGCGGTGTCACTAAGTAATTTTAGTAGCTTTTTTTGTCATTTTTGAACTACGACTCCCCTGTCGCGACGCGCCGCGCCCCTGAATACGGGCAGGATGATCGCGGCCGGCGGCGCCCGCATGGCGCCCGGACGGGTAGCTGCGACGCGAAGAATCGCATGCCCGCACGAGGTTGGAGGGTTGCGTGTCGAACGTTTCTTGCAAAGCGCTGTGCGGCTGGAGTCCGCCTCCGCGGATGACGATGCCGCGGAAGATCATTCGTGCCCGATCGCCGTCGCCGAAGCGACGCGAGTGGTTCGGCTACCGGCCGCCTCCGATCCGATGAATCGCTGACAGGCGCCGATCGCCCGGATTGCCGGGAGTCCATGGGCAAGACGGCGAAATGAATGACACGACCTCGCGTCAGGGATCACGGCGGGGTCATGAAACGGGGAAGACGACGATGAAGAAGAATATTCTCCTGGTGGCCTATCTTTTGGCCGGCACCGCCCTCCTGCCCGCGTCTCCGGCCCTTGCCCGCGCCAGGGCGACCCCGGCGGCGAGCGAGTCGGCGGCGACTTTCGCCGGAATGGAATATCGCCAGCTCGGCCCGTTCCGCGGCGGGCGCGCGACCGGCGTCGCGGGTGTGCCCGGCGACACGAGGGTCTATTACGGCGGCATGGCGTCCGGCGGCGTGTGGAAGACGACCGACGCGGGCCGCACCTGGGTTCCGCTGTGGGACAAGTTCCCGGAGGCGTCGCCGGCGGTCGGCGCGCTCGTCGTGTCGCCGTCCAACCCCGATGTGATCTACGTCGGCACCGGCGAGGGCGGGGCGCCGCGCGGCAATGTCGTGGGCGGCAACGGCGTCTATAAGTCCACCGACGCGGGCAAGACCTGGTCCTTCGCCGGGCTGCGCGGGTCCGAGTTCATCGGCCGCATGGCGATCAGCGACACCGATCCCAATCTCGTCTTCGTCGCGGCGGGTGGCCCCCTGTTCCGCGACGGCGGCGAGCGCGGCCTCTATCGCACCCGCGACGGCGGCAAGACGTGGGAGCGCGTGTTGTTCGTCGACGACAAGACCGGCGCGGTCGACGTGCAGATCGATCCGACCAATCCCAATATCGTCTGGGCCGCGATGTGGCAGGTGCATCGCAAGCCGTGGATCATGGAGAGCGGCGGCCCCGGCAGCGGCCTCTATCGCTCCACCGACGGCGGCACCACCTGGCAGAAGGTGACCGGCAACGGCCTGCCCACAGGCATCCTTGGCAAGATCGGCGTCGCGCCGACTTCCGATCCCAAGCGCATCTATGCTTTGATCGAGGCGGAGAAGGGTGGCCTCTACCGCACCGACGATGGCGGCGCCTCGTGGCAGCTCGTCAACAGCGACAATGATTACAAGCAGCGCGCCTGGTATTACACCAACGTGTTCGCGGATCCGAAGGACCCGAACAAGGTGTTCGTGATGAACACCGGCGCCTATAAATCGACCGACGGCGGCAAGACGTTCAAGTCCATGCCGACCTTCCACGGCGACAATCACCAGTTGTGGATCAACCCGCGCGATCCGCGTTATATGGTGAACAGCAACGACGGCGCGGTGAACGTCTCGGTCAACGGCGGCGAAAGCTGGACGCAGGGCGACAACCAGCCGACCGGCCAGATCTATCACATCGCGGTGGATAATCAGGTGCCGTACAACATCTACGGCGCGCAGCAGGACAATACGACCGTCCGTATCGCCTCCGCCGACGTGACCGGCGGGATCACGATGCGCGACTGGCGGCCGGTCGGCGGCGGGGAAAGCGGCTATGTCGTCCCGGATCCGAAGGACCCGCATATCGTGATCGCCGGCAGCTATTGGGGCGAGGTGTCGCGCTTCGACGACCGCACCGGCCAGGCGATCCCGATCAAGCCGTGGCCGCACGAGACGATGGGCTGGGCGCCGAAGGACGTGAAGCATCGCGGCCAGTGGACCGAGCCGCTGCTGTTCTCGCCGCACGATCCGAAAGTACTCTACAACGCCAATGAAGTGGTGTTCAAATCGACCAACGACGGCCAGTCGTGGGAGATCATCTCGCCAGACCTGACCCGCAACGACAAGAGCAAGCAGCTTTCGTCGGGCGGCCCGCTGACCAAGGACAATACCAGCGTCGAAATGTACGGCGTGGTCTTCTCGCTCGCCGAATCCCCGGCACAGAAAGACCTGCTGTGGGCCGGCACCGACGATGGCCTGATCCAGATGACCACCGACGGCGGCAAGGCGTGGAGCAACGTCACGCCGAAGGACATGCCCGAATGGGGCACGGTCGACATGGTCGAGCCGCATCCGCACAAGGCGGGCACGGCCTATATCGCGGTCGAGCGGCACAAGATGGGCGATTACAAGCCCTATGCTTTCCGCACCGACGATTTCGGCAAGACCTGGACGTCGATCACCAACGGGCTGCCGGCGGACGCCTATGTCCATGTCGTGCGCGCCGATCCGGAGCGCGAGGGGCTGCTCTATGCCGGCACGGAGAACGGCATCTTCTTCTCGTTCGACGACGGCGCGCACTGGAAGCCGCTCCAGCTCAACCTGCCGCGCGTGCCGGTGCACGATCTCGCCGTGCATGACGGGGACATCGCGGTCGCGACGCACGGCCGCGCCTTCTGGGTGCTCGACGACCTCAGCCCGCTCAGGCAGTGGACCGACGGCATCGCGCAGGAGCCGGTGCACCTGTTCAAGCCGCGCCAGACGATCCGCATGGTCTTCACCGGTCGCGGCGATTCGAACACCAAGTTCACCGGCACCAACCCGCCGCAGGGCACGATCCTCTATTACAACCTGAGGCAGGACGTCGCGCCCGACGCGATCAAGCTCGAAATCCTCGATGCGTCGGACAAGGTGATCCGTACCTTCCAGGCGGCCGCCAAGCCCGCGCACAAGGACAAGGATGCCGATGAGGACGAGGATTTCGCGCCGCCGCCCACCACGCCGCTGGGCACCAGGGCGGGGCTGAACCGCTTCGCCTGGGACATGCGCGTGCAGGGCCCCGTGCATGTGCCGAAACTGGCGATGTGGCATGCCTCCACGCTCGGCCCGGTGGCCATTCCGGGCCAGTACAAGGCGCGGCTCACGGTCAATGGCAAGGCGGTGACGCAGCCGATCGAGATCGTCGCCAACCCGAACGTCAAGCTGACGCAGGCGCAGCTCAGGGAACAGTTCGACCTCGCCATGGCCGTCAACCGTGAATTGAGCGAGGTGCAGAACGCGGTGCTGGAGATTCGCCAGCTCCACGAGAAGCTCGCCGAGGTGCGCAAGGAAGCGAACGGCAAGGACGCGATCGTCCAGTCGGCCGATGCGCTCGACGCCAAGGTCGGCGCGCTCGAGGACAAGCTGACCCAGAAGCTGTCGGTCGCCAACGAGGATCCGCTGAACTTCCCGATCCGGCTGAACAACCAGCTCGCGTCGCTGGCGCTGACGGTCGGCACGGGCGACAACCCGCCGACCGCGCAGGCCCGTCAGGAGTTCGACGACCTCAAGGCGCAGGCCACCTCCCTGCTCGCGGAGTGGAACCAGTTGAAGTCCGGCGACCTTGCCGGCTTCAACACGCAGATCGGGCAGGCGAAGCTGCGCCCGATCACGATCACGCCGCACGTCGCGACCGGCATATGATCCGTCGCGGGGGGCGCCGTCCAACCGACGGCGCTCCCCTGCGATGCCCGTGCCGCGACGGTGCCTTTCGATCCTCTGGAGTCCCGTAGCATGTCTGTGGACCACAACCGTCTATCCCGGCGCGATGCCGGTCGTTTCCTTCTCGCGGCGGGAGCAGCGGCGGCTGTGCCGGCGCGGAGCCTCGCGGCCGGCCCGGGCAACCGGGTGGTGTGCGTATCCAAGCAGATCAACGAATTCGTCTTCGACATCGGCGCGCAATCGCACCTCGTCGCGCGCGATCTCACCTCGATCTTTCCGCCGCAGATCAGGAAGCTGCCTTCGGTCGGCTATCATCGCGCGCTGAGCGCCGAGGGCATCATCTCGATGCGGCCGAGCGTGCTGCTCACCGACGGCAATGTCGGGCCGGAGCCGGTGCTGGCGCAGGTTCGCTCGGTCGGCATCCCGGTCGAGACGATGGAGCCGGGCAAGACCCCGGAGACGGCGCAGGAGCTGATGCTCCGGCTCGGCGCCTATTTCGGCCGCGAGGCGGCGGCGAAGGCGGTCGTCGCGCGCTGGCGGGCGGAGATGAAGCCCGCGCTCGCGGCGATGGCCCGGTATACCACGGGGCCGAAGCCGCGCGTGCTGATGATCCATTTCGGGCAGATCGTGAACAATTATCTCGGCGTGACGCGCGGCAGCACCGCCGACCAGATCATCACCTGGGCGGGCGGGGTCAACGCGCTCGACCAGATGGGCGGCATGTCGCGCCTGACGCCCGAGATCATCGCCCGCTCCGCGCCGGACATCATCATCGCCACCGATGTCGGCTTCGATCGCTACGGCTCGCCGGCGAAGTTCCGCGAGTTGCCGGGCGTGGCCCTGACCCCGGCGGCGAAGAGCCTGCGCATCCATCGCATCGATGAAACCGAGATCATGTATTTCGGCCCGCGCACGCCGGCCGCGCTGCGCAAGATCGCGGGCTGGCTGCACCCCGGACGCTGACGTGGCGGCAGGACGATCATCCTGGGCGCGTGTTCACCTTCTGCTGGCGGCAGGATTGCTGGCGGCGGTGCTGCTGTCGCTGTGCATCGGCTCCTTCTATTTCCCGCCGGCGGAGATCTTCCGCTTCTTCCGGCACTGGCTGGGCATCGCGCCGATCGGGGCGGACGAGGCGCTGGACCTCAACGTATTCGCCACGCTGCGCGCGCCGCGCGTCCTGCTGTGCGGGGTGACGGGCGCGACGCTGGGCCTGTCGGGCGCGTTGATGCAGGGATTGTTCCGCAACCCGATCGTCGAGCCGGGCCTCGCCGGCACCTCGTCGGGCGCGGCGCTCGGCGCGTCGATGGTGTTCGTGCTCGGCAACACCGCGCTCGCATTCACCTCGCCACTCGGCACGGCGGCGGTGCCGGTGATGGCGTTCATCGGCGGCTTCCTGGCGACGATGCTCGTCTATCGCATCGCCACCCTGTTCGGGCATACCGACGTGCTCGCACTGCTGCTCGCCGGCATCGCGGTCAACGCGGTGTGCAACGCCGGCACCGGCTTCCTGTCGTACATCGCGCGCGATCCGCAGGCGCGCAACATCACCTTCTGGAACCTCGGCACCTTCACCACCGCCGACTGGCGCGGCAGCCTGCTCGTCACCATCGTCTTCGTGCCGTGCCTGATCTTCATCCTGCGGCGCGGCAAGGACCTGAACGCGCTGATGCTGGGCGAGGACGATGCCGCGTTCATCGGCTTCGATCCCGACAAGCTCGTATTCCGGCTGCTGATCCTGAACACGCTGATCGTCTCCGTCGCGACCGCGATGGTGGGGGTGATCGCCTTCGTCGGGCTGATCGTGCCGCACATGATGCGGTTGCTGCGCTCGTCCGACTATCGTTTCCTGCTGCCAGCCTCCGCGCTGTTCGGCGCGTTGCTGATGGAGGCGGTGGACGTGGTGGCGCGGCTCGTCATCCGCCCGGCCGAGCTGCCGGTGGGGATCATCACCGCGCTGATCGGCGCGCCGATCTTCCTGTGGATATTGCTCGTCTACCGGCGGCGGATCACGAGCTGGTGATGGCCGACGCCCCGATCATCGCGCTGGACGAGGTGTGCTGGTCGGTCGGCGGCACGTCGATCGTCGCGGGGGTGAGCCTCGGCTTCGCCGCCGGCAAGGTGAACGTCATCCTCGGCCCCAACGGCGCGGGCAAATCCACGCTGATGAAGATCGCGGCCGGCCGGCTGAAGCCGACCGCCGGCCGCGTGCGCTATGGCGATCGGGATATCTTCTCGATCGCGGCGAAGGAACTGGCGGTGCGCCGCGCCTTCCTCTCGCAGCATGTCGAGATCGATTTCGCGATCACCGTGGAAGAAGTCGTGCTGATGGGGCGCTACCCGCATTTCGCGCGCGCGCCGGGCCGCGAGGATCGCCGCATCGTCGATGCCGCGCTCGATCTGGTCGGCATGGCGGACAAGCGCCGGCAGATCTACCCCACGCTTTCGGGTGGCGAGCAGCAGCGCGTGCAACTCGCGCGCGTGCTGGCGCAGGTATGGGATGACGGCGATGCGCCGGCGCCGCGCACGATCTTCCTCGACGAGCCGGTCGCCAGCCTCGACATCCATCACCAGCTCCAGATTCTCGATCTCGTGCGCTCGCTCCCCGGCCGGCGCTGCACGATCGTCGTGACGCTGCACGATCTCAACCTCGCCATGGAATATGGCGACCGGTTCATTTTTCTGCGCGACGGCCGTTTGCAGGCCGTGGCGGAGGAACCCGCGGCGGTATCCGCCGATCTTATCAAGCGCATCTTCGACGTGCGCGCCACTGCGCTCGATGACGAGGGCGGTGGCCGGCTGCTGCGCTTCCACCTTTAGCCATCGAGATGAAGAAACGTCAGGGAGTATCGAGTATGAAAGTAAGGCTGCATCTTGTTCACAGGGCATCGCTCTGCGTATTGGCGATCGCGCTCGGTGGCGCGCAGGCCCGGGCGGCGGACGCGCCATCGGATTCGACCGTGATCGTCACCGCCCCGTCGACCACGCCGTTCGACGAGGCAGCCGGTGTCGACAAGACCGGGACGTCGCTATTCGACACGCCGCGCAGCATCCAGATCGTGCCGCGCGAACTGATCGACCAGCAGGGCGGCACGCAGCTCAGGGACACGCTGCGCAACGTCAGCGGCCTCGTGCAGGGCGGCCAATTCTCGTTCGGCTTCTACGATCGCTTCGTGTCGCGCGGCCTCAACGTCACGTTCCTGAACGACGGGTTGCCGGACACGACCTCCGATCTCGGCGGCTATGTCCACTCACTTACCGGCGTCGAGCGCGTCGAGGTGCTCAAAGGCCCCGGCTCCGCCCTGTTCGGCACCAGCCAGCCGGGCGGCACGATCAACCTCGTCCATTATCGCCCGACCGACAAGGCTTCGGCCAGCGCCAGCCTGCAATACGGCTCGTTCGACACGATCACCGCCAACGGCTCGCTCAACGGCGCGCTCGGTGGCGGCGTGGATGCGCGCGTCGACGGACAGTTCCAGCGTTCGGACGGCTTTCGCGGCACGCGCAGCCGGAGCGGCGAGGTTTACGGGTCGCTCGGCTTCCATCCGGCCAATCACGACATCCTCGCGCGGTTCGAATATCATCGGATCGAGGTTCGCCCGGATGCGATCGGCCTGCCATTCTCTCCGCCGAGCGGCACCGGCCTTCCGGCGAATGTGGATATCAACAACCGCTATTACACGCCGTTCGCCTATGCCGATCAGTCGATCAAGCGCGCATTCCTGAGCGACGCCTGGACGGTGAACGACAGCCTCACCGTCAATCTGCGCACCGCCTATACCGATCGCGACGTCGATCTCGCGCGCAATGCCGGCGGGCGGCTGACAGCGGCGGGCAGCACCTATTCGCTCACCGGCCGTCAGCTTCGCCAGCAGCAGGACAATATCCACGATTTCGTCTTCCAGGCGGAGCCGACGTGGAAATTCGCCGCCGGATCGATGCCGGTCACGCTGCTCGCCGGCTTCGAATATCGCAATGTCAGCGCCACCACGCGCCGCAGCACCGCCGATCTGCCGGCTATCGCGGACATCTATCACCCGGTGACGCCGGAGACGAGCCTCGCGGCGCTGACCTTCCTCTGCGACAAGAGCCATAGCTGCAACGACGCGAAGGTCGATGGCCGCTTCTACGGCCTCTATGGAACGGCGCAGATCGATCTCACCTCGCGCCTGAAGCTCCGGCTGTCGGGCCGCGAGGACTGGTTCAGGACGTCGGCCGAGGGGCGCTCGGTCATTCCGACAAACCCCGGCTCGGAGCATCCGTGCGACCCGCCACAGGCGACGACCTGCCCGTTCGTTCCCGGCCAGCCAGTGGTGCGCAACGACGATCGCTTCGAATGGGACGTCGGCGCGGTCTATCAGATCGCCGATTCCTTTGCCCTGTTCGGCGGCTATTCGAGCAACAGCTATCCGATCTTCAACACCGAGGAGCCGCAGAGCATCGGCCAGGTGCCGGAGAAAGGGACGCAGGTCGAGGCAGGATTGCGCTTCCGGCAGGGTAGCTGGCTGTCGCTCTCCTCGTCTCTGTTCCGCACCACGCGAAAGAACGTCTATACGATCCTGCTCGTCCCCGATCCCAACGGGCCGGGCAGCATCGACGTGTCGCAGGTCTTTTCCTATCGGGTGAAGGGCTGGGAGACCGATCTCAGCCTGCGTCCGACGGCGACGTGGAACATCAACGCCAATTTCACGCTGCAGGATCCGGTGCTGGTGGATTATCCGCAGAATCCGGGGCAGATCGGCAATCGCGTGCCGAGCGTGCCGAAGCAGATCGGCAATGCCTGGACCAGCTACGACATCGCGCTGCCGGACAAGATCGGCAGCTTGCAGCTCGCCGCCGGCCTTCGCTATCGCGGCGATTATTTCGGCGACACGGGTCAGACCCGTCTCCTGCCCGGGGCGACGATGGTCGACCTGTCGGCGGCGTTGCTCAACGGCCCGCTGACGATCCGTGGCGGCGTGAGCAATATCGGCGACAAGCGGAACTACGATTATGCCGCCGGCGTCGGCAGTGGTGCCATCCCCGGACCGGGGCGCACGTTCTTCCTCAGCATTGGGCTGAAAACGCTCTGACGAAAAGAAACCGCGAGCCGGGATCGCGTTGGCGAACTGCTTTCCCGGCTCGTGACGCGACCGATCGCGGGATTCGTCGGAAAACGTAGCGTCACCCGCGAAGCCATAGGGTGTCGGAGTCGGTCCGAGTCCCTCGGATGGACCGGCTCGCGCCATCAAAGTTAGTTATTGTACTATTTGTGCGTCACATTGCCGGAAAACAGCCAAAAATTTCAATCTTGGTGCGATATTTTAGAATTGCGTTCGAACCCATTTCGGTTTCAAATTCGCGTAAGACGCGTGACATCTGATCGTGCGGATACGGGAGCGTGGCGAGCAGTTTCGGGAGGAACCTCGCCCGGACTTAAACGGGATGGCGGCGGCGGGTCCGTCCGCTCATAGGGGGGTTAGACATGATCAATCGTGGATCGCATCGTGCCTTGATGCTGGGAATTCTGGCCGGCGTCTCGTCGCTCGCCACCTCTACCGCACTCCATGCCCAGACGGTGCCCGCAGCGCCGGAAGCGGCGCCCGCGCCGGCGGCGGGGAATGATACCGAGATCGTCGTCACCGCGCTCAAGCGCGCCACCAGCATCCAGCAGACGCCGCTCGCCATCTCGGCGGTAAGCGCCGAGACTCTGACAAAGCAGAACATCACGGATTCGAGCGCGCTGAGCCGCGTTTCGCCGGGCCTGCAGATCAACGAGAATTCCAACGGCGGCAGCCGCGTCATCATCCGTAACCTCTACGCCACCGGCGAAGCGCTGGTCGGCATCTATTACGACGACGTTCCGCTGAGCGGCACCGGCGGCGTCTCGAACGACGCCGGCGCCACCCAGCCCAGCCTGCGCCTGTTCGACGTGGAGCGCGCCGAGGTGCTGCGCGGCCCGCAGGGCACGCTTTACGGCGCCAGCTCGATGGGCGGCACGCTGCGCATCATCTTCAACAAGCCCAAGCTGGATCACTATGAAGGCGCGATAGACGGTCAGCTCAACACGTCCGCGGAGAGCAACGGCAGCCTGGGCCGTCAGATCAACGGCATGGTCAACGTGCCGATCATCAACGACGTGCTCGGCGTCCGTGCGGTCGGTTATTACGATCGCTCGGCGGGCTATATCGACAACAGCCTGCTCGGCCTCCGCAACATGAATGCGAACAAGAGCTATGGTGGGCGCGTGACCGCGCGGCTCAAGCCGGCGGACAACATCACCCTCGACCTGATGGCGGTCTATCAGAACCGCAAGGGCGTCGGCACGAGCTGGAACTATACCGAATATCAGCTCACCGGGAAGAAATACGATCAGCCGCTGCTGATGCAGCAGCCGCAGGAAGACCGGATGAAGCTGTTCTCCGGCACGCTGAACTGGGACATGGATTTCGCGACCCTGACGGTGGCGGCGTCCTATACCGATCGTCTTCTCCAGTATAAGTTCGATTACACGCCGTATTTCTCGAAATGGCAGTCGGTCAATCACACCGGCGGGCTGGTTGCGCCCTATACCGGCGCCGGCTCGGCCATTCCGGGCTATGCTGCTTTCGTGAGCGATTGCCTTGGCGGCGCCGTAGTGGGCACGACCTGCGATGCGGCCGGATATCAGCAACTGGTCAATGGCTACGGCAACAGCACTACCTATCAGCCGCAGTCGAACAAGACTTCCACGGAGGAAGTCCGCCTCGCCGATGACCGCAATGCTTTCAAGTGGACGGTCGGATTCTATCACAGCTATCGCAAGAACTACACCGAATCCATCCTGAGCCCGGCCGATCCGGTCACTGGTATCCAGCTTTATCCGGTCGGCTATCCGGCGGGTAATGTCTATACCGTCGGCGTCGACACGGTTGGCCTCGATCGTACCATCGACGACCGGCTGGAGCAGGTCGCGGGCTTCGCCGAGGGCACCTGGGACATCACCAGCAAGCTCAGCGTGACCGGCGGCATCCGCTACTTCAATTACAAGAAGCGCACGACCTCGGCGGTCATCATCCCCAGCTATATCGCGGGCAACACGCGTCAGGCGCCGCTCACCACCGGCGGTAACGAGCACGGCACGCTGCTCAAGTTCAGCGCCAACTACAAGTTCAACCGCGACGTGATGTTCTATGCGTCGGCGACGCAGGGCTATCGCCCCGGCGGTGTGAACCAGACGCTGGGCCTCCCGAGCTACGCCGCGATCTACAACTCCGATTCGGTGTGGAACTACGAAGCCGGCCTGAAGACGGCGTGGTTCGATCGCAAGGTGGTGCTGAACGTCGATGCGTTCCGCATGGACTGGACCAACATGCAGGTCTCGGCGAGTTTCAACAACGCCTTCGGCTTCATCACCAACAGCTCCAGCCCGGCGCGGATCCAGGGCATCGAATTCGATACGGCCTTCTATCCGGTCGACCGCCTGTCGCTGAAGGTGTCGGGCAGCTATATCGATGCCAAGCTGAAGGGCGACCAGTCGCTGCCAAACGGCATCACGCCATGCCCGGTTCCTTATGACGGCAGCACGGGCTGCGCGACGATCGCCGCCGGCAAGTCGGGCGACCCGATCCCCTATTCGCCGAAGTGGACGCTTCAGACGAGCGCGGATTACAGCACGCCGATCAGCGACGATCTGGAGATCATCTACCACGGCGATCTCAGCTATCGCAGCAGCGCGTTGACCACCTACAACCTGCCGCTCTACGCCACGAAATATCCGAACGGTCCGGCCGGAACGCCGGGGGGCGCGGCGCTCTATACGTTGCCGGGCTTCGCCACGGTCGGGCTGCGGGTCGGGCTGGAGAAGGATCAGGGCCTCTGGGGCGTCTATCTGTTCGCCAACAATCTGTTCAACACGATCGGCCTCACCAGCCTGACGAACGGGACCGCCAGCGCCACCCAGCTCGGCTGGCGCTACAACGGCAACGTCATCAAGCCGAATTACGTCGTCTCGACCGCGCCGCGCGTCGTCGGGGTGCAGTTCATGGCCAAGTTCCGCTAATCGAACGGGGGTAAGTTCGACATGAAGACTAGTATCCTGCGCGGCTGCGCTGCCGCCGCGCTGGTCGCTGGCGTCCTCGGCGGGGGCTCTGCCTCCGCCAAGGATGTGGTGATCCACGCCGGCAAGTTGATCGACGGCGTCTCCGCGACGCCCCGGACGCAGGTGTCGATCCTGATCCGCGACGATCGCATCACCGGAGTCCAGAACGGCTTCGTCACGCCGGCCGGCGCCGAGGTGATCGACCTTTCGTCCAAGACGGTGCTGCCCGGCTTCATCGAATGCCACGATCACATCTCGTCGAACGGTGATCGCCGCCCGCTCAACCGCTTCACCCAGACCACCGGCGACGCGACGATCGCCGCCGTCGCCAATGCGCGGCGCGAGATCGAGGAAGGGTTCACCACGGTTCGCGACCTCGGCTCCGACGGGATTTCCGCCCCGGCGGTGATCCGCGCGATCGCCGCCAAGCAGATCGTCGGCCCGCGCTACTGGACGGCGCTGCAGGCGATGGGGCCGACCGGCGGCCATTCCGATCGCCAGAACGGCCTCAGCCCCGCCGTCTCGATCGCGGGACGCGACGCGGCGATCATCGACGGGCCGGAAGACGCGGTGGTCAAGGTGCGCCAGCATCGCCGCGACGGCGCGACCGTCATCAAGATCATGCCGTCGGGCGGCGTCGGCTCGATCGGCGACGACCCCAACCACATGACGATGACCGACGCCGAGATGAAGGCGGCGATCGACACCGCGCATGAGCTGGGGTTGAAGGTCGCCGCCCACGCGCACGGCAAGCAGGCGATCGACCACGCGATCCTCGCCGGCGTCGATTCGATCGAGCACGGCACCTATTCGGATGCCGAAAGCTATAAGCTGATGAAGGAGCACGGCACGTTCCTGGTGCCGACCCTGCTCGTCGCCGACGCGATCTACCAGAACGCGGTCAAGCATCCCGAGACGCTGCCGCCGACCGTGGCGGACAAGGCGATCGCGGTGACGCCGGTGATGATCGGCAACGCCGGACGCGCCTACAAGGCCGGCGTCAAGATCGCGTTCGGCACCGATCAGGGCGCCACGTCGGACCGCAACAAGGCGGAGGAATTCGCGCTGTTGGTCAAGGCCGGGCTGACGCCGATGGACGCGATCTTCACCGCCACCCGCAACGCCGCCGAGCTGATCGGGACGCCGCAGGACATCGGCTCGGTCCAGACCGGGCGCTATGCCGATATCGTCGCGGTGGACGGCGATCCGCTGGCCGACATCACCACGCTCCAGCGCGTCGAGTTCGTCATGAAGGGCGGCGAAATACTCAAGACCGGCGGAAGGATGATGCGATGAGCATTGCGAGGAAGATGGCCGGGGCGCTGCTCGGCGCCTCCGCGCTGCTGGCGATGACGGCGCCGGCGATGGCGAAGGATGTGGTCGTCCACGCCGGCACGCTGATCGACGGCGTCTCCGCGACGCCGCGGCGGCAGGTGTCGATCCTGATCCACGACGATCGCATCACCGGGATCCAGAACGGTTTCGTCACCCCGGCCGGCGCCGAGGTGATCGACCTTTCGTCCAAGACGGTGCTGCCGGGCTTCATCGATGTGCACGACCATATCTCGATGGATGCGGACTGGGGTGTGCTGGGCCGCTTCACGCGCAACGATGGCGATGCGGTGATCACCGGAATCCGCAACGCCGAACGCGATATCGATCAGGGCTTCACGGCGGTCCGCGATTGCGGCTCCGGCGGCATCGAGGCGCCGGCGCTCAAGCGCGCCATCGCCGCGAAGCAGGTGATCGGGCCGCGCATCTGGACGGCGATGCAGCCGCTGTCGGCCACCGGCGGCCATTCCGATCCGCAGAACGGCATGCAGCTCGGCGTCCATTTCGACGGCCGCGAACTGTCGATCATCGACGGGCCGGAGGATGCCGTTTACAAGGTGCGTCAGCACCGTCGCGATGGCGCCGATCTCATCAAGATCATGCCGTCGGGCGGCGTGGCCTCGATCGGCGACGACCCCAACCACATGACGATGACCGACGCCGAGATGAAGGCCGTCACCGACACGGCGCATTCGCTCGGCCTCAAGGTCGCGGCGCATGTCCATGGCAACAAGGCGATCAACCACGCGATCGAGGCGGGGGTCGATTCGATCGAGCACGGCACCTATGCCGACGCGACCAGCTACAAGCTGATGAAGGAGCACGGCACGTTCCTGGTGCCGACCCTGCTCGTCGCCGACTGGATCTACCAGACCGCCGTCAAGACGCCGGAGAAGCTGCCGCCGACCGTGCCGGAAAAGGCCATCGCGGTGACGCCGACGATGATCGGCAACGCCGGTCGCGCCTATCGCGCCGGCGTGAAGATCGCGCTCGGCACCGACCTGACCGGCCTCGGCAACCGCAACAAGGCGGAGGAGTTCGCGCTGCTGGTCAAGGCCGGGCTGACGCCGATGGACGCGATCTTCGCGGGCACCCGCAACGCCGCCGAACTGATCGGCGCGTCGCAGGATATCGGCTCGGTCCAGACCGGGCGCTTCGCCGATATCGTCGCGGTGGACGGCGATCCGCTCGCCGATATCACCAAGCTCCAGCATGTCGCCTTCGTGATGAAGGGCGGCGACGTGCTGAAGAAGGACGGCAAGGTCAACGTGCTGAACTAGGACCTGGCTGTCCGGGCTCTACGAAAAAGGGGCGGGGAGCAAGCCGGCGCGTTGCATCGCGCGGTTGCCCCCGCCTTTTTCGTATCGGCGGATATGGTGCTTGAGGTATCCGCGCCGAGGCGTGTCTTTCGCCGCTGAAACGGCCGCGACAATTGGCCGCAAAGTCGCCTTGTTCCTGAAACTCCGCGCAATATCGCGGAGAAGCGGCGGTGCTTTTCCTCGAACGCCGCCGGTCCCCTCGCCGGCGGCGATGTTCGAGGAGTAATATCATGTACCAGTATCTTTCCGCCCCGGTCGCGGGCTTCGCGCTGCTGGCCGCGCTCGCCGCGACGCCGGCGGCGGCGCAGGATGCGGCGGCGTTTCAGGGACCGCGCGTCGAGGCGACGGTCGGGCTGGACCAGCTTCGTTTCGACCTGTCGAACATCGGCGGCACGGGCCGCGACAAGGCGAGCGACGTCGGCTACGGCTTCGCGCTCGGCTATGACAAGGCGGTGTCGCCCAGCATGGTGATCGGCGCGGAGGCGGGGATGAATTTCTCCGACGTATCCTATGCCGACGATGCGCTGCGCAGCCGGCGCGAGTTCGATTTCTCCGGGCGGATCGGCACGCCGGTCACGCACAATGCGCTACTCTACGGCAAGGTCGGCTATTCCAACCTGCAAGTCCGCGAGCTGGATCAGGTGCGCGACCTGGACGGCCTGCTGCTCGGCGCCGGCGCCGAGGTGAAGGTGTCGCCCGCCGCCTATCTCAAGAGCGAATATCGCTATGTCACTTATGGCAACGGCTATTCGACCAACGGCATCCTGACCGGCGTCGGCCTGCGCTTCTGACGCCGCCGCGTGGGGCGGCAGGGGACCGCCCCTACCGCTTCGCGATCGCCGAAAGCGTGGCGCCGGCGGTGATCTGCTCCACGTCGGTCCTGACGTGGAGCAGGCGCACGCCGCGCCCGGCGACCGCCCGGTCCAGCGCGGGGGCGAAATTCTCCGTCCGCGTCACCGTCTCGCTCCATGCGCCATAGGCCCGCGCCAGCGCCGCGAAATCGGGGTTGGCGAGCCGGGTGGCGGAGACGCGGCCGGGATATTCGCGCTCCTGGTGCATGCGGATCGTGCCATAGGCGCCGTTGTCGACGAGGATCACCAGCATGTCGCAGCCGTGCTGCACGGCGGTCGCCAGTTCCTGCCCGTTCATCAGGAAGTCGCCGTCGCCCGCCAGCGCCACCACCGTCCTTTCGGGATGGCGCAGCGATGCGGCCACCGCCGCCGGCACGCCATAGCCCATCGCCCCGGCGGTCGGCGCAAGCTGCGTTCCCGGCCCGGCATAGCGCCAGTAACGGTGCCACCAGCCGGAGAAATTGCCCGCGCCGTTGCAGATGATCGTATCCGCCGGCAGCCGCTCCCGCATCGCCGCGACGCATGGGCCGAGGTCCATCGCCACGCCGTCGCGCGGGCGCGGGGTCGACCAGTCGAGATAGTCGCCGTGCGCCGCCGCCGCGTCGGGCCGCGCGGGCGCGTCGATCGCCGCCGCCGCTGCCGCGAACGCCGCCATCGTCGCGCAGATCGCGAGGTCGGTGGCATAGGTCATGCCCAGTTCGTCCGCGTCGGGGTGTACGTGGATCAGCCGCTGGCCGGGATGATCGGGCGTGACGAGCGTATAGCCGTCGGTGGTCGCCTCTCCCAGCCGCGCGCCGACGACGAGCAGCAGGTCCGCAGCCTTCACCCGCGCGACCAGCTTCGGATTGGGGCCATAGCCGAGATTGCCCGCATAAGCGGGGCAATCGTTGGGCACCGCGTCCTGCCGGCGGAAGGCGGCGACCAACGGGATGCCGGAGCGATCCGCCCAGGCGGCGAAATCGCGCGCCGCGTCATGGTCCCAGCCCGCGCCGCCGATGATCGCGACCGGGCGCTCGGCGGCGGCGAGCAGGTCCGCCAGCCGGTCGATCGCCGCAGCGTCCGCCGCCTGCGCGACGCGTGCGACGCGCGGCCGGTCGGTCGCCTCCACCATGTCGAGCAGCATGTCCTCGGGCAGCGCCAGCACCACCGGGCCGGGCCGGCCGTTCATCGCCACCGCATAGGCGCGCGCGACATATTCCGGGATGCGCCGCGCGTCGTCGATCCGCGCGGCCCATTTGGCGACGGGGGCGAACATCGCTTCGAAATTGATCTCCTGGAACGCCTCGCGGTCGCGCGTGCCGCGATCGACGTCGCCGACGAACAGGATCATCGGCTGGCTGTCCTGCATCGCGACATGCACCCCGATCGAGGCGTTGGTCGCGCCCGGCCCGCGCGTGACGAAGGCGATGCCGGGCCGGTGCGTCAGCGCGCCGTCCGCGCAGGCCATGAAGGCGACCCCGCCCTCCTGCCGACAGGTGACGACCTCGATCGCGGGCGTGTCGACCAGCGCGTCGAGCACCGCGAGGAAGCTCTCCCCCGGCACGGTGAAGATGCGTTCGCAGCCTTGCGCCACGAGCTGATCGACGAGGACGCGTCCTCCGGTGCGGTTCCTGCTCTCCATCCGCGTCATCTAGAGGGGAAGGGTGGCTATTGCCAAGCCGCGCGCGCTGGATGATCGTGCCCGCGAACCATGCAAGAGGAGAGCGGCGGCGTGAGCGATTTCACCCTGGTAGCGGATGGCCTGCGTTTCCCCGAAGGGCCGGTGGTGATGCCCGACGGCAGCATCATCCTGGTCGAGATCGAGGCGGGGCGCATCACCCGCGTCATGCCCGACGGCCGCAAGCAGACCGTCGCCGAGCCGGGCGGCGGCCCCAACGGCCTCGCGATGGGGCCGGACGGGATGCTCTATTGCTGCAACAACGGCGGATTCGAATATCTCGAGGCGGGCGGAATCCTCGCGCCGCACGGCATCGCGAAGGATTATTCCGGCGGCCGGATCGAGCGGATCGATCCCGCCACCGGCAAGGTGGAGGTGCTCTACCGATCGGGCGATTTCGGCTGCGTGCTGCGCGGGCCGAACGACATCGTGTTCGATGCCCACGGCGGCTTCTGGTTCACCGATCACGGCAAGGTCGATTATGCGAAGCGCTGCCACGACATCGTCGGCATCTTCTACGCGAAGGCGGACGGCAGCCATCTGGAGGAGGTGATCTTCCCGTCGAACAACCCCAACGGCTGCGGCCTCTCGCCGGACGGGAGGACGCTCTATGCCGCCGAGACCTATACCTGCCGGCTGATGAGCTTCAACGTTACCGCGCCGGGCAAGGTCGCGCCGGACGCGGGGCCGGGCGGGCCGGGAATCCCGCTCTATCGCCCCGCCGGCTACAAATTCTTCGATTCGCTGGCGGTGGAAGCCTGCGGAAACATCTGCGTCGCGACGATCGGCGAAAGCGGCATCAGCGTGATCTCGCCGGCCGGCGAGCTGGTGGAGTTCGTCGCGACCGACGATATCTTCACCACCAACATCTGCTTCGGCGGCGCGGACATGATGGATGCGTGGATCACGCTTTCCGGCACCGGCCGGCTGGTGAGGACGCGCTGGAAGCGCCCCGGCCTCAAGCTGGAATATTGATCGTTGCGCGCGCGGCATAGCGAGACGCACGCGGTCGATCGCATCGGCTGGCTGCGCGCGGCGGTGCTGGGGGCGAACGACGGCATCCTGTCGGTCTCCAGCATCATCGTCGGCGTCGCGGCGGCGCGGCCCGGCGTGTCGGCGATCCTGCTCGCCGGGCTGGCGGGGCTGGTCGCGGGGGCGATGTCGATGGCGGCGGGGGAGTTCGTCTCGGTCAGCAGCCAGGCCGATGCCGAGAACGCCGATCGCGCGAAGGAGGCCGACGAGCTGGCGAGCAACCCGGACGGCGAGCATCGCGAGCTGGTCGCGATCTACCGCGCGCGCGGGCTGGACGAGGCGCTGGCGGAGCAGGTCGCGACCCAGCTCTCCGCGCATGACGCGCTCACCGCGCACCTGCGCGACGAGCTGGGGCTGACGGAGGCGGTCGCCGCGCGTCCGGTGCAGGCGGCGTTCGCCTCGGCCGGCAGCTTCTTCGCCGGGGGCGCCGCGCCGATGCTGACGGTGCTGCTGGCGCCGGCCGCGATCCTGGTGTGGTCGGTGCCGGCGGTGGCGCTGCTGCTGCTCGCGGTGCTGGGCGCGATCGGCGCGCGGGCGGGCGGCGCCAGCGCGACGCGGGGAGCCTTGCGCGTCACTTTCTGGGGCGCGCTGGCGATGCTGGTCACCTATGTCATCGGCGACCTCGTGGGCACGACTTTGTAGCGACGGGGCTTGCGCGACGGCGCGCGGCGCGGCACGACTTGAGGCGATGAAGCGCGATACAGTGATCTTCGATTTCGGCGGGGTGGTCACGTCGTCCCCGTTCGAGGCGTTCAACCGGCTGGAGCGGGCGCGCGGCCTGCCGCGGGATTTCATCCGCAAGGTCAACCAGCTTTCGCCGGACGACAATGCCTGGGCGCGGTTCGAGCGCGCGGAGATCGATTCCGCCGGTTTCGACGCGGCCTTCGCGGAGGAGGCCAAGGCGCTCGGCCATGAATTGCGCGGCGAGGACGTGCTGGCGGTGCTGGCCGGCGACATCCGCCCGCGCATGGTCCACGCGCTCGACTGGCTGAAGCGGCAGGGCTACCATCTCGGCTGCATCACCAACAACGTGCCGTCGGGCGAGGGCGCCGGGATGGAGCGCAGCGGCGAGCGGGCGCGCGCGGTGAGCGAGGTGCTCGTCCGGTTCGACTGCGTGATCGAATCGAGCAAGGTCGGCATCCGCAAGCCCGATCCGCGCATCTACCAGATGATGCTCGCGCATTTCTCCAAGCCGGCGGCGGCGTGCGTCTATCTCGACGACCTCGGCATCAACTGCAAGCCGGCGGCCGAGCTGGGGATGCATGCGATCAAGGTCAGCGACGAGGATCAGGCACTGGGCGAGCTGGCCGAGGTGCTGGGCGTCGAGCGCGGGCTGTTCTGACCCGCGTGCCGCGGTTCGCGGGACAAAGTTGAACCGCCATTCGGCTTCGCTTGCGGCGGCGTTCGTCCGGGGCTAATCGCCGGGCCGGACGAAGGAGAGTCACCCGCCGATGAAGAAGCTCTACCCCGACGCCGCGGCCGCGCTGGACGGCGTATTGTTCGATGGAATGACGATTTGCGCGGGCGGTTTCGGCCTGTGCGGCATCCCCGAGCGGCTGATCGACGCGATCCTCGCCGCCGGCACGAAGAACCTCACCATCGCCAGCAACAACGCCGGGATCGACGGCGAGGGGCTGGGCAAGCTGCTCCGCACGCGACAGGTGAAGAAGATGATCTCGTCCTATGTCGGCGAGAACAAGGAGTTCGAGCGGCAGTATCTCGCGGGCGAGCTCGAGGTGGAATTCTGTCCGCAGGGCACGTTGGCCGAGCGTTGCCGCGCTGGCGGCGCGGGCATCCCCGGCTTCTACACGAAAACCGGCGTCGGCACGCAGGTGGCCGAGGGCAAGGAAGTCAAGGAGTTCGACGGCGAGGAATATATCCTCGAGCGCGGCATCCGCGCGGACCTTGCGATCATCAAGGGCTGGAAGGCGGACGAGGCGGGCAACCTCGTCTTCCGCAAGACCGCGCGCAACTTCAATCAGCCGATGGCGACCGCCGGCAAGGTGTGCGTCGCCGAGGTGGAGGAGATCGTGGCCGTAGGCAGCCTGGGCGCGGACAGCATCCACCTGCCCGGCATCTACGTGAACCGGCTGATCGTGGGCGCGCCCTATGACAAGAAGATCGAGTTCCGAACCACCCGCCAGCGGGAGAATGCGTGATGGCGTGGACGCGTGACGAAATGGCGGCGCGCGCCGCGAAGGAATTGCAGGACGGCTTTTACGTCAACCTCGGCATCGGCATCCCGACTTTGGTGGCGAACCATATCCCCGCGGGCGTCGAGGTGACGCTCCAGTCGGAGAACGGGATGCTCGGCATCGGGCCGTTCCCTTATGACGACGAGGTCGACCCGGACCTTATCAACGCCGGCAAGCAGACGATCAGCGAACTGCCGCAATCGGTCTATTTCGGCTCGGACCAGAGCTTCGCGATGATCCGTGGCGGGCATATCGACCTCACCGTGCTCGGTGCGATGGAAGTGGCCGAGACGGGGGACATCGCCAACTGGATGATCCCCGGCAAGATGATCAAGGGCATGGGCGGCGCGATGGATCTCGTCGCCGGCGTGAAGAAGATCATCGTGGTGATGGAGCACACCAGCAAGAACGGCGATCCGAAGTTCATTCCGGCCTGCACATTGCCGCTCACCGGCCGGAACGTGGTCGACATGATCATCACCGATCTCGCGGTGTTCCAGCGCCCCGACCATAACTCGCCGTTCCGCCTGATCGAGACGGCCCCCGGCGTCACGGCGGAGGAACTCGCCGCCAAGACGACCGCGCACTACGTCGCCTGACGCTATAAGCCCCTCCCCCGTGGGGGGAGGGGTTATTCGGCGCGTCGGCGCAACTTTCTTGCCGGAATGATGCGAAAACTAGGGTTTCGCGAAAGGGCGCTTTGGGTCTAAGGCGCTCGCATCATGGCAACTCGTCCCCTCACGCTCTACGAAAAAGTCTGGAACGCACATGTCGTCGAACGGCGCGACGACGGCACCTGCCTCATCTACATCGACCGTCACCTCGTGCATGAGGTGACCAGCCCGCAGGCGTTTGAGGGGCTGCGCGCCGCCGGGCGGAAGGTGCGCCGGCCGGACCTGACGCTGGCGGTGCCGGATCACAACCTGCCGACCACCGCGCGCGTCGACGCCGCCGGCAACGAACTGCCGATCGCCGATCCGGAAAGCGCGACCCAGCTCGCCGCGCTGCGCCACAATGTCGCGGAATTCGGCGTCCCCTACATCGACGCGCTCGCCCCGGAGCAGGGCATCGTCCATGTGGTCGGGCCGGAACAGGGCTTCACGCTGCCGGGGACGACGATGGTGTGCGGCGACAGCCACACCTCGGCGCACGGCGCGCTCGGCGCGCTGGCGTTCGGCATCGGCACCAGCGAGGTGGAGCATGTGCTCGCCACGCAGACGCTGCTGCTCGCGCAGTCGAAGACGATGGAGGTGCGGGTCGACGGCACGCTCGGTTTCGGCGTCAGCCCGAAGGACGTGATCCTCGCGATCATCGGCCGGATCGGCGCGGCGGGCGGCACCGGCCATGTCATCGAATATACCGGCGACGTGATCCGCGCCATGTCGCTGGAGGGGCGGCTGACGGTCGCCAACATGTCGATCGAGGGCGGCGCGCGCGCCGGCATGATCGCGCCGGACGACACCACCTTCGCCTATCTCAAGGGCCGCCCGATGGCTCCCGCCGGCGCGGATTGGGGCAAGGCGGTGGCATGGTGGCGTGGCCTCGCCACCGATCCGGGCGCGGCATATGACAAGCGCGTCGTGCTGGCGGCGGGCGATATCGCGCCGGGCCTGACATGGGGCACCAGCCCGGAGGATGTCGTGCCGATCACCGGCGTCGTGCCCGATCCGGAGAGCTTCGCCGATCCCTCCAAGCAGGCGGCGGCGGCCAAGTCGCTCGATTACATGGGCCTGACGCCTGGGACGCGGATGCAGGACGTGGCGATCCAGCACGTCTTCATCGGAAGCTGCACCAACAGCCGGATCGAGGATCTGCGCGCGGCCGCCGCCGTCGCCGACGGGCGGCGCGTGGCGGACGGCGTGCGGGCGATGGTCGTCCCCGGCTCGGGGCTGGTGAAGCGGCAGGCCGAGGCCGAGGGACTGGACCGAATCTTCGCCGCCGCCGGCTTCGAATGGCGCGAGCCGGGCTGCTCGATGTGCCTGGCGATGAATCCGGACAAGGTGCCGGCGGGCGAGCGCTGCGCCTCGACCAGCAACCGCAATTTCGTCGGGCGGCAAGGGCCGGGCGCGCGCACCCATCTCGTCTCGCCGGCGATGGCGGCGGCGGCGGCGGTGGAAGGGCGGCTGGCCGACGTGCGCGAATTGATGCGATAACGAGAGCGGGTGAGAGGGGAACGGCGATGAAGAAGGTGCTGCTGCTGCTGGTTGCCGGATCGTTGCTCAGTGGCGTCGCCGCTTATGCCGCGATCGCGCGGACGTCGACGGTGGCGAAGGAACGAACGGCGCGCTGATCCGCGCGCGAGGAGTATTGAAATGGAAGCCGTGACGAGCGTTTCCGGCCGCGCCTATCCGTGGGGCCAGAAGAACGTCGATACCGACGTGATCATTCCGGCGCATTGGCTCAAGACGATCACCCGCGCGGGGCTGGGGCGCGGCGCGTTCGAGACGGTGCGCGCGGTGCCGGGCAATGTGTTCGACGATCCCGAATATGCCGGCAGCCCGATCCTGATCGCGGGTGACAATTTCGGCTGCGGCTCCAGTCGCGAGCACGCCGCCTGGGCGCTCAACGATCTCGGCATCAAGGCGGTGATTGCGCCGAGCTTCTCCGACATCTTCTCCGGCAACGCTTTCAAGAACGGCATCGTCACGGTGGTGCTGCCGCAGGACGCGGTCGACCGGCTGATCGAGGTGGCGAAGACCGATCCGGTCTCGATCGACCTCGAGCATATGACGGTGACGACGCCGTTCCAGGATCGGTTCGAATTCTCGCTCGACCCGTTCCGCCGCCAATGCCTGATGCACGGGCTGGACGAGATCGGCCTGACGCTGGAGCGCGACGCGGCGATTGCGCGTTACGAGGGCGAGATCGACGTCAGCCGTCCGTGGGTGAGCCGCCGGGCGGCGTAGCCAACTCGCTAAACCCTCTGGACGCGTCGCTTCCCGCGCTGCAAGGGATACCGTCAATTCGAAAATCGCGCGCGCTTCGGGATTCGATGCGCGCCAACGAAGGGAAGGAGCGGACATGCGCGCATTGCTGTCGACCGCGATCGGCGGACCGGAAACTCTGACGGTGGGCGATCTGCCCGATCCGGTCGCGGGGCCGGGCGAGGTAATCGTCGCGGTGAAGGCCTGCGCGGTCAACTTCCCGGACGTGCTGGTGATCGAGGACAAATATCAGTTCAAGCCACAGCGTCCCTTCGCGCCGGGCGGCGAGGTTTCCGGCGTGGTGGAAAGCGTCGGCGAGGGCGTCACCGCCTTCAGGCCGGGCGACCGGGTGATGGGCAACACCGGCATGGGCGGCATGTCCGAAAAGGCGGTGGTTCGCGAGGCGGCGCTCTATCCGCTGCCGGCGGAGCGCAACTTCGAGGAAGGCGCGTCGATGCTGCTGACCTATGGCACGACGATCCACGCCTTGGTCGATCGCGGCCATATCAAGGAAGGCGACAATCTGCTCGTGCTCGGCGCGGCTGGCGGTGTCGGCCTCGCGGCGGTCGAACTCGGCAAGGCGCTCGGCGCGCGGGTGGTCGGCGCCGTCTCGTCGGAGGAGAAGGCGCAGGCGGTGCGCGATGCGGGCGCGGACGATGTGCTGATCTACGGCCGCGCGCCTTTTTCGAAGGAAGAATCGAAAGCGCTGGCCGATGCCTTCAAGGCGAAGGCAGGGGCGAACGGCTTCGATCTCGTCTATGACGCGGTGGGCGGCGACTATGCCGAGCCGGCGGTGCGTTCGATGGCGTGGGAGGGGCGCTATCTGGTGATCGGCTTCCCGGCCGGCATCCCCAGGCTGCCGCTCAATCTGACATTGCTCAAGAGCTGCGACATCTGCGGCGTGTTCTGGGGCGCGTTCGCCGCGCGCGAGCCGGCGCGCAATCGCGCCAATATCCAGCGGCTGTTCGATCTGTGGGCCGCCGGCAGGATCGCGCCGAAGGTGACCGGCGTCTATCCGCTGGAGAAGGGTGGCGAGGCCATCGCCAAGCTCGCCGCGCGCGGCGCGATCGGCAAGCTGGTGGTGCGCGTCGCGGCGTGACGGTCCGCGGCGTTGCGCGCGGGCTGCTCCCTCTCTATCTGCATCCTTGACTATTGCTGGGAGCAGACATGAGCACTTTCGACGATCGCGAGCGCGCTTTCGAAACCAAGTTCGCGCGTGACGAGGAAATGGCCTTTCGCGTCGTCGCGCGGCGCAACCGGCTGCTCGGCCAGTGGGCGGCGGAGTTGATGAAGCTCACCCCCGCCGAGGCCGATTCCTATGCCAAGACGGTGGTCCACGCCGATCTGGAAGAGGCCGGCGACGACGACGTGGTGCGCAAGCTGCTCGGCGACCTCACCGCCGCGGGCGTCGATATCGACGAGGCCGCCGTGCGCCGCGCGCTGGAGGAACAGACGGTCGAGGCACGCCGCCAGCTCATGGAAGCGCAGTGACATGGCGATGGCGGCGGACGACATCGCGGCGCTGATCCGCGCCGGCATCCCCGATGCCGAGGTGGAGATCACCGATCTCGCCGGCGACGGCGATCATTATGCAGCGCGCGTCGTCAGCGCCACCTTCGCGGGGATGCCGCGCGTGCGGCAGCATCAGGCGGTCTATGCCGCGCTCGGCGGCCGCATGGGCGGCGTACTCCACGCCTTGCAGCTTACCACCGCCGTCCCGAAATAACGGCCAGCGACTTTTGAGGAACCGGCGATGAGCGAAGACGTGCAGGCCCGCATCGATGCGGTGGTGAAGAACAATCCCGTGGTGCTGTTCATGAAGGGTAGCCCGCTTTTTCCGCAATGCGGCTTCTCCAGCCGCGCGGTGGCGATCCTCCAGCATCTCGGCGTCGAGTTCGAGAGCGTCGACGTGCTGCAGGACCAGGGAATCCGTCAGGGCATCAAGGCCTATTCCGACTGGCCGACCATCCCGCAGCTCTATGTCGGCGGCGAGTTCGTCGGCGGCTCCGACATCATGATGGAGATGTACGAGTCGGGCGAGCTGGCCGAATTGTTCGAAGGCGCCGCCAAGGCCGATTGACCGGGTGAGGGCGGGACGTCGCGAGATCGGAAGCGACGCACCCGCCCTGCTGAAGCGTGATTACGCTCGGTGCGCGATACATTATGCAGTGCCCGTGCCAGAGCGGCGAGCGGACGGAAATCCGGCCGATTCTGTGGTTAACGCGAATTCATTCGGGTTGCCGCCTGTAAATTTTCTCGACAGATCAGCCCTATGCTCTCCCGATAGGTCACGAGCGGAATGCTCTTGACCACAGATGTAATCAATGTAATTACATCCGTAGTCGATAGGAGAGCCGAGTCGTGGCCGAGCGGATCAGCGATGCCGAACATGCCGTGATGGAGGTGTTGTGGGACGATTCCCCGCTCACCGCGCAGGAGGTGGCCGAGCGTGTCGGCCCCGATCGCGGATGGAGCGTCAACACCGTCAAGACCTTGCTCGGCCGGCTGCTCGCCAAGAGCGCGGTTGCCCATGAAGAAGACGGCCGGCGCTATCTCTATCGCCCGGCCGTGCAGCGCAGCGATTACGTCACCGGGGAATCGCGCCGGCTGATCGACCGGCTGTTCGGCGGCAAGCTTACCCCGCTGGTCGCCCATCTCGCCGAGCGCGACGAGCTTTCCGCTCAGGACATCGCCGAGATCGAGGCGCTGCTGAAGGTGCTCAAGCAATGATCGGCTGGGCGGTAGAGGCGCTGATCGCCTCGGCCGTGCTGATCGCGCTGGTGCTGGCGATCCGTGTCCCCGTCCGCCGCGCGTTCGGCGCGCCGGTCGCTTATGCCTTGTGGCTGCTACCGGTGCTGCGGCTGGCGCTCCCGCCGCTGCCGGCGACGCTGCGTGACCGGATGGTCCCGCCGATCGCCGCCCCGCTGGTGGATGTCGGGCAGCAGGTGTCGGTGATGATCCTGCCCGCCGCGACCGCCGATGCGCCCGCCGCCGCCGGGCCGGACCTCGCGGCGCTGCTCGGCGGCGCGTTGCTGCTCCTGTGGGGGCTGGGCGCGCTGGGCTTCATCGGCTGGCAATTCGTTACCTATGTCCGCTTCCGCCGCCGGCTGCTCGCCGCCGCGACGCCGCTCGACAGCATCGGCGGCGTGACGATCGTCGCCAGCCCGGCGGCATCGGGGCCATTGGCGTTCGGCATCGCGCGGCGCTTCGTCGCTTTCCCGCGCGATTTCGCCGGCCGCTATGACGAAAGCGAGCGCGCGCTGGCGCTGGAGCATGAACTTGGTCACCACGCGCGGGGCGATCTGATCGCCAATTGGGTCGCGCTGGCGGTGCTCGCGCTGCACTGGTTCAACCCGCTCGCCTGGTTCGCCTTCCGCGCCTATCGCGCCGATCAGGAGATGGCGAACGACGCGCGCGTCCTTGCCGGGCGCAGCGCGGCGGATCGCCATGCCTATGCCTGCGCCATCGTCAAGGCGGCGCACGGCGGGGCGATCGCCGCCGCCTGCCATCTGCATACGGTTGACGATCTCAAGGGGAGGTTGCGGATGCTCTCGACGCCAGCCACCCGCGCGCGTGTCCTCGCCGGCACGGTAAGCATCGCCGCGCTGGGCGCCGCCGCGCTCGGCTTCACCGCCTCCGGCACCGCCGCCGCCGCGAAGATGCGCGCGGGGGTGGAGCGCGCCACCGGGGTCGATATCGACGCGCTTCAGCCCGTCGCGCTGCTCCGTCCGCCACCGCCGCAGATCGCCGCGCCGCAAGCCCCCGAAGCGCCGGCTGCGCCCATAGCCGGAGAGGGCAAGCACCGCATCGTGATCCATCGCGACGGCGAGACGCATGTCTATGAGGGCGCGGACGCCGACGCCTATGTCGCGGCCAACCCACTGCCGACGCCTCCGGAGCCGCCCGTGCCGCCAGCGCCGCCGTCGCCCGACATGGTGGCCCCGCCGCCTCCGCCCGCGCCTCCCGCGCCGCCGTCGCGGTCGGATATCGATCGCCGGGTCGCGCGGGCGATGGCCTCGGTGCCGTCGGTGGTGTCGCGCGATTGCGGCGGCAGCGGCCGGATGACGCTGGACAGCAACGAGAACGGCCATCGCATGATCGTGATCTGCAGCGACCGCATCGGCCGCGCCGGCGCTCAGGCGGCGCGCACGGCGGAGGCCGCGTCGCGGATGGCGGTGGTGGATGGGGAGGCGATCCGTCGCCAGGCGATGGGCAGCGCGCTCGCCGGGCTGCGCGCCGCGCGCGCCGCGCTGGCGGCGAACCGCGACATGCTGGAGGAGGCGCGGCGCGAGGCGCTGGCCGATATGGACCGCAACATCGCGGAGATGGAGCGCGAGCGCGACGGCCACGATTGATCGATCCGGGGAGGAAGCCGGTCGGCCGGCCACCGCCACGATAGCGGCGGGGCCGGCCGTTTTGTGCCGCTTTCCCTTGCCATGACGGTGCGCAGCCGCCATCTCCCGCGCATGGACGAGCCACCGACCGGCATCGCGATCGCGCTCGAACCGCTCGTCACGCGGGTTCTGGCGCCCAATCCGTCGCCCTATACTTTCACCGGTACGCAGACGCATATCGTCGGCACACATGATCTCGCGGTGATCGATCCCGGCCCGGCGGAGGAGGCGCATCATGCCGCGCTGCTCGCCGCCATCGCCGGCCGCCCGGTTCGCGCGATCGTCATCACCCACCATCATCGCGACCATTCGCCCGGAGCGATCCGGCTGAAGGCGGAGACCGGCGCGCCGATCGTCGGCGCCGCGCCCTTCCACCTCTCGGACGACGGCCCGCGCGCCGATGCGGCCTTCGATGCGGATTACGCCCCCGATCAGGTGCTGGCGGAGGGCGACCGGGTGAGCGGCGAGGGCTGGACGCTGGAGGCGATCGCGACGCCCGGCCACACCTCCAACCATCTCGCTTATGCCTTGCCGGAGACGAAGGCGCTGTTCTCCGGCGATCACGTCATGGGCTGGTCGACCAGCGTGGTGTCGCCGCCGGACGGCAACATGAGCGCCTACATGGCAAGCCTCGAGAAGCTGCTCCGCCGCGACGATCGTATCTATTACCCCGGCCACGGCGAGGCGGTGGAAAAGCCGCAGCGGCTGGTGCGCGGTCTGCTCGGCCACCGCAAGCAGCGCGAGGGGCAGATATTGCGGCTGATCGGCAAGGGCGTCGGTACGATCCCGGCGATGGTCGAGCAGATGTATGTCGGGATCGACCGCCGGCTGTTCGGCGCGGCGGAACATTCCGTGCTGGCGCACCTCGTCGATCTTGAGCGGCGCGGGGTGGTGGAGGCTGAGGCGGGGACATGGCGGAACCGCGGGTAAGGCCATTCATCGTCGATTTCCTCGCCGCGCTGGCGATCCTGCTGCTGCTCGCGGGCGGCGGTTGGTGGCTGGCGCAGCGCTATGTCAACGCGCGGCTCGCGCCCGATCCGACGACGATCGCCAACGCCAGCCTTTCTGGCTTGCGCGAGCAGAACCGGCTTTCCGCCTTCGCGGCGCGCTTCGTCGCGGTCGTCACCTCGAAACAGTCGCAGTTCGGGCTGAGCGCGGAACGGACGACGATCATGCCCGGCATGGTGCGCTACGAGGTCGATCTCGGCCGCCTCTCGCAGCGCGACGTGGCGTGGGACGGCGCGACGCATACGCTGTCGGTGCGGCTGCCGGCGGTGGAGGTGACGCCGCCGGCGATCGATCTCGACGCGATCCGGAGCTATGGCTCGGGCGGGGTGCTGATGACGCTCACCGCCGCGCGCGAGACGCTCGACGCCGCCAACCGCAGCGCGGGGCAGGCCGAACTGCTGAAACAGGCGCGCGCCGCGCCGATGATGAACATGGCGAAGGATGCCACCCGCCGCGCGGTGGAGCGCAGCTTCGCCATGCCGCTCAAGGCCGCCGGCATCGACGCCACCGTCAACGTGCGCTTCGCCGACGATCCCGTGCGCAACGATGAGCATTGGGACGTGAGCCGCAGCCTGGAGGAAGTGCTCGGCAACCGGCGTTGAGCGGCGGCGGAAAGCGCAGTATAGGAACGCCCGCAACATAACTGGTCGCGCGGTCAATCGGCTTCTTCGGAGGGCACCGATAATGGCGAGCGTTTCGGCACGATTCGATATCGCCGGGGACCGGCGGTTCTTCTTCTTCCTCGCCGTCGCGATGACGGTGACGATCGTCGCGGGGTTCGCGTTCCAGTTCGCGATGGGGCGATCGACCTTCGCCGCGCCCCTGCTCGTCCATGCCCATGCCGTCACCTTCATGGGCTGGACCTTCTTCTATCTGTCGCAGAATATGTTGGTGTTCACCGGGAATGTCGCGCTGCACCGGCGGATCGGCTGGATCGGCGTCGGCTGGGTAACGGCGATGGTGGTGCTGGGCATCGCAATCACCGCGAGGATAGTGCGCGAGGGGCGTGCGCCGCCGTTCTTCAAGCCGCTCTATTTCCTGACGATGAACTCGCTGTCGGTCATTGCCTTCGCGGGGTTGTTCGCGGCGGCGATCGCGATGCGCGGGCGCAGCGACTGGCATCGCCGGTTGATGGCCTGCGCGATGGCCGGGCTGACCGGGCCGGCGTTCGGACGGCTGCTGCCGGGGCCGCTGCTGATCCCCTGGACGCCATGGGCGATCTTCGCTGGAATGATGCTGTTCCCGCTCGCCGGGGTGATCCACGACCAGCGCAGCGCCGGGCGCATCCATCCGGCCTGGGGCTGGGGGATCGGGGTGCTGGTTGCCGATCAATTGCTGATCGGGTTTGTCTCCACCACCGGAATGGCGCTGTCGGCATATGGCGTGCCGGTCGCGGGCGGGGCGGGCGCGAAGCTCGCGCCGCTGGTTTATCCGCCATTCCCTTGATTGCGCGGCGCGGTCGGTCCATCTGACGCGCATGGAGCAGCCCACCAATCTGCGCGGCCTCGACCTGCGCGCCGAGATCGACCGCCTCCGCAAGGAGCGCAACGCCGTCATCCTCGCGCATTATTACCAGAAGCCGGAGATTCAGGATCTCGCCGATTTCGTCGGCGACAGCCTCGACCTCAGCCGCAAGGCGCAGGCGACCGACGCCGATGTCATCGCCTTCTGCGGCGTGCGCTTCATGGCGGAGACGGCGAAGATTCTCTCGCCACAAAAGATCGTGGTGCTGCCCGACATGGACGCCGGGTGCAGCCTGGAGGATAGCTGCCCGCCCGAGCAGTTCGCGGCCTTCCGCGCGCAGCACCCGGATGCGATCGCGCTGACCTATATCAATTGCTCGGCGGCGGTGAAGGCGCTGTCGGACGTGATCGTCACCTCCTCATCGGCCGAGAAGATCCTGTCGCAGATCCCCAAGGAGCAGAAGATCATCTTCGGCCCGGATCGCAATCTCGGCGGCTATCTCGCGCGCAAGACGGGGCGGGACCTGATCCTGTGGCCGGGCGTGTGCATCGTCCACGAGGCGTTCAGCGAGACGGAATTGCTCAAGCTCAAGGCCGAGCATCCCGACGCGCCGATCGCCGCGCACCCGGAATGTCCGCCGGTGATCCTCGACCATGCCGATTATGTCGGCTCGACCAGCGGCATCCTCGACTACGCCAAGTCCTTCCCCGGCGACACGCTGATCGTCGCGACCGAGCCGCACATCATCCACCAGATGGAAAAGGCGCTGCCGGAAAAGACCTTCATCGGCGCGCCGGGCGCGGACGGCAATTGCAACTGCAATATCTGCCCGTACATGGCGCTCAACACGCTGGAGAAGCTCTACGTCGCGCTGCGCGATCTGGAGCCGCGCATCGAGATGGACGAGGAATTGCGGCTCGGCGCGAGGAAGAGCCTCGATGCGATGCTGGCGATGGCGAGCGGCACGGTCGGGCTGGGCGATCTGGGGCCGGCGTGAACTGCAATCGTCACCCCGGCGCAAGCCGGGGTCGGGTGCAGTAAGCGTTACCCATGCCGCCTGAGATCCTGACTTTCGTCAGGATGACCCTTCAGGTCAGGCCACCAGTTCCAGCAGCCCCTCGAACAGCCGCCGGCCTTCGTCACCGCCGTGCGCCGGCTCGATCCGGCGCTCGGGATGGGGCATCATGCCCAGCACGTTGCCGGCGTCGTTGAGTACGCCCGCGATCGACCGCGCGCTGCCGTTGACGTCCTCGGCATAGCGGAAAGCGACGCGGCCCTCGCCCTCCAGCCGGTCGAGCGTGTCGCTGTCGGCGAAATAATTGCCGTCATGATGCGCCACCGGAATCATGATGCGCTCGCCGGCGGCATAGCGGCTGGTGAAGGCCGATTGGGCATTCTCCACCGTCAACGCCACGTCGCGGCAGACGAAGTTCAGCCCGGCGTTGCGCATCAGTGCGCCGGGCAGCAGCCCCGCCTCGGTCAGCACCTGGAAACCGTTGCACACGCCCAGCACCGGCATGCCTTTCGCCGCCGCGTCGGACACTGCGCGCATGATCGGTGAACGGGCCGCCATCGCGCCGGAGCGCAAATAGTCGCCATAGGAAAAGCCGCCCGGCAGCGCGACGAGACCCGTGCCGTCGGGCAGCTCGCTGTCGCGGTGCCACACCATCGCCGGCTTGCGCCCGGTCACCGCCTCCAGCGCCACCGCGATGTCGCGGTCGCAGTTCGATCCCGGAAAGACGATGACCGCGGTCTTCACTTCGCCGGCTCCAGATGCTCGATGCGGTAATTCTCGATCACGGTGTTGGCGAGGAGCTGACGGCACATTGCGTCGATCGCCGAATCGTCGGTCGAATCGGCGACGTCCAGCTCGATCAGCCGGCCCACCCGCGCGCCGTTGATTCCGGAGAAACCGAGGCCGGCGAGCGCGTGCTCGATCGCCTTGCCCTGCGGATCGAGCACGCCGGGCTTGAGCGTCACATGGATGCGGAGCTTCATAGGCGCGCCTATGCCGGAGCGCGCGCCGCCCCGCAACCTTAACGCGATTTTTACGCCGTTCTGCGATGGTGCCCGTGCGGGAGCGAGGGTCGAAGTATGATCTCAGGCATCGCAACGGCGCTGTTCATTGCTCTTTTCGCATTCGGCGGCGACTATTTTCATTGGGACGATCCGCACGGCCGGGTGAGCATGGCGCTGCTCGCGGCATTCGTGTGCGGCCTCGTCGTCGGCTATCGCTTCCGCGATTGAGCGTCGCGCGGCCGTGCGGCGAGGCGGCTGATGAACACGGCGCTGCGCAGCGCCTGGCGCGGCAGGCTGGCGAGATCGACCCATTCGCCCGGCGCGTGGGAGTTGCCGCCGGACGCGCCCAGCCCGCCCATCGCCACCGTATCCGCCGCGACGAAGCTCGAATCCGCCGCGCCGCGTTTCGCCGGATCGTATTCCGGCATCTCGGGCAGGCCGAGATCGCGGTTGGCGCGGTTCAGCTCGGCGAGCAGCGCGCGGTTGGCGTCGGTCGGCGGCATCGTCGGATAGCCTTCGAAGAAAGCGATCGTCGCCTGCGTGCCGGGCAGGTGCTGCGCGACGATCTTCTCCATCCGCCCGCGCACCCGCGCCTCCTGATCCGGGGTGAGCGCGCGCAGGTCGCCGCGCGCCACCGCGTCGGCGGCGACGATATTGGGCTTGCCGGTGCCGGTCGCAGTGACGCCGGCCGCATCCATCGCCGCCGGCGTGCCGCCCGCCATCACCCCGACGTTATAGTTGAGGTTCTTCTCCGGCAGCTCGCGGCGGAAATCGTCGAGGATGCGCGCCAGCTCGTAGATCGCGCCATAGCCGAGGTCCGCGCCGAACACGCCGCTCGAATGGCCGGTCTTGCCATGCGCGACGATCTCCCACGTCAGCGAACCGCGCCGCGCGATCGTGGCGTAATCCACGCCCTTGTCGGTCGCGACATTCTCATATTCCAGCGCGATATCGGCCCATTTCCCGGCTTCGATCAGGTCGCGCCGGGCGGCGTCCTGCGGCGTGCCGGCGCGCTCCTCGTCGCCGGTCAGCACCACCTTGATGTCGGCGTTCCTCAGCGTTCCCGCCGCCTGCATCGCGCGCAGCGCGGCGACGATCACCACCAGTCCGCCCTTGTCATCCCCGACGCCGGGGCCGGTCGCGCGATTGCCCTCGCGCGTGAAGCCGGTGAAGGGGCTGGACGGCTCGAACACCGTGTCGAGGTGGCCGATCAGCAGGATGCGCTGGCCGCGCCCGTCGCCCTTGTGGGTCGCGACGATATGCCCGGCGCGGCCGGTGGCGCGCATGTCGATCCACCGCACGTCGAAGCCGAGCGGCGCCAGCTCGCCGCGCATCATCTCGCCCACCGCCGTCACGCCGGGCAGGTTGAGCGTGCCGGAATTCTGCTTCACCAGCCGTTCGAGCAGCGCCTCGTCGCGCGCGACCTCCGCATCCACCGTCGTGCGCATCTTCTGCTCGGGCGCGCTGGTTGCGGCGGCGGCGAGCAGCAGCGCGAGCGTGGCGAACGCGGAACGGACGATCATGCGGCGAACCCCCTGAAATCTGGCGACGATCGTGGCGCGCCGCGCGCGTTTTGTCGACCGGCGGATTCGGGGCGTCGACAGATGATTGACCTAAAGGCGCGTGAAGGCGAGACTCGGGCGGCGGAAACCGCGCCGGGGAGTTGACATGCGCCACGCCGAAATCATCGCCGCCGTCCTGCTGGCCGGCACCGCGCTGCCCGCCGCCGCGCAGCTTTCGGTTGGCGGCTCGGTCGATGTCGTTTCCGACGAGCGGCGGCGCGGGATAAGCTGGAGCGAGGGGAAAGTCGCGCCGTCCGCATCGCTGTCGCTCCAGCTTCCGGCCGGGTTCGATGTCAGCGCGCGCCTCACCGGGCTGCGCGAGAGCGTGCGTTCGGGCGGGGCGGATGCGGTGGTCGACGCCTCGCTCGGCTATGGCGGCAATCTTGGCCTCGGCTTTCGCGGCGAGGGATATGTCATTGCCCATGCCTTCACCGGCGCGCGCGGGCATATGGATTATGTCGAGGGCGGCCTGGGGCTGAGCTACCAGCTCGGCCCGGCGCAGCTCGGCGCTGACGCGCGCTATGCCCCGTCGCAGAGCGCGATCGGCGGCGACAATCTCTACGTCTCCGCGCGCGCGCAATTCGGCCTGCCGGCGACGCCTTATACCTTCACCGCCAGCGTCGGCCATTCCTCCGGCTCGGTCGATGATCCCCTGCGCGCGGCGCGGCTGCGCCCGGGGGGCAGCTACAGCGACTGGCTGGTCGGCGTGCGGCGCGTCACAGGGCCGCTGACGCTGGGGCTGGATTATTCGGGCACCGATATCGATCGGACGGTGGCCTCGCCCTATGCGGATGCGCGCAACAGCGGGGACAGGCTGACGGCACGGGTCGGCATCTCCTTCTGAAATCGGGAACCCGTCGCCCATGCGGTCGGTTGAATCGCCTCCCGATGCAAGGAGGCATCCGATGCGTATTCTTCCGTTGCTGGTCGCCGGGGCGATGCTCGGCGGCGCTGTCCCGGCCGTGGCGCAGGAGACGCCGCCGCAGGACCCGAACGCCCCGCGCGCGCCGCTCCCCTATGACCGCGGCTATGACAAGGACAGTCCGCGCACCGAGGCGATCGACGCCGCCGGGCGGCCCGGCGTGGATGCCGCCAATCGCGCGGTGCTCGATCAGTCGAACGCGCAGGCCGCCGTGCAAGCCGACGTGCAGCAGGCCGACGCGGCGCAATATCAGGCCGATGTGGCGGCTTATCGCCGCGCGATGCGCGTGCACCATCGCCGCATCGCGCGGCAGGACGCCCGCTATGCCCGGCAGGAGCGCGCCTATGCCGATGCGATGGCGGCCTGGCGGCTACAGGTCGCGGCGTGCAAGCGCGGCAACAATGCCGCGTGCAACGCGCCGACGCCCGATCCGGCGGATTATCGCTAGAGCGGTTGTCGATCCGATTGCATCGGATCACCGCTCTATTTTCCTCTGTTTGCCGCGATTTCCGAGCCGGCAGGTGATTCCTGCCTCGAAATCGCTCTAGAGGCTGAAACGCAAACGGCGCGGCAAAGCCGCGCCGTCGGTCGTCGCCAGGCGCAACGCCGGCCGACGGCGGCTGCGCCGCCGGCCCGCCGCGCTCAGCCGCTGTAGTACATGTCGTACTCAACCGGGCTGGGCGTCATCTCCCAGCGCGCGACCTCTTCCCACTTCAGCTCGATGTACGATTCGATCTGCTCCTTGGAGAAGACGTCGCCCTTGAGCAGGAAGTCGTGGTCCGCCGTCAGCGACTCCAGCGCCTCGCGAAGGCTGCCGCACACGGTCGGCACCTGCGCCAGCTCGGCCGGCGGCAGGTCGTAGAGGTTCTTGTCCATCGCGTCGCCGGGATGGATCTTGTTCTGGATGCCGTCGAGGCCCGCCATCATCAGCGCGGCATAAGCGAGATAGGGGTTCGCCAGCGCATCCGGGAAGCGCACCTCGACGCGCTTCGCCTTGGCGCCCGCGCCATAAGGGATGCGGCACGAGGCCGAGCGGTTGCGGCTCGAATAGGCCAGCAGCACCGGGGCCTCGTAACCCGGCACCAGCCGCTTGTAGCTGTTGGTCGACGGATTGGTGAAGGCGTTGATCGCCTTGGCGTGCTTGATGACGCCGCCAATGAAATAGAGGCACATGTCGCTGAGGCCGGCATAGCCGTTGCCGGCGAACAGCGGCGTCTTGCCTTCCCAGATCGAGAAGTGCGTGTGCATGCCCGAGCCGTTATCCTCCTTGATCGGCTTGGGCATGAACGTCGCCGACTTGCCATAGGCATGTGCGACCTGATGCACGACGTACTTGTAGATCTGCATCCGGTCCGCCGTGGTGGTCAGCGTGCCGAAGGTGAGGCCCAGCTCGTGCTGCGCGGCGGCGACCTCATGGTGGTGCTTGTCGCACGGCAGGCCCATCTCGAGCATGGTGGAGACCATCTCGCCGCGGATGTCGACCGCGCTGTCGACCGGCGCGACGGGGAAATAGCCGCCCTTGGCGCGCGGACGGTGGCCGAGGTTGCCGCCCTCATATTCGCGGCCCGAATTGCCGGGCAGTTCGATATCGTCGATCTTGTAATAGCTCGACGAATAGGTGTTCTCGAACCGCACGTCGTCGAACATGAAGAACTCGGCCTCGGGGCCGACATACACGGTGTCGCCGATCCCGGTGGTCTTGAGATAGGCCTCCGCGCGCTTCGCGGTGGAGCGCGGATCGCGGGCGTACAGCTCGCCGGTCGCAGGCTCCACGATGTCGCAGATCATGATGAGCATCGGCGTGGCCGAAAACGGATCGACATAGACCGCGTCGAGATCCGGCTTCAGCGTCATGTCGGATTCGTTGATCGCCTTCCACCCGGCGATCGAGGAGCCGTCGAACATCAGGCCGTCGGTCAGCTCGTCCTCGCCCAGCACGCCGGCGCACATGGTGAGGTGCTGCCATTTGCCCTTGGGATCGGTGAAGCGGAGATCGACCCACTCGATCGCCTCGTCCTTGATGCGCTTCAGAACGTCGCTGGCCGTCGTCGCCATGATGAAAATGCCCTTCGTGTTCGAGATGCCGCGCGCCCGATGGAGCGGCGGGGTTCACAGATGATGTGGTGGTTCAGATCGCGTCGTCGTCGCGTTCCCCGGTGCGGATGCGCAAGGCGGTCTCGACGGGGATGACGAAGATCTTGCCGTCGCCGATCCGGCCGGTCTGCGCCGCCTGCGCCACCGCCTCGACAACGCGCTCGACCAGACCGTCCTCGACCACCACCTCCAGCTTCACCTTCGGCAGGAAGTCGACGACATATTCGGCGCCGCGATAAAGCTCGGTATGGCCCTTCTGCCGCCCGAAGCCCTTGGCCTCGGTGACGGTGATGCCCGACACGCCCACTTCGTGCAGCGCTTCCTTCACTTCATCGAGCTTGAACGGCTTGATGATCGCCTCGATCTTCTTCACGCTTGGTTGCCCGTCCCCGATTGAAAACCACACCGTCTGCTGAACGGCATTGCATCGACCGTGCCAGTCAGGCGCGCGGAGGGCAAGGCGGCGACTCGCCGCCCGGACGCGATATTCGCTGCCCGTTTTTCGGGCAGGCGGGCAATATGTGCCGATTTCGAGGGCAGCGGCGCGGTGGGGAGGGGTAAAGGCCGCGCCGCTGCCCCCGGTCACCGGGCCGGCGCGACGGGGGCCGCGCCGTCGGTGTTCAAATTCTTCTGCGCCCAATGCGCCTCGTCGATCACGTAGTAACGGATGAGCTGTGCCTGATCGGGGGTGAGCACCCTGGCGAAGCTGACCATCCCCTGATCCTTGAGCGCGCCGTCGATCAGGATCGACTTCCACCCGTCCGCGCTTCCCAGCGCGCCGGAGCGTTGCAGGTTGGGCAGCACCCCGCCGCCGCCGGCCGCCGAGGCGCCGTGACATACCTGGCAATAGCGGCCGAACAGCGCGCGGCCCTGCGCGATCTGTTCCGGCGTGCCGGTCGCGACGGGCAGCGGCACCGGCGCGCTGTCCGGCGCGGTGGTGGCGGGAAGCTTCTCCTTGCCGCCCAGCTTGAACACGACGAGGCGCGGGTGGTTCGGCACCTCGGCGCCCTTGCCGTAGGCATAGCCCAGAGACAGCGGCAGCGCCCCGCCGCGCCCGGCGAGCACCGCGACATATTGCGTGCCATCGACCATATAGGTCGCCGCGCCCGCCATCACGCCGGTGCCGACCGGATAGGCGAACAATTGCTTGCCCGTATCGGCGGCATAGGCGCGGAACTCGCCCAGCGACGTGCCCTGGAAGACGAGGTTGCCGGCGGTGGTCATCGTGCCGCCGTTCCACGGCGTCGGATATTTCACCGTCCAGCGCGGCTTGTTCGCCACCGGGTCCCACGCCACCAGCAGCCCGGTCGCCCCGGCGGTGGCGGCCTTGATGGTCGCGGCGTCGCGCGGGTACATCAGCGCGTCCATGTTCTCGCCGACGTTGAAGCCGATCGGCTTGGCCTGATCGAGCGGCGCATTCCCGGCCATATAGCCCGCCGCGACGATCTGCGCCGGGATATAGGCGAGGCCCGCCTTGGGATTGAAGCTCATCGGCTGCCAGTTGTGCGCGGCGATCGCGGAGGGCAGCGCGAGGAACGGCTTGCCGGTCTTGTAGAAGCGCGCCGCCGGATTCTCGATCGGCCGCCCGGTCTTGAGGTCGTAGCCGGTCGCCCAGTTGACGCCGGGGATATACTGGCCGGCGTTGATGAGCTTCCCGTCGGTCCGGTCGATGACGTAGAAGAAGCCGTTCTTCGGCGCCTGCATCAGCACCTTGCGGTCCTTGCCGTCGATCTTGAGCGTGGCGAGGTTGATCGGCTGGGTCGCGGTGAAGTCCCAGCTTTCCGCCGGCGTCTCCTGATAATGCCAGAGATATTCGCCCGTCTCCGGCTTCAGCGCGACGATCGAGGAGAGGAACAGATTGTCGCCCTTGCCCTCCGAGCGCAGGCCGTGGTTCCACGGGCTGCCGTTGCCGACGCCGAGGTAGAGCTGGTCCAGTTCGGGATCATAGACGATCGAATCCCATACGGTGCCGCCGCCGCCGGACTGTTTCCACTGTCCGTTGGCGGACCAGGTCGGCGCGACCTTCGCCATCGCCGCGTCGGATGCCTCGCCGTCCTTCGCGCCCGTGGGATTGGGGACGGTGTAGAAGCGCCATTTCTTCGCCCCCGTCGCCGCGTCATAGGCGGTGACGTAGCCGCGGACGCCGAACTCCGCGCCGCCGTTGCCGATCAGCACCATGTCCTTCACCACGCGCGGCGCGCCGGTGATCGTATAGGGCTTTGCCTTGTCGGTGGTCTGGACCGACCAGTCCTCCTTGCCGGTCGCCGCGTCGAGCGCGATCAGCCGTCCGTCGAGCGTGCCGAGATAGAGCCGCCCCTTCCAGGCCGCTACGCCGCGATTGACCACGTCGCAGCACGCCTGCACGCCCTTCTGCGGATCGACCTTGGGGTCATAGGTCCAGAGCTGCTTGCCGGTCGCCGCGTCGAACGCGAACACCTTGGACCATGGGCCGGTGACGAACAGCTTGCCGTCGATCACGATCGGCGTGGCTTCCTGCCCGCGTGCGTCGGGCATGTCGGCGTACCAGGCGACGCCGAGCTGGCCGACATTGCCGTCGTTGACCTGGGTGAGCGGGGAGAAGCGCTGCTCGGAATAATTGAACCCGGTCATCGCCCAGTCGCTGCCGTCGCCGCCGGTGGTCAGCAGCGCGCCGTCGACCTTGCCCACGCCGGACGCGCCGCCCGCCGCCTGCTGGTGGCCGCCGCTGCACGATGCGAGCAGCGCCGCCGTCAGCGCCAGCGCGAATCCCTTCCGCATACCCCTCTCCCCGCTCCGTTCCTGAAGTCGTCGGCGCGATGGTGACGCAGGATTGAAAGGAAGGGAAGGGGGGAAGTGCTTCCTTTGCTCGGGCGCTTTGGAAATACCGGTATGGTTCAGCCCGGCTCCCGCCGGCTCAGGCGTAAGGCGGACGATCCAGACCAGCCGGGGAAAGCGTGAAGATCTCGCAGCCGTCCTCGGTGATGCCGATCGAATGTTCGAACTGCGCGGAGAGCGAGCGGTCGCGCGTCACCGCCGTCCAGCCGTCGTCGAGCAGCTTCACGTCCGGGCGGCCGATATTGATCATCGGCTCGATCGTGAAGATCATGCCGGGCTTCAGCTCCGGCCCGGTGCCGGGGCGGCCGACATGCACCACTTCCGGCGCGTCGTGGAACAGCCGGCCGAGACCGTGCCCGCAGAAATCGCGCACCACGCCATAGCGATGCGCCTCGGCATGGCGCTGGATCGCATGCGCCACGTCGCCGAGATGGTTGCCCGGCCTCGCCTGCTCGATGCCGAGCATCAGGCATTCATAGGTGACGTCGACCAGGCGCCGCGCCTTCAGCGGCACCTCGCCGATCAGGTACATGCGGCTCGAATCGCCGTGCCAGCCGTCGAGGATCGGCGTCACGTCGACATTGACGATATCGCCGGATTTCAGCGTCTTGTCGCTGGGGATGCCGTGGCAGACGACATGGTTGATCGAGATGCACGAGCTATGCGTATAGCCGCGATAGCCGAGCGTCGCGGGCACGCCGCCGCGCGCGACGATGAAATCGTGGATCAGCCGGTCGATCTCCGCCGTGGAGACGCCGGGAACCATGTGCGGCACGATCATGTCGAGCGTTTCGGCGGCGAGGCGGCCGGCCTTGTGCATCCCATCGAACGCATCGCGCCCGTGGAGCTTGATCGCGCCGTCGCGCCCGAGCGGCGCGTCGCTGGTGACGGTAACATATTCGGTCATGCCCGCCGATATAGCGTGGCGAAGCGCGATTGGCGAGGTTATGGCGGAGCTTCATGGTTGAGGAACGCATCTGGACCGCCGCGCTCGTCGTCATCGGCGACGAGATTCTCTCCGGCCGCACGCAGGACAGGAACGTCGCGCAGATCGCGCTGTGGCTCAACGTGCAGGGCATCCGCCTGTCCGAGGTGCGCGTCGTCGCCGATCGCGAGAAGGCGATCGTCGAGGCGGTCAACGCGCTGCGCGCGCGCAACGACTATCTGTTCACCACCGGCGGCATCGGCCCGACGCATGACGATATCACGGTGGACGCGATCGCCGCCGCGCTCGGCGTCGGCGTGGTGCATCATCCGAAGGCGGTGGCGGTGCTGGAGCGTTATTACGCGACGCGCGGCGGCGCGACCGAGGCGCGGCTGCGCATGGCGCGCGTGCCGGAAGGCGCGGACCTGATCGAGAACCGCATGTCCGGCGCGCCGGGCATCCGCATCGGCAACATCTTCGTGATGGCCGGCGTGCCGCACATCACCGCCGGGATGCTCGATGCGCTGACCGGCACGCTGGAGGGCGGCCGTCCGGTGGTGAGTGGCACGCTCGGCTGCTGGGTGGGGGAAAGCGAGGTGGCGGACCTGCTCGGCACGATGGAGCGCAGCCACGCCGGGGTGGCGATCGGCAGCTATCCCTTCTTCCGCGAAGGCCGCACCGGCGCCAATTTCGTCATCCGCTCGCCCGACGCGGCGCAGGTCGATCGATGCATCGCCGACCTCGCCGAGGCGCTGGCCGCCGCCGGTCACGCGCCGGTGCCGGGGGGAATCTAGGGCGCCAGATCTGAACCTCCGCTCGCCCGAACGGGAAGGGGATTTCGTTCGATCGGCCCTTAGCTCTCCACCACCGTCAGCGCCTCCAGCCGGAAGCGCGTGCGCAGCGGATCGCGGCTGACTTCCGCGACGGCGATGTCGGCGACGAGATGCCCCGCGACCGGCAGTTCCGCTTCCGCCAATCCCTCCAGCCATCGGTCTAGCGCCGCGCTGGTCGCCGCCTCGCCCGAAATCTCGTGGCGCATACCGGAGAAGGTCGCGCTGTGCCATTCGGTCGCGTGATGGCGGGTGATCGCAATCCCCGTCTCCGCCGCGCACAGGGCGCGTTCCAGCAGGCGCACGACGCCGGGGCCGCGCATCATTTCGTCCTCGCGATGAAAGCGTCGACGCGCGCGGAAAGGCGCGGCCCCGGCACGCGCCCCAGCCTGAGGTCGCCCACCAGCCGCGGGTCCTTCACGGCGCGGCGGCCGAAGGTGCTCGGCGGCATCCCGGTGCGGCGCAGATAAAGGTCGATTTTGGTCAGCAGCGTCATTCCGACTCGACTCCCGTTGATTCGTTCCCTGTTTGTTCTCGCAAGAAATCCAACTTGTCCAGGAAATTTCCTGCGCCTATGCTGCTGCCATGTCCCAGGACCCCCGCGAGGCGCTGATGCGGCTGGCGAGCGAGCGCGGCGTCAGCCTCGCGGCGCTCTCCGCGATGCTCGGGCGCAACGTCGCCTATCTCCAGCAATTCGTCGGGCGCGGCTCGCCGAAGCGGCTGGCGGAAGAGGATCGCCGCGCGCTGGCGGCGTTCTTCGGCGTGGAGGAGCGCGTTCTCGGCGGTGCGGCGGCGGGCGCGGCGCTGGTCGAGGTGCCGTGGCTCGCGCTGTCGGCAGCGGCGGGTGCCGGGGCCGATGCGGCGGACGAACGTCCCATCCGCGTGGAGCGATTCGCCCCCGAGACGCTGGCGGCGGCGGGGATCGCGCCGCGCACCGCCTCGATCATCATGGCGCGCGGGGATTCGATGGCGCCGACGATCCTCGACGGCGATCGGCTGGTGGTCGATCGCGGCGACCGGCGGATCGCGCGGACGGGCGCGATCGTCGTCGCCCGCCGCGACGGCGACCTGCTGGTCAAGCGCGTGACGGCGCGGGGCGACACGATCACGCTGGCGAGCGACAACCCGGCCTATCCGCCGCTCACCGTGCCGGGGCTGGAGGTGGAGGTGATCGGCCGGGTGAAGCTGCTGCTGCGCGCGCCGGCCTGATCCGCGCGGTCAGCGTCGCTCGCGCCACCACATCGCGACCGAGATCGCGACGGTCACGGCAAGGCCGATCAGCACCCCGATCGTCGCCTGGCCGGCGGCGAAACCGAGCATCGCGCCCGCCAGCACGCCGCTGGCGATCAGGAAGCCGCCAGCGGCGGAGGGACGGGAAGGCTTGTCGGACATTGCCGCGCGCCCTTGCCATGTCCTGCGGCGGGACGCCAGCGCCCCATCGCAACACTTTGGAAAGGCATTTCCCGAACGGACTTTTAGGCAGCCCGCGCGCAACAGGGCCGGGCATGGACGATTTCCCCTATGTCGCCGATCGCACCGCGCTCAATGACGCGCAGGCGCTGATCCTCGCCTTCGGCAGCGCCGCTGCCGACGAGGCCTTCGCGCGCGCCGATCGCAGCCGCGATCTCGGCAATCACATCCATTTCTGCCGCTGGCGCCAGATCGAGCGGCTGGTCGGGTGGCTCTCGGCCGGGCGCGCGGACGGCACGATTCACTGACACCATTGTCGCCCGGCGCGATCACGCGCTATCAGGCTGAAATGGTTCGGCGAGGCGCCGCATTACTGGTCGCGATCGTCGCCGTGCCGCCCGCCGTGGCACAGCAGCAACCCGCCGCGCCGGCCGTTCAGCCGCCGCCCGCTGCCGATGCCGGCGACATGCTCGATCCCAACGCCCCGCTCGCGCCGCTGCCCGATATCGGCGTGGCGTGGCCCGATCTGAGCAAGGCCCTGGCCGATACGGAGAGCGCGCAGACCAACGCCGCCGCCGAGACGCGCTACGGCTATCGCATCGAGGGGATCGACGCGGTGCCCTCGCCGCTGCTGCGTCAGCGCTTCGCCGAGCTTTCCGTGCTCGACCAGCATGACGGCGAGCCGGCCAACGCCGCGCAGCTCGATCGCCGCGCGCGCGAGGATGCGGATCTGCTCGTCACCCTGCTGCGCGCGGAGGGCTATTACGACGCGCGCGTCCAGACCAGCGTGGACGCGAGCGGCGGCAAGCCGGTGGTGGTGCTCTCGGCCGAGCCGGGGCAGCTCTATCGCTTCGCCGGCGTCACGATCGACGGCATGGCGGCGGCCGGCGACAAGGCGGCGGCGCTGACCGACGCCTTCGGGGTGAAGCAGGACGATCCGGTCAACGCCGATGCGATCGTCGTGGGGCAAGCGCGGCTGACCGAGCAGGCCGGCAAGCAGGGCTTCCCCTTCGCGAAGATCGGCGAGCCGGAAATCACGGTCGACCGCACCGCGCGCACCGCGACGCTGGACCTGACGGTCGATCCCGGCCGCGCGCGCAAGTTCGGCCGCATCCGCGTCAATCCGAACAACCATGTGTTCGGCGCGAAGCACGTGCAGGAGATCGCACGCTTCCAGCCCGGCGACCTTTATTACGCGCCGAACCTCGACGACCTGAAGCGCGCGCTGATCCAGACCAGCCTCGTCTCCAGCGCGGAGGTGAAGCCGGTGCCGGGCGACACGCCGGACACGGTGGACGTGGACGTGACGCTCCAGCCCGCCCCGCCGCGCACCATCGCGGGCGAGCTGGGCTACGGCACCGGGGAAGGCGCGCGCGCCGAGGTGAGCTGGACGCACCGCAACTTCTTCCCGCCGGAGGGCGCGATCATCCTGCGCGGCGTGCTGGGGACGCAGGAGCAGCTTGCCCAGATCACTTATCGCCGCAACAATTTCGAGGGCCGCGACCGCGTGCTGACCGCGCAGGTCGCCGCCTCGCACACCGAGCGGCTGGCCTATACCGCCGACACCTTCTCGCTCTCCGGCTCGCTCGAGCGGCAGACCAATATCTTCTTCCAGAAGGCGTGGGTGTGGTCGCTCGGCGCGGAACTGGTCAGCACCGACGAGCGCGACGTGATCGCTTCCACCGGCCAGCCGCGCCGGCGCACCTATTATATCGCCGCGCTGCCCTTGAGCCTCACCTATGACGGCTCGGACGACCTGCTCAATCCGACGAAGGGCTTCCGGCTCGGCGGGCGGCTCAGCCCTGAGCTGTCGCTGCTCGGCACGGCGTTCGGCTATGCGCGGACGCAGCTCGACGCCAGCGCCTATACCCCGCTCGGCGACAAGGTGGTGCTGGCCGGGCGGGTGCGGCTCGGCACGATCCTCGGCGCGCCGCGCGACGCGATCGCGCCGTCGCGGCGCTTCTATGCCGGCGGCGGGGCGTCGGTGCGCGGCTATGGCTATCAGGCGATCGGGCCGCGCGATCCGAACAACGATCCGATCGGCGGCCGCAGCCTGACCGAATTCTCCATCGAGACGCGCGTGAAGGTCTGGGGCAGCTTCGGCCTCGTGCCGTTCTTCGACGGCGGCAATATCTACACCTCGCCGCTGCCGAAGTTCACCGGGCTGCGCTACGGCGCGGGGCTGGGCGTGCGTTACTATTCCAATTTCGGGCCGATCCGCGTCGATGTCGGTACGCCGATCAACCCGCAGAAGGGGGATTCGCGCGTCGCCGTCTATGTCTCGCTGGGGCAGGCGTTTTGAGGCGGGCGGCGAAGTGGATCGCCGGGCTTGTCGCGGCCGCGCTGGCGATCCTCGGCGCGGCGGTGCTGGTGGTCGATACCGACATGGGGCACCGCTGGGTGGCGGACCGGATCGCGGCGGTGCGCACGCCGAGCGGGCTGCGCTTCACGGTCGGGCGGATCGACGGGTCGATCTACAGCCGCGCGGTGCTGCGCGACGTGCGCGTCCACGATCTCGACGGTCTCGTTTTCTCCGCGCCGGTCGCCCGGCTGCGCTGGTCGCCGTTGCGCTGGTTCGCCAACCGGCTCGACATCACCGCGCTGGATATCCCCACCGCGACCTTCGCCAAATGGCCCCATACCAGGCCGAGCGCGAAGCAGGGGCCGCTGCTTCCCGATTTCGATATTCGCATCGGGCGGCTGCGGGTCGATCGCCTGTATGTCGATCGCCGCGTCACCGGGGTCGCGCGCTATGGCCGCATCCGGGGCCGCGCCGATATCCATGCCGGGCGCGCGCTGGTCGATCTCGCGGCGGTGGTGGAGGGCAGCGACGCGCTGCGGCTGAGGATCGACGCCGAGCCGGATCGCGACAGGTTCGACATCGCCGTCCGCGCGCGTGGCGTGAAGGATGGCGTGCTGGCGCGGCTCAGCGGCATCCGCAAGCCGCTGCGGCTGGAGGTCGGCGGCGCGGGGAGCTGGACGCGCTGGGACGGCCATGCGCTTGCCAATGCCGGCGGCGCGCGCGTGATCGACCTGACGCTCGGCAACCGCAAGGGCGCCTATACGCTCACCGGCGATTTCGTCCCCTCGGCGGTGGCGGGTGGCAAGCTCGCTCGATTGACCGCGCCGCGTGTCGCGGTGAACGGCGGCGCGACGCTCGCCAACCGGCGGTTGGCGGGCAATCTCGCGCTGCGCTCGGCGGCGCTGGCGGTGGACGCCGCCGGCACGCTCGATCTCGGCGCGAGCGCTTTCCGCAACGTCCGCCTGCGCGCGCGATTGCTCCAGCCCGCCGCCTTGTTCCCGAACATGACCGGACGCGACGTGGAATTGCGCGCGGTGCTCGACGGGGCCTTCGCCACCGCCGGTTTCGATTATCGCCTCACCGCGACCCGCTTCGCCTTCGACGACACCGGCTTCGATCAGGCGCGGGCGGCGGGGAAGGGTCGTTTCTCGAAATCGCCGGTCAGCCTGCCGATCCATTTCACCGCCGCGCGCGTGACCGGGGTGGGCGACGTGGCGGGCGGCATGTTGCGCAACCTGTCGGTCGACGGCGTGCTGCGCATCACCAGCAAGCTCGTCACCGGCGACGATCTGCGCGTGAAGTCGGACAAGCTCACCGGGCGGATCAATCTGCTGCTCGATCTCGCGACCGGCGACTATCAGGTCGGCGTCAACGGCGCGCTCGGGCGCTATCTGATCCCCGGCCTCGGCGTGGTCGACGTCACCTCCACCCTGCGCGTCGTGCCGGGGCCGGGCGGGCATGGCACCCGCGTCGTCGGGCAGGGCGAGGCGCGGATGGTGCGGCTCGACAACGCCTTCTTCCGCAGCCTCGCCGGTGGCCTGCCGCGCATCCGCACCGCGCTGGAGCGGACGCCGGACGGCGTGCTGCATTTCACCAACCTGATCCTCACCGCGCCATCGCTGCGCCTCGCGGGCACCGGCTATCGCCGCCGCGACGGCAGTTTCCATTTCGAGGGGCGGGGCACGCAGGCGAGCTACGGCCCGCTGACGCTCAAGCTCGACGGGCAGATCGACCATCCGACGATCGACCTGCTGCTCGCTTCGCCCAACGCCGCGATGGGGTTGTCGCAGGTGCGCGCGCATCTCGATCCGACCGCGAAGGGCTTCGCCTTCACCGCCGCCGGCGGCTCGCGGCTGGGGCCGTTCGAGGCGGCGGGCGATATCCTCCTGCCCTCCGGCGGCACCGCGCAGATCGCCTTCGCGCGGATCGACGTGAGCGGCACGCGCGCGACCGGCACGCTGGATATCGTCGAGGGCGGCTTCGCGGGCCGGCTGGCGCTCGACGGCGGCGGCCTGTCGGGCGAGCTGCTGTTCCGCCCGGCGGGCGATGTGCAGCGCATCGAGGGCCATATCGACGCGCGCCGCGCGCGGCTCGGCGGCAAGGTGACGGTGGCGCGCGCGCATCTCGACCTCGTCGCGCTGCTCGATCCGGCGGGCACGTCGATCGAGGCAAGCGTCAACGGCGGCGGCCTGCGGCGCGGCAAGCTGACGATCGGGCGCTTCGCCGCCGCCGCCCATCTGCGCGGCGGCACCGGCGAGATCACCGCACAGATCTCCGCCGCGCGTGGCCGCGCCTTCGACGTCAGGAGCGTGATCGCCGTCACGCCGGACAGCTATCGCATCACCGCCGAGGGCAGCGTCGATCGCCGCCCGCTCAAGCTGGTGGAGCCGGCGGTGGTGACGCGCGAGGGCGACGCATGGCGGCTCGCGCCGACGCGGCTGACCTTCGCGGGCGGCGAGGCGAAGCTCTCCGGCCTGTTCGGCGACGACGCCACCAATGTCGAGGCGGCGGTGACGCGGATGCCGCTCTCGATCCTCGATATCGGCTATCCGGGGCTGGCGCTGGGCGGCAGCGCCTCCGGCAATGTCAGCTATGCGGTGCGCGGCGACGGCCCGCCGACCGGCCGCGTCGACATGACGGTGCGCGGCCTCACCCGCTCGGGCCTGTTCGCTTCCTCCGCGCCGATCGACATCGGCATCGCCGGCGTGCTTTCCGCCGACCGCGCGGGCGTGCGCGCGGTGATGGCGTCCGGCGGGCAGACGATCGGCCGCGCGCAGGCGCAGCTCTCCCCGCTCGGACAGGGCGATATCGCCGAGCGGCTGATGGGCGCGGGCCTGTTCGCGCAGCTACGCTACAACGGCCCGGCGGACACATTGTGGCGGTTGAGCGGGCTGGAGATGCTGGCGATATCCGGCCCGATGGCGCTCGGCGCGGATGTGACCGGGCGCGTCTCCGATCCCTCGATCCGCGGGATGCTGCGCACCAGCGGCGCGCGGATCGAAAGCGCGACGACCGGCACGGTGCTGACCAATGTGCAGGCGTCTGGCACGTTCCAGGGCTCGCGGTTGCAAATCCAGCAATTCGCCGCCGACGCCGGCAAGGGCGGGCGCGTCACCGGCAGCGGGCAGTTCGACTTCTCCGCCGAGGCCGGGATCGGGCTGGACCTCTCGCTCGACGCCGCCCATGCCGTGCTCATCAACCGCGACGATATCGGCGCGACCGTCACAGGGCCGCTGCGCCTGCACTCCAGCGGCAACGGCGGGCTGATCTCGGGCGACGTTACGCTCGACAGGAGCCGCTACCGGCTCGGCCAGGCAAGCGCCGCCACCGCCGTGCCGCAACTCAGGATACGTGAGATCAACCTGCCCGGCGGCGGCGAGGAGGAAGAAGCGCGCGCGACGCCGTGGCGGCTCGACGTCCACGCCCGCGCGCCGAACCAGCTCGCGGTCAGCGGCCTCGGCCTGTCGAGCGAATGGTCGGCGGACCTCAGGATCGGCGGCGCGCCGGACAATCCCGCGATCACCGGCCGCGCCGATCTGGTGCGCGGCAACTACGAGTTCGCCGGGCGCGAGTTCCAGCTTTCGCGTGGCGTGATCCGCTTCGCCGGGGAGGTGCCCGCCAATCCCGCGCTCGATATCGAGGCCAATGCGGATTCGACCAACCTCAACGCCACGATCCGCGTGACGGGCGTGGCGCAGAAGCCGGAGATTTCCTTCACCAGCACCCCCGCGCTGCCGCAGGACGAGTTGCTCTCGCGGCTGTTGTTCGGCACCTCGATCACCAACCTCTCCGCGCCCGAGGCGTTGCAGCTCGCGGCGGCGGTGGCGGCGCTGAAGGACGGCAATGGCGGGCTGAACCCGATCAACGCGGTGCGCCGCGCGGCGGGGCTGGACCGGCTGCGCATCCTTCCCGCCGACGTGCAGACCGGGCAGCAGACCTCGATCGCGGCGGGCAAATATGTGACGCGCAAGCTCTATGCCGAGATCATCACCGACGGTCAGGGCTATTCAGCGACGCGGGTGGAATATCAGGTGACGCGCTGGCTCTCGCTCCTGTCGAGCATCTCCACGCTCGGGCGGCAGAGCGTCAACGTGCGCGTGTCGAAGGATTATTGAGCCTGCCGAAACCGGGGTTTCGACAGGCTCGACACGAAAGAGGGATCAGCCGAGCGTGCGCCCGATCATAACCTGCGGCGCGATATCGGTGAAGTTGACGATATCGGCCTGAAGCTCGCCACGGCGCGGGCTGGCCATCGCCGCGCCCAGCGCCTCCGGCGAGGCGAAATGGAAATGCGCGATCAGCGCGAACGGGCTGGGCGCGCCGCCCATCGACTGCCCCTCGATCAGTTCGACGCGCTCGGGTTGCCACACTTCCTGCGCCAGCTTCGCATGATGGTCGCGATAATAGGCGCTGTCGAAACGCGCGCCATCGTGATTGGGATAGATGACCGACACGATCATGACGTTCTTTCCTTCAGGCAAAAGAAAGGGCGCCGTCGGATCGAGCGGCGCCCAGGGGGAGGAAGGTTCAGGCCGGCTCGCCGACGATCGTCTTGACTTCCATGAAGTCGGTGAGGCCGTATTTGCCGCCCTCACGGCCGTTGCCCGATTGCTTGTAGCCGCCGAACGCCGTTCCCGGCGTCGGGCCCCACGAATTGATCGTCACCAGCCCGGCGCGCAGCTTGCCGGCGATCTTGGCCGCCTCGGCGGGGTCGCCGGAAATGGTGGCGGAGAGGCCGTATTCGGTGTCGTTGGCCATCTCCACCGCCTGATCGCGATCGTCATAGGTGGTGATGGTGGCGACCGGGCCGAACGTCTCCTCGCGATAGATGCGCATCTCCGGCGTCACGTCCGCCAGCACGGTCGGCTTGACGAAATAGCCCGCGTTGCGCCCGTCCGGCCGCCCGGTGCCGCCGGTCACGAGCCGCGCGCCCTCGTCCAGTGCGGACTGGATCAGGCCCTGGATCTTCTCGAACTGCGCCTTGTTGACCACGGGGCCGATATGCGCGCCCTGCTCCTCGGGGTTGCCGACCTGCGTCGCCTCCATGATCGCCTTGGCCACCTCGGTCGCGGCATCGACCTGGCTCTTGTGGACCAGCAGGCGGGTGGGGGCGATGCAGCTCTGCCCGGTGTTGGCGATCACGCCGGCCAGCGTCGGCGGCAGCACCTCTTCCAGCTTCGCGCCTTCCAGCACGAGGTTGGGGGCCTTGCCGCCCAGTTCCTGATGCACGCGCTTCACGGTCGCGGCGGCGGCGGTGGCGACCGCCACGCCCGCGCGGGTCGATCCGGTGAAGCTCACCATGTCGACGTCCTTGTGACCCGAAAGCGCCGCGCCGACGCCCGGCCCGTCGCCGTTGACGAGGTTGAACACGCCCGCCGGCACGCCCGCGTCGTGCAGGATCTCGGCCAGGATCAGCGCGTTGCTCGGCGCTTCCTCCGACGGCTTCAGGATCATCGTGTTGCCGGCGGCGAGCGCGGGGGCGACCTTGGCGCAGATCTGGTTGAGCGGCCAGTTCCACGGCGTGATCATCGCCACCACGCCGACCGGCTCGTGGACGACGCGCGAATTGCCGACCTGCTCGGAGAATTTGAACTCGCGCAACGCGGCGAGCGTGCCCATGAAATGGCCGAGGCCGGCGGGCACCTGCGCCATCTGCGCGAAGGAGATCGGCGCGCCCATCTCGCGGCTGGTCGCGGCGGCAAGCTCGGGGAGGCGGGCCTTCATGCCGGCGATGACCTTCTCGAGGATCGCGGCCCGTTCCTCGATGCTGGTCTGCGACCAGCTCGCGAACGCCTTCTTCGCGGCGGCGACCGCCTTGTCGACATCGGCGGCGGTGCCCAGCGTGATCTCGGTGCAGGGCTGCTCGGTCGAGGGATCGATCACCTCATGGCGTCGCCCGCCCTCGCTCTCCACCCATGCGCCATCGATATAGTGCTTCAGGTAGCTTTGCATGACCGGCCTCTCCACTGGCATTTTAGGGAATCGGGTATGGTTGTGATGCCTCGCGGATTAGGTTGCAACAGGAAACGCGACGCGTGCGAACCGTACCGCGACGGGACGTGCCGGGCATTAACCGCGAAAGCCACTTCCGCGCCGTCGCCGTCGCGCGCAAGAAGCCGTGGTACGACGAAAGGAACCTGCCGGCATGCGCCGTTTCGCCGCCCTTATCGGCCTGTCGCCGCTCGCGCTCACCGCCGCCGCGCCGCCCCCCGCGCCGTTCACGATCGTGGAGACCGGCGAGGGGTTCGCCCATCTTCAGGACGCGCTGATGGCGCGGCGCGGGCAGGATTTCACCGTGCTGATCGCACCGGGCGTCTATCGCGAATGCGCGATCCAGCAGGCGGGGCGCGTCACCTTCAAGGCGGCGGAGCCGGGCAAGGCGATCTTCGAGAGCGCGTGCGAGGGCAAGGCCGCATTGGTGCTACGCGGGCGCGGATCGACGGTGGACGGCCTCGTCTTCCGCAACATCCGCGTGGGCGACGGCAACGGCGCGGGAATCCGCATCGAGATCGGCGACCTTACGGTGCGCAACGCGATGTTCCTCGACAGCCAGGAGGGCATCCTGGGCGCGACCGGCGACGCCACGCGGATCACGGTCGATCACTCGACCTTCTCGGGCCTCGGCCAATGCGACGAGACGCCCGATTGCGCCCATTCGATCTACCTCGCCAATACCGGCGAGATCACGGTGACCAACTCCCGCTTCGAGCGCGGGCGGGGCGGGCATTACGTCAAGCTGCGCAGCCCGCGCGTGCGGATCGACGACAACAGCTTCGACGACAGCGAGGGGCGCAAGACCAATTACGCGATCGACCTGCCCGAAGGCGGCACCGGCGAGATTCTGCGCAACACCTTCGTGCAGGGGGCGAACAAGGAGAATTGGACCGGCTTCATCGTCGTCGCGGCGGAGCAGCGCAAATATTCCGCCGCCGGCCTGCGCATCGACGGCAATGTCGCCACGCTCGCGCCGGGCCAGAGCAAGAGCCCGGCCTTCGTCGCCAACGTCAGCGGCGAGCGGCTGGCGTTGGGGACGAACCGGCTAGGGCCGGGTGTGCGCGCCTATGAGGACCGGCGGCCTTAGAGCGATTTCGAGGCAGGTGGAAACGCAGTTCAGCGCAGCTAATCACCTGCCGGCTCGGAAATCGCGGCAACAAAGAAAATAGAGCGGTGGTCGATGCAGTCGGATCGACAACCGCTCTAGGCGCCACTTTCCGCCTGATCGTTTCATCCGATGAGATGGAAACGCCGGCGGGTTGCCCCGCCGGCGCTCCATGCTCGCGATGCGATTGCCGGTCAGGCGCGGGAGAAGGCGACCTTCGTGGCGGTCTTGCGCGTGCGCATCACGCCGCCGACCAGGCCGAAGCCGAGGATCATCATCGCCCATGTCGACGGTTCCGGCACGCCGGGGATGACGGTGCCGCCGCCCGTGTCCTTGAACCAGCCGACGGTGTGGTTATCCGATTCGTAGCCGGCGCTGTAGTTCGTCTGATTGAACACGATCTTGTCGAACGTGCCGGAATTCAGGAAGAAGTTCACGAACACATAGGGCTGGCCGGAATTCTGCCCCTGGAAGGGGGCGAAGGGATTGCCGTAATAGGCATTGTTGCCGCTCACGAACGACAGCACATTGGCCGGATCGAATGTGCCCAGCGACGTCGCGCCGTTGAAGAACTCGACCGTGTTGCCGCCATCGAGCGCCGACAGCCAGAAGCCGAAATAGTTGATTCCGTTCTGGCCTGTCTGGCTGAAGTCGATCGAATAGGAATGCGTCTGGCTGATGCCGGCGACGGCATAATCGCCGGAGCCGCCCGCGCCGCCATATTGGTTGGCCGGGATGACGTTGACGTTCTGATAGTTCCCGGTGATCGGGCTGCCGTTGAACGTGCTGGTGAACGTCGAGATGCCGGTGTTCTGGCTGTCGAATGTCTCGACGCCGAAATAGTCGAAATTGGCCGTGGAGTTCACCACTCCGGGCGCTTCGACCTTCACGGTGAAATCGGGAGAAAGCGACGCGTGGGCGGCACCCGCGCCCAACACGGCGGTCGCCATGGCGACGCTCGCAACAATCTTTTTCATGACACCCCTCGAAGATGAGAAAAATGATGCGACCGTTAACTGGTCATTAAGGCGATTCGCCCTTCACCGCAACGGGCGCGCGAGCGCTGTTCCAGAGCGGGACAGAATCGAATCTAGGCCGCCGCAGCGACCCTTTCCCGGATCATGTCCGCCGCCTTCTCCGCGATCATGATCGTCGGCGCGTTGGTGTTCGAGCCGACCAGCGCCGGCATCACCGAGGCGTCGACGACGCGCAGCCCCGCCAGCCCGCGCACCTTGAGCCGCGCATCGACCACCGCCAGCCGATCCCCGTCCGCGCCCATCTTGCAGGTGCCGACCGGGTGGTAGATCGTCTCGGCCGTGCGGCGCACCCAGGCGTCGATCTCCGCGTCGGTGCGCACCTCGCCGCCGGGGGCAAGCTCCGCGTCGCGATAGGGATCGAGCGCCGCCTGCGCCGCCACGTCGCGCCCGATCTTCACGCATTCGCGCATCACGCGCACATCCTCGTGCTGGCTCAGGTAATTGGCGAAGATCAGCGGGTCGGCCAGCGGGTCGCCCGACGCGATCGTCACGCGGCCGCGGCTTTCCGGGCGGAGCTGGCAGAGGTGGAAGGAGAAGCCGTCCTCCTTCGCGCGCACCTTGCCGTGATCGCGCATGATCGCGAGCACGCCATGGATCTGCACGTCCGGCCGCGACAGGCCGGGGCGCGAGCAGACGAACGCGCCGGATTCGAGGAATTGCTGCCGCCCGAATCCCGTGCCGCGCAGCAGATATTCGAGCCCCACCTTGAGTTGCCGCAACCCCTTGGTCGCCGAATAGGCGGTGGTCAGCCCGTGCGAACGCCAGTTCATGATGACGTCGAGATGGTCCTGCAGATTCTCGCCCACGCCGGGCAGGTCGTGGACCGCGCGCACGCCGGCGTCCTTCAGCCGCGCCGGATCGCCGATCCCGGAAAGCTGGAGGATCTGCGGGCTTTGCACCGCCCCGGCGCACAACAGCGCCTCGCCCGCCACCTCGACCCGCGCGAGTCGATTGCCCGCGAGATATTCCACCGCCACCGCGCGGCCGCCCTCGATCACGATCCGCGTCGTGCGCGCGCCGGTGATGACGGTGAGGTTCGGCCGCGCCATCGCCGGGCGCAGATAGGCCGAGGCGGTCGACCAGCGTTGGCCGTTCGCGACGGTCAGGTCATAGCGGCCGAACCCCTCCATCACCGCGCCGTTGAAATCGGTGGTGATCGGATAGCCGGCCTGCCGCCCCGCCTCGATCAGCGCGTCGTGGAACGGGCTGTCGCTCTCGCCGCCCGAAACGGTGAGCGGTCCCCCTGCGCCATGCAGCCCGCCACTCTCGCCGCGATGGTGGCCCTCCAGCCGGCGGAAATAGGGCAGCACGTCGTCCCACGACCAGCCGGCCAGCCCGAGCTGGCGCCACTCGTCATAATCCTGCGGATGGCCGCGCATGTAGATCATGCCGTTGATCGCCGACGATCCGCCCAGTCCACGGCCACGCGGCCACCACAGGCGGCGGTTGTCGAGATGTGGCTCCGGCTCGGTCCAGAAGCCCCAATTGTGCTTGCCCTTGGCCTTTATCAGATTGCCGACGCCGGCGGGCATCCGCACCAGCATCTCGTTGTTGGCGCCGCCGGCCTCCAGCAGGCATACGCTCGCCGCCGGGTCTTCCGAAAGCCGCGCCGCGAGCGTGCAGCCCGCCGAGCCGCCGCCGATGACGACATAATCATAGCCTGCCACGCGACTCTCTCCTGTTTCTTATGGCCCTGTTTCTTACGGAACGAGCACCAGTTTCCCGACCATCCGGCTGTCCCGCATCGCCTCGAACGCGGCGCGCCAGTCGGCAAGCGGATATTCTGCATGGACGCGCGGCCGGATGCGCCCCTCCGCCGCCAGCCGCCAGATCGCGTCGAGATTCTCGCGCCCCTTGTCCGGAAAGCGCCGGCCATATTCCCCCGCGCGCACGCCGTTCACCGAAAAGCCCTTGATGAGCGGCATGTTGGTGGAGACGGTCGCGATCCGGCCGGAGGTGAAGCCGACCACCAGCAGCCGACCGCCGAAGGCGATGCAGCGGGTCGATTCGTCGAATACGTCGCCGCCGACGGGGTCGTAGATGAGGTCCGCCCCGCCGCCGGTGATCTCCTTCACCGCTTCGCGGAAGCCGGGCGTGGTGACGGTCGCGTCGGGCGCATAGTCGCGCGCGACCACGGCCAGCTTCTCCGCCGAGCGCGACGCGGCGATCACGCGGCAGCCGAGCGCCTTGGCCAGATCGACGGCCGCCAGCCCGACGCCGCCGGTCGCGCCGTGGATCAGCGCCCATTCGCCCGCCTGCGCCATGCCCAGCCGGACCAGCGCGACATAAGCGGTGAGATAGGCAGTGCCGACGCTCGCGGCCTCGGCGAAGGAGAGGTGCGCCGGCTTGGGCCGGACGGCGGCGGCGTCGACCGAGACGATCTCCGCGAATCCGCCGAGCCGCGTGCCGCCCACCACCGCCGCGCCGGGCGCGAAGCCGTCTCCGGCGATCACTTCCCCCGCCACCTCCATGCCGGGGGTGAAGGGCAGCGGCGGCTTGAGCTGATATTCGCCGCGCGTCATCAGCAGGTCGGGATAATTGAGCGAGGCCGCCTTCACCCGCACCAGCACCTTGCCGGGGGCGGATGCCGGTTCCGGCACGTCGGCGATCGCGGTGCCCGACAGGTCGGGAGACAACGCGGAGACGACCAGCGCCTTCATCGCGCGGCTGGACGCGCGACCATGATGTCGAGCAGCGAATCGAACAATGTGTTCCGGTCGAGCTGCGGCGCATGGACCTTGCTCAGCCCCAGCGTGATGAGGCCGTAAGCGCGGATTTCCGCTTCGGGCCGGGTGAAGCCGACCGCCATCAGGCTGCGCGCGAGGAAATCGAGCACCAGCGTATCATGCCGCTCCACCGCCGCCCGCGCGTGCGGATCGCTTTCGGCCCAGGCGCGCATCGCAATCGCCAGCCGGGTGGAGCCGCGCCGGCGCACCGTCTGGCCGAGCAGGCGGATGCGCTCGATCGGATCGGGCGTCGCACGTTCCAGCGCATCGATCAGGTCGGTCACCTGATATTCCGCGAAATAGCGCGCGAGCTGGGTCTGATAGTCGTCGAAATCCTTGAAATGGTGATAGAAGCTGCCGGTCGAGACGCGCAGCTCGTCGGCCAGCGGGCGCAGCTTGAGCGCCTTCAGCCCGCCGCGCCGGAGCAGGGACTGGCCGGCCTCCAGCCAGTCGCGCGGCGTGAGGTCGGGCGATCGCGTCGCTGTCGGATTTGCTGGCTGCACGCTTGACATCCCCTCTACCATAACGAAGGTTATGCCGGAAATCGGCGCCGGTAAAGAGCCGGGGCCGTCAACCGCTCTTGGAGAGTCCATCCATGCCCGACGCTTATATCATCGACGCCGTCCGCACCCCGCGCGGGATCGGCAAGCAGGGGAAGGGCGCGCTCGCCGACCTGCATCCGCAGCATCTCGCCGCCACGGTGCTGAAGGCGCTTAAGGAGCGCAACAACCTGAACACCGCCGAGGTGGACGACATCATCTGGTCGACTTCCGCGCAGCGCGGCAAGCAGGGCGGCGACCTCGGCCGCATGGCGGCGCTCGACGCGGGCTATGACATCAAGGCGAGCGGCACGACGCTCGATCGCTTCTGCGGCGGCGGCATCACCGCGGTGAACTTCGCAGCGGCGCAGATCATGTCCGGCATGGAGGATCTGGTGATCGCCGGCGGCACCGAGATGATGAGCCTCACCGCCGCGATGGCGCAGGAGGACATGGAAGCGGGCAAGCCCTCGCTCGGCATGGGCGCGGGCAACGAGCGGCTCGACCTTACCCATCCGCAGAGCCATCAGGGCATCTGCGGCGATGCGATCGCCAGCATGGAGGGGATCACCCGCGAGCAGCTCGACCGCGCCGGGCTGGAGAGCCAGCAGAAGGCGGCGGCGGCGATCGCGGAAGGGCGTTTCGACAAGTCGATCGTGCCGGTGGTGGACGATGCCGGCAACGTCGTGCTGGCGAAGGACGAATATCCCCGCCCGCAGACCACCGCCGAGGGCCTTGCCAGCCTGAAGCCGTCGTTCGGGGCGCTGGCGGACATGCCGATCAACAAGAAGGGCGACACCTTCCGCAAGCAGATCAATCGCAAATACCCGGATCTGAAGATCGAGCATTTCCACCATGCCGGCAATTCGTCCGGCGTGGTCGACGGCGCGGCGGCGGTGCTGCTCGCTTCGAAGGAATATGCCGACAAACACGGGCTGAAGCCGCGCGCGCGGATCGTCGCGATGGCCAACATGGGCGACGATCCCACGCTGATGCTCAACGCGCCGGTGCCGGCGGCGAAGAAGGTGCTGGAGAAGGCGGGCCTCAAGAAGGAGGATATCGACCTGTGGGAGATCAACGAGGCGTTCGCCGTGGTCTCCGAGAAGTTTATCCGCGATCTGGAACTGCCGCGTGACAAGGTCAACGTGAACGGCGGCTCGATCGCGCTCGGCCACCCGATCGGCGCGACCGGGGCGATCCTGATCGGCACGGTCGTCGACGAGCTGGAGCGCCGGAACAAGCGCTACGGCCTCGTCACGATGTGCGCCGCCGGCGGCATGGCCCCGGCGATCATCGTGGAGCGCGTCGAGGGGTGATGGCATGATGGCGTGAGCGGCGCACTGGAGACGCCGCCACGCCTTGTTTTGGAGAGAGAAGTAATGCTGCACCCGGTCGCTCATGCTCGGGCGACGCCCGACAAGGCCGCCTATATCATGGCCGCCACGGGCGAGACGGTCACTTATGGCGAGCTTGACCGCCGCGCCAACCAGGGCGCGCATCTGCTCCGCTCGCTGGGTCTGAAGCGCGGCGACGCGATCGCCGTGATGATGGACAACAACGCCCGCTATCTGGAGATCATGTGGGCGGCCGAGCGCACCGGCGTCTATGTCACCTGCCTGTCCTCGAAACTGCTGGTCGACGAGGCGGAATATATCCTTCGCGACGGCGATTGCCGCGTGCTGATCGTGTCGAAGGCGATCGAGGCGCAAGCCGCCGCGCTGCTCACTCGCATCGGCGACATGCGGCGCTTCATGGTCGGCGGCACGATCGAGGGCTATGACGGCTACGAGGCGGCGCGCGACGCGCAGCCGGACGGCCCGATCGCGGACCCGTCGCCGGGGCAGATCATGCTCTATTCCTCCGGCACCACCGGCAAGCCCAAGGGCGTGCGCTTCCCGCTGCCGGAGGAGCCGTTCGGCGAGAATCCCTCGGCGCTCGTCGGGCTGGGCCAGGCGCTGTACGGCTGGACGCCCGATCTGGTCTATCTCAGCCCCGCGCCGATGTATCATGCGGCGCCGCTGCGCTGGTCGATGGCGGTCAACCAGATCGGCGGCACGGTCGTCGTCATGGACCGGTTCGATGCCGAAAAGGCGCTGGAATATATCGAGAGGTACAAGGTCACCCATGCGCAATGGGTGCCGACCCACTTCATCCGCATGCTTAAGCTGCCGCCGGAGGTGCGCGCGGGATACGACGTCTCCTCGCTGAAGGCGGTGTGGCACGCCGCCGCGCCGTGCCCGGTGCCGGTGAAGCAGGCGATGATCGACTGGTGGGGCCCGATCGTCGGTGAATATTATGCCGGCACGGAGGGCAACGGCTTCCATGCGATCCAGTCGGCGGAATGGCTGACGCACAAGGGCTCGGTCGGGCGCAACCTCACCACCATCACCCATATCTGCGACGAGGACGGCAATCCGCTGCCGCCGCGCAGCGAGGGCGCGATCTATTTCGAGCATCCGGAGGGGCTGCGCACCTTCACCTATCACAACGATCCCGAAAAGACGGCGGATTCCACCGATCGCCACGGATGGACGACGCTGGGCGACGTGGGGTGGCTGGACGAGGAAGGCTATCTCTACCTCACCGACCGCAAGAGCTTCATGATCATCTCCGGGGGCGTGAACATCTATCCTGCCGAGATCGAGAACCTGCTCGTCACCCATCCCAAGGTGGCGGACGTGGCGGTGATCGGCGCGCCGCACGACGAGATGGGCGAGGAGGTGGTCGCCGTGGTCCAGCCGCGCGACATGGCGGAAGCGGGCGAGGCGCTGGCCGCCGAACTGACCGCCTTCGCGCGCGAGCATCTCAGCCACGTCAAGACGCCGCGCCGCATCGACTTCCGCGCCGAGCTGCCGCGCCACGACACCGGCAAGCTCTACAAGCGGCTGCTGCGCGACGAATATTGGGGGAAGAAGCCGCTGGTCTAGGTTTGTGGGAGCAATAAATGAGCTTCAACTTCGGCGACATGATCGAGGCGGTCGAGCGGAAAGTCCCCGCCGATCGCGTGGCGCTGGCGCACGGCGACGAGGTGGTGGACTGGGGCGAGTTGCGCCGCCGCTCGAACAATCTCGCCCGCGCGCTGGTCCGGCGCGGGCTGCGACCCGGCGAGCGGGTGGCCTTCTACGCCTATAACAGCGCCGATTATCTCGTCGCGCTGATGGCGTGCTGGAAGGCGCGGGGGACGCACGTCAACGTCAACTATCGCTACGTCGCCGACGAACTGGCCTATATCCTCGCCGACAGCGACGCGACCGTGCTGTTCTACGACGCACGGTTGCGCGGCGCGGTGGCGGCGGTGGTCGATCGCTCGCCGCTGGTGCGGACTTATGTGGAATGGGGCGGGGAGGGCGATACGCCGGCCTTCGCCGAAAGCTATGACGCGCTGATCGCGGGCGACGGCGCGCCGCTGGATATCGCGCGCGACCCGCAGGACCGTTTCTTCATCTACACCGGCGGCACCACCGGGATGCCGAAGGGCGTGGTGTGGGCGCACGCCGATCTCAACGCGATCGGGCTGGCGATCGCCGCGTCGCAGGGATTGCCGGTGCCTCAGGATGTCGAGCAGGCCGCCGATTTCGCCGCCGCCAATCCCGATTATCCGGTCACGCTGGTCGGGCCGCCGATCATGCACGGCACCGGGCTGCTTTCGGCCTATGCCGCGCTGCTCGCCGGCGGGACGGCGGTGACCCTGCCGAGCCGGAGCTTCGATGCGGAGGAAGCGCTCGACGCTATCGAGCGTTGGCGGGCGAACCGGCTCGTCGTGGTGGGCGACGCCTTCGCCCGCCCGATCCTCGACGCGCTCGATGCCGCGCCGGGGCGGTGGGACGTATCCTCGATGCGGCTGATCGTCTCGTCCGGCGTGATGTGGACGCAGGCGGTGAAGGACGGGCTGCTGCGTCACATGCCTGACGCGGTGTGCCAGGACAATTTCAGCTCGTCGGAGGCGATCGGCATGGGCGTGGCGCTCACCACGCGCGAGGGCACGGTGGAGACGGCGAAGTTCATGGTCGGCCCGCGCTGTCGGGTGCTCGACGAGCATGACCGCGACGTGGCGCCGGGATCGGGCGCGCGCGGCGTGGTCGCGCTGGCGCCGCCCAACCCGCTGGAATATCACAAGGACCCGGCCAAGAGCGCGCGCACCTTCCGCACGATCGACGGCGTGCGCTATTCGATCCCCGGCGATTTCGCGGAGGTGGCGGCGGACGGCACGCTGATCCTGCTCGGGCGCGGCTCGGCCTGCATCAACTCGGCCGGCGAGAAGATCTTCCCGGAGGAGGTGGAGGAGGCGCTGAAACTCTGCCCGGCGGTGAAGGACGCCCTGGTGTTCGGGATGCCGGACCCGAAATGGGGGCAGGCGGTCGCGGCGGTGGTGGAAGTCGCGCCGGGATATGACGAGGGCGCGGCGCGAGACGACCTGCGCGCGCGGCTGGCCGGATACAAGCAGCCCAAGCTGCTGGTCGCGACGGCGGAATCGCTCCGCGCGCCGAACGGCAAGGCGGATTACGGCAAGGCGCGGAAGCTGGCCGGGGTGGCCTGACGCCGGGGACCGCTCACCCGTCGCTGGCGCGCTCGATATCCGCGCCGACCGCGCTCAGCTTCTCCTCCAGTCGCTCGTATCCGCGATCGAGGTGATAGACGCGGCTCACCGCCGTCTCGCCCTCCGCCGCAAGGCCGGCGAGGATCAGGCTCATCGAGGCGCGCAGGTCGGTCGCCATCACCGGCGCGCCGACGAGGCGATCGACCCCCCGCACCACCGCCGTGCGCCCGCGCACCTGGATGTCCGCGCCCATCCGCGCCAGCTCCGGGACGTGCATGTAGCGGTTCTCGAAGATCGTCTCGGTCAGCACGCTCGCGCCCTCCGCCTTGCACAGCATCGCCATGAACTGCGCCTGCATGTCGGTGGCGAAGCCGGGGAAGGGCGCAGTGGAGAGCGTCAGCGGCTGAAGCGGCCCGCTGGCGGAGACGCGCACCGAGCGCTTGCCCTCCACCACCGTCACCCCCGCCTCGCGCAGCGCGTCGAGCGTCGCGCCCATGTCGTTCGGATCGACGTTGGTCAGTTCGATATCGCCGCCGGTGATCGCGGCGGCGCAGGCATAGCTGCCGGCCTCGATCCGGTCGGGCATCACGGCATAGGTCGCGCCGTGCAGCCGCTCGACGCCCTCGATCTCCAGCGTCTCGCTGCCGATCCCCTCGATCTGCGCGCCCATCGCGACGAGGCAGCGGCACAGGTCCACGATCTCGGGCTCGCGCGCGGCATTCTCGATCCGGCTCGATCCCTTCGCGGTGACGGCGGCCATCACGACATTCTCGGTCGCGCCGACCGAGACGATCGGGAAGGAATAGCGCCCGCCCGAGAGCCGCCCGCCCGGTGCGCGCGCGGTGACATAGCCGGCCGACATCTCCAGCTCCGCGCCGATCGCCTCCAGCGCCTTCAAATGCAGGTCGATCGGGCGGTTGCCGATCGCGCAGCCGCCGGGCAGCGACACCCGCGCCTCGCCCGCCCGCGCCAGGATCGGGCCGAGCACGAGGATCGAGGCGCGCATCTTGCGCACGATATCGTAGGGCGCCTCGGTCGAGGTGAGCTTGCCGGCGCGGATCGTCATCACGCGGCCGAAATCCTCGGGGCGCGAGCCTTCGATCGCGGTCGACGCGCCGAGCTGGTTGAGCAGGTGGCCGAAGCTGTCGACGTCGGCGAGGCGCGGCAGGTTGCGCAGCGTCAGCGGCTCGTCGGTGAGCAGCGCGCAGGGCAGCAAGGTCAGCGCGGCATTCTTCGCGCCGGAGATCGGAAGGGTGCCGGAAAGGCGGTTGCCGCCACGGATGAGGATACGGTCCATTCGCCCGCGTCTATCGGAGCGGCGGCGCGGCGCAAAGGGGTGAGAAGAGAATGAACCGCGCTCCCCGCTCCGCTTCCGTTCGCCCTTAGCCCGAGCGGAAAAGGGAGATCACGCCTTCTCCAGCGTGCACTGCAGCGGGTGCTGGTTCTGGCGGGCGAAGTCGATCACCTGGCCGACCTTCGTTTCCGCCACCTCATAGCTGAACACGCCGCACACCCCGACGCCCTTCTGGTGGACGTGGAGCATCACCCGCGTCGCTTCCTCCACGTTCATGCGGAAGAAGCGCTGGAGGCACAGCACGACGAATTCCATCGGCGTGTAATCGTCGTTGAGCATCAGCACGCGATAGGGCGTCGGCTGTTTGGTGCGGGTCCGCGTGCGGGTGGCGACGCCGATGCCTGTGCCGCCGCCGGAATCGTCGTCGCGACGCTCGGCCATCAGGATCGGCGCGGGGAGGTGATTCTGGCGCTGCATGGTTCGCGCTAAAATATGGCAACGATGCTGCCGAGGGCAAGAGGCGCGCGCCGGGCGCCGCGCATGAAAAAGGGACGACCGCGTGGCCCGCGGGTCGTCCCTTCATCATGCCTGGCGCGGGCCACCGCCCGGGCCGGCGATCAGGCGGCCGCCTTGACCTTCTCCGCGGCGAGCGCGAAGCGGTTCGACAGCGGCTGGGCGATCTCGCCCGCCAGCTTCAGCGCGGCTTCGGTCGAGCGCGAGGTCTCGGCGACGAAGGCGTCGAACGAGGAGCGGACATAATCGCTCTGGAGCTTGAACAGCTCGGTCGGCGACTTGACGGCGGACATCGCCTTGAACGCCTCGTTGGCCTTCTCGTAGCTCGCCTTCGCATAAGCGGCGGCGTCCTGGCCGAACTTCTCGGCGCCCTTGGCGGCGATCTTCGACGATTCGACGAGCGCCTCGATATTGCCCTTGTGGAAAGCGTTGGCGTCCTCGAACGCCTTCACGCCCTTCTCGAGCGCGCCCTTCGCGCGCTGGTTGGCGTCGGCGAAATACGCCTGGGTCTTGTCGGTCACGGTCTTGAACGTCTCGGCCATCTTGGGTTCCTTTGCAGCGTTGGTCACCGGCTTGGTGGCCGGGCGTTTGGGCGAGGCTACGGCCTTCGCCCGAATTGCCGGCTTCTTGGCGACCGGCTTGACGACCGTGCGGCGAGCCGCCGGCGTCTGTTCCTTGATGATGACGGGAGCGGCGGGGGCGACGGGCGCAGCCGCCTGCTTCGCCGGAGCCGGCTGGGCCGGGCTTGCCGCGACCGGCGCGGGCTTGGCCGCTACCGCGGCGGGGGCCGGCTTGGCGACGGGCGCGACTTGCGCGGTCGGCTTCGGTTCAGGCTTGGCGGCAGTATCGGTCATCCGCACGACTCCATCTTGCTGCGATGCAACATAATGAAGCCGCACCGGCTTGGCAAGGGATTTTTGTGCGGCGCAACAAAATGTCGAGTCGCATCATGCCGTCATTGATAAGCCGCGATTATTTCGATTTGACGTAGGTGCCCGGCGCGTCCTCGATCGCCTTGAGTTTGCCCCTTCCGGGAATGCGCGCGCCTTGCGCCGCAACCTCCTTCGCGTCGATCGAGCGCAGCCATGCGTCCCAGTCGGGCCACCAGCTTCCCTTGGTCTCGGTCGCGCCGGCGACGAAGTCGTCGAGCGATTTCACCGGCGCCGGGTTGGTCCAATATTGGTATTTATGCTGCGCCGGCGGGTTGACGACGCCCGCGATATGGCCGGAGCCGGCGAGGAGGAACTTGACCGGGCCGGCGAGGATCTGCGTCAGCTTCCACACGCTCTCCACCGGGGCGATATGATCCTCGCGCCCGGCCTGCACATAGGCCGGCGTCCTGATCTTGCCGAGGTCGAGCGGCGTGCCGTCCACCGACAGCGCCCCGGGCTGCACCAGCAGGTTGTCGCGATAGAGGTCGGTCAGATAGCTCAGATGCCATTTCGCCGGCAGGTTGGTGGTGTCGCCGTTCCAGTGCAGCAGGTCGAACGGCGCATAATCGTTGCCGAGCAGATAATTGTTGGTGACGTAGTTCCAGATCAGGTCGCGCCCGCGCAGCAGGTTGAAGGTCGCCGCCATATAGCGCCCGTCGAGGAAGCCCTGCGGCGAAAGCGCGCGGATCAGCGCGAACTGCTCGTCGTCGATGAAGTTGAGCAGGTCGCCCGCGCGGGAGAAATCCACCTGCGCGGTGAAGAAGGTGGCGCTCGCCACCTTGTCCGCGTCGCCGCGCGCGGCGAGCAGCGCCAGCGTGGCGGCAAGCGTGGTGCCGGCGACGCAATAGCCGATGGTGTGGACCGCCGGCACCTCCAGCGCGGTGCGCACCGTGTCGATCGCCTCGATCTGCGCGTTGACATAGTCGTCCCACGCGATGTCGGCCATCGTGGCGTCGGCCGACTTCCACGATACGACGAACACGCTGATCCCCTGATCGACGCACCAGCGGATGAAGCTTTTCTCCGGCGTCAGGTCGAGGATGTAATAGCGGTTGATCCACGGCGGGAAGATCACCAGCGGAACGCCGAGCACCTTCTTCGTGGTCGGCGTGTACTGGATCAGCTCATAGAGGGGCGTGCGCTTCACCACCTTGCCGGGGGTGACGGCGAGGTTGCGGCCGACCTCGAACGCATCGCCGTCGGTATGGGTAAGCTGCCCGCGCGCCATGTCGGACAGCATGTGTTGCAGTCCCTTGAGCAGATTCTCGCCGCCGGTCTCGATCGTCTTCTCGATCACCTCCGGGTTGGTCAGCGCGAAATTGCTCGGGCTCATCGCGTCGATGAAGCCCTTGGCGGCGAAGCGGATCTGCTCCTTCTGCCCCGGCTCCAGCCCGTCGAGCGCCTCGACGTTCTTCAACAGATGGTCGGCGATCAGGAAATAACTGTCGCGAATCCACGCGAACAGCGGGTTGTCGCGCCACGCCTCGGCCTTGAAGCGCTTGTCGCGCGCGTGGGCGGCGGATTCGGGCGCGGGCGCGCTGCTCTCCGCGCCGGGGTTGAGGAAACGCTGCCACAAGGTGAGGCTGTCGCGCCAGAAATCGTTCGCCCGCTCCAGCGTCGCGGGATCGTTGAGACCGGGGATCACCGGAATGCCCGGCAGCCCGGCCGCGCCCTCGCCGCCGCGCATCGCCGCCATCCCGTGTTCCAGCATCATCTGCTGCGCCCGCCCGAGCACCCAGGTCCAGCGTTGCAGGTCTGCGAGGCTGGGGGACTGGAATTCGGTCATCATCCTCTCCTTGGGCGCGCGTTGCGGCGGCGCCGCCCGCGCATAAGGTAGCAATGTTGCAGGGATGAGATAGCGGCTTTTTGCGCCCGTCCGCACGCGGCACCTGTCGCCGCCGCGCGGGACGCGATATGATGCGGCTGCGAAAGGAACAAAAATGTCCGACGAATTCTACCGCATGAAGCGCCTGCCCCCCTATGTCATCGCCGAGGTCAATGCGATGCGGGCAGCGGCGCGCGCGGCAGGGGAGGACATCATCGACCTCGGCATGGGCAACCCCGATCTGCCGCCACCCGCCCATGTGATCGAGAAATTGTGCGAGGTGGCGCAGAAGCCGTCCGCGCATGGCTATTCGCAGTCCAAGGGCATTCCCGGCCTGCGCCGCGCCCAGGCCAATTATTACGCGCGCCGCTTCGGCGTGGAGGTCGATCCCGAGACGGAAGTGGTCGTGACGATGGGGTCGAAGGAGGGGCTGGCCAGCCTCGCCACCGCGATCACCGCGCCCGGCGACGTGGTGCTGGCGCCGAATCCATCCTATCCGATCCACACCTTCGGCTTCATCATCGCCGGCGCGACGATCCGCGCGGTGCCGACCACGCCCGACGAGCATTATTTCGAGAGCCTCGAGCGCGCGATGGCCTATACCGTGCCGCGCCCGTCGGTGCTGGTGGTCAACTATCCGTCGAACCCGACGGCCGAGACGGTCGATCTCGCCTTCTATGAGCGGCTGGTGGCGTGGGCGCGCGAGAATCAGGTGTGGATCCTCTCCGACCTCGCTTATTCGGAGCTGTATTACGACGGCAATCCGACCCCCTCGATCCTGCAGGTGCCGGGCGCGAAGGACGTGGCGATCGAGTTCACCTCGCTCTCCAAGACCTATTCGATGGCCGGCTGGCGCATCGGCTTCGCGGTCGGCAACCGCAAGCTGATCGCGGCGATGACGCGGGTGAAGTCGTATCTCGATTACGGCGCCTTCACCCCGATCCAGGCGGCGGCCTGCGCCGCGCTCAACGGGCCGCAGGATATCGTCGACAAGAACCGCCAGCTCTATCACAAGCGCCGCGACGTGCTGGTGGAGAGTTTCGCGCGCGCCGGGTGGGAAATCCCCTCGCCGCGCGCCTCGATGTTCGCGTGGGCGCCGCTGCCGCCGGCGCTGGCGCACCTAGGTAGCCTTGAGTTCTCCAAACAATTGCTGACTCACGCCAAGGTCGCGGTTGCGCCAGGGGTGGGCTACGGCGAGAACGGCGAGGGTTACGTGCGCATCGCGATGGTCGAGAACGAGCAGAGGTTGCGCCAGGCCGCGCGCAACGTGAAACGCTATCTGCAGATGATGGGCGTCAACACGCCTGCGCGTAACGCCGGGTGAAGGCGCGCGTCGCTGACGGCCGCGTTGCCGGCCGCCGGACTGATGGATAGGCGGGCGACCGGGCGTGCCGATCGTCTATAACCCCTTCTATTCGCTGGCCGGGGTGCTGGTCGGCCTGCTCGTCGGGCTGACCGGCGTCGGCGGTGGATCGCTGATGACGCCGCTGCTGGTGCTCGTCTTCGGCTTCCATCCGGTGACGGCGGTCGGCACCGACCTGCTCTACGCCTCCGCCACCAAGACGGTCGGCACCGCCGTCCACGGCTGGCGCGGGACGGTCGACTGGCGCGTGGTCGGGCGGCTCGCGGCGGGCAGCGTGCCGACGACGGTCGCGATGCTGTTCGCGCTGAGCTACGCCACGCATCGCTCGGCCGACACCGGGCATCTCGTCGCGACGATCCTCGGCGCGGTGCTGCTGCTCACCGCCGGCGCGATCCTGTTCCGCGAGCGGATCGTCTCGCGCCTCGCGCCGCGCTTCGGGCGGCTCAGCGACCGGCGGATCGGCTGGCTCACCGTGCTGCTCGGCGCGATCCTCGGCGCGCTCGTCTCGCTCACCTCGGTCGGCGCCGGGGCGCTGGGGATCACCGCGTTGCTGGTGCTCTATCCCCGGCTGGAGCTGAAGCGGCTGGTCGGCTCGGACATCGCCCATGCCGTGCCGCTGACGCTGATCGCCGGCCTCGGCCATATGACGCTCGGCGCGGTGGACTTCTCGCTGCTGGTGTCGCTGCTCGCCGGATCGGTGCCGGGGATCGTCATCGGCAGCCTCGTCGCGACCCGCGTGTCCGATCGCGTGCTGGTCCCGATCCTCGCGGTGACGCTGGCGGTGGTAGGCGTGAAGCTGGTGTTTTGAGGGAATGCTGAAACTCTCTTGCCTTTGCGGCCGGGTGCGCATCGAGGTGGCGAAAAAGCCGGACTTTATCAACGAATGCAATTGCGCGCTGTGCGGCAAGTCGGGCGCGCGCTGGTCCTATTTCCATCCCGCTGATATCGGCGTCACGGGAAAAACCAGGGGGTATCGCAGGGAGGACAAGGACGATCCCGCCGCCGAAATCCATTTCTGCGAGCGTTGCGGTACGACAACGCATTTCACGCTGACGGAAAGCGCCATCGCCAGGTTCGGCAATGTCCAGATGGGCGTCAACATGCGGCTGGCGGACGAAGGGGATCTCGCCGGAATCGAGTTGCGATTCCCCGATGGACGGAATTGGTCGGGCGGCACCGACTTCGGCTATGTGCGGAAGGCTCACATCATCGGCCGATGATGTGGCCGTCCGTCTCCGGTTGACCTCCGCGTTCCGCTCCCGCATCCCCGCCGCCATGACTCGCCCCGGCTTCGCTTTCTCCACCCGCTTCAAGGTCCGCTATGCCGAGATCGACGGGCAGAAGGTGGTCTTCAACTCGCGCTATCTCGAATATGCCGATGTCGCCGTCACCGAATATTGGGAATGGACCGGCATCGGGGAGGTGCTCGGGAAGCTCTGGCACGAGACGGAGTTCCACGTCCGCCGCGCGGCGGTGGATTATCTCCGCCCGCTCGTGCTGGGGGATACGATCGAGGCGTCGGTCAGGATCGAGCGGCTCGGCTCCTCCAGCATCACCAAGAGGTTCGAGCTGGCCAACCAGCGCGGCGAGCTTTGCACGGTGATCGACATGGTGAGCGTCCACGTCCACCTCCCAAGCGGGCGGCCGACGCCGATCGAGGGCGACGTGCGGCAGTTCCTCGAGGCGCTCGTCGCCGCGCAGCCGGATCGGGTGGCATAGGGCGGGCCGGCCTAGCGCCGGAACAATCCCCCCAGCACGCCGCGCACGACGCTGCCGATCAGGCCGCCGCCTGACGAGGAGCTCCGGCTCGACGTGCCGAACACCTGCTTGCCGATCTCGTTCGCCACCTGTCGCCCGATCGAGGAGCTTGCCGCGCGCGTGGCGGAGGTGATCGCCTTGTTCCACGGCGAGTTGGCCGCCTCGCGATCGGCGGCGATGCGGGCGCGTTCGGCTTCCTTGGCGGCCTGCGCGTCGGCCTTGGCCTGAAGCGCGGCGGCCTTCTCCGCGTCATCCTGCGCGCGTGCGGCGGAGGCGGCGGCCGCCGCCTCGGCGGTCTTGGCGGCGAGCAGTTCCTGCGCGGATTCGCGATTGACCAAAGTATCGTATTTCGCGCCGACCGCATCGGTCTGGATCAGCACGCCGCGCTCCACCGGCGTGATCGGGCCGACGCGGCTCTGCGGCGGGCGGATCAGCGTGCGCTCGACGGGGGACGGCGCGCCGTCCGGCAGGAGCAATGACACCAAAGCCTCGCCCACCTTCAGCTCGGTGATCGCGGTGGCGACATCCACGCCGGGATTGGCGCGGAAGGTCTGCGCCGCCGCCTTCACCGCCGCCTGATCGCGCGGGGTGAAGGCGCGCAGCGCGTGCTGCACGCGGTTGCCGAGCTGCCCCGCGATCGTGTCGGGCACATCGATCGGGTTCTGCGTGATGAAATAGACGCCGACGCCCTTGGAACGGATCAGCCGCACGACCTGTTCGATCTTCTCCAGCAGCGCCTTGGGCGCCTCGTCGAACAGCAGATGCGCCTCGTCGAAGAAGAAGCACAGCTTCGGCTTGTCCGGGTCGCCCACCTCGGGGAGATGCTCGAACAATTCGCTCATCAGCCACAGCAGGAAGGTGGAATAGAGCTTGGGGCTCGCCATCAACTTGTCGGCGGCGAGGATGTTGACGATGCCGCGCCCCTTGTCGTCGGTGCGGATGAAATCGTCCATGTCGAGCGCCGGCTCGCCGAAGAAATGCTCCGCCCCCTGGCTGCGCAGCTGGAGCAACTGACGCTGGATCGCGCCGACCGATTGCTTGGAGACGTTGCCGTAGGTGGTGGTCAGCTCGTCCGCGCGATCGGCGCAATTGGCGAGCATGGATTGCAGGTCGTCGAGGTCGAGCAGCAGCAGCCCCTCCTTGTCCGCGACGTGGAAGGCGATGGTCAGCACGCCCTCCTGCACCTCGTTGAGGTCCATCAGGCGCGCGAGCAGCAGCGGGCCCATCTCGCTGACGGTGGTGCGGATCGGGTGTCCCTGCTCGCCGTAGAGATCCCAGAATTGCACCGGATTGTCGGCATAATGCCAGTCGGCGAGGCCGATGTCGGCGGCGCGCTGGGCGAAGGCCTCATGTGTCTTGGCCTGCGGCGATCCGGCCATGGCGATGCCGGAAAGATCGCCCTTCACGTCCGCGACGAAGCACGGGACGCCCTGCCCCGACAGCCCCTCGATGATGCCCTGGATCGTCACCGTCTTGCCGGTGCCGGTCGCCCCGGCGATCAGCCCGTGGCGGTTGGCGCGCTTGAGCTGTAGCACCTGCGGATTGGCCCCGCCCGCGCCCGCGCCGATGAAGATGCCGTCGGTCATGTCTGCTCCCGGAATTGCCGTGGAAGGAACCTAACCGCCATCCCGCGACACGAAAAGGGCGTCGCGCGAGCAGACCCGCGCGACGCCCCATCTTCGGTTGCGACCCGAATTACTTGATCTTGACCGGCACGAAGCCGCTCTGCCCGCGCGCGCGGTTGATCATCAGCAGCACCTGCGGCCGGCCCGCCGATTTCGCCGCCTGCACGCCGCGCGCGAGATCGGCCGCCGAGCGCACCGGCGTGCCGTTGATCGCCGAGATCACGTCGCCGCGCCGCAGCTTCTGCCCGGCGTCGCTCGACGGATCGACCGCGCTGACGACGACGCCCTGCACGGTCGAATCCACGCCCACCTGCCGCGCGATCGCCGGGGTGAGCGGCTGGACGGTGACGCCGATCGCGTTCGACGCCGGGGCCGCCTGCTCGCTGCCCTGATCGTCGTCGTCGCCGGAGAAGTCGTCGCCGCCGCCGGTGGTGGTCGCGAGCTGATCCTCGGGCGGGCGCGTGGTGACGCCGGCGGTGATCGACATCGGCTTGCCCTCGCGCATGATGTCGAGCTTCACCGTCGAGCCGGGGCTGGCGTTGGCGATCAGATAGGAGAGCGTGGTGTCCGGCGTCACGGCGGTGCCGTTCACCCTGGTCACCACGTCGCCCGCGCGCAGGCCGGCCTTGGCGGCGGGGCCGCCCGGCTCGACGCGGCCGATGATCTCGCCCGAGTTCTTGGGCAGGCCGAGCGCGGCGGCGATATCGTCCGTCACCGGCTGGATGCCGACGCCGAGATAGCCGCGCTTGACGCTGCCGCCCTTCATCAGCGTGTCGATGATCGGCTTGGCCTCCTCCGCCGGAATGGCGAAGCCGATGCCGATATTGCCGCCGGACTGCGAGAAGATCTGCGAGTTGATGCCGATCACGTTGCCGTTCATGTCGAACATCGGGCCGCCGGAATTGCCCTGGTTGATCGAGGCGTCGGTCTGGATGAAGCGGTCGTTCGCGCCGCCCGCGCCGGTGACGCGGTGGACGGCGGAGATGATACCGGCGGTGACGGTGCCGCCCAGGCCGAACGGATTGCCGATCGCGATCACCCAGTCGCCGACGCGCGCATGGGCCGAATCGCCCCATTTCACGTAAGGCAGCGGGCCGGGCGCGGTGATCTTGAGCAGGGCGAGGTCGGACGCGGCGTCGCGGCCGATCAGCTTGGCGACATATTCCTTGCGGTCCGGCAGCGTCACGCGGATCGAGGTGACCACCGCGCCGCGCATTCCGGCCGCGACGACATGGTTGTTGGTGACGATATAGCCGTCCGGCGAGATGATGAAGCCGGAGCCGAGCGACTGCGCCTCGCGCGTCACCGGGGCGCCACCGCGCCCGCCGCCGCCGCCGAACTGGCCGAACAGGTCGCCGAAGGGGGTGCCGGCGAACGGGTTCGCGGGCTGCTGCACCGTCACCTTCTGGTCGGTGGAGATGTTGACGACGGCCGGCTGGAGCCTGGCCACCATGTCGGCGAAGCTCATCGGCGCGCCCGCGCGCGGCGCGGCGGCGTTGATCGTGCCGGGCTCGTTCTGCGCAACCTGCGCGGCGGTCGCGGGGTGCTGGAGCACCAGCGATGCGGCGGTGCCGCCGAGAAGGAGAGCGCCAGTAAGGGCGTAGGCGTAGCGCACGGTCTTCATGTTCCTCTCAATCACCCGGCAGCGGCCGGGCGTGTTTCAATGGCCTTTCGCCGATGAACGACGATTGAATATGAACGATTCGACAGCCGGAGGTGTTTCCGGCCGCCGGATCATTTCCCGCGACCTTCGAACTCCTTCAGATAGGAATTGTCGCGCGACATCAGGATCGTGGTCGATCCCTCCGGCGCCGGCCCGCCGTCCGCCCCGAAGGTGCGGCGATAGGACTGCATCGCGCGATAGAAATCGTAGAAGTCCGCGTCCTTGCTGAATGCGTCGGCATAGACCTTGGCGGCGGTGGCGTCGGCCTCGGCGCGGACGATCTGCGCCTGCTTCTGGCCCTGCGCGCGGATCGTGTTCGCCTCCTGCTGGCGCGCGGTACGCATCGATTGCAGCGCGCTTTCCAGCGGACTGCCCTCGGGCAGGTCGGCGTGCTTGATGCGCACGTCGACGATCTGCACGCCATATTGCCGCGCGTTGCGCTGGAGCGAATTCTGGATCGCCTCCATCACCTCGCCGCGCTCGGGCGTGAGCAGCGAGGAGAAGGGCACCTTGCCCAGCTCGTTCCTCAGCGCCGTGCCGAGCAGCGGGCGGAGCTGGTCCGCGACGCGCTCCTCGGTGGCGGAGGTGGAGCCGGTCGAGGTCACCGCCTTCAGCGGATCGACGATGCGGAAGCGCGCGAAGGCATCGACGTTCAGCCGAAGCTGGTCGGTCGACAGCACGAGCGTATTGTCGAGATCGGCGTCGAGCACGCGCTTGTCGACCCACACGATCTTGTCGATGAACGGGATGCGCGCGATCAGCCCGGCGCCGGTGTTCTGGCCGATCACCTGGCCTGGTTGCCATTGGTTGTAGGTGATGACCGGATTCTCGAAGCGCAGGATCACTGCCTGCTTCGTCTCCGGAATGATGGCGAAGGTGGCGGCGGCGACGATCACCGCGGCCAGCGCGGCGAAGCCGATCGCGATCGGATTGCGGGAGAGGTTCATCGCTGGCCTCCCTGCTGCGGCGCGGGCTGGGCCTGCGCATCCGGCACCTTGCGCAGCTTGTCGAGCGGCACCCAGGGCGCGACGCCCGGCGTCTCCACGATCACCTTGTCGGTCTTGCCCAGCACGGCTTCCATCGTCTCGTAATACATGCGGCGGCGCGTCACCTCGGGCGCGAGCTTGTACTGCTCGTAAACCTTGTCGAACGCGGCCGCCTCGCCCTGCGCATGGGCGATCACCTGCTGCGAATAGGAGCGCGCGTTGTTGAGATTGGCCACCGCCTCCTGTTGCGCGGCGGTGACGGCGTTGAAATCATCGACCAGGCTCGCGGGCGCGGAGGCCTGCTTGATCGACACGCCCTGAATCCTGACGCCGGCCTGATAATCGTCGAGGATCTGCTGCATCGCGCGGGTGACGCGCGCCTCGATCGTGGTGCGGCCGGCACCGATCGCCTCGTTCAGCGTGGTGGTGGCGACCACCGCGCGCATCGCGCTCTCGGCGGTGGCGCGGACGGTTTCCTCCGGGTCCTTGATCTCGAACACGAAATCGCGCGGATTCTCCACCCGCCAGCGCACGGTATAGGCGAGGTCGATGATGTTGCGGTCGCCGGTCAGCACGTTCTCGCCGCCGTCGCGCGGGAAATCGTCGTTGCGCACCTGCTCCACGTCGACCTTCTCGACATCGACGATCGGCGCGGGGAGGGTGAGGCGGATGCCCGGCTCCAGGATGCCCGAATAGCGCCCGAAATAGGTGACGACGCCGCGCTGCTGCGGCCCGATCTGGTGGATGGAGGTGAACACGAGCCACAGCGCGACGATCACCCCGGTGCCGATCAGCCACAGGTTGCGCGCGGTGACGCCGGGGGGAAGCTGCGGCCCGCCGCCGCCCGCGCCGCGCGCGCGTTTCAGGAACTCGTCGAGCGCGGTGGGCTTGGACGTGCCCTTGCGGCCGCCGGGCGGCACCGCCCACGGATTGCGCGGGCCGCTCTTGTCGTCGTCGTTCCCCGGCCCCCATGGGCCGCCGGGCGTTTCGTTCATCAGGATGGATTGGCGCCTGAACCAGCGCGGCAAGGTGATCATGCACCCCTTATAGGAATGGTATTCGCGAAAAACAGTGCCAAGCGCGCAGTTCGATCGTATCGCGCTGTCCATGGACGAGACTGACATAAGGGCGGCGGTGGCGGCGGTGGCCGGGTCGCGCGCCACGGTGAAGGTGGATGGCGCGCGGGTGGGCGTGGTGCTGGACGCGACCGGGCTGGACGCGAAGGCGCGCGACGCGCTGGAGGCGGCGGTGAAGATGGCGGCGACCGCGCCGGGCCGCGAGGTGCGCGTGGTCGTCACCGCCGAGCGTCCGCGCCGCCGCGCGATCGCGGTGGCGAGCGGCAAGGGCGGCGTGGGCAAATCGACCGTCTCGGCCAATCTCGCCATCGCGCTGGCGCGGCTCGGGCGGCGCGTCGGACTGGTCGATGCCGATATCTACGGCCCGTCGCAGCCGCGCCTGCTCGGCGCCGAGGGCACGCGGCCGGAGGCGAAGGACAAGGTGCTGTTGCCGGTGCAGACGCGTTATGGCGTGCCGATGCTGTCGATGGGCCAGCTCGTCGCGCCGGGCAAGGCGCTGGCGTGGCGCGGGCCGATGGCGGCGGGGGCGCTCGGGCAGCTGATGGACGCCGAATGGGGCGTCGCCGACACGCTCGTCATCGATCTGCCGCCCGGCACCGGCGACGTGCAGCTCACCATGGTCCAGAAGCATCGTCCGGCCGGCGCGGTGATCGTCTGCACGCCGCAGGACCTCGCGCTGATCGATGCGACGCGCGCGATGGACCTGTTCGACCAGACCGGCGTGCCGATCATCGGCGTGATCGAGAACATGGCGGGCTATGCCTGCCCGCATTGCGGCAAGGTCTCCGACCCGTTCGGGCGCGGCGGCGCGGAGGCGGCGGCGAAGGCGCGCGGCGTTCCGTTCCTCGGCCGCGTCCCCCTCGACATCGCGATCCGCCGCGCGTCCGATGCCGGCGAGCCGCCGGCGGCCGATCCTGCCGACCGAACTTTCCGTCCCATCGCGGAACAGGTCGTCGCATGGCTGGAAACCGATGGCGGGGCAGGGCGTTGAGGGAGCACCGGTCGTGCTGGCGGGCTGATGCCGCCGGCACGAGCGGACCAGTTTTCGAGGGGGCCTGAGCCGTGCCGCTGACCGATCCCGCCGCGATCAAGGCGCTGCTGGAGGAAACGCGCACGATCGCGATGATCGGCGCGTCGGATCGGCCGGATCGCGCCTCGTATCGCGTGATGGCGATGCTGCAGGGCCACGGCTATCGCGTGATCCCGGTCAATCCGCAGATCACCGGCGAGCATGTCCACGGCGAATATGTGTTCCGCGACCTGTCGCAGATCGGCGAGCCGATCGACATGGTGGATATCTTCCGCCGTTCCGACGCGGCCGGCGCGGCGGTGGACGAGGCGATCGCCAGCGGCGCGCGATCGGTGTGGATGCAGCTCGGCGTGATCGACGCGGCCGCCGCCGCCCGCGCCGAAGCCGCCGGGCTGAAAGTGGTGATGGATCGCTGCCCCGCGATCGAGATTCCGCGGCTCGGCGTCGCGCCGGTCGCGTAGCTCTTTTCGCCCTCCGAACAAAGGGATTCCTCCCGGCGCGTCATCCGCATAAGAAACGCGCATTCGGGCAAGGAAGGGGACGGGAATGATCGCGATACCGCAGGATGCGCCGCCGCCCGCGCGGCGGCCGTGGTATGCGCATCTCTACCTCCAGGTGCTCGTCGCGATCGCGGCTGGCGTGCTGCTCGGCCATTTCTGGCCCGCGACCGGCGAGGCGATGAAGCCGATCGGCGATGCCTTCATCAAGCTGGTGAAGATGATCATCGCGCCGGTGATCTTCCTCACTATCGTCACCGGCATCGCCGGGATGCGCGATCTCGGCGCGGTCGGGCGGGTGGCGGCGCGCGCCTTCGCCTATTTCCTCACCTTCTCCACGCTGGCGCTGATCATCGGACTGATCGTCGCCAATGTCGTTCGGCCGGGGGCGGGGCTGCATATCGACCCTGCGACGCTCGATACCGCCAAGGTCGCCGATTATGCCGCCAAGGCACATGAGACGACGATCACCGGCTTCCTCACCGCGATCATCCCGGACACGTTCCTCTCCGCGCTGACCGGCGGCGATATCCTCCAGACGTTGTTCGTCGCGATCCTGTTCGGCATCGGCCTCGCGACGATCGGCGAGCGCGGCGAGCGCGTCCTCGCGCTGCTGGAGGATGTGTCGGCGGCGGTGTTCCGCATCGTCGCGATCCTGATGAAGGCGGCACCGATCGGCGCGTTCGGGGCGATGGCCTTCACGATCGGCAAATATGGCGTGGGAACGCTCGCCAATCTCGCGGCGCTGGTCGGCACCTTCTACCTCACCTCACTGCTGTTCGTGCTGGTCGTGCTGGGCACGGTCGCGTGGGCGTGCGGCTTCTCGATCCTGCGGCTGATCGCCTATCTCAAGGCGGAGCTGCTGCTGGTGCTCGGCACCTCCTCGTCGGAAAGCGCGCTGCCGCTGCTGATCGAGAAGATGGAGCGAGCCGGCTGCCCCAAATCGGTGGTCGGGCTGGTCGTGCCGACCGGCTACAGCTTCAACCTCGACGGCACCAACATCTACATGACGCTGGCGGCGCTGTTCATCGCGCAGGCGTGCGACGTGCATCTCACCTTGGGGCAGGAGCTGCTGCTGCTGGGCGTCGCGATGCTGTCGTCGAAGGGCGCGGCGGGGGTGACGGGCGCGGGGTTCATCACGCTCGCGGCGACGCTCTCGATCGTGCCCTCGGTGCCGGTCGCCGGGATGGCGCTGATCCTCGGCGTCGACCGCTTCATGAGCGAATGCCGCAGCCTGACCAATTTCATCGGCAATGCGGTGGCGACGGTGGTCGTGTCGCGCTGGGAGGGGAAGCTCGATCGCGTCGCGTTCGATGCGGCGCTGCGCGGCGATCAGCGCCTGAGCGCGGCGAGCATCTCGTAATAAAGCTGCGGCGGGATCGACTGCTCGAACTGGCAGCCGATCCGCCCGCCGAGCGCCCAGCGCACCGTCGCGCGGACGCGGCCCGTCACCGGCAGCATCACCGATAACGCGGTTCCCGGCGCCATCCCGCCGTCACAGCGCGCCATCAGGCCGGAGGGAGAGGTGTTGACGATCAGCAGGCTGAATGGCGCGCCGCCGTCCGGCCGCGCGCTCGCGTGGTGGAACACCTCGTCGCGTGATTCGCCGCGTGCGTCGACTGCCGGCCATCCGGCCCGATATGCAGCCACCCCCGATACTCCTTAGCCCTTGAAGCTGATCGCTACGGGAGGGCCGTGAAAGGGGTGCGAACGGAAATGGTCAACGCAGTGTTGGCCTTATCCCGCCACCAGCAGCCCGTGATGCTTCTTGCCGGCGGAGATGCGGAGCGGCTCCGCGCCCGGCGTCACCGTGGCCGCTTCGTCGCTCACCTTTTCGCCGCCGACACGCGCGCCGCCCTGCTTGATGAGCCGCCGCGCCTCCCCCTTCGATGCGCAGAAGCCGAGGCCCACCAGCGCATCGACCAGCGGCACCGCGCCCGACGCGGCGAAGGTCGGCAGCGCCGCGCCGCTCGCGCCCTCCTCGAAGGTGCGGCGCGCCGTTTCCGCCGCCTCGTCCGCCGCCGCGCGCCCGCGACACATCGCGGTCGCCTCGTTGGCGAGTATCTTCTTCGCCTCGTTGATCTCCGCGCCGTCCAGCGCCTCAAGCCGCGCGATTTCGTCGAGCGGCAGATCGGTGAACAGGCGCAGGAAGCGGCCCACGTCGCGGTCGTCGGTGTTGCGCCAGAACTGCCAGTAATCGAAATGCGGCAACTGGTCCTCGTGCAGCCACACCGCGCCGGCCATCGTCTTGCCCATCTTGCCGCCGTCCGCCGTGGTGATGAGCGGGGTGGTGACGCCGAACACCTCCACCCCGTCCATCCGCCGCGTCAGTTCGACGCCATTGACGATATTGCCCCATTGGTCGCTGCCGCCCATCTGGAGCCGGCAGCCGGCGCGCTGCGAAAGCTCGCGGAAATCATAGGCTTGCAGGATCATGTAATTGAATTCGAGGAACGACAGCGACTGTTCGCGATCGAGCCGGAGCTTCACCGAATCGAACGACAGCATCCGGTTGACCGAGAAATGCTGTCCCACCTCGCGCAGGAAGGGGATATATTCCAGCCGGTCGAGCCACTCGGCATTGTCGAGCATGATCGCGTCGGACGGCCCGTCGCCGAAGGTCAGGAAGCGTTCGAAGATGCGCTTGATCGATGCGACATTGGCGTTGATCCCGTCCTCCGCGAGCAATTTGCGCGCTTCGTCCTTGAAGCTCGGGTCGCCGATCTTGCCGGTGCCGCCGCCCATCAGCACGATCGGCTTGTGCCCGGTCTGCTGGAGCCGGCGCAGCAGCATGATCTGCACCAGGCTGCCGACATGCAGCGAAGGCGCGGTCGGATCGAAGCCGATATAGCCCGGCACCACCTGCTTCGCCGCCAGCGCGTCGAGCGCGGCCGCATCGGTCATCTGATGGACATAGCCGCGCTCGGTGAGCAGGCGGAGCAGGTCGGACTTCAGCTCGGTCATAACGGCTGCGCGTTACACGCACCTCACTCGCGCGGCAATTGCGTCAGCGGATCGACCGGCCCGCGCCCCCTGCGCAGCTCGAAATGCACTTCCGGCCGGTCGGCATAGCCGGTCGCGCCGGAGAGGGCGAGCGTCTGCCCCTTCTTCACCGCCTGCCCGCGCTGGACGAGCAGCTTCGAGGCATGGCCATAGACGCTGGTCCAGCCCTCGCCGTGCTTGACGATCACCAGCCCGCCCATCGAGGTGATCGCGTCGCCGACATAGGCGACGGTGCCGTCGGCGGTCGAGCGGATCGGCGTGCCGAGCGGCACGGCAATGTTGATCCCGTCGTTGCGTTCGCCGCTCTGCCCCGCGCCGAAGCGCGCCACCACCTGCCCCTCGACCGGCCACAGGAAGCGCCCCGGCGGGGCGATCGGCGCGGAGATGGCGACGGTGGCGGGCAGCGCGCGGCGCGGCGTCTCCACCGGCGCGGCGGGGCGCTGGTTCGCCGCGATCGCCGGCTCGCCGCCGGTGATGATGTCGTCGATGTCGAGCTTGAAGGCGGCGGCGCGCTCGGCGGCGCTGGTCGGCTGGGTGCCGCCGGGGATCAGGATGCGCTGCCCGGTGCGCAGCACATAAGGCTCGGCGAGGTCGTTTGCAGCGACGATCCGCGACCATTCGACGCCATAGGCGCGCGCGATGGCGATGCCGGTCTGCCCGGCGCGGACGAGGTGGTAGCGGCCCGGCGGGATCGTCAGCCGCTGCCCGGCGCGTACGGTATAGGACGGTGCGGTCAGCCCGTTGGCGGCGGCGATCACCGTCACGCCTGCGCCGGTGCGGTCGGCGATATGGCTCAGCGTGTCGCCGGGCCGCACGACCCAGGTCTGCGCGGCGACATAATGCGCGTCGGCGGCGGCCCCGCGTATCTCCCACGCCGGGCGGGGGGCGGGGAGCTGCTGCACCCGTTCGCCCAGCGGCTGGCGCGGCTGAACCCGTGGCGATGGAGCGGGATAACGCGGCGGCGGCGGCGCGCGGCGCGGCGAATCGACCTGCGGGATGCAGGCGCCGAGCAGGAGGCAGGTCGCCAGTGCGCTCAGCCGCCGCCGCATCCCGATCCTCCGCTTACAAATACGCGTCGCGGAGCGCTTCTAGCGACCGCTCGTGCGTCAGGTCCAGATGCAGCGGGGTGACGGTGACATAACCTTCCGCCACCGCCGCGAGATCGGTGCCGGGCGCGAGCGCGTGCTCGATCCGGCCGAGCGACAGCCAGTAATAGGGAAAGCCGCGCGGATCGGTGCGATGCTCCAGCCGGGCGCGGCCGTAATCGCGCATCCCCTGCCGCACGACCTTCACCCCCTTCACCGCGTCGGCGGGGACGGGCGGGAAGTTGACGTTGATCACCGTGCCGGGGGTCCATTCGCGGCCGAGCAACGGGCGCAGCACCCGCTCGCCCCAGCCCTCGGCGGCGGCGAACGACACTTCGTCGCCCAGCCCGGTATCGGCATAGCGCTGGCTCAGCGCGATCGACGGAATGCCGGCCAGCGCCCCCTCCATCGCCGCCGCGACGGTGCCGGAATACATCACGTCCTCGGCGAGATTCGCGCCGCGATTGACGCCGGAGAGGATGAGGTCCGGTTTCGCCGGCATGAGCTGGGCCAGCGCCATCATCACCGCATCGGTCGGCGTGCCGGAAACGGCGAAGCGCCGCGCGTCGAACTGCCTAACCCGCAACGGCCGCGAGAGGGTGAGCGAGCGCCCCGCGCCCGACTGCTCCTCGGAGGGCGCGACGATCCAGATGTCGTCGGAAAGCGTCCGCGCGATATCCTCCAGCACCTTCAGGCCCGGCGCGTGGATGCCGTCGTCGTTGCTCAGCAGGATGCGCATCAGCGCGGCTCCAGCCGGTTCACCCCGCCGAGATAAGGCTGGAGCACTTCCGGCACCCACACCGATCCGTCCTCCTGCTGATAATTCTCCAGAATCGCGACGATCATCCGCCCGACCACCAGCCCGGAGCCGTTGAGCGTATGGACGAAGCGCGTCGCCTTCTCGCCCTCCGGCCGGTAGCGTGCGTTCATCCGCCGCGCCTGGAAATCGGTGCAGGTGGAGCAGGACGAAATCTCGCGATACCGCCCCTGGCCCGGCAGCCACACTTCGAGGTCATAGGTGCGCGCGGCGGTGAAGCCCATGTCGCCGGTGCACAATTTCATCCGGCGAAACGGCAGGCCGAGCCGCGTCAGCACATCCTCGGCCGCCGCCGTCATCCGCTCATGCTCCGCCTCGGACTGGTCGGGGGTGACGATCGACACCATCTCGGCCTTGTCGAACTGGTGCTGGCGGATGAAGCCGCGCGTGTCGCGCCCCGCCGCGCCGGCCTCCGAGCGGAAGCAGGGGGTGAGCGCGGTGAAGCGCAGTGGCAGCTCGTCGGCGGAAAGGATCTTCTCGCGCACGATATTGGTGAGGCTCACCTCGGCGGTGGGGATCAGCCAGCGGCCATCGGTCGTCTCGAACAGGTCTTCGGCGAACTTGGGGAGCTGCCCGGTGCCGAACATCGCCTCGCTCCTGACCAGCAGCGGTGGCGAGACTTCCTCATAGCCATGTTCGCGGGTCAGCGTGTCCAGCCCGAACTGGCCGAGCGCGCGCGCCAGCTTCGCCATCTGCCCGCGCACCAGCGTGAAGCGCGCGCCGGCGATCAGCGCTCCGGTCTCGAAATCGAGGCCGAGCGTCGGGCCGATCGCATCATGCTCCTTAACCGGAAAGGCGAAATCCGGCCGTGTGCCGCGCTCGTGGACCAACGCATTGTCGTCCTCGTCCGCGCCCTCCGGCACGTCCGCCAGCGGGATATTGGGGAGCGAGGCGAGCAGCTCGTCCAGCTCGCCGCCGATCCGCGCTTCCTCCGCCTCAAGCTCCGGCAGGCGCTGCTTGAGCGCGGCGACCTCGGCCATCAGCGCCGAGGCGGTCGCCTCGTCCTTCGCCGCCTTGGCCGCGCCGATCGCCTTGGAGGCTTCGTTGCGGCGCGCCTGCCCGGCCTGCAATTCGGTCAGCAATTCGCGGCGGCGGCGGTCGAGATCGAGGATGACGGCGCTCTCCGCCTCCTTGCCGCGCTTCGCCATCGCGGCGTCGAAATCGGACGGATTCTCTCGGATCAGGCGGATGTCGTGCATGTCCGCGCTATGGCGGCGGCGGCGAGGGGAGGCAACCCGCCAGCGTGGCAAGGTGTTTCACTCATGATATGACCATGGCCCCTGTCGGCAGGAAGGAGACCGATTGTGCAGCTTCCCACGAATTCGCTGGTGCTCGTCGCGGACGGCGAGAAGATGCTGTTCCTGCGAAACGAGGGCGACGCGACCTATCCCGATCTGGTGGTGGAGCAGCGCCGCGAGCAGGATAATCCGCGCACCGGCGAACAGGGCACGGATCGTCCCGGCCGCTCCTTCTCCAGCGTCGGCTGGGGGCGCAGCGCCTATCAGGAGCCGGATTATCACCGTCTCAACCAGGACCAGTTCGCCGCGGAGGCGGCGGAGCTGCTCAAGCGCCGCGCGCTGGCCGATGACTATAAGATATTGTTCGTCATCGCGCCGCCGCGCACGCTGGGCGAGCTGCGCAAACATTATCACAAGAGCGTCGCCGAGCGGCTGCGCTGCGAGATCGGGCGCGACCTGACCGGCCACCCCGTCGCGGACATCCAGAAAGCGATCGCCGACGCCTGAGCGTCAGGCGGCGGCCGCCTTCCGCGCCAGCCGGCGCCGCGCGACGAGGCCGGCGGCGGCCGCGCCGAACAGCAGGATCATCGGCGGCGCGGGAACCGGCGTGGGGTTGCCGCTGCTCGATCCGCTGCTGCCGTGATGGCCGCCGTTCGAGGACCATCCCCCGTTCGAGGACCAGCCGCCATTGGATGACCAGCCGCCGTTCGAGGACCAGCCCTTCGAGCTGGAGCCATAGGACGAGCTGGACGTGGACGATGAGGTCGAGCTGCTTGACCCGTTCGAGCTGGAGCTCGACGAGGTGGAGGTCGAGACGTTGCCGCTCGAGCTCGACGAGGTCGAGGACGAGGTGGACGAGGAGACATTGCCGCTCGACGACGAGGAGGTGGACGACGACACGTTCCCGCTGGACGAGGACGAGACGTTGCCGCTCGACGAGGAGGTGCTGCTGACGTTCCCGCTGGACGACGTGCTGCTCACGTTGCCGCTGGAGGACGTGCTGCTGACATTGCCGCTCGACGTGGACGAGGTGCTGCTGACCCCGCCGGTCGAGGTGGATGACGAGCTGGACGAGCCGCCCGACGACGAGGAGACGTTGCCGCTGGAGCCGCCCGAGGAGGTCGAGCTGGAGGTCGATCCCCCGCTGGAGCTGGAGGTGGACGACACCACGATCCCGCTCGATCCGCCGCCGCTGCCGCCGAAGAAGCCCCCGGCGAAGAACCCGCCGCCGAAGCCGCCGCCCCAGCCGCCGCCGATCACGGCCGGCGGCGCGGCGGGCCCGGTGCTCGCCAGCATCTCCGGCGCGGGGGGAAGCGGCACGGGGGGCGACTGGGTGGAAACGGTGACGACCGTCGGCTGGCACGTCGGCATCGGCGGCGCCTTGACCCGCGTGCGCGCGGCGACGCGCTGCACCGGGCGGCGCTTGACCGGCTTGGCGGCAACCTTCTTCTTGCTGAATTCGGTGCGCGGCTTGGCGTTTTCAGCCACATGCACCGCGCCGCCGCCGATCACGGCACCGCCGGCGGTAAACGCCGCGAGTTTCGCCAAGGCCATCCGCACAGACATGATTCATTCTCTCTAGTCTTTGTCGGCGATAACTCCCGCCGCCATTCCCAACGCGCGTCGCATTGCCGCTAGCCGACAAGTGCAAAGCAAAGATTTAAGTGCAAGTTCGTTTACCACGATTGCGCGTGCCGGAACGCAACACTAGCCGGGAAACACGCGTGCCGGCGCCGCTTCGTTTCATTACGAGACAGTATCTATCGTTACCGGCGCCCCGGTTCAGCACGGAGAAAGGCGAAGCGGGTCAAGAGGATGATCCACAGGCCCCGGCTCGTGATCGCTTGTTTGCGTCTTCGCACCCGACTATAGGCGCGCTCGGACGGTGCACGGCGAGCGAGAACGCCGGCACGGGGCGGGAGAAGGTCGATGGCGACGGCATACGATCGGACGGGACAGGGCGACCATGGTCGCGAGGCCGCCAACGACGGGAACGGTTATCGGCCGCGTCCCGACGAACCCTTTATGTGCGAGCGGCAGCAGGAATATTTTCGCGCCAAGCTGCTCGACTGGAAGGAAGCGATCCTGCGCGAGGCGCAGGGCACGCTCTCGCAACTGCAGGTCGATTCGCTGCGCGAGGCTGATCTCAACGATCGCGCCTCGAGCGAGACGGACTGGTCGATCGAACTGCGCACCCGCGATCGCCAGCGCAAGCTGATCGCGAAAATCGACGCGGCGTTGCGCCGGCTCGACGAGGGCGAATATGGCTATTGCGAAGTGACCGGCGAGCCGATTAGCCTCGGCCGGTTGGAAGCGCGGCCGATCGCGACCATGACCGTCGAGGCGCAGGAGCGCCATGAGCGGCAGGAAAAGGTCTCGCGCGAGGATTGACCTTAAGGATTTGTTAGCTCGTGCGCGTTCCGGTTTGGCAATATCTGGCGGCCTATTGAGGTGTCGATGAAGCATCTCGGCAAAAGCGCCTTCGCCGACGCCGCTCCGCTGGACGGGCAGGAGCGCGGGCGCGAAAGCGTGTCGCTCAACGCGCGGCTGCGGGTCGGCGATGCGAAGCGCGCGACGAAGGTGCGCATCCGCAACGTCTCGGCCGGCGGACTGATGGCGGAAGTGCCGCGCCCCCTCGCGCCCGATGCGGCGGTGGAGATCGAGCTGGCCGGGATCGGCTGGGTCGTTGGCCGCGTCGCATGGCAGATCGAGGGGCGCATCGGCGTCGCCTTCGACAGCGAGATCGATCCGCGCCAACTGCACCCGGTTGCCGCAGGCTGACGCTTTCCCGGCCGGGGCCTTTCTATCGCGCCCCGTTCGCCGATGCGTCGTCGCCGGTGTCGCGACCCAGTTCGTCGATGATCTTCTCTAGCAAATGGATCAGCAGCGGCTTGTGGAACTCGCCGACGATCTCGTCGAGGATGCGATCGTGCGCCTCGGCGTGGACGACCAGCTTCTGGAGATAGTTCTTGCCCGCCGGTGTCAGGTTCAGGTGATAGGCGCGGCGATCGAGTTTCGAGCGGTCGCGCGAGATGAAGCCGTGCTTCTCCAGGCTCTTGAGCGCGGGCGTCAGCGTCGATTTGTCGCGCCCGGTGGCATAGCTCAGCGCGGTCTGGTTGAGGCCCGGATTCTCGTTGATCACCGAAAGGATCGCGAAATGGCCGGGGCTCAGGTCCGCTTCGCCGACGCGCTTGGCGAACGCCTGGAAGGAGACGTCCTGCGCGCGCCGCAGCTGGAAGCCGATATAATCTTTCAGCGGTCCCAAATCGTCATCGCCTCCCTGGCCGCGGCATTGCCGCATCGGATATAAGAGTCACGCGCCCGGCCCTCCACAAGAATCGCCCGGCCGGTGCAGTAGCGCGCCGTCGATCTCCGCGATGCGCCGGCATCCCGATTGGGTCATCGCGCGATCCAGCTCGTCGCCGAGCAGCGCGATCAGCGCCGCCGGCCCGCGCGCGCCGCCCAGCGCCGCTGCCGCATAGAGGAAGGCGCGGCCGAGCAGCACGAAATCTGCGCCGGATGCGAGGCAGCGCATGATGTCCTCGCCGCCACGCACGCCGCCGTCGACGATCAGCGGCACCGCGCCGCCGACCGCCGCGCGGACCGGCGCGATCATCTCCACCGGCGCGGGGGCGGCGTCGAGCTGGCGGCCGCCGTGGTTCGAGATACCGATCGCATCCACGCCCAGCGCCACCGCGCGCCGCGCGTCATCGGGATGCAGCACGCCCTTCAGCACCAGCTTCCGCGGCCAGCGTTCGCGAATGCGCGCGAGCAGATCCCAGTCGAGCCGCGCCGAGCTTTGCCCGGCCATCAGCTCGGCGAGCGAGCTGGTGGAGCTGCCGGGCGGCGAATAGGCTTCGAGGTTGGCGAAGCGCGGCGCGCCGCCGGTCGCCATCGCCAGCGCCCAGCCGGGGTGGCGGATGAGGTCGAGCGCCATGCCGGGGCCGGGCCGCAGCGGCAGCGTGAAACGGTTGTTGAGGTCACGCAGCCTCTTGCCGGGTGCGGGCACGTCGGCGGTGACGACCAGCACCGGGTAGCCCGCCGCCTCCGCGCGGCGCAGCAGGTCGTCGGTGATATCGGGATCGCGCCCGACATAGAGCTGGAACCAGCTTTCCGGCGCGGCCTCGGCGATCGTCTCCAGCGCCGTCGTGCCGGCGGTCGACAGGACGTAGCCGATGCCGGCCGTGGCGGCGGCGCGGGCGAGGGCGAGATCGGTGCCCGGCGCGACCAGGTTGGCCATGCCGATCGGCGCCACCCCGAACGGCATGGCGTAGCGTCGGTCGAGCAATACGGTCGAAAGGTCGCGCGCCGTTGCTCCGGTCAGTACGCGCGGGACGAGGCGGATCGCGTCGAGCGCGGCGGCGTTGCGGGCGAGCGCGCTTTCGCGCAGCGCGCCGCCGTCGATGAAATCGAACGCGAAGCGCGGCAGGCGCCGCCGCGCGCGCGCGCGCATCGCGTCGAAATCGCACGGAATGTCCCCGGTCCCCGCCATCATGGCTGGCTTACCGCGCAACAACGGGCTTGACAACATGGTTTGTCATCCAACTATATATTGATGGAGTTCAGGAGAGGGAGAGGCGCATGACCGCCGCTGTTACCGGTAGGAATGGGCGCAGACTCGCCCCGCGAATGTTGCTTGCCTCGACAACCGGGCTGGTGCTGGTCGCCGCGCCGCTGATGCTGCTCGGCTGCGGCAATTCCAGCGGTCAGGCGGAGAATCCCGGCGGCGGCGCGGCGGAGGTTTCGGCGGGCGGCGAATTGAGCGGCGGGCGGCCGAAGTTCGGCCCGCCGCCGGGGATGAAGCTGTTCGAGGAGAATTGCGCCGCCTGCCATACCGAGAAGGGCATGGAGATGGGCGGGCGCGCGATCCCGAACCTCGCGACGCTGCATTCCATGTCGCCCGAGCGCATCTTCGACGTGATGCTCAACGGCAAGATGAAGGAGCAGGCGGCGGGGCTGGACCGCGTGCAGAAGAAGCAGGTGGCCGAATTTCTCGGCGGGCGACCGATGATGGACACCGCCGGCACCGACGTGAAGACGATGAAGAATCTCTGCAAGGCGAACCCCGAATTCGCGTTGCGGGCGGGCGACTGGAACGGCTGGAGCCCCTCCGCCGGCAACACGCGCTTCCAGAACGCCGGCGGTCTCGCGGCGGGCGACGTGCCGAAGCTCAAGCTCAAATGGGCGTTCGGCGTGCCGCAGGGCGCCAGCCTGTTCTCGCAGCCGGCGGCGGCCGGCGGCCGCCTGTTCTTCGGCGGCGACAACGGCACCGTCTATGGCATCGACGCCGATACGGGCTGCGCTTACTGGTCGTACCACGCCGACGGCGGGGTGCGCACCGCGCCGGTGGTGCAGCCGGTGACCGGGCAGAAGGAGAAGTTCGCGGTCATCTTCGCCAGCCAGTCCGGCACCGTCTTCGCGGTCGGCGCGCGGACCGGCGAATTGCTGTGGAAGATGAAGCCGTCGAACGATCCGCACGGTCTCACCGGCTCGATCGCGGCCTATGGCGGGCGCGTCTATGTGCCCTTCACCGGCACCGAGACGCTGGCCGGCGCGAACCCGAAATACGAATGCTGCAAGTCGAGCGGCGGGGTTGCCTCGATCGACGCCAGCAGCGGCCGGCTCGTGTGGTACGCCTCGACCATCCAGGAGCCGATCGTGTCGCGCGGCAAGAACGAGATCGGCGTGGCGATGTGGGGGCCATCCGGCGCGAGCGTGTGGAACACGCCGACCGTCGATCCCAGGCGCAAGCTGGTCTATGTCGGCACCGGCAACAGCTATAACGAGCCGGCCGCCGCCACCTCGGACTCGATCGTCGCGCTCGACCTCGAGACCGGCAAGATCCGCTGGCATCATCAGGAGATCGCCGGCGACGCCTTCGCGCTTGGCTGCCCCGATACCGCGCCAGCCGGCAACCATTGCCCGACGAAGATCGGGCCGGACTGGGATTTCGGCGGCTCGTCGGTGATCCTGACGTCGCTGCCGAACGGCAAGGACGTGCTGATCGGCGCGGGCAAGGCGGGCATCGCCGTCGCGGTCGACCCGGACCAGCAGGGCAAGGTCGTATGGCGCACGAAGCTGTTCACGGACAAGCCGCCGACCGCCGACGGCCTCGTCATCTTCGGCGGCGGCGCGGACAACCGCCATGTCTATTATCCGCTCCAGCGGCCGGGCGGCGGGCTGACCGCGCTCGATCTCGCCACCGGCAAGCCGGCGTGGACCACGCCGATGCATGCCGACGGGCGTGGCCAGATCGGCCCGGCGAGCGTGATCCCCGGCATCGTCTTCACCGGCGGCTGGGACGGCGTGCTGCGCGCGGTCGATCCCGCCGGCAAACTGGTGTGGACGTTCGACACGAAGCGCGATTTCCAGACGATCAACGGCATTCCCGGCAAGGGCGGCTCGCTTGGCCAGTCGGGCGCGGTGGTGGCGAACGGGCGGCTGTATGTCGCGTCGGGCTATGTCGGGATGCAGAATGGCTCGGCCGGCAACGTCATCCTCGCCTTCGCGCCGAAGTAGGACAGCTCTCCGACCTCGGCCCCGCCAGCCCTTTCCGGCCGGCGGGGCCGTTTTTTTGCCTTCAGGGAAAAGAAAACCCGCGCGCCTTGGGAGGCACGCGGGGAGTTTCCTCACATGGAGGGGGGACTCAAGTCAGCCGCGCGGCAGCCATATGTCGAGCACGGCGCAGCGGCCTTCCTCGCGGACGACGCGCAGCCCCTCGGCCAGCGCCGCGTCCACGTCGGACACTTCCTTTACCGCGCGGGCGTAGGCGCCGCCGGCCGCCGCCGCGATGCCGGCATAGTCCGGCGGCGGATCGAAATTGACGTCGAGATCGGCGGCGTTCGCGGCATAGCCCGCCGGATGCACCGCCAGCGCGGAAAAGCGCGGCGCCTTCCACCCGCGATTGTTGAGCACGATGTGCAGGAACGGCGCCTTGTAATGCCCCGCCATCCAGTGAACCGACGAGGGCACCGAGAACAGGTACGATCCGTCGCCCGTCACCGCGACCACCGTCTTGTCCGGCGCGGCGAGCTTGGCGCCGATCGCCGCGCCGCCGTTCCAGCCGAGCGACCCGCCGCCGCTGGCGAAGAACGTCCCCGGCTGGTCCGGCGCGATATGGTCGAGGATCTCGGGATAGTTGGTGATCCCCTCATTCAGCACGATGCTGTCCTTGCCCAGCATCGTGCGCAGCCGCGCCATGACATATTCGGTGGTGAGGTGCTCCGCCGGCTTCGCCCGCTCGGCGAGCCACGCGCCGCGCCGCTGGTGCAGCCCGGCGTAGTGCGCGCGCCGCTCCGCCACCATGTCCGCGTCGAGCGGCAGCGCCGCCGCGCGCCGGTTGAGCTGGCGCAGCGCGGTCGCCGCGTCGGCGCGGAACGACTGGACGGCGGGGATATACCACAAGGGCATTGACGCCTTCAGCGGATCGACGTCGATATGGAAGACCGTCGCATCCTCGCGCGGCCGGCTGACGGTGGGGATCCACGGCACGTCGCTGTCGAGCACCAGCACCACGTCCGCCTCGGCCAGCACCGGATTCTGGAACGGATGGTTCCAGTGGCTGCCCTGATAGAGCGGGTTGCTGTGCGGGAAGTTGAGCGCGCTCGGCACCGATTCGAGCAGGCCGACGCCGAACGTCTCGCAGAAGCGCACCAGTTCGCCCACCGCCTCCGGGTTGCGCCCCGCGAAGGAGGTGACGACGATCGGCCGCTTCGCCCCGGCGACCGCGGAGAGGATCGCGTCGACGCCCTCGGCGGTCAGCGCGCCGGGCTGCACCGGCTGCCAGTGCGCCATGTCGATCGCGACCGGTGTCACCTCCTCCTCCATCACCTCGCGCGCGCCGACCAGATAGACCGGCCCCTTGGGGGCGCTGTTGGCGAACTGCATCGCGCGGTGGACGATCTGCTTGACGTTGGTGCCGGTGCGGAACTCATTGTCGTATTTCATATATTCACGGACGATGCCGCGCTGGTCGTACACGTCCTGGATCCACTGGATGAACTCGTTGCGGCTGCCCTTCAGCTCGCCTTCCTGCGTGAATGGCGAGAGGCCGGCGAAGATCAGCACCGGGGATCGCCCCTTGGCCGCATTGTGCACCGCGCCCGCCAGCGACTGCGTGCCGCATTCGACGTGCACCACCACCGCCTGCGGCTTGCCGCTGACCTGCGCGAAACCCTGCGCCGCCGACAGGCCGACCATCTCGAACGGGGCGGTGATGACCTTCGGTATCTTCCGCCCGTTCGCCCGCGCTTCCGCGATCGCCTCCACCAGCGCCGGATGGTCGCTGCCGAAATTGGCGAAGATGTAAGAGACGCCCGCCTCCGTCAGTGCTTCGAGAAAGGCGGTGCTGGCGGTGTACATTGCGTGATTCCTGACGTGAATTTTGTGCATAAGAAGGGTTGGGGCTCAGAACGGATAGTGCTGCTCGTCCTCGATCGTGATCCATCGGAGGTCGGTGAACTCGGCGATCGCCGCCTTGCCGCCGAACCGGCCGTATCCGCTGTCCTTGACCCCGCCGAAGGGCATCTGCGCCTCGTCGTGCACGGTGGGGCCGTTGATGTGGCAGATGCCGGACTGGATGCGCTGCGCGGCGCCGAGCGCGCGGCGGATGTCGCGGCCGAACACGGCGGAGGAGAGGCCGAACTCGGTGTCGTTGGCGGCGGCGACCAGCGCGTCGTCGCCGTCCGCGCGGACGATGGTGACGACCGGGCCGAACGATTCCTCGGCATAGATGCGCATCGCCGGGGTGACGTGATCGAGCACGGTCGGCTGCATCACCGGCCCGTCGCTCGCGCCGCCGGTGAGCAGGGTCGCGCCGTTCTTCACCGCGTCCGCGACCAGCTCCTCGACCCGCGCCACCGCCTCGCAACTCACCAATGTCCCGAGCTGCGCCGCGCCGTCGTCCGCCGCGCTCGCGCGCAGGCTCTCGGCCTTTTTCCTGAGGCGCGCGGCGAAATCGTCGGCGACCTTGCCGTCGACCACGATCCGCTCGGTCGACATGCAGATCTGGCCCTGGTTCATGAATGCGCCGAACGCCGCGCCGTCCACCGCCGCGTCGAGATCGGCGTCGTCGAGCACGACGAACGGCGCCTTGCCGCCAAGCTCGAGCAGCGCGGGCTTGAGATGGCGCGCGGCGACCTCGGCGATGATCCGGCCGACCCTGGTCGATCCGGTGAAATTGACGCGGCGCACCGCCGGATGCGCGATGATCGCCTCCACCAGCGCGCCGGCGTCGGCGGGGGCGTTGGTCAGCACGTTGACGACGCCCTTCGGCAGCCCGGCGTCGTGCAGCACCTGCCCGATCAGCCGGTGCGTGCCGGGGCAGATCTCCGACGCCTTGAGGATCACCGTGTTGCCGCAGGCGAGCGGCATGGCGATCGCGCGCACCGCCAGGATCACCGGCGCGTTCCACGGCGCGATGCCGAGCGAGACGCCCGCCGGCTGGCGCACCGCCAGCGCGATCGTGCCCGGCTTGTCGGAGGGGATCACCTCGCCGGCGATCTGCGTCGTCATCGCCGCCGCCTCGCGCAGCATCCCGGAGGCGAGCTTGACGTTGAACCCGGCCCAGCCGCGCGTCGCGCCGATCTCCGCCCGCATCAGCGCGGCGAACTCGTCGACCCGCGCGGCGAGCGCGTCGGCGGCGCGCAGCAGCAGGTCGCGCCGCGCGTTCGGCCCCAGCTTCGCCCACGCCGGGAAGGCGCGCGCGGCCGCCTCACAGGCGCGCCGCGCGTCGTCCGGCGTGGCGGCGGCGGCGGTGGTCGCGATGCGCGTGCCCGACGGGTCGCGCCGGTCGAACGTGGCATTGCCGGTGGCCGCGACGCTTTCGCCGTCGATCAGCAATTGGACGGTCATCATCAAACTCCGGTTGAATAAGCGGGTCGGGAATGGCGGCGGACGGCGAGCAGCGCGATCGTGGTCGCCGCCATCGCGGCGAGCAGCATCAGGCTCAGCCCGCTCGCGCCGAGCGCATGGAGCGCCAGCGCGCCGCCGAACGAGCTGGCGATCGCGCCGATGCGGCCGACGCTGGTCGCGCTGCCGACCCCGGTGGCGCGGATCGCGGTGGGATAGACATGCGCGGCGAGCGCGTAGAGCGTGGTCTGCACGCCGTTGATGAACGCGCCCTCCACGCCGAGGATCAGGATCAGCATCGCGCGCGATCCGCCGGGATCGAGCGGCGTGGCGAGCATCACGCCCGCGCCGATCACCCCGCCGATCGCCATCGCCACCATCGGCGCGCGTGATCCCTTGTGCCCGATCAGCCACGCCCCGCTCAGCGCGGCGATTACCCCGCCGATGTTGAAGGCGGTGAGGCCCTGGCTGGAGAAGGCGAGGTCGAAGCCGGCGTCGGACAGCATCGTCGGCAGCCAGCTGAAGGCGGCATAGACCGCGAACAGGCACGCGCCGAACGCCGCCCACAAGGCGATCGTGTCATGTCGCCAGCTATCCGCGAACAGCGCGGCGACCGGCGACTTGCCCTGCGGCGCGGCGTCCTGCTCGCCACGATCGACCAGCCGCGCGTCGCCCGGCACCTCCAGCCCCACGCGCGCGAGCAGCCGGCGCAGGCGCGGCGTGTCGCCTTCGCGGCGCAGCAGGAAGCGGGTCGATTCGGGCAGCAGCGCGATCAGCAGCAGCGCCACCGTCAGCGTCGCGCCGCCCGCCGCCGCGAACAGCATCCGCCAGCCGAACACCGGCAGCACCTTCGCCGCGATCAGCCCGCCGACCACGCCGCCGAGCGGCACGCAGACGATGCTCGCGGTCACGCCCAGGCTGCGGCTGCGGCGCGGCGTATATTCCGAAACCAGCGCGGCGGCGTTGGGGAAGGCCGCGCCCAGTCCGACATTGGCGAACAGGCGCAGCGCGCCGATCTCGATCAGGCTGTTGCTGATCGCGATGCACGCGGTGAGCACGCCGAAGGTCAGCACGCTGCCGACCAGCGCCGCCTTGCGGCCGAAGCGGTCGCCGATCATCCCGCCGAGCGCCGCGCCGAACATCATGCCAAACTGGCCGATCGCCATCACCGGCGAGAGCATCTCCTTGGAAATGCCCCAGTCCCGGATGATGGCGGGCGCGGCGAAACCCAGCGACTGGTTGTCGAACCCGTCGAAGATCACCGCGCAGCCGACGAGCAGCAGGATCAGCTTCTGGTAGCCGGTCCAGCGCCCCTCGTCGATCGCCGTGCCGATATCATAGTCGGGCGACGGCCCGGCGGCGGAAACGCTCATTTGCCGGCGGCCGCCCCGCCGGGGATCGCATCCATGCCGGCCTTGGCGATGATGTCGTCCTCGCCGGCCATGCCGCCGCTGACGCCGATCGCGCCGATCACCTGGCCGTCGCGCATGATCGGATAGCCGCCCGGTACGGCGACCACGCCGGGGATCGTCGCCATCGCGGCGCTCTGCGACACCATCTGGCTGATCATCGCGGTCGGCGCCTTGAACATGATCGCGGTGGTCGCCTTGCCGATCGCGGTGTCGATCGTGCCCATCGGCGCGCCATCGGTGCGGTGGAAGGCGAGCAGCTTGCCGGCATTGTCGACCAGCGCGATCGAGGAGCCCCAGCCGTTCGCCGTCGCCTTGGCGATCGCCGCGTCCATCACCGCCCGCGCCCCGGCGGAGCTGAGCACCGGCAGGTTCATCACCGCCGCGGTGGTCGGCTTCGGCCCCTGTTTCGGCTCGGCGGCGGCAAGCGGTTGCAGCGCAGCGACGGCGAGCAGCGCGGCCCCGCCGGATTTCAGCATCTTCATCATCGGCATTCCTCCCAGGTTGATCGTGGCGCGGTCGTGATCGTCGCCGTCACGTTGAACCACGAATCGCCTCCCCAAAACCTCGTTCCGCACGGCGGGAACAGATGCCGCCGCCGTCCAGGCTGATCGCAGCCTAACAGAAACTAGTGTGAGATCAAACTTGTTTGTTGCGCGCGATGCTGGTAGCGATTGTGCAACGACCGCCGGCCCGGAGCCGGATTTCATCAGGGAGAAGCCGATGGCCGAATCGCCGCTTTCACTGCGCAGCCTGGGCGGGAGCGCCTTGCTCGCCGCCGGTGCGCTGGGGGCCGTCGCGCTCTCGTCCGCCGCGTCTGCGCAGAGCACGGTGGAGCGCCGGCTCGCCGCGCTCGAATCGCGGGTCGAGCGGCTCGACGACCGCGCGAAGATCGAGAATCTCACCCGCGCCTACGGCTATTATGTCGACAAGCAGATCTGGAACGAGGTCGCCGACCTGTTCTCCAACAACGCCCGCGTCGAGATCGCCGGGCGGGGCGTCTATCTCGGCAAGGCCGGGGTGCAGCGGCTGTTCCTTCAGTCGATGGGCGGCGGGCAGATCGGGCTGAGGCCCGGCGGCCTGTTCAATCACATGATCCTGCAAGGCGTCACCGATGTCGCGCCCGACGGCAGGACCGCCAAGGGCCGCTGGCGCGCCTTCGTCCAGATCGGGCAGGCGAAGATGTTCGGCATCTGGTCCGAAGGCACCTACGAGAACGAATACGTCAAGGAAGGCGGGGTGTGGAAGATCAGCGACATGCACTTCTACGCCACTTTCTACGCCCCTTACGAGAAGGGCTGGGCGCAGGGCGCGCGGCCGAACAACGGGCCGACCAGGGATGCCCCGCCGGACGCGCCGCAGTCGGTGGAATATGATGTCTATCCCGGTCACTACGTCCCGCCGTTCCACTATCCCAACCCGGTGACGGGCAAGCCGTGGACGGTCGAGGAAAGCCGCGAATATTCCACCACCGGCATGTCGCCCGCGCCCGCCGGGCCGCCGATCCAGCCCGGATCGCCGACGCCCGCCGCACCCGCGCCCAAGCCCGCCCAGTGACCGGAGACCCAATGATGAACATCAAGAACTGGACCCGCGTCGGACTCGCCGGCGCCGTCATGGCCGCCGCGATCGTCGCCGTCCCCGCGCTGGCGCAATCGGATCGCGGCGTCGAGGCGCGCCTCGCCGCGCTGGAGAAGCGCGTCGCGCTGGAGGAGGATCGCGCGCAGATCGAGAACCTCACCCGCGCCTATGGCTATTATATCGACAAGAAGGTGTGGAGCGAGGTTGTCCCGCTGTTCTCGAAGGATGCGGTGGTCGAGATTTCGGGGCGCGGCGTCTACAAGGGCGCGAAGGGTGTCGACACCTTGTTCTCCAAGGTGATCGGCCGTCAGCACAAGGGCCTCGCCGATGGTGAGCTGTCCAACCATATGGTGCTGCAGGGCGTCACCAATGTCGCGCCGGACGGCAAGACCGCGACCGGCCGCTGGCGCGCCTTCATCCAGATCGGCATGTGGCAGAAGATGGGGCTGTGGGCCGAGGGCACCTACGACATCCGCTACGTCAAGGAGGACGGCAAGTGGAAGTTCAGCCTGATGCGCTGGTACGGCACCTATTTCACCCCCTATGACAAGGGCTGGGCGCAGGCCTCGTTCGGCAACAACGGGCCGAGCAAGGAATTCCCGCCCGACGCGCCGCAATCGGTGCAATACGACGCCTATCCGGGCCATTACGTCCCGCCCTACCCCTATCCCAACCCGGTGACGGGCCGCCCGTGGACGCAGGCGGACACCGATCGCTATTCGACCAGAGGGATGGACCCGAGCAACGCGGCCAATTCCTCGTCGGCCGGCTCGCCGCTGTCGCTGGAAAGCCAGCATCCGCAGCAGCCGCCGCGCTGATCGCAACGGGGGCGGATGATGCGGGTCGCGGTGATCGGCGCGGGGGCGATGGGCAGCCTGTTCGGCGGGCGGCTCGCGCTCGCCGGGCATGAGGTGTGGCTGATCGATGTGAACCGGCCGCATATCGACGCGATCAATCGCGCCGGCCTGCGCCTCGATCTCGACGAGGGGAAGCGGGTGGTGACGAACGTCCGCGCCGGCACCGCGGACGCCTTCGCCGGGCCGGTCGATCTGCTGATCGTCTTCACCAAGGGCTATCACACCGCCGCCGCGCTCGCCGCCGCCGGCCATCTCGCCGGGCCGGGAACATGGGCGCTGACGCTCCAGAACGGCCTCGGCACCGGCGAGCGCGTCGCCGCCGCGCTGCCCGGCGTGGCGGTGGCGATCGGCATGACCGACGTGCCGGCGGACCTCAGGGGGCCGGGCCATGTCGCCTCGCACGGCGAAGGCCATGTGCGGCTGTGGAGCCGGTCCGGCGCGCCCGATCCGGCACTGGAGCGGATCGCCGCCGCGCTGGGCGAGGCGGGGATCGCGGCGCGCGCCGATCCCGCGGTCGTCACCGCGATCTGGGAGAAGGTGATCTTCAACGCGGTGATGAACCCGGTCGCCGCGCTCACCCGGCAGACGGTCGGCGGCATGGCGGCGCAGCCGGATGGACGGGCGCTGGCGGAGGCGATCCTCGCCGAGGCTTTCGCGGTGGCCGATGCGTGCGGCGTGCCGGTCGATCGCGCGCATGTCCGCGCGATCATCGAGCACGCCTGGGCGGCGCACGGCCCGCACCAGCCGTCGATGTTGCAGGACGTGCTCGCCGGCCGCCCGACCGAGATCGATTCGATCACGGGCCAGCTCGCGGAAAAAGGCGCCGCGCACGGGGTGGCGACGCCGGTGCTCGATACGCTCACCCGGCTCGTCAGGATGATCAATCGCGCCGCGTGAACGGCGCACGAAACAGGAGGGGATGACGATGAAGGTCCGCAATCTGGCTCTCGTCGCGCTGCTCGGCACGGCTTCGATCGCGGCGGCGCAGTCGCCCGACGCGCCGGCGCTGAACGGGCCGGACTGGGCGAAGCGGGGCGAGGCCGCGCTTTCGCCTGCGCGCTACAAGGTGATAGCCGAAAAGGACGTCCCCGTGCCGATGCGCGACGGGGTGAAGCTCGCCGCCGACGTCTATCGCCCCGACGCGCCGGGCAGGTTCCCGGTGATCGTCCTGCGCACGCCGTACAACAAGGCGACGCCCGACGAGGTACAGAACTCGCGCTGGTATGCCGAGCGCGGCTATGTCGTCGTCAACGAGGACGTGCGCGGCCGCTTCGCCTCGGGCGGCGATTTCTACACCTATCGCCACGAGGCGCAGGACGGTTACGACACCGACGCCTGGGCCGCCGTCCAGCCGTGGAGCAGCGGCAAGCTCGGCACGCTCGGCGGCTCGTATTTGGGCTATACCGGGCTGACGCAGGCGATCGGCGGCCATCCCGCGCTGAAGGCGGTGGCGACCGACGTCACCACCACCGATATCTACAATAGTTGGGTCTACAGCGACGGGGCGTTCCTCCTCGGCTTCTCGCTGCCGTGGGGGGCGGGGACGGTATATGGCCGCACCACCGACGGCGGCGGCGCGTTCATGAAGCCGGAAGCCTATGCGAAACTGCCGCTGAACACTGCCGACGCCGCCTCGTACAAGGTCGACCAGCCCTATCGCGACTGGCTGGCGCACCCGCTGCGTGGCGACGGCTACTGGAACGGCATCAGCTTCGAGCGGCAGGCGGCGAAGATCGCGATTCCCGCGCTGGTGGTCAGCGGCTGGTACGATATCTTCCTGCGCGGCGCGCTCGGCGATCATGCCGCGATCAAGGGTGCCGGGGCGACCCCGCTCGCCCGCGCGCAGAAGCGCATCGTCATCGGCCCGTGGACGCACTTCAAGACGGTCGCGCCGCGCAAGGGCGGGTTCGGCGGCATGTCCACCCCGGACGACGTGGATTACGGGCCGGACGCCGCGCTCAACGGCAATCTGCTTTACCTGCGCTGGCACGATCACTGGCTGAAGGGCGTGGACAATGGCGCGGACCGGGACCCGGCCGTGCGCATCTTCGTGATGGGCGAGAACAAGTGGCGCGCCGAGAACGAATGGCCGCTGAAGCGCACCCGCTACACGCCTTATTATCTCGCCAGCGGCGGGAGAGCGAACACGGCGGCCGGCGACGGCGCGCTCTCCACGACGAAGCCGGCCGGCGCTGAAAGCGACCGCTACGATTACGATCCGGCGAACCCGGTGCAGACGCTCGGCGGCAACATCTGTTGCAGCTCGGTGCCGTCCGGCGCGCACGATCACTCCCTGGTGGAGAAGCGGCCCGACGTGCTGGTGTTCACCGGCCCGGTGCTGGACAAGACGGTGGAAGTCACCGGCCCGATCCGCGCGACGCTCTACGCCGCCAGCTCCGCGCCCGACACCGACTGGGTGGTGCGGCTGATCGACGTCGATCCGAACGGCTATGCCCGCAACATCCAGGACGGCATCGTCCGCGCGCGCTACCGCAAGGGCAAGGACGCGCCGCCCTCGCCGATCGAGCCGGGCAGGGTCTATCAATATGACATCGACATGTGGGCGTCGAGCAACGCCTTCCTGCCCGGCCATCGCATCCGCGTCGAGGTGACGAGCAGCAACTTCCCGCGCTTCGACCGCAACCTCAACACCGGCGAGGATCCGGCGACGGGCACGCGGATGGCGGTGGCGCATCAGCAGGTGCTCCACTCCGCGCGCTATCCCAGCCACGTCCTGCTGCCGGTCATCCCGCGCTGATCCGCCTTCTTTTCGAAAGGGAACCACCCATGATGCGTAAGACTGCCGCCCTCGCCACGCTGCTTGCCTGCGTCGCGACGCCCGCGCTGGCCGCGCCCGCGCCGAAGCACGCCGCCGCCGCCACTCCCGCCGCCGCCGCGCCCGATGCGGTCGCGGCCGGCGGGCTGGTCTTTCCCTCGATGGCCGCCGGCACCCACGGCACCGCGATGGAGCAGGTGGACGAGATCGTGAAGAAGATGGACGCGCGGCTGCGCAAGGCCGGCGCCACCGGGGGCATCGGCAACATGATGCAGCACACCATCTACCTGAAGGACGGCGCCGCCTCGCCGATCGACGTGCTCGGCCGCTTCCACGGCGCGGCGCGCAAGCTCGCGCCAAGCCTCGTCGCCGAGCCGAGCGTCGGCACGATCATCCGCGTGCCCGGGTTCGCGGACAAGAACACGCTCGTCGCGGTCGATCTCGTCGCCGGGCCGGGCAAGGCGGCCGGCTTCGAGCGGCATCCCTTCACCTTCGGCCCGAAGGAAATCGTCGAGACGATCGGCACCGGCCCGGTGATCTTCACCGCCGGGCTGGAGGCGATGGACTTCCAGAACGGCAAGCTCGTCCCCGGCATCGACGAGCAGATCGACGTGATCGTCGCCAAGCTGGACGGCGCGATGAAGAAGGCCGGCCTGTCGGTCGGCAACATGATCTCGCACAACCTCTACGTCACCCGCGGCACCGATCCGATCCACGTGATCGAGAAGTTCCACGAGGCGACGCGCAAATATTCGCCGGGCCTCAAGGATCATCCCAGCGTCGGCACGCTCGTGCTGGTCGACGGCATGGCCGTTCCCGGCTTCCTGCTGGAGATCGACGCGATCGCGGCGAAGGGCGATCCGGCCACGCTGAACCGCGTTCCGTTCACCGAGATGCCAATGGACATCGCCAAGTCGGTGCAGGCCGGCTCCCTGGTCTATCTCGCAGGGATGGAGGGCGTGGACTTCGACAATGGCGGCAAGGTCTCGCCCGACGTGATGAAGCAGGTGGACGCCGCGGCGCGCAAGATCGCCGCCACGTTGCGCCCGGCCGGCCTCTCCACCGCCGATCTCGTCAAATACAAGATGTACGTGAAGAAGGGGAATGACGCGGCGGCAGTGCGGGCGCACTTCCGTGCGGCGCTCGCGAAGCTCGCCGGCGGCCGGCAGCCGCGCGCGGCGGAGACTTTGGTGATGGTCGAGGGGCTGGCCGGGCCGTCGCTGCAATTCGAGGTGTCGGCGATCGCCGCGCATCGTTGAGGACTAAGGCAAGGAGAGGATATATGAAGGAAATCGTCGCACTCGCGCTGATGGCGGCGCTCGCCGCGCCCGCCGCCGCGCAGATCGCCCCGGCCGCCGCTGCCGCGCCGACCACGAAGGCCGGCTTCTCGGTAGACGGAACGCCGATCGAGACGCTCGCGGGCGATCCGCGCAGCAAGGCGGTGATCGACAAATTGATGCCGCAGTTGCTTGGCCATCCGGCCTATGACCAGTTCAAGACGATGACGCTCGCCCAGCTTGCGCCGATGAGCCAGGGCAGCATCACCGATGAACTGCTCAAGCAGGTGCAGGACGAACTGGCGAAGATCAGGTAGCGGCCATGGCAAAGGCCGCGACCAGCGAGTTCTGGAAGGACATTCCTCCGATCAAGCGGGTGTTCCGCGCCGATGCGCTGCCGGAAACATATATCCCGGACGCGGCCACCGACGATGAGCGTTATTATTTCCCGCTCAGCCCGACGGTCTTCTCGCGCCCGTTATGGATATCGCCGCAGCGGAACATGTGGGCGGACATATTGATGGCGAAGGAGGCCGGCCTCGTGAACCGGCATTACCATCCGCATCAGGTGTTCGCTTATACGATCCAGGGCCAATGGGGCTATCTGGAGCATGAGTGGACCGCTCGCGCCGGGGACTTCATCTACGAAAGCCCCGGCGAGGGGCATACGCTCGTCGCCTATGACGTCGGCGTGCCGACCAGGATCCTGTTCGTCGTCACCGGCCCGCTGATCTGGCTCGACGAGAAGGGCGAGAGCGTCGGCCACTACGACGTCCACGATTATATCGCCGACGCCCGTGCGCATTATGAGCGCGTGGGGATCGGCGCGGATTATATCGACGGGCTGTTCCGCTGACGGAATCCTCTCCCCTCCGCATGGCGCGGAGGGGAGAGGCCGCTCACGCCCCCGCGAGCTGCTGTTCCAGCGCGCCCAGCACGCGATAGCAGGGCATCACCTGCGCGACCGAGCTGTTCGGCTCGCGTCCCTCGCGGATCGCGGCGACGAACTCGCGGTCCTGCAACTCGATGCCGTTCATCGACACGTCCACCGTGGAGACGTCCACCGGTTCCTCGCGCCCCGTCACCAGATCGTCGTAGCGCGCGATCCATGTCCCGTTGTCGCAGATGTAGCGGAAGAAGGTGCCGAGCGGCCCGTCGTTGTTGAACGACAGCGATAGCGTGCAGATCGCGCCGCTCTCCGCCTTGAGCTGGATCGACATGTCCATCGCGATGCCCAGTTCCGGGTGGATCGGCCCCTCGATCGCATTGGCCTTGACGATCGGGCCGGCCTGATAGGCGAACAGGTCCACGGTATGCGCGGCGTGGTGCCACAGCAGGTGATCGGTCCAGCTCCGCGGCTCGCCCTTGGCGTTGATGTTCCTGCGGCGAAAGAAATAGGTCTGCACGTCCATCTGCTGCACCGCGATCTCGCCCGCCGCGATGCGCTTGTGGAGCCATTGGTGCGACGGATTGAAGCGCCGCGTGTGGCCGACCATGCAGACGCGGCCGGTCTCCCGACTCTTCGCGAGCACCGCCTCCGCGTCGGCGAGGCTGTCGGCGAGGGGGATCTCGACCTGCACATGCTTGCCCGCGTCCATGCACTGGATCGCCTGCGCGGCGTGCATCTGCGTCGGCGTGCAGAGGATCACTGCGTCCACATCGTCGCGCGCGAGGCTCTCCGCGAGATCGGTGGTCGCGTGGGCGACGCCGTATTTTTCCGCCACCGCGCGGGTCGACTCGATCTGCCGTCCGACCAGCGACACCACCTCGACCCCGGCGATATTCTTCAGCCCGTCGAGATGCTTTTCCCCAAAGGCGCCCGCGCCCGCGAGAGCGATCTTCATGTCAATTACTCCTAGGAAACCGGTTCGAGCACGAGATGCCCCACCGCCGTATTGCTGGCCGGCACATGATAATGCCGGTGGAGCGCTCGCGTCCGCCGTCCGAGCGCGCCGCGCATGATAAGCCACATCACCAGCTCGATCCCCTCCGAGCCGGTTTCGCGCAGATATTCGATATGCGGGATATGGCGCAGCGCGTCGCCGTCTCCGATCATCCCGTCGAGGAAGCGATTGTCCCATTCCGCGTTGATCAGGCCGGCGCGGGGCCCCTGGAGCTGGTGGCTCATGCCGCCGGTGCCCCACACCTGCACGTTGAGGTCCTCGGGATAGCTCGCCACCGCGCGCGCGATCGCCTCGCCCAGCGCCCAGCAGCGATTGCCGGAGGGCGGGGGATAGGTGACGACGTTCACCGCCAGCGGCACCACCTTTACCGGCCACGCCTCCGGCTGGCCGAACATCAGCGACAAGGGCACGGTGAGGCCGTGATCGACATCCATCTCGTTGATCATCGTCATGTCGAACTCGTCGAGGATCAGGCTCTGCGCGAGATGCCAGGCGAGATCGGGATGGCCGATCACGTCGGGCACCGGACGCGGCCCCCAGCCCTCGTCGGCCGGCTTGAAGCTTTCCGCGCAGCCGATCGCGAAGGTCGGGATGATCCGCATGTCGAAGGCGGAGGCATGGTCGTTATAGACGAGGATCACGACATCGGGCTTCGCCTCGGCGATCCACCTTTTGGTCCAGTCGAACCCGGCGAACATCGGCTTCCAGTAATCCTCGCCTGTCCTGCCAAGATCGATCGCCGCGCCGATCGCGGGAACGTGGCTGGCGGCGATGCCGGCGGTGATGCGGGCCATCAGTTCGATTCCTTCCTGTCCCCGCCGTCTGCGCCGGCGTGGTTGGCTCTGATGCTGCGCACGCCCTCCGGCGAGCGGCCGCCGGCGACCATCATCGCCTGATAATCCTCCGCCGACATGCCGGTCATCGTCCCCACCGCCTGCACGAAGCTCAGCCCGTCGGTGGAGAAGATCTTGGCGAGGAAATAGATGTTGCCGCCCAGGTCGAGCAGCCGGTTGTAGTCGCGCGCCAGCACCGCCTCCTTCTGCTCGTCGGTCAGCGGCCATTCGTCGAGATAGGCGCGCTCGTCCGCCTTCCAGCGTTCGCGATTCTCCGCCTTCATCAGGCTCATGCAGAACTGGTTGAGGTGATAGCCGGCCCGCGCCCGCTTCGCGGTATAGACGCGCGTGCCGGGGATATCGTCGAACTCGGCGAGATACTCGTGGATGTCTTTCGGCACCGTCATAGCCCGCGCTCCTTCAGCAACTCGTCCAGGCGTGGGAAGACGCGGCGGGCGTTGCCCTCGAAGATCGCGGCGCGCTGCTCCGCGCTGATCGGCAGCGCGTCGACATAGCGCTTGGTATCGTCGAAATAATGGCCGGTGGTGGGATCGATCCCGCGCACCGCGCCGACCATCTCGCTGCCGAACAGGATGTTCTTCGTCTCGATCACGTCGGCCAGCAGGTCGATGCCCGGCTGGTGATAGACGCAGGTGTCGAAGAAAACGTTGTTCATCAGATGCCCGTCGAGCGCCGGCTTCCTGAGCATGTCGGCGAGGCCGCGATAGCGCCCCCAGTGATAGGGCACCGCGCCGCCGCCATGCGGGATGATGAAGCGCAAGGTCGGGAAATCGGCGAACAGGTCGCCCTCCAGCAACTGCATGAAGGCGATAGTGTCCGCCGCGATATAATAGCCGCCGGTGGCGTGGAGGCCGGGATTGCACGAGCCGGAGACGTGGATCATCGCCGGCACGTCCAGCTCGACCATCTTCTCGTAGAAGGGATACCAGAAGCGGTCGGTCAGTGGCGGCGCGGTGAAATGGCCGCCGCCCGGATCGGGGTTGAGGTTGCAGCCGATGAAGCCGAGTTCGGTGACGCACCGCTCCAGTTCCGCGATCGAGCCGGTCAGGTCCGCCCTGGGGTTCTGCGGCAACATGCAGACGCCCGCGAAAATCTCCGGGTACAGATCGACGCAGCGCTTGATGAGGTCGTTGTTGACCCGCGCCCATTGCGTCGCGACCGCTTCGTCGCCGACATGCGGCGCCATCGCCGAGGCGCGGGGGGAGAAGATCGTCATGTCCGCGCCGCGCTCGCGGATCAGGCGGATCTGGTTCTTCTCCAGGCTCTCGCGGATCTCGTCGTCGGAGATGTTGGGGTAGGGCGGCGGCGTCTCGCCGGCCTTGAACGCCGCCTTCTGCGCCTCGCGCCAGTCCGAATGGCCGGCGGGGACGGTGGTGTAATGGCCGTGGCAGTCGATGATCATGCGGCGTCCGCCTTCTGTGCAAGGATGAGCGCGGCCTTGGCCTCAAGGCCGTCCGGCGAGGGGAGGCGGCGCGCGCCGATCGCGCGCTGGCGCTCGACGGTGCCGCGCGTCATCGCGGAGCCGGTGCCGAGCGCGTCGAGCGTCTTGACCACCTCCTCCATCTCGGCGGCGCGGCGCAGGCCGTGGATCAGCATCCGGTCGAGATTGTAATCCGCGCGCTGCCGCCAGTCCGCGCCCGGCCAGCTCGCGTCGAGCGAGGCGATCACCGCGTCGGACACCCCGGCGGCATGCGCGGCGAGGAAGCATTCGGCGGACAGCGCCTCGATCCCCTTCACCATCACCGATCGGATCATCTTGATCGCGGAGGCCGCGCCGACCGGCCCTTCGACCGGTTCGACCTTCATGAAGCCGATCGAGCGCAGCGCCGCCGCCGCGTCGGCGGTATGCGGGCCGCTCACCAGCAGCGGCGTGGCATGGCGCGCGGGATTGACCGGGGCCATCACCGCGACATCGGCATAGCGCCCGCCCGCCGCCTCGATGAGCGCGGCGGCGGCGCGCTTGGTGTCGGGAGCGACGCTGTTCATGTCGCAATAGAGCGCGCCGGCGGCGATCGACCGCGCGGTCGCCTCGGCGGCGGCGAGCGCTTGATCGGCCGTCACCAGCGACAGGATCAGCGGCGTGTCCGCGACGGCGGCGGCGTTGCTGTCGGCGGGTGCGACCCCGGCGGCGGCGAAATCGGCGAGCTTGGCGGCGCGTGTCGCGGCCTCGTCCAGCTTCAGGTCATAGCCGCGCGACGGCGTATTGGCCGGCGCAAACGCCGTTCCCGCCTCTCCCAGTCCGATGAAAGCCACCTTGACCATGGCTCGGTTCTGCGAGGGTCCGGCCCTCGCCGCCAATCGGAAGTTGCGAGGGCTATCCGATTTCCGGAATTTTGCTTTCGCGCGCTACGGTATGGAGGATGTCGAGGAATTGACGCTGGATTAGGGTCGGCTGCCAGTCCGCGCGGGTCGTCACGCCGATCGTCCGCTCGGTCGCAGGCAGCGTCGCCGGCACGGCGGCGAGCAGCTCGGCGCGCAGTTCCAGCGCGATCTGGTCGGGCGAGACGAGCGTCAGGAAATCGGAATCGATCAATATGCCCCGGATCGTCATCACCGATCCGCATTCCACCGGCGCGGCGGGGCGAGGCAGGCCGGCGGCGTCGAACAGCCGCTCCCAATGGTGGCGCAGCGGCGATCCCGCCCGCCCGACGATCCACGGGAAGTGTCCGAGATTTTCCGCCGAGACGGGTGTCCGCCCGGCGAGCGGATGGCCGGCGCGGGCGGCGATCATCAGCCGGTCGACGAACAGCGGCGTCTGCGAGAAATCGGGCGGGCAGGGATCGCGCAGCGCGCCGATCATCAGGTCGATCCGCCCGTCGCGCAGCGGCTCGGACAGTTCGACATGCGATCCTTCGACGATATCGACATGGCTCGCGGGCATCGCGCGGGTGAAGGCGGCGACCGCTTTGGGCAGCAGCAGCGCGCGGCACAGCGGCATCGCCCCGATAGCCAGCCGCGCCGCGCCCGCGCCGTCCGCCTCCGCTTCCTCCAGCGCGGCGGCGAGTTCTGCGGCGGCGAGGCGGAAGTGGCGTGCGAGCCGTTTGCCCTCAACGGTCAGCGCCACGCCGCGCCCCTGCCGCACCGCCAACGCGGCGCCGCACAGCCCCTCCAGTTCGCGCACCGCGCGGTGCAGCGCGGGCTGCGACACGCCGGTCGCGCGCGCCGCGCCGACGAAGCTCCCCGCCTCCGCGAGATTGAGCAGCGCGCGCACCTGTGTCGCGGTGAGCAGGTTCTCCGGCCGCTCGAAGCCGCGCCGCGCGCCGCGCGTCAGCGGGCGCATCGCGCGGGCGAGCCGGGCGTGGGCGGCGGTGATGCGCGGGATCGCGCGCCCGCCCGCCTCGGTCGCGCGCATCCCGTCGGGCAATCGCTCGAACAGCGCCGCGCCGAAACGCTCCTCCAACTTCGCCAGCCCCTGCGCCAGCGCTGGCTGCGACAGGCCGATCGCCTCGGCGGCCGCGCTCATGCTCCCTCGCTCCGCGATCAGCGGCAGCGCGCGCAGGTGGCGCAGGTTGAGGTCGAACGGCCGGGCCATGCTGGAGACGACATATAGCATAAACTTATCACAGCGCCGTAATTCGGAATTGTGCTTTGTTCGGGCGACGACCATCCCCGAGCGGTCAATCGGAGAGAGTGAAATGGCCGGTGTCGTCGTGACCGGGGTGGAGCGTCCGCCCCTCGCCATCGTGGACGGGCTAGCCCATTGCGGCGTGGCGACGGTGCATGAGGCGCAGGGACGCACCGGGCTGATGCGCAGCCATATGCGGCCGATCTACCCCCGCGCGCGGATCGCGGGCACCGCCGTCACCATCTCCGCGCCGCCGGGCGATAACTGGATGGTGCATGTCGCGATCCAGCAGCTGCGCGAAGGCGACGTGCTGGTGCTCGCGCCGACCAGCCCGTGCGAGGACGGCTATTTCGGCGACCTGCTCGCCACCTCCGCGATGGCGCGCGGCTGCCGCGGCCTCATCATCGACGCGGGCGTGCGCGACGTGCGCGACCTGACCGAGATGGGCTTCCCCGTCTGGTCGAAGGCGGTGTTCGCGCAGGGGACGGTGAAGGCGACGCTCGGCTCGGTCAACGTGCCGGTGGTCTGCGCGGGGGCGATGGTCAATCCCGGCGACGTGGTGGTGGCGGACGACGACGGCGTGTGCGTCGTTCCGCGCGCCGATGCGGAAAAGGTGCTGGAGAAGGCCCGCGCGCGCGAGGCCAATGAGGAAGCCAAGCGCAAGCGGCTCGCGGCGGGCGAGCTCGGCCTCGATATCTACGACATGCGCGGCAAGCTCGCGCAGATGGGGCTGAAATATGTCTGAGCGCGGCGTGCGCTGTATGTGGATGCGCGGCGGCACCTCGAAGGGTGGCTATTTCCTCGCCGACGATCTTCCCGCCGACACCGCCGAACGTGATGCCTTCCTGCTGCGCGTGATGGGCTCGCCCGATCCGCGCCAGATCGACGGCATGGGCGGCGCGGACCCGCTGACCTCCAAGGTGGCGGTGGTGCGCAAGTCGGCGCGGCCGGGCGTCGATGTCGATTACCTGTTCCTGCAGGTGTTCGTCGATCAGGCGATCGTCACCGACGCGCAGAATTGCGGCAACATCCTCGCCGGTGTCGGCCCGTTCGCGATCGAGCGCGGGCTGGTCGCGGCGCGGGGCGGCGAGACGCGCGTCGCGATCTTCATGGAGAATACCGGGCAGGTCGCGGTCGCCGCGGTGCGGACGCCGGGCGGCATCGTCGCCTATGACGGTGAGGCGTCGATCAGCGGCGTGCCCGGCACCGCCGCGCCGATCCCGCTCGCCTTCCGCGACACCGCCGGTTCCTCCTGCGGTGCGCTGCTGCCGACCGGCAACGGGGTGGACGAGATCGCGGGCGTCGCCTGCACGCTGATCGACAACGGCATGCCCTGCGTCGTGCTGAGCGCCGCGAGCGTCGGCGTGACCGGCTACGAGGATCGCGACACGCTCGATGCCGATGCGGCGATGAAGGCGAAGGTGGAGGCGATCCGCCTCGCCGCCGGGCCGCTGATGAACCTCGGCGATGTCGGCGCGAAATCGGTGCCGAAGATGATGCTCGTCGCCGCGCCGCGCGAGGGCGGGGCGGTCGCGGTCCGCTCGCTGATCCCGCACCGCGTCCATGCCTCGATCGGCGTGCTCGGCGCGGTGAGCGTGGCGACCGCCTGCCTGATCGAGGGCTCGCCCGCCCATGCCGTCGCGCGCGTGCCGGAGGGTATGACGAAAACGCTCGGCGTCGAGCACCCCACCGGCGTCACCGAATGCGTGGTGACGGTCGACGAGCGTGGCCAGCCGGTCGAGGCGGGGATGCTGCGCACCGCGCGCAAATTGATGGATGGGATGGTGTTCGGATGAGCGACGATCAGGCCGGGCGTATCCTGAGCTGGACGCTCAATCCTTCGAAACCCGCCTTCGCGCCGCCGCCGGGCGCAGTCGATGCGCATTGCCATGTATTCGGGCCGCAAGCGCAATTCCCGTTCAGCGCCAAGGCCAAATATCTGCCGCGCGACGCCGGGCCGGAGGCGCTGTTCGCGCTGCGCGACCATCTCGGCTTCACCCGCAACGTGATCGTTCAGGCGAGTTGCCACGGCACCGATAACGCCGCGACGCTCCATGCCATCGCGCGATCGAACGGCCAGGCGCGCGGCGTGGCGGTGGTCGATCCGGCGATCGATGATGTGCAGCTGGACCGGCTGCACGCGGGCGGGATGCGCGGCGTGCGCTTCAACTTCCTCAAGCGGCTGGTGGACGATGCGCCGAAGGACAGGTTCATCGACGTGTCCCATCGCATCGCGCGGCTCGGCTGGCATGTCGTGGTCTATTTCGAGGCCGACATATTGGCGGAGCTGCGCCCGTTCCTCGCCGCCATCCCGGTGCCCGTGGTGATCGACCATATGGGCCGCCCGGACGTGAGCCAGGGGCCGGACGGCGCCGACATGCGCGCTTTCCGCGCCCTGCTCGACAGCCGTGACGATATCTGGACCAAGGTGACCTGCCCCGACCGGCTCGACGCCAAGGGGCCGCCATATGACGATTTCGTCCGCGCCGTGCGCCCGCTGGTGGAGGACTACCCCGATCGCGTGCTGTGGGGCACCGACTGGCCACATCCCAACATGCAGGACAATATCCCCGACGACGGCGCGCTGGTGGACGTCATCCCGCGCATCGCGCCCACGGCCGAGTTGCAGCGCAAGCTGCTGATCGATAACCCGATGCGGCTGTATTGGCCGGAGGAAATGTGAGCGCGAAACGCCGGATCGGTCCGTTCGAGGTCAACCCCATCGGGCTCGGCTGCATGTCGCTGAGCCACGCCTATGGCACGCCGCCGCCGCGCGAGGACGCGGCGCGGCTGCTCAACCGCGCGCTCGATCTCGGCCATGACTTCCTCGACACCGCCGCGCTCTACGGTTTCGGCGCGAACGAGACGCTACTGGGCGAGGCGATCGGGCACCGGCGCGGGGAATATGTCCTCGCCTCGAAATGCGGGATGACCGGGGTCGAGGGCAAGCGCGTGATCGACGGGCGGCCCGAGACCCTGCTCGCGACGATTGACGAATCGCTTCGCCGCCTGCGCGCCGATGTGATCGACCTCTATTACCTCCATCGCTGGGACAAGAAGGTGCCGATCGAGGAATCGGTCGGCGCGCTGGCGCGGATGGTCGAGGCGGGGAAGGTGCGTGCGATCGGGCTGAGCGAAATCTCCGCCGGAACGTTGCGCCGCGCCCATGCGATCCACCCGATCGCGGCGGTGCAGAACGAATATTCGCCCTGGTCGCGCAACGTGGAGATCGGTGTGCTCGACGCAACTCGCGAGCTTGGCGCGGCGCTGGTCGCCTTCTCGCCGGTCGCGCGCGGGTTCCTCGCGGACGGCGTGCATTCGCCCGAGGCGCTGGAGCCGGGTGATATCCGTCGCGGCATGCCGCGCTTCCAGCCGGACAATTTCCCGCGCAACCTCGAACTGCTCGGTCGCTTCCGCGCGATCGCGGCAGAGGCGGGATGCACCCCGGCGCAGCTTTCGCTCGGCTGGGTGCTGTCGCGTGGCGAGCATGTCGTCGCGATCCCCGGCACGACCTCGATCGATCATCTCGCGGAGAATTTCGCGACGCCGGCCGAATTGCCGCGCGAGGCGCTGGAGAAGGTCGACCGGCTGATGACGCCCGACGCCGTGGCCGGCCCGCGCTATCCCGCCGTGACCCAGGCCGAAATCGATACCGAGGAATTTGCGTGAGGCGGGGCGGTTTCCCGGCTGGCAATCGCCGGGCAGCCCACCTATAGGGCTTGCCGCAACTACCGACGCCTTGCGCGCCGGCCGGATGCGGGTGTGGCGGAATTGGTAGACGCAGCGGACTCAAAATCCGCCTCTGGCAACAGATTGTCGGTTCGAGTCCGACCACCCGTACCAAAGCGGCCCGGCGCCGCGCTTGAATTTCCGCCATGCTTTCGTCATCGCCGCTCGTGACAGATCGGAGAGGACGGACATGACCAAGCGGTTCGCGGGCAAGCACGTATTCGTCGCGGGTGCCTCCAGCGGCATCAATCTCGGCATCGCGCACGGTTTCGCGGCGGAAGGCGCGAAGCTCACCGTGCTCAGCCGTAGCGAGGAAAAGATCCAGGCGGCGGCGCGGGAATTGCGCGACGCCGGTGCTGAGGCGCTGGGCATCGCCTGCGACGTGCGCGATTATGCGGGGCTGGAGGCGGCCTATGCGCAGGCGGTGGCGGCGTTCGGCAAGGTCGACGTGCTGATCTCCGGCGCGGCGGGCAATTTCCTCGCCCCGGCGGTGAAGCTCAGCGCCAATGCGTTCAAAACGGTGGTGGATATCGACCTGCTCGGCACGTTCAACGTGTTCCGCGCGAGCTGGGACCATCTGGCGAAACCCGGCGCGTCGCTGATCGCGATCACCGCCGGGCAGGCGGTGCATCCGATGAGCTTCCAGATCCACGCCTGCGCCGCCAAGGCCGGGGTTAACATGGTGACGAAATGTCTCGCGCTCGAATGGGGACCGGCGGGCGTCAGGGTCAACGCGATCTCGCCGGGGCCGATCGGCGACACCGAGGGGATGCGGCGGCTCGCCGACCCGGAGCGCGAGAAGCAGATCAAGGGCCGGCTGGCGCTGCGCGATTACGGGGAGAAGCGGGATATCGCGGAGGCCGCGCTGTATCTCGCCAGCCCGGAGGCGAAATATGTCACCGGCACGATCCTGAACGTCGATGGCGGCTCGGACCTTGGCGACGCCGGCGCCAATGCATTGGCGGAGTAGGCAAAGCGATCAGGATCGCTGCACGATGCCTAGGTCCGCGGGGCCGAAAGCGTCGGGCAGCAGCTCCGACAGGCGATAGGTGACGATCGCATCGCCCTCCGCCGCGCCGCAATGGACGATCAGGTCGCGCCCGCCCATCTGCGCGGCCTCATTGAGCACCTGCCGGCAGCGGCCGCACGGGTTCACGACATGCGCGCCGGTCGGGACGCCGTGCGTGTCCATCAGCCCGCCGATCACCGCCACCGCGACGATATCGGCCAGCCGCCCCGCCGCGCTGGCGCTCGCCACCGCGACCGTCTCTGCGCATAGCGACAGGCCGTAGCTGGCGTTCTCGACGTTCGCGCCGGTCACCACCGATCCGTCGCTCAACAGCAGCGCCGCGCCGACCGCGAAGCGCGAGTAAGGCGCATGGGCGTTGAGCGCGACGGCGCGGGCGGCGGCGATCAGCGCGGCCGGTTGTGTCATGGCTTCTGTCATGGCGCGGCGACGTCCCAATTGGCGGGGCCGTCGATCCCGTCGACCCGGCGCATGTCGTTGGCGCGCCACAGCCGCCACGGGCGCGCGGCATAGGATGGCGCGAGGAAATTGCCGGTCGCCCACAGGTTGCGGGGCAGCGCGGCGCTGACTTCATAGTCGCTTTCCACCGCGCGGGCGACGCGCAGCAGCACGGGCTTGCCCATATGCGCCTCGATCGTGCTGGCAAGCAGCCGGAGATCGTCGAGCAATGCGGCGCGCTCCGGGCGGGTGGCGCAGGCGGGATCGTAGCTGATGTCGATCGCCACCGGCAACGCTTCGGCATCCGAGGGGACGAAGGTGTTGAAGGCGTTGGCCTGCTCGCGCGCCGGCTGGCAGAAGGAATAGACGTGGACCGCGCCGCGCCGCATCCCGGCCGCGTCCACCCCGCGCCAGTTCGCCTCGAACGCCGGGTCGCGCTGGTTAGATCCGCGCGTCGCGGCGACATAGGCGAAGTCGGCGCCGGCGGCGGCGACCGTGTTCCACTCGATCGCGCCGTCGCTCGCGTCGACGTCGACGCCCTGCACCGGATAGCGTTCCACCGAAGGATGCCAGCGCGTCGCATATTGCCACGCCGCCACGCCCGCCAGCGCGAGCGCCGCCACGATCAGCACGAAACGCCCCAGCCCCCACATTCCCGTCAGCCCTTGATGTGCAGCACGCAGATCAGCGTGAACAGGCGGCGGGCGGTGTCGAAATCGATTTCGATCTTTCCCTCCAGTCGCTCCTTGAGCAGCTCCGCCGCCTCGTTGTGGATCGCGCGGCGCGCCATGTCGACCGTCTCGATCTGCTGCGGGGTCGATTGGCGGATCGCCTGGAAATAACTGTCGCAGATCGCGAAATAATCGCGGATCGGGCGGCGGAAGCGGCCCATCGCGAGGATATGCGTCTCCAGCGGCGCGCCGTCTTCGCGCCGGATCGCCAGCGCCAGCCGCCCTTCCTCCACCGACAAAGCGAGGCGATAGGGGCCGGCATAGCCGTCGGCATGGACCTTCTGCGGCGCGAAGTGATTGCCCTCGATCAGGTCGAAGATCGCGATCCGCCGCTCCTGCTCGATGTCGGCCGAGCGCCACAGGATCGTGCGCTCGTCCAGCTCGACATCGATGATCCGGGGATCGGCCATTGTGGTGGCGATAGAGACGAACGGCGCGCGCGACAATCCATCCGCCTTATCCACAGATCATTCGGCGCGATCCGGGTTGAGCCGCGCGCGGTGGCGAGCGTAGAAGATGGCGCAATGGCCACTCTCGCGTTCCCGAACCCGGCGGCGACCCCCGCCGAGCCGATCCACCTGCCGCGCAACGTGGAGGCGGAGGCGGCGCTGCTCGGCGCGATGATGATCGACAACCGGCTGGCGGACGACATCGTCGACCGGATCGAGCCGCAGCATTTCTACGAGCCGCTGCACGGCCGCGTCTTCGCCGCGATCAAGACGCTGCGGGGGAGCGACATGCTGGCCACCCCCGTCACGCTGCGCCCGATGTTCGAGGCGGACGAGGGGATGAAGGAGCTGGGCGGCCCGGCCTATCTCGCCAGCCTCACCGGATCGGGCGCGGGGCTGATCGGCGCGCGGCAGTTCGCGCAGCAGATCTACGATCTCGCCATGCTCCGCGCGCTGGTGACGGTGGGGCGCACCCTCGTGGACCGCGCGCTCGACACCTCCGAGGAGGTCAATCCGCGCGCGCAGATCGAGGCGGCGGAGGAGGAGCTGTTCAAGGTCGCGGCCGACGGTGGGGCGGAGAGCAGCGTCAAGACCTTCGTCCAGGCGACGACGATGGCCGTGAAGATGGCCGAGCGCGCGTTGAACTCGGGAGGCAACCTGTCGGGCGTCACCACCGGCCTCGATTCGGTCAACGCCAAGATCGGCGGCATGCACCATTCGGACCTGATGATTCTTGCCGGCCGTCCCGGCATGGGCAAGACCTCGCTCGCCACCAACATCGCCTTCAACGCCGCGCGGCGCTGGATGCGAGACATGGAGGACGGCATCCCGCCATCGCAGTCGGTCGGGGCGAAGGTCGCCTTCTTCAGCCTCGAAATGTCGGCCGACCAGCTTGCCACCCGCATCCTCGCCGAGCAATCCGGCATCAGTTCGGAGGCGCTGCGCATGGGCAAGATCAGCCGCGCCGAGTTCGAGAAACTGGCGACGGCGGCGGCGGAGCTGGAGAACCTGCCGCTGTTCATCGACGACACCGGCGGCCTGTCGATCGGCGCGCTGCACACCCGCGTCCGCCGGCTCCAGCGGCGCCATAACAACGAGATCGGGCTGGTGGTGGTCGATTACCTCCAGCTTCTCACCGGCAGCGGCAAGTCGAGCGACGGCAACCGCGTGCAGGAAATCTCCGAAATCTCGCGCGGGCTGAAGACGCTGGCCAAGGACATGAATGTCCCGGTGCTCGCGCTCTCCCAGCTAAGCCGCGCCGTCGAGCAGCGCGAGGACAAGCGCCCGCAGCTTTCCGACCTGCGCGAATCCGGCTCGATCGAGCAGGACGCCGACATGGTGTGGTTCGTGTTCCGCGAGGATTATTACGTCGCGCAGAAGGAGCCGAAGCGCCCGATGGAGGGCGATGACAGCAAGGTGTTCGAAGACCATGCGCAATGGGCGACGAACATGGAGCGCGTGTTCGGTCTCGCCGAACTGATCGTCGCCAAGCAGCGCCACGGCGCCACCGGCAAGGTGGTGCTGAAGTTCGACCCGACGATCACGCGCTTCAGCGACTACGCCGGCTATTGAAGGGAACGCGGATGCCGCGGATCGACCTCGCGACGGTTCCGGGGCAGACCGGCAGCGGCTATCCCGCGCCGTTCGACCGCGCGGCCGGCGCGCGCGTTTGTCGCCGGCTGGAGGGGCCGGGCGGAATCAGCGATTTCAACATCACCCATGTCGAGTTGCCCGAAGGTGCCTGGTCCAGCCAACGCCATTGGCACGAGGCGGAGGACGAGTTCCTCGTCATGCTCAGCGGGGCGGCGACGCTGGTCGACAATCACGGCGAGACCACGCTCGGGGCGGGCGATTGCGTCGCCTTTCCCAAGGGCGACGGCAACGGACATCACCTGATCGGCGGACCGGGCGGCTGCGTATTCGTCGTGTGGGGCGTGCCCGAGGCTTCGGCGTGCCATTATCCCGATATCGACCTCGCGCTCGATGGGGCGACCGGGCAATACAAGCACAAGGACGGGACGCCTTACTGAACGCGCTCCGGCGCCGCTTCGCGCTTGCCAAGCGGCGGCGCGAGCGCGATCCTCCGGGGCCTTAACCATAATGGAATCGAGTCGCGCTACCGGTTCGCCGGATGCAGGGGAAATGTGGTGAGCGTCAGGAACGATCCAGCAATACGGGGACAAGACGGGCGCGCTGTCGCGCATATCCTGCGGCGGACGACGATCAGCCTCGGCCCGCTCCATATCGTGCGCGAGGAGCATCGCTATGACGGCGCGGCGATGCGGATGCGGCTGACGCGCGGGCGGCGCCTGGCGGGCTGGTATCCCGCCGGGCTTGCCGCATTGCTGTGCGTCGGTGCGGGCGGCATCGCGCTAGCCGCGACCGGCGGGCCGCTGCGTGGCGATTATGTCGTCAGCGTTCCGGTGCCGGATCGCGAGCCGATTGCGCCGCGCCTGCGCAAGGAGATCGCGAACCACCGACCGGCGCATCGCACGGCGGCTCAGCGACCGGCGGCCGCTCCCCCGGCCGAATCCGCGAGCGATGCGGTGGATGCAATGAGCGTGCAGGGCCGCGCCGCGGCGATCGACGTAGCGCTACGCACCGGCGAGATGCAGGAATGGCGCGCGCGGAACGGCGACGAAGGAGGCTTCGTCGTTGCCGGCCCATCGGAGCGCGTCGGCGCGCGGGCGTGCCGCAATCTCTCGATCCTGATCCGCGCGCCCGGCGCGCCCGACAGGGTCGATCAGCGGCGCGAATGCCGTCCGGACAGCGCGGCTAGAGCGATTTCGAGGCAGGTGGAATCACCTGCCGGCTCGGAAATCGCGGCAAACAAAGGAAAATAGAGCGGTGATCCGATGCAATCGGATCGACAACCGCTCTAGGCGTTGTCTGCATTCAGTGGATTCCGTTTTGAGTTGAGGTCTGATTCAAGGTTGCCGAAGGAGACGAGCCTTGAGCAGACGGAAGCTGACGGACGAGCAATGGGAACGGATCGAGGGGCATCTT